>Ga0208297_1000007_pt1 | contig 687604 bp, 538 predicted proteins | sample LMS_cellobiose_e_FD_187367 | JGI IMG/M metagenome (GOLD analysis project Ga0208297, IMG submission 187367) | Rumen-fistulated moose microbial communities from Alaska, USA - LMS_cellobiose_enrichment (SPAdes) (version 2) | ecosystem: Host-associated > Mammals > Digestive system > Stomach >... | reverse complement strand
CCGGGCTCGCTCTGCTGAAGATACTCGTCGAACTCGTTTGGTTTATTTTTCATGCTATACGGCTATCTCCCGTTTGAGTAATATACCACCAATCCGCGAAAATTCAATCTGCGGGAGCACATTTTTGAGGGAATTTTCAGGAACTATCCCCCACCCATCTGATCTTCTTCCGCCTGACAGCATCGACCGCCTCCCGCTTCCTGAAGCGTCCAGGGACAGCGGGAGGTGCTGGCCAACTTGTGGGGTACTTGTGGGGGGAGTGAGCTTGTCGGGTACTTGTCGGGTGAAATGCCAATTCCCCAATTGGGGAAGTTGCACGACGTTTTACTTTGTGGCGAGTTCGAAGAAGACGGCCGGGGTCTTCGCCGTGTCGATGGCAATCACCGCTTTGCCGTTTTCTTTCCGGACCGGGATCTGGGCGATGCGTTCACCGCTCATCGAGAGGGCGTAAGCCTTCAGGTCGGAAGCGTTTTTATTATTGAGCGCCACGGTGAATTTTCCGGTCTGGATGAGGGCAGCTTTGTTTCCGATGTTTTTCAGGAACCGCATTTCTTTGTCTTCGAAAACAATTCCGTCGTTCAGCGCGTTGGTCGCAATGACCAAAACCATGCGTTCGGAATCTTTCAAGGGAGTCCTGTTCAAAGAGACGACGGCAATATTCCCCCGTACCGACATGCCGCGGATTTCAAAATCGGTCAGCTTGGCTTTGGTTCCGGCTTCGGCACAGATGCCCTGAAGGCGGGGCGTATCCACCTGCATGTAGCAGCGTTTCGTTTCCATCAGAATTTCTCCGGTGGAAGTTTCGTAAATGCCTTTGGCATCGTTGGATCGGTTGTTTCGAGGCAGAAAGCCTGCTTTACGGAGCCGATCGAAATAGTCATCCGCATTGAAATTCCCGCTCTTGCCGTCGCGCAGAGAGGTATACCAGGCGTCCAGCACGAGCCCGCTGCCGCTGCTGCGGCCGATGACGGTTTCATTCGGTTCGACGGGAATTCTCGAATCCGCTGTATAAGCGAATCTGGACACCAGCGAAATCTTGCTCTGCGCCGTGGACATTCCGTCATTGGCTTCGCCGCTGGGCATCACCTCCTTGGAAGAAAGCGCCACACGCACCAGCTTCCCGCCAACCGAGACGTCGCGTCGCAAAAACAGGAATGCCGTCAGAAATTCCTCCGCTTTCGCAATCGGATCCATCGAGACCCGGAAGGGACCTATTTTCGCCGGTTCGTCCACGGAAACGCAGTTGCCGTAAGCGGACAGCCCGTCCAGATCCTGAAAGGCGCTCAGGGCTCCCGTCACAAAACCCTGTTCGTAGCGGTACTTGTTCCAGAAAACATGCAGATGCTCGGTGACGAGATAGGGCTTCCTGTAGCTCCTCGTGCTGAAGAATCCGCGGGCGCTGTTTGCAGCTGAACCGATCGAACTGTTCTGATCGATCGAACCGTGTCCGCCATTCTGATGGGTGAACCCCGACGGATGCGCATGATAACCGTTCATGGCAATATAGTCGAAATCCTTCCGGACGATGGCGAGACGGAAGGATTTTCCGCAATTGTAAGCCGCGACCGGACCGTTCCAGCCGATCTCCCGCAAGGTTTTCTTGTAGAACCGGAACATGTCGCTCATGATGGAGGCCATAAAACCGTTGACATCTCCGGAGTAAGGGGAAGCTCCGTTTTGATCGCCCGCGGCAAATATGCCGATCTTGCCGAAATCGTCCGGGACCTGCTTCGAAGGGCCCCAGGCGGCTTTCAGAGCTTCGACCGTCTTGTACTTCTTGCGCAGATACGCCTGCCACATCGGCGTGAATTCATCATAACGGCTGTTCCGCAAGAAGGTGCTTTCCTGCTCATTGAATCCGACCACGACCGCGAGCGTGGGGTCTTCGAGCAGAGTTTTCCCCGTATAGGGATTTTTATGAGTGAGGAGTTTCTTTACGCCGGTTTTCCAGTTTTCCCGGATCGCCTCGCTGAAATGAAGATCCCGGCCGAAATTGCCGGGTGTTGCCGGATGTCCTTTCCAACCCCAGCGGCTCCCTTTCGCATAGCCCAGTCGGTTGGACATGCAGTCCCAGTTCATATAGATCCCGTTTTTCCCGAGTTCGCAGACCAGATAATCGAACGAATCAAGCAGTTCCGGATTGAAATCATAGTCCTTTTCGCTCCCGTCGCAAAGAACCTCGTCCAGGTAATGGATGCGGACCATGTTGTAACCGCCCCGGCGCAGCTGCCGCACATAGGATTCGATCTTCTCATGGGTATTCAACTGAGGCTTCAGGTCCCAGAATCCCAGGAATGCGTGGCGGTTCACCACATCGCAGAAAAAACGGACCGGAACCGCGGGATTCTTCGAAAATGCGAAATGCCCGTCTTTGTTGATGATCACCCGGCCATAGGTCCCGGTGGGTTTCCCGTCATTGAGGAAAGAAAGATCGAGTGCAGTTCCGGCATGGACTCCGGAGTTATCCCGTTTCAGAACTTTCCATTCTTCTCCTGCCTGAATTTTGATGCCCTCGGCTTTCGGTCGCTCGTATCTCCTGCCGGAAATCGTTATGCCGAGGACGATCCAGTTTGCTTCGGAAGAGGGATTTTTCGCGATCCTGACGGAGCGAAGTTTCCCGAGATCGTTGAGTTCGAACTCCGCGACGTATGCTCCGACGGTACTGCCCCGTCCCTGTTTCCACAGCGCACCGGGAACGGAATTCGGATTGGGGCGCGGCCTCCACCAGTTCGCCGTATCCCGCCCGTTGACGATCTGAATGGTCTGCTCTCCCTTTTCCCCTTTGACGGTGATCTCCCCGACAGGAGGATAGTTGTCCGGGAAGGTGAGCGTACTGAACAGGTACAGGTATTTCCCGGTGCAGCCCCGGTTCGTCACATCGACGGTGACGGATCCCAGCCCCTGGGGGAAGCGTTTGTTGCGGAAGGTGAGGACGCTTTTACCTCCGTTCCTTCCGGGATCGATCAGTTGGAACGGAACGTTTGCGTAAATGCCCTTTTTCCAGTCGAAATCGGAAGCGTCGTTGTCGGGGCCCTGATCCGACCATCCGCCTTTGCCGTCGCCGCTCTTTTCGTCGGCGTATCCCATATTGGCAAACGGGGCAAGATCGAGCATCAGATCGTCCGCAGTGATTTTCAGATTTTTGTAGATGACCTCGCCGGTTCCGCTCTGGATCCCGATGAACAGCGCGGCGGAAGTAATATCCTGCGGGATATCGAACGTCCTCCCGACCTTGGTCCAGTCGAATTTTCCCGGTTCCATGTAGACCCCGTAATATCCCTGATCGCCGTTTTTGCGTCTGACGGTGATTATGAGCTTGGCGCCCTGCCATTTCCGATGGACGGCAAGATCCCTCTTGACCTCCGCACTGCAGGTGATGCGCCGACCGGCAATCTGCTCAGGGTCGATCGGACGGGAAATTCCGAAACTGCTCCGGGTGCGGCCATCATGTCTGATATGGAGGACCGTGTCGTTCCCGTCCCTGACGAATTCAGCGTTCCCGGCTCCACGCCACGCCTTGATCTCCTCAGCAGCACGGAACGGTAGTTCCAAAATCGTTTCCGCCGTCAGAGAAACACCGAAAAGTCCGGCGAGAAACATCAATGCGGCCCAACATTTCATTGTGCGGCACCAGAGGATCGGACGCTTCAAGTACGTCCGGCAGTTCTCATCTATCATAATTTCCCCGCCCTCATCTTGTAAAGATCATATTCCCGTCGCAGACCATCCGGCAAGGCTGGTTCGCTTCCCTGCATCATCTCGTGTTCACTGTCCAGGAGTACGACGGCAAATTGGGGATTGCGTTTTATGATGCTTTCGCAACATCTGTGCAGCAGCTCAGACATTTTTCCATACCCCAGACAGTGAAGCATCCTCTCGGTGTAATACAACTCGTCATCAGCACTCAGCTCTCCGGCGATGATCTTGTCCGCTACCGGGAGCATTGTCGAATACTCCAGACCCGTGAAGCGGTAGGTCTCCCTCGAAAAGCCGAAAAGCTCTTTCCCCAATCGAAGTTCCTGCTTGTGCCAATAATCCACGCCCCGGATTTCACAGTGAAAGTCTCCCCCGGTGTACTCCAGCGCACCGTAGCCGTCTTTCGCATCAGGAAGGTTGATGTGCCGGGTAACGTGGTCGCACGGTTCCGGATAAAACGGACGCAACTCGTTTTCCGCTTTCGGATAAAGCCGCAGCAGATCTTCATAAGTCTTCCTCAATGCGGGAATTCGTGACGAGTCCGTGATTCCGGTTTCTCCATTGGGTCTCCCCATGTGGCCGCTCACGGTCAGGTCCGCACCGATCTGCCACGCGACAAGCTCGACGAACGGCTCGACCAGGGGACTGACATGAGTGACCAGAACATTTCTTTTGCCGGGAGGGATGTCTTTGGCTGTTCTCAGCAGGGCGGCATATTGGGACAGGACGCTCGCCGGGCGGCAACGTGCCCCCGGCAACCCGGCACAACGCATGGTAAACGCCTTCCCAGGGGTGCAATTCCCGCCGATGCCGAGAAGAACAAAATCCGAGAGGTCGTAGAAGGTGTTTTCGTGCAGCATCCGCAGATTTGGAACGGGATCCTTTATCATGCGCAGGACGACCTCCGCATCGTCGTGATTCCCCCACGTGGCGTATACCGGCCAGCCGAACCGCATTTTGTCGGCAAGAAAATCCGGAAAATCACCGAGCAAACGCTTCCTGATGACGGCTTCTTTCCAGCTCCGTGCATTCTCCTTCAGAAGGACAGCTTTCTCGTCGTCCGGCAGAGGGGAGTGTTCGATCAGCAGACAAAGTTCCCGCTGGGACATGGCATCAGCGCTGGTCGCGTCGTAAAAGCCGAAGTCTCCGGCGTGGATGCAAAGATCCGCATCCAATTCCGCCGCATAAGCGGAGAGCCGGTCGATGTTCGTTCCATGAGTGTCGCTGATGAGCAGTATCTTCATTTCAGTCCGTATTCGTAAACAGCAACGCATCCATATTGGGGGAGAACAGCTTTTCCGGAACGGCGAAAGTTACAAATTTTTTCACATCTTCGAGAAAAAGGGTGTAAATGTATCGACCCCCCTTTTTTTCGACGGAAGCGTTTTTATTTTCCAATTCGTCCCAATAAGGTGCGCGCACACGGTTTTGAACAGATCCACTCATATCGTCGATGACGAACAACCACGGCCCGAGCTGGCAGAATGCTCCGCCGCCTTTGTCCGTCGCGGTACGGATGACCTGTTTTTTATTTACGAAGAAGAAGTCCCGATCGCCGGGAGAAAAAGTATAAGGCCCGATCAAAAGGAACGGTTTGTTTTTTGCCTCATACACATAGACATTCTGTTTTTCCGTTTTCGCGGCTACTTTTTCTTCTGCTGAAAGGATCTCTATACTGCCGGATTTGCCGTATCTGTACCCGAACAATACCAGAATCGTTGCCCCAAGATCGAAAAGCGGGAGCAGAATTACTAAGGGCAGAAGTAAATAAAGCACCCAATACGCTTTTTTGATATTTGTGCTCACCGCAGTTATAATTTTGGCACTCATCCCTTAGTCTGGCCGTTTTTTATAGTTGATCGGCGTAAGCCCCCTATGTTAATATACACCATTTTTTCAAATTTACAAGTCCCCCAAGGACTTATCATGCCTCTCGTATTTTGGTGCAATGTAAAGTCTCGCTAAAACTTTTTGCGGATAGATTGGATTCCTTGACCTGAATTGCAGATATCGGGTTTGCCGTGAGGCATGATCGCAAATTGGATAAGTCAGTATGTCTGAGGATTCAAGGCTGGTAAAACCATGTTTTTTTCAGAAACAGTTACATTTTCCTCAGGATAATTAACGTAAACGTACCATTTGTTTTCTGGATAATGATGTAAAAACGAATTAAACGTCATATCATGTTCTCTGAGATCAATGCAACCTGCAGAAGTTGATTCAGCACCCCCGTGTACGAAGAACCCGCTTCGTTCTCTCGTGTTTGTTTTCTTACAAGGATGCAAAGACCATGAATAACTCCCCCAACCCCTCCGACCAAAGAAATGCGATATAGGACTAGTCATAATAGAGCGTGTCTCAGATCGTAAAATAAAATACAGACCTTCCGGAATTCCGCCTGTCTTTTTTATACCTTGACGCTCATATGAATAGTTAAATGTCCTTGTTGCTGTTTGCTCGGCTCCTATTATATTTATTTGCGACCAGCGCGAAAAGACTTCTGAAACCGGTTTCCCAGACACCGCATTGAGCAAAAGCCTGCCATCACTTGAAAATAAGTAGCGTCCATTAAAAAGCAGAAATGTTTTTCCTGATTCCAATGTTGTATTTTCCATTTTAGCAATGATGATTTGCTTTGCGAGAGTATCGGCCAGTTCTGCGGAAACACTGTGTTTTATGACAATATCAGCAGCAATAGATTGTTTTTCGTTTTGAAGGATTATGCTTTTTTCGGTTATCGGTACATCCTCGTACTTGCAGCGGCAGTTCGGGTGAAGGGGCAATGTCGGACGTTGAGAATCGTCCCTGTCATAAATTTTACCGTCAAACCGTTGGCATTCGCTGCATGTTCTGGTGTTATTTTCAGCAATGAATTTTACGTACATTGGCAACGAGATGCGATCAAGTTCACTTTTTATTTTTTCGTGATCCATGACATTTCCTTTCTTGTTATGCATGAGAATTACCTTCTCCCTATCTCTGCGGTCTTAGTCAAGTTTTTTTATAGTGCATGTGGTATTTTTAGAAAACTTTCAGGGGGAAAGTTGACTCCCTTGCGCCGCTCACTTCCTAAAAACACAGTCCAGCCGCTCCTTGGAATCATACAAGGGGAACAAGGACTGCTTCAATGAGCGGGATGGAGGGATGCGGTTCGGGCTATTCCGTAAATTATCTGCCCGGTACGGAATAAAACGGATGGAGACGCTTTATTACGGACCGCCCTCGAATGCCGTATCAGCGGAATAAACCCGATGAGGAAATTTTGTTGCTCTTCCGATGGGGTTTTGATTTGATTTTTCGGGTCACCAGAATTACATTAAATACGCTGACTTGGGTCACTTTTCGGGTCACTTCTCGGGTCACTTCGGCCTCAAAAGCGATACAGTCAAAAGTTGTTGAAAATTGAATAATACGTAATTCGTTGGTAAATAGACGGTTATGTCATTTCTTTCGATGGGAGCGATACTAAAAAAGTACGTCTTTTTTACATCCATCTCCCATCACCATTTTGATTTAACCGTCCTCAAGGGCGGTTGTTGTGGCGCTCCTGAGCTCAGAGCGACTCCAGGAGAAGCTTCGATCCGTACCGACTTCCCGAGGTGGGGGACAGCCCCACTTGCGGGGCTGACCGTTCGCAGTTATCCTTTACTCGATGGTGAAGGTGAATTCGCTGCGCTCGTCGTGCCGCCACGCCAGGTGCCGGGTGGAGGGAGAGATGGCGAAAAGCGGCGAGAAGGTCGTGGCTTTGACGGTCTTGCGGTCGGGCAGGAATTCCAGCAGCCGCAGCCAACCGTCTCCCCGTTGCCGTGGGCCCCGCCGCCCATGTAATGCGTGTTGAACGCCATCTGCGCGACCGTTTTCCCGCTCGCGTTCCTGTCCACGGAAAAGGCGACGCCGTGTTCCCAGACGTCGGGTTTGTTGCAGATGTGTCCGCAGATCACCAGGCGGATGTTTTTCGCAGGATACACGAATTTCCGGAAAATGGCTTCGCCCGCATTGCCGCCTTCCCGGTTCAGCACGTAATTTTCGGACTGGATCCGTTCCCCCGTCCAGCGGAGATAGGAGTGCGTCAGCAGGATCCCGATATGATTGGCGAAACGGGGCAGATCGGCGATTTTCTTCGCCCATTTCAGATCGGCGTCGGTGGGCGCGAACTGCAGCGTGAAAATCAAAAATTTGCGGTCGTCCGGCGCCGGAGCGGTAAATTCGTAAACGGCGTTTTCCAGCGTGGTCGTGCCGAAGGCGTTGTAATTGCACTCCTGGAGATATTTGCGGGAGACGGGATTGCGGTCGGTGGGGAAATAATCGTTGAACCACGTCCTTCTGCTTTCCGCATTCCGGTGTCCGTAGTCGTGATTCCCCGTGCAGAGGATGTAGGAGACGCGCCCGTCGAGCCGTTCCATCAGCCGGGAAAAGGCCTTCCACTGTTCCTGCCCGAGGTACGAATCGACCGTCGGGGTAAGATTCCTCTGATCGTTGCGGAACACCAGATCCCCGGTGAAAAGTACTTGCCGGATCCTGAGCGGAGCGAGGTTGCTCACGATCCACGTGTTCATGATGTCGAGGATCCCGTTATTGCAGGCGCGCTCCGTATACGCCTGGACATCGGGCACGACCACCATGGTCCACGAATCGGGGTGACTCAGTTTCGGCGGCTGATAGGGGATTTTACTTCCGGGTTCCGGTTCGGCAAATGCCATCACGGCGCAAAACGCCGCGAGAACGATCAACGACAATTTCTTTTTCATGGTCTCCTTCAACCTCAAGCTGAGCTGTTTTTCGTCAAGCCATCGGGCAAAACGCCTTGCGTTAATATATCGCCTTTTTCCCTGAATTGCAAGCGCTGAAACAGACTGAATCCCGAGTCGGGAAAATGACGTGAGCAATTGTCACCATTCTGAATACAATGCGTCCATATCGGGGGAAAACAGCTTTTCCGGAACGGCGAAAGTCACGAATTTTTTCACATCTTCGAGAAAAAGGGTGTAAATGTATTGATCCCCCTTTTTCACGACGGAAGCTTTTTTGCTTCTCAATTCATCCCAATAAGGAGCGCGCACACGGTTTTGAACGGATCCGCTCATATCGTCGATGACGAACAACCACGGCCCGAGTTGGAAGAATGCTCCGCCGCCTTTGTCCGTCGCGGTACGGATGACCTGTTTTGTATTTACGAAGAAAAAGTCCCGATCGCCGGGAGAAAAAGTATAAGGCCCGATCAAAAGGAACGGTTTGTTTTTTTCCTCATAAACATGGACATTCTGTTTTTCCGCTTTCGCGGCAAACTTTTCTTCTGCCGAAAGGACCTCTATACTGCCGCATTTACTGTATCTGTATCCAGACAATACCAGAATCGTTGCCTCAGGAGCAAAAAGCGCGAGCAGAATTACCAAAGGCAGCAGTAAATAGAGCCATCGAGAAGCTTTTTTGATTTTTGCACTTATCGCGGTTATATATGTACGCATCACTTGGACTGGCCTGACCTTGCGTTAATATACCCCCTTTTCTCGTGAATTGCAAGCGCCGAAACAGGCTTCACCCGGAAGAAATTTCAAGCTGTACCCACTTCCCGAGGCGGGAGCCCCCCTGCTTGCGGATTTTCATTTCTGCGGCGCCCCCCGCGAGGAAGCAGTGCCGGAAACACGCTCCGAAGTAAGACGACAATTTATATGAACTTGAAAACCGCGTGGAGCGGTTGTATATTAAGGACTGACGCAACTTTCTCCGGCAAATCGGCGGAGAAAGATGAGGAATGGGAAAAAAGGGCGACTGTTTTCGGGAACATCGGCGAATCGTGCAAAAAAAAGGGCCGGCTTGTGCAACCGGTCCGGCAGGTGAAACACCTACGGCATATAGCCTTGTTGTGATAAGATGTCCCTAATATAGCGCCGAGATGAAAGTTTTTCAAGTCTGAAAACGAAAAAAAGGGGAGAAAAAAATGAAAAAGCTCGGGATCGATCTCGGCACCAATTCTCTGGGATGGGCAATTCTCGAAGACGATGCGGTAAAAAATTGCGGAGTTCTCATCTTCGAACAGGGGATACCCGCGGAAAAAGGGGTCGAAGTGCCCCAATCCCCTGCGGCGGAGCGCACCGCGTTCCGGGCGGCCAGAAGACTGAAGTTCCGGCGGCGGCTCAGAAAGTACCACGTGCTGAAGCTCCTCATCGAAAATCAGATGTGCCCCCTGACGCTCCCGGAATTGAAGCGCTGGATCTCCAGAGGCGTATTCCCCATCGACAACAGGGAGTTCATCGCCTGGCTCAACAGCACCCGGGAAAGCAATCCCTACTACTTCCGGGCAAAAGCCGCCGCGGAAAAGGTCCCGCCTCTTGAACTGGGCCGGGCGCTGTTCCACATCGCCATCCGCCGCGGCTTCAAAAGCTCCCGGAAAGATCAGGGCGCCGATGAAAAGGAAACCGGTAAGCTCAAGAGCAAGATTGCCGAACTGAAAAAGATACTCGACGCCTCGGGGCAGACGCTGGGGCAGTATCTATACGAAAAATTCCGGCAGGATGTCCGGATCCGGAGCGAGATCCGATGCGGACGGGTGGAACACTATATCCCCGAGTTCGAGCGTATCTGCCAGGTGCAGGGGATCGGCCCCGAGCTGAAGGGAAAACTTTTCAAGGCGCTTTTCACCCAGCGCCCCCTGCGCTCACAGAAGCATCTCGTGGGGAACTGCATCCTCGAAAAGAAGTCTCCCCGCTGCCTGATAAGTCATCCGCTGTTCGAACGGTATCGGATGCTCGCTTTCATCAACAACATCACGGTCCGGGAGGACGGGGCTCCCGACGTCCGCCAGCTGAATTCCGAAGAGCGGCTTTTCCTGCGGAAGCTTTTCATGTACAAAGCGCCCGCGTTCAAGTTCGAACGGCTCGAAAAGGCTCTGACTAAAGCCTTCTTTGCGGGAAAGCCCCCTGAATTCAACTACCGTTCCGATCATACTGTAGGCTCCTCGTCTCTGACCTACCAGCTTCAGGAGATCCTGCAATGCGAAGATCTTTTCCTCTGGCGCCACACCTACACCGACCGCCGGGGCAAGGCACAGATCATGGACGTTCAGACGCTCTTCGACGGGCTCAAGTATTTTACGCAAGACTACGAAGAAGAGGACGACGCGTTCAAGAAGTTCGCCCGCGACCGGGTGGGACTTTCGGAGGAGAACGCGGAAAAACTGCTCAAGATCAAACTCCCCGACGGGTACGCGAGATACAGTCTGAAAGCGCTCCGGAAGATCGTGCGCTTCCTCGAAATGGGCTTCATCGAGCGGTACGCCGTCTACCTGGCGAATCTGCCGGAAATTTTCGGCGAAGAGCGTTTCGCCGCCGTGAAAGAGGAGCTCCTGGCGGACTTTCGGCAGTGCGTCGATGATTATAGCTGGGAAAGAAAAAATCTTTCCGACCGGGAACGGGGAAAGTGCATTCCTCTGTCGGAACGTTTCGAAGAGCTGCTGGAGGAAAAATGGCGGCTTTCGCGGGCGGAGATCGCCCGGCTGTACGCTTTCCGGGAGCCCTCCAATTATGACTCCCTCACCGAAGCGGAAGAAAGGGGGATAAAGGAGGGACGGCTGCCCCGGGTGAAGCTGGGCATGATCTACAACCCCATGGCCCACCGGGCGCTGACGGTCCTCCGTCATCTGGTGAACTTTCTGCGGAAAGACGGCCAGATCGACGCCGGCACCGAGATCCGCATCGAACTCGCCCGTGAGGTCAACGACAAGAACAGCCGCATGGCCCTTCTGGAGTTCCAGAAGCAGAACGAGAAGGAACGGGAAGAGGCCATAAAAGCCTTCGAAGAGCACGGCATCAAACCCACCGAAGAACAGATCCTGCGCTGGCGGCTCTGGATGGAACAGGGATACAAGTGTCTTTACACGGGGAAAACCATTCCCGCGAGCGAAATATTCTGCCCCGGAGAAAACTCCGCTTTCGACATCGAACACACGCTTCCCCGTTCCCTCGGCGGCGACAACAGCATGGAAAACCTCACGCTCTGTGATTCGCAGTACAATCGAAAGATCAAGATCGGCAATCTTCCCGCGGAGTGCCCCAATTACGACAGGCCCTCTCCCGGCTATGAAAAGTCGATCATCGACAATTTGACCTCGGCCAAATTCTATGAGAGACTGGAAAAAGCGGAAAAGGATTTCGCCATTCTGTGCAGCAAGGCCAAATCGGCGCCTCTTGCCGCCCGGGCGGCAGCCCGGCAGCGGGCGCTGGTGCAACGTTTCAAGGTGAACTACTGGCGCAGTAAGCTCCGGACCTTCGAGATGAAGCGCGGTGAAACGGGGGATTTCAGCCGCCGTCAGCTGACGGCCACCGGCGTCATGTCCCGCCACGCCATGCAGTTTCTGAGATCCGTTTATCCGAAAGTCTACGCCAACAGCGGCACGGTGACCGCCTTTGCCCGGCAGGCGTGGGGATTGCAGAAGCAGTACGAACTCAAAGACCGTTCCGATCACGTCCACCATGCCATCGATGCCATCGTGGTGGCGGCGCTGGACCGGCGCGCCCTCGAAAGGATCGGCGCGGCTTTCCACGAAGATGAGTTGAACAAATACAACCACAGCGCTCTGCAGATCGGATACCCCTGGGCGACTTTCCCCGATGATGTCCACAGGGTGGTGGAATCCATTCTGGTCAAACATATCGTCCGCCGCAACGAGGTGAAGCAGACCAAAAAGAACCGCGTCCATCTGGCGACACCGATTCAGCTTGCCGGCGGTCAAACGCTCAAAACGGTCAGGGGCGCGGGCGACACCGTGCGCGGTGCGCTGCACGATCTCACCTATTACGGCTGCATCCGGGATGCGAAAGGCGGCAGGCAGATCGTCCTGCGCGTTCCTTTCACTGCGGACTCGTTCAAGAAGATGGAAGATTTCGAATCCATCGTCGACAAGGGCGTCCGGGAAGCGGTCGAAGCTCAGATGAAATCGCTGCTCGCCGGAGGACTTGCGTTCAAGGATGCCATGTCCCGCGAATTCCGCATGAAGACGAAGAGCGGCGCCTTCGACGGGCCCGTGATCCGGCGGGTCAGGCGGCTGCGGCCGGACATGAAAAATCTCCTCGAGATTAAGACGCAGACCTATCCTTCCAAACAGGAGCACAAGCAGCATTATTACGCCGCGACGGCCAAAGGCGGGAATTTCATGGTCGCCCTCTACCGGCCCGAAGGTGTTCCGGAAGGTGAAAAAAGGTACGTTTACGAACTGGTTTCGCTCTGGGACTGGGCCCGCGACCACCGGCAAAGCGGTTATATCCCGCCTCAGGAAAGAACGGATAAGGGCGCCTTCGTCGGCATCATCCACCCGGGTGTGCTGGTCCTGTTTTACAAGGACTCCCCCGAAGAGTTGAAGTCGATGCCCCGCGCCGAACTGCAAAAACGGCTGTACAGGGTGACAGAGTTTAAACAAGACGGCCGCATCTGTTTGAGGTGGCATAGGGAGGCACGGGCTAAAAAAGATGCTGAAGAAGTCATGAAAAGGAAATTCCAGTGTCAGGCTTCTTCGAAACTGCCTGTTGATGAAACATATCCCCTTTTACTGCTCTCGCAGAAAAATTATCAAGAGCATACGCTTTTCGAGGGTATCGACTTTGAAATAAATGCCGACGGGCAAATCAGATTCAAGGAGTGAGCCGGATGCTGAAGCGGACTCTTTTCTTCGGTTCCCCGGGCCGGCTTTTCATCAGGGACACGCTGCTTTGCTACGGTCCTTTCGACAAAGGAGCGGAGCAGGAGATCAAATCCTTCCCCGTCGAGGACATCGGCTGCGTCGTGGTGGAGCCGCAGCAGATGACTCTGACTTCACGCTGCATAAGCGCCCTCGCCGAAAACAACACGACTCTCGTTTTCTGCGACGGTTCGCACATGCCTACGGCGCAGACGCTGCCCTTTGCGGGCAACAGCCTCACCGGGAAAAACACGGCGGCTCAGCTGGGCTCCTCGGAGGCGTTGAAGGGACGACTGTGGAAACAGGTGGTCCGGGCCAAGATCACGAATCAGGCCCGGTGCCTCCGCGCCCTGGGCATCGAGGACAAGAAACTCCCCTTTCTCGCAGACTCCGTAAAATCCGGAGATCCCGGCAACAACGAGGCCGTTGCCGCCCGGCATTATTTCAAACTGCTGGGGCTGGACGACCCCTTTCTGCGCGAAAGGGAAGGAGATCCGCCCAATAACGCCCTGAATTACGGTTATGCCCTGCTGCGGGCCGCCTGCGCCCGGGCGTTGACCGGCTCCGGGCTGCTCTGCTGCGCGGGGATCCATCACGCCAACCAGTACAACGCTTTTGCGCTGGCGGACGACCTCATGGAACCCTACCGGCCCTTTGCGGACGAGATGATCTTTTCCGAAAGGGAGTTCTTTTCCGTCCCGGAGCTGGGCCGGGAACAGAAGGCCCGGCTGCTGCAGCTGCTGGTCCGGGACGTCCGGGTCGGCAGGGAACTGCGGCCTCTGAGCAACGCGCTTACATTTACTTCCGCCTCGCTGGTCCGTTGTTTTCTGAAGGAAGAAAACGACATCCTGTTTCCGGGATTTCCCTGATGACGGCGACATTTCAGGCACTGAGCAGGTATGAACCCATGTGGCTTTATGTGATGTTCGATCTGCCCACCAACACCAAGCGTCAGCGAAAGGCGGCGGCGGACTTCCGCAAAGGGCTGGTCAAGGACGGTTTTTCCATGATGCAGTTTTCCGTCTACATCAGGAACTGCGCCTCTTACGAGAACTGCCTCGTCCATATCAGGCGGATCAAGGCCATGATCCCGGAAGAAGGAATGGTCTCAATCCTGAAGGTCACGGACCGTCAGTTCGGCGATACGTGCACCTTCGTCGGGCGCAAGACGGAACCGCCTCCGCCCGTTCCGCTCCAGCTGGAACTTTTCTGAAGTTTTTCCTCTTCAACGGACCTTTTTTCCCGTCCGTTTTTCGACTTTTCACCGCCCCGGCGGGGCGGCAAAGCCGGAAACAAAAGTTGTTTTTACAACTCAAGGCGCTTGTATTAAAGATGTTACGACATCAATAATATAGCACACCTCTCTAAAAAATCAAATCACAACAAGGGGCTGCAAGCCTCTTACTTCAGCCTGAATATAGCACACCTCTCTAAAAAATCAAATCACAACTTTGCCGCTGCGGCAGAGGATGGGGAACTCAATATAGCACACCTCTCTAAAAAATCAAATCACAACCTCTTCGGGTCATTTTTCAAATCCTTTCGAATATAGCACACCTCTCTAAAAAATCAAATCACAACGGGACGATGGCTGGGACTACCAGACCACCGAATATAGCACACCTCTCTAAAAAATCAAATCACAACAGCAAAGGCTGCTATGGGGGCGCAACGTTCAATATAGCACACCTCTCTAAAAAATCAAATCACAACCCGGAGCTTTTTGAGCGTTACAGCCGCCGGAATATAGCACACCTCTCTAAAAAATCAAATCACAACACGTCCACCACGCGCATGTTACTCGGATCGAATATAGCACATCTCTCCAAAATGTCAAATCAGAATCGATGGCGCCATTCAACCCCCTTTTCTCGTGAATTGCAAGTTCCGGAACAACCCCCTCGGACGTGAAAAAACGCAAAAATCTTGAAGGGGACTCTTGACAAATGCCGTTCGGCGGTGTATTCTAATCGGGAAGAAAAAAAAAGGGGGATTCCGATGAAAGATCTTGAAAAGCTGCTCCGTTTGCGGGAACGGATCCATGAGATTCTGGAAAGACGGTTCCTTTCCGGGGAAAACGTTCTTTACGATTACGCCGGGCTGAAGGGGGAAGTCGTCCTCCCCACGCCGGAGGAGTGCCTTGCCAACAAGCCCAATGCCTTCGCCTGGAATACGCCCATCGAAAACGGCGGTTTCTTCAATGGGGATCTGCTGACCGCTCTCTGCGATCTGTATGAGTTTTTTCCCTCCGAAAAGCTGGCAAAACAGATGCGGACACTGGCCCGGGGATTGTATGTGCTCCAGGACAGATCGCCGGTCGCAGGCTGCATCCTCCGCGGCATCGGCAGTGACGGCAAATGTTTTTATCCCGCATCTTCCAACGATCAGGTCATACCGTTTCTGCTGGGACTCTGGCGTTTTGCGCAATCCGAGGCTTCCACGCCCGCGGAAAAGGCGGAGTGCCGCCGCCGCTGCCGGGAAACGGTTCTCGCGCTCAAAAGGAACCGGTGGATCGTTCCCGGCGCCCGGCCCGGTTTCGAACGGGGCAACATCTCCGCCAACGCCCCTTTCGACATGTGCCATATCCTGCTCGCCGCCATGATCCTCGATGAGACCGATCCGGAAGGCGGAACCGAATTTGACCGGGTCCTGGGCAGCAGAAAGGAGTCCGTCTTCGCAGGATTCCCGGAGATCTCCGCCGAGCATTGCTGGTTCGCGTCGCACAATTTCTACATCCTTTCCATGCTGGCGGCAACTTGCCCCGCTTACCGGGAACCGGCCCGGAAGGCTTTGAAGGTCACCGCGGAAGCCGCTTCGAAATGGATCGGCTGCTGGAAACAATACGTCCCCGGTCTCGCTTTCACCCCGGACTGGCACCCCCTGAACGATTTCTGGCATGAGCAGAAAAACACCGCCGACTGCAGAGACATCACCGGCACCCTGCTTTGGCGATCCTGGACCGAAATATGTCCCGTCGTCATGAACGAACGCAAAAGCATCATGCCCGCATTCGCCGCGGCATGGATCGTGCTGCTCTCCGGAGACGAGGAAGTCATCGCAAGATCTCGGCCCGGCATCATCGAAGCCCTGGAAAGCGTCCCCTTCGAAAAGCTGCATTACGCGCCGTTCTTCTTCGCCGAAAACGTGATCTCACTGCTGGTCCGTTATCTGTAGCGAGCTCTCCGTTTCAAGCGGAAATGGGCTTCACTTTCCCAACAGGACGCGGATCTTTTCCATCGCCTGCCGGTTGAAATCGATGGCGAGACGACTGGCGGCGGCGGCCTGTTCCAGCGCGGCCGGATAATTTTGCAGGATCTTGTCCACGCAGGAATCGATCTGAGCGGAATCCGTCACGTTCAGTTCGAGGATCCACTCCTGCAGGCCGATGTCGCGCCACATCTGCCCTTTCCAGGTGTCCTCCGCCTGCCGCAGCAGGATCGCCGGTTTGTGTTCGTCGATGAAGATGATCGGGGAGTGCATCTCCATGCTGACCAGCGCCTTGGCTTTTGCATAGACGCTTTCGGCCTCGGAGGTGATCCAGTATTCGCTTTTCAGCACGACTTTTTCTTTCACCGCTCCGGGGAGGCGCTCGTAGAGATAACGGCGGCCCATCGGGACCTGATAGGTCATTTCCGGACAGATCAGCACCTTCAAGTCGTAATTTTCGACGATATGGCAAATCACGTCGCGCATCTTGGCCATGTCGGACTCGACCTTCCCCATGGAGGCCGCTTCCCTGACGGGGTCCTTGTAATAAAAACGCTCTTCATCGAAGGAATCCGGAGTGAAACGCAGGCGCGGGATCACGCAGACGAACTTTTCCGGTTCGAGACCGTTCTCCTCCAGAAACCGATCCCCGGATGGATCCGCTTCGAGGCGCATGCCGAACGTGCTGTCCGAAGTGAAACCGATGACGGGACACCGGAGATTTTGCTGCTTCAGAAAATACTCCGAAAGGGAATCCCGGCAGAAGACGAAGGCCGCATCGGAAAGGGTCGTCTTTTTCTGTTCGTCCCACAGGCCGTCCACGGAGACGCCGAAAAGGCCGTAGGGCTTGTGCGTCTGTTCCACCCAGGTCCGGATGCCGGCGCAATCGACGCATGGCCCGGAACCGTTGACCAGAAGGTCACATTCCCGGAATGCTTCCGCAAGTTCGGCTTCGCTTTCCGCGATGCGGAGACCGGGAAAATTGGTGAGGATCATTTCCCGGACGCCGCGGTCCAGCTCGCACGGCCAGAGCCATACCCGGCACTCCGGCAGGAATTGCCCGGCGAGGTTCAGAAAGCCGGGCGTGTGCGCGATATCGCCGATATTTTTCGTCTGCCAGCTTCCCCGGAGGAAATGTTTTTCAGTCCCGCTGTGTTGCATGTGTCCGCCTTAATATACACGGCAAAAGGCATTTTCAACTTGCGCCCCGGTGAAACGGCGGAAATCCGCGACTTCGGGCGTACCCGCGCGGTCAGGCATGACGCTCATCCGTCTCCACGGAGCCGCCGGGGATCCTGCCCAGAAACAGAATGAGCAGATTGACCGCGAAAGCCGAAATATGCAGCACATTCCCCGCCGTGCCGCCGAGGATCTTGCCCGCCAGCGCAAGCACACCCCCGGCAAGGATCGCCCCCATGGCGAAGCGGCGGTCGACGGCGCCTCCCAGAAGCCCCCACAGCACGGGGACGACAAAGGCTCCCGCATAGACGCCCAGCGCGAACAGAAGCACCGTCAGGATGGAGTCGCAGCAAATCGCGATGAGGATCGAGAGAGCTCCGAGCAGCCCGGTACACCACCGGGTCAGTTTCACGCTTTCGCAAGACTCCATGTCGCCGCGGAAAAACTGCGAGAGAAGTCCCCCCGCCGTGAACAGGGTCGTGTCCGCGGAGGACATGATCGCCGAGAGCATGGCGAAATAAAGGAGCAGCGTCACCTGCGGCGGAAATTCGCAACTTGCGACGGCGAAGAGAACGGCGCCTTTCCCCGTAAGGTGGAGACGCGCCCCGCAGATCCCGATGAAAGCCAGCAGAAAACCGATGGGGATCAGGCACACCGCCGTGACGGCGACGGCCTTCCGCGCCGTGCCGGGGTCTTTCGCGCAGAAGATCCGGGAATAGATATCCGGGCCGACCAGGAAGGTGCTGGAATAGGAAAAGAGCATGGCCAGGAGGTCGAAGGCGGTGAACGACGGGGAAAACATCGGCGCGGCCTCCAAAGAGGGATAGCGCAGAAAGAGGACCGCGGCCACCGGCAGGATCCCCAGAAAGATCAGCAATGTTTGCAGCACATCGGTCCGGATGATGGAAAATTGCCCGCCCGCCGCGGTGTAGAAGGTCAGCGTCAGCCCGATCGCCGCCGCCGCCCAGCCGTACGGGATGCCGCAGGTCGCGGCGGTGATTTTGGCCGCGCCGATGATCTGCGCCCCGATCACCCCCAGCCACGCGGCCGCGATCACGGCTCCCGAAAGTTTCTTTACGCTCTCTCCGTAAAAAGTGCCGATCAGCATGGAAAGATTGTACCCCCGGAATCCCGCGACGGCTTGGACGAGGGGCAGCAGAGCCAGAAGGCCGACCGCCCCGCACACCAGCAGCCATGCCCCCGCCCAGCCCTTTTCACAGCCCAATTCGACACTCCCCAGAATGGCGGAGCTGCCCAGAATGGTCGCCAGCAGAGAGCCGGAAAGGTAAAGCACACCCGCGCTGCGCCCGGCGACGTAGTAGTCGTCGGGGGTGCGGATCCGTCGTGCGCACAAATATCCGATCACCACGGCGGCGCCGAGATAAAGATAAAACAAGATCCGATTCAACGTACAGTTTCCTTTTCGATATGTATTTCCGGAGCTCTTCGACCTGTTCGTTCCAAGCCGCGCAGAGCCCCCGGTCCTTTACGCGGCTGCTGAATATACACGGCAAAAGGCATTTTTTCAACTCGCGGAACGTCGAAAAGGGCGAAAAGCGGCCGAAAACCGGCCGCCTCCTGCGTTTTCAAGAGAAGAATGCAGAAGTCGAACGTCGAAAAACCGGACTGCGGGACTTGCCCCGTCAGTCGGAAACGTCGACGTCGGGGATGATCAGAACGGCATAACCGGGATATGCCTCTCCGATCTCTTTACGGAGGATCTCGACGCCCTCCTTCGGGCGGATGTCGAAGCTCATGACGACGTCGAACCGCATCTTCTTCTCGGGCACATCGACATGGAATCCGTGCACCTGGAGAGCCCATTCGTGCGACAGGACCTTGTTCCGGACATCTTCGGCTATCCGCGCAGACTCGCCGCCTTTCGTGCTACAGGAATAGACGCCGACGCCCACGAGGATCACTCCCGTTTCTTCGTAAATCCGCCTTTCCAGTTTTCTGGTCAGGCGGTCGACCTCCTCCACCGTCATCGTGTCGGGCAGTTCCAGATGCACGGAACCGAGATTTTTGTCCGGACCGTAGTTGTGCACGCGACGATCATCGTGCTGAGGTACTCGATGCGCCCATATCCCAGGGGATGTTTCCTGTCGGGCAGTTTTCTCGAAAGTTTCGTGCCCACGATCGTGACGATGGCCGAAAGGGCGTCGGAGAGGTTGTTGACCGCATCAAGGACGACCGCGATGGAGTTGGAGGCAAGCCCCACGGCGGCCTTGAATACCGTGAGAAGCGCGTTCGTCACGAACCCGATCGCACTGGCCCTGACAACGATCCGGTCACGTTTGTCCGTGAACGGTTCGCAGCGTTGTTCGTCAACACTCATTGCTCGATTTTCTCCTTAATGATTTGCAAAGGTCAATTTTCTTCCAGCAGCCCTGCGGCAAAGAGGGCGTTGCGCGTCACCGTCGCCTGCAGGCGGCGGCAGAAGGCGTAATCGATCTTGTCGGTCGTCCCGAAGGTGTCGAAATCCGTCGCGCTGGCCGACATGTACGAGCCGGGGGTGATGATGTTCAACACCCAGCAGAGCGCGGTCATGCGGTCGTCGTTGCCGGTGATGCGCCGGAAGACGTAACAGAACGGATCGAAAATGAATGTATTGAACACCCGCGTCCGCTTCGGGTCCTGTGCGGTGATCAAAGCCCGCAGCAGAAAAAGATTCGCCCACAGCGGCTGGTCGTCGGCGTAAAGATTCTCGTAAAAGATGTCGATGAGGTCGGTCACTATCTGGCGCTTCCCGTCGCGAGTGGCGAAGAGCTGTTCGTTTTCCTCGCAGTAGCGGGCCGGGCGATTGTCGTTCCAGCGCCGGAGACAGTATTCCCACACCGCATCGACAAGCGCCTTCTTGCCGCCGAAGTGATAGCTCACCGCGTTGGGCTTGGTCCCGGCGCACTCTGTGATGTCGCGGACGGTCACCGCGTCGGGGCTGTGACAGGCGAAAAGCTCCCCCGCCGCCGCCAGCAGACGGCGGCGGGTCTCTTCGGAAACCTTGTAGTTTCCCCGTGTCATGGGGTCACGCCTTGTTGAATTTCCCTTTCGGCTGACGGCAGCGCGGACACTTCCAGTCATCCGGCAGGTCTTCGAATTTCGTCCCCGCGGGGATCCCGTGAGCCGGATCGCCGACGGCGGGATCGTAGACCGTGCCGCAGACGGAGCAGACATATTTACCCGTCGCCTGCTTGGCCGCGACTTCGCCCGGCGGGGGATTTTCGACCGGATTATCCAGATCCATAACCCGCTTCGCTTCGAGATGCTCATAGCCCAGCGGCGTATGGGTCGAGCAGTAGACGGTGGGATTCTTGCGGATGAAGGCGCGGACGCGGTCCAGCGTGTCCCGCGCCGCCGCCAGGTCTTCGAAGACGACGGAAAGTTTGTTCGCATACAGCGCCTCGTCGGTGTAGGTGACGTCGCCGTGCATCATGTAGAAAAGTCCGTCGCACTCGGCCACGACGATGCTGTTTCCGGCGGTGTGCCCCTTGGCGGGCAGCAGATAGACGCCGTCGGCGATCTTTTCGGAAGCGTCGAAGGTGTGATAGGGGCCGTCCTTGTACTGCACGCGGACGACATTCGGACCGTCGAGCTTCAGCGCGTCCGCCTCCTCGGGGGAAAGATAGATCTTCGCGTTCGGGAAACTGCGCAGTTCTCCCGTGTGGTCCTCATGCTTGTGCGTCACGAGGATCTTCGTCACCTGCTCGGGACGGTAGCCCAATGCCTTGAGAGCGGTCATATAGTCGACGATGCGGCTCCCGATATAAATCTGCGTGTTTTCCTCGACCACCATCTCGGGATATTCCGCCGGCAGTCCCGTGTCCACGAGGATGACCTCGTCCCCCGTGTCGATCAGATAGTTCTGAAGGCACGAGCGGTAGCGCACCTTCGCATCGAATTTTTCCATTCCGTCTTCCCCGCCCATTGCGAACGGCTGCGTCATGAAACCTTTCTCGTTGAATTTGACTGCCTTGATCTTCATACTGTCCCCCATTTTGTTTTCGATTTGAAATTTTGGCTGTGAATTTATTTTTCTTGTTCCAATTTCATACTATAACGCCTCAACGAAGCAAATTCAAGTCGGAAACATGCTCTCGAAGCCCCTATCGGGTCGAAAAGGAAACACCGGGAACCGCCGGGCCCCGGCGCGGCCGTTTCCGGTCTCCTCGCTCTGCCGAAAAGGCAAATCCGGGGGGAAAAGCCTCTTTTTCTCCTCAAAGCCCTTGCAATCGAGCTCATGTTGGTGTATATTCAAGGCGAGAGTCCCGGATTGGCGGGATCTGTAACTTGACAAGGAGAGAAAAATGGAAGTCAAGATCCTCAAGAACAAAACCGAAATGAGCAAGGCCGCCGCCGCCTACGGCGCCTCGGTCCTCCGCAAGGTGCTGGCCGAAAAGGGCGCCGCCAACATGATCGCCGCCACCGCTCCCAGTCAGTTCGAAATGATGAGTTTTCTGGTCAAGGAACCGGGGATCGACTGGTCCAGGGTCACCCTTTTCCATCTTGACGAATACATCGGCCTGCCCAAGGGGCACGCAGCCGGGTTCCGCCTCAATCTCCGGAAAAACTTCATCGACAAGCTGCCTTGCAAACTGGCCGAAGTCTTCTTCGTCGACGGCGACACCGACGACCCCAGGGCCTTCTGCGCCGAAATGAAAAAAATCATGGCCGCCCATCCCATCGACATCGCCTTCATCGGCGTCGGCGAGAACGGGCACATCGCCTTCAACGATCCCCCGGCGGACTTCGACACCGACGAGGCCTTCCTCGTGGTCAAACTGGACGACGCCTGCCGCCGTCAGCAGCTGGGCGAAGGCTGGTTCCCCACCTTCGACGCCGTTCCCACCCATGCTTTCAGCATGAGCGTGCCCCAGATCTTCAAGAGCAAGGTCATCGTCAACGTGGTTCCCGACGAACGCAAGGCCAAGGCCGTCAAGGGTATGCTCGAAGGTCCGGTCACCAACACCTGCCCCTGCTCCATTCTGCAGAAGCACCCCTGCTGCGCCACCTTTCTCGACGAGGGCAGCGCCTCTCTGCTCAAAAAGTGATCTCCTCCGGCCCGGAGCCGGAAACAGGGGGCTGCCGCAAAACCGTTTTTGCGGCGGCCCCTTTTTGTATGCTGCAGATCCGGTCCCGCGAGTCGAAAAATCTTTACCTCGCAACTTGAAAAATCGGCCGGACCGTGATATATTATGTGCGGATGCACAAAAACAGGAAACGATCATGGCGAGACCGCAGAAAGAACGCAAAGTCTGTCCCGGGATCCGGGGATACCGATTCCGGGTGAGTGATGACAGCCAGCCGGTGAAGATCCCGGTGGACGAGCTGGAGGCTCTGCGTCTCTGCGATCTGGAGGAGCACTCGCAGGAAAGGGCGGCCGGGGAGATGGACATTTCCCGCGGAACGCTCCAGCGGCTGCTCTACTCCGCGCACAAGAAAATCGCCTTCGCGCTGCTGTACGGCAAAACCCTTCAAACCGAAGGGCGGCACGATCCGGAAAAGGTCTGCCGCGAGCGGGGCTGCCGCTTTTGTGCCGAAATCTACCGCAACAATCCCAAAACAGGAGAAAATACCATGAAAATCGCCGTCACATGCGAAAACAACCAGGTCTTCCAGCATTTCGGCCACACACCGGAATTTGCGGTCTTCACGGTCGAGGAAGAAAAAATCGTTTCGAAGCAGATCCTCCCCTGCGGCGACACCGGGCACGGCGCGCTGGCGGGGCTCCTGAAGGAAGGCGGCGTGGATCTGCTGATCTGCGGCGGCATCGGCGGCGGAGCCCAGATGGCCCTGGCGGAAGCCGGGGTCAAGCTCATCGGCGGCGCATCGGGCAATGTGGACGATGTCGTCGCCGCTTTCGTGAAAGGCGAACTCAGCGTCGATCCGAATTTCCAGTGTCACCACCACGACGGCGGCAGCGGTCACAAATGCGGAGATCACGGCTGCGGGAACGGGCATTGCCACTGATACCGTCTTCGGGGAGAAAAACAGTTTTTTTCAGGTTCGGAAGCAGGAGCGCGTGACACGCGGTTTCCGGATCGGGTGTAATTGATTTCGGGTTTTTAGGAGATGGCTGTACAGGTTGCGGTTTTAGCCATACAACTGGGGATCATCCTGGTTGCGGCGCGTTTTTTCGGGATGATGGCATCCAAGGCGAAGGTTCCCCCCGTGATGGGCGAACTGCTGGCGGGGATTTTGCTCGGGCCTTACTGTCTGGGGTCCCTGCCCCTCGGGATCCCCAACTTCGAACACGGGCTCTTCCCCCTGATCGCGAATCAGAGCGTCCCCATGGACGCGAAGCTTTACAGCATCGCCACCTTGGGGTCGATCCTGCTGCTCTTCGTTTCCGGGCTCGAAACCGACGTCCGGACCTTCTTCAAATATTCCATCGTGGGCACGGTGGTCGGCATCGGCGGTGTGCTCTGCTCGTTTTTCTGCGGCGCGGCCGTGGGCTGCATGCTCGGCTGGAGTTTCATGGATCCCCGGACGCTGTTCCTCGGGATCCTCTGCACGGCGACCAGCGTCGGCATCTCCGCGCGGATCCTTTCCGAACACAAGGCCATGGGGTCTCCCGAGGGCGTGACCATCATGGCCGCGGCGGTGATCGACGACGTGCTGGGGATCATCTGCCTCGCCGTCGTGGTCGGCCTCGCCGGCGTGGAACTGAATGGCGGCAGCATGTCATGGGCCGCCATCGCCGGGATCTCGGTGAAAAGTTTCGGCATCTGGCTGGGCGTCACCGCCATCGGTCTCCTGCTTTCCCGCCGCATCGCGGGATTTTTGAAACTTTTCAAATCGTCCCGGGTCTTCGCGGTCATCGCTTTCGGCCTCTCCCTCATCCTCGCGGGGCTCTTCGAACAGGCGGGGCTGGCGATGATCGTCGGCGCCTTCGTCATGGGCCTCAGCCTTTCCAAGACCGACATCTCCTTCAAGATCCGGGATAAGCTGGACCCCATCTACAACTTCCTCGTCCCCGTCTTCTTCGTGGTCATGGGGATGCTGGTGGACATCCGCGTTTTGCGGGACCCGCAGGTCCTGATGATCGGACTGTTGTTTTCGGCCATGGCGATCATCGGCAAGGTGGTCGGCTGTTTCTTCCCCGCGCTGCTGATGAACTTCAACCTGGTGGGCAGCCTGCGTATCGGCGTCGGCATGGTGCCCCGCTGCGAAGTCGTGCTGATCATCGCAGGCATCGCCGCCACCAGCATGATGAAGAATCCGGCGCTGGCCAAAGGGGCCGCCGCGGCCGGGAACATTCCTCAGGTCGTTCCGATCTTCGACAGCAAGCTTTTCGGCGTCGCCATCATCATGACGCTGGTGACGGCGCTTCTCGCGCCGCCGCTCCTGAATCTGGCCCTTTCCATCAAGAAGAAGGGCATCCGCCGGGAAGTCCGGGACGCGACGGAGACCACCACGAGCTTTTCGTTCCCCAACGAGGCGATCACCTTGTCGGTGCTCAACACCATTCTGGACCTTTTCACCCACGACGGTTTTCTGCATTCCCTCTATTCCAAGGGGATCCGGATTATCCAGTTCCGCCGTGAAAACACGCAATTTTCCCTGCAGATCACCAACAACGCTCTGACATTCACCTCCAATACGGCGGATGTCCCCTTGGTCAAGGCCGCCGTCTACGAATCGATCGTGGAGCTCCACCGCTCCCTTTCCGACCTGCGCCAGCTGGCCAAGCCGGAAAACATCAAGAACGAGCTTTTCATCAGCACCGAGACCAAACCGACCAACCGGGAAGCCGCCTTGCTTTCCAAGGTCATTTCCGCGGACAACATCATCGTCGGCCTCAAGGCCGGGACGAAAGAAGAAGCCTTCCGGGAACTGCTGGAAACCATCGACGGACACGCCCCTCTCCATGACAAGGAGCGCTGCGCCAGGGACCTCCGGGAACGGGAGCAGGAGATGTCCACCTATCAGGGGGACGGCATCGCCATGCCCCACGCCCGCACCACCGGCACGGAAAAATTCATCTCCGCCGTCGGGATCAAGCCGGAAGGGCTCCAATACGACGACGATCCCGACAGCCGGGCGCAGATCGTCATTCTCTCCCTCTGCCCCCGTTACGAATCGGGGCCCTATCTCCAGTTCATCGCGCAGATCGCGAAGATCCTTTCGGACAAGGAGAAACGTCAGGCGCTCATTGCCGCGAAGGACGCCCGGGAAGTCAAGGCGATCCTCACCCGCAAGGCCTGACGCCGCCTTTTTCAGTCGCCGGAAGTTACTTTTGTCTTTCGATCTTGCCGTCTTCCATGACCCAGATGCGGTCGAAGACATCCATCGCCCGGTGATCGTGGGTCACCACCAGCACTCCGGCGTTGTGATTCCGGGCCGCGTCGCGCAGAAGTTCCATCACCTTGCGCCCCATGGCGCTGTCCAGCGCGGCCGTCGGCTCGTCCGCCAGCAGGATCCGGGGCCGGTTCGCCAGAGCGCGGGCGATGGCCACCCGCTGCTGCTGTCCGCCGGAGAGCTCCTTCGGCATGAAGCGGAGCCGGTCGCCGAGCCCGAACTGTTCCAGGAGTTCCGCCGCGCGCTGTTTTGCCTCCCTGCCGGAAACGTCGTTGATCTCCATCGCCAGCCGGACATTGTCCAGCGCATTCAGGAACGGAAGAAGATTGGCCTTCTGAAAAACGAATCCGATGTTTTTCCTGCGGAAGGTCCGGATGTCGGTCCGGCTGCCGTCGTTGAACACCGTCTCGTTCCCGATGACGATCTTCCCGGAATCCGGCTGACGGATCAGCCCGAGCATGGTCAGCAGCGTGGATTTGCCCGCCCCCGAAGGGCCGAGCAGAGCGGCGGTCTCCCCCGTGTTCAAGGTCAGCGAAACTTGATCCAGCGCCTTGACCGAGATGTTCCCGCGCCCGTAGGTCTTGCAGAGTTTTTCGGCGATGATGGCGGGCGTCATGACAGCACCTCCCCGGCGTCGGTCCGCATCGCCTTCATCACCCCGGCGACGCTCGCCAGCACGGAAATGCCGATCACGATCCCGAAGAGGAGCCAGAGGTCGAAGGGCACCAGCACCACCCGGCGGGGAAAGTACGGATAGACCCACTGGCCGAAGAACCGGGCGATGCCGAACGCCAGCACCCCGATCAGCAGCGCCTGCTGCAGGATCATCCCCACGATGACCCGGTTGCGGGCCCCGATCAGTTTCAGCATGGCGATGTCGTGGAGTTTGTCCAGCGTCAGCGTATAGATGATCAAGGTCATGACCACGGTGGAGACGGTGATCAAAATGGTGCGGAAGAGCAGCAGCTGTCGCCGCGACCGGGCGACGAATCCGCTCAGCATGATCTGCCTCTCGTCATCGGAAGTGTATGCGGAAATATCCGGCAGCGTGCGCAGTTTCCGCAACACTTCGGCCGGATCGAAGCCGGGACGGACCTTCACCAGCACCGCGCTGATCTGCTGTCCCGGCAATGCCGCCGGTTTTTCGGATTCGCTGACGAGGGTTTCCCGGTGGTCCACCGAGGTGCTGCCGTAAGCCATGCGGTCGAACCGCCGCAACCGGGCATTGCGTTCCCCGCGAAGGGCCTCCGGCGGCGTGTCATTCTGTATCGCCAGCGCGTCGTTCAGCGAGACGAAGACCATGGAGTCGCCGGAAGGCGAATTCATCCGGTCGGTGATGCCGACCACCTGATAGGTGTCCTTGCCCAGCTTCAATCGTGTCCCGAGCGGCAGTTTCGCGGATCTGTCCGCCAGCATTTCGTAGTGTCCTGCCTGAAGCGCCCGTCCCCGGATGATGGGAAGCCACGCCCCGGAGTCGGGCAGCCCCTGAATGGTCAGTCTCAGCACCCGTCCCCGGTGATCCCGCTGCACCGCGTGGGAGATGAACGGTTCGGCGGAGCGGACCCCGGTCACGGCGGCGATGCGGTATTCCATGTTGCGGGGGATTTTTGAGACTTCGGCGAAGGGGCCCTTGGTATCCCGCTGGACCACCCAGATGTCCGCCCCGGAACGGTCGATGATCAGCGTCGCCTCCTGGATCAGTCCCCGGTAGATCCCGCCCATGCCCATGACGACGATCAGCAGCAGACTGATCCCCGCCGTGGTGAGGCAGAAGCGCCCCAGATTGTACCGGATGTCACGAAGGGCGAGGTTCATCATCTTCTGATCCTGCGCCCGGCGTGAGAAAGATGTTTCTGCGGCTCGAGGACCACCCGGTCGTTTTCCGCAAGCCCCGAGATCACCTCGCTCTTGTCCTTCGTCTGGATCCCGATCTTCAGCGCCCGTTCCGCGATCTTCCCGTTCTCTTCGACGAAAATGACGGGGGTATTCTCCCGCCAGCGGATCAGCGCGGTGGGGACGGCGAGGCAATTCTTTTTCCGGCCCGCTTCGATATAGACCTCCAGCCGCTGCCCGACCGCCCAATTTTCAGGAAGACGGTCAAGGGCGATATCCACCCGGTATTCGCGGGTCTCCCGGTCGGTTTCCCGCGAAGTGCGCCGGACTTTTCCGGGGAAACGCCGGTCCGGAAGCGCGCGGAAAATCACCTGCGCGTTCTGGCCGGGGTTCAGTATGGAGATGGCCGCTTCATCCACCCAGACCGAAGCCCAGATCTCCGAGGTGTCGATCATGTCCATGATGGAAACGCCGGGGTTGACGATGGAGCCCTGTTCCCGGTTGCGCCGCACGACCAGTCCGGCGAAGGGCGCATGCAGTCGGGTTTCCGCAAGTTTGCTCCGGTAGTAGTCGATCTGCGCCCGATGGCGGGTAAGGCTGACCTGCATTTCCGCTTTCTTCTTGTTCGCCTGTTCCAAGGCGGCAGCCGCCACCAGGAACGCTTCCCGGTTCTTGTCGAAGTTCGACTGGGAATCCGCATGGTTTTTCAGCAGACGTTCGCTTCGGTGGAATGCGGCGCGGGCGTATTCCAGACTTGCTTTGACCGAGGCGATCTCGGAGTCGATCCGGTCCAGCCCCGCGCGGGTGACCGCCATTTCCGCCTCGGCGACTTTCAGCTGCTGGGTGATGTCTTCGGACGACATGACCGCCAGAAGCTGCCCCGCCTTGACCGTGTCCCCCTGATCGGCGTAAAGCTTGACCAGCAGACCGGTGTTCTGCGGACTGATCGCCACCCGTGTTTTCGGCTCCAGAGTCCCGGTCCCGAAGACGGTTTTCACCAGATCCTCCCGGCCGACGGTCCGGGTTTTCGCGGAAACAGGGGCGAATCTGAACCGGTAAAGTCCGGCGGCGGCGATCGATATGACAACGGCAAGTCCCACAAGCGTTTTGACTGAACGTTTCATGCGGAAGGGTCTCCTTTATCATGACATTTGCACTTGCACTGCCCGTGGTTTGCACAGCCATTGCGCGGCAGAGCGGGCAGCTCCGCCAATTGGGAAAAACAGGCCGCAAGCTCCCGGAGCTTTTCCCGGTGAACATGGTAATGCATCGAGTATCTCTTCTTTTCACCGTAAAGAAGTCCCGCCCGGCGCAAGATGCGCAAATGCACCGAGATCGTCGGCTCCGACACGGAAAAGTGACGGGCAAGCGCCCGGACGCACATCGTCCTCTGGAGCAGCTGCCGCACGATCCCCAGCCGGGTCTCGTGAGACAGCGCTTTCAACATCGCTATTTCATCCATATCCGCCTCCTTTGCAGATAATATAGCACATCTTAATCCAATTAGCAAGTTGACTAATCAAAAAACACCGGAAACACCTGCCGGCAATATGGAAAAAACTGAAAAAAACGTTCCTTTTGCTTGCAATTCAAATCCCCGCGGAGTAAATTATCCGTATGGAACATAAATTCGCCTTTGAAAACCGGCGAACCGGATGAAGGGAGGGGCGTTATGAAGCGTATCATCGTTTTCGGGATCGTTCTGGCGGCGGGGCTTCTCTGCGGAACCGGGTGCGGGGCCAAAGAAGCCCGTCCGGGGTACGTGACGCTGACCATTCGCGGCGGGAAAGCCCGTCCGGGTTTTGTGACGACGGCCATTCGCGGCGGGAAAGCCACGGGGAAAAATGTCGAATCCGCCCGGATTCCGGTGATCAAAACCGCCCTGCGGGGCGACACGCTGGAGGTGGATATCCGGACGGAACTCACGGGCAGGAAAACGCTCGATTTCGACATTCCGGCGGGCGCGAAGAAGATCCGTCTCTACGGATGTTCATTCGATCTGCCCCCGCCGGATCACACGGCGTTTTTCCGCGCCGTTCTGATGGGGGGGGGGGAAGTCGCGTCTGGCTGCGGCGGGAGGAACTTCAGTTTGCGCTGGTCCTGATTTGTCAGGCGCCGGACCGGAAAAAGATCGATGTGCAGATCCGGTATCTGGGATATTCGGGGAAGGAAAGATGGGAACAGGGGGCTCGCAATTTTTCCTGCGTCGTCGCGGATGACGGTCAGATCTTCGAATCGCTGAAGCCCGGGGAACAGGTCCGCATGGGGCCCGGCACGCATTATTACTCTTTACCCGATCTCACGAATCAAAACGGAAAACTGAAAATCCCGCTCGAAACGACGGGCCGTTACTACAAGTTTTTGATCAGGGAGGACGCCGTCTTCGGAACCGTCGTTCTGCCGAAACCGGAGCCCCGCCCGTGTACCCTGTTTTTCCTGAACATGCCCTTCAAGGAAAAGTATCTCGCGGAAAATCAGTCCGCGGAAATCTTCAAGGTGAAAAAGAGCGCCGCCGAGTTCCGCGCGTTGGCGGAAAAACTGAAACGGCTCCGGTGCGGAATGACGCCCGGCGAGACCGCCGCCGTTCTCGGCAAGCCGGACAGTTACCGGACGCTCGGCGGGAAGGGGCCGGATACCGAGCTCCTCGGCTTTGCGGAATACTTCTTTCTCAATACGGAAACTTCCGGATCGTCCAGCGCGAGGAATCTGACCGTTACGCTTCTCTTCGATGAAGCGCCGGAGGGCGTCTTCCGCCTGCGGGAGGTTTACTGATGGAACAGCGGTCGAAACCCGGCCGCCCTTTGCGCTTTTGCGGTCCCGGCGGATGATGCCGCCGCAGAGCTTCTTTACTTCATCACCTTTTCGAAGCGGAAGAAGTACTCTCCGCCCGGAGTGTCGCAGGGCTCTTCATGCGGTTCGGGATGGTGCGGATTGTAAAACTCCACGATGTGGAAGCCGCACTTGTTCACGTAGAAGTGGATGTTGCGCTTTTCGAAATAGGGGGTGTGCGTTTCCCAGACCTTCGTTTCCGGATATTTTTCCTCGATCAGCCGCCACACGGCCTGCCCGATCCCGCGGCTGTGACACTCCGGATCGATGAACAGCAGCTCCAGCTCGTTGCGCTGAGTTTCCGGATGGATGCCGACGACCACGCCGCCGACCGCCCTGCCGTCGGCGATGATCCGGAATGCTTCGGAAAACTTTCCGTGCAGACACTCTTCTATCGTCTTCCGGTCGATGACGCTTTCCTCCTGCGGGCCGAACTCTTCGACCGCCGCCTTGTCGAAAGCGATTTGATTTTCCCGTATGAAGGTATCTTCCTCGGAATCCTTCAGCGGGCGTAATTCTATGTTCATTTCCGGTATCCTTTCGATCCGTTCCGAAAGAACGCTCAACCTTTCGACGCCAGCCTCACGCCGAGCTCATAGGCTTTTTGACAATCCTGCGGGAAGACCGTCTCGTGGCGGAGCTGTTTTGCCCTGGCATCGAACCCGGCGAGGTGGTACCGGCTGTAATCCTTCACCTGCAGCGTGTCCGTGGCAAGGAGCGTTTCGCAGTGACCGAAATAAAGTTTCATCCAGTCCTCGTAACGCCGAAACAAAGCGGTGTAGCCGAAATCTTCGAAGAGCGGCTCGGGGATGTTCATCGTGAAAACCAGCCCGGTCCGCTTCTTCGGGCTCAACGGCTTGGTGTAGTCGTCGTAGTTGAGATACTGGAAAAGAAAGCGTTCGAAAAAGGAACGCATCTCGCCCGTGACTTCGCTGAAATAGATCGGACTGCCCAGAATGACGGCGTCCGCCGCGTGGACGCGATCCAATACGGCGGTCAGGTCGTCGCGCAGAACGCAGCGGTTCGGGCGCGGCTCCTTTTGCAGTTTGCAGGCCAGGCAGCTGACGCATCCCCTGAATTTCAGGTCGTAAAGGTACACCATCTCCGTTTCCGCGCCGGCCGAAGCCGCTCCGTCGAGGGCTTTCTTCAGCAGCGTGTCGGTGTTCCAGTTTTTGCGGGGGCTTCCGTTGATTGCGATCACTTTCATCGTTCACAAACCTTTCTCCTTTTCCGTCGATTCTGTGCCGGGGGCTTTTTTACACGATCTCCCGTCTTAATATACACGGCAAAGGGGGATTTTGCAACGGGGGATCCGCACTCCCGGCCGTTCCCAGACCGATTTTCACCTGCGGCAGAAGAAAAAAAGGGCAAGGCGGAACCGTCACTTCTTTTTCTTCCGGGCGAGGATGATGCGGTCGAGAGCCAGTCCGCTTTCTCCGGTCGAACTTTTCACGTAGTTGGGCCCCTGGGCCTTGACGGACATGAAAAGCTCGTAGTCGTTCACCCGCTTCCCCGAGGGATCGTGAGGATTGTGGAACTGGTTGGCCGGGATCTGGATGCACCAGGTGGGATGAGCCCAGAAATACCCTTTGGGTTCCAGCGTGATGCCGCCCACGTGGTAGAGGTGGAACTTTCCATCCTGCGGCGTTTTCTCCTTCGGGATGACGAGTGAGCGCGAGTTTTTCGGGGTCGAGATGTTGTAGAAGCCCATGCGCACCGAACCGCCGTGCCAAGGAGAATCCGCCAGATAAATCGCTTTTCCCCCTGCGGCATCCGGCATGTCCACCAGTCTGGAATTGCGGAATTCGTTGAGCCGGGGCCAGGGGAGGTCGATGACGACGTCGTAACCTTCGAGCCCCACGGGGGCGGGGATCTTTGCGGTCAGGCCCGTGAGCATGGCGTGGAGGTCGTGCCGGAACTTCGTCAGACGGCCGCCCGCGAGGTACAACGGGGCGAGCAGTTCGAAATCCGTACGCATCCGGTCCAAAAAGACTTTCACGTCGAAGAAGACCTGAGTCCGGTTCCTGCGGAGATTGGCGTAATCCAGCACGAACCGCTCCTTGCGGATGTGTTTTCTGTGCATGGGATCTTCCGCGAGACCGAGGGCTTTTTCCACAAGTTCGTCTCCTTTGCGGAAGAAATTTTCGTCCAGATCGGGACGCTGCCGGGGAGCGAGGTCGTTGAGAACGGCCTTCACTTCCGCCTGACGTTCGAGCATGTACCTGAGAAGTTCCTTCATGACGGGGGCGGCCTTTTCACCGTAATAGGCCGCCATGAAGCGGTCGGTTTCCCGATCCAGATCGCGGCCGGTTTCCGTCATGAAACGGCGGCCCAGCCAGAGCCGCAGCTGGTAGAAGGGCGTTTCCATGGGGGCTTCCAGTTCCACCATGAGAGAAGTCACCCCCATTTTCTTGTAGAGCCGCAGGGAACTGGGGATCGCCTCATGGAAAACCCCCATCATGGTGTCGTTGTACATGATCCACCAATCCCAGACGGTTACGGTGCCGATCCGGCCGTACTGCCGGAAAATTTCGGCGGCTCGTTTGTTGTTGGGATGTTCGAAAGGCCGGACGGTGTCCCGGGGGAGCCCCACCCGCACCCAGACGTTCTTTGCCGCCTTGATGCCCTGCGGGACCTGCCGGACATCCTTGTAGGCCATCATCTGAACCGTGACGTAGGGGAATTCCCCGGCGACCGCCGCCGCCAGACGGTTGGTGAAGTCGATGACGATGCCGCTGTACCCCTTGTATTTCTTCGCCGCCGCCAGACAATTCGCGCAGTTGCAGCGGTAGCCGTTGTCGTTGTCGGAAACTTCATAGAGGAACGGCCGTTCCCTGCCGTACCGCTTCCGGTCTTCGAGGATGTATTCGCGGAGTCTGGCCGCGAAAAGTTTCACCGTCTTCGGATTCGTCCAGCAGATCTGCCCCGGCCCGCCCGGACTGGTGGAACGCACCCGGCGGCCCCGGGTGTCGAGGGAAAAACACTCTTCCTCGTCCTTGCCCCAGTCTTTGGTGTAATTGTAATAGGTGTGGCAGGAACGGGGCGAGCCGTAGATCCGTTCGAGACCGTATTCCCGGAAAAAGGAGGTGTAGCGGTGGTCGTGCAACAGATTCTGACGGTTCCTGACGGCATTCAGCTGCCGGGCCCTGGCGTTCCCCGACCAATAGGTGTGGATGCAGCGGATCCGGAAATCCGGTTTGCCTCTGAAAAGAAGCCCCTTGGGCCAGCTGCGGAGCTTCGCCCTGGGAATGACCGAAAATTCATCATCCGGCCACAGAACGCCGTAATATCTTTCGAGGAGTTCGAAAACGCCGTAGAGCACGCCCCGCGGCGATCCCCCGGCGACGATGAGCCGTTTACCGTCGACGGTTTTGACGAAATGCTCTTCGGAATCGAGTTTCGAGCAGTCGATCTTTTCCTTCGCCGCAAGATCCGTCCGGCCCAGATAGATGTATTTGGCATCCTCGCCGGGTGCGGCTTCGGAAACGACCTTTGTTTTCGTGCCGTAGATCCGGTCCAGATGAAAAGCCAGTTCCCGGGCGGCGGTCTCTTCCTGCAGGGTCGGAGTTTCAGGCAGAACGACGGTGACGGCAGTAAGCGGCAAGACGCCCGCGGCGGCGCAGAAGATCAGAAAATTCCGTAAAGACATGATGCTATGCTCCTTGGATCGGGAACCGGTCAGAAATCGTAGCGCCAGCGGTACATCTCCTTTTTATATCCCCAGAAGGGAAAGAGGAAGATGCCGCCCTTGTGGGTTTCCGGATACCCGTTGACGCTGAAGTTGGGGATGCGGTACCACTTGCGTTTTTCCGCGTGGCCGTCGAGGAAGAGAAAGTTGCAGGCCTGATCGTGACGGAGCGCGTAAAAAGGATTCCGGTCATTGACGTAAGGAGAACAGTCGGTGACCTGATCCTTCCACTGCTTTTCTCCCAGCTGCATCACTTTGGAAACATGCCGGACCTCGTTGAGCTTCTGGAAATATTCCCCTCTTTTCGACCACGTGTCCGGGTCCCCGTGCAGGGAGTATTTGCCCACGAAATAGGACATCCCGTAGTTGGAACAGTGGGCCGTACCGTTCATGGAGGGCCGGGCCAGCGTGGTGAGCCGGACCGCCGGACAGTAAAAAAGCCCTTTGGGACGCCGGACATAGTCCGAAAGTTTCGGCGCATCGTAATTGCCGGCGATGGGCAGGTAGCCGAAGTGCATGAGCGTGGCGGGAAACGGTCTGCCCCCGGTGGTGAAAAGGGAATCCTGGGGCAGCAGGTAATTGCCGTTGTCGCTGGTATAGGCGCCTATGGCCAGTCCCAGCTGTTTGAGATTGTTGAGACAGGTGCTGCTCTTTCCGCTTTCCCGGGCTTTTCCCAAGACCGGCAGGAGCATGGAAGCAAGTATTGCGATGATGGCGATGACTACCAGCAGTTCGATCAGCGTGAACAATTCTGCTCCGCGGCGGCGCGGCAAGATTTTCCGGAACATGGGCACGGCTCCTTTCCTTGTTGAGTTAATGTTTTCGTTTGACGAAAATGAAATTTTCTTCCGGGGTGACCAGCGCCGTGGAAGAACGTTCCGGCGGCGTGTCGTCGGTCAGCCACTTGATGAAGGTGGTTCGCAGATATTGTTCCATCAGGCGGGGTTCCCTGAGAAAGAAAGTATCGTGAGATCCGGCCAGTTTTTTCAGATCCTCCTCGGGATCGACGCAGACGTAATGCTCGGGGGAGATCCCCTGCATCGTGAGCTTTTCCAGCAAAACTGCACCCATGACCACGAACAAGGTGTTGGCGAGCTCCCCGGCAAAGGCTTCGGCCACGCACTCCGGAGCCGCCCAGAGGTGCCCGCAGGGAGCGGGCAACCGACGGAAAATCAGCGGCGCGTTCTCCCCGGGTTCGACGGAAACGCACCGCGTACAGCCCTGCTGCGCCGCCAGACGGAAGCAGAGGGATTCCAGCGCCCGGATGTCGCTGTACGCGCAGACCGTCCCCGGAACCGCCGGAAGCCCCAGCACCAGATAGGGCAGTCCGGAATTCCGGAGCAGCTCGCAGACCGAAGCGTTGTTGCGGAAGTCGATATTGGTTATGACGCCTCCGAGAAGTCCCTGGGCCATGAGACTTTTCATTCTCGCGTACTGTTCCTCGGCATCGGTATAGGGAACGAAAAGGACCTCGTACAGCACTTCGTTCAAAGCGGTGGTGATGGCTCCCAGCCGGGCGCTCATGCTCCGGCCGAGGACGTGGGGGAGCGATGCGCTCTGCCTGAGAAACACGCCGACGATGGGGACCCGTTTTTTCCGGATCGAACGGGCGAGGATGTTGGGATGGTACTCCATTTCCTTCGCGGTCCGCAGGATCAGTTCCCGTTTGGCCCGGGAACACTTCATCTGTCCCTCCCGGTTATTCAGTACGGTGGAAACAATGGCGGGACTGACGCCGCATTTCAGCGCAATGTCCTTCAACGTGCAGGCATGTGTCACGGCAGGGGGCTTCCTTTAATTAATCGTTTAATCTTAATATAGCACCGAATTTTTCTTTTGTCAATGAAAAAATGAGTTTTTTTCAAAAAAAGCCGCGGCGGCGGAATAATAAAAACTGCAGGGCGCCTCCGGAACCAGGCAGATGCCGGGGACATCCCCCGACTCAGCCCGGAAAAATTTCGATCATCCATCGATTCGCGGCTTGTATTCCGCAGGTTCCGGATGTAGATTAGAAGCGCGCATTTGAGAGATGCCCGGTATGGTTCGTTTTTTTGCAAAGGGTCTCGATCCATGAAAATTTTGACCAAAATGCTCCTGCTGTTTCTGTTGCCGATCTCCGCAGTCTCCGCCGCCGTCGAGGCCGAAATCACCTACAGGGGCGAACCCGGCCCCGTCACCTTCGGGGTCCCCTTCGCACAGGGGGCCGTCAGGGACGCCTCGAAACTCAACCTCGGCGGGAAACCGCTTCAAGTAAAAGTCAACGGTTACTGGCCGGACGGATCGGTCAAATGGGCCCTTTTCGATACGGATCTCCCCAAAAATTTCAAGGGAAAATTCACACTGGGGAAGGCTCATTCAGGAGCTCCCCTTTACCGGGAAGGCGTCCTTTCCAACGGCAAGGTCAAGGTGACCTTTCCGGCTCAGGGGCCGCTCTTTTGCTATGAACTTCCCGGCGAGAAAGGCAGCGCCCGGCTCTCGACGAAGTTCCTGCTCGACTCCCCCGGCCCGTGCGAAGGCGAAAACTGGCTGAAAGCCGCCCCCAAAGGGAAAAATTACCGCACTTTCAGCTCCGACGGGAAACGGACCGTTTCCGTGGAAACCAACGGGCCCCAGCGGGCCGTCGTCAGGATCGAAGGCGATGCGGGATACCGCTACATCGTCCGGGTGACGCTCTGGAAAAACGAGCTCACGCTCCGGGTACAGACCACCTTCATCTGCACCCTCGACCCCAACGAAAATTTCCTCCGATCCATGGTGCTTAAGATCGACCGGCCGGGGAAAACGACCCAACGGGAACTGGTCACGGGAACGCCCCGTTTCCACCACATGGTCTCCTGGCGGAAGAAAACGTCTCCCGCCGCATCCGGTGTGCTCCATGACGGCAAACTTATCGTCGCGGTCAGGGATTTCGCCCGCCTCTTCCCCAAGGAACTGAGCTGCGACGAAAAAGGCGTTTATTTCCATATCTGGCCGGAGCGTTCGGGAAAGATCCTCGATCTGCGCCGCAGAGAGAAGGTGGACCGCCGTTTCCTCGAGTACAAGAATCCCGCCGGAGGTTACGGCGCGGCCAAGACCCATGACCTTTATCTGTCGTGGAGCGATCCCCGCATCGCCGAAAGGATCAACAAACTCGAGCTCCCCGCGGCCTCCCCCGAATACATGCGCTCCACCCTCGCCTGCGGTGAATACCTGCTGCCGGGCAAGGGATTCCCGAAATGCGACGCCTTGCTGGACTTCAGCTTCAAGTATCTGCACGAATACAAACGGCAGGGACACTTCGACGGCATGATGGATTGGGGCGATATCCCCCTGGGCGCTCACGGCATGAAAGATCACATGAATCAGGGGACGCCCGAATCGGCCCCCTTCCGGGGATACACCGGCTGGAGCAACGGCGACTTAGCCCTGGCGACGGGTTTTTACCTCCATTTTCTCAGGACCGGCGATCAGGATGTTCTGAGGGACGGGCTGGACTTCACCTGGCATCTGGCCGACGTGGACACGGTCCACTACTGGCCGGAAGACAAAAAGTACGACTGCTCCCCCGGAACGAATTACGTCGGGCTTGGGCGCCGTCACGACCAGCAGCACTGGGGGACGTTTCCGCTGGAGTACGGGTACGTCTGCGACGACGGGATCTACGCCTATCTTCTGACCGGCGAGGAGCGGATATTGGAGGTCCTCAAGCTGGTGGGGGCCAATTACAACGCCTATTACGGCCGTTTCATGGCTCTGCGGCTTTACGAGATCACCGGGGAGCAAAGATTTCTCAAGCGGTTCAGGAGAGACATGGAGCGGGAAACCGTCGTTCCGCGATCGGACAATTTCCGCTCCAATTCCTACGATGCGACGGGGTATCTCTTCGTGGAATCCATCCTGCCCGGAGCGCTGAAGGAAAAGGTGCTGGCCGGAATCGGTAAATACGCGCCGCGGTATCACTCCGCCGTCCACGCGAAGCAATATCCCCCCTGGATCCCCGCTGTTCTGGCCTGCAAATACGCTCCTTGCCCGGAAAATTTCTTCACTTTGAAAGCGATGCTCTTTCAGATGCGCTCTTACCTCGATGCGGATTACGCCCTCCCCCGCAATAACTCCATAGCGGGGTACGACAAAAAGTGGAAATGTCCGAATCTCCCCGTGGCAAGTCTTTTCTTCTGGGTCTCGTTGCCCTATGTCATGGATACGCTGCACCGGGCGGGGATCACCGAAAAAGAGTGTCTTACGCTCAAATACAAGTGGGAAGATTTCCCCTCGAGGACCGAAGTGCTGAAAAACAGCTCCTTCAAGAAAACGCCGTGGATCCAGCACTGCCACTATACGGTCCCTCTTTCGAAGCAGATCTTCCGGGACTGGGGGCTGGACCGGGACCTCGACGACGAAGGGAAAATCCGCTACCGTCTCGCCCTGAGGCGGATGAAGCTTTATGAGGACGGCAAACTGCTCGGCCCCGGCGTGTTCGCCCACGCGCTCATCATGAAAAACGGCCTCATCGGCTGGAGCAGTCTGGGCTGGTCGCTCATGATGACCGCTTCGGACAAGTCCGATCCCTGCACCAACGGCAGAAAATACGTCTTCGAATACACCTCCGAAAAGGATTGGAAATGGCAGGACAAACCCTCTTTCGATGAAAAACTCGTCAAGATCTATCCCTACCCCGATATTTCGAAAGTCAGCGGCACCTGGTGTGCCGTCCTGAATCATGAATCCCCCGATCCGGTCCTGGTTTTCAAGCCCTCGAAAGAGGTTGTGAAAAGGGCCGCCGCCGCTCTGAAGCGCCACACCTTGACCGAAGACGGCAAGGTACTGAAAAACTGGCGCCGGAATCAGAATGTCGTCATCTTCACGGTCCCGGACGGATCCGATCCCCGCACCAACAAAAGGGAATACCGGTTCGCCTACAAAAGCGAAAAGGACATGTAAAATCCAGATTTTTCGGATCCGGGGTTGAAAAAACGGACAAGGTGCGTTAAATTATCTTCAGATTGAAGGAAAAGGAAAAACACCATGAATGTCAAAAACATCCTTGCCGCGGGAGTGATCGCGGCGGCAGGTGTGCTCCCGGCGCAGCAGATGGACATCGTCGCCGAGGGGACGCCGGTTTTCAAGACCGGCCAGGAGATCCGGTTCACCGCGACCGCGCGGAAAAAGGACAGGGAGCTGCTCAGGGAGGGCTCCGTCGTCTTCTCGTTCAAGGATTCGGGCGGGAAAAAACTCCGCGACGATCTCGCCGTCGATCTGAGCAAGATCAATCCGGCGAAATTCACGGTGAAGATGGACCATCCCGGCTTCGTTCTGGTCACGGCTTCGCCCGTCAAACTCCCCGACGGCAAGGCCGTCAAATGGAGCAACGCCCCCTTCGCCCCCTTGGGCGGCGCCGCCGTGGAGCCGGAAAAGATCCGGCCGGGGACGGCGTGTCCGAAGGATTTCGACGAATTCTGGCGAAAGGGCGTCGAGTCGTTCAGGAATGCGAAGATCGAAGTGACCGAGGCCCCCGGCATCAAGCGCGAGGGGTATAAAGTTTCGCGGGTCCGGATCAGCTTCCCGGACGGGACGGGGATCGTCACCGGGTTCCTCTCCATCCCCTCGAAGCCGGGGAAGTATCCCGCGCTGGCGGGCGTTCCCGGAGCCGGTCCGGGCAAGGCGGATCCCGTCCCCTACTGGAACAGCCCCGTCCCGGCCATCGAACTGTGGCTGAACGTCCATAACTTCGTCACCGGCTCCACCCAGAAGGAACAGCGGGCGCGTTACGCCGCCTACTCGAAATCCGTCGGCGGGAGATACTGGCTCCAGAACGCCCCCGACCGGGACCGCTATTTCTACCGGAACGTCTGGCTGGCGGTGAATTTCGCGGTGGACTTCGTCGCCGCCTTGCCGGAATTCGACGGCAAGCACTTCGCCATGGCCGGGAACAGTCAGGGCGGCGGGACCGCGCTGGCCATCGGGAGCCTGAACAAGAACATCACCTGCATCGTCGCCTCGGTCCCGGCGCTCTGCGACCACGGCGGCTGGAAGCTCGGGCGGCAGGCGGGCTGGCCGCAGATACACGCCAATCTGAACGGCAAGGCCGATGGGGCGGCTCCCTATTTCGATGCCGCGAATTTCGCCGCAAGGATAAAGGTCCCGACGCTGATCTCGGTGGGCTTCGTCGACACCACCTGCTCGCCCGCTTCGGTCTACGCAGCCTTCAATTCGATCCCGGCCAATGTGCCGAAACGGATCTATCACATGTATCGCCAGGGACACCGGGGCGCCCCGGCCTTCCGTCCGGAAGTTCAGAAATTTCTGAAAGAACAGTTCGGCAAATAAGCAGAAAACCATCCACATAGGAAAGGAAATGATGATGAGAAAGTTGCTGATCGCCGCCGTGATGTTCGCTGTTGCGGGCATCTCCGCCGGGACGCTCAAGTTCGAGTGTTCCGTCAATTCCAAGGACGCCATCTTCAAGGCCGGGGAAAAGATCGTTTTCACCGTGAAGCTGACGGAAGACGGCAAGCCCGCGGCGGATAAATTCATCCAGTACCGCCTTTACCATGACGACAAGACGGTGAAGAACGGCAAGGTTTCCGCTGCGAAGGAGCTCACGATCGAAACCTCGGGCACGAAACCCGGCTGGATCTTCATCCAGGCCTATGCCAAGGACGGCAAAGACAAGTACATCAAGCAGCAGGCCAAAGGTCAGCCGGCCTCCGCCGCCCGGCCTTTGAGCGGCACGGTCGGCGCCATGGTCGAACCGGAAAAACTGCTGCCGCCCATGAAGGAGCCCGCCGATTTCGACGCGTTCTGGAACGGCGTCAAGAAAGAGCTTGCGGCGGTCCCGATGAAGGAACTGGCGAAAGTTCAGCTGCCGGAAGAAAAGAGAGTCAAACTTTACGACGTGAAGATCTCCTGCGCGGGGGACAAGCCCGTGTCGGGATATCTCTGCATCCCCCTGAACGCCAAGCCCAAAAGCTGCCCGGCCTTCGTAAACTTCCACGGCGCGGGGGTCCGCAGCTCCGGGAAGCCCATCGCCATGGGGATGCGCGGGGTGATCGCGCTCGACATCAACGCCCACGGGATCGAGAACGGCAAGCCCCAAAGTTTTTACGACGAGCTGAGGAAAAAGTACTTCTACGCCAAGCTCGACGAATTCCGTCCCGGCCGCTACGCCCACTGGTACAAGCATGACCGGGACCGCTATTATTTCAAGGGGATGTACATGCGGCTCCTGCGGGCGCTGGAGTACGTCAAGAGTCTGCCGGAATGGGACGGGAAACATCTGATCGTGAGCGGCGGCAGCCAGGGCGGGGCGCAGGTCCTCGCCGCCTGCGGGCTGGATCACGACATCACCTTCGCCCGTGCGGGGGTCCCCGCCATGTGCGACCACTCCGGATGCCTGGGCGACCGGCGCAGCGGGTGGCCCGCCCTCTACACGAGGGAGGACAACCAGAAAAATCCCGCCTATGCCAAGTGCGCGTCCTACTATGACGGGGCCTATTTCGCCCGGCGGATCCGGTGTCCGATCTGGATCAACACCGGGTTCGCCGACACCACCTGTCCGCCCTCCAGCGTCTTCGCCGCCTACAACAGCATCCCGGCGAATGTGGAAAAACACATCCAGACCTGTCCCACCGGCGGCCACGGCACACCGCACTCCGACGGGCACAAGGCCCTGAGCGCTTACGTGGACTCCATCGTAAAAAAATAGGAGCGGGGAGAAATTCCCCGGCCTGAGGCCGGAAACGTAAATACCATCAGGCCATACCGCGAAAAAGGATGAAGATGAGTGAGCAGAAATATGATGTCTTTTTCTCCTACGCCCACGCCGACGCCCAGACCGATGAGCAGAAAAAGATCCTCGCCGTCCTCAAAGAGACCATCGAACAGGCCCTTGAAGGTGTGGCGGGCAGGGAGTCCCGCGTCTTCCTCGACAGCGAGGCTTTGCGCTGGGGCGACGAGTGGAGCGCCAGGATCCGCAGCTGCATCGACAACGCCCGCGTCTTCGTCTACCTGCTCTCTCCGAACTATCTCAAGAGCAACTACTGCCAGCGCGAAAAAATGTGGTGGGCCAGACGGGAGATCCGGCAGGGCCGTCTGAACAAGGCGACCCGGCCCATCTACTACGTGGAACTCCCTGAGACCGGGGACGCCGTTTCCGATCACTACATTCAGGAGCTCACGATCTGTCAGGGGGTGGACAAGCCCTTTTTTGCCTCTCTGGACGAGGTGAAAAGCAGCGTCGTCGCCTGCCGGCTGGCGTCGATCCGGCAGGACGTGGCGGAACAGTTCCGGCGCGCGCAGGCCGCGGAGGCCAGTCTCTGCACGGTGTATCCTGCCATCAGCAAGTTTTTCGTCGGCCGCCTCAAGGAGCTGGCCGATCTCAACCAGCTGTGCCGGGAAGAGGGGGCGATCCCCGTCATCGCCGGAGAGGCGGGCGTCGGCAAAAGCGAGTTGGCGGTTGCCTACGCCTATGCCTACGCGGAAAATTTCCCTCAGGGGCGGTTCCTTATCCCCATGCAGGGCGTTTCCACCTGGACCGACGCGCTGGTCAAGATGGTCGACCTCATCAAGACCCACGTCACCGACGACCTGGAAAGTGTGGGGCTGCCCGGCGATTTCGACCGTTTGGAAAGAGAGAAAAAGCGCGATGCCGCCTGGCGCTGGCTGTGCGATCGCTCGAAACAGGGTGAACTTCTTCTTTTGCTGGACAATCTGGAAGATCTCGAACTCATTTCGGATGATGCCCTCCGCGAACTCACCCGCGGGCACGGCCTGCCGCGGAATTTCCGCATGATCGCCACCACCCGGCTCAACGAGGGGGCGAGCTCCACTCAGGACGATCGGAAATTTTACGAGCTGGGCCGATTGAGCGACAAGGACGCCTTCGAGTTTTTCTGCCTGAAGGGCGACAACCGTTTCCCCTTCGCCAAGTGGCCGCTGACAGAGGAAGGGGAGCCGTTCCTGAAGTATGTCCCGCCGGAAAAACGGCCGGGGCCCTCCGAGTGCCAAAAGATCAAGGCTGAATACGCGGCCCTGAAAGAGATCATCACATTGCTGGGCGGTCACGCGTGGTCGCTGGAGATCGTTTCCGGCTTCATGGTTGCCAACGAAAGCTACAGTTTCGAGGCCAAACTGGCCGATCTGGAAAAGGATTTCGGGGGGAACATCATCGGCCGGACCCACCGGGGCGGGAAATATCAGGACCCGGAAAAGCTCCTGCGTCCGACCGTCGACCGGCTGCTCGAGTTCGATGAGATCGAACCCGCCCTCGGGGAGCATATCCTCTATCTGGCCGAAGCGGCCTCATTCTTCCCGCCGGAGCAGGTGCCCCGTGACGCCCTGATCGGGATCTGGAAGCTTAAATTCGGCGACAAGGTCATTTCGTGGGACCGGGGAACGCGTAAAGCCCCCGCCGCCGCGCTGGCCGTGGAGCAGCTGACCAAATACTGCATCGTCAACGGCGAGGGCGATATGCTGAAAATGCACCGTCTGACCCGAGAATTCCTGCGGCAAGAGGTCAAGGGCGATGAAGAAGCTTTCGAAATCCTCGAAACCATGCGGCAGTATCTGGAAGAATTCCTTTCGGCGACGCCCGACATGACGGCACGTCAGCTGCAGCCCTGGTGCGGCTGGGCGGAAGACGCCATTGCGCATCCCCAATTGCGGGGAGAAGAAATTTTTTTGGATACAGCGTTGGACATTGTCGATGGATGCATTCCTGTCGATTTGCATGACGAGGCGGAGCGGCTCCTTCTGCCGACGCTTGAAGGTGCAAGGAGAATCGAATCGCCCCCGCTTGTCGGGAAATGCCTTTTTGTGCTGGGCGAGATTCATTGCGCCCTTAACCGTTGCCAGGAAGCGGAACGGGAATACGGCGAAGCACTTTCGATTTATCGTGAACTGGCAAAAAAAGTCCCGGAAAAATACCTTTCCTATGTGGCAAACACCTTGAACAACCTCGCGAATCTGCATGAGGACCAAAATCGTTATGGCGAGGGGGAGCGGGAGTATGGCGAAGCACTTTCGATTTACCGTGAACTGGCCGAAAAAGTTCCCGAGAAATACGTTTCCGATGTGGCGATGACCTTGAACAACCTCGGACTTCTGCATTGGAATCGAAATCATTACGCTGAAGCGGAGCGGGAATACGTCGAAGCACTGGCGATCCGGCGTGAACTGGCCGGAGAAGACCCGGAAAAATACCTTTCCGATGTGGCGATGACCTTGGACAACCTCGCGAATCTGCATGAAGACCAAAATCGTTATGACGAGGGGGAGCGGGAGTATGGTGAAGCACTTTCGATTTGCCGTGAATTGGCCGAAAAAATTCCCGAGAAATATCTTCCCGGTGTGGCAAACACCTTGAACAACCTCGCTATCCTGCATAACGACCAAAATCGGTGCGAGGAGGCGGGACGGGAATACGGTGAAGCCTTGGCGATTCGGCGTAAACTGGCCGAAAAAGTCCCGGAAAAATACCTTCCAGATGTGGCGATGACCTTGAACAACCTCGGACTTCTGCATGAGAACCAAAATCGTAATGACGAAGCGGAACGGGAATTTCGGGAAGCCTTGGGTATCTTCCGTGAACTGGCCGAAAAAGTTCCCGAGAAATACTTGCTCTATGCGGCCTTGGCTTCTAACAATCTTGCGAATTTGCATCATGACCAAAGTCGTTATGAGGAAGCTGAGCGGGAGTATGGCGAAGCACTGACGATCCGGCGTGAACTGGCCGAAAAAGTCCCGGAAAAATACCTTCCAGATGTGGCAATGACCTTGTACAACCTCGCCAATCTACACGGTGATCGAAATCGTTACGATGAGGCTGAGCGGGAGTATGGCGAAGCCTTGGGGATTTTTCGTGATCTGGCCCGGAAAGTTCCCGAGAAATATCTTCCCGGTGTGGCAAACATCTTGAACAACCTCGCTATCCTGCATAACGATCAAAATCGGTGCGAGGAGGCGGGACGGGAATACGGTGAAGCCTTGGCGATTCGGCGTGAACTGGCCGAAAAAATCCCCGAGAAATACTTGCCTGATGTCGCAATAACCTTGTACAATCTCGCTCTTCTTCATGCCCCGCAGGGGCAGGGGATTTTGAACTTCCTTTCGTTCGTTTTTTCACCCCGGGCCCGCCGGCAGGCGGTGCGGGCCGAAGCGGAATTGGCCGAGGCCGTGGAGATCGCCCGGAAGTTCCCCGACAATCCCGTGTGCAGAAAGATCCTCGAAAACAGCGACTCGAAAAAATAAGTAAATCAAGGAGAAAAATATGACCAACCCGACCTTGCTCACCCTCGAGACCCGGCGGAGCTGCCGGAACTTCAAGCCCGACATGCCTTCCGAAGAAGAGATCGCAGCCGTCCTGCGGGCCGGGACCTTCGCCCCCACCGGCATGGGGAAACAATCTCCCCTCATCATCGCCGTCACCAACCGGGAACTCCGGGACCGCATCGCCGAAGAAAACCGGAAGATCGGCAACTGGCAGGCGGGATTCGATCCCTTCTACGGCGCGCCCGTGATCCTCATCGTCCTCGCCGACCGGAGCACAAATCCGAGGACTTACCTCTATGACGGCTCCTGCGTCATGGCCAATCTCCTCAACGCCGCCGCCGCCGTCGGGCTGGGCAGCTGCTGGATCCACCGGGCGAAAGAGGAGTTCGACGCCCCCTTCGGCAAAGAACTGCTGGCGCAGCTGGGAATTTCCGGCGATTTTGAAGGCATCGGCCACGTCGCCCTGGGGTACGCCGCGCAGGAGCCCGCCCCCGCCGCCGAACGCAAGAAGGACTACGTCCGTTTCGTGAAATAAAAAAGCCGGAGGAGGCCGCCCTCCGGCCCGGAGATCAGGAACACTCCGGATCGTTTTCGGCCTGCCGGCCGCTCCAGAGGTATTTTTGCGTTTCCGCCGTCACCACCTTGTGCAGCAGAAGCAGCGAGACGACGTTGGGAATCACCATGAGCCCGTTGGCGAAGCTGGCGAAGTCCCACACGAGGGAGAGGGAGCCCAAAGCCCCCAGAAACGAGAAGAGGATGTAGATCCCCTTGTAGACGGCGACGGCCGATTCCTTCTTGATGAGAAAGCGCACGCACTGTTCGCCGTAGTAGAACCACCCCAGAAGCGTGGTGGAGGCGAAAGCGAAAATGGCGAAGGTCAGAATGTACTTGCCGCAATAGGGGATCTGAGCGAAGCAGTTCTGAGTGATGATGCTCCTGTCTCCCAGATTCACCAGCTCCGGATGGGCCAGCGCCGAGGAAACAATGACGATCCCGGTCAAGGTGCAGATGATGATGGTGCAGAAGGTCCCCGTATAGGAGACCAGCCCCTGCCGCACGGCGTTCCGGGTCCTGGCGGTGGCCGCCACGATGGGTTCGGAGCCCATGCCCGCTTCGTTGGAAAAGAGCCCGCGGGCCACGCCGTACTGGGCGGCCAGCATGAAGCCGTATCCCAGCATCCCGCCCGCGGCGGCCTTCGGCGAAAAGGCGCACTTCAAAATCAGGAGCATGGCGTCATCCAGGTAATGCCAGTTGATGACGAGCAGCGCGGCGCAGCCGGCCAAATAGATGAAGGACATCAGAGGCACCATGCAGGTGCAGACCTTGGCGATGCTTTGAAGTCCGCCCACGATGACCAGCCCCACGATGAGGGCGATGCAGAGTCCGGAGATCCAGTTGGGAACGGAGAAGGTCTCGTTGATGATCGAGGCGATGGCGTTGGACTGGACCAGATTCCCCGTGCCCATGACGGCGATGGCCCCGATGACCGCGAAGGTCACGGCCATCCACCGCCAGCCCAGGCCCCGGAGAATGGTGTACATGGGCCCGCCGTGGACCTCGCCCTTTTCGTCCCGGACCCGGTACTTGATCGCCAGCAGGGACTCCGCGTACTTGGTGGCCATGCCGAAAATGCCGGTGACCATGCACCAGAAGACCGCGCCGGGGCCGCCCAGGCAGACGGCGGTGGCCACGCCCACCACGTTGCCCGTGCCGATGGTGGAGGCCAGCGCCACGGAAAGGGCCGCGAAAGGCGAGACGTTGCCGTTGAGCATCTTGTCCCGTTCGACCACCACCGAAAAGGCCGTCATCAGATAGCGCTGGACGAACTTCAGTCTGATGGTGTAAAAAAGATGGGTCCCCAGCAGCAGGACCAGCATGGGGGGCCCCCACAAAAAGGAGTCCGCCGCGCGCATCCATTGTGTCAAAGTTTCCATATCGAACCTCTCCGGGCCCCCGCTTTCGAAGGATCCCTCAGAAAAACCTCGCGAAAAAAACATCCCTTTCCCGGAGACCGCCCAAAAAAAGGACGGCACACCGCAAAAAAGATGACCGTTTACTTAATATAGCATCGACTGGAAACTATTTCAAGGGATGCGGGAAAAAAGTGTCTCGCCCCTTGAAAAAACACCGGGGCGGTGTTATATTTCGGTAAACCGAAAGGGAAAACGACATGAAAACCAGTATCGTCAGAGAAAAAATGCGCCGGGGCGAGCCGGTCCTCGCGGCAAAAATCAACTTCATGAACCCGGATATGGCCGAAATGATCGGCTACGCGGGATACGATGTGCTGTGGATCTGCAACGAACACGCCTACGTGGACCCGGAAAACCTGAAGAACATCCTCCGCACCGCCAAGATCACCGGCATCGACATGATGGTCCGGACCTCCTTCGGGCAGGGGGATTACACCGATCTCATCCAGCCGCTGGAGGCCGGGGCCCAGGGGCTCATGATCCCTCACATCCACGAACGCTCCCAGCTGGAATTCATCGTCAGGGAGTGCAAGTTCCATCCCCTGGGCCGCCGGGGCGTGGACGCCGTCAATCAGGACGCCGATCAGGGCTACTGCCCCCTCAAAGATTACGTAAAATTCGCCAACGACAACACCTTCATCGTCGCCCAGATCGAAGATCCGGAAGCGCTGGAAAAGGCGGAGGAGTTCGCGTCGGTCAAGGGGATCGACGTCCTCTTTCTGGGGCCCTCGGACTACTCCCACAGCATCGGCAAACCCGGAGAATTCCGCTGTGCCGAGGTGAGCCGGGCCATCGAGAAGCTCGCCGGCATCTGCGAGAAACACGGCATCTACTGCGGGACGGTGGGCTTCGGCGACACGGAGTTCTGCCGCAAGATGATCGACTCCGGAGTGAAGTTTCTGGGCGGTCCCTCGGACTGGGGCATCTGCTACAGCGGCTTCAAGGCCGAAGTCGAAAAGTACAGAAAAGCCGGACTCTTCTCGTTCCGCGAATACAGGAAATAAGTTCCGCCTCCCCACCCGATACGAAACGCCCCGGTCCCGACGAAAGGGACGCGGGGCGTTTTTTTCAGCCGAAACGGTTTCTCCTCACTCGAGGAGTTTTTCCACCATCTTGCGGAACTCCGCCGCCGCGGGGGTGTTCATCCGCACGAAGGGCGATCCCGAATCGCCGCTCCGGCAGATGACGGGATCCAGCGGCAGTTTGCCGAGGAAGGGGACGGCGTATTTCTTCGCCAGCTCTTCGCCCGCGCCCGAGGAGAAGATCTCCGTCACCTTGCCGCATTCGGGGCAGATGAAGGTGCTCATGTTCTCCACGATGCCCGCCACCTTGAAGCCCAGCTGATTGCAGAAGTTCAGGGACTTCGACACGTCGCTGGCCGCCACCTGCTGGGGCGTGGTCACGATGACCGCTTCGCCGCCGTCGAGAAGATTCTGACAGACGCTCAGGGGTTCGTCCCCCGTTCCGGGCGGGCAGTCCACCACCAGAAAGTCCAGGTCGCCCCAGGCCACGTCCCCGAGGAGCTGCTTGATGACCGCGATCTTCATGGGTCCCCGCCAGATGACCGCCGCGTCGGGCTCGCCGATCATCATGCCGATGGAAAGCACTTTCAATTTTCCCACCTCGACGGGCTGGATCGTTTCGCCGTTGGAAAGGGGCTGCGCCTCCTCCAGATGCATCATCTTGGGAATGCTGGGGCCGTGGAAGTCCGCGTCCAGCAGGCCGACCGTCAGCCCCTGCATGGCCAGGCCCACGGCCAAATTGGCGGCGACGGTGCTCTTGCCCACGCCGCCCTTGCCGGACATGACCACCAGCTTCCGTTTGATCCGGCTCAGATTGAGCCGAAGTTTGCGCTCGCCGTCATCCTCGCACTTGCCGCCGCAGCTGGAACAGTTGCCGGAACACTTTTTTTCTTCTTCACTCATTTTTCCTTATCCTTTCGGGTGTCGTATCACAACAGTTTCCGGGCGCTTTCCGCCGCTCTTTCACCGGCCTCGAGGGCCGTGAAGAGCAGGACGAAACGATAGCGTCCGGGCCGGATCTCGTATTCGGGCCGCACGTCGGGGCCGCAGGTGGCGGTGCCCAAGCCCCGCCGGCGGCAGTCCAGGTTGACGAAAACCCCATCTTCCTTTTCCATCTCGCCCGCGTGGAGTTTCCGCCACAGCTGGTCGACGGAATAGGGCAAAGCGGAGAACTCCATCGTTCCGGGAGCGGTGACGAGGAGTCCGGGCCCCTCCGGCCCCTCGCGGAAGGCGGCGAACTCCACATTCGTCCGGTTGCCGTTTTCCTGCGGCATGATATAGGGTACGTACATCTCGTCCGCCGTGGTCCGGAAGAGGTCCGGCCAGACGCCCGCCCGGCGGTCACAGTAGTTTTCGAAGGGCCCCAGCCCGAAGTACTCCACGTTCCTCATGACGCCGGGCAGCTCCAGGTTGAGCCCCAATCGGGGCAGATCCCGGAACGCCGCCGGAACCTGATACTCGAAGACCGCCTCCAACGCGCCGTTCTTCAGCATCCGGAAGCTCTGGGAGAACGCCAAACCTTCCCGTTCGATCCCCGGCGCCCGGACAGTGCAGTTCAGTTCGGCCGCATCCCCGCGGACGCGGAACCGGTCGGCGGTCACTTCGACCTCGTCGAAGCCCTTTTCCAACCACTCGGCCAGCATGCCGCCTTCGCGGGTCCAGACGACGCCCTCCTTTTTACGCTGAGCGAACCCCCTGCCGCAGACATTGCTTTTCAGGATGACGCCGTCGCAGTCCGTGGCGGCCCGCCACAAATTGAAATTCAGCCCCCGCCGGAAGAGCTCCTGCCCCCGGTTCTTCAGGGAAACGAGCCCCGCGTCGGTGACGAGGGCTTCCAGCTCACCCGCCGCCAGACAGCAGCTCCCCGGTTCGGAGGTACAGCGCAGGGTCTTTTCCGGCAAAGCCGGAGGAGCGGCGAAAAGCTGCGGTTTTATCTCGAAGGCGTCCCAAGCGACCTCGAAGTCCGCCGGGGCCCAGGGCGTCGCCTCTTTCAAGGTGAAGCTCACCCGCACGACACACTTCTGATTCGGGAAGACCGCGGGAAGTTCCAACGGCAGTTTCACCCGGTACCGTCCCCGGACCGCGCCGGGAAGTGCATCCAGCGCCGTGCCGAGGGGCAGGATGGGGGGAAGAACCTCTTCGGCGGAGCGGATCACCTCGCCGTCCACGCTCAAAGTCCAGCTCATCCGCAAATCGTCCAGCGTGGTGAAGAAGCGGCAGTTGGTGATCTCGATATTCCCCTGCTCGTCCATCTTGCGCACCTTGACGGGACGGGCCAGGTATTTGTACTCGAAAAGGGCCGGATGAGGTTTGCGGTCCGGCCAGACGACGCCGTCGATGCAGGAATTCTTGTCGTTGGGCTCGACGTCGAAGTCGCTGCCGTAGCACCAGTATTTCTTTCCATCGGGAAAGGTCTTGGTGATGCCGTGGTCCAGCCACTCCCAGATGAATCCCCCCTGGACGCCCGGCAGGCGGTCGAAGGCGGCGAAGTAGTCCGCCAGACTCCCGTTGCTGTTGCCCATGGAGTGGGAATATTCGCACATGATGAGGGGGCGGGGGTCGTTCTTGATCTGGGACCACCGTTCCAGCATTTCGATGGCGGCGTACATGGGCGGAATGAAGTCGGTCAGGAGCGCATCGGGCGGCGTTTCGTACCACCGGACATTCGGCCCCCGGACCAGAGCCCCTTCGTAGTGGATCAGCCGCGAGGGGTCCCGGAAGCGCAGGTAGCCCGCCATGGCGGCGTGATTGGGCCCCGCCCCCGATTCGTTCCCGAGGCTCCAGGCGTAGACGCAGGCGTGGTTTTTATCTCTCTCGAACATCCGCGCCGCCCGGTCGACGAAAGCCCCCGCCCACTTGGGATTCCGGCAGAAATCGTCGTAGAAGCCGTGATGCTCCAGATCGGTCTCGTCGATGACGTAGAGTCCGTATTCGTCGCAGAGATCGTAGAGCTCAGGCGGCGCGGGGTAGTGGCTGGTGCGGACGGCATTGACGTTGAAGCGCTTCATGGTGATGATGTCCAGCTTCAACGTTTCATAAGGGACCGCTTTCCCGAAATCGGGGTGGTGTTCGTGACGGTTGACGCCGGTGATCCGCACCGCCTGACCGTTGACGAGAAACTCACGGTCTCGGATCTCGTAGCGGCGGAACCCCGCCCGGACCGCCGTCGCGTCGAGGATGCGTCCCTCCTCGTCCTTCAATTCGACCGTCAGCGTGTAAAGGTTCGGCGTTTCCGCGCTCCAGGGGAGGATGCCGGGCAGTTCCGCATGGGCGAGATACCGGACCCGTGAGGGATCCTGTCCGCCGACGCGGTCAACAACGCCCCCCCAGACTTCGAGGCCTTCGGGGCCGAAGAGGCGGCCTTCGACGGTACAGCGGGCGGGGAGCCGTTCCATGCCGCAGAAGACCTCCAAGTCCAGAATGCCGGTGGTCAAGTTCTCGTCCAGAGTGGTCCGGGCAAAAAGGTCGCCGATGTAACTCGGATTCGTGGAATAGAGGTGGACGGAACGGGAAAGGCCCGGCAGATACCAGTGGTCCTGGTCCTCGATGAAGGTGCCGTCGGACCACTTGACCACTGCCACGGTGAGCTGATTTTCCCCCGCTTTCAACGCGTCGGTGATCTCGAACTCCGTGACGGCGCGGGAATCCTTGGAATCGCCGATCCGCTCCCCGTTCACGAAGAGGACGAAATAGCTTTCCGCCCCCTCGAAGTGGATGACGGTCCGCCGCCCCGCCCAGTGTGCGGGGAGCCGAAAGGTCCGACGGTAGATGCCGGTGGGGTTTTCACGGGGGACTTCGGGGGGCATTTCCGGGAAGGGGATCCGGCTGTCCGTATAGATGGGACGGTCGAAGCCCCGCATCGCCCAGCTCTCCGGGACTTGGCAGTCGGTCCACGCCGCGCCGGGGTCGTCGAGAGCGGCGGACTCCGGGTCCGCGGTGTACCGGAACTGCCAGAGCCCGTTCAAATCGAGGACGTAAGGCGAAAACTCCCGGAAGATCTTTTTCGCCTCCTCCGCGCCGCGGAAGTGGTGAAAGGTCGCCGCGGCGGGGAGCCGGCGGCTGCCAAGATGCTCGGGACTGGTGAAATCACTGCGTCGGATCTGCATGGCTCAACGTTCCTTACAGAAGCCTCCGGGCGCTTTCCGCCGCCTTTTCCCCGGCTTCGAGGGCCGTGAAGAGCAGGACGAAGCGGTAACGTCCGGGCCGGATCTCGTATTCGGGCCGCACGTCGGGGCCGCAGGTGGCGGTGCCCAGGCCCCGCTGACGGCAGTCCAGGTTGACGAAAACGCCCTCCTCCTTCTCCAGTTCGCCCGCGTGAAGTTTCCGCCACAGCTGATCGACGGAGTAGGGCAAAGCGGAAAACTCCATGGTTCCGGGAGCGGTGACGAGCAGTCCGGGGCCGTCGGGTCCCTCGCGGAAGGCGGCAAACTCCACATTCGTCCGGTTGCCGTTTTCCTGCGGCATGATATAGGGGACGTACATTTCATCCGCCGTGGTCCGGAAGAGGTCCGGCCAGACGCCCGCCCGGCGGTCGCAGTAGTTTTCGAAGGGCCCCAGCCCGAAGTACTCCACGTTCCTCATGACGCCGGGCAGTTCCAGGTTGAGCCCCAGCCGGGGAAGATTCCGGAACTCCGCCGGGACCTGATATTCGAAGACCGCCTCCAACGCGCCGCTCTTCAGCATCCGGAAGCTCTGGAAGAACTCCAATTCTTCCTGTTTGACGCCCGGCGCCCGGACGATGCAGTGCAGTTCGGCCGCATCCCCGCGGACACGGAACTGGTCGGTGGTCACTTCGACCTCGTCGAAGCCCTTTTCCAGCCACTCGGGCAGCATGCCGCCCCGACGGGTCCACACGACACCCTCACGGGTCCTTTTCCGGAAACCGCGCCCGGCGACGTCGCTCTTGAGGATGATGCCGTCGTTGTCCGTGGCGGCCCGCCACAGATCGAAGCTCGGCCCCTGCCTGAAGAGCTCGCTTCCCCGGCTCTTCAGGGAAACGAGTCCCGCGTCGGTGACGAGGGCTTCCAGCTCGCCCGCCGCCAGACGGCAGCTCCCCGGTTCGGCACTGCACCGCACCGTCTTTTCCGGCAGAGCCGGAGGAGCGGCGAAAAGCTGCGGTTTGATCTCGAAGGCGTCCCACGCGACCTCGAAGCCCGCCGGAGCCCAGAGCGTTTCCTCCTTCTGGGTGAAGCTCACCCGGAGGACACACTTCTGATTCGGCAGGACCGCGGGAAGCTCCAGCGGCAGTTTCACCCGGTAACGCCCCCGGACGGCCCCGGCAAGTTCCTTCCCGCCCGGCCCCGCGCTTTTGGCGTCCAGAGCCGTACCGAGGGGCAGGATGGGGGGAAGAACCTCCTCGGCAGAGCGGACGACGTCGCCGTCCACGCTCAAAGTCCAGGTCATCCGCAGATCGTCCAGCGTGGTGAAGAAGCGGCAGTTGGTGATCTCGATATTCCCCTGCTCGTCCATCTTGCGCACCTTGACCGGACGGGCCAGGTATTTGTACTCGAAGAGGGCCGGATGAGGTTTGCGGTCCGGCCAGACGATGCCGTCGGTACAGAAGTTTTTGTCGTTGGGTTCATCCCCGAAATCGCCGCCGTAGCACCAGTACTTTTTGCCGTCCGGGAACGTTTTGGTGATGCCGTGGTCCAGCCACTCCCAGATGAAGCCGCCCTGCACGCCGGGGAGCCGGTCGAAGGCGTCGAAGTAGTCCGCCAGACTCCCGTTGCTGTTGCCCATGGCGTGGGAAAATTCGCACATGATGAGGGGACGGGGGTCGTTCTTGATCTGGGACCACCGCTCCAGCACCTCGATGGCGGGGTACATGGGCGAGATGAAGTCGGTCAGCATGGCGTTGGGCGCATTCTCGTACCAGCCCGAGTTCTGCCCCCGGAGCAGAGCCCCTTCGTAGTGGATCAGCCGCGAGGGATCCCGGAAGCGCAGGTAACCCGCCATGGCGGCGTGATTGGGCCCCGCGCCCGATTCGTTCCCGAGGCTCCAGGCGTAGATGCAGGCGTGGTTTTTATCTCTCTCGAACATCCGGGCCGCCCGGTCGACGAAGGCCCCCGCCCACTTGGGATTCCGGCAGAAGTCGTCGTAAAAGGCGTGGTGCTCCAGGTCGGCTTCGTCGATGACGTAGAGCCCGTATTCGTCGCAGAGGTCGTAGAGCTCCGGCGGCGCGGGGTAGTGGCTGGTACGGACGGCATTGACGTTGAAGCGCTTCATGGTGATGATGTCCAGCTTCAAGGTCTCGTAGGGCACGGCCTTGCCGAAATCGGGGTGGTGTTCGTGGCGGTTGACGCCGGTGATCCGCACCGCCTGCCCGTTGACGAGGAACTCACGGTTTCTGATCTCATAGCGGCGGAATCCCACCCGGACCGCCGTGGCGTCGAGGATGCGTCCATCCTCGTACTTCAATTCGACCGTCAGCGTGTAAAGGTTCGGCGTTTCCGCGCTCCAGGGGAGGACGCCGGGGAGCTCCGCGCGGGTGAGCCGCCGGATCCGGGAGGGATCCTGACTGTTGCCGAACATGCCGAACTCGTTGCAGCGGTCCGCCGTGCCCCGCCAGACTTCGGTTCCGTCCGGCGCGAAGAGGGCGGCGCCGACGGTGAACTTGGCAGGGGCCTTTTTCCCGAAATCGCAGAAAACTTCCAAATCGAGGATCCCGGTGGTGAGATCTTCGGCCAGGGTGGTCCGGCCGAAGAGGTCCCCGATGCGGCAGTCTCCCGTGGAGTAAAGCCGGACACTGCGGGAAAGGCCCGGCAGATACCAGTGGTCCTGATCTTCGAGAAAAGTGCCGTCAGACCATTTGACCACCGCCACCGTCAGCTGATTTTTCCCCTTTTTCAGCATACCGGTGAGCTCGAACTCGGTGGCGCCGCGGGAATCTTTGGAATCCCCGATCCGCTGCCCGTTCACGAAGAGGACAAAATAGCTTTCCGCCCCCTCGAAGTGGATGATGTTCCGCCGCGACACCCAGTTTGCGGGCAGTTCGAAGGTGCGGCGGTAGATGCCGGTGGGGTTTTCGCGGGGGACTTCGGGAGGCGGCTCCGGGAAGGGCATCTGGACGTTGGTGTACTGGGGGCGGTCGAAGCCCCGCATCACCCAGCTGTCCGGGACCTGAGTCTCGATCCACTCCGTTCCGGAGTCGCCGAGCGCGGCGGACTCCGGATCCGTGGTGTAACGGAACTGCCAAAGCCCGTCCAGGTCGAGGACGTATGGAGAAAACTCCCGGAAGACCTTTTTCGCTTCCTCCGCATTGCGGAAATGGTGAAAGGTCGCCGCGGCGGGGAGCCGCCGGCTGCCCAGGTGTTCGGGACTGGTGAAATCACTGCGTCTGATCTGCATAATTTTCAAAAATCCTCAAAGTGTTTTGGGAAAAGGTTCATCCTCACAACTGCATAATATAACCCTTTGCGCCCGTTTTTTCCACAACATTTCCCGCTTTTTCCTTTCGGAACGGAAAAAACAGGGCGCTTTCCGGCGGGGAATGGGACCGGAGCGGCCTTTTTTTCAAAAAAATCGCCCCGGTCGTGCAAGAAAGGGCAAAAAACGCCGTATATTCGGAAAAAGGATGTGGAACGGCACTGCCGTCGGACCGGAGTTTCCGCGGCTCTTCGGGGCTGCGGGAACGGATCGGGCTCCGGGAGTACCATTGTGCGCCAATATCCCGATTTTTTTGCGGCGGGGGTTGAATTTTCCGCAAAGAGGTGTTATCTTAACCGCAGAGCAGGATCAAACGAAAGGACATTGCTTTACGGTTTAACTGAAAAAACACTTTTTTTGCAAATATTCAAGTATCTGCAAGAACGGTTCTGTCACAGAAAACGCCAATTTCAAAAACAGATCACCGGAAGCTTGCGGGATGCACTTTCACAAGTGCACTCCGTCTGCATTGGTGATCGGGTATTGGCGTACCTCTGTGACAATGTGGTCGGGGTGCGCTTTTTTTGTGCCCGAGCTGAAGAAGACGACAGGCAGGAACAGAATGAAGGAGAGGCAGGAAAATGAAGATAAAATACTGATTACTGTTGAAAAGAAAAGAAACGCTGAACAAAAGGAGGGCTGGCTCTGACAAAATCCAATTTTTATTTCTGACGTTTCGGTCCAATGCCAATAAGTGAAATTGCACAAGTGTTTGCAATTAAGGAATACTGATTCTAACAGAAATGCCGTTATTTTCAATTCGGCACAAGGAGAAAAAATGAAAAACAATATTTCATTTCTGTGTATTACCGCAGCATTTGTATTGATGGGCGGTACAGTGTTTGCAGGGGAACAGCCAATAACAGATGAAAAACAATTGGAAAAGATCAAATACCCAATTGCGGACTTGACTCAAAAAGTCAAATTCTACAAACATATCACATCGGGTGTTTCCTTGCAATGGTTTATTGAAGACTGCCTGCAGAAAAAAGGGAGAATTAATTATTACGGGAACAGTGATTATTGCATTGCTCTCGAATCTACCGCATATCCGGGACTCATCTTTACATTTTCTTCCAAAACACAAAAACCGGCATTCAGCCGTTTTGAACGGATCGATAATAAGTCCGATTATGAGTATATGAGCCGGTATCTCGACTTGAAAGGTGTACTTTTTGAAGTTCAAATTTCTCTTCCCAAAACTATTGATAAGGGAAAAGTCTTTGCAAAACTCTGCAAGGATCATCCCGGAATCAAACCAGTCTTCACAAAGCAGGATGTAAACAAACCTGCCGGGGGTTGTGTTTTGAAAACAAAAGGGGGAAGATATGTTTGGAACGGCAACAAAATCTATGTTTCTTTCACGTTTGCCGATTATGCCGGAGTGACCGGGTCCAATCCGTATATGGTAAATATGCTGAAGAAGGAAGGTCAAAAATTCGGAGTTCGCAAAATCTTGATCCAAGACAAAATATTACTCGATCGGCTGGTCACAGCAAAAAAGAATAAAGCTGCAAATGCTGCTCAGGATGCTGCTCTTGATTTTTAACCGGGATTCAAAAACGGGATATTGAGACTATTACGCTGAAATTTGTAAACACGAGACACTGGAGAAAATAAAAATGAACAAACGGCTTTTGATCGCACTGTCGGGTCTGGTACTTGGTCTTTCCGGTTGCGGCGAACAATCACCGGCTCAGGCCTTCAATGAATGGCGCAATGCCATTGTTTCCGGAAAAATTGACGCGGCAAATGAACTTACCGCGGATGAACCGATGATAAACACACTTTTTGCGGAGGCGGTCAAAGATAATGTGGCAGAGGGTAAAATTCTGAAATCCGGCACCGTCGTCGCTGAGAACGTCGAAGGTGATAAAGCAATCATCAAAATGAAAGGACTGGATGGGAAAACAATCGATTTTGTCATGTTGAAATCTCAGGGGAAGTGGAAGCTGGTTCACAAACAGCAAAAATAACTTTGGCGAAGTACTGAAATCGAGACATCAATCCGGCAAAAACTGAATTGCCGGATTGATGTCTGCTCTTCTGGCTGAAACGTGCCAGACTGATTGGTGTTTTTTGATTTTTTCCGCATAACGGCGACTCCCAATCCTCAAAGAAAATCCAGATTTCGGGCAATGCATTGTCTGAAAATCATTCTGAAGAAGAATATATCCCACCTTGTTTTTTCCATTGGAAGGGTGTATATTCTGCATGAGGACAGGCAGAACGGATATGGGAGTGTACCCTTCGACGCATAAGACTCTGCTGGAACGGCTGCAGAGCGGGGACGATGTTTCATGGCGGGAGTTTTATGACCGCTATTCCTCCGTCGTCCTCAGATTGGGCGCGGCCCACGGGATCCCCGAAGGAGAATGTCAGGATTTACTCCAGAACGTCATGATCAAATTCTTCCGGAACGGGCTGATTTTGAAGTATGACGCGGCAAGGGCCCGGTTCCGCACCTACTTCAATCAGGTGCTCTTTTCCTGCATAACCGATTTCCGGCGGCAGAAACAGCAGGCTCCCTGCGATCCCCGGGAAGAAGAACCGCAGCAGCTTTTCGTTCCCCCCGCAAGCGAAGAGCTCTTTGCCGAGGAGTGGCGAGCTCAGATGCTTCAGGAAGCCCTCGACCGGCTCCGGCTGAGGATGAAACCGCGGAATTTTCTGGCCTTTCATCTGACGGTCTTCCGGAAGAAAAAAGCCCCCGAGGTCGCAAAATTCCTCGACACAGACGTCGACTCCGTCTATGTTGCCAAAAGCCGCGGCACCGCCCTGCTGCGGCAAATCGTTTCCGAACTCAAAAGCGAAGATCCCGAACTGAACCTTGTCTGGAGCGAATAACATGATCCCGAAGCCCGGCGTTGTCATCGACGGATACAAACTGCTCTCCTTCATCGGCAGCGGTTCCAGCGGGACGGTCTGGCAGGCGGAAAATGTGATTTCAAAGGAACTCTGCGCCCTGAAGATCTTTCCGGCTCAGGGCTCCCTCGCCGAAAGGGAGATCCAGGCCCTCCGGCTTTATCGGGAACTCACACATCCCGCCCTCATCACGATCCGTCACGCCGGAAAAATCGACGGAGCTTTCTTCTATACCATGGACTGGTGCGAAAGTTCCCTCTCCCAGCGGAAAGTCACGCCCGAAGAACTCCTCGTCATCGCCGGACAGCTGGCCGAAGCTTTAGCCGTTCTCCACGAACACGGACTGCTTCACCGGGATATCAAACCGGAAAACATCTTTTTCCGCAACGGCAAAGCAGTTCTGGGCGACATCGGACTGGTCACGCGCCGGGAAAACGCTTCTTTCGCCGGTTCTCCGGGATTTCTGGCTCCCGGTCTCCTCAACGGCCGAACCGCTCCCGATGCCTATACCGACTGCTATGCTCTGGCCAAAAGCATATACTGCGCACTCTCGGGAAAACCGCCGGAAAAATTCCCCCTCTACGACGGCCCCCTGAATGAAGCGGCCGCACGGCTGATGCGCTGCGTGCTGGCCGTCTGCGAGGATGACCCGAAAATCCATACCGCGGCGGAATTTCTCGTCTTCCTCAATGAAGCAAGACACGGCGCCGGAAAAAAATCCGGTCTCCGGCGGAAACTTCCTGTTGCCGCCGTCTGCATTGTGATTTCCGCCGCGGTGTTCTTCGTCTTCTTCGCAGCGCGTCTGAAAGAACAGAACACTCTTTCCGTCAAATTGCCGCAACAGCGCCCGCCCGCAGCGGATGCCGGACCGCGAAAAACTGAACAACAACGGCAAAGATTCCGCCCCTCCGTCGGAACAGGGGGACGCGACGAGATCGCAGTCAGGCGGGGATGGAATGAAAGGAACAAGGTTGAACTGAGCCGGGGAGCGAGCGGTCTGCGGAAATGCCGGCTGGAATTTGAGACGGCATGGAACGAGTGGCGGATCGAAATGCTGCAGCGGCCATCTGAAAACTTCAACGATGAACAGAAAATACTTTTCAAACTGTGGCGAACGGTCGAAAAACTCCTGGAGACCGGCGCTGAAGCGGAAAATCCGTTCGGCTATGAAGAACTGGCGGGTCTGCTGCGGATCGAAGATCCGGAATCGGCGGAACTGTTCCGCAAAGCCGATGCGGCATGGAACGTACAGAAACAGAAGGCAATCAAAGATCTCTTCAGGTCAGTAAAAAAGAATAAAACGGATCCGGAAACGGTCCTGCTGAAAATGGCTCAGCGGGATCCGGCGGTACGCTTTTTCGCCGTTGAACAGCGGCAGTTGCTCGAAAAATACAAGGAAGTCAGGTTCAGCGGTCTCGCCCGCGCAAAAGAAGAAGCCCTTGATGCGGTCTCTCGATATCTGAAATGCCGAAAGACTTTTTTGTCGTCACTGCGCCCGCCCCGGCAGTGAAGCTTGGAAAAGAAGACCGCCGTCAAATGCTCCGAGCCGTCACGACCGGGGAGTTTTTTGGCAATTGCATTTGCATTTTCCCCGATTTGGTGTATATTATACTTTCAACTGTTGTCAAATCAGGAGTTTGATTCAATCATGAGCGCAATTTACGAAAAGACCGTCAAGCGGATCGAGGCCAACGTCATGCCCACCTATGCCCCCAAGCAGCTGTTCGTCCGCGGGGAAGGCTGCCGGCTGTGGGATTCCGACGGCGAGGAATATCTGGATTTCACCTCGGGCATCGCCGTCTGCAATCTGGGACACTGCCACCCCCGGGTCACCGCCGCCATCACGGGGCAGGCCCGGACTCTGGTCCATGTCTCCAACATCTACATGAACGCCCTCGCCCCCGCGCTGGCCGAAAAGCTGGTCGCCGAATCGGGACTGGACGCCAAGGTCTTTTTCTGCAACTCCGGCGCCGAAGCCAACGAAGGGCTCATCAAGATCGCCCGCAAGTACGGCAACCAGACCGGCCGCAACGAGATCATTTCCATGGAAAACAGCTTCCACGGCCGGACGCTGGGAACTCTGGCCGCCACCGGGCGGAAGAAGTACCGTCAGGGCTTCGAGCCCGACGTGCCCGGCTTCAGTCAGGTGCCCTTCAACGACATCGAAGCCCTGAAGAAGGCCATTACCCCCAAGACCTGCGCCGTCATGCTCGAAATGGTCCAGGGCGAAGGCGGCGTCATCCCCGCCGACGTGGAATATTTGAAACAGGTCCGGGCCCTCTGCGACGAGAAGGATCTGCTCATGCTCTGCGACGAAGTCCAGTGCGGCATGGGCCGTCTGGGCACCCGTTTCGCCTTCCAGAGCTTCGGCGTAGCGCCCGATGCCGTTTCCATGGCCAAGGGCATCGCCAACGGCGTGCCCATGGGGGCGGTGCTGGCCCGGCGGAAATTCGCCGATCTGCTCACCGTGGGGACCCACGGGACCACCTTCGGCGGCACGGCGCTGGCCGCCGCCGCCGCGCTGGCCGTGCAGGACACCTTCGACCATGAAAAGGTCCTTGAGAACTGCAGCGCCATGGGCGCTTATCTCACGGAACGGCTGAAGGCCGTCGGCAAAAAATATTCCTTCGTCAAGGGCGTCCGGGGCAAAGGGCTCATGATCGGGCTCGTGCTGGAGTGCGAGGCCGCTCCCGTGCAGAAACTGATGCAGAAAAGAAAACTGCTGGTGCTGACCGCCGGAGAATGCGTGGTCCGTTTCGTGCCGCCCCTCATCGTCACCAGAGAAGAGATCGACCGGGCCGTCGCCATCGTCGACGAAGCGCTGGCCGAATTCGATACGGAAAGGAAGAACGGAAAATGAAGAAAGACTTTCTGACCCTTCAGGACATCACCAAAGAAGAGATGTGGCAGGTCTTCGATCTGGCCGCGAAGCTGAAACGGGAACGGGGCAAAAGCTCCTTCAAGCCCTTGGAGGGCAAGTCCATCGGGCTCATTTTCGCCAAATCCTCCACCCGGACGCGGGTCTCCTTCGAGGTGGGCGTCCACGAGCTGGGGGGGATCCCCCTCTATCTGGATCAGGGCAAGATGCAGCTGGGCCGGGGCAGCGAGACCGTGGGCGACACCGCTCATGTCCTCAGCCGCTATCTCCACGGCATCGTGATCCGGACCTACGGTCATGCGGAGGTCGAGGAGCTGGCCCGGACGGCGGACATCCCCGTCATCAACGCGTTGACCAACGAATACCATCCCTGCCAGCTGCTGGCGGACCTTTTCACCATCCTCGAGTACAGCGGGAAGCTGGATTCCACCGTCAAGGTCGGCTTCTTCGGCGACGGCCGGAGCAACATCGCCAACTCCATGATCCTGGCGGCCCGGCTGGCGGGCATTGATCTGGTGATCTGCTCCCCCGAAGAGGAACGGCCCGGTGAGGCCCTCATGGCGGGCGCCCCCAACGTGCGCTGGGAACGCTGCCCGGAAAAGGCTGCGAAGGGCCTCAACTACATCTACACCGACGTGTGGGTCAGCATGGGCTTCGAAGATGACAAGGAGCGGCGCATGCAGCTCTTCCGCCCCTATCAGGTGAACCGGAAGATCTTCGGTCTGGCCGCGCCGGACTGCAAGTTCCTCCACTGCCTCCCCGCCCACCGGGAAGAAGAGGTCACCGCCGACGTGCTGGATTCGCCCGCTTCCATCGTCTTCGACGAGGCGGAAAACCGGCTCCATGTCCAGAAGGCCCTGATGGCCAAACTCATCGGCGGATGCTGACGCCATCATGAATGCGATCGAGATCCTGCTGATCTCTCTGGGCGTTTCGGTAGACGCCTTCGCCGTGTCCGTGGGAGGCGCCCTCAGCTGTCGCGGCAGAACGCTGCGCAGCGGAACGAGCGCCGCGCTCTTTTTCGGCGGCTTCCAGTTCCTCATGCCGGTGGCGGGTTTCTTCGCCGCGGGCGCGTTGACCGACGCTCTGGCGGCATGGGACCACTGGATCGCCTTCGCCTTTCTGGCCTTCGTGGGCGGCAAAATGGTCGTCGAAGGGATCAAGTCCCTGCGCCGGTCCGAAAAAGCCGACGCGGAGCCCTCCCCGGCCGGGAAAAGCGATTTCTTTTCGCCCGTCAACATGATCCTCCCCGCCGTGGCCACCAGCGTGGACGCGCTGGCCGTGGGAGCCTCCCTCGCCTTTGCCGGGGTGACTTCCGTCTGGCTGCCCGCCGCCGCCATGGGGCTGGTGACGGGAGCGGTCTCCTTCGCCGGAGTCCTCCTCGGGAGCAAGCTCAAACGCTTCGCGGGCCAGGGCGTCATGAGCATCATCGGCGGCAGCGTGATCTTTCTCATCGGCATCAAGATCCTGTGGGAGCATTGCTGGTGAAATGGCCGAAACCCCACCCCCGGCGCCTGCGGCTTCCGGCGGGGAGCCGCCACTTCCTCCCGACGGTTCCCGGACTGATTCGATCCTCTTTCTTTCCTTCCTCAAGATCGCCGCGGTGACCGTGGGGGGCGGCTACGCCATCCTCGCCGCGGCGCGGGAGGAGTTCACCGTCAGGCGGCGCTGGCTCACCGAAGATGAGTTCACCGAGATGGTGACGGTGGTGGTCACCGTACCGGGGCTCATCGCCGTCAACGCCGCCATCTATCTCGGGTGGAAGCTCCGCCGTCTGCCCGGCGCGCTGGCGGCGGCCTTCGGGGCGCTGCTCCCTTCGGTCACGGTCATCATGCTCATCGCGGCGGGGCTTTCCTCGCTGACGGACTTCCTCAATTCGCCCTGGGTGCAGGGGGCCTTCAAAGGGATCCTCTGCGGCATCATCGCCATGATCGGGCTCACCGCCTTCAAGATGGGGAAGAACAACCTCAAGACCGTTTTCGACTGGGTCGTGGCGCTCCTCTGCCTCGCCGGGATCGCCGCCTGGCACTGGAATCCCGCGCTTCTCGTGGCGGCGGCCATCGCGGCGGGGGTGGTAAAAGTCCTCGTCCGCAGGAGGAAGCTCTCATGACGCTGACGCCGCTCGCCCTCTACTGCCACTTTCTCGTCTACGGGCTCCTCTGTTTCGGCGGGGGCTATATGCTGGTTCCCTTCATCACGGCGGACCTGGTCCGCGGAGGCTTCCTGTCGGAGGCAAGTTTCGCCAATTTGTCTTCCATCGCCCAGATCACGCCGGGGCCCATCGGGCTGAACACCGCCACCTACGTGGGCTTCATCCAGTCCGGCTTCTGGGGGTCGCTTGCGGCCACGCTGGGGCTGGTGACCCCGGCATTCCTCATGGTGGCGGCGGCCTTCAAGCTGCTCAAGAAGTATGAGGACACCCCCTTCGTGAAAGGATTCCTCGCCGGGATGAAGCCCGCTTCGCTGGGATTCACCTGCGCGGCCTTGCTGATTTTCGCCGGGATGTCCCTTTTCACCGCCCAGCTGCCTCTGGGGGCGTGGCTCCGGGGCGAGTTTACGGGCGTCGGGGTGCGCTTCCTGGCGATCCCGCTCATCCTGCTCGCGGGGGTCCTGCTCCGGAAGACGAAGATCCCCTTCCCGCTGGTCCTCATCATCTGTGCCGTCTGCGGCGCTTTTCTGCTGCGTTGAACTTTCGGAGAGAAAGGAGAGTTTTCCGTATGTCCAAGAAAGATTTTTTCAGCCGGGTCAATGAAAGATTCGACGATTTCGATTCCGGAAGCCGTCAGGCCTTTCTGCTCCGGCTGGTCCGCGACCGGGGCTTTTTCGAAGCGGTCTTCAACGCCGTGGAAGAGGGTATCCTCGTCATCGATCCCCAGCTGAAGATCCGCTACTTCAACCACGCGGCGGCGGAACTGCTGGCGCTGCCGCAGGACTTGGAAAATCTCCGGGTCAACCAGCTGCTTCAGGATGTGGACTGGCGGCGGATCCTCCATGCCGACGGCGGCAACTGGGACAAGGTCACCCGGCAGGAGCTGGAGATCCGTTATCCCGAACCCCGCTTCATCCAGTTCTATCTGGTGCCGCTCGCCGACGACGCGAAACTTGCGGCGGTGATCCTGCGCGACGTCACCGAAAGCCGCCGCCGCCAGCTCAGCGAGGTGGAAAGCGAAACGGTCAAGGCGGTCTCGCTCCTCGCCGCGGGCGTGGCCCACGAGATCGGGAACCCCCTGAACAGCCTCTATCTCAATCTCCAGATCGTGGAAAAGGAGCTGGGGGAAAAGAAGGAGAACGCGGAATACTGCGACATGCTCCGGGAGTGCAAGCACGAAGTGGAGCGGTTGGACAGCATCATCCACGGCTTCCTGACGGCCATCCGGCCGGGCAGGCCGGTCTTCGCCCCCGTGGATCTGGCGGAACTGGTGGTGAACGTGCTGAACTTCATGCGGCCCGAGATCGAGGCCCGGCGGGTCCAGGTGAAGTGCAACTGGGCCACCCGGCTGCCCCGCATTTCCGGCGACGCCGACCAGCTGAAGCAGTGCGTCTACAACATCGTCCGGAACGCGGTGCAGGCCATGAGCAACGGGGGCGAACTGACCATCTTCGGCGCCGCCGACCGGGAAGCCCTCACCTTGGAGTTCGCCGACACGGGCAGCGGCGTCACCCCGGAACAGCTGAGCACCATGTTCAACGCCTTCCACAGCTCCAAGGCCGGCGGCAACGGCATCGGCACCATGATCGTGGAACGGATCTGCCGGGAACACGGGGTGGAATTCGGCATCGTCTCCTCGCCGGGCCGGGGCAGCGTCTTCCAGCTCCGGTTTCCCCTGGGCGGCAAAAGGATACGTCTCTTGGAATCGGGCAAATGAAATCAAATCGAACGGAGAGTCCTGTCAAATGAGCACTTATGCCGAAACCCTGTCGCCGCAGGAGCGGCGGCGCGGACGGATCCTCGCCTTTTTCGCCTGCTACTTCGGCTGTATTTCCGAAGTCATGCTCGACAGCAGCGCCATCATCATTCTCTACATTTCCATGCTGGGGGGAAGCAAACTCGAGGTGATGCTTTCCACCGGGTTTTCCGCCATCTTCTGCATGGCGGCCATGATCCCCTGCGCCTTCCTCATCAGCCGGATCGGCATGAAGCGGGGCGTCACCGCCGCCTGTCTCGCCGGGTGCGCGGGTTATCTTCTCATGGCCGCGGCGCCCTTCTTCGGGCCGTACCAAAAGGCCGTCTGCCTCATCGGCTGTCTCATCTACAGCGCCCAGCGCAGCCTCTACGGAGCCGCCTGGTATCCCATGCTCGACGTGTTCCTGCTTCCGCAGGACCGGGGAAGTTTTTTCGGGACCATGCGCTTCACCTACATGATCCTTTCGGGGGTGCTTTTTTTCCTCATCGGCAAACTGATGGGCAAGGAGCCTCCCGTAGAACTGATGCAGATCGTCATCGGCGTCACGGGGCTGCTGATCCTGGGACGGCTGTACTGCATGCTCCATTTTCCCGCAAACCCGGAAGAGAATAAGTTTCGCCTCGACATAAGGAGCGCGCTGGGCATTTCCGTCAGGAACGGTCCGCTGGTGAATTATTCGGTCTATGTGTGTCTTCTTTCCATGGCCTTCACCTCGCTGGTCCCGGTGACGCTGCTCTACCTCAAGAACCACGTGGGACTGGATGCCGGAAAAGTCCAGATTTTTTCCACCATCGGCATCGCGGGAAGCATCACGGGCTTTTTCTGCTACGGCTTCCTGCAGAAGAAACTGAAGGTGAAACGGCTGGAACTGAGCGTCCACCTGATCTACACGGCGGCGGCATTGACGCTGGCGCTTTTGAGCAGGAATGCTTCGGGGTTCATCTATATCGCCGGGACGGTCTATTTTTTCATCTCCTTTGCCGGGAGCACCTTCATGTGCAACAACTCGACGGAGCTTCTGGCGCTGGCCCGGCCCGGAAACAAGCCCATGGCCATGGCCTTTCAGCAGACCTACCAGAATCTGGGCATTTCCATCGGCCGGGGAGGAACGGCCCTGATCCTGGGCGCAAATCTGCTCATGCCGTCGTGGGACCTCGGTCCGCTCGAGATATGCAGTTACCAGACCCTGTTTCTGCTCTACGGATCGCTGATGGCAATCCTGCTCATCCTGCTCCCCACGCTCCCCTCCATCGTGCCCAAACACCACGACTACTACGAGCCGTGAGGCCGGAACCGTCTCTCAGAGGCAGGAGCGGAGGATCTCCAGATTGGCCTTGAGGTCCAATGCGGGTTCGCGGCGGTGGGTGTCCTGTTCCACCAGCAGCCAGCCCGCGTAGCCGGACTCCCGGAGCGTCTTCACCGCGCCGGGGATGTCCATGCCGATGTTGCCCGCGCCGAACTCCCGGAACTCCAGCCGCTCCCACCAGTTTTCCGCCCCCATGGGGATGGAAGGATCCTTGATGAGCACGTCCTTGAGGTGCACGGAGGCCAGACGGCCCGCGTAGCGCCGGATGACGCCGGGGATGTCCCCTTCCATGGCCCCCAGATGGCCCACGTCCAGCAGCAGGAGCAGGTCGGGGCAGTCGGCCATGACCCGGTGGATCTCCGCTTCCGATTCGATGACGGTGCCCAGATGGTTGTGGATGGCGCACTTCACGCCCCACGCCGCGGCGGCGGTCATGAAAAGTTTCGCCCGGCGGAGCCACACCTCATAAGGCACGTCGCGGGTGGATTTGCCGCAGTTGAGCCACACGTAGGGGCATTTGGTCGCGGCCGCGGCCCGGCAGGTCAGCTCCTGATCGCCGGAAGCGTCGCAGCTCAGGAACTCCATCCCCGCCCGGCGGAAGAGCCCGGCCCGGAAGAAGAACTCCTCCGCATTGCCGGCCCGGAGCATCTCGATCCCGTCGTAACCGCAGGATTTCACCGCAGCCAACCGTTTTTCGAGGGAAAAACATCCCCCTTCCCACACGTTCATGCCGTAGTCGGCCACGCCGACCTTGTATTTACCGTTGTTCATGGCAATTCCTCCATTCTTACGTCATCGAACCACACGGTCCCCTCGCCCAGCAGGATGCGCATCCACAGGTAGGGGGTCCCTTTGCTCTGTTTGGCGGTATACTCCACCTGATAGAAGCGCCACGGGGTGTCCCCCACGGGCTTGAAGCGGGGATACCAGTTGTTGCCTCCCGAAGCGAAGTTGGCGCAGGCGCCGCCCCCCTTCCGGGAAACCTTGATCCCTTTCGTTTTCATGTAGAAGCTCAGCCGGTAGCGCTTCCCGGCCTTGATTTGCGGGAGATACTGCGGGATGAGGGGATCCTTGCCGCTGAGCTTCATGCTGCACGGCGAGCTGATGTAATCGTCGAAATCGAGGGAACAGTTCTTGTTCCCCGACCAGCCGGATATGAATTTGCTCCCCTTGTAGAGGGCGTAGTTGCCTCTCGTCGGCGGCAGGGAAAAGTCGCCGTTGGTCAGGATGTTCCGATCCTCCTCGAAGGAGATGGTCCCGAAGTTTTCCACGTTGTGGTAGCCCTTGACGAAGGGGCCGAAGCAGTAATAGCGGTTGTAGTCCTGCGCCCCCTTGAGGGTGCGGCTGCGGCAGAAATTGGCCACCATGCGCTCCTTGAGCCCCGGAAGCGAAGAAAGGGGGATGGTGATCTCCGCCGTCCATTCGCCGGGACCTTTCGTGACGGCGACTTTCGCGCCGGAATTCCACTTGCGGTTCCCACTGCCCTTCTTGCCCAGGGAAACGATGGCCTGATCGGCGATGCACCCGTCGGAGTTCACGATGATCTGGTAAAAGGTCTTCCGGTCGCAGGAGGGGTTGAGGAACAGTTCGACGCAGTTGTCCCGCCATATCTCCAGGTCGTCGAATCGGCGCTTCACGGCAAGGAGATCCCCCATGCGGGGCTCTTCGCAGCGGAAGGTGATCTTCAACTCCTTTTCGCCCTTGACGAACCGGATCCCGGTCTTGACCAGGGGCAGGCCCTTGTAATTGCGGTCCCGGAGGGGCGTGAGGAACAATTCCCCGCCGGAGCGGGCGTAGAAGACCAGTCCCTGAATGGCGCCGTGGCGGGCGATGTAGCTTTCGCGGGCCTGCTTGAGATTTTGCAGGAACTCCCGGTCGATGAAGTCGATCCGCTTCCGCTCGAGACTGCCCGGAGCGACGGCCTTGCGGGCCTTGGCGAAGAGCTCGTCGAACTTCCGCAGGACTTCCGCCGTGTAGATATGTTCCCACGCCTCGTAGTCCGAAGGCATGGAAATCACGGGGCCCTTGGCCGTATCGACCACCCGCCCGATGAAGCGCTCGGTCCAGATCTTTTCCATCCCGTCGTAGAAGGCCGCCATGAAGGGGGCCGCCTTGCCGAACATGAGCCGATGGTGCTCGGCGAGCAGCTGTTCCACGTCGGTCCGCAGATCCCAGCCCACCTTGGCAAAGACGTAGTAGTTGAGATAGTTGTAGATGAAGCGTTCGCTTTCGGACTCGGCGAAGGCCCCGCAGATCCAGGGGGCGAGGCTCTTGTAGTAGGCGGCGAAGGAGCGGGGGCTCATCTGGGGGACTCCGTCCATGCCCATGCCGAAACGGGTGGTGACGTAGTTCCACAAATAGACCTTGTGGCCGACCTTGTTCGCCCAGGCTTTGATGCCGTCGTTGTCCTTCTTCAGCTGGACGGGATTCCGCAGGCTCCACGGGCCGGAACGGGCCACCATCACCTCCACGTTGGCAGGAATGTCCGCCTTGGGGAGGTCGGCGTAGGGGCGGTAGGACATCATGAGCAAGGTTCCGGGGATCTTCTCTTCGGTCAGCCGGTTCGCCCAGCCGATGACCCGGCCCCACACCAGATCGGTGGCGTAGTTGGGGTGCTCGTTCTTGGTCCGGGTGAGGGGGGCACACTTGGGACAGTAACAGCCGCTGTAGCTGTCCTGAGGCATCACGTCCACATAGCCCGGCCCCGTATTGGGCCCCCAGCCGTAGCCGGGAGCGCCGTTCCAGCGGGGGATCTTCCGGACGGAGGCGGGCTCGCCTTTGAGGTAGGAGCGGATGTCCTGATAGATCTCCTCCACAAGGCCGCTGTTGTAGCAGGGCAGTCCGCCGAAGCGCTCCTTGACGTTGCTCCGGCGGCCGTTGTTGCCCAATGCGAAATATTCGGGGTGGCTTTTCCCGAAACGCTCGATGTACTTGAAATGGTTCAGCCCGTGGCAGGCCATCCGGTTGGCGGTCGCCCAGCGGAGCCGGTGGTGGTTGAGGTTCCGCGCGGCGAGGACGGCGGCCTTGTCGTCGGGGTGTTCATACCAGAGCCCGTCCCACCAGGTGGAGACCCGCCGGGTGGTGAAGTCGGGCCGGTCGAAGATGTCGAATTCAGGCAGGATCAGAGCCTTTGCCCCGGGAATGACCGTCCCCAGTTCCCCGGGGAAGTACATCCGGACGCCCGCGAAGCGTTCCAGAAAGGAGTAGACCCCCATTTCGGTGCCCCGGTCGTACTTCTGGGTGGCGGCGCCCCCCTTGGCGATGGCGTAGAAGGCGTTGGCCTTGGGGGAATCGAGCCCCGCGATGTAAATGAGATTCTTTCGCCGCAGGAGCCGGAAAGCATCGGTGCAGAAATCTTCGGGTCTGATCCCGGCCTTGGCGCTGAATTCGTTGAGGCCCAGGATGATGGCGTTCTTCCCCGGCACGGGGGCGTTGACCACGCTCAAGGGCTTGCCGAAGATCTTTTCCATGAAGAAGTTGAGCTCCTTCGACGCGAATTTCACCGTGGAGGGAGCGTTTTTGGCGATGACGATGCAGGTGTTTTCCGGCGTGACGGTCAAAACCGATTGCGGATCGACGGCGATGCGGCGGGCGGGCCGCCGGACTTTTTCGGGTACGCCTTCCCCCTGAAGCAGGGCGAAAGTACAGGCGCACAACAGGAACAAAAGGATCTTCTTCATGGTTTTCTTCTCCGGGAATTATCGCAAACAGGAGATCAGTCGAAGGTGATCTTGTTGGTGGAATTGGGGTTCATCCGCGTATAGGGCATCCAGAAGATGTGGTCCCGCAACGCGGGGATCCGGTCGGACTTGCGGCTTTCCACGTGGCCGTCCATGAAGCAGACGTTCATGGCCGCGTTGTGCCGGAGCATGATGACGTCGACGCTCGTTCCCTTGGTGGAAAATCCCCGGTGGATCGTGGCGGATCTGGATTCGCCCCAGACGAGGGTCCGCGAGGGCCGGAGGAATCTCTTGCGGACGGTGTGTCCCCGGTTGCAGTCCAGCACGTTGCCGTTGAGGGCGTAGGAGGGCGTGAAGCCGTTGGGGGTGTAGGTGCACTCCCGCGTCTGCACGCTGGGGCAGGCCAGTTTGTGCCGGTAGAGCTCCTGATAGGCGGAATTGAGCTGCAGACCTCCCACGCAGCTGCCGCCGGTGCCGAGGGTCGGAACGAGGGGCCCCGTGGCATTGGCTTTCCAATAACCGCCGCCCAGATTCTTGCTGTAGTGGGGCAGGTAGTCCAGACAGCGGTCGCAATATTCGTTGATGGCGAACCCGAACTGCTTGAGGTTGTTGGTGCACGAGGTAGCCTTGCCCCGTTCCCGGGCCTGCTGCAGGGCGGGCAGGAGCATGGCGGCCAGGATGGCGATGATGGCGATGACGACCAGCAGTTCGATCAGCGTGAATCTTTTTTTCATGTTCTGTTTCCTTGTTTTTTCCGCGTCTTCCCCACTGCGGGGAAGAGGCAGACAGCAAATCCCCAAAACCTTCTGCGTGAGTTTTTCCCTGTTTGCACCTCCATACGAAAGCGGCCCGCGGAGCCGCTCCATCCGAACGCCCTCAACTCTTCAGCGCCTTTTCCATGGCCAGCAGATTGTCGACGACGAATGAGGCGATGTCGTTCCGGTATCTGAACCGGAGCTGGTGCATGTAGCCGTAGATCTCGTAGTAGCCGAAAAGCTTTTCCGCCGTCGAAGAAGCGCGCGGATAGCGCAGACCGCTTTTTTCCGTGAAGAAATACTGCCCGCTGCCGTTGGAAACGGTGGCGGCGAGAGGAAATCCCGCTTCCCCGGCTTTTTCCAGAAGCGCCATGCCCGGTTCGACGTAAAGTTCTCCCGGAATGAAGAAGATTTCCGCGCCGCCCAGTTGGATGACCTGCAGGTCGTGGCAGCTTCCCAGGTCGAACCCCTTTTCGGTCAGCAGGGCCATTTCGTCCAGACGCTGGGCGTTGACGGCCCAGTAATCCCGCTCCCGGTCGTTCCGGCCCCGGGCGCGGAACGAATCGGCGTCGGCGCGCAGTTCCTCCGGTGTCTGCCGGATCACGGGGAACTCGACGGTCTTCAGCGCGAAACCGATCTCTCCGAGGGGCAGAGCCTTTCCATCGGCCAGTCCCGCCGCCAGATACTGCACATATTCGGACCCGAGTTCCACGCCGACGGTTTCCTTTTTTTCGGCGGCGCAGGTGGTCCGGGTGTTGATGTCCCCCGCGGGCCCCTGCAGAAAGAGCGCATACCCGGCGATCCCCTGCTCGCGGATGAGCCGGTTGGCGGTCCCCATCCAGTCCGAGGAGACCTTGTAGTAGAGGGGGCCGCTGTCGGCGATGCCGTGGACCCCGTGGTTGTGGATGAGCAGTTTCACCGACCCGTCGGGACGGCGGAAACGCACCCAGCGGATCGCCGGATCGGTGATGTTTTTTTCCGGTTCCACCCGGTTTTTCCCGATGGGCTTTTCCAGCGGAGCCCGGCCCGCGTCGGCGGAACCGATCTCCTCCTCGTCCAGAAAGGCCGCCAGAGCGACGCGCATGACGGTCGTTTCCCAGCAGAGCCGGAATTCCGCGTTCCGGATCCCCGAGGTGTCGGGACTTTCGGCGTAGAGGGCGGGACCGGAATGGGTGTGGGTCGCCGCAAAGGCGATACCTTCCGGATTGATCCGCAGTTTCGTCGCGATCCGGGCCCGGAGCTCCCGGGCGAACTGGTCGTCGGTGGTGCAGAGGTCGGAAGAAACGATCATCGCCCGTCTGACGCCGTCGTTGAAGGAAAAAGCCCGGCAGTAGAGGGGCTCATGGACGCCCGTGTTCCGCCGGGCCGCATAATGTCCGTAACCGTAGAGTTCAGCGAAAAGCGGAACTTTCAACTCTTCTTCCGCACAGCCGATCTTGAACATGATTCCGATTTCCTTTCTGGCATTTATCGTGAGATCCGCGTCCGGATCACTTTCAAAGAGAGGGGAGGCACTTCCGTTTCGCAGGCGAATTCCCCGCAGGGGAGCGCGGCGGAACAGGCGGTCTTCCGGGATTCTTCCGCCAAATTGACCACGAAGAGCATGACCTCCCCCGAATCGTTCCAGTAGGCGCTCATGCCGCACCGGGGATCGGAAACAGTGACCAGCCCTTCCCCCGGAGCGGTGTGCCGGGCGTAATCCGTCACCGTTTCCAGCTCCTTCCGGTACTCCGCGTAGAAGTCCGTGTAGACGCGAGTGTTCATGGAGACCGTGGCGTGGTGGAGCAGCGCGCAGAGGGCGTAGCGCCGGTGGTCGGCGTCGGAAGCCCCGCCCGGAAGCATGCAGCACACCTGGCGGGAGGTCACGTTCATGAAGTGGGCGTGAGGAGAAAACATTTCCGGGCCGATGATGGAGCCCCCCTGTTCCTCGGTCAGCACAAGCGTTGCGATATTGCCCGCGACGATGTTGGGCTCCCCGGTCAGGTGCAGATAGACCGCGCCCTTTTCGCCCACCCGGTCGTAACTCCATTCGAGGAGTTTCAGAAGCTCCCGGATGTCCCAGTGACGGGGACCGTGGGCGGGACTCAGGCACTCCTTGGCGCTGCACCAGTCGTAATAGACGGAGTCGAAGGCGTGTTTGCTCAGCACTTCGTCGATGGTCTTCATGCGGTGCTCCAGCCAGCCGGACTTGAGACACATCTGGTAACCGTAAAGGCCGTGGCCGCTGTAACTGGGGATGATCCCGTCGCCTTCGATGGCGATCCGGCCCCACTTTTCGGCGTTTTCGGCGAATCCGGCGGCTTCGGGGTGGTACTCGTGGAGCGAGAAGTAGGGCGCGACGCTGATGCCCGCCTCCTTGGCCAGCCGGAGCGTCCGGTCCAGTTTTTCCATCTCATCCGGGGGATAGGGCGGATAGGCGCAGTCCCGCCAGAAAATGCCGTTGTCGAAGATGTCCCCGTCGTTGTGGACCCGCATCAACTTGACGCCGGCTTCCTTCATGCGGGCGAAGTCCTCTTCCGTCGGCCAGCGGTGCTCGAAGCCCCGGCTGTTGAAGAAAAGATGCCCCGAACAGGGGGAAAGGGGAGCCATCTTTTCCCGCACGAAGGGGAAGGCGATGGAAAAATCGAAGGGAAGCCGCCCCTCCAGATACTGCCCGTCCCGGCGGCAGTCCAGCGGGCAGAAACGGATCTCGTAACACTTCTGCCGGGCGCGGAAGGCGGCGTAGCCGAACTGAAGTCCGGGCAGAGTGCCGCCGACGGATTCCCATTGGGTCAGATCGTCCCCGAGAGAAACCTGGAAGCCCTCCGCGCCCCGCTTGAACATCAGGAACGACAAGGGCAGATGACAGGATGCGTAGATCCCACGGGGCGACGGCGTCAGGTGCTCCCAGCGCTTGACGTAATTCCCCATGTAGGGACTGCCCGACTGTTCGAGAGACTCCTGCACGGCCATGGTGTCCATCCGGCCGGAAGCGTAAAGAGTCCCCACCTGGACCATGCCCAGATCGGAAATGCGCCGCCGGGCGTCGAAGACCGCGCGGAAACGCGCCTCACCCCAGGGGGTGTACTCCGTCCGGAGTTCGAGAAAGAGCCCTTCCAGCAGTTTCCCCTGCGGGTCCCGGAAGATGCTCTTCGTTTCCACCACGGGGTTGTCCCCGTTCCGGGAAAGGCGGCACTCTCCTTCGCAGGCTTTGTAGGTGTGATAGGCCCCGTGTTCGGTGATGCCCACGATGAAGCTCTGGGGCAGGACGAACATGTTTTCGTTGCTGCCGTTTTTGATGAACGCCCCCGACAGACCGCCGCCGGAGCCGGGATCGTGGACACATCTGACATAGACGTTTTCCACCACCGCCTTGCCGTTTTCCATGTGCGCGGAAAAGGGTTCCCGCCGGGGATGAAGCAGTCTCATGGCGTCCTCCCCTTCACTTCGTGTAGTGCCGCATGACCTTGTCGAGGGCTTCGGCGACTTTGGAAATGATATCGTCGTTGGTGAGGAGCACCGCGTTGTGGGTGACCATGAGGCGGTTGTACATCACATCGTCGCAGTTGGGCGTGGGATGCTTCACGTAGGCCTTCTGAGGCACGTTCCACATGGTGCTCGCGTAGAGGGGAGCGCCCCAGCCCTCGTGGAAGAGGACGCCTTCGGCCTTGAGCGCGTCGAAGATCATCGCCCTGGTGACGCCCTTTTTCAGCGCTTTCGTCTCCAGCAGGAAGGCGGGAAAGTAATAGGCCCGATCGTCGCCGGGAGCGCCGCTCGACTGCTGACGGATCCCGGGGGTGTCGCTCAGCAGTCCCGCCAGCAGCGCCATAGCTTTTTTCCGCCGCTCGTGGAGCTCTTTGGCGTGGAGCATCTGGTCGTAGATGATCGCCGCCTGAAACTCCGTGAAGCGGAACTGGTGGCAGATGAAGCCCTCCTCGGGCCTGGTGCCGGGATGGATCCGGGAATTGCCGATGTGGCAGGCCCGGAAGATCCGTTCGTGGAGCGCCTCGTCGTCGGTGATGCAGCAGCCCCCTTCCCCGGCGGTCATGAGCTTGGAAAGCTGGAAGGAAAAACTCCCCGCCTGCCCGAAGGTCCCCGCCTTTCTGCCGCCCTGGGCGGCGCCGTGGGCGTGGGCGCAGTCCTCCACCACGTAAAGCTTGTGTTTTTTGGCGATGGCCATGATCTTTTTCATGTCGGCCACGGCGGAAAAGATGTGGACGGGGATGATGGCTTTGGTCCGCGGCGTTATGGCCTCTTCGATTTTTTCCGGATCGATGCAGCAGTTTTCCGGGTCGATGTCCACGATGACGGGGGTGGCCCCGGCGTAGAGGGGCGCTTCGGCGGTGGCGATCCAGGAGACGCCGGGAACGATGACCTCGTCCCCCGGCCCCACGCCCAGCGCCAGCAGGGCGCACTGGAGCGTCACGGTGCCGTTGGCCATCCACGAGGAGTATTTCGCCCCCTGAAAGGCGGCGAATTCCGTCATGAGCTTCTGTTCCCACGGGCCGCAGCCGCTCCATTTGCCGCCCCGGTAGATCTCGAGGAGTTTCTCTTCCGTTTCCGGATACCGGGGAGGCCACGGAGGGATGAGTTCCATAAGTTTCCTGGTCCCGAAAATGGGGGGCCCGCCTTCGATCGCAAGTTTATTCATTCACATTCTCCTTCAAGTTCGGACAGGTCCTTCGCCGCAGGATCGGCAATGACCGTCCGGGATGCTCCCGGTTTCAGTGGTCCGGTCATACTATACACCGCCTTGGGACGTTTGTAAAGGACTTTTTCAGTTAAAACTTAGCAAAAAAAGACTTTTTTCCGCTTTTTCCGCCGTCTTTTCTGGAAAATGGCGGCAGGCCCGGCTATATTATGATCCGGAGACCGAAGTCATGGAAAATTACTTTGATGACATCACGTTCAGGATCGTTGCGCACCGGTTCAAGATCGACGGTTCGGAATCGTTTTCCGTACCCGAAAGCAACTCTCTCGAATTTATCCGTTCCGGGGAATTGCGTCTGGAATATGCCGACGGCCCCCGCGTGCCGCTGAAAGCCCCCGCCTTCTTCTGGATCCCCCGGGGGCGGAAGTTCCGCTTCGCCCTGCCCCCTGAGGCGCCTCCGGAGCAAGCCTCGGAACACATCTATGCGGACATTCTCGGGCCCCGCAGTGAACGGATGATGGCGGCTTTGGACGCTCTTTTCCCGGAAAACTTCTTCACGCCCCGGGATCCGGAAAGGGTGAGTGTTCTGTTCTTCGAACTGCTGCGGCTTTACAGAAGCAGCCCTGAACGCAATCATCCCGAAATGGCCGCGCTGGCGGAAATGCTCATGGCGTTGGCCTGTTCCAATTCCGGCGTCAATGAGATCCCCGACCCTTACGGGCTCGACCGGATCGCGGAAGATCTGCGCAGCGACCCCTTCGCCGATTTCGACTTCGGCAGTCTGGCCCGCAAGGCGGGACTTTCCCCGGATCATTTCCGCAGACTTTTCCGCAAGCGGCACCGGCTTACGCCCCACGCCTATCTGAACCATCAGCGGATGTTCCGGGCGGCGGAACTGCTCCGGACCACGGGCATGAGGATCAAGGAGATCGTTTTCAGCTGCCGCTTCACTTCCGATGTGGAATTTTCCCGCGGATTCAAGAAATTCAGCGGCCTTTCGCCCCGGGCTTACCGGGAGCAGTGCCGCCGGGACGGCGCTCTCCGGTGATCCCCCCGCCGGGCGGCGCGGCATTACCCGGACAAAGCGTGTTTTTTCGCGCCGCTCGGGTCCGAAGCCCGCGTTTCCGGGAGCCTTTTGCCGGGAAATGAGGGATTTTCCCTTGAAATTGCGAAGGAAACGTGCCATATTATGTTTTGGCGCGAGCCGGAAGGAATGAGGAAATGAGTTTCAAGAGCAAGATGAGGCGGCTGTGGCTGCGGATGTACATGAAGGTCGTCCGTGAAAAAGCCACGCCGGAGTACATCGCCCGCGGGTGGGCCATCGGCATGTTTTACGGCTGTTTCATCCCCTTCGGATTCCAGCTGATCCTTTCCATCCCCACGGCGTTTCTGCTCAAAGGGAGCAAGATCGGGGCGACGGTGGGGACCTTCTTCACCAACCACTTCTCGGTGTTCATCATCTACCCCGCCCAGTGCTGGGTGGGCAACAAGATCATGGGCGGAGCCCTCACCTGGGACGCCGCCGTGCAGGCCATGCAGGCGCTGCTGAAGGAACAGAGCTATCAGGCGCTCCTCGCGCTGGGGTGGGAACTGGTCATCGCCTTCTTCATCGGCGGAGCGCTGCTCACCGCCGTCATGACGCCCCTCACCTACTGGTTCGTCAAACGCATCGTTATCGCCTTTCAAAACCGGAAAAAGAACAAGGAAGCGACGGAAAAATGAGTATTCCCCGACCTCTGCCCCGCGTGGCCGCCTTTGAGAAACTGGGTTTCGGACTGTTCCTTCACTGGGGGCTCTACTCCCAAATGGGCGAAGGGGAGTGGATCCAGGCGTACAAGCGGATCGCTCCGGCCGAATACGGAAAACTCATGGAGACCTTCACCGCCGGAGAGTTCGACGGCGAAAGGATCGCCGACCTCGCCCGGCGGGCCGGGATGCGCTACATCGTCCTCACCACCCGGCACCACGAGGGATTTTCCCTCTACGACACCAAGGGACTCAGCACCTTCGATTCTCCCCACTCCCCGGCGGGCCGGGATCTGGCGGCGGAGTTCGTCGAAGGGTGCCGGAAGCATGACATCCTGCCCTTCTTCTACCACACCACCATCGACTGGCACTGGCGCAGCGCCGGGCTGGACCCGGAAGGCCGGGAGTTTCTGGACTACACCCGGAACGCTTCGGAAGAGATTTTCGCCGAGTATCTGGACTATCTCCACGCCTCGGTGGAGCTCCTCTGCCGCAACTACGGCCCGGTGGGGGGCTTCTGGTTCGACGGCAACTGGGCCCGACCCGGCGACGACTGGAAGGAGGACCGTCTCTACGGCATGATCCGCAAATACCAGCCCGACGCCATCATCGTGAACAACACGGGACTGCAGGCTCTGGGGAAGACCGGACACCGGGAGCTGGACTCCGTCACCTACGAGAACAACGCCGCGAAGCCCATGGACCGGGAAGGGATGGAAAAATATGTGGCCGCCGAAGTCTGCCGCACCATGAACGCCCACTGGGGCCGCGGGGATGAAGACATCAATTACCTTTCCCCGGCTCAGGTGGTGGAACAGCTCTGCCACAGCCGGGGCTGCGGCGCCAACTTCCTCCTGAACGTGGGGCCCACGGCCCAGGGGGGGATCCCCAACTACGAAAAGGCGGTGCTGGAGCTCGCAGGACACTGGGTCGGCCGCTTCGGCGAAGCCCTCTACGAGCCCCGGCCCGTTCCGGAATTGCGGTGCCAGGGGCGGGATTTCCTGCTGCGCAAGGGGAAGGAGCTCTACTACTTCGCCTTCGATCTGGGGATCCGGGGCCTCGTGAACGTGACGGCGGCCCTGCAGGGCCCCGGTCTCCGCACCGTCGACGGACTCGAGGAAAGAATCAGGGAGTGCCGCTGGCTGGACAACGGAGAAGTGCTCGATTTCACTCAGGATACGACAAGAAAGATCGCCGCGCTCCGCTGCACCGGATTCCCCTACGGTCATCACACCGCCGTCCGGGTGGCGAAAATCACCTTGGAGTGACCGGCGCTCCTTCAGCGCAGTTTCAAGGTGCCCAGAGCCGACAGCGCGAGGATTCCGGCCACGATCCAGAATCTCACCACGATCTGGGTCTCGGTCCAGCCGAGATGCTCGAAATGGTGGTGGATGGGCGTGCAGTAGAAGACCCGCTTGCCGGTGAGCTTGAACGAAGTCACCTGGATCATCACCGACAGCGCCTCCGCGACGAAGATGCCGCCCACGAGAAGAAGAAGAAGCTCCTGGCGCGTCAGCACCGCCATCAGCCCCACGATGCCGCCGAGGGCCAGACTGCCCGTGTCACCCATGAACATGGCCGCCGGATGGCAGTTGTGCCACAGGAAGCCCAGACAGGCCCCGCCCGTGGCCGAAGCGAAGATCACCGCCTCCTGGATGCCCAGAAGATGGGGCACGTTCAGGTAGTCGGCGAAGATCCGGTGGCCCATGATGTAGGTGAGGACGGCGTAGGTGATCATGCAGAAGATGGTGCAGCCCGAAGCCAGTCCGTCCTTGCCGTCGGTGAGGTTGACCGCATTGGCGGAGCCCACGATGGCCAGCACGGAAATGAGGCCGCACCACAGGCTCCCCAGCGGCAGGGGATTCTTGACGAAGGGGACGATGAACTGTTCCATCATGCCGCCTACGCCGGGAGTGCGGCCGATGAGCCAGACGGCGCCGACGGCCACCAGCGTGAGGAAGAGCATTTTCAATTTTCCCGGCAGACCGTCGCGGTTCTGACGGACCACCTTGATCCAGTCGTCGATGAAGCCGATGAGCGCGAAAAGGATGGTGGACCCCACGAGAATGGCGGTCAGCCGCCCCGGCGCGCACCAGAGGAGCGAGGCCAGGACGATGGCCCCGACGATCAGGACGCCGCCCATGCAGGGGGTCTTCTTCTTGGCCTTGTCGATGAGCTCCGGAGCGATGAGCCCCGCGAAGCGGTCGGCGGACTGGGCATGAAGGGACTTGAGCAGCCGGGCCGTGGCCGCGCCCAGGAAGACCGTCAGCAGAAACGCGGTGAAGAAAGCGCCGCCCGCTCGAAACGTGACGTATTCGAAAAGCCGCAAGGGACCGAAAGAATCGCTCAGACGGGAAAGAAAATAAAGCATCGTACCTCCTGAAAGTTGAAATTCATGCGCACGTGCATAATTTATACGCGAAGTACGAAAATTTCCACACCGGAAACGAAAAAACCGACAAAAAAAGTCCCCCCGCGAAAGGGGGGGACTCGGGCATCGGATATCCGACGGATCAGGGCCGGGGGCCGGGCTTCGGGGCCGGGCGGGGCGCCGGACGGGGCGCGGGACGAACCGCCGGACGCGGGGCCGGACGGGGCGCGGGACGGACCGCCGGACGCGGCGGCGGCGGAGCGCCGTGATGATGGTGATGGTGATGATGGCCGTCATGGCAGCCGGCGAATCCCAGAAGGATCCCGGTGGCCACGGCGGGCACTGCGAGCAGTTTCCACAATGTTTTCATTTTCAGAACTTTCTCCTGCTTTCATTGTTTGGGGAGGGTGCTGTGTTGCCCCCCTTCCGCCATCCGGGAGGGGGTCTGGAAAAATCGAGTACGGCGGGCGCTTTGTCCCGCGTGTAGAGCGTGGAGGTCATGTGCGAACCCAGAAATTCGCCCTCGAAGACCACGTTGACTTCGCGTTCGGGCAGGACCCAGCGGACCGTCGCCCGGCCCGAACGGTCGGCGGAATAGACGAAATCCGTTTCCGGCTTCCGGGTCTCGATCAGCCGCTTTTCGGCGGGCGTGAGGCGGGATTTGATCCTTTTGATGATCAGCCGGGCCTGATCGACCAGTTCCTCCTCTTCCTTTTCGGTTATCATGGCGCAGCGCCGGCCGTCGATCTCGGCGTAGCGGGTCGCCGTGCACCCGCAGAGCAGGCAGAACGAAAGAAGCGGCAGGATGAAGCGTTTCATTTTTCCCGTTTCCTCAGACCGTTGATCTCCATGAGGGACGACAGCCAGGCGTTGAGCTGGCCCCAGTAGGCTTCGGGGCAGCGGGGCAGTTCGCTGTTGTCCACCCCCGCGGCCACGATGTTTTCGAGAAAGGTGTTGCTGCGCTCGTCGGTGCTCCGGGGCAGAAGTCCCCCTTCGTAGAGGAAGGCGGTCTTGAAGACCACCGCGCACTGCATGGGGCTCCACCGGCTCTCCTCGGGCGTCTGCCGGGCCAGATGGCTCAGCACCGATTTGAAGGAGTCGTAGGTATAGGGCATGGGCAGCTCTCCGGCGAGGTTGTCGAGCAGAAAGGCGGCCATCTTGCCCGCGAGGCGGCAATTCACGGGAACTTCCGCGATCTCGTCGAAGGAGGCGGTAAGTTCCATGCTGCGCACGTTCCGCAGCGGGGACTTGGATTCGGTGAACTCCACCGTCAGCTCCCGGAAGAGGTCCACCTTGGGGAACTCCTTGCCGGAAATCTTCTGCGCTCCGTGACAGACCATCTGGAATTTGCCGTAGTCGGGGGAAATGCCCACGACGATCAAGGCCGATTCCTGATAGGGATGCCGGGAAAGGACGATCACCGGAGTGGAATTGATCTCGACGCTCATACGCTCATTGCAGCTGTTTCTTCAGTTCGGCCACCACCAGCTGGGGATTGGCCTTGCCCCGGCTGGCCTTCATCACCTGCCCCACCAGGAACTGCAGCGCCTTGCCGTTGCCGGCTTTGAACTCCTCCGCGGGCTTGGGATTGGCGGCGATGGCGGCGGCCACGAACTCGGCGATGGCGCCGGTGTCGGAAACCTGTTTCATCCCTTTGGCTTCCACGATCTTTCCGGGGGCCTCGCCCGAAGCGAACATTTCGGAAAAGACCTCCTTGGCCTGCTTGCCGCTGATGGTGCCGCCCGAAATGAGGTCGGTCAAGGCCGCCAGATCCTCCGGCTTGATGAGGCAGGCGTCGATGGTGATCTTCGCATTGCCCAGTTCACGCAGCAGCTCCGAAATGATCCAGTTGGCCGCGAGTTTGGGATTTTTGGCCTTCTTCGCCGCCCGGTCGAACCACAGGGCCACCTCGCGGTCCGAAACCAGCACCCCCGCATCGTAGGGGGTGAGCTGGTAGTCGCGGCAGAAGCGCTCCCGCATGGCGCCGGGCATTTCGGGCAGGGTGCGGCGGATCTCTTCGATCTCCTCGTCGCTCAAGGTCACGGGCAGCAGGTCGGGATCGGGGAAATAACGGTAGTCGTGGGCGGATTCCTTGCTCCGCATCACGTAGCTTTCGCCCGCTTCGTCGTTCCAGCCCCGCGTCTCCTGATGAAGGGGCCTTCCGGCTTCGAGCTCCTCCTTCTGGCGGTCGATCTCGTATTCGATGGCCCGGTGGACGGCCCGGAAACTGTTCAAATTCTTGAGTTCGATCCGGGTGCCGAACTTTTCGCTCCCTTTCGGACGCAGGGAAATGTTCACGTCGCACCGCATCTGCCCCTTTTCCATGTCGCAGTCGCTGATGCCGCCGTAGCGCATGGTCTCCTTGAGGGTGGTCAGGTAGGCGTAGGCTTCATCGGCGCTCCGCAGGTCGGGTTCGCCCACGATCTCGAGGAGGGGCACCCCGGAACGGTTGAAGTCGGCTCCGCTGGTGGCCCCGAAGTGGGTCAGCTTGGCGGGGTCTTCCTCCAGATGGATCCGGGTGATCCCCACGTCGTGAGGCGGGATCTCCGCGCCGGAAAAGCCGGTGCCTTCCAAGTGGAGTTTCCCCTTGACGCAGAAGGGCAGGTCGAACTGGGATATCTGGTAATTCTTGGCCAGATCGGGATAGAAATAACTCTTCCGGTCGAACTTGCTGTACCGGGCGATCTCGCAGTCGGTGAGCAGCCCCGCCCGGACCGCCGCCCGGATCGCTTCGTGATTGGGCACCGGCAGCGCTCCCGGATAGCCCAGACAGACGGGGCACACCACCGTATTGGGCTCCGCGCCGTAGACGTTGGCGCAGGAACAGAACATCTTGCTTTTGGTCCGGACCTGAACGTGGACTTCCAGACCGATCACTGCTTCGTAATCCATAGACTTATTCCCGGGTAAAGTGTGACGATCGACATAACACACCTATAATTTAACACACCGGGGAGCGGTATTCAAGTCGAAATCCCCGAAGAAGCGGGGATTTTTCCGGGAAAAGCCCTTGAAAATTCCGTCAACCGACTTCATATTATAGAAAAAGACACGACAAAGAGGAACACAAGGAGTTTTTTTCATGAAACTGAGTCCGGAATTGAAGTCCGCCGTCATCGCCGCCGGACAGGAACATCTGCTCGAATACGATTCGCCCCTGCTCGAAAAACAGCTCGAAGCCATCGACTGGGAAGCGCTCCCCGGACTGGCGGCGAAGTACGTGCTCGAAAAACCCCGCGTCGCCATCCCCGACGACGTGAAGCCCGCCCCCTATTTTCCCCTCCATCCCCGGACCGAAGCGGAAAAACGGCTCCAGCAGGATGCGCGGAAGCGGGGTGAGGAACTGCTCCGGCAGGGCAAGGTGGCCTGCCTCACCGTGGCGGGGGGCCAGGGGACGCGTCTGGGCTTCGACGGCCCCAAGGGGACCTATCCCATCGGCCCCCTTTCCGGCCGGACCCTTTTCGAGTACTTCGCCGGTTCCATCGCCCGCGCGGGGGAAAAATTCGGGAAACCGCTCCGGTGGTACGTGATGACCAGCGCCCTCAACCGCGAGGCCACGGAAAAGTTTTTCCGCGAACATGATTATCTGGGCCTTGCCCCCGAGCAGGTCTTCTTCTTCACGCAGGGGACCATGCCCGCTTTCGGATACGACGGGAAACTCCTGATGAGCTCCCCCGAGAGTCTGGCTTTGTCGCCCGACGGCCACGGCGGCACGCTCCTCGCGCTGCGGAAATCCGGCGCCCTGGAGCAGATGAAAAAGGACGGCGCGGAGTACATCTCCTACTTTCAGGTGGACAACCCTCTGGTGCCCGTGGTGAATCCCCTTTTCATCGGTATGCACGATCTCGAAGGATCCGAAATGAGCGCCATCATGCTGGCCAAGACCAACGCCTTCGAGAAACTGGGGAACTTCTGCGTCTGCGGCGGACACCTGGAGATCATCGAATACAGCGACCTTCCGGCGGAACTGGCCGAGTCCCGGAACCCCGACGGCTCGCTGCGCTTCATTTCCGGCAGTCCCGCCATCCACGTGATCAGCAGGGCTTTCGTGGAAAAGCTCACCGCCTCGGGCCGTCTGGATCTGCCCTGGCACCGGGCGGACAAGAAGATCCCCTGCATCGGAGACCCCAAACCGGAGTCCCCCAACGGCGTCAAGCTGGAGTCCTTCATCTTCGACGCGCTGGCTCTGGCCCGGAAGACCCTGGTCCTCGAAGGCGACCGGGCGGAAATGTTCGCTCCCACCAAGAACGCCACGGGGGTGGACTCCGCCGAAAGCTGCCGCGAAATGCTCATCGCAAGAGACCTCCGCCGGCTGAACCGGGCCGGTGTCACGACGGATCCGGGCTGCAAAGTGGAGCTTTCGCCCCGGAGCGTCTTCGACGACGACGACGCGGCGGAACTGGCGAAACGTCTCGGTTTGAAGCATCTCGGGGCCGACACCCGGGCCGTTCTGGAGTGATGCTCCCCATGGCGCTGCAGATGTTCGAAAACCGGCCCGCGGAGCCGGAACTTTCGGGGGAAACGGGAACCGATCCCTACGTCAACGCCATGGGGCTGCTGACCGTGACGGTGATCCTGGTCTCGCTGGGGCTCACCATGCTCTATTCGGCAAGTTTCGTCCTCAGCGGCATCAACTTTTTCAAGAAACAGCTTATCTGGATCATCGGCGGCGTCCTCGCCGGGACGGCGGTGTTCATGACCGGATACCGCCGCTTGTCCCAATACCGGGGGCTCTTTCTCCTCATCTGCTGGGCCATGCTGGTGGGAGCCCTCTTTTTCCTGCCCGTCAACGGGGCCCGGCGCTGGATCCGGTTCCCCCTGCCCGCGTTGGGCGAAGTTTCCATCCAGCCCTCGGAACTGACCAAGATCGCCCTCTGCCTCTTCGTGGCGGGCTACTGCACCGACTTCGCCCGGAGTTTCTCGTCGCTCAAACACTGGCGGGGCATCGTGCCGCTGGCCTTCTACGTGGTGGTGACGGGGGGGCTGGTCTGGGCCGGAAGGGACATGGGGACCTGCCTCCTCATTCTCGCCACCGCCGGAGCCGTCATGGTGGCGGCGGGCCTTTATCTGCGCTACGTCTTCCTCGGCGCGGCGGGCGTTCTGGCCTACTTCGCCGCCCACGTCCTTTCGGACCCGGAACGGCTCTCGCGGGTCGTCACCATCTCCGACCCGAGCAAGGACGGGCTGGGCGCGGGCTACCAGCTCTACCGCTCCCTCATGGCGCTGGGCTCCGGCGGCTGGTTCGGCCTGGGCTTCGGACAGGGGCGGCTCAAGATCAAGTATCTCCCCGAACAGCACACCGACTTCATCCTCGCCGTGGTCGGCGAAGAATTGGGGCTGGCGGCCATCTGGCTCATCATCCTGCTCTATCTGCTCTGGGGATTTTTCGCGCTCCGGATCGCCCTCGGAGCCAAGACGCGGCTGGGGATGCTGCTGGGGCTGGGGCTCACGGTGGCGATCCAGCTGCAGGCGACCATCAATCTGGCGGTCATTTCCGGGAGCATCCCCACCAAGGGGATGCCCGCTCCCTTCATCAGTTACGGGGGGAGCAACATCGCCGCTTCCATCATCGCGGTGAGCCTGCTCCTTTCCATCGCGAAGGAGTCGGCGTGTCCCGGATACAGCGACAACTTCTTCGAATCGATCAAAAACAAATTCAGGAAAAAATCATGAAATCGGATCGGGTGTTCATCAGCTGCGGCGGCACGGGCGGCCACTTCTTCCCCGGACTGAGCATCGCGCGGGAGCTGAAAAGAAGAGGCTCCGAAGTGAAACTGCTCCTCTCGGGCGTCAATTCCGTCAAACAGAGCGCCGACGCCGCCAAGCAGGGGATCGCTTCCGCCGTCCTGCCCCGAATGCCCAGCCCCGGCAAAAATCCCCTGCGGCTGATCCAGTTCGGCTGGGGGCTGGCCGGGGGCTTCTTCCGGATGCTCCGGCTCTTCGGCCGGGAGCGGCCCGACTATCTGCTCATCATGGGCTCTTTCGCCTCGGCTCCGGCCTATCTCGCGGCGTTTTTCCGCCGCGTCCCGGTGATCCTGCACGACGGCAACGCCCGGATCGGCAAGGCCAACCGCTTCATGAGCCGCCGGGCCCGGTTTCTGGGGACCGCCTTCCCGGCGGTGAACGCCGATGCCTGCCGCTGTCGGGTCCTCTGCACGGGGATGCCCATCCGGCCCGAACTGGAGGAAAAGTGCCGGATCACCAAGGCCGAAGCCGTCGCGGGCCTGAACGCGGAGTTCGGGCTTGATTTCAGCGACAAAGTCTTCACCTTCCTCATCTTCGGGGGCAGTCAGGGGGCGGCGACCTTCAACCGGAATCTGCCCGAAGCGCTGGCCTTGGCGGGGCGGAACGACTTTCAGGTCCTGCATCTCACGGGGAAGGGCAAACTCGAGGAGACGCTGAAGCTTTACGAAAAGTGCGCCTTCCCCCGGCTGGTCATCGAAAGTTCGCCCCGCATGGAGCTGTTCCTGGGCTGTGCGGACACGGTCTTCTGCCGTTCCGGCGGCTCCAGCGTGGCGGAGCTGGCCCTTTTCGGCAAGAGCGCGGTGCTGATCCCCTACCCCTATGCGGCGGAAAAGCACCAGAACGACAACGCCGAGTTCTACGTTTCCTCCGGTGCGGCGGAGCTCATCGAAGACCGGGAGTTCACCGTGGAACGGGCCCGTGAGACGCTGCTGAAGCTGCTGGAAGACCCCGACCTCAACGCCCGCCGCGCCGCGGCCGCCCGGACCGCCGCAAAACCCGCCGCAGCAGCCGCGCTGCTGGAACAGATCGCCGCCCTCTGAAAAACTTTTCCGCAAGGTTCCCCGCGCCTGCTCGGCGGGCGGCAAGCTCATGAAAGGATGAATATGAAAAAGTTGTCTGTCATCGCATTGCTGATCGTCTCCGTCTCATTCCTTCCCGCAGTGACCGTGGATCCGGCACGGGCCGTGATCGTGGTGGAAAAGGAGGCCGACGGCGTCGTGCAGTTCGCAGCGCAGGAGCTGCAGAAGTATCTTCACTGGATCACGGGGAAAAAGATCCCTGTGGTCGATAAACAGGTCGCTGGGAAATATCCTTTCATCTTCGGTACGCCCTCGGGCATCACGCTGAAGCCCGAGGAGGCCCGCTGGGAGGTGACGAAGGATCACGCCCGGCTCTACGGCGACTCCACCCTCACGGGGACGCCCCGGATTCAGCTGTGGAAGATCCTCGCCCAGGGAAAGGCCGGGGACCTGACGGCGGTGTACGATTTTCTGGAAAAACAGCTGGGGGTCCTCTTTCTCGCCCCGGGAAAGGAGGGCGTCTCCTATCCTGACCTCAAGGTCCTGGAGCTGAAGGAGGGTAAAAACAGCTGGGTCCCGCAGCTGAAGCGGCGCTTCATGTGGCCGGACCGGGCCTTCTGGGCGGCATCGAAATTTTACGAAAAGGACGGAACGCTCAAGAAAAAGCGCGAGTCCCTCGCCCCGACGGAGTTTCTTCCTCCGACCCGGGCCGACTACTCCCGGAAGGAGCATGAAACCCGGCTCTGGCTCAAACAGCAGCGCATGGGCGAGCACGGGGAAAAGCTCAACAGCGGCCACGCCTTCACCGACTGGTGGGCCCGCTTCGGCAAGACCCACCCCGAGTATTTCGCACAGGTGAAGGGCAAACGGCAGCCCCCCAGCCGTCCGAAGTGGATCAAGCTATGCGTTTCCAACCCCGCCGTGTGGAAACAGATCGCCGCCGACTGGGCGAAACGAAAGAACCGGGGGCACTTCATCAACGCCTGTGAGAACGACGGCTGGGGCTTCTGCGAATGTGCGGAATGCCGGAAACTGGACATGCCGCCCCGGCCGGGAGCCCAGTGGTTCGAAGACCTTTCGGACCGTTACGCCTTTTTCGCCAATCAGGTCCTGCGCGAGGCGCGGAAAATCGACCCCGAAGTGAAGGTGTGCCAGTACGGCTACAGCGTCTACCGTTTCCCGCCCCGGCGCGAGAAACTCACCGATGCGAATTTCGTCATCTACGTCCCCACCATGATGGACCTGGACCGCCTCGAAGCGGACTATCAGGCGTGGCGTAAGGCGGGCGCGCGGCATTTCCTCATGCGGCCCAACGATCTCCACATCAACACCACCCTGCCCATGGGGTTCGACAAGCAGATCTTTTCCGCCTTCGAACTGGGGATCAAGTACGGCGTTTTCGGCACGAGCTACGACAGTCTCCACGGCTTCTGGGATATTTCCGGTCTGGCGGACTACGTCATCGCCCGGGGCCACGTGGACCCCTCGAAGAGCTACGACCACTGGGTGAACGAATACTGCTCCGCGTGGGGCGCGGCGGCCCCCGACGTGAAGGCTTACTTCGACTATTTCCGCGCCAACATCTGGGAAAAGCGGCTGCTTCCCCACCGGGCGGCCATCAGCAAGGCGGGAAACAATGGGAATTTCCGTCTGGGGCTCATGTACAACATCAGTTCCTACTACAAGGACGAGGATTTCGACGCCGCCGAAAAGCTCCTCCGGCGGGGGGAAGGAAAAAAACTTACGCCGCAGCAGAAACGGCGGCTGGAAACGCTGCTTCTGGTCAACGAACACTCCCGGCTGACCTTTCGAGCCATCAAGGCGCGCGGGAGTGAAAAGGTCCGGGCGGCGGTGAAGCTGCTCAAGTTCCGCCGGGCCAACAAAACACGGCTCAACCTCAACTGGGAACGGCTCTTCAACATCGAGGCCCAGTTCGGCGACTGCACCGGGATCAAGCTGGCGGAGCTGCTGTCCGATTACGACGACTACCGGGAAACGCCCCAGTGGTGGGTCTTCGGCACCGACCCCGGACGGGCGGGCGACAAGGAGAAGTGGTACGAGCTTCCTTTCCCGCAGTTCTGCCGGAAGGTGAAGAAAATGGTCCGCACCGACGCTCCGTGGGAACAGCAGAGGTACATCAAGGACGAAGCGTACCGGAAAATGCTGGAAAAGTACGACGGCATCGCGTGGTACGCTCAGGATCTGTTCATCCCGCCTGAGTGGAAGGGCAAGGAAATCTTCGTGCTCTTCGGCGCGGTGGATGAATCCGCCTGGGTCTACATGAACGGCAAGTTCGCGGGCAAGCACCTTTTCGTCGAAGGAAACGACTGGAAGACCCCCTTCGCCATCCCCGTGACGGAGCTCATCGACTGGAACCGCCCCAAGCAGACCGTCATCGTCAAGGTGGAGGACAAAAACGGCCTCGGGGGCATCTGGCGTCCCGTCAAGATCGTCGTCCGGGAAAAGAAGAAGTAAAAATGCGTTTTTCTTCCTTGCAATCCGCGGCGGCCGGGTGTATATTCGGCAAAACGACTGTGGAGCGAAAATCATGGCACACCCCGAAAAACCTTTGCTGAAAGTCGGCATCGTCAGCGATATCCAGGCCCTGCCGTCGGAACACGACTGGGGATTTTTCAACTTCCGCAACGCATTGAGGATCTTCCGGGAAAAGGGGATCGATCTGCTCATCGACGCGGGCGACCTGGCCGAGGGCGGAAATCCTGAAACCTACGATCTCTACTGGCGGCTCATCGCGGAATATTTCCCCGAAAATCCTCCTGCTCACATGGCCTGCGAGGGCAACCACGACTGCAACGGCAAAAGCTCTTTCCGGGAAGCTTTCGCCCGGGTGTGCAAGGGGCTGCGCCGGGAGTGCGTCAATCCCGAGCACGAAGTCATCGGCACTTTCGATTTCATCACTTTCGCGACCTGCGACCGCATCCACTACGCGGAAAGCGAACTGCCCGCCCTCGAGCGGGAGCTGGAAAAAGCCGCGGCAAGGGATCCCCGGAAACCGATCTTCGTCATCACCCATCTGCCCCCGGCGCAGACGGTGACGGGGAGTCATGACGCCGCCGGGTCCGCCGGACTGCGGCGGGTCTTCGACAAATTCCCGCAGGTGATCTCCCTTTCGGGACACACCCACGTTCCCCTCGGGGACGAGCGCACCGTCTGGCAGGGGGAGTTCACCGCCGTGGAAACTTCCACGCTTGCTTACGGCTGTTTGAGCGAAGAGCGCTGCTTCAACACCGTCAACGGGATCCTGCCCTTTGCCCGCGAGGTCACGGAAGCGCTCTATATGGAGCTTTTCCCCGACCGGGTCGAACTTCACAGGTACAACACCACGGAAAACCGGGAGCTGGGGCCCGTCTGGATCATCGACACGCCGTACAAGGCGGCATCCGCCCGGTACACGCCCGCCCGGTCGGCGCAGGCGCAGCCCCCCGGATTCGCTCCTGATGCGGCGATCCTGCTCCGTTACGATTACGGCTACGCCTACCTCATCTTCGACCGGCCCGCGACGGGGGATCCGGCGCTGTTTTACGACGTGGAGATCGCCCACGCCGACCGGGCGACGGGGAAATACGAGGCCCCGCAGGTGTACCGTTACGTTTCGGACTTCTACCGTTTCGAATGCAACCGGCACGACCGGATCTGCCTGAAACTCCCCGGAACTTTGCGCGAAAACACTTCTTGCCGCTTCCGCGTTTACGCCGTCGAAGCCTTCGGCAAACGGAGCAGGCCCCTCGAAATGACCTCTCTTCTCTGGCCCGGCTACAAATTCAAGGACGGGGCCCCCGTCTATCCGCAGGAGTGACCGGGCCCGCCGTCGGCAGGGCGCGAAAAAAACGTTTTTTCCGGGACATTCCCCTTGACAAGTGCCCCGGTCGGCGCTACAGTATGTCCGGAAACCTCGAATCCCTGTCAAAAAAGGAGTTTTTCTATGGGTACGGTGAAGATCAAGTGGGATACCAAGGAGTCGAAAGGCACGATCCGCAAACTCAACGGCGGCAACCTCGCGCCGCCCATCGCCGGCGAGATGGCCGGGCGAAACATCCGCAAAAGCTTCAAGGAACTCAATCTGGCCTTCACCCGGCTCCACGACGCGCCGCTGGACAACGCCAACTGCCCTCTGGTGGACATCCACTGCATCTTTCCCCTCTTCCATCTGGATCCCGCCGATCCCCGGAACTACCGCTTCAAGCACACCGACGACTACTTCCGCAACTGCATCGTCGAGGCGGGGACGCCCGTCTACTACCGGCTGGGGGAATCCATCGACCACACGGTGAACAAGTATTTCATCGAACCTCCCGCCGACGTGGACAAGTGGATCGAGATCGCCTCCAACATCATCCGCCACTACACCGAGGGATTGTGGGAGGGCTTCCATTACGACATCCGCTACTGGGAGATCTGGAACGAGCCCGAATGCGGCGGCAACACCCGGCTCGACCCCAACGCGAAGAACCTCATGTGGCTTGGGACCGAAGAGGAGTTTTTCGCCTTTTTCGCCAAGGTCGCGAAAGAGCTGAAGAGACGGTTTCCCCATCTGAAGTTCGGCGGCCCCGCCCACTGCGGCTGGAGCGATGAACGCAGCGGCAAGTTCCTCGAGAACTGCGCCCGGGAGAACGTGCCCATCGACTTCTACTCCTACCACTGCTACTTCAGCGATCCCTACGGCTGGATCCTGGAATCCCCCGGACTGGCCCGGAAAAAACTGGACGAACTGGGCTATACCAAGGCCGAGATCCACCTCAACGAGTGGCACTACTTCCCCGGCAACTGGCACCGGCTGCGCAACGACGCCACCTACAAGCAGAACATGTACAACAACGAGATGAAGGGGCTGGACTCCGCCGCGGCGCTTACCACCGTCATGGCCCGCTGGCAGGACACCCCCCTCGATTACGGCGCCTACTACACCTGCTCCAATACCGCCTGGGGATGCTACGTGACGGGCAGCAGCAAGCCCACGCCCTCCTACTTCGGGCTCAAGGCCTTCGGCGACATCGTCCGTTACCCGGAACGCACGGGCGCCCGGTCCGACAACGACCACGTGACGGTGCTGGCCGGGAAGGACGCGGAGGGGAATTTCGAACTCCTCGTTTCCGCCTTCAACACCGGAGACAGTCACTGCGAGATCACCGTGGACCGGGAGCTTTCCGGGGCGAAGTGCACCGTGCTGCTCCTCGACGAGAACCACAACCTTTCCCAGTGCGTCGAAGCCGAGGTCAGGGGCGACGTCATCGCCTTCGACTTCGAAGGCAACTCCGCCGTGGCGCTGGTGAAGATCGGAAGATGAGGCTTCTTCGGGCATGAAACAGCACCTTTCGAACAATTTGGAGTGGTTCTGCCGCTCCGGCGTCATGATCCCCGAAAACGGGATCTGGGGCGTAGCGGAACGGGTCGCCTTGACCGGAAACAACGAGGCCATCCAGCGGATGCTGGAGGCTTTCCCCGCCTGGACGATCCACGAGGACTACTGCATCATCGAACAGCGCCGGGCGGACTGCAACTTCGAGACGGCCTACCTCTTTCTGCAGGCCTGGCGGGCGCTGGGCGGGGAGCGTTATCGGGAAACGGCGCTGAACATCCTGGACTTCCTCTACTTCCGCAGCGGCCTGCTGTGGCGGAAGAGCACCGGATGCGTCCCCGGCAGCTGGAACTGGTCCCACATCAAGCGGGGCTCCTTCGTCTGGTTCGACGACGAATCCTGGTGCATCTTCCTTCAGCTCAAGATCGCCTGGGAGTTCCCGGAACTGGACGCCAAGTACCAGCTGAAGCACTGGGCGCTGACCCTCGCCCGTGAGCTGGCTCCGGCCCTGGAACGGGCCATGGCGCCCGGCGAGGCGGCCCTCGAGAACGACGGCCACTGGCGGGACGAGAAATTCATCGGCCCCGCCGACCAGCCCCACTGGGGGAGCCTCCCCTGCATGGCCCTGTCGGCGGCCTTCGCGGAGGAGCCCGATCCCGCTTTCCTGAAACCGGTCCGCGCCTACCACGAGTACCTGATGAGAAACGCGGAGCGTTTCGACGTGAGCGAGGTCTGTTACGTCATCATCGGCAGCGCCGCCTGCCGCCGCTTCACGGGTGAGGACCTTTACCTCGACGTGCTCCGCCGTTTCGGGCAGCTGCTCTGCGCCAAGATCGGCGAAAACGGCAACATCCCCGCGGAGCACCACGAAGCCCCCTGCGGCCCGTTGCTGGTGGACACCATCTACACGGTCAACTGGGCGGCATTGGGACTGCAGGTCCTGAAGAACATGGACGCAGCCTTCCTTGCGCCCTTCACCAAGGTCCTCGATCTGCTCTGCCGCATCCAGGACAAGTCGCCCGAACCGTGGCTCAACGGCTGCTGGCGGGGCATGTTCGACATGGCGACGGGGACATGGGGCGGCGGCGACCGCTACGAAGGGGGCGCGGGAAGCATCTACACCGGATGGACCAACGCCCCCATCGCCACGGTGCTGGCCCTCGAACTCCAGGGCCGGGACATCTTCTCGCGCTGAACGGGACCTCCTCCTTCCCCGGCGACCGGGGGAGGAGGCTTTTTTTCAGCTGATGACGCCTTTTTTCAGGAGCAGATTGCCGTATTTGCGGGTCTCGCCCGTGACCACCACGCAGTGGACGCCCTCGGTCCGGTCGTAGAAGGCGAAGCGGTCGATGAAGCCGATATCTTCTTTCTCGCCGTGCTTTTTCAGCGTCTCGCGCACCAGGGTCACGTAGGCGTCGTCCAGCGTGTCGCCGGGAACGGGGGCCATCATGACGGCGGGCTTTTCCTCGTACTGGTCCAGCTGCCAGACCTCGAGGATGGCATCCAGAAGCTCGGGGACGTTCATACCGGGAGCCTGAAGCACCGGGACATTCGCCTTGTAAGCGGGGAAATGGGCGTCGGAAAGGACGATTTCGTCCCCGTGTCCCATTTCCGCCAGGACCTTCAGCAATTCGGGGAACAACAGCGGACTGATTCCTTTAAGCATTTTTCTCTTCTCCTTGTTTGTCGCGGGCGGGACCTGCCGTCGCTCCCCTGAGGATGAAGAGGATCAGCAGGATGCCCAGAATATAGGGATAATACAGTTTGCCCAGCAGCTGGGGGATGCTGAAAGCCGCCCCGGCGCTCCGGGCGATCCCGGCGGCGATGAGGATCTGCGCCCCGTAGGGGATGATCCCCTGAGCCACGCACGAGGCGCAGTCCAGAATGGCGGCGATCCGGCGGCCGCTGCAGCGGAATTTTTCCGACAGCTCCTTCGCCACGGGCCCGGCGATGACGATGGCCACGGTGTTGTTGGCGGTGAAGAGATTCACCGCCGTCACCAGCAGCGCGCAGCCCGCCTCGCAGCCCCGGGGCCCGGCGATGAGCCTTTCGATCTTCTTCATCAGATAGGAAATGCCGCCGTTGTACCGGATGACGCCCAGCACACCCCCGGCCAGCACGGCCACGATCAGCGTCTCGGCCATGCCGAGGATCCCCTTCCCGGTGAGCGAAAGGCCCGCCGTCAGAGTGAAGGAGCCCAAGGCAACGCCGATGGCCAGCGCGAGGAGCGTCCCCGCGAAAAGGAGCAGGACCACGTTCATCCCGGTGAGGGCGCAGACGAGAATGGCCGCGTAGGGAAAAATCCGCAGAAAGTCCCGGAAACCCAGGGGCGACGCGGGGAGCGGCGTCCCGCCGGAGTTGGCCGCGAAGAGGTAGATCAGGAGCGTGAGCACGGCGGCGGGCAGGGCGATCTTCATGTTCACGAGGAATTTTTCCTTCATGCCCACGCCCTGGGTCCGGGTGGCGGCAATGGTGGTGTCGGAGATCATGGACATGTTGTCCCCGAACATGGCGCCGCCCACCACTGTCCCCAGCATGAGGGCCGGGGGTGTGCCCGCGGGCTCCGCCAGCGCGACGGCGATGGGGGCCAGCGCCGCGATGGTGCCGCAGCTGGTGCCGATGGCGAGAGAAATGAAGCAGGAGACCAGAAACATGCCCCCCGCCAGCAGATTGCCGGGGATCAGATGCCGGGCGATGTTCACCGCCGACTCCACCGCCCCGGAGCCCTTGGCCACGGCGGCGAAAGCGCCCGCGAGAATGAAGATCAGTCCCATGAGCATGATGTTGCTTTCGCCCATGCCCCGGACGAAGATCTCCACCTTCTCATCCAACTCGGCGCCCTTCCCCGCGAAGAGGGCGGCGGCGGCCGCCGCCAGAAAGGCCACCGGCATGGGGATGGCGTAGAAATCCCCGGCGTAGATCGACAGGAAGAGGTAGAAGATCACGAAGACGGCGAAGGGGAAGAGGGCCTTCAGGCCGGGATCGAATCCGGAAAATCTCATTTTCGCCGTTTCCTTCAATACTTGAACGCGGGCAGGTCTTCCCGGTACAGCTCCCGGAACTCCCGCCAGATGTTTTTGGCCTGATTGATGCTGCGGACGTAAGGGTCGAGACAGAGAGCCTGCAGCACCAGACCGTCGTCCCCCTCTACGGCGGCCCGGGCGATCATTTCGTGCAGGGCGACCTGACGGCGGCTCAGCTCGCAGGGACCGGGAGGCAGAGCCCCCACGTGGATGGAGCGGACTTCGCCGCCCACGGCCAGCGCCGGAACATCCAGGATGCAGTCGGCGGGAAGATTGTCCACCGCGCCGTGATTGACGATGTTGATGGCGTCGATGTAGCAGGGGGTGTTGGTTTCCAGCGCGGCGATGACCCGGCAGGGATTTTCGGCGTAGTAGGGGTGGGCGGGATCCCGCGGGAAGGGCGGGATGGGGCCGCCTTTGGCGGCCTGCTGCTGATCTTCCAGAGTCCGGTTGCCCTGCCGGATCTTTTCCTCGTAGAAGGAGGCCAGATTGCGGTAGCCGTACCGCCCCCATTCGGAAGAGTCGTAGAAGCACGAGGTGAATTCCACGATGTGTTCGTCGTAGCCCACAGGGTACATGCCGAAGATCTCCAGCAGCTCCAGCGTGAAGGTCTGCCGGGGGATGTTGTCGAAAGCCTTATGCCAGTAGGGGGAGTTGCGCACCAGCTCCAGAAACTCCGTCATGAAACTCGACCGGGCGCCGCGCCGACGGATGTCGAAAAGCCAGTTGAAGTGGTTGACCCCGGCGGTGACGACCTCGAGTTCGCCCGGCTCCATGCCCAGCATCTCGGCAATGACGCCGAAAGAGCCGTGGACCTGATGACAAAAGCCCAGGCACTTCACCCCGGAGTAGTTCTTGAAGTAGGTGCAGATGATGGACATGGGGTTGGAAAAACTCATGAGCCAGGCGTCGGGGGCGTACTTCTCGATGTTTCGTCCGATCTCCCGGTAGAGGGCCACGTTCCGGAGCCCGTGGATCAGCCCGCCGGGGCCGCCGTTTTCGCCCTTGACCTGCTCCACGCCGTATTTGGCGGGGATCCGCAGATCGTTGACCCAGTTGGGATAGCGGTTCTTTTCGCAGGAGCTGATGACGTAGGAGCTGCCTTCGAAGGCTTCCCCCGTGGAGGTCGAAGCGCGCAACACGATCTTCGCACGGCTTTTTTCGAAAAGCTCCTTCACGGCCCGTTCCGCCGCCCGGAGCCGGACGGGGTCGGGGTCGTGGAGCATGAATTCGCAGCCTTCGAAAAGGGGATCTTTCACCAGTTCGCCCGCCACGGTCAGAACGAAGCCCGAACCGGCGCCGGGCATGGCGATCTTCAGTCTATCCATCGTATCTCAAACTCTCATTCAGAAACATGTTCCCTAATATACTCCCGAAAGCGGAACTTTCAAGGCGGAAATTCACTTGAACCGGCAGATACGGTCCATAAGTTCGTTCACCGCCCGGAAGATTTTTTTCATCTCTTCTTCCGCATAGGGGGTATTGCAGCGGCGCAGGGTGTCCCCGGCAAGAAAAGCCTCCACGGCGGCGCTCAGCTCCTCGAGGGGGATCAGCAGCCCCCGGCGGAACTTCCAGCCGAAATAGAGAACGTTCAGAAAGAAGAAGAGCGCCAGAAAGACGATGCTCCACGCGCCCGCTTTCCTGAAACGCTTCGCCTCATGAACGGCCCTCTCGATGGCCTGTTTGTTGAACTTCGAGATCTCGGCGATCTTGTCGGCGGCCTCGTCCAGAGCCTCCTTCCGCCCGGCCGCAAGTCCCGGGAGCAGGGAGCGGATCCGGTTGAGACACTCCCTCTCGCCCTTTTCCGTGATGTGTCCCTCGGCTTTGGAGAGAGCCCGGCGGAATTGGTCCATTTCGACCCTGTCCCGGGCCATAGCCTGAAGCATCTTCTCGCAGGCGTCAAGACTGAACACGTTGCGCCGGTTGATGCGCTCGATCTCAGGCTCGATCCGCTGGAGACTCCATATCGCGCCGAAGGAGATCAGCAGATTGAAGGCCGCAAGGAGCAGGAATATCCCGTTGATCGTACCTGTCCGGCGCATCATCTGACCTCCGAAAGTCTGGCGATGGCACTTTCATCCGAAACGATGAAGAGCACGTCATCCGGCTCCACCGGAAGTTCCGGATCGGGCCGGCAGAGTTTTCCGTCGCGCCGGACCGCCGCCACGATGATGCCGTATTTTTTGGGCAGCTCCAACTCCACCAGATTCTTCCCGATCATGAACTTGGGAGGCTTGATCTCGGAAAGAGAAAGTTCCCCGTTCCAGTCGGTGCAGGAAAGCAATTCCCGGTGCATGAGCCAGGTGGCGAAGCGCTGGCCGTAGTCCTGCTCGGGAAAGATCACCTCGTGGGCGCCCACCATGAAAAGGATCCGGCGGCAGGTGGCGCTCCCCGCCCTGGCGATGATGCGGGGACACCCCATCTGGCGCAGGAGCGCCGTGCAGATGATGGCGGCTTCTTTGGAAGAATCCCCCATGGCGCAGACCACCGCGTCCCGTTCCGCGGGCAGGAGCCCGGCCAAAGCGTTCTCGTCGGTGGCGTCGATGGCCACGGCACGGGAAACGAATTCCGCGGCGGCATCGACCTTTTCCTGTGAAATATCCACGGCCAGCACCTCCGCGCCCCGTTCGGCCAGAGTCCGGGCCAGGGACATGCCGAATTGTCCCAGGCCGATGATCATGATCTGTTTGCTCATAGTACAGCCGCTCCTTGTCCTTGTTTTACCCCAGAGGGATCTTCACCGGGGGCAGCCCCGGCTGCGGGGTGCTCTTCTTATCGCTCAACAGCAGAAAAAGCGTCAGCGGTCCGATCCTGCCGACGAACATGGCGGCCATGACGATGATCTTCCCCACTTCGTCCAGCTCACGGGTGGCTCCCAATGAAAGCCCCACCGTGGCCAGTGCGGAAACGCTTTCGAAAATCAGTTCCCGTGCTCCGGCGCTCTGGGTGGTCAGCAGCATGACGATGACGATCAGCAGCACCCCCGCCGAAGCCATGACTACGGCCGCGGCCTGGATGACCGCCGAGACGGGGATCCTGCGGCCGCTGCAGGTGATATCCTCTTCATGCCTGACCTCCGCCAGAAAGGCGAGAAAGAGGACCGCCAGAGTGGTGGTCTTGATCCCCCCGGCCGTGCCTCCGGGACTTCCCCCCGCGAACATGAGGAGCATCATGACCAGCAGCGCAGGCGCTCCGGTACGGAACAGATCGACGGTGTTGAATCCGGCGGTGCGCAGCGTGGCGGTGTGGAAAAAGGCGTTGACCACCTTGTCCGCCGGGGGCAGACCGGCAAAGATCCCGTCCCACTCGAAAATGAGCAGCAGGAGAGTCCCCGCCGCCAGCAGCAGCGCCGTGGCCGAAAGGACCAGACGGCTGATGAAGGGCAGACGGGAAAAGGGACGCAGGGGAAAGAGCGAGGCGGTGACGGCGGGAGCCATGCCTCCCGCGGTGATGAGGAGCGCCACGATGAAGAGGAGAAACTTCTCTCCGGCGTAAGGGACGAGGTTGGCCGTGCCGGGGAAAAACCCCGCGTTGCAGAAGGCGGAAATGCTGGTGAAGATCCCCAGCCCGGCGGCCTCGAGCCAATTTCCTTTGACGGCGAAGAAACATACCGTAAGCAGAACCGCCCCGGCCGATTCGCAGACAAAGGTGACTTTGAGGATCCGCCTCAAGGTGGTGAGGATCCCCGGCTCCTCCTGCTCGTTCACGCCGCTTACCAGATGTTCCAGATTGAGGGGAAGCCGGCCCAGCGCGTGGAGCAGCACGGCGGTAACGGTCATGATGCCCAGTCCGCCCGCCTGAATGAGGATCAGCAGAAAGATCTTCCCGGTAAGGGTCAGATCTTTCGAAATGTCCACCGTGGAAAGCCCGGTGACGCAGACGGCGCTGACGGCGGTGAAGGCCGCGTCGATGACCTTGATTTTCGGCGCGGCGGCGGGGGTGCGCAAAAGAAGCGTCCCCGCGGCGCAGAGCAGCAGAAAGGTCAGCGCCAGACACCTGCCCGGGTGGCGGATGAAACTCCCCGAGGCGATCAACGGGCTGTTTTTGCGGAAGAAAGCGAGAAGGAAACAGCCGGCAGCGGCGGCAAAAGCAGGCAGCACAATATTGTCCGTGAGGGCCAGAGGAAAACTTGCCGCCGACGCGGCGAAAAAGAGAAAACACAATCTGCCTTTCCATTCCGGGACGACGAAATTTCCCCAGTAGTCACAAAACAGGTAAAGCACCGTTATGAGCGGCAGAGGCAGCATCAGGGAGATCAGGGTGAAATTCCGGAAAACGAGGGGCGAGAACATGGTGACGCCAAGCAGCGAAGCGGCGCCTCCGATCAGACGGTTGAGCCGGAGCTCCGGCCCCGGCTCCGCCGCAGGGTGAAGCCGGGCGGTGAAAAGAAGAAAAAAGAACCCGATGCAGCAGAGGCCGCAGAGCAGCGCGAGCAGGGGATCATTCAGCAGTTCGGACCGCAGGAGATAAAGATGAAGCAGCGCTCCGGCGCCAATGATGATCCGGGCAAACAGGGGCGTCCGGAAAAGCAGGGCGGCCCCTGCCCAGAGCAGCAGAGGCACGGCGACGCCCGCGGCCATCGCCCACACGCCGGGGAGCAGAGGATTCAGGGCAGTTACGAGCGTTCCGGGGAAGAGTCCCAGAAAGATGCCCTGAAACAGGTATTGCCGCTTCTGTTCCTGATTTACGTAAAAGTTCATGGTTCCGAAAGGCTCCGGTCATCCGGGAAGGGCCCGGCAGTCACCCTATAAGATACACCGTAAAGGACCGAATTTCAAGCTCCGGAAAACCGAAAGACCGCGGCGCACGACAGTGCGGCCGCGGTCCGGGACCGGGCAGAGCCTCACAGCAACGTGTGGTGTTCCGGATCGGGTTTGCGCCATTCGTAGTAGTAGAACTCCCTGAAGGCGCCGTCCACGGTGTCGTGGAGCCCGGTGGTGATCCGCCGGGGGGGCAGGTCGCCCACGAGGGGGATCAGCCGGGGCGAAGTGGCCCGGTATTCCGCCTCGGCCCGGTAGGGGCCCGGCAGGGGCTTCATGGCGAAGCTTCCGGGATCGGAAAGGTACTTCTGTAAAGCCAGCCCCGCTTCCTTGCGGATCGAGGCCAGGACCTGAGCTCTGGGATAGTGGACCGCGGCGCTCTGCCGGGCCATGACTTCACCCGCGGGGCAGGACATGTCGAGGGGAAGATTGAATCCCTCCTTGACCGCGGTGGTGAAGATGCCGGGAACGAGTTCCTTCGCTTCCCTGGTCAGCGCCAGGTCGCCTGCGGCGAAGATGGTGGGGATGTTCCGGTCGTTGTAGTTGATATAGGCGATCTGGCCGAATTCGCCGAGGGAGACGCCGTTGATGCGGAAATCAACCGCCTCGGGGGTCTGGGTGTGAGCCAGGTGGGCGTTGGGGGTGCCCGCCTTGGCATGCTGTCCGACGAAGGCCAGGACGTCGCAGGGATCCTGATCGGGGGGGACCCGGCTGCCCCGCTGGAGCGCGGCCCGGCCGTCGAGGAGCTCGCCCCGGATGGAGCCGCCGGAGCCGTGGCCGTCGTCCACGGTCACTTCGGTGGCCCCCGCGGCGAAGAATCCGGCCACGGCGGCGTTCACCTCTTCGGTGAGGAAGCGGCAGCCCGCCTCGTTGCGAAGCCCGGCGGGAGTGCACCAGTCGGGGTAGTTGAGGACCCCGCCGACGCCTTCGAGATCGGTGACGATAAGTACATGCATAGTCTCTTCTCCATTCCTTGAACTTTTGCCGCTTCGGGCGGCTTGACCATTTTCCCGAATGAAACCCCGGCGGGAGCAACCGTTCCCGGCGGAAAATCTCATGCCGGAGAATAATTTAACCCGCATAGGCGTTTTTTTCAACTCCCGGCAGTGAAATTCTTCTCATTTTGTCGGCCCCGGCAAAAAAACGCAGGCGGCGGCTTGAAAACGGACCGGAGGCAGAGTATAGTAAGGCAGGAGGTGATCCGTCGTGAAAATCAGAGTCGTGTCTCAGCTGTGGTTCAGGGAGAACACGTGGGGCCTCGGGCCCCTGCCCGTTTACCGGTGCCCCGATTCGGTGTTCTGGAAGGAGAACAATTTTATCTCCATCCGCCACTCGGCGGAAAAGGATCCGAACTGCGCCGTCCCGGTCGACGGCGAAAACATCCTCAAACTGCGCTTCGACGACGCGGTCGAAGATTTCGATCATACGCTGGTGCTTTTCGATGCGGCGATGGCCGGGGAGATCGCGGACTTCGTCCGCAGGATCGACACGGACCGTCTGCTCTTCGTCAACTGCGGCGCCGGGGTCAGCCGCTCCGGAGCGGTGGGCGAAGTGCTGAACGATTACTTCAACCGGTATCTCGGATTCAACGCACTGGACGACACATACTTCCGCAAACTGAACCCGCAGATACTGCCCAATCCCCTTGTGCGCCGGATCCTGCGGGATGCGCTTTTCGGCAAATTTCCCGGCGCGGAGTAAGGGCGGTCATCGGCCGGGGGAGGGTTCCGCGGTTCAGATTTTATTGATCTCGGCCGTTTTTTTCGCCAGAGTGCAGACTTTTTCCCGGAGCCATTGCGGGGAAAGCACTTCCACATTGCCGCCTTCACCGAGGATCCAGCGGAGCGCCTCCATTTCCGGCGACGGGGGCAGGACGACGATGAGGGAGCCGTCCTCCCGCGGCGTGATGACGAGCTTTTTCGCGCCGCTCTGCTCGTGCAGGTAATAGGCGATCTCCGGGGCGCATTTGACGGTGATGTTTTCGATCTTGGGATAATCGAAGAGCCCCTCCCGGCGGGTCTGCGCCAATATGTCCTTGCGGATGCGGAATTCGAAGCGCGTCAGCTCCGCTTTTTGGATGCGGAAGATTGCCAGCACCAACACCTTGTGCTCCGCCCGGTCCACGCCTTTGACGTACCAGTTCCCCTTGAAACAGGCGACGATGTGGGGTTCGAAGACCCGCTCCGTAACCTCGCCCGTATCGCCCTTGCGGTAGACGAGCTGAAGTACGCGCCGCTCCCGCCACGCCCGAAAGACCGTGCCGAAGATCGCCGGATCAACGGCGGTCTTGCAGCCGGAGGCGATCAGGAGCGTTTCGATGTAGGTCCGGTCCAGAAGCTCGGAGTTGTTGTCGGCGATGGAATTGTCCACCGCGTCCCGGATCTGCTCCTTGACGGGCGACGGCATGATCTTTTCCGCCAGCTGGGCGCCCAGCATGGCGGCCATCACCATTTCGTCGCTCATGAAGGGAACTTTCAGTTCCCAGTAGGGATCGGTGAGGAAGTAGCCGTTAAATTCCTGCGAAAAGGAGATGGGCGCGTCGAAATCCCTCCGGAGCGTGTCCAGATCGCGCATGACGGTCCGTTCCGAACAGGCGATGGAAAGATTTTCGTTCAGCTCCATCTCCCGGAGCTTCCGCGTGAAGGTGGCGGCGTTGGGGTAGGCGTTCTTCCGCAGTTCCGCCACGAACCGGATCAGACGAAGCAGCTGTTTCTTGTTGAGGGGCATGGTTTTTCCCTTTCCTTTTCCGATAATATAACGCCGAAATCCCGTAATGTCAAACGCGGATGACACAAAATGACAGACTTTGCGGTCCATATTATGCGCAAGACAGCCGGAAAGGAGGGAAAATGGCTGGATTTGCCGGAAACGGGATTACTTTCCGGGGGCCGTCTGTTACTATGGTCCGCGGAAATCGAAAAGAGAAGGAAGGCTTTCGACGGAAAAATGAAGAAAGAAAAACTGCCCTGTCACAAAATGGCAGAGGCGGCGGGGTATTTTACGGCAGAACAAAAACGATCCGCCCCCGCGACAAAAACGCCGCCCGGCGGCGAATAATCGCAACGGAGAAAACGCAAAAAAGAAAGGAACCATCATGACGGAAAAGGAAAAGAACATCCTCGAGCAGGAACTCTGGGCGCTGGTCTCGCTGGTCTTCGAGGCCGTGAAGCACGACTTCGAGATCATGGGGAAAATGCTCAAGTGCGTCTCGAAGGAGGATCCCGACGAGATGACGCCCGGCAAACGCAAGGTCATCGAGGAACTTCAGCTCGAGTGGCACTTCATGCAGACGCTCCACGAAGACCTCGGCAAGATCGCCGCCCGGCTCGGGAAGGAGGAAATCGTGCCCGCGGTCCCGGAACTGACCATCAGCGACGCTCTCTGGGAGATCGGCAAGTCGGGAGCGTCGGATCCTCTCTACGAAACCACCGACAAAATGAACGATTTCCAGTCCGCGCTCCAGGACTGCGCGTTCGAACTTCAGGAGGTGTGCCGATGAACTCCTTCGTCCCGACGCCGACCCGGACCCGCCTGTGGAAATGCCCCAAGTGCGGGACGGAAAAGATGACCGTGGACAGGCCCAGCCCGTGGATCCACACCTGTTGGCCGCTGTCCGGGTTCAAACGGACGCCGAAATGTCCGAAATGCAATGAAAAAATGATTGAAGTGAAGTTGTATTACTGAACCGAAAGGAGGAAACCATGAACGATTTCGAAGAATTCACGGAAAGTCTTTCCGAAGCGACAAAACAGCTGTTCAGCGACATCGAAGACGCCTGGAACGAACTCAAGGAGGATCTGCGGGAGGTCGTGACCGTAAAGTATCTCCGCCCCGGCGGCGTGGCCTGCTGCAAGGCCGAAGGCAGAAAGTACTACGGCATTCTCACCGGTACGCAGATCATCTCGCTCAACGCCGAAAAGGAGCCGGAGTACATGGAATTGGAGGAGTTTCTCGCCCTGCACGGAGCGGAGAAATTGAAAGTCGCCGGGAAAAACCGGATCGCCGTCGGCTCCCACGAGACCGATTTCGCCGCCCGGATGGCCGTGGAAGAGGAAAGTTTCCCCTCCACCAGGACCTTCGTCCTGCACTGCCTCGGCGCGACGGAGGCCGCAAGCGTGGACGAGGCGCTGGAACGGAAATTCGGCTCCTTCGACTGGCTGACTTATGATCTGCCGGAGGAAACGGAGGAGGAACAAGACGAAGACGAATAGGAAATCATAAGGGAATGACCGATTTGCTGCAACAGTTCATCAACAGGCTGAATGCCATGACCAACCGCCGCCCGGCGCCCGCCATTCAACGGAAACCGCAGGCCGCGCCCGCCGGGGCGGACTGGCTGGCCCTGGCGCAGGTTTCGCCGGAGCGCACCCGCACGGTGTACGATCCCGCCGGTTCTCCGCTGGTCCTGCGGAAAAGCGACGTCCTGGCCCACGGCGGCGAAGGCGTGATCTACCGCTTCGCGAAAAATCCCGCCTTCCTCATCAAGGTCTGCAAGGACGACACGCTGCGCGATCCGCGGAAACTCGCCGCCTTCCGCGACCGGCTGAACGCCATGCTGGCGCTGGAAGAGTGCCGCAACGCGCCCTTCCTCGCCTGGCCCCTGATGCCGGTCTTCGACGGGAAGAAAAACGTCATCGGCTTCGTGATGCGGAAAAGTTCAGGCCGGACCTTGCGGGCGCTGTACGCGCCGTGCCAGGTGAAGCGCTTCTTCCCCGGCTGGGACCGGCTGAGCGTGACGCGGGTCGCGCTGAATCTGGTCGACGCCGTGCGGATGCTGGCCCGTCACCGGGTGCTGGTCAACGACTTCAATCCGGACAATTTCCTCATCGATCCCGCGGGCCGGGTCCGCCTGATCGACTGCGACAGTTTTCAGATCCCCGGCGCGGGCGAGAACCAGAACACCTTTCTCACCCGCACCTTCACCCCGGAGTACACCGCCCCGGAACTGCTGTTCCAGCCGGAGCTCTTCAACCGGGAACGGACGCCCGAGCAGGTGCGCTTCAGCCTCTCGGTCGTGGTCTACATGATCCTGATGAGCGGCCTGCATCCCTACGCCCAGTGCGGCGGGACCGACCCGGTGGAGAACCTCAAATCGGGGAAATGTCCCCTGGCCCGGCGGGACGGCGTACGGCTCCCCGTGGGCTGGTTCAAGTCGGTGAGCTGGCTCACGCCGGGACTGAAGCACTATTTCATCCGGATGTTCGTGGACGGCCACCGGGCCCCCCTGAAGCGTCCCCTGCTCGGCGAACTCAAAACCGAACTGGAAAATTTCATCAACATCATGCGTTCAAGCAAGAACCCGAACCAACGGGCGATCCTGCCCGACAAAGTCAAAAGAAAGGAAAAGACAACATGAATGACTACTCCGAAGAAACCGCCCTCGACGTCACCAATCCCGCTCCCCGCTGTCCCGTGATCCTGATGCTGGACGTTTCCGGCAGCATGGCCGGCGCCCCCCTGCGCGAACTCAAGGAGGGCCTCGCCCAGTTCCTGCGCGAGACCAGCGACGACGAGACCGCCAGCATGAGCGTGGAACTGGAGATCGTCACCTTCGGCGGCAGCGCCGAGATCGCGGCCCCGTTTGCCCCCGTCAACGTGGTGAACGACAATCCGCCCGAACTGGATGCCAACGGTTCCACGCCCCTGGGCGCGGCACTGAAGCTCGCCGACTCCGAACTCAAGGCCCGCCGCCGCCTCTACAAGCAGAAGGGGATCTCCAGCTACAAGCCGTGGATCATCCTGATGACCGACGGCTGCCCCAACGACGACTGGAGGAGCGCCGCCGCCTCCATGAAGCAGCTGGGCGAGGAAAAACGTCTGCAGTACATCGGGATCGGCATCGGTGACGAGGCGGATTTCGACACGCTGCGCGAGATCCTCCCCGAACATCCCGGACCGGTCAAACTCAAAGGGCTGTGCTTCAAGGAGTTCTTCAAGTGGCTGACCGATTCGTTGAAGAGCGTCTCCGCCAGCTCCGTGGCCCAGCAGGACGCGGTCGTTCTCGGCAACGTCAACTCCTGGGCCGACCTCGCCGGGACTCCCGTCCCCGAGGGGGAAAAATGAGCGATTTCCGGGGATTCGCAGCGTCGGTTCCCGGCAACGGACACATCCGCAGGGAGATCCCCTGTCAGGATGCGTCCGGCGTGTGGCTGCTCCCGCGTCCGTGCCTGATCGTGTGCGACGGACGCGGCAGCGCCCGCTTTTCCCACTTCGGCGCACGGGCGGCGGTCAAAGCCTTCCGCAGTCAGTGCGCCGTGCTGGAAGATCTGCTGGTCGCCGTGCTGGACGGCGAAAAGTGGAACGACGGCCGCTGGTTCCGCTTCTGCGATCTCATGATCCGGACCGTCTGCCAGCAGAAACGGGAGCTCGCCGAAGAGTACCGCTGCCGGGAGGCCGAGTTCGATTTCACCATCGCCTTCGCGGTGCGGGGGAGGAAACGCTGCGGCTTCTTTCAGGTGGGGGACGGGGCCATCGTCCTCCGCGAGGGGGACGTCGGCTGTTACACCCTCTTCCCCCCGGACAAGGGGGAATACGACAACGAAACGCGCTTCCTGCGCCCCGAGGCGGAAACGAACGGCGACTACCACGCCTGCCTGGTCGCGGCGGAAAAGATCGACGGGATCGCCCTCACCAGCGACGGCCCGGAGTTCCTGATGTTCGAGCTCCCCGACATGATCCCCGGACCGATCTTCGGGAAGATGTTCGACGACTGCGCCGCGGGAACGCTGACTCGGCAGGACCTGCTGGACTACCTGACCCGCTCCTGCTGGAGCCGCGACGTGCGGGGGAACGACGACCGCAGCATCGCCCTGCTCTCCCGCGCGGCGGACGAACCGGTATAGCGCCGGAAGCGCGGAAACGGATGGTTGCCGGAGCGGCCCCCCGCCCGGCACACATCCGTCTGGAAATTGCGCGGGCAGGCTTTTTTTCCCGCGTTTCGCCGGAAACGCGCTGGCATTTGCTCCCGGGCGGCGCTATATTATGACCATACACCACTGTTCTGGTCTGAAACGAAAAGGAGTTTCATCATGGCAAAAGTCTCCACCGCCCAACTTCGCGCCGAAGCCGAAAAGATCGCCGCCGGGGTCCAGCTGCCCCGGATCCCCGCCACGGAATACCGCCTGACGCCGGAAAATTTCTCGGACATCCACGCGTTGCTCAACAGCGCCCTCAAAAAATGCGCCGAATCCGGCGGCGGCAAGGTCATCCTGCCCGCCGGGCGGTACCGCTGCTCCGGGCCCATCGTCATGCAGTCCAAAACCGAGCTCCACCTGGAAGAGGGGTGCTTCGTCAAATTTTCCCCCGAACCCTCCTTCTATCTGCCCGTGGTCCCCGCCCGCTGGGAAGGCATCGAACTCATGAACTACTCCCCCCTCATCTACGGGAAGGACCTCACCGACGTGGCCCTGACGGGCAAGGGGATCTTCAGCGGCGGCCGGGAACTCTGGAAGGACTTCCCCGCCCAGCAGAAAGCGGACCAGCAGCGGACCCGCACCCTCGAAGCGGAAAAACTGCCCCTCGAAAAACGGGTCTTCGGCGAGGGCTGCTTCCTCCGGCCGCCCATGATCCAGATCCGGGACAGCGAGCGGCTTCTCTTCGAGGGCATCACCTGCATCGACGCCCCCATGTGGATGCTCCATCCCCTCTACTGCTCCCACGTGACGATCCGCGACATCTGCATGGACAGCATGTACGTCTGCAACGACGGCGTGGACGTGGATTCCTGCACCGACGTGCTCATCGAAAAGAGCCACTTCCGCAACGGGGACGACGCCGTGGTCCTGAAGGCCGGCCGGGACGCCGACGGGCTCCGGGTCAACCGGCCCAACCGGCGGGTCGTGGTCCGGGACTGCGTCTTCCACGAGTGTCTCCACGGATTCGCCATCGGCAGCGAACTTTCCGGCGGGGCCGAAGACGTCTACGTCTACGACATCCATATGGAGTTCATCAAGTGGCAGGCCATCAGCTTCAAGTCCGCGCCGGGCCGGGGCGGGGTGATCCAGCGCATCCATGTGTGGGACATCCAGGTGGACAAGACCAACGACCACATCATTTCCATCGTCAGCGAGTATCCCGGCGTGCGGACCGGCACGGTCAAAACCTGCTACCGGGATTTCGATCTGGTGAACATCCACTGCAATTACGCCAAAAACGGCTTCTACCTGGAAGGCTCCGAGGAGCTCCCCCTGCAGGATATCCGTCTCGTCGACGTGGTGGTGGACAAGGCCGACGTGCCGATCTCCGGCGACTCGAACACGGGCACCCTCTCCTTCGAGAACGTCCGCATCAACGGGGAGGCCATGACCCGGTGAACACTTCCGCCTTCAAAGCCGAGGCGGAGGCCATCGCCCGCGCCGTCCTGCCGCCCCGGATCCCGGAAACGGAATATCGTCTTGCGCCGGAAAATTACTCCGACATCCGTCCGCTTCTCAACGAAACTCTTCGGAAGTGCGCCTCCTCCGGCGGCGGCCGGGTCGTCCTGCCCGCCGGGCGCTACCGCTGTTCCGGGCCCATCCTCATGCAGTCCCGGACGGAGCTTCATCTGGAGGAGGGGTGCTTCGTCAAGTTCGCCCCGGATCCGGCGCTTTTTCTGCCCGTGGTCCCCGCCCGCTGGGGCGGCGTGGAACTGTGGAACTACTCCCCCCTCGTCTACGGAGACGGCCTTACCGATTCGGCCCTGACGGGCCGGGGGATCCTCTGCGGCGGCCGGGAAGGCTGGGCCGATTTCCGGTCGAAACAGGCGGAAGCAAGGGAGCGGTCCCACAACCTTGAAAAAGACGGGATCCCCTTCGAAAAACGGATCTTCGGCGACGGGTGTTTCCTGCCCCCCTCCATGGTCCAGTTCCGCTGCTGCGAACGGGTCCTCATCGAGGGCGTCACCTGCGTCGACGCGCCGTTGTGGGTGATCCATCCCCTCTACTGTTCCCACGTGACGATCCGCAGCGTCTATGTGGACAGCATGTACGTCTGCAACGACGGCGTGGACGTGGACTCCTGCACCGACGTGCTCATCGAAAAAAGTCACTTCCGCAACGGGGACGACGCCGTGGTGCTGAAATCCGGGCGGGACGCGGACGGACTCCGGGTCGATCGGCCCGACCGGCGGGTCGTGGTCCGCGACTGCGTCTTTCACGACTGTCTCCACGGATTCGCCATCGGCAGCGAACTGTCGGGCGGCGCCGAAGAGGTCTACGCTTACGGAATCCGCATGGAGTACATCAAGCGCCAGGCGATCAGCTTCAAATCCGCGCCGGGCCGGGGCGGGGTGATCCGGCGCGTCCGCGTGTGGGACATCCAAGTAGACCGGACCGACGACCACATCGTTTCCATCGTCAGCGAGTACCCCGGAGACCGGACGGGCGCGGCGACGACCTGCTACCGGGACTTCGATCTGGCGAACATCCGCTGCGGTTACGCCCGGAACGGCCTCTACCTGGAGGGCTCGGAGGAGTTCCCCCTGCGGGACATCCGTCTCATCGACGTGGAAGTGGACAAGGCCGACGTGCCCGTCTCGGGCGACGTGAACTCAGGGAACCTCTCTTTTGAAAACGTCCGCATCAACGGCGCGGAACTTACCCGCTGAAGTCTGGAAGTTTTTTTCGGGAAACGCTTGCAATTCCGGAAAGAAGATGCTACATTAGTTGAAGAAGAGAATTTCAATTACCGAAGAGGAGACGAAATATGAAGAGAAATCGTCCGGAAACCGGAAAGCGGACTTTCACGCTCATCGAACTGCTGGTGGTCATCGCCATCATCGCCATTCTCGCCAGTATGCTGCTGCCCGCGCTGCAGCAGGCCCGGAGCCGGGCCAAAGCGGCCGCCTGCGGGGCGAATTTCAACACGCTGGGCAAATATCTGGGCTTCTATATCGGCGATTACGCCGGATTCTTCCCCTTCGGCAAGGCCAGCGCCGCCAACTACTTCAACCGCTCCCCCGGCAACTCCAATTTTTCCGGGTACAGCGAGCTGTGGATCAAAGGGCCCAGCTTCTTCTATGAGTATCTGGGCGGCATTTACAAGACCGGCGCGGGCGCCATCAACCGCAACCGGATGCTCTGCCCCGAAGTTACACCCGAACGACTCAATTACACCTACATCGGTCCGGGGCCCCGGGGAAACCGCCCGGCCACCAGTCAGCTCTTTCTTGGCCTTGCGGTAAACGCCCGGCTCATGAATCCCGTCCGCTTCAACCGGGTCGTCCAGCCCTCGGTGCTGATTTATCAGGCGGACAGCTGCGGCTCCGGCGTGGTGGACTACCGCTGCGCCTGGCATCCCGATCATGACAACAGCCGTTTCATGGGATTCCGCCACAACGGTTCCGCACAAGTACTCTACTCGGACGGCCACGGCGTCTGCATGCCGGAAAGATCGGCCCCCGATTACCTTCACACCAAGGTCGGCTGGAGCGGCCCCACCTGGAACCCCAACCCCACCACGAAATACTGAAGGATCAGAAGATCCTGCGGCAGAGCCGGGCAGGATCCGGAGGGGCGGTCTTTCTCGAACGGCAGTAGCCGTCGATGAAGACCGCTTTTTCTTCTTCCGTAAGGTCGAAGGAGCGGAAGAATTGCCGGAAGTCGTGAACGATGAGAAAGTTGACGAGAAACCTGGGCCGCCTGCGGCAGCTGGCCACGTCGATCCAGAGCAGATCCAGACGGTTTCCCTCCCCGTCGGGGGCGGAGCGGACCTTGAAAAGCAGATTGGCGGGGTTGAACCCCCGATGGAGGACGCAGGCGTCATGACACCGGGCGAGGAGCCGGAAATTCCGCGAGATGAACTCCGAACGGAGCTCCTTCTCTTCCGCCAGCGCCCCGCCGGGGAGAAACTCCTGACCGTCCCGGAACCCTTCGGCGAACTCGGTCATGATGAAAGCGGTCCGCAGCCGGAAGTGTTCCCGCGTGTCCCCCGCCGCCAGCAGCTCCGGCAGCGGGATCCCGAGCTCCTTGAGCAACTGATAGTTGTACGCTTCGAAGCCGCAGGGGGAGGGCCGGAGCATGAACTTCCGCGGGCGGGAGATCTTGCGGTAACGCTTGTAGGCGGCGAAGCGCCCCTCCCCCAGGGGGACCTTGAGCACGAAACGGTTTTTGGTCTGCCAGATCTTTGCCGATGGCCCCTCTTCGCGCAAAAATCCCTCCCGTGCAAGACGCTCGAACACGGGAGCGAAATCCCGCCGGAGGTACTGCCACGACCCGGCGAGGCTCCGCATGGAAGAGCTGAATTTTTCGGCGACGAACTGCCTCATCGTTCAGGCGCTTTTCAGGCGAGGTCCAGCTGTTTTTTCCAGAAGGCCAGCTGGGAAGCCACCGGCTCGAAGCCGGTCCCTCCCGTGACCTTGCGCTTGGCGATGCTGGCCTTGGGGTCGAACATGGCCGGGAACTCCGGCGTGGCCTCGGGGATGGTGAGGCGCATCTCTTCGAGGGAAAGCTCGTCGAGGGCCTTGCCCTTCTCCTTGCAGTACTTCACCAGCGACCCCACCCGGTGGTGGGCGGTCCGGAAGGGGACGCCCAGCCCCACCAGCGCCTCGGCCAGATCGGTGGCCATGAGGGCCGGATCCGATGCGGCCTTTTCCATGGAAGCGCCTTTGAGCTTCATGGTGTCGATCATGGGGGGATAGACCGCCAAAATCTGCATGGCGGTGTCGATAGCGTCGAAGAGCGGGACTTTATCTTCCTGAAGATCCCGATTGTAGGTGAGAGGCAATCCCTTGCACATGGTGAGGAGCGCGGTCAACGCCCCCGTGAAGCGGGCGGTCTTGCCCCGGGTGAGTTCGCACACGTCGGGGTTCTTCTTCTGGGGCATGAGGCTGGAACCGGTGCAGAAGGCGTCGTCCAGCTCGATGAAGTCAAACTCCTGCCCGCACCAGAGGATCAGATCCTCGGAAAGGCGGGAGGTGTGGATCCCGAAGATGGCCAGCGCCGACAAAAGTTCGATCATGAAGTCCCGGTCGGCCACGGCGTCCATGCTGTTGCGGGTGACGCCGTCGAAGCCCAGCAGCTGCGCGGTGTATTCCCGGTCCAGCGGCAAGGTGGAACCGGCGATGGCCCCGGAGCCCAGCGGGCTCACGTTGAAGCGGCGGCGGCAGTCGGCGAGGCGGCCCGCGTCCCGGTCGAACATTTCCACGTAGGCCAGCAGATGGTGGGCGAAAAGCACCGCCTGCGCGTGCTGCAGATGGGTGAATCCGGGCATGATCTGCTCCGGATTTTCCGCCGCCTTGCGCACCAGCGCCCGCTGGAACTCGCGGATCCCGCCGATGATCTCCTCCACGGCGTCCCTGAGGTAGAGCCGCACGTCCACGGCCACCTGGTCGTTCCGGCTCCGGCCCGAATGGACCCGTGCGCCTTCGTCGCCCAGCACGGCGATCAGGGCGCTTTCGATGTGCATGTGGATGTCTTCGAGGGAAATGTCGTATTTGAAATCTCCCTTTTCGATGCGTTCGAGAATCTTCCCGAGTTCGGTGCGGATGGACTCCGCCGAATGTTCCGGGATGATCCCCTGCTTCGCCAGCATGGTCACATGGGCGATGCTCCCGGCAATGTCGTACTTGTAAAGTCTCCGGTCGAAGGAGATGGACTCCGTGAACCGGGCCACTTCATCGCGGGTCTTGCCGCTGAACCGGCCTCCCCAAAGGGCCATTTTGTCACCTCAATCGTTGAATCGCGTCATCAAACAGGTCAGGAAAGCATCACCTGACCGCCCGTCACCGGGACCGCCTGCCCGGTCTCGTACTGCTGCTGAACCACATAGCAGATGGCTTTCGCCACGTCGTCCGGGGTGCAGCCCCGGTGCATGGGGATCAGACTTTCGTAGTGTTTCTTCACGTCCGCGGTGGTCTTCGCGCCGGGGACCTTGCCCGAGTTCAGATACTGGACGAAAAGTCCCTTCACCGGGTCGCTCCACAAAGGGCCGTCGAAGAAGTTCCCCGGACAGATGGAGTTGACCTTCACATGGTCCGCCACCAGCTCGAGGGCGAAACTCTGGGTGAGGCCGATGGAGCCGAATTTGCTCCCGGCGTAGGCCCCGTTGTTTTTGGAGCCCACCAGACCGCTCTTGGAGTTCACCTGCACGATGTCGGTCCAAAGTCCCGAAACGGCGTTCTGCCGGGACATGAGGGCGGCAAAGTGCTTGCAGCAGAGGAAATAGCCGATGTAGTTCACATCGGTGACGAACTTCCAGTCCTTGAATTCGAAGCTCTTGACCGAGCCCGCCCGGACGACGCCCGCGTTGGCCACCAGAATGTCCGTGCCGCCGTAGGCTTTGACGATCTCGGCGGTCAGCGCGGCCACGGAGGGCTCGTCGGAAACGTTCACCGCCATGCCGGAGCAGTTGGGCCCCAGCGTCGCGGCGGCCTTCTTCGCCCCTTCCACGTTCATGTCGGCGATGACCACGTCGGCCCCCTGTTTGGCCAGATACTGGGCGATGCCCAGTCCGAAGCCCTGAGCGCCCCCCGTGACCACGGCCACCTTGCCCCGGAGCGGCAGGGCTTTGGCCCCCGCGTTGGCCCGGTAGCTTTCGGCTTCCCAGTGTTCGATGAAGGAGCGCTGCGCGCTGGTCAGATAACGGACGCCGCCAAAGGCGGCGGCCAGACGGCAGATCTCAGATCCGTTGACGGCCAGCTTCAGCGCCCGGTCGGCGCTGCGCTTGTCGGGCCCGGCCCCGAAGAGGGCCTTGCCGGGGATCAACACCACCTTGGGGGCGGCGCCGCCGCGGGCGGTCTTGAACTGCTCCACGGCTTCTTTGTCCGGAGCATCGAAAACGAGGGCATCGGAACCCGCATAGACGATGTGATCGGGAGTGAGCGCCCCCTCGGGCAAAGGCCGGGGGCCCGCCGCCGTCACCGTGGCGGGAGTGCCCAGCAGTCCCCGGAGCACGGGGGCCTGAGCGAAGACCGTTTCCTCATCGAGGGGCGTTTCCGCACTTTCGAGGGCGATGCCCCGTTTTTCCACGAAAGCGGTCAGCTTGGCCATGATCCCGTCATAGAGGGACTTGATCTCCTCCGCCGTGTCGGCGGCGACGAAGACCCCGTGATTGGCCAGAAAGACCACTTTCGGCGCTTTCGCGCACTGCTCGACGGCCTTCTTGAAGGTTGCGGCCAGAGTCACGCCGGGGTCGCAGTAGTCCATCCACAGCGCTTCGGGGAAGAGCTCCGCCGCAACGGCCTTGCCGTCGACGCCGCAGGTCATGGCGTTGACCAGCAGGGGATGGGTGTGGACCACGAACTTGTAAGGCAGCAGGTCGTGGAGCGGCGACTCCACCGAGGGCCGGGCCCCGGCGGGGCTCAGCGCCGCGTAGGTAAGAAGCGCACCGATGCGCCGTTCCCGCTCGTCCGCGTCGGCGATGGCGGCGAGGGCATAGCACTGCTTCACGAGAGCCCGGTCCAGCTTGACGAACTGCGCGGGCTCGATGTCGGCGAGGGCCACGCCGCTGGGCTTCACGTAGAGGAATTTTTCATCCTTGAAGGAAGTGTTGCCGCCGCCCGCCAGCACGAAGCGCTCGTCGGAACCGTAGAAGCGGGAAAGTTCCGCAATGATCTCAAGAGACATTTTGTCCTCCCGGCGCTCCGCGTCACTTCACACTCGAACGCTTCTTCGCTTTCGCCGCGGGCTTTTTCTGCGTTTTCCCGGCGGAAGCGCCGCGCTTTTTCTTCGCGTCGAAATAGGCCAGCAGGGCCTTTTCGGCCTCGGCGCACCAGAGCCCCTTGTGGGCGGCGGTGATCTCGGCCAGCTTGGCGAAGAGAGGAGACTTCGCCGCCTTGGCCGGGAAATCGGCGATGGCGGTGAGTTCCATCTCGATCCCGGTGTAGATCAGCTTCTTGCCGCCGGGGATCCTGGGCAGGTTCAGCGTGGTTTCGATCACGGCGTCCAGACCGCCCACGTGGGTGATCATGGCGGCGGGATTGATCTTGCCCTGCTCCATCAGCTTCAAAGCTTCCTTCATGTCCTCGGTGTTGCCGCCGGAGGTCCCCACGATGTGGGTGGAGCCGTAGTGGACGTTGTAGAAGTTGAACATGGCGCTGAACTTGGGGTCGATGGGACCGGCGAAGAAGTTCAGACAGCCGTCCCGGCCCAGGATCTGGTCGGCCTGCTCCACCACGGGGCGGACGGGGGCCATGCAGAAGACGTCGTCATATCCGGTGCCGTCGGTGAGGTCCCGGAGCTTGGCCACGGCGTCGCCCTTCCCCGTGTTGAGGAAGACCAGCTTGACGCCGAATTTCGCCGCGTCCCTGGCGGTGAAAAGCGTCTTGGCCCGGGCCAGCCGGGCGTCGTCGATGTCGGTGACCACCAGCAGTCCCGGCCGGCGGGGGCCGTGGATGGCGTAGTCGATGGCGCCCAGTCCCATGGGTCCCACGCCCGCGAGGATGGCAAGCTTGCCGCCTTCGACGATGCCCATGCGGTGCTGGTAGCTGCCGCTGGTGGTGTGGTAATTGGCGTGGAAAGCGCCCACGATGCAGGACATGGGTTCGGAAACGGAGCCGTAGAAGAAGGCGTCGCCGGCGTAGGGCAGCAGATTGCCCGTAGCCATGACCTCCTGCGGGATCACCACGTAGGTGGCGTCGCCGCCGATGTACTTGTAGGAGTAGCCGGGGGCGGCCAGGGAGCCCTTGTAGTTGATGGCGGGCTGGATGGCGAACTTGTCGCCCACCTTGAACTGGCCCTGCCACTTGGCGCCCACTTCCACCAGTTCGCCGCAGAACTCGTGACCGATGATGATGGGGTTCCTGGCCACGTCGTCGGGAACGCGCTTGTGGGCGGCGCCCTGCTCGGCGGCCTTGAAACTGGACATGCAGATGCTGTCGGAAACGATCCGGGCGAGGATCTCGTCCTCTTTGATGGCGGGAAGTTCGAAGGTCTCGAGTCTCAGGTCTTCTTTACCGTAAAGGCGGACAGCTGTGGTTTTCATCTTTAATCCCTTTTCTTAATGTTTTTTCACTTCTCTTTTCAGGCACAAAAGCCGGAGAGAAACATGTTCTCTCCGGCCGTATTCACCTGTTTCCCAGTACTTCCACCGGTCAGATGCCCTGCTTGGCCAGACGGATCTTTTCCATCTTGGTGAAGTTCATCGCAGGGGTGTACCCGGCGAGGGGCTGGATGGCCTGATGCACCGCATCGAGGATCCAGGAGGCCTGCGGATAGTAGAACTTTTCCAGTTCCGGGCAGGGGGAGATGCTGTTGGGAGCACCCACCACCACCGGCGGCGCATCCAGGTAATCGAAGGCCAGCCGGGTGATGTTGGAGGAGAGATCGTTCAGGAAGCTGCTGCGCTCGCAGGCGTCGGAGATCAGCAGCACCTTGCCGGTCTTCTTGATCGATTCCACCACGGGCTCGTAGTTGAAGGGCACCAGAGTCCGGGCGTCGATGACTTCGCACTCGATGCCGTACTTTTCGGAAAGCTCCTTCGCCGCCGTCATGGCGGGATAGAGGGTCGCGCCGATGGAGAGGATGGTCAGATCGGAACCCGTGCGCTTGACGTCGGGCTCGCCCAGGGGGATCTCATAGTAGCCCTCGGGCACACCGCCCTTGTGGAACTGCTCGCCTGTGTCGTAGAGCTTCTGGCTCTCGAAGAAGATCACCGGGTCGGTGCCGCTCAAAGCGGCGTTCATCAGTCCCTTGGCGTCGTAGGGCGTGGCGGGGAAGCAGACCTTCAGGCCGGGGATATGGGTGCAGAGGCTGGTCCAGTCCTGCGCATGCTGGGCGCCGTACTTGGCTCCCACGGAGACCCGGAGCACCACCGGCATCTTGAGGACGCCCGCGGACATGGCCTGCCACTTGGAAAGCTGGTTGAAGACTTCGTCACCGGCGCAGCCCAGGAAGTCGCAGTACATGAGTTCGGGGATCGCCCGGCCGCCGCAGAGGGCGTAGCCGCAGGCCGTGGCCACGATGGCGCTTTCGGAAATGGGCGCGTTGAAGAAGCGGTGATAGGGGATCGCTTCGGTCAGGCCCCGATAGACGCCGTAGGCGCCGCCCCAATCCCGGTTGTCCTCGCCGAAGGCGATGAGGGTGGGATCGGTGTAGAACTTGTTGATGATGGCCTCGAAGAGACCGTCGCGGATGTTGAAAGTGACCAGCTTGGAGTAGGGCTTGCCCTCTTCGTCGAAGGCGAAGCGCTTCTTGGCCTTGATCTTCTGGAGGTTGGGGTTCTCTTCCAGCTTCATGGTCACGTCGGGCTTGCGGTCGTCGAACTTCTCGACGTGCTCGTTGGAAAGCATGTATTTCCGCATGGCGTCGGGATCCGCGGCGGGATTGATCCGGGGCGAGATGGTGTCGTCGATGGCGAGCTTCATGATCCGGGTGATCCGGGCCTTGATCTCCTCGTTGAATTCATCGAACTTGCCGTCGGCCGCAACCTTGCCCTTGACCAGCTTGTCGCGGAAGGCCTGGATGGCGTCCACGGCGCGCCAGGCTTCGATCTCTTCCTGGGTCCGGTAGCTGGAGCTGTCGGTGGCGCTGTGGCCCACGTAGCGGTAGGTGACGGTCTCGAGGAGGACCGGCCCCTGACGCTTTTCGATGATCTGGCGTTTGCGCTTGAAGGCGTCGATGACCGCCAGCGGATTGTAGCCGTCCACCCGCTCGGCATGGAGATTGTCGGGCCGGACGCCCGCGCCGATGCGGGCCGCGATGTCGTAGGCCATGGTCTCGCCGCGGGTCTGGCCGCCCATGCCGTAGCCGTTGTTGATGCAGTGGAAGATCAGCGGCAGACCGCCCTTGAAATCCTTTTCCCAGAGCTGGAAGTACTGGTCCATGGAGGCGAAGTTCAGCGCCTCCCACACGGGGCCGCGGCCCATGGAGCCGTCACCCACGTTGCAGACCACGAGTCCGGGCTTGCGGTTGACCTTCTTGTAGAGGGCCGCGCCCACGGAGATGCCCGCGGAGCCGCCGACGATGGCGTTGTTGGGATAGATGCCGAAGGGCAGGAAGAAGACGTGCATGGAGTTGCCCAGGCCGCGGGTGAAGCCGTTGGCCCGGCCGAAAAGCTCCGCCATGAAGCCGTAGAGCAGGAAATCCAGCGCCAGATCGCGGACATTGCCGGACTTGTTCTGCTTTTCCACCACCTTGAGCAGGTCGCCGCCCTGGAAGGTCTTCATGATCTCCATGAGTTCCTTTTCGGGCAGATTGCGGATGGCGTTGAAGCCCTTGGCCAGCACTTCGCCGTGGCTCCGGTGGCTGCCGAAGATCACGTCGTCATGGTTGAGGGTCCAGGCCATGCCGACGGCCTCGGCTTCCTGACCGACGTAGAGGTGGGCGGGACCGGTGTAGAGGTAATCCACCCCGTTGTAGTGCTTCTGGGTCCGGACCTGGAACAGCATGGTCTCGAACTCGCGGATGAATTCCATATCCCGGTAGATGCCGAGGAAGTCCTCCTTCGAGAAGATTTTCTTCTCTTCGGCGAAGGTCTTCTTGTACTGGTTCAGTTCGATTTTGCCGAGGATAATCTCTCCGGCCTTTCTCACTTCCTTGGGATCAATGAATTGACTTTTGGGCATGATTTTTTTCCTTTATGTTTGTTGAAAAAGTCCTTTTGACCTCTTTTGATCTCAAATCTGGGCGAGGATGGCCTCGCGGAAAATTTCGCTCACCGTGGGATGGGGGAAGACAACCTTGGCCAGATCCCGGCAGCTGAGCTTGCGGGTGATGGCGATGGCCATGCCGAAGATCATCTCGGAGCTGGGATTGCCGATGAGGGCCGCGCCGATGAGGATCTTGTCTTCATCGAAGATCATCTTCAAAAATCCGTTGCCGCCCTCGTTCTCGGCGATGTAGCGTCCGGCGAACTGCAGAGGCAGCTTCACCACCTTGAACTTGAGCCCCTTGGCCTTGGCGGTTTCCTCGGTCTCGCCCACGCCGGAAACTTCGGGATTGGTGTAGATCACGGCGGGGATGGCGTTGTACTCCATCCGGTCCTTTTCGCCGGTCATCACGTTGACGGCCACTTCGGCTTCCCGGTAGGCGGTGTGAGCCAGCATGGATTTTCCGTTCACATCGCCCGCGGCGTAGACGTCGGCCACGTTGGTCTTCATCTCGTCGTCGGTCTTGACCGCGCCCCGCTCCATGTAGAGCCCGATGGTCTCGAAGCCCATGTCGGCGGTGTTGGCCCGGCGGCCCACGGCCACGAGGATCTTGTCGGCGGAAATTTCCGACTTGCCGGAAGCGTTCTCGATGGTGAGCGTGCCGCCCTTGACGGCCACGGCCTTGGTCTGGAGCAGGAACTTGACGCCCTTCTTCTCATAGAGGCCCTTCAGGCACTCGGAAAGCTCCTTGTCGGTGGGGCCGCCGATGCGGTCCATCATTTCGACCACGGTGACTTCACTGCCCACGGAGTTGAAGTAAGAAGCCATTTCCAACCCGATGACGCCGCCGCCCAGAACGATGAGCTTTTTCGGCACTTCTTTCAAATCAAGGATCTCGCGGTTGGTCAGGGCGACGCCTGCCGCCACCGCTTCCTTGAGGCCGGGGATGGGCGGCACCGCCGCCACGGAACCGGAGGCGATGAGCAGTTTCTTGCCCACGTATTCCTTACCGTCGGCGACGACCACGAAACCTTCGGCGTTCTTCCCGGCGCACTTGGCCGCGGCGGAAACCACCGTGACCTTGGCGCCCTTCATCTGCATCCCCACGCCGGAAACGAGGGTCTTGACCACCTTGTCCTTGCGGGCGACCACCTTGGCGTGGTCGATCTTCGCGCCCGTGGCGGTGACGCCGTACTTCTCGCCGCCGCCCTTGGCGTAGTCGTAGATCTTGGCCGAGTAGAGGAGCGTCTTGGTGGGCATGCACCCTTCGTTCAAACAGACGCCGCCCAGGGCACGGACCTCGAAGAGGCAGACGTTCAGGCCTTTGTGTCCGGCCCGTTCGGCCGCCCGGTAGCCCGCGGGGCCGCCGCCGATGATAAGCAGATCGTAAGTCATGGTATGAAATTTTCCTTATGTGAGATTACAGAGCGAGGATGAGATTGATCTTTTCGAGCTTCTCGGCCACGGCCTTGAGGAAGACCGCCGCGGGAGCGCCGTCCACCACCCGGTGATCGAAGGTGAGCGAAAGTCCCATGGCCTGATAGAACTCAACGCCGCCGTCGGCCTTGAACCGGGGCCGCAGGGTGAGGCCGCAGACGCCGAGGATCGCCGTCTGGGGCGGGTTGATGATGGGCGTGAAGCTCTCGATCCCCTGGGAACCCAGATTGGTGACGGTGAAGCTGCCGCCGGAAAGCTGGGCGGGAGCGATGCCGCCTTCGCGGCAGAGGGAAGCGTACTTCTTCACCTCCTTGGAGATGGCGAGCAAGCTCATCTTGTCCGCGTCGCGGATGACGGGGACGAGGAGGCCCTTGGGGGTGTCGATGGCCACACCCAGCTGAGCGTGTTTGAAGCGCCGCATGGTGCCGTCGATGAAGTTGGCGTTGATGTCGGGGAACTCGGGCAGAGTCCGGGCCACGGCGAAGAGGACGAAGTCGTTGATGGTGACCTTCTCAAGTCCCAATCCTTCGGAGTTCTTCATTTCCTTGCGCAGATTCATGATGGCGGTGGCGTCGAAGGTGCGGCTCAAGGTCAGCTGGGCCATGGTCGCAAGGGAGGCATGCATGTTTTCGGCGATGACCTTGCGGATGCGGGAAATGGGGGCGTCCTCGTATTCGGCTTCGGCGGCGGGAGCCGGAGCGGCCGCAGGGGCGGCGGCGGAGGCGGCGGAGGCGGCAGGAGCGGCGGCGGGCGCGGCGGTCCCGGCGGCGGCCAGAGCCTTCACATCCTTTTCGACGATCCGGCCTTCGGCGCCGGTGGGAGTGGCGAGGCGGTAGTCGACGCCCAGTTCGGCGGCCAGATGCTTCGCACGGGGCGAGGCGGCCACGAAGCCTTCGGGAGCTTTGGCGGCGGGGGCCGGAGCGGCCGCTGCGGGAGCCGGGGCGGCGGCGGCTTCGGGAGCCTTTTCGGCGGGAGCGGGAGCCGCTCCGCCGGGGATCTCGAATTTCTCGCCGGGTTCGCCCACCACGGCCACGGGAGCGCCCACCTTGACCTCTTCGCCCGCGGGGACGATGATCTTCAGCAGAGTGCCCGCATATTTCGCCAGCTCCTCGAAGGTGGATTTGCCCGTTTCGAGGGAGAAGAGGGGCTGTTCCAGTTCGATCTTGTCGCCTTCCTTGACCAGCCACTGCGAAAGCAGCGCGCTCTCGTCGGAAACCCCCATCTGGGGCATGAGAATGAAGTTTGCCATTTTCCTTTTCCTTTGGTTGTATTTTTTACAGTAATGTGGTAAGTTTCCTTATTTCCGCGGCGGCTTCCGCCGGGAGTTTCCCGTCCGAAACGACCGTGCCGATCTCACCGATCTGCGCGTAAGTGAAGGGCATGGTCACGCCCAGCTTCGAGGAGTCGAGCAGTACCGCGCTCCGGCGGGCCCGGCGGAGCAGCTGCTGCTTGAGGAAGCAGTCCTCCTGGCTCCCCACGGTGCAGCCCGCGGTCAGGTCGAAGCCCGAGACCCCGAGAAAGGCGATGTCGATGTTGAACCGGGCCAGCTGGGAATCCAGATCGGCGGCCGAAATGGCCAGACTCCGGCGCGAAAGGGTCCCCCCGAGCAGGATCACCTGCGGCAGCTGTTTGCTCCGGAGCAGTTCCAATGCGATGTTGGGGGCGCTGGTGACGATGATGCCGTTCCGGTCGGGCATCAGCCGGGCAAGCGCCATGGCGGTGCTGCCGGAGTCGATGAAGACGGCCTTGCCCGGTTCGATGAGGTTGGCGGCCTTGGCGGCCACGGCCATCTTGGCTTCCCGGTTCCGCTGTTCCCGCTCGCTGTAGAAGTCTTCGCTCATGCCGAAGGAGCGGCCCACGGCCCGCGCCCCGCCCCGGGTGAGGATGATGGCGCGTTCTTTTTCCAGAAAGGCCAGGTCTCGCCGGATGGTCATTTCGGACCAGTTGCTGAAACGCTCCGCCAGGGCGGCGATGGAAACCTCGCCCCCGGCTTCGATGAACTTCAGTATGGCCTCGCGCCGTTCCTGCATTTTCCGGACCTGCTCCTTTATTGATGCAACACCTCTAATATAACACGCGGGGTGATTTTTTTCAACACGGGTTTGTGAAAATTTTTCACTTTTTGTGAAAAATTTTCATTACGAGGGGCGGACGAGAATAAAAAGCGCTCTGCAAACGTTTTGAGCGCGTGCGGCGCGGTTGCCGGTATGCGGGCGTAACGCCGACTTACGCAGCCCGCGGAGATCGCTCGGTGGCTATAGACTTCACCGGCACAGTATTCATAGTATTCTCAGTATTCATAGACCTGTGGGGGCTCATTTTTCTCGTTGCGCTCTGTCAACGTTTTTGAGGCGTGCGGCGCGGGGGGAGCAAAACACTTACGTGCTTTTCTCCCCCTCGGCCCCCTCTTTTCCGCGGGGTGCCCCGATTATGGGGTGCAACGACCGCCGACTTTTTTGGCGCGTTCGGGGCGACCACCGACGTTTGGTGAGAAGCCTCATTATTAGATTACAGCGTCGGCATCGGCCCGCCCTTGGCGGATCCGATACCTCCGGGTGCTCGTCGCCACTTCGCCCGCTGGCCTTCGGCCGCGTCCGCCGCCCGAGCGGCGGCGGTTCGCTTCGTTCGTCTCCTGCGCGCTCGGCGCGAAGCGCCTTCGCCGTGCAGCTCCGACCGAGGTTTGCTGACGCCCCAGCCAGCAGGCTCTATAGCCTCCGCTCAATACAAGCGGCGTGTGACACTCAGCGTTACGCCCGCAGACTGGCAACCGGCCCGGCGGTAATGCCAAGCGTCTGCGGCGCCTGCTTTACCGACGTCCCGTATCTGGTCTTCGACTCATCCACTATCGCAAATGTGTGTTAGCGGGTACTCGTCCTACAAGTCCTACCGGTCCTGAAAGGAAATCAAAAGTACCTCTCTCGAAGGAGGGAGTACGGCGAAGCCGCACGGACCGACAGAGAGCGGGGCCCCCGAAAAATGCCCCAAAGCCCCGGCAGAGCCGGGGGGAGACACCGCTCTCGGTGCCGACGGGCTTTTTTTGGGGAAGTGCCGCACGGACCGAGGTCGGGCGGGGTCCCCGGAAAATGCCCCAAAGCCCCGGCAGAGCCGGGGGGAGGCACCGCTCTCGGTGCCGACGGGCTTTTTTTGGGGAAGTGCCGCACGGACCGAGGTCGGGCGGGGTCCCCGGAAAATGCCCCGTCAGCCCGCGAAGCGGGGGAGGCCCCTCTCATGGGGCCGACGGGCATTTTTTGGGGAGTCAACGCAAAAATTCGAGAACCTTTTTGACGCCCTCGTCGGCGCGGTATTTGCTCCCTTCGTATTCGATGTTGACGAAGCCCGTGTAGCCGGAGCGCTCCAGCTCGCGGACCGTGGCCCGGCTGTCCACCACGCCCTCGCCGATGAGGGCGGCGCGGTAGTAGGCCCCGTCCGCCATTTGGCGCATCCCTTCCGCGGGAAAGGTGCTCCGCTCCCAGTCTTTGAGGTGCACGTGGACGATATCCTTGAAGCAGGCCTTGAGGCTTTCGATCTGGTCTTCGCCCGTGGCGGCGTTGCCGTTGTCGAAGGTCAGCTTGAGCGACGGGACCTGCTTCTGGACTTCGTGAAAGTCAGCCGCCGTCACGAAGGGGCTGGCCGCCCCCGGGAAATTTTCCACCGTCAGCACGATGTTGCGGGCCTTGGCGGGCTCCGCGATCTGCGCGAGGACTTCGCACCAGCGCTTGCGATTCTCCTCCCGGGACTCGACGCCCGAAAAGGGACAGGGGGGGATCATCACCACGGGAGCGCCGAGGATACAGGCGTCGTCCAGCGAACGCTCGGCCACGCTCAGGAACGTTTCTCCCTCCTTGGGCCGCAGAAAGAAGGTGTGGGCGGCCACGGGGAGTCCCGCGTCGTCGCTCATCTTCCGGAGCACTTTCGGGTCTTCGCCGTAGGTGGTCACCCAGTCGATCCCCGCCATCTTGAGTTCGGAAGCCACCCGCACGCAATCGGCGGGAGTAAAACACTTCTGCCGCATGAGGGTGTAGGTCATCATGGAGTATTTTATCATCGTCACTTCAGCTCCTCGAGGATCTTGAGGGTTTCTTCAACCAGCTGCTGGCCGCCCTTGGGCGACACCTGATTGCAGTAGGGCGACGCGCTGTAGCCCTTGTTCGCTTCGGCCCGTTCCGTGGCCAGATAGGAGCCGGAGCCGTGGGGGCCCGTCACCAGCTGGACGACGAAGGTCTGTTCGAAGGGGCTCCGGGCCTGGATCCGGTGCATGTAGTCCATGTAGAGCTCGAACCGGTTGGTGGCGAAGGCGATGTTGCCGATCTTCACCACGTGGATGTCCGAGAGGATATCGGGCTCCTTCTCCTGGATCTCGTAGCGCTTGACCACGCCGCAGCAGCGGCCGCGCCGGCTGGCGAGAATGGAGTTGGTCCGGAGCATTTCCCACTTGTCGCCTTCGGTAAGGAAGGATTCCTTCATGAACTCTTCGCTGTTCCGCTTTTCTTGTTCCATGACCTCTTTGGGGAACATCCGCCGGGCGAGCTTCACGGTGCGCACCTCGTGCCGGAATTCGGGAGCGGTGAATTTTTCCTTGCCCGCCCATTCGAGGACCTCCTGAAAGGCGGCCACGATCCGGTTGGCGATATCCTCGGCGCGCATGAATTCCAGACACTCCCGGTCATTGACCGCCTTGACCGATGCCGGGTCGGGCACGACGCCCTCGGAAAGGGGCGTCTTCATGGGATTGGCCATGTAGCGGGCGATCTGTTCCGGGTACTTGAGGCGGTAGCGGCGGAGCTCCGCCACGCGGTAATGGAGCTGACGGGGAGACAAATCCCCCGCCGCGGCGGCCTGCCCCACCACGCCGATGTCGCCGTAGAGGGCATGCAGCTTTTCCCGGACGTGGTGCCAGAAGCTCGCATGGAGCATCCACGCGTGTTCGTTGGTCTGGGAAGGACAGGGCACGTTGACCACGGCTCCCGTCAACTTTCCCTGCGCGTCGAAGGTATACAGCAGGTCGATGAAGGACTCCGTCCCCGCCTCGTAGTGGGAAAAGAGGGGATCGTTGGTGTTGCCGTACATCTTGCCGTGGCCGTCGACGGTGAATCCGGGCCGGGCGGCGTTGCGCAGACCGATGTCTTCGGAGTAGATCACCCGGCGGCTGTGGCCCGTGGTGGCGAAGCCGTAGCCGTAGGAGATGGCGCCGGGAGCGCGTTTTTCCCACGCCTCCTTCACCGCGTCGGCGATCTGCCGCCCCAGAAAGGCGCGCAGTTCCGCGCCGTGGGTCATTTCCACCTTGTTGGGGTAATCGCCGATGTCGTTGGAGCCGGGGCCCGCGTGGGTGTGGGTGGCGTTGACGATGAGCTTTTCGACGGGGAATCCGGGGATCTCCTTCTTCAATATCTCCTGCGCCCGCAACAGGACGTCCGGGTTCACGTTGACCATGTCGCAGGAAACGAAAGCGGCCAGATCCCCGCCGCTTTCCAGCAGCAGACAGCTGGCGTAGACGGGGGTGTAGCTCCCGAGGGAGACCCGCAGATTGAACTGGCCCTGGATGGGAACGGGATAATCCGGAGCAAGCGAACGTCTGCCCCAGCCGATTTTGATGGTGTCAGCCATAAGATCAAGTCCTTATTGTTATTTTTTGACTTCGTCGAGCATCTTGAGCGTCTGCTCCACCAGCTGCTGGCCGCCCTTGGGCGAAACCTGGTTGCAGTAAGGAGTCGCGCTGTAGCCCTTGTTCTTCTGGGCCCGTTCCGTGGCGAGATAGGAGCCCCGGCCCCGTGGATCGGCCGTCAGCTGGACGATGAAGGTCTGCACGAAGGGGCTCCGGGCCTGGATCCGGTGCATGAAGTCGATGAAGAGTTCGAACCTGTTTGTGGCGAAAGCCACGTCGCCGATCCGCACCACGTGGATGTCGGTGAGGAGATCCGGCTCCTTCTGCTGGGTCGCGTACCTCGCGGCGATGCTCCCCATGCGTCTGCGGCGGCTGTTGAGCTTGGAATTGTGGATGAGCATGGTGAGTTCGTCGCCGTCGGTGAGGAATTTTTCCTTCATGCTGGCCTTGAACTTGCGCTGTTCCTCGTCGACCAGCGCCTTGGGGAAGAGCCGTTTTTCCACTTTCACGGTGCGCACCTCGTGCTTGAGGACGGGCGAGGTGAATTTCTCCTTCCCGGCCCAGCTCAGGACCTCGTCGAAGGCGGCGACGATCCGGTTGGCGATGTCCTCCGCGCGCATGAGTTCGGTGACTTCGCGGCTGTTGGGAGAGACCTTCGGCGGCGGATCCCCTTTCTTCACGTACCGGGGCATGGGCTTTTTCACGTAGTCGGCGATCTCTTTCGCGTACTTGAGGTGGTAGCGGCGCTTCTCGGCGGCCAGATAATGGAGCTGCCGGGGGGCGAGATCCCCCGCCGCCGCGGCCTGGGCGATGACGCCGATGTCGCCGTATTTAGATTGCAGCTTGCGCCGGACGTTGTCCCAGAAGGAGGCGTGGAGCGCCCACACCGCTTCGCTGGTCTGCGAAGGACAGGGCACGTTGATGACGGCCCCGGTGAGTTTCCCCTTCAGATCGAAGGTGTAGAAGAGGTTGATGAAGGTGTCGGTCCCCGCCTCATACGAAGCGAAAAGGGGATCGTTGGTTTTCCCGTACATCTTGGCGAAGCCGTTCATGGCCATGCCCGAGGTGCCCTGGTACTTCTTGCCGATGTCCTGCAGATAGAGGACCCGGCGGCTGTGTCCCGTCGTCGCGAATCCGTAGCCGTAGGCGACGGCGCCGGGAGCCCGGTTGAGCCACGCCTCCTTGACCGCGTCGGCGATCTGCCGGGCGATGAAGGCCTGCACCTTGCTTCCGGGGGTGATCTTCATCTTGTTGGGATAGTTGATCACGTTGTCGTGGGTGGAGGGGCCCGCATGGGTGTGCGTGGCGTTGATGACGAGTTTTTCCGCCGGGATCGCGGGGAATTCCTTTTCCAGCAGTTCGCGGACGGCCAGGAAGACCTTCTCGTTGACCGAAACCACGTCACAGGAAACGAAGATCACCGCGTCCTTGCCGTCCTCGAGCACGAGGGCTTCGGCCAGCACGGGGGTGAACTGCCCCTGCGACACGCGCATGTGGAACTGGCCCGTGATGGGCACGGGGCCCTGCATGGCGAGGGAGCGCCGGCCCCAGCCGACCTTCAGCGTCCCCGCGGGGAGTTTTTCCCCGGAAGTGACGCACCCGGTCAGGCCGGAAAGCGCGATCATGGCGCAGAGGAAAAGTACGAAACGGGAAATCATTTTTTGAGTTTCCTTTCTTCGAGGATGGCGGTGATGCGGTCGGGATCGATCTTGTCCAGATTGGAGAAGACCTTGACGATGCCCTGCCGGACCTGTTCGGCGATGTCGAGGCCGTTGGGCGCCCGGAGCGTCTGGACCACGGAGATGTGCTTGCGGCTGTAGGCAAGCGCATTGGGGAACTTGTCGAGGGAGTAATCCACCCCTTCATTCGCGCCGGGGATGCTCCAGGGATAGCCGCCGCCGTACGCGTTCTTCGCTTTGAACACTGTCATATCGGGGAGAATAAAACGCTGCCAGACGCTGGCCCGGATCCCTTCGTCCCGGAGCGCGGCGGCCACGGCGTCCCGGAACTTCACCTGAGCCTCGGGGTCGGTGATGCCCAGTTTGGCGAAGTCGATCCGCAAATTGAAGTTGTACCAGTTGTGGGTGGCCCATTCGGGTTCGTAAGGAAGCAGCAGTCCGGGGGTCCCCTGCAGTTTTTCCAGCAGGTATTCACCGTTGGCCCGGAGCGTCTTGAAATAGTAGTCGTACTTGGAAAGCTGGGCCCGGCCGTAGGCGGCGGTGATCTCGTTGTTCCGGTACATCCAGCCCAGCGCGTAGGCGTGGTAGTCCCGGCTCTGCTCGGGCCGGGCGGTCTCGCCGAAGCTCCACAGCTTGGCCGCGCCCTTGTAGATCTCCTCGTTGTCGGTGACGAACATGCCGCCTTCGCCGCAGCAGAGGCACTTGTTCTGGTTGAAGCTGAAGGCGGCGCAGTCGGCCAGAGTTCCCGCCTTGCGGCCCTTGTAGAGCGCTCCGTGAGCCTGGCAGGCGTCCTCGATGACCTTCAAGTTGTGCTTTTTGGCGATGGCGTTGATCTTGTCCATATCGTCGCAGAGGCCGTGGAGCTGGACCACGATGATGGCCTTGGTCCGGGGCGTGATGGCGGCCTCGATCTTGTCGGGATCCATCAGAAAGGTTTCGGGATCGATGTCCACGAAGATCGGAATGGCGTCGTGGTGCAGGATGCAGGTGGCGCTGGAGCTCCAGGTGTAGGCGGTCACAAGGACATGGTCCCCCGCGCCCACGCCGCAGCCCACCAGACACATGTGCAGCGCGGCCGTGCCGGAGCTGGTGAAGAGCGCGTACTTGTTGCCGTTCCACGCGGCGAACTCCTTTTCGAAGGCCAGATTGTGCACGCCACGGGCCTGATTGGGCTGGTGGAGCGCGTCGAGGACCATCTTTTCGTCGATCTCGTCGATGGGAGGCCAGTTGACCACCTTGGAGACATCGACCGCGGGCTTGCCGCCGTAAATTGCGAGAGTTTCAGCCATTTGAACGCATCCTTTCCTGTTGTTGCGCATTGAAGCGGTTTTTTAGTGTTCCGTGCATATTATAACCCCGGAACGGCACAATAACAAGGGGACAAAATGGAAATTTTTTGCCAATAACGGCATTTTTTTGTCCTCTTGCCTTGCAATCGGCGCAAGGAGGTGCTACCTTAAGGCGGAAACGGGAGAAAACAAGGAGAAATACGATGGATGACACGGCGCAAACCTTCCTTTCGGTCCGTCCCCGGCTGAGGAGCTTTTCCGTCCTCGAGTTCGACAACGTCTACTCCGAAAAGGAACACCGCCCCAACTGCCACGAACTCCTCTACGTCCTCGAGGGCCGGATGACGCTCCACCTGGGGAAGAATCTCGAATTCCACGCCATCCCCGGAGATTTCCTCCTCGTCCCCGCCGGAACGCCCCACCGGGACGAGTTCGTCCTCCTGAAAGGACTGCGCATCCTCCTCGTCCACTTCGACTGGGATGCCGAGGAGTTCTTCCGCTGCGTGGACAACCGCGCCCTCATCAACCTTTCCTACGGAACAAGGTGCGAAGCCCAGCGCCGTCTGGAGTTCCTCCGCGACCGCCGGGAAAATTCCGAGCTCTGGAAACTCCGCGCCTCCCTGGAACTCCACAGCATCCTCATGCTCTTCTACTTCGACCTCGCCGGAACAAAGGAAAGTGCCCCCGGCACCCCCGAACCCTCCTCGGAAACCCTGCGGAGAGTCAAACACTACCTCGACCAGAACTACCGCGAACAAGTAAGTTTGAAAGACGCCGCCGCCTTCGCGAACTTGAGCCCCTCCTACCTCTCCCGCCGATTCCACCGCGAATACGGCATCGGCTTTTCCGCCTACCTCACCGCCCGCCGCCTCGAAGCCGCCCGCCACCTCCTCCGCGACACCAAGTACCAAGTCGAAGAAGTCGCCCTCCGCTGCGGCTTCACCTCCGGCACCTACTTCATCAAAGTCTTCCGCCGCCACTGCGGCGCCACCCCCAGAGGGGTCAAGAAAAGTTGAGTTGCAGGCGTCAGGGCGGAGGGGAAGCCCTTTTGAGGAAAGGCCTTCCCCTCCGCCCCGAACCCCACCTCCCTTTCCCAAACCTTTTTATGGTCGCTTTTTGTTTTTGGCCAACCAAAAACAAAAAGCGCCCCCTGAGGATTTGGTTCCGGAATTGGATGGAGAGGTCTATTTTATGGGCCAGATGCTCTCGTCGCCGCAGATGTTGCGGATCTTCAGGCGCAGAGGCGGTTCTTCGCTGGCAATGGCCCCGGCCCAGAATTCTTTGGTTTTGACGCCGTTGCGGATGACATACCCCAGTTTGTCGATCTTGATCTCGCTGTCGGAGTGCCAGACGCCCTCCGAAGATGTACAGTCCAAAGAGAGAAATTCGATGAGTTCCAGACCTTCGCTGCTTATGGTGATGGGCGAGAAAGACTTTTTCTCGCCGGGATTGGCGAAGCCTTTTTCGTTGTAAGCGTGAATTTTGGAAGCGACCCGGTCACTGGCAAAAGTTTCGATCTCGACCCGATACTCTGACAAGAGGTCCTTCTGCAAGGTGCAGCAGGTGAACTTTGCATAATCATCGGCGACCACGTCGTCCAAAATTTCTTTCAAATCCCGCAGTTCGATTTCCTTGTCGGTCGTGGTGTTGTTTCTGATAAACTCTTCGATTTCCCCGGGATCGGAAATGTCCACGTAGTAGACGATGACCTTTTTGACTCGGCTGTCAAGGTCGGGGATCGCCTCGTTTATGATGCGGTTCATCAGGACCTCATCGAGCAGTTTGGAGCTGCTGTCCATCAGATTGGGCACATAAACAGGGATCATGCCCAGCTTGCTGTCCTGAATCGCCCCTTCCCAGAAGGAATCCAAAGAATCCTCATTCCGCAGGCCGGGAATCAAAGACTTCAGTTTGTCCATGGTCTGCCGGGGGTTGCGGTAGAGGGAAACGCCGTCTTTTATTTCCAGGACATCGAACCCGGCCCCGTTCGCAAGCAAACGGTCACGGGTTGTTTGAATGGAGTTGATGCCTATGTCGCAATGAATGAAACGCCGCCCCAGTTTATGAGCGACGGCCGCAGTCACCCCGCTGCCACCGAAAAAGTCGGCGACGAGCATGTTTTCGTTGGAACTCGCCTTCAAAATACGTTCCAAAAGGGCTTCCGGTTTTTGTGTGGCGTAGTCTAGCCGTTCCATCGCCTGTGAATTTACAGCGTAAATATCGGTCCATATATCTTGAACCGGGACGCCTGGCATTTCGTCTAAATACTGCTTAAATCTTGGAGTCCCATTACTCGTGTAGTAAAGTCTCCCTTGCTTTTCGTATTCTTCCATTGTCGTACGAGGACAACGCCAATATCCAGAAACGTTTTTCCATTTGTAAGAGTAGCCTGCGCCCTGTAATCCCTTGGCAGAAAGGTCCCGATCAAGAAATTTGCGCCCGTTTGAATCCTCATACCTATAATACGTATCGATATAGTCTTGAGAATATGGCGTATACTGGATATTGAACAAGCCTTCACTAATTGAGGAGAAACTGTAGTAAAAAATGCTATCATGGAGATTACCAAAACCTGCATTGTCACTATGCGCGGTAGAACGTTTCCAAATGATTTCGTTCCTGAAGTTTTCTTCTCCAAATATTTCATCCATCAAAATTTTGACATAATGCCCGATGTGATAATCCAAATGGACATAAATACTGGCCGTTTCGCTCATTACGGATTTGATGGCACAGAGATTTTCGTACATCCAGTTGAGATACTTCTCCTTATCCCAGACATCGCCGTACATCGTCTCCTCGAACTCCTTGAAATCCGAGTCTTCCAATTCCTCTTCGGCTTTGGCAATGGCCTCGGCGACCTTGGGATTCCGGCGGACGTAGATTTTTTTGGCGTAATCGGCCCCGCTGGCAAAGGGGGGGTCGATGTACACCAGATCCACGGTTATGCCGCGGTCCTTCAAGTAGGCGCAGGCGGAAACACATTCCCCCCGGATGACCATATTCCCGTCGGCATTGGCGCCCACGGTTTCCTGCTTTTCCATTTCATAGAGGGGCATTCCCCGCCGCAGTTTTGCCGAAACATCATACGCGCCCTTATAGCGTAAAGTCCGTTTGAAGTTATCCAGCAAAGCCTGTCCTTCGATCGGATCGGGAAAAAACGGGACATATCTAATCGGCATGATTCATCTCCTCCTGTTTCAGCGTGATCAGAAATCGTATCAGGCTGCCGGTTTGGTACATGATGTACTCCAAAGCAATTTTTGCCGTGCCATCTTTGTGTTTCGCGTAGTTGTTCATGTAAGCGGTGTACTGGTTCAACACCTTTTCGAACATGTTGCTCAACTCAGCCGGGATCCCTCTGCTCTTCATGAGGGCCCCATACTCGGATTTGTAATTTTCCAGTGATTTATCCGAACTGAAGAACTCCTTGAAAAATTGTTCGAGCGCTTTTCTGAAGAGATCGGCACAATCGCTGGCATTGTTGTCTGTTGCATCGGCGTATGCTTTCAACGCCTTTATCCAAGCGTTTCGGGCATTGGGGAACTGCGCCAGCCACTGCAAAGGTTCAGATACGAGTTTGTCGTCCAACTCCTTTGCGCCTTTGGGAAAAATAAAAATTCCGTCAGCGTCTTCGACAACATCAAACAAGATGCCGCTGTCAGAGAGAGCTCTTTTAAGGTAAGATACAAATTTATCTTTTTCGCGTAACTCATCGGAGTAGGGGCCATATGTATTTGCAAAAGCGACAAGTGCGGCCAGAAAATGCTTAAAAGACCCGATGACTTCTTCCAAATACTGCATTGCCCTGTACATTTCGACATTTCTTCCCAAGTCGCGGGTCGAACCTGATTTTATGGGCAATCCAATGGTATAACAAAACTTTGTCTCGTGTATGTGATCAAAACTTGTGACCCCCTTTTGAAAGTAAACCCACATACGATTGATGAACAATTGTTCTTTCGCTTTGTCGTTAAACCCTATTCCCAAAGCTGCACGATAATCAATATATTTCACCTGTCAGCCCTCCTCGAAGAAATCTCTTATGGCAGCGGCTGTTCTGTTGATCCGCTGCTGTTCCGGCTCGGTGTCTTCCAGATAGAGATAGTCGAAACGGCGATAACCGAAAGCATCGTTGTTTTTCTTGATGAAAGCCTCTGTCATGAAGGCCTTTTTATCCTGAAAGGTCGGGTCGTTGGCATAAACGGCGCCCTTGGTTTCGATGATGATCGCCCGGTAGATCACCCCGTCTTTGCGCTGAATGATGAGAAAGTCCGGGGTGTAACGACCGATATATTTCCAGAAGGCGTTCACCTTCTTGTAACAGTTGATCTTGAACTCGGTCAAAGCCCGGTCGCCGTTGTAATAAACCTCCAGTTTAAGGTCATCGACACAATCCAGCAACAGGACTTCTTTCAAAAACAACTGTTCGAAGAAACTGTCCGTTTTGTAGGGCAGATAGTGGTAAGCCTGATCCTTGTGCGGAGGAGCGTCGATCTGGCCGCGCAGTTCCGCCGCCATATCCGTTTTGCCGATGCGTTCCAGCAATTCGATCGTCTGGCGTTGCTCCGGGGTGAGAGATTTTCCCGCATCCGCGTCAACGATTCTCTGCACGGTGGCCTGATCGGGGTAGTAACATCCCGGCGTCGCAGTCGTAACCGTAGGAGTGAAATTTTCGACTTTCAGAAGTTTCGCCTCTTCCGGAATCAGTTCTTCGCTACTCTTGAAGGTACGTTTTGTATAGAATACTTTGCGGACATTGGCATTGATCACTTCGATCCGATAAGCCGGGTCAAAATATCTGATCCCGTTTTCTTCGAGCGTGACCGTGTCGAAGAGTTTTTTCAGGATCTCCCGATGGGGAAGCAATAACGGGATGAAGTCGGCGACCGGCCTGAAACTCTCTTTCGCGATGGAATAGAGCCAGAAATTGAAATCGGCAATGACCTTGCGGTTCTCTTTTATCTGCGTCGAAGTCTTGTCGGCGACCAGTTGGTCTTGCATTTCAGCACCGGTTATGGTCCCGAAATGCGTCGTGTCTTCGAGAGCGGAACTCAACTCTTTTTTTTCATCTCGGCCTTCGTCCACGATCAAAGTCTGATGTTCCACCCGCAACTGATAAAATTTCACCGGGGGCAGTTTCAAATATTTCGTCCGGTCGAACCGTTTCAACTCGACGTCAAGGCCCGAACCGCCCCGCTCGAACTCGGCGATCGAAATATGGTGCTGCTGCAGGAGCTGTTTGTTCAGTTCTTCCGCATTGCCCTCATTCAGGCAAATCAAGGCCGGTTCCACAACACCCTTTTGCACCTGCCGGAGACAGCGGCACGAGGTTTGCAGCACCATATTGGTCGGGCAGTCCCCCTCCTGGGAAAGGATGATCCCGGTCAAACTGCGGCAATCCCAGCCTTCCTTGCCGATCTGAGCGAGCAAAACGATCCTGATTTTGGAAAAGGGCCTGTCCAGACTGGCAAATTCCAGATCGCTGTCGAGGGGCTTCGGGTAAGACTTATTGCCGCCGTGGTAACGCAATATTCCCTCTGCGGCATTGATGCCGTACTCTTCAGCCAACTTTACCGCCAGCGGGAAAATTTCCGTTTCGAGAGTTTCGATCAATCCGCAGTAGATGCCGAGTTTGGCACAAGTGCCGTCAGGGTATACTTTATCTTTGAATTCCGCAAAGAAATCCCGGATCCCCTGCTCGACTATCTGCAACCGGGGCAAGCCCTTCACGATTTTCACCACCGGCTTTTTCAGAAAATTGCCGATGCCGTTCACCAGCGGATAGTAGTAGACGATATTGGAAATTTCGATGGAAGCGACCTTCAAGTCCTCGGCAACCGGAAGTCTCTCCGTTTTCGGCAGGTAGGGCGTTCCGGAAAAACCGATCACGGAGTTGAAGTTTCGATTCTGCATCCATCTGTTGACGACCGTGCGCAATTTCTTGTCATCGGTCGCCGCATGGTGCACTTCGTCTATGAAAACGGAAAGGTGAGGCAGTTTGCCGATCAATTTCCGCAATTCATTGGCGCATCTGACCTTGGCAAGTTCTGATTTTTCGATTAAAAACGGTTCACCGCTTCGCTCAACCACATCCACCCGGTCAAGAATCACCTTTTCAGCGTTAGTGACTGCCACCAGACCGAAAAGTTCCGACAAAGGCTCGTGAATGGCGATCTTCTGCACGTTGGGATTCTTGGTCGTTGTGGACTTGCTGGCGCTCTTATTCTGATCGAGTACCTCAAAAATCAGTTCCCGCCTTAAATTGCCTGCGGCCGGTTCCGGGATGACCCATGACGGATCGAAGTTCTGAATCGTTTTCAAACTCGGGATGACCGAAGACTTTAGGCCCGAAGGGGCAAAAATGACGAAATTATGAGCAAAAGCCGGATTATCAGGCTCGTTCTCGGCGAAGTACAAATCCAAATAGATGAACGCCGCCATCAGGTACGTTTTTCCGGCTCCCATGGGCAGACTGAAGAGATAATCGGGGTAGGAAACGTTGTAAAACGCCTTTTGGAAGAATCCCTCGTAATCTATCGCTTCAGGTGAGGATTTGATTCGTTCCAGTGTCTTGGGCGAGGAAATCTTACCCGCATCATTAAGCATCGAGGCATACTCATAAAGCGCCGCTGCCGCGGGGTTCGTCTTCAGCTGCTTCCGGGCGGCCACCGTCAATTCGATTTCGTCCCAGTTGATCTCGGAATTGAATTTCCCTTCCACGAAAAGCTCGTAGAGGGGCCGCGACTGGCAGGCGATCTTCAAAAAAAGGTAGGTCTTCACCGCTTCGATCTGGGCGTCCCGCAATTTTGCCGTCCGGGTGATATATGCCAACAGTTCACGGACGGGACAATCATCCGCGGAAAGCCAGCTGTCGCGTTTCTTTTGAATAAGTTTGTAAAACATTTGTGTTTGCTTTATCTCATGCCCGCGGTCATTCTATCGATCCTAATGTACTACACTCGTAATATAACACCGTTTTGCGGGAATTTCAACACGAAATATCCGGTTCCCGAAGGTTTTCGCCGTGTCGAACTTCCTCAGGTTTGCGGAAAAACAAAGCTCTCGAAAAGGTTTGGGAAAGGGAGGCGGGGTTCGAGGCGGGGCGAACGTCGCCCTCGAAGTGTCGCGGCGGCTGGAGGCTGACGCCCCCCGACTCGCCTTGGTCGACCGCAAAGCTGCCGTGGAGGCGGTAAAAAGGAACCTCAAAAAGGTTTGGAAAAGGGAGGTGGGGTTCGGGGCGGAGGGGAAAGACCTTTCCTCAAAAGGGCTTCCCCTCCGCCCCGACTCCCTCAACTCTTCTTACTGAACCGGGGATTCCACCATGAAGGTGACGGGGCCGTCGTTGTGGATCTCGACTTGCATGAGGGCGCCGAAGACGCCCGTTGCCACGGGGATGCCGCGGATCCGGAGGAGGCGGGCCACCTCTTCGTAGAGGGGTTCCGCCACGCTGCCGGGGGCGGCCGCGTCGAAGGAGGGCCTCCGGCCCTTGCGGGTGGAGCCGTAGAGGGTGAACTGGGAAACGAGGAGGATCTCTCCTTTGATATCCTCGACGCTCAAGTTGAGTTTGCCCTGGTCGTCCTCGAAGATGCGCAGTTCGGCGCATTTGGAAGCGATATACTCGGCCGCTTTCGTGTCGTCGGTGTGGGTCACGCCGAGGAGCACTACCAGTCCTTTGCCGATCTTGCCGCGCACGACGCCCCCCACGGTGACGCTGCCGGAGGTCACGCGCTGTATCAATGCCCTCATATTCTATTTCTCCTCACAAAAAAACTCCGCCGGACCGGAGTGCGGTGACGGCGGAAGTTTCGGGCCGTGAAAGCATCAATCGAGCTTGCAGCAGTCCATGGACATGAACTTCTTGGAGAGCAGTTCGCAGCCGCCTTCGGTGACGATGCAGCCCCGCTCCCAGCGCAGACCGTAGCCGTTTCCGGTGAAGAAGGTGTCGATCTGGTAGGTCATGTTCTTCTGGAGTTTGTACTTGCTGGTGGATTCGATCCAGGGAGATTCGGTTTCCATGATGCCCAGGCCGTGGACGGGCCCGTAGAGCATGTAGTCGCCCCAGCCCTGGTCGCAGCCCCACTTCTCGTAGGCCTTGGCGATGCCCGCGGCGTCCGCGCCCGCCTTGATGAGCTCGAAGGTGTACTTGTGGGCCCGGAGTCCGAACTCCACCAGCGCCAGCTGGTTCTTGGGCAGTTTGCCGAACCACACCGGCAGACCGATGGAGCTGCTGTAGCCGCCCACGCGGGCGCCGATGTTGATCTGGATGATCTCGTTCTTTTTCAGCTTGGCCTCGGTGGGACGGCTGATGCCGTTGCTGGTGCGGTCGCCGCCGAAGCAGTAGAGGCTGTGGCCTTCGTATTCGCCGCCGTTGGCGTAGATCTCGCGCTGGGCGATGCCGATGGCCTGAAACTCGGTCATGCCGGGTTTCAATTCATTGAGCATGGCCTGCACGGCCTTTTCGGCGACCTTGAAAGCCTTGCGGTGGCAGTTGAGCTCGTTCTCGCTCTTGATCCAGCGCAGGGGACGGAAAACCGGGTCGGCGGGGATGAGTTCCACGCCGGGGAGCTGGGCGGCCAGAGCGTCCAGCGTGGGCTTGGTCATGACGGCGGTGCCGACGAGCCCGAGTTTCTTCAGTTTCTTCTTGCCCATGGCGGCCTTGGCCACGGCGTCGAAGGTGGAGAGGGCGATGCCGGGATAATCCGGCTCGGCGGATTCCCGGTAGTTGAGCATGAGCATCACGTCGGGGATGACGCTCCGGCCGCGGGCGTACTTCTCGCTTTCGGGGCCGATGAGGAGGATGGGCTTGCCCGTGGCGGGGACGAAGACGCCGGCCTGCTCGAAGGTGGGCCAGTACTCGGTCAGGTAACGGACGTTGGCGAAGTCGGATTCGGTGCCGTGGACGAGACAGGCGTCGAGGCCGGCCTTCTTCATGTTGGCCTGGAACTTGGCGATGCGGTCGAAGTACTCCTGAGTCGGGATCTTCATAACTTGTTTCTCCTTGTTATGTTAGGGAAATTCCTGTTGTTCTTTCGTTTCAGTCGATGGTGATCTGCCCCGCCTGGAAGAACTCGTAGCCGGAGTTCTGGAGCAGTTCGATGAGCCGTTCGAACTCACGGGCGGAGTATTCGCCGCAGTTCTTGATGATGAAGGGATCGGGCAGCACCGCGCCTTCGCCGGAGTGGATCAGCCCCTCGGGCATCTTGGCGAACTCCCACGGATGGGCGTAGAAGCAGAGGAAGGGCTCCACGTTCTTCGACGCGCAGAATTTACTGTAGCCTTCCACGTGCTTCATCACCGCGTCAGCGCTTTCGGTCCGCCACAGCGGCCACTGGTCCATATCCCGGCCGTACTGGTCCTTGGACTCCATGGAAAGGTCGGCGAAGTTGGGGATCTCCACCAGCTTCAGGTCGCCCTTCTTGGTCCAGTCGTCCCTGGAGGGGTGATAGGGAACCAGCTGTTCCCGGTAGAAGTACATGGGATAGGAGGCGTCGGCCTTGTAGTTCAGCCGTTCGAGGGCGTTGACCACCTGAGTGGAGCCCCACAGCCGGGGGCAGCGGAAGCTGGTGGGATGGACGCCCGCGATCTCCTCGACGATCGAGGTCGCCAGTTCGATGCGGTGTTCCACCTCTTCGGGCAGCACGGGGATCATGCCGGGGATCTCGAAGAGCGGGTCGCCGATGGTCTCATGGAAAAGGGTGTGACAGCCGATCTCGTGCCCGGCATTTTTGACGGTCTTGACCAGATCGGGGTTGTGCTTCGCCGCGTCGGCGGTGAAGAAGAAGGTGGCGGTGATTCCCCGGCGGTCGAGGATCTCGAGGATCTTCGGGGTGCCGATGCGGAACCCGTCGTAGAAACTGGTCCAGCTGCCGATGTCGGTTTCCATGTCGAAACCCAGAACTGTGCGGATCTTTGACATTTTCCTGTCTCCTTATGGGCTTGTCGAAAAAGATTTCCCGTTCAAAAGGGGGGAATTTTCCCCTTTTTCTCCTAAGATAACACCATTTGAGCGAAAATGCAACCCCGGCGGGGGATTTTTTTGCGGAAATCGGTCACAGATCGTCCCGGAAGATGTCGAGGCGGAAGAACCCGGCGAGAAAATCGAGGAGTTCGCCGGGATTGATCCCGAAGGAGAAGCCTCCGAACAAAGCGATGGTCACTTCGACACCGGTGTACTTGTACCACGCCCGGCGGCCGTCGAAGGGCAGATCCGGCGGATTTTCCTTGTTCATGGCATCGTCGAGGGCTTTTTTCTCTTCTTTGGTGAGGGGGACCCAGCGCCCCTTGGTCTTTTTCCGCTCTTCCGGCGAAATTTTTTTGTTCTTTTCCTCTTCCGCCCGATACAGGGCTCCCCGGCGCTCCCAGGCGCAATGGTTGCAGAAGGTCCTCGAATGTTCCTCCGGGCAGAGAACTAAAACCGGCAGCAGAAGCGTCGCGGCGCAATAGGCCTTCCCCCGGTCGGCGGCGTGTTTGCCGGGGAAGAAGATCTCCGCATTGCATAACGGCAGGGGCACGCCGATATTCCCCTCGCACACATGGAAATCCCCGGCGTGTTTTTTCCAGCGCAGGAGCTCTCCGCCCCGCAGGCCCCACCGGGACGCGTAGTTGTATCCGGTATCCGCCTGGATCGGTCCGGCCTGGGCCTTGACCCCGAATCCCCACCCGACTGTGAAGGAAACGATGTCTTTGGCGTCGTCCAGCCGGTTCGTCCAGTAGTCATGCCCGGCCGAACACCCCGCGCCGACCGCCAGCACCGCGGCGGCGAGGACCGCCCGGATGATGTTCGTTTGCGGGGAATGCGTCATTTCGCCCTCAGCGCAAAAGGCTTCTCTTCTTATCCAGCGCCTTGATGAGCCGCTCGTCCTTCCAGCGTCCGGACTTGCCCGCTTCCTCTTTGACGATCTTGACTATTTCGGGGACGCTCAAGTCCGTTTCCACTCCGGCCAGATCCCGCATCAGAAAGGCCTGCTGGGAGTGAAGGAAGCCTTCCAGCGTGTCCTCCGTTTCGGAAGCGTACCGCCAGTAATAGAAACCGACGTCGAAAAGGACGCCCCCGGCAAGGACGAAAAGGATGAAAATGTACGGGTAGCACTTGGCCGCGGAAATTTTCCTGACCCAGAGCGAGGCCGCGGCCAGAACCAGGAGCAGCCCGCCCGCGGAAAGGAAATAGATCCCGTTCGACTGGAAGGGATCGACGATCTCCCGGATGCACTGGAGCGTTTTATCCCTCACCTCGCGGGTCTGCATATGCTCCGCCGCCTTCTTCAGTTTTCCGGACGCGGCGAGTTTGTCGGTGAAGAGGCCGAAGAAATACTCCCTTTCGAGCCGCCATTCCTTCTGTCCGAGGCGCTCGGCCCTGACCTTGGCAAGAAAATAAACCCCCGCCGCCGTCGCTCCGACGAGAAAGACGATCCCGACCAGCGTAAGGAGCGGCGAAGCCTTCTTCTGCGCCGACTTGTAGATCAGGTACAGAAAAACAAGCAGAAAAGCCGCTATCTGAGCGGCGATCAGCACTATCGTCATATCGAACTCCCGTTCATTTCAGTCAACGGGATAATATAGCCTCACTTTCCCCTCATTTCAATGCAGGGAGGGCAAAAAAGAGCGTTTTTGCCTTCATTTTCCGCCCGCGGGCCGTTTTTTCAGCGCTTCTTCGAGCAGGGAACCTCCGTAGCCGTACCCGGTGCGGGCGGCCTCCTGCCGGGCGACGGCGACGATCTCGGGAATGCTCAGGTCCGTCTTCATTTCGGCAAGGCCGCTCATCAATATCTCCTGCTGACAGCGCAGGAAATTCTTCAACATGCCGTCGGTCCTGAAGCCATATCGCCGGTAGTACATGCCGACATCGAAAACGGCCCCGCCCATCAGAACGGCAAACACGAGGAGATACGGGAAGTATACTTTTCCGCTGAGGCTTTTGATCCACAGCGAACCCGCCGCCAGAAGCAGGATCAACCCGCCGGCCGAAAGATAGTAAACCGTTGTCGGGCGGAATGAATCGACGATCTGCCGGATGCGGACGAGCGTCCGCTCCTTCACCTCGGGCGTCTGCATGTACTTCGCCGCCTTTTGCAGGTCGCCCGTTTTCGTCAGTTCGTCGGCGAAGACCCCGAAGAAAAACGCCCGTTCCTGAGCCCATTCCCGCTGTCCGCCGTAATGTGCCCGGAGCGACCCAAGCAAAGCAGCCGCAGTTGCCGTTACGGCGACGAAAAACACGATCGCCGCCAGCGTGAGCAAGGGGTGCCTCTTTTTCCGCGCCGACTCGAAGACCAGATACAACAGACAGATCAGAAAGGCGGAAATCATCAGAATTGCCATGGCAGACTCCTTCTCGTTAAATGTTTTTCAGGCGGGCGGCTGCGGATTTGAACGGATTTTAACGGAGTGAACACCCCGCATACCGAGGCAAGCTCTCCGTTCCCATCCGTTTCCATCCGTTCTCCGGACTTTTGCCGTCTGTGCAGTCATGTCTTATTCCAACACGTTTTTTCGACTTTGACGACCTTGTCTTTTTCAAAGGTCAGTAACAGACATTCCTCCCTTTGGAAAATCGAGAAAGAAAACTTGTCCTTTTTATCGATTTCCCAAGTATTGCTGTTCATCAGGCGAGGGTCGCTTTTTGCTTCTTCATATGACTTATAGTAATAATTCTGATAAGACTTCTTTCCGTTTTTTTCGAGTTCCCAGACCCCTATGTCGAGTTCCCCGTATTTGTCCTTTTTGCATTTTGCAAATGCCAGACGGAGAACATTCTCCCTGGACATCCCGATCAGGACGCCTGCGTCCAAATCTTCGTCGCAGCCGCAGAGGAAAACGGAGAGCAGCACCGCGATCGATACCGACAACACACGTTTTGTCATTTTTTCCTTCCCTCGCCGATTACACCAACGGATTTGAACGGATTTGTACGGATTTGAACGGAGTAAACACCCCGCATACCGAGGCCCGCTCTCCGTACCCATCCGTTCCTATCCGTTTCCATCCGTTCTCCGTACCTTCCCCGCCGCCTACTTGAAATCGAGATAAAGACACGCCTCTTTCCAGTTTTCCCGGAAAGCTTCCGAAAGCAGAGCGGCCGCCTCCTCGCCGCTCCCGCCCTTGCGGAGGAGCTTACGCGCCTTCTCGGCGGCGGCGTGGTGACGGCGGTTCATCTTTTTTTCGAGTGCGTCACGCTGCTTTTCCGGCAGTTCCGCGCCCGAAGCCCTGCGGGCGAAGATCGCGTCGCTGAAGCGGCCGCTCGTCAGCGCTTCAGGGATCATCTTCAGCAAAAAGGGCACGGGCAGATAAAGGGTGTACCGAGGCGGACCGAAGGCGACGTACATACAGCTCAGGCTTCCGGGAAATTCGCAGTCCACCTCGATGGTGGCGGCGGAGTTGGTCCTCTTGCCGCAGAGGGGATAGCACGCCGGGGCCTCGGGGAGCACCGGGATCCGGGAGGCGGCGGAGATCATTTCGACCGTGACGGGACGGGCGTACTCCCTCCCTCGGGCGAAGAGGTGATCCCGCACGGCGAACTCCCGGCGGGAATAGTTCACCAGCCCTTCCGGCGTCTGTTGAGAGAAGGGGATCATTTCGGGGAAGTGCCACGCGTTGGCCCGGACATCGAAATCCCCCTCCACCCGGTGCGCCGCGAAACGAAGTCCGTCGTTTTCGGCGATCCACGCCTCGCAGGCGTCCGCGACGAACCAGATGGAGCCCCGTTTGCCGTGGTGGTAGCGCTTCGTTTCCACGAACTCTTTTATCTTTTCCACGGCCGCCGCCGCCGTGGCGCACTCTTCGAGGGCGGTTTTGGCGATCACGGGGGTGGAGGCGCCGGGGCCCTCGCTGGTCCCGTCGGAAGGATCCCCGCAATTCATGACGATGGCGACGCCCTTGTCGTTGAGCCCCATGTTGGCGGTGACGCGGGATGCGTCGCCGAGGGCCATCCAGGAGTTCTTCCCCCGAGGTTTCTGCCGGTAGAATTGCAGCTTCACCACATCGGAATCCCGGTTCTTGTGGAGCATCACGCTCCGGCCTTCCGTCGCGCCGGGCAGGACGACCCAGCTGGTGCATTCGTGCCGGTCGCGAACCTCCCGGACGGGAGTTTTTTTCTCTTCCTTTTTCATTTTTCCCGAATCCCCTTGCAAGCGGATACTGAAGCAGTTACAGTTATTGCACCCCTTAAGATAACACCCCTTGCCGCAAAATGCAAGTTTTTTCGTCCGAATGTCTTGATTTTCGGCGGCAAACGCTTATCTTGATTCTGCGGAGACCGGAATCAACCGGGCAAGAAAGGAGAATTGCAATGAATCTGTTGGCAAGAAGGGAAAACGATTTTCCCTCGGAACTGGAACGGGCGTTCCCCGGCGCGGAGTCGCTGCTGCGGGACGTCTTCGGCTTCGGCGCCGGACACCGCCGCCGCTGTGCCGCCTATGACCTGACGGTCGGGGAAAAGGAGGTCACCTTGCAGCTGGCCTGTCCGGGGCACAAGCCCGGCGATCTGGACGTGGAACTCACGGGCTCCATCCTCACGGTCAAGACCTGCTGCCGGTGCGAAACGAAGCACCACGGGGCGGAACACCACTACACCTTCAGCGAGCGGCCCTGCATGGACTTCGAAGAGACATTCCATCTGCCCGTGGAGGTGACGGGCGAAGGCGCAAAAGCCTTTTACGAACACGGCGTGCTCGAAGTGACGCTCCCCCGTGAGCTGAAGGCGGAGCCCCCGGCGCGCAAGATCCAGGTCTGCTGCGGAAACTGAAGAGGAGGATCATCTCATGAAAAAGGAAAAAACCGAAGAAAAATGCCGGGACTGCGTGACCATGCGTCCCGCCGCCGATGTCGAGGAAACCCCCGCGGGCGTGGAGATCGTCTTCGAAATGCCCGGCGTCAAGGGCGAAGACGTGGCCATCGAAGCCGGAAGCGGCATGCTCACGGTGGAGGGCAAAAGCACCCTGCGCCGCCGTGGCGCGCCCGTCATGTTCAAGCGCTCCTTCTACATTTCGGACGCCGTGGACGTGGAAAAGATCGCCGCCAAGGCGGAGAACGGAATCCTGACGCTGACGCTGCCCAAGCTCGAAAGCGCCATGCCCCGCAAGATCAAGGTCGGCTGAAGACGAAAAAGCCGCCGAAGCGGAGATTTTCCTTCGCTTGCGGCGGCTTTTCAGAGCAGATCATCAGAAATTGAAGGGGAGGTAGGGGGGCTCCAGGGAATTGGCGGCTTCCTTTCGGCACCACTTCAGGTGTTCGATGCCTTTTTTCACCTCGTCCGCCACCTGCGCCGGGTCGGAGGCGACGAACTCCTCGAAGGAGTACCAGCCGTCCCAGTTGTGGAGCTTGAGCGCGAACATCACCTCCACGTAATCCACGGCGCCGTTGTCCACGGTCCGGCGTTCGTGGCCCAGCATGGTGCGGCCGTCGGGCCCTTTCAGCTCCTTGAACATCACGTTCTTGATGTGAAGGTAGGCGATGTACTCCTTCATTATCTCCACGGCGATCCGGGGCCGGACGTAGCCTTCGAGCACCGTGTTGGCCACGTCGTAGATCACGCCGCAGTACTTGGGGTCGAACTCCTTCAATATCCACGGGGTCATGAGGGGAGAGGCGAAGCAGGAGGCCCGGTGGGTCTCCAGCACGTAGCGGATCCCGAACTCCCGGCCCAGATCCATGAGGCGCGCCAGACCTTCCCGGGATTTTTCCACCAGCACCATGAAATCTTCCGGCTGATGGCGGGATTCGTTGTAGTCCCAGGCGAACCAGGGATGGGCCACCCGCAGGACCTTGCCGCCCCCCGCCGCCGCCGCTTCGCTCCAGCGCCGGATCTCGTCGGTCTTCCACAATATCCCCGCGTTGATGAAGGAAACGATCTCGAGCCCCGCGTCTTCGGTGACCTTCTTCATTTCCACCGCCTCGTCATAGGCCTTTTCCACCGAGGTGAGGCCCCACTCGATGCCCTGGACGCCCGCCTTGAGGCACTCCTGAACGATTTGCGCGGGCGAGTAGTGGTCCTTGAGCCGGTTGGTGTTGATCGAAAACTTCATGATTTTTCACTCCTTATGTTGGACGCCGTTCACATCCCCGTCGGGAAATCGGCAAATTCCACTTCCACATCGAAACGTCCGGCCACTTCGGCCATGACCGCTTTGGGCCCGAAGGTCTCCGTGGCGTAGTGCCCCGCGGCGATGACGTTCAGCCCCAGCTCACGGGCGACATGGTAGTGCTGGTGGCCGATCTCGCCCGTCACCAGCAATTCCACGCCGCACTCCGCCGCCTGCTGAAGCACGCTTTCGCCCACGCTCCCCGAAACCACCGCGATCCGCTTGAACTTCACCTCGGGGTCGCCGTAGAAATCGCACTCGGAGCTCCCCGAAGCCGCCTTGAGTTTTTCCGCCAGCGTTTCCGCCGTGCAGGCCCGGCTCAAAGTGCCGCTGAAGCCCACGCTCACCCCGTTCAATTCGAAGAAGGGGGTCAGGTTTTTCAGCCCGAGCGCCCGGCTGATGCAGGCGTTGTTCCCCAGCGTCGGATGGGCGTCGAGGGGCAGATGGGCGGCGTAGAGGGTGATGCCCGAGTTGAAAAGCACCCGGAGCCGTTTCGCGGTCATCCCCGTGAGGCGGCGGAACCCCGTCCCCCAGCTGATCCCGTGGTGGACGAAAAGAAAATCCGCTTTCGTGTCCTCGGCGTATTCGATGGATTCCAAACAGGCGTCCACGGCGAAGACCGCCCGGGTCACTTCGCCTTCTCCCTCCACCTGGATCCCGTTGTTGGAATAGTCGTTGGGGAAATCCCCGAGTTTCAGCGTCTCGTCGAGAAAAGAGGTGAGTTCCGCAAGAGTCATTGCCGTTTCTCCCATTGGTCGAAGAAGTTGATGCCCATGATCGCCCAGCGCAGTTCCGTCTTGCGCATGGTGTCCAGAAAATCCCGAAAGGCGGCCCGGTCCGGAAGGGCCCCGATGGCGCGCAGCTCTTCGAAGGTGGAGCGGAAAAGGATCGGTTCCGGCCGCTCCACGCCGAAGGACTGCAATTTCTTTTCCGCCCGGCGCACCGTCCGCATACTGGCGAAATTCCTTATCAGCAGAAAGAGAGGGTAGCACCCCGCCAGCACCCAGAAGGGCCAGAGAGGAAAGTTCCCCCCGCCGAACTCCCGGACCATCGTGGCCCCCAGCAGCACCAGCGCAGGCAGGATGAAAAGCAGCGCGTCCCGCTCGCGGATGAAGCAGTTGCCGAAGGTCCGCCGCAGAAAGCTGGAACCGGTCTGGTAGGCGAAATACTCCTCCAGCTTCACCTCGCTCAGGGATTGCCGCATGGCGTGGCAGAGCTCGTGGGCCACCAGCTCCGAACGCTCGTAGACGCACCACCTCGCCCGCTCCCGGAAAGCCCCACGCAGCAGCATGACCGCAAAGCCGTTGTCCGGATCTCCGATCATGCACCCGCCCCACAGGGGCCCCACCTTGCCGGAAAGAAAAAATCCCGGCACCCGGCGGTTCTCGAATCCGTAGAGCTCCCGGGTCTTCGCCGCCGCCTCATCCATCATCTCCACCGGGATCCGGTCGGATTCCCGGACCGTGAAATCGTCGAAAAGCCGGGCCGTCCCGGCGGTCTTCAGCTCCTCCTCGAACTCGGCGAAAGCCTCTTCCGACATCCGGAACCTTTCGAGGAACGCCGGTGCCGACTCCCCCGGCAGCGGCAGAAAACCGCTCCGGTCGAGTTCCGCCGCCGCGGCGATCTCCAGCTCAGGACTCACTTGTCCTTCTCCGCGTCTCCGTTGTCGTCATCCTGTTTGCGCGGCGGACGGGGCGGACGGTTCTCCCGTCCCGGAACATTCCCCTCGCTCCCCTGAGCGCCGCCGCGGCCGCCCCGGTTCTCCCGGCCGGAGCCGTTCCCCCCGCCGGACTGACCGCCGCCGCGATTGCCCCGGTTCTCACGGGCGGCGCCGCCCTCCTCGTTGGAAGCTCCGCCGCCCCGGTTCCGGTCCTGGCTGCCCCGCTTCTGTCCCGGAGCCCCCCGGTGTTCCGGCGGCGGCACGATCTTGATCTCATCAACAGAATACTGGTTCACATTGCCGTTTTCGAGCGTGACGAACACCTTGCGCGTCAGCAGATTCCGGTCGGTGATCCGACCCTTGCCCGCAGGCGTTTCACAGTACTCGCCCTTCCGGGGCATCCCCTTGGCCAGCTCCGCGTAGCCGTCGTGCTCGTACTTGAGACAGCACTTCAGCCGCCCGCAGGCCCCCGAGATCGTCGCCGGCGTCAGCGAAAGATCCTGCTCCTTGGCCATCTTCACATTGATGGAATTGAACTCCTTCAGAAAACGGGTGCAGCAGAGCACCTGCCCGCAGACACCGATGCCGCCGTAGATCCCCGTCTCGTCCCGCACCCCGATCTGCCGGAGCTCGATCCGCGAACACCGCGCCCGCGTCAGCTCCTTGATCAGCTCCCTGAAGTCCACCCGGCCGTCAGCCGAAAACTGGATCGTCATCAGCTTCCCGTCGAGGGAACTGTGCGCGTTGATCAGCTTCATTTCCAGCCCCAGCTGCTCCACAAGAGTCTGCGTCGTGGCCAGCGCCGTCCGGTTCTTCGCCTGGTTCTCCTTCGCTTTTTCCAGATCCGCCGGCTCCGCCAGACGCTGGATCTGCGGCAGCGACGGCACCGGAGATTTCAACTTCGTCGGATCCAACTCCCGGCACACCACCCCCAGATCCGTGTAGAAATCACGGATGAAGACGCAGACGTCGTGCGGCGAAATTTCCAGATTGATATCGGCACGGGCCTCCACCGAGGCGCCGTTTTCGAGCTTAAGCAAATATATCCGTTCCACTGTTATCCCCGTCCCTTCTCTTGCGCAGGGAGTCGCTCCCCCAAGGAGCGGCTTCCCGCTGAAATCGCGGCGGGAAATCTTTTCCCGCAATATAAATATAGCAGTCCATCGCCCCCTTTTCAACCGCTGTTTCCTCTTTTTCTCCCCCTTTCATCCCGTTTTTTGGCCATTTTTCCCTTTTTTTTCTCTTCCGAACTTGACAAATCCCCTTTGACGGTGTATGTTAGGCAAATACGCGGTGGTTGTAGCGCAGTTGGTTAGCGCGTCTGGTTGTGGCCCAGAAGGTCGCCGGTTCGAGTCCGGTCTACCACCCCATTCTCAAATACAACGGAGGCGCGCTTACGGCGCGGCCTCCTTTTTTGTGCTTGAAAACGAGTTTTCGCACAAAAAAGCATGCCGTGCCGCGCTCCGCTGATGGCGGTCCCCGCCATCGCGCACCTCCTGGGCTTGGGGTGTGGTTGCCTTCGCTCCGCCTGACGGCTCCGCTCAGGCTCGGCGCTCCGCGCCGTGTGGCCCAGTGCGTCCCCGCCCCCTTTGTTCGCGGTATTGAACTGCCGCCCGCGCTTCGCTTGGGCGGAAAGAGATGCTTGCCTTCGCGTAGCTCAGGCTCGGCGCTCCGCGCCGTGTGGCCCAGTGCGTCCCCGCTCCCCTTGTTCGCGGTATTGAACTGCCGCCCGCGCTCCGCTTGGGCGGGAAAGCCGATTGCCTTCGCTTTGCTCAGGCGCGTTGGGCCGATTGCCCGCGCGCCTCCTGGGCTGGGGGAGTGGTTGCCTTGCGCTGCTCGATGCTTACGCATCTCCGCTGCTCAGGCTCGGCGCTCGCGCGCCGTGTGGCCCAGTGCGTCCCCGCCCCCTTGTTCGCGGTATTGAACTGCCGCCCGCGCTCCGCTTGGGCGAAAGAATAACTGCCCGCGCTTCGCTTGGGCGGAAAAGATGCTTGCCTTCGCTCCGCTCTGGCTCGGCGCTCGCGCGCCGTGTGGCCCAGTGCGTCCCCGCTCCCCTTGTTCGCGGTATTGAACTGCCGCCCGCGCTTCGCTTGGGCGGGAAAGCCGATTGCCTTCGCTTTGCTCAGGCGCGTTGGGCCGATTGCCCGCGCTCCGCTTGGGCTGCCGCCCCCGCAGGGTCCCACTTGTCCTACTGGTCCTACCCGGCGGTCAGAGGGCCCGCCAGCGCTCCGCTTGAGCGGTCAAAGGCCTGCCTTCGCTTCGCTCTGACTCGCGGGGCCGATTGCCCGCGCAACACAGCCCGCAAGGTCTGACTTGTCCGACAGGTCAGACAAAAATACTTGCCGCCGGGCGGCTCGAAAAAGGACTTGCTTTTTTTCGGAAACAGTGCTATATTAGAGGCCGTGATCCGGTTTTGTTCCCTTGTTGCGGCCTCCCGAAAATCAGAACGAGGAATTCGACGATGCAAACGTGTATCAAGTCGAGCATGATAATGGCAGTCGTCATCATTTTGTCCTACGTCATCCCGCTGTTTCTGCCGTGGGCTTATCCGGTTTCGATGATCGGGCTGGCTGCCGTTCTGCTCGCCTTTCTGTTGTGGTATCACCTGAGAAGATTTTTAGTCTACCGTGCGATGCAAAGGCAGACCGACGTCGATCTGTCGCAGTTCATGCAGGTGCATCTCACGTTTACCGAGAGACAAAAGTACATCGTTTCCGAGGAAGAATTGATGGCGTACCCTGCTTCCGGGAATTTGAGAAACATCCTGAATGACAATCAAAGGATATTCCTGCGGATCTCTCCCGATTCCGCCAAGGTCTTTTTCCATTGCAGCGGAAAGATTTTTATTCTGACGCTGTGGCTGGTTTTGACTTTGGTCTTCCGGGTATTTTTCAGATAGGGAAACGAAGGAGGTTGACGATGCGTAATATTGTGACTGCTGCATTCTTGATTATCCCGCTTTTGCTGTTTGTTTGTTACATATTCGTTTTTCATTTCTTCGGCATACTGAGAAAGAAGGCCCGAACCGAAAAAGAGAAATGCTGCGTCGAGTTTCTGCTTCTCCCGAGGCGAAATCCGTTGTTGACCAAGGAAGAGGTCGAAATACTGAAGGGAATCGATTCCCGTGCCTCGAAGGGGTTTCAGATCGCGCGGCTGATCGGTGTCGGGATCGTTTTTCTCGGGATCGTCCTTATCGTCCTGGGGACCTTGCTGGAGATGCGGAATGCATGACGATCCGAAGCATACATCATCGACAAGACCGGAGGTCCGCATGAGCGCCGTCATGAAAATCGCGTCCTGTTGTTCTGCCTTGTTTCTTGCCTTCTGCGGGGGATGTTCTCCCCTTACGGGGCTGCCGCCTGAGGAGTATGCGCTGAAACAGTGTGTTTCCCGCTGCGATCCGAAAAAGGTTCTTTCTCCCTTGAGCGAGGAACGGAGATCCGAGATCGAACCGCTGCGCGATTTTCACGTTCGGGCTTCAACAAGGGACTCGCGTCCGGTCGCGGTCATCGATATATGGGGCGGTCTTTTCAGACGCTGGCGGACCTTTCTGCTCTTCGAAAAGGAAATCGTTTACATCGACTTCGGGCGGCACAACAACGTCCTCCAAATAAAGAAAGTTCCGCTTCCGCCCGAAACAAGCCGCTCGTTGAAGGAAAAATTGCATCGCCTCGAAACTTATCCCGGAGAAACCTGCCTCTGCGGCGGCGATATCCCCATGGGGCTTTTTACGGTCGGTTGCGGCGGAAAACTTCATTCCTTCATGGTCGATCTTGCTCCGTACATGCTTGCGTTTTCGGGCAAAGAATGTGGCGTGAGCCGGGAATATCTTACGGCGCAGGAGATCTGTTGCTCGGTGCACGAGGCGTGCAATTTGTTGCCGAAGGTCGAACGGCAAGCCGAAGACAGGAGCAAATGAAACGCGGGCAAAGAGTGCATTCCGCGGCGGGCTCAGGATAGGGCGTTCGCATTGGGAGGCCGCCTGTTTCACCTGGCCATGTGCCCGGATCGGCTTCGGAGCCGATTCGTTGAAGGTGGCGGCGACGGCCCACGCGAACAAAAGCTTTTTTATCTTTCGCCCCCTCGTTTTCCGGATCGCAAGTTGGAAAGAAACGGGAAGCTCAAAGCTCTCCTTCGACGACGGCCACGGCGGCGCCGGGGAGCGTGTAGGAGCCTCCCTCGACAACGATGCGCTTCGGATTCAGCGCGTCGGGGCAGAGTTCGGAAATCTCCAGCTCCGGATCGGCGGCGATCTCCCAGACGGTGAATTTTTCCATCCGCCTGCCGTCCACGGCGAACTCCAGTTTGCAGGGGGAACGGCGCTCCTTGTTGACTAGGTGGCAGAAGAATTTGCCGCCGCTCCGGCTGGCGGCGGCGTCCACGGTCGAAGGAGCCGCGACTTTCACCGCCTCCTCCCCGATGTGGGCGCGGTAGAGCGCGGCGATGCGGCCCACGGGCATCAGGAAGGGGTGAGTCCCGAACCATCCGGGCGCGGGCAGGATCACCGCGTTGGAGTTCCAGCGGCTGCCCATGAAGTCCGCCAAGGTGGCGATCTCCATCACGTCCCCGTTGCGCTGGAGCGTGTTGAAGCACCCCGCGTACATGGCCCCCGCCGCCCAGCTCGCCATGAGCCCGGAACGGTCCCGGCCCTCCTGCACCAGGTGGCCTTCGGTCTGGGCGAGCTTTTTGCCGTAGGGGAGAACGCTCCGGCGCATGTATTCGACGCGTGAAGCGAAGTCCCCCGCCGCCTTCCAGAGGAGTTCCCACGTGAGGGCGGGATCTTTTCTGTATTCCGTGCCCCGGAGCGGGGCGTACTCCTCCCCCACGGCGAAGTGGTTGTGGAAGGCCACCAGTTCCGCGCCGTTGCCGGCGGTTTCGCAGACGGCGGCGGTCCAGTCGGAGTTCTCGCCTTTCAGGTACCGCTCCTTCCACACCTGATTGGGGCCGTCGCCCCAGACGATGAGGCGGATCCCCGGATCCGCCCTGCGCATGGCCTTGACGAATTCGGCGGCGTGGGCGGCGTTTTCGCGCAGATCGAAGCCGGAAGAGGAAAACACCGGGGGCTGGTAGCCCGTTTCGTTGCCGATCTGCCAGTAACGCACGTTGTAGGGCTCCTTCGCCCCGTGGCTCAGGCGGAGCTCGTCGTCGGGGTCGTTGCAGTAGCGGACCCAGGCCGCCGCCTCTTCGGCGTCGCCGATGCGGCAGTCTCCCGGAACCGGCTCGTACCAGAAGGACTGGCCGTCGGAAAGGAAATTCACGTTGAGCAGCAGTTCGGCCCCGAGCTCCCGGACGAGCGCCGCCAGCTCCGCCGTGCCCACCTGATTGAGATAGATCCCTTCCCAGCAGATGTTGTGCATGGGGATCCTCTTGGGGCCCACCCCCTCGCGCCAGTGGTAGTACGAGGAAAAGCAGCCGCCCCAGCGGATCATGGAGGGGGCGAGTTCCTTCAATATCTCCAGAGTGGAGCGGTGCCAGCGGTTTTTCCGGAAGTCCCACGCGGCGTCGATGGAGCTGTCCGCCGTGCCCAGCGGCTCGGCGAACTGCATGAAAAGATAGGGCGAAAGCCGGAAGAGCGGCCTCGATTCCAAGGCGATGGTGTTCATGGGTCCCAAGTCTCCCTGAATTGATAAAAAAGCGGCGACGCCATAATGTAGCCGTATGCCCTTGTTTTTTCAAGTCCGCGACATGGGGGAAGTTCTTTTTTTCCCGTCCAAAGGCAATTGCGGCCGCTGCGATACGAACGGTTTGATTTTTGAAGCTTGCGGGAACTTCGCCGGAATTATGCCCGGCCGGGCAAAAAGACCAGCAGCGGTATTCCGCCACGTGCGCAAGCTCATGACGGATCACTTCCTGCAGAAAGGCCTCCTCATCGGGATCCTCCAGTTTAACGACATTCAATTCGATTCGATCGGGCCGCGCCGGCCCGTTCACGCCGTCGTCCAGACGTTTGATCCGGATTTGCGCTACGAATCCCAATTTCTCCGGATCGGCCGGATCGGTACGTCCCATCTTCCGCCACACCTCCGAGGCAATTTCCTCCGCACGGCGGACAAGCAAGTTTTCGGTCTGCATATCATCCCCGCTCTTGTTTATTTTTAGTTTCACCGTGTTCAGCCGGAGGAGATGGAAAAGGCTTATCTGCATCCGGAACATCCGCTGACCGCGCTGATCCTGACTGCGGAGCATATCCATCGCTCGCGGAATATGGAACTTTTTGCGCGGAAACATCATATCCCGATCCTGGCAAGCTTCTTCATGGAGTGCAAGATGAGACTTCAGAAGCTGCCGCTCATCTACTGTTTCCCGCCGGCGGTGATCGATCTCTACGGAGTGAAGATCGGCTTTCACCCCATCCGTTACGACTCCATCGATCCGGTCTTTCTCACCATCGAGGACGATGAAAAAATCGGCATCGTGATCGACGGGAAACTGGATGAGGAAAGTGCGGAAACCCTCATGAACTGCCGCCGGATCGTGCTGTGCAACGAGGCAAAACTGCAAGATGCCATGCCGCCCGCCCTGCGCCGCAGGCTCCTTTCCGTATACAACACGCCGGAAGAACTGCAGGAACTGTTCCGGGATTATAAAGGGGAGATCATCAAAAGGTGAAGGATTTATGTTTTTTGTTTGGATCTCTTTCCTCCGCCGAGGCTTCGGAGGGCATGATTTTACCGCTTCGCGGTTTTTGCGCACAAAAAAAGACCGCTCTAAGCGGCCTTGAAAATCATGGTGGAGCAAAAGAGACTTGAACTCTCGACCCCCACACTGCCAGTGTGGTGCTCTAGCCAACTGAGCTATTGCCCCATGTATGCAACATAATATATACCCGGTCGGCCCGTTTGTCAAGGGCTTTTCGGAAAAAAAAGTCCTTTTTCCGCAAAATCCCGCGGCGGAGGCGGGAACTCCCGGAGTTCAGAGGCTTTCCATGAAGGCGTTTATGCGGCGGAGCGCCTCCGTCAGCTCTTTGGCCGAGGTCGCGTAGCAGCAGCGCAGAAACCCTTCGCCGCCGGGGCCGAAGGCCGGACCCGGCACCGCCGCCACATGCTGAGATTCGAGAAGCTTTTCCGCAAACTCTTCGCTGCTCAGGCCCGTGCCCGCAATGGAGGGAAAGGCGTAAAACGCGCCGTCGGGCAACCGGCACTGGAGCCCCGCCCGGTTCAAGCCGGCGACGAACATATCCCTGCGCTGACGGTAGCTCTCGATCATCTCCTCCCGGGCGGCGGCCCCGTTGCGGAGCGCCTCCAGCGCCGCTTCCTGCGCCACCGTGGGGGCGCACATGATGGCGTACTGATGGATCTTCATCATGGCGCCGATGAGCTCCGACGGACCGCAGGCGTAGCCGATGCGCCACCCCGTCATGGCAAAGGCCTTGGAAAAGCCGTGCAGGAATACGGTCCGTTCCGCCATCCCCGGCAGCGAGGCGATGGAACAGTGCCGCCCCGAGTAGTCCAGCTCCGAATAGATCTCGTCGGTCAGGACCGCCAAGTCGTGCTTCCGGGCGATGGCGGCGATCTTTTCCAGCCCGGAGCGGTCCATGACCGCCCCCGTGGGGTTGCAGGGAAAGTTCAGGAGCAAGGCCCGCGTCCGGGGCGTGACCGCCCGTTCCACATCCTCGGGGAGCAGCGCGAAGCCGTTTTCCGCCCTGGCGGTCACGGGCACGGGAACGCCGTAGGCCATGGTGATTTCCGCCGGATAGGAGACGTAGCAGGGGGCAGGATAGATCACCTCGTCCCCCGGATTCAGCAGGGCCCGGAAGGCCAGGTCCACGGCTTCGCTCACCCCCACCGTCACCAGACACTCCGTGTCGGGATCGTAGGAGGCGTGGTAGCGCTCCTCCACATAACGGCAGATCTCCCGCCGCAGTGCGGGCATCCCCAGATTGGAGGTGTAGGCCGTGTGCCCCTTTTCGATGGAGTAGATGCCGCTTTCGCGGATCGTCCACGGCGTGGTGAAATCCGGCTCCCCCACCCCCAGGGAGATGACGTCCTCCATGGAGCTGACCAGGTCGAAGAATTTCCGTATGCCGCTCCGGGGCAGATCCCGGATATGGTCAGAAACAAATCTTGAGCCGTTCATACTCTTCATCGTCCTCCATGACCCGGCCCGACTCCTTGTATTTGCGGAGCATGAAGGCCGTCGAGGTGGAGATGACGCCGTCGATGGTGGCCAGTTTGGCCGCGACGAAATGGGCTACTTCCTGCAGATTCTTCCCCCTGACCGTCAGCAGCAGGTCGCAGGAGCCGGAAACCAGACACAGATCCGTCACCTCGGGAAACTTGGCGATCCGCCGGGCGACCTGATCGAATCCCCCTTCGCGGCGGGGGGCGGCCTTGACTTCGATGAGGGCCTTGACCTCGCTGCCGCCGTCCCCTTCGTTGAGGATGGCGGTGTAGCCCCGGATGGTGCCGTTTTCCTCGAGCTCCGCGATGAGCTTCGCCGCCTCTTCGGGCGTGATCCCGACCCGCCGGGCGATCTCGGGCAGCTCCAGCCGGGCGTTCTCCTTCAGGAGCCCGAGGAGCTTTTCAACGCTGCCGCCGTCAGAATTTTCCATAGAAGACCACCACCAGGATCACCAGCAGCACGCCGTTGTAGAGGAAACTGTCGAGCACGTCGAAGGCTCCGCCCATGCCGGGGATGTATTTTCCGGAATCCTTGAAGTCACAGCGGCGTTTCACCGCCGACTCGGTCAGGTCGCCGAAGAAGCTCCCCAGCCCCAGCACCACGCCGGAGGTGATGCACCAGGCAAGTTTCAGCCCGCCCCACCAGTGGAAACAGCAGGCCGCCAGCACCGAAAGGATCAGTCCGCCCGCGAGGCCTTCCCAGGACTTTTTCGGACTGATGGCGGGCGCGATCTTGTGACTGCCGCCGGGCAGGAAGGTCGCCGCCGTCATGCCGAAGATGTAGCCGCCCGTATCCATGGCCTTGGAAACGGCCACGAGGAAAAGCAGGGCGTTCATCCCCTCGGAAGCAAAGGGATTGAGATTGAGCCACGGAATGCGCAGATACCAGCACATGCAGGCGATCAGGAACGGCGCGCCGAAGCCCAGCAGGATCCCCACCGAACCGATGAGCCGTTCGAGGATCCCTTCCTTGCGGAAGAGCAGCGCGACCGCGGGGACGATAAGCAGCACCGCCAGACCGGAAACCGCCAGATCGATCTGGGTGGAGATGCTGAAGCGGTCCAGCTGTTTGAGCAGCAGCTGAAGATTCAGGCCGCCCAGAACGACGATCCCCGCGATAACCCCCGTAAGTTTCGGGAAGGAATGGACTGCGATCTTTTCCGCCATTGCGGCCGTTTCGTAGACGGCGAGCCCCACGGCCACGGGCGCGAGGACGGTGAGGATGTAGAACCCTCCCTGCTTCCAGAAAAAGATGGCGGCCCCCAGCGCGATGAGCAGGGGAAAACTGATGAGACGGTACTTCAGCATGTCAACTCCCAGAATTCGGACTCCACCGCCGCGCAGAACGCGTGGTACAGGGGCAGATGGAGTTCTTGGATTTTATATGTTTCCGACTCCGGCGCACTTACGACGATGTCGGCGAATTTTTCACAGATCCCGTGGCGGTTGCCCGTGAGCAGGGCGCCGGTCACGCCCCGGACCTGCGCGGCCATCAGGGCCCGGCGCAGATTTTCCGCGCCGCCCCCGGTGGAAATGGCGAGAAAGAGGTCTCCGGGCTTCGCCAGCGCCCACAGCTGCTGGGCGAAGGTGTTCAGGGGCTCCACGTCGTTGATGAAAGCCGTGGTGAAGCCGGGATGGGACAGCAGAGAGACGGCGGGGAGCCCTTCCTGAAGATGCCGGGCGAGGGCCGTGCCTTCTTCGCCGAAAAGCGCTTCGAAGCGCCGGGTCTCCTCCTCCTTCAGAACTCTCCGGGAGCGGAACCCTTTCAGGAGTTCGCCGCAGATGTGGTCGGCGTCGGCGCCGCTGCCGCCGTTGCCGGCGACGAAGAAGGTCCCGCCCCGGCGGAAACAGGTCACGGCGGCGCCGATGAGCCGGGTCAGCTCGGGCACGCAGCCGGCGAGGGCGGGGTAGCGCCGGACAAGGTCTTCGAGGATCGTCTGCTGATTTTCCATGATCGACTCCTTCGTTTCAGTATACGAACAGCATTTCCCGGTACTTGGGCAGAGGCCAGGACTGGTCCTCCAGCACCCCTTCCAGCGCATCGGCGGCCCGCCGGACTTCGGCGAGGGCGGCGAGGATCCCGGCGGGGTCGTCCTTCTTCAGGACCTCCTCCAGGGCGAGGCAGCTGTCGGAAAGGCGGTCGAGCCCTCCGCCCAGAGCCTTGACGGTCCGCTCCATGGCGCTCCTGCCCGGACGGTCGCCCAAGGCGTTCAGCGTCTCCACGGCGCTGCCCAGCTGGATGGACACGGCGGGCAGGATGATGCTCCGGGCCGTTTCCAGCCCCACTTCGCCCTCGATGCGGATCTTGCGGCGGTACTCGGCCAGGAACACCTCGTAGCGGGATTCCATTTCCGCTTCCGAAAGCACACCGTAACGGGCCATGAGCTCCTTGTTGGCCTTGTACTTGAGGGGCTTGAGGGCTTCGAGGGTGGAAGTCAAGTTGACCAGACCCCGGCGTTCGGCTTCGGCGGCCCAGGCGGCGCTGTAGTTGTCGCCGTTGAAAACGATGCGCTTGTGAGCCGAATAGACCGACTTCAGAAGCTGCTGGAGTTTCTTGTTGAACTCCTTTTCGGGGAATTTTTCCAGCTTTTCGGAAAAGAAATCCAGCGATTCGGCCACGATGGTGTTCAGCATCATGTTCACCCCGGAGCAGGACTGGCTGGCGCCGGGGGCCCGGAATTCGAACTTGTTGCCGGTGAAAGCGAAGGGACTGGTCCGGTTCCGGTCGGTGGTGTCGCGGGGGAGCGGCGGGAGCGTGTCCACGCCGATGATCATGCTGTTGTTCCGCCCCTTGCCCTTGCCGGAGGGGACGCCGGAATCCAGCTGTTCGAGGATCTCCGTCAGCTGTTCGCCCAGGAAAATGGAGATGATGGCGGGCGGCGCTTCGCAGGCCCCCAGCCGGTGGTCGTTCCCGGCGGCTCCCGTGGTGGTCCGCAACAGGTCGCTGTGGAGATCCACCGCCCGGAGTATGGCGCAGAGGGCGGTCAGGAAGAGGGCGTTTTCCGCCGGATCGGAACCGGGGTCGAAGAGCTGGCGGCCGCCGTAGGAAACCGACCAGTTGTTGTGCTTGCCCGAGCCGTTGACCCCGGCGAAGGGTTTTTCGTGGAGCAGGCAGATGAGGCCGTTGCGCTCCGCCGTCTGCCGGAGTATTTCCATGACCAGCATGTTGTGGTCCACGGCCAGATTCTGCTCCTCGTAGACGGCGGCCAGTTCGAACTGGGCCGGGGCCGCCTCGTTGTGGCGGGTCTTGGCCGGGATCCCCAGCTTCCACAGCTCCTGCTCCACCTCGGACATGAAGTTCAGGATGCGGGGCCGGATGGAGCCGAAATAGTGGTCCTCGAGCTGCTGATGCTTCGGCGGCGGAGCCCCGAAAAGGGTCCGCCCGGTCTGCACCAGATCGGGACGCAGGAAGTAGAAATTCTTGTCGATGAGGAAATACTCCTGCTCCGCCCCGAGGGAGATCTGGACGTGATCGTCCTCCTTGCCGAAGCACTTCATGAAGCGCTTGACCGCGTTCCGAAGGGCCTGGATGGAGCGCAGGAGCGGCGTCTTCCGGTCCAGCGCCGCCCCGGTGTAGGAGTAGAAAGCCGTGGGGATGCACAACGTCGCCCCCTTGGCATGGCGCTTGATGAAGGCCGGACTCGTGGGATCCCAGGCTGTGTATCCCCTGGCTTCGAAGGTGCACCGGAGCCCCCCCGAAGGAAAGCTCGAGGCGTCGGGTTCCCCCATGATCAGGTTTTTCCCGGAAAAGGACATGACGGCCTGAGCCATGCCGGTGCTTTCGAGAAAGGCGTCGTGCTTTTCCGCCGTGCCCCCCGTGAGGGGCTGAAACCAGTGGGTGAAGTGGGTCGCGCCGCGGGACATGGCCCATTCCTTCATGGCGTGGGCCACATCGCCCGCGATGGCGGGATCCAGAGGCGCGCCGCGGGTGATGGTCGACAGAAGTTTTTCCGCCGTGCGCTTGGGCAGATACTGTCGGATGGCCGCCGCGTTGAAGACATCTTCCCCGTAAGAGGCGATGTCGGCGCCTGCCGCGGGGCAGGGCCCCGGAACGGGACGGGAGGCGATCGTGTTGATCGCGTAGATCCGGTTGTTGCTGCTCATTGCACTTTCTCCTGTTGAGCCGATGAAAAGAAGTTCCCCGGCGGGAGCGGGTCGTCATCTTGCGGCGGGACGGCCCCTCCCCGTGTGATATAATATATCATCAAAGCCTCCTTTTGCAAGCTCCGGAAGCGAGATAAGGGAAAATATCGTTTTTTTCTTGCCTGCAACGGGCCATTTCGCTTGCCTTTGCGCCCTTTCGATGGTATATTTTCCCGCGGTCGACTGCTTCTGCCGCGGTCCCGGTTCGGACTCCGCGGCGGATCGGCCTGTCGGAGCCGGGTTCTCGGACCGGGCAGTCCGGCGCGAAGCGACATCTGAAACTTCCGGAGGCGATGGTGAAATCTGCGGGTCTTGTTTTCTTTCTTCTGCTGGGTGCCCTGCTGCACGCGGCGGAAGAACGGGTGACTTTTTCGCCCGGTCCCGGCGTGGAGCTGGAAACCATCGAGATGCTCCGGGAGTACGACCGCTTTCTGGGGGAACTTTTCCCCAGAGGGGGGCGGAAATTCCGGCGTCTGCTCTTCGAGATCGGCGCGCCCGCTCCGGAAGCGCCCCGCGGGAAGCTGGTCGTTTCGCTGGCGCCGGGGCCGCTGAAACGCCGGGAGCTGAGCGAACTGGTCCGGGCCGGAGAAGCCCTGCTGCGTTCCCGCGGATTCACCGCCGCCGAAAGCCGGGTCCCCCGCTGGATCGCCGGGGCTTTCAGACAGCTGGACCGGGCCCGGAGGGCCGAGAGAAAGTACTTCTTCAGCAACGGCCGTTTCCCGGCGGTCGAAGCCATGCTCCGCAGGGATATCCTGCCCGGACCGGAAAAACTGCTCGCCGAAGGCCCTTCCGCAGTTTCTCCGGCGGAAAGGTACTGGTTCGACGACTGTGCGGGCGTCGCGGCCCGGGCGCTGCGCCGTTCCGGATTCCGGGGGGCTCCGGCGGAGGCGGGGAAGGCCCTCGAAAAGCTCGCCCGTGAGGGGAAGTTCCACCACGCCGTTTCCGAAGCGGTGTGGACCGCTTTGAATCCCCTCTGCGCGGAACTGACCCGGAAGGAGCTCGACAAACTGCTGAAGGTCACCCTGCCCGCGCTGGAGGAAAGCGAAGGACGTCCCGCCGTGAAGGAAACGCAAGTTCCTCTGCGGCTCCTCCCGGCGCAGCTGGCCCAGCGGCCGGACCGGGAGCAGGTCTGCACCGACTGCTTCCGCCGTTTCGAGCGGCAGATCCCCCTGATGCCTCCCGTTCTGCGCCCGGCTCTGCGGCTGACGGCGGGGTGGATCCGGAGCCTGGGACAGGATCCCGGCTCCGAGGCCGGATTCAAGGCGGCGCTGGCGCATCTGGAACACACTTTCGGGCTTTACCGGGAACGCTCCGAACTGCTGGACGGTTTTTCCGACACCCCCCTTTCCGCCGCCCGGAGCTGGCGCGGGGCGCTGCTGGAAAACGGCGACCCCGGTACGCTCCTCGCCCCGGACGCCCGGAAAGCCCTGCTGGAAATCGAGAAAATGTACACTCACTGACCTTGTCGGGAATATCGGAAGAAAGAATATGGCAGAAAACAAGAAACGGAAAATCACCTGGCTCTGGGTCGGCCTGACCGCGGCGGCGGTCTGCGTCGCCGTGGTCACCTACCGCTGGTGGGCTCCCGAAGCGAGCCGCCGGGCGGCGGGGTTTTTCCGGCCCTATCTGACCCTGGCCGGGACCGGGCAGGCCGCGCTGTCGGACCGGACGCTCCTGCTCCACGACCGCATCACCCTGGCCCGCGAGGTGGAAACGCTCCGCCGCCACACCGCCGATCTGGAAAGCCGCAGCGGTCTGGCGCTGACTTTGCTGGACGAGAACCGCAGGCTCCGGCTCCATCTGGGCCTGGAGCCGCCCCGGCCGTGGCACTATGTCCACACCGAGGTCCTGCTGCTGGACCCCTACGCCTGGCAGAGCTCCTTCACCATCGCCCACGGCAGTTCCCGCGGGATCGCTCCGGGAGACGCGGTCATCGAATGCCGGACCCCGGGGATCCGCAATCTGGTGGGCATCATCGGCAAGGTGGAGCCCGACCGGGCCCAGGTCCTCATGCCGGGCAACCCGGCGGTGCGGCTGTCGGTACGGCTGGGGAACTCCGATCTGGTGGGGTTCCTCAACTCCAGTGAACGCTCCGCCACCATGCAGGAGGTCCCCGTGGGGCTGATCCCCCGGGAGTATGTCTTCAAGAAGGGGCAGGCGGTGGTCACCACCGGGCTGGAACGGAACATCCCCGCCGGGCTGAAGGTGGGCGAAATGGACTCCATGGACTCCGAAGGGGAATTTTTCGCCGGGGACACCCGCAAATCGGGCTTCGTCAAACTCTCCTCCAATTACAGTTCCCTGCGTTTTCTTGTGGTCATCACCGGGAAGGAACCGCCCCGGCCGCCGCGAAAGGGGCGCTGAATGCTCAAGATCCTTCACGGCGCAACGGCTCTGGTCCTGGCGGTCCTGCTGGAACTGCTGGCAGGGGATCTGGCTCTGGTCCTGCCCCTGAGCGGCTGTGTGCTGCACCGGATCACGGCGGGAGCAAACTACTGCGTCATCTTCGCTTCCGGCTTCGGCGTCGGACTGCTTTTCGATCTGCTCTACTGGCGCGCCTTCCCCGGCACGGCCCTGGTCTTCGGCGCGGGGCTGACCGCGGCCCGCTGGCTGTGCCGCCGCGCCGATCTCGAGAACCGTTTCGCCGCCGCGTTGTTCGGAGGAGCCCTCGTCGGGCTCTTCACCATCCTCCCCCTGACGGCGGCGAACACGCTGCAAAGCGGGTTCCGCACCATCACGGGGGGGACCGTTCTCGCCGGGATCGCCGGTGCGGCGCTCTTCCAGCTGCTGATCTGTCCCGGCCCCGGCAAAGCCCCGGCCGGGGAGCCGCCGCTGAACGTCCCGGAGCGTCCCGCGTCCCGGCGGAAGCCGCCCCGTCGGCCCCGGCCCGGAAAGAAGGAGTAGGGTTTCCTCATGGCTCGCAAAGGGAAAAAACAGCCGCTCTCCTCTTCCGGAAACGCGTTCACCAGTCTGCTGGCGGACTCCCGTGTCCGCATCGTCGTGACCGGGTGCGTCATGGCCCTTTTTCTGGGCGCCATTCCCGTCCGGCTCTGGCAGGAACAGATCCTTTCCGGCGAGGAGCGGCAGCAGAAGATCACTTCGCAGTCCGTGAAGAGGGTCCGGCTCCCCGGACGGCGGGGAACGCTCCGGACAGTGGAGGGCGTTCTCCTCGCCGGCAACACCGGGACCTTGCGTCTGCTTTTTTTCCCGGAACTCATGCGCCGGAACAGGAACATGCCCGTGCCCGAGTACATGCGGAACTTCAGGGCCGACAGGACCGCGCCCTGGATCAAGCGGGAAACGGAGCGGGACAAGGAGGGGAAGAAAAAGCCCGATCCCTACAGGAAGAGTTCCCGTGAACTGACCATCGAATACATGCTGGGAACGGCCGACGCGGTCTGCCGGGCCGCCGGGAGGAAAAGCAGACTCACCTTTTTCAAGATCCACTCCCACCTCTACCGCCAGCCCTCCATGCCCCTCGCGGTCATGGAGGATCTCACCCCCCTCGAAGCCGCCCGCGCCATGGAGTTCGCCTCCGGGATCCCCGGCGTCGAACTGGTGGGGGCCGACGTGCGGAGTTATCCGGAAGGGCCCTTCGCCGCCCATCTCATCGGCTTCACCGGAAACGATCCCATGCCCTCCCCCGCGGAGCGCCGGGAGTTCAATCTCTACGTCCCCGACGTGGTAGGCCGCCAGGGGGCGGAAAAGGCCTTCGACCATATCGAGGGAAACGATGAGGTGCGGGGCCTGCTGGGGCTGCCGGGCTACGCGCTGATCCGGGTCAACAACATCGGCCACGCCATCAACCGGCACATCGGCCGGAGCGAACCCATCCACGGCAACGAAGTCTTCCTCACCATCGATTCACGGGCCCAGAGGCTGGCCGAAGCGCTTCTCGGGGGCCGCCCCGGCGCCTTCGTGGTGCTGGACTGCGCCACGGGAGCGGTGCTGGCGGCGGCCTCGGCACCCTCCTACGATCTGAACCGCTTCACTCCGGTAATCCCGGCGGAGTATTACTCCGAACTTGCCAAAGACAAATCGCTCCCCCTGCTCAACCGGGCCATGCAGGGGGTCTACACGCCGGGCTCCATCATGAAGGTCCTAGTGGCCCTGGCGCTGCTCAACAACGGGTTCGATCCCGCCACGGTCATCGACTGTCCGGGGTACGCCGCCGTCGGCAACACCAAAATACGCTGTTCCAGCCGCTACGGCCACGGGGAACTGGATCTCGAAGGAGCCATCAAACACTCCTGCAACCCCTACATGATCAAGGCTTCGGCCAACTTGCCCGTCGAGGAGATCGCTGCGGTCATGGCCAGCGCCGGTCTGGGCAGACGCACCAACGTCGGGATCGAAGAGGCCGCCGGGCTCCTTCCCTCGCGGGCGGCCAAGGCGGCGCGCTACGAGGGATATCAGGGCCGCTGGAACGCCTTCGACTCCGCCCTCGTTTCCATCGGGCAGGGCTTGATCCAGGTGACGCCCCTGCAGGCGGCCAACGTGGCCGCGGCCTTCGCCAACTCCGGCGTCTGGTACCGTCCCCACCTGCTGGACCGGGTCACCGACGCCATGGGCCGGACCCTCTACAAGTACAAGCCCGAGATCGGAGGACGGCTCAAAGCTTCGCCGCAGGCCATCGAAACGGTCCGTCGGGGCATGTTCAAAGTGGTCAACGAATCGGGCGGTTCGGGCCGCCGTGCCGCCCGGAAGGGGCTGGAAATCTACGGCAAGACCGGCTCCGCCCAGGGCGTCAGGAAGGACAAGACGCGCATTGTCACCACCTGGTTCATCGCATTCGTGAAACACAAAGGCAGAAGTTACGCTTCGGCTCTGGTCTTCGACGACGGAGTCTCGGGCGGTTCCGACTGCGCCCCCCTGACGGGGACCTTCTTTCAACGCTATTTGCTGGAGAACAGATGAATATGGACAAGAAGAAAATCCGTGTGGTCGTCCTCGGAGCCACGGGCTCCGTGGGGACTTCCGCCCTCAACGTGATCCGGGCCGACCGGGAGCGTTTCGACGTGGTGGGCCTGAGCGGCCGCACCCGTCTCGCCGAACTGGCCGCCTTGTGCCGGGAATTCGGCTGTTCCCGTGCGGTGACCGCGGACCCCGCCCGGCTGGAGGAGCTGCGCCGCCTGCTGCCCGGATGCACCTGCGGCGCGGGCATTTCCGGCATGACCGAACTGGCCTGCGCTCCGGAAACGGAAACGCTCCTCTGCGCCGTGGCCGGAGCCGACGGTCTGCTCCCCGTCATGGAGGCGCTGAAGGCCGGGAAAAAGGTGGCGCTGGCCAGCAAGGAGGTGCTGGTCCTGGCGGGCGATCTGGTCATGCCTCTGGCCCGGCCCGAGACTTTGCTCCCGGTGGACAGCGAACACGCCGCCGTCCGGCAGTGCCTCGAAGGCCGGCGGCCGCAGGAGATCCGCAAGATCATCCTCACCGCCTCGGGGGGCCCCTTCCGCACCTGGGGAAAGGAGGCGATCCTCACCGCCTCGCCGGAACAGGCCCTGCGCCATCCCACCTGGAACATGGGCCGCAAGATCACCGTGGATTCCGCCTCCATGATGAACAAGGCCCTGGAACTGGTCGAAGCCCATCATCTTTTCGGCGTCGGTCCCGAAGGGCTGGGGGTGCTGATCCATCCCCAATCCCAGATCCACGCGCTGGTGGAACTCGCCGACGGCTCCTTCATCGCTCAGGCGGCGGTCCCCGACATGCGGCTCCCGACGGCCTGGGCGCTGACCTGGCCCGACCGGGGGAGTTTCGATTTCCCCGCCTACGACTGGCGCACGGCGGGTGAGATGAGCTTCTTCGAACCCGACCGGGCCAAATTTCCCTCCTTCGACTTCGCCGACGCCGCGCTCCGGGCGGGGGGCACCCTCCCCGGCGTCATGAGCGCCGCCAACGACGTGGCCGTGGAGCGTTTCCTCGCCCGCGAGATCCCCTTCGGCGGCATCTGGCGGATCATCGAACAGGTCATGGCCGCCCACACGCTTTCCCGCGCCGGTTCTCTCGACGAGATCATGGCCGCCGACGCCTGGGCCCGAGCCAAAGCACGGGAGGTCCGGTCGTGAACGCCTTTTTCCGCCGGTACTGGAAGAAACTGCTCTGGGGGCTCTGTCTGCTGGCGCTGGCCGGGCGCTTCGGGGGCCTTTTCGCCGCACTGGATTACGACGAGATCTGGACTTTGGAATTCTTTTCCACGAGACCCGTTTCGGCCATTTTTCAGGAACTTGCCCTGCCCAACAACCAGCCGCTGAACTCCCTCTGGGTCAAGCTCGCCGTGGACGCCGGGCTCCCGCTCTGGGGCATCCGGCTCCACAGCTGGATCGCGGGGGCGCTGTCGGTCCTGCTCATGGCCGGCGTGGGGGCCCGGCTGGGGGGCAGCCGGGGCGCCGGGTTCTGGAGCGGTTTCTTTCTTCTGTGCAGCGCCCCCTGCGCCGTCTACGCCGCTCAGGCGCGGGGGTACGCTCTGCAGCTCTTTTTCCTGCTCCTCGCCGTCTGGGGCATGACCGTCAACGGAAAACGGAAATGGCGCTTTCTCGCCCCGGCGGCCGTGGCGGTCGGCGGGCTGTGCAGTATCCTCACCTTGCCCACCTCGGTCCTCTTTCTGGGGGCGGTCGTCCTCGGGACCTTCATCATCCGCCCCCGCCTGCCCGACAAGGTACTCGGAAGCGTCCTCATCGCGGGAGCGCTCTTCTGTCTGGTCTGGTACGGCGTCAATTTGAAGCAGTTCCAGTCCGGCCAGCAGTTCGGGACGCCCATTTCCGGTGCGGGCGAGATGATAAAATTCGCCTTCGTCACCTTGGAAAAACTCATTCCCCTCGAGTGGTGCGTCTTTCTCATCCCCGGAGTGCTTCTGGGGCCCCGGCGGCTGGGCCCGGCGGTCCTCTGCGGCATGACCGCGGTCCTGCTGTCGGCCTTCGTCACCCGCGGCGGCCCGGTCCGGGTCTACATCCCCCTCGCCGCCGGGGCGGCGCTCCTCTGCGGCGTCGGCGCGGACAATTTCTGTCGGTTTCTGCTCCGTTACGGAAAAGCTGCGGCGACGGCGGGCGTTGCGGCGGCGCTGGCCCTCAGCGTCACGGGGCTGGTCCGGGAACTGCCCCGGTGGCGGAGCCCCGACTGGTACGCCCTTTTCGAACTGGGCGCTCGGCAGAAGGAGGACACGCTGGTCGTCTATCCGGGGGCCGACGGATTCCCCGTCATGTGGAACAACCGTCCCCGCTCCATCGAGGAGAACGCCGCCCGCATCGCCGGAAGCGCCGGGCTGAAACGTCTTTTCCTCTTTTCCGGGAATCATCTCAACGGCGTGGACCTGAACTTCAGCGAGAAGCAGCTCCTCCTCGAAACGCCGGGAACGCCGGGTGAAAAAGGGAGTCTTTTCGCCCTCGAAAAGATCGACGCGCCCGCGCCCGGAGACGAACTGCTCATCATCACCCGCGACTGGGAAAAGCTCCTCGACGCGGCCTTTGCCGCCGAGCTCCTCCGGGCGGGGGAGTTCCTGCGGCTGAACATCTTTTTCGAAGACAACTCCGCTCCCGGCCGTCTTTCCGTCATCCGCGGCGGACGGCTGAAGAAAGCGGGCGTCATCGACTGGAAAAACCTGCCGGGACAGATCGACTTGTTCCGGCTCAAACCCATAGACAAGGAGAAACCATGAACTTCTACGGCGAAGAACGGCTGGCCCTCAGGGCCAATCTGCACACCCACACCACCCATTCGGACGGCCATTTTGCCCCGGAAAGCATCATCCGGCTCTACGCGAACGAGGGCTACGACGTGCTGGCGCTGACCGACCACCGCCAGGTCCACGACATTTCCCCCTACGATCCCTGCGGCATGATCCTGATCCAGGGGGCCGAGATCCATCCGGACAATCCGGGTAATTTGCGCTGGCACATCCTCTGCCTGAATCTGCCGCTGGACTTCAAGTATGCCGCCCCGCCCGATCAGTACAAACAAGTCGGCAACACCGACGCCCCCGTCCAGGAGGTCATCGACGCCGTCAACGCCGCGGGCGGCGTCGCCGCCGTGGCTCATCCCTACTGGTGCCAGTACGGCTCCGAAATGGTGAAGAAGGTCAAAAACTATTTCGCCATGGAGGTCTACAACACCGAATGCCGGGGCATCGACAAGGCCTACAGCGTCCAGACCTGGGATGAACTGCTGCTGCAGGGATACAAGGTCAACGCCATCGCCGTGGACGACATCCACGGGCCCGGCGCCCTCTTCGGCGGCTGGACTGTGATCTGCGCGAAGGAGCGTACCAGGGAATCGGTGATGGAAGCGCTGCGCGAAGGGGCTTTCTACGCCTCGCAGGGGCCGGAGTTCCGTTCCCTCTCCGTCGACGGGACCACCGTGACGGCGGAGTTTTCGGACGTGGTCGAGTGCTGCTTCCTCGCCGGGACCGGCCGCCGCGCCATCGCCTGCGACGCCCCCCTGGGCCCCGGCAGCCGGATCGGCGTCTTCAACTCGGCTTCGGTGGATGTGAGCACCCTCAAGCTCCGCGAAGTGCCCAAGGGCGAAAACTTCGTGCGCTGTCACATCCGGGATGCGAAGGGCCGCCACGCCTGGAGCAATCCCGTCTACCTGTAAGTCCGCCCGTCGGGGCGGAACGGCCGGGGAAAAAAGAAGGGGAGTTCTTCCTTTTTCCCTTGCCTAATCGCACTTTCGGGTGTATATTATCCTTTCGTGGAGTTTTGCATCCGTCACAGGAAAGATCATGGCTGAAAAAAGAAACATCAAATCTCTGCTGCTCTTCCTTCTCAAGGTGGGACTGGCAGTGCTCATCGTGTGGCTCCTCATCCGCCGGGATCCGCGGGAAATGCTGGAGTGTCTGCGTCATTTCGACTACCGCTGGCTGATCCCGGCCATGATCTTCTACGGCTCCCACATGGTGACCTGCTCCTGGCGCTGGCGCCGGCTCGCCCGGATGCTCGGCGTGGAACTGCCCTTAATCGAAGCCCTTTCCCTGACCATGCAGGGATACTTTTTCTCGCTGGTCATCCCCGGCGGCGCCCTGGGGGGCGACGTGGTCAAGATGGGGGTCATCAGCAAACGGTCCGCTTCGGGGAGCAAGATGGAGGGGGCCTTCACGGTGCTCATGGACCGGATCGTGGGCATGATCTCCCTCTTCACGCTGACGCTGGTGCTCCTGGGTCCGGCGGTCCCCCTGCTCATGAAGATCCACTGGGGCCAGCTGCCCGTCGATCCCCGGCTGAACATCCTTCTCATCGCGGGGGTGGCGCTGCTCTGCCTGGCGGGGCTGGGCGCCAGCTGCGTCATCTTCTTTCACCGGAGCGTCCAGCGCATCCCCGGCGTCAAGTTCCTCATGGACAAGGCGGAGCGTTTCGGTCACGGGGCGGTCTCCCGCCTGACCGCCGCCGCGGACGTCTACGCCGGACACTGGAAGGAACTGACCTTTCTCACGCTGATCACCACCTTTTTCGTCCACCTCATGACGGTGACGCCGCTCTTCTTCCTCTTCGAAGGGCTCCGTTTGCAGTATTCCTTCTTCGATGTGATCGTTGCGGTCCTCATCGGCAACATCGCGGGGCTGATCCCCATTTCGCCGGGAGGCGTGGGGATCCGGGATCTGGTGACCATAACCATTCTGGTCGCAGGGGGCGTGGCGGCGGGAGACGCCAAGACCGTCCAATTGCTGGCCACGGCGATCATGATCGTATTCAGTTTGGCGGGGGGGCTGTTCTTCATCTTCGATCCCGGCCGCCGGAAGAAGGAGGAGGAGAAAACCGATGGGGAGCAGTGACATCCAGCTCGAAATGAATTTTGCGGGGAAGACGGAGAACCGCTTCCGGAAGACCATCGACGGCGGCAAGTTCTATCTTCTTTTCGAGACCGCCGTGCCCGGAGCCCAGATGCCCGCGAAGGATACGGTGAAGGAGCTCCGGGCCCTCGAAGAGGCGGTCGCGAAGATCCCCGGCGTCGAATGCGGGCTGGCCATCCCGGACCTCAACGAAAATCAGGAGGCGTGGAGCGCCATCGAGTTCGCTTCGCACCTGAGCGAGGAGAACCGGGACCGCCATCTGGTCTACCTTTCCGGCCGGGGCCGGAACGCCGCGGAGATCGGCCGGCAGCTGGCCGTCGCCCGGAATGCCGGGATCGTCAACATCGCCGCCGTCTCCGGGGATCTGGACAACTCGCCGGAACGGATCGATTCGGGCCGGATCTTCCAGCAGATCATGAAGGAGGAGGGCTTTTTCCCCGGCGTCACCGTCAACCCCTACCAGTACGACCCCTGGGCCCTGACCGCCCAGTACGCCAAACTGGTTTCCCGGCTCCAGCATGATGCGGGGTTTTTCGTCGCGCAGGCGGGGTGGGACACCCTCAAGCTCCAGTCCCTTTCGTGGTTTCTGCTGACCCGTTCCCTTTTCGTGCCGGGCATCGTCCGGCTGATCCTGCTCACCCCCGAACGGATGCGGAAGCTGGCCGAAAACAGCCGGCCCGGCATCATCGTCAGCCGGGAACTGCAGCGGACTCTGGAAAAGGAACTGAGCATTTCCCGCGGGCAGTTCGAAGCGGCCCAGCTCCAGCGGCTGGGACGGCAGACCGCCGCCTGCCGCCTGATGGGCTTCAGCGGCATCCAGATCTCCGGCGCCCACCAGCCGGGACAGGTCGCCACCATCGCCCAGGTGGTTTCCGCGGCCCTCGAGGAGTTCACCTCGTTTCAGGACTTCCTCGAGTGCTACCAGTCCGAAATGGCGGAGTCCGAGGTCAACTCCTTCCAGCTGGAGTTCCAGCTTTTCGACCGGATCCTTTCCCGGCCCTATCCCTTCGACGATCCGCCGAAACCCGCGGACCTGCCCCCCTCCCGGCCGGGATTCTGGGAAAAAGCGGCCCGGCTCTTCACCCCCGGCGATGGGTTTTCCGCCCGGCGCATGGGGCTCCCCACCGCGAGGCTCTGCCCCAAGCACAACGAGTGCGGCCCCTGCGGCGGCGTCCGGCCCGACGGCAGCTGCGAGAACGGGAAGCAGGAGTGCGTCTACCGGAAATGGTTCCGCTTCGCCGCCGCCGCCGATGCCCTCACCGGCATCGAAAAGGAGATGATGTGATCCTTCCGGCCGCAGGAAATTTGAAATCGACGACTTTGCAAGCTGCGTTAACAAAGAGGACTATCCTCGAGGAATACACAAAACGATGGAACTGACGACGACGATCTATCTGGTCCGGCACGGCCAGACCGAGGCCAACCAGACGGGGGTTTTTCAAGGACATGCCGACGTGCCTCTGGATTCTTCCGGGCTGGAACAGGCCCGGCTGGTCGGGGAACGGCTGCGGCAGGTCCCCTTCGACGCGATCCTTTCCAGCGATCTTTCCCGGGCGGCGGTGACCGCTCGGGCCATCGCGGGGGAGCGGCCGGTTTTGCTCCGGAAGGAGCTCCGGGAGTGGGATCTGGGCCACTGGGTCGGACTCACTTTCGCCCAGGTGGCGGAGCGTTTCCCGGAGGAGTACCGGAATTTCAAGGACATCGCTTCGGAAGGAGCCATCGAAGGCGGCGAAAGCAGGGCGCAGTTCAACGCGCGGGCCGACCGGGTGCTCCGGGCCCTTGCCGACGAGTTCGCCGGAAAGACCATCTTGTGCGTCTCTCACGGAGGCGTCCTCAGGGCCATGTTCAGGGCGGCGGCGGGTTTCACGCCTCACGCCCGGTTTCTCCGGACCGACAATGCAAGCCTTTCCTGCCTGCGCTGTTTCAACGACACGGGGCTCTGGCAGGTGGTCAGCTGGAACGACTGCGCCCATCTGGGCGCCGCCCGTTCCGCGGACGAAAAATTTCCATTCAAATGAAAGGTTCGACTCATGAATGAAAAAGTGAAATTCGGCATCGTGGGAGTGGGCTCCCGCGGACTGCACGCCTTCGGGCGGATGATCTGCGACCGGCAGGACGCCGAGGTCGTCGCCATGTGCGACACCAACCGGATCCGGATGGAAGCAGGCGCCACCCGGCTGAAGATCACGCCCAATTTCTACGGCGCCATCACCGACATGGTGAAGCACGAAAAGCTGGATGCGGTGGTCATCACCACTCCGGACTTCTATCACGAGCAGTGCGCCGTGGAGGCCCTCGAGGCGGGCGTCAACGTCCTCATCGACAAGCCGCTTGCCACCAGCGTCAAGGGGTGCCGTCACATCATCGCCACCGCCGAAAAGACCGGAAAGACGGTGATGATCGGCTTCAATCTCCGCCACAACGCCGTGCTCAAGAAACTGAAGAAGATCGTTTCCGGGGGGACCTTGGGCAAAGTATTCCTCATCGAGAACCGGGAGTTCTACGACGGGGGCCGCACCTACATGTCCCGCTGGAACCGCAGTTACGAATTCTGCGGCGGGCTGTGGATCCACAAGGGCAGTCACGACTTCGACGTCTTCCAGTGGCTCCTGGACTTCCCCAAGCCCGTGAAGGTCAGCTCCTTCGCCGGGATCAACGTCCTCGACGACAAACACATCCCCTTCGAGCAGGAGCCCGGCAAAAAGCCCGGTCCCACCTGCCATGAGTGTCCCTACCGGGAGACCTGCCCCGACCGCTACGACATCACCGACGAGATGGACCGCTGGGGCGACGAGGCCGCCAAGCTGGACGGATACCGGAAGGATCTCTGCATGTACCTTTCGGACAAGACCGTCCACGACAACGGTATCGCCATGGTGGAGTACGACAACGGCGCACGGGCCAGCCACATGGAGTGCTTCATCACTCCCATTTCGGACCGGCGCTACACCGTCGTCGGCGAACTCGGGCAGGCGGAAGCCAGCCTCACCGACCGGATCGTCACCGTGCGGCCCCGGTGGAGCAAAGAGGTGGTGACCTATCAGATCCCCGACGAGAAAGGCGGCCACGGCGGCGCCGATCCCAATCTGCTGGACACCTTCATCAAGGTCATCACGGGCGTGTTGCCCAACACCAGCACCACGCTCCACGGCATGATGTCCACCGCCGTGGGCCAGGCGGCGGAGCTGTCGCGGCGGGAAAACCGCACCGTCTTCATCGAGGAACTCTTCCGCGACTGAGGCTTCAAGAACATGGACGGGGAAATGACATTGAAGGTTCTGCTGGCCATCGGGCAGACCTTCCTCTTTTTCGGCGTGGGGGCATTGGCCGTCAAGCTGAAATATTTCGAAGCCGGGGATGTTACCCGCCTGGGAAACTTCACCATGGATGTCATCTTCCCCTTCTGCGGCTTCGCCAGCGTCTTCCGCGGCATGGGCGGCGCCGATCCGATGGCGGTGTGGCTGCCCCCCGTGCTGGCCTTTTCCATCATGGCCTTCAACGCGCTGCTGGGCCTGGGGCTCCAGTACGGATTGAAGAACCGGTCCGAGGCCAGACTCAAGGCCTTCCGCCAGATGGCCGCCATCAACAACTATCTCTTTCTGCCCCTCATCATCGTGGAGAGCCTCTACGGCAGCGCCGGCAGCGGCTGTCTCATGCTCTTTTCGGTGGGCTCCACCGTGGGCTTCTGGACCGTGGGCATCTGGGTCATGTCGGGATTCCGGCTCGATCGGGAAACCGTCAAAAATCTGTTCACCTCGAATCTGGTCGCCGTGATGCTGGCGGTGATTCTGGTGCTCCTGAAGATCCCGCTTCCCGCGAAGGCGGTGGATATGGCCGACGCCATCGGCCGCATCGGCACACCCCTCATGCTGGTGCTGACGGGCTCCTCCCTCGCCCTCTCCGGAGCCAAGCTCTTCCACGAGGGACGGGACGCGGTGTGGGGGCTCCTCTGCCGGCTCCTCATTATCCCCGCCTTCACCGTGGCGGCGCTGAAGTTTCTGCCCATGCCGGGGATGGTCCGCAACGTGGCGTTCATCCTCGCCCTGATGCCCACTTCGTGCGCCTCGGTAATCATCGTGAACCGTTACCGCGGCGATGTGGACTACTCCGGCCAGCAGCTGCTGCTTTCGACCTTCGTTTCGCCCCTGACCATCATGGGCTTTCTCTATCTGTCAACCCTTTTCTGAAAGGAAAAAACCATGAAAATCCTCCTCACGCTTCTCGTCTCTCTGCTCATCTGCGGCTCCTACGCCGCTCCCGCCCCGGCGAAACCCGCCACCAAGAAGGCCGCGCCCCGGCGCAATGCCGTGGTGACCTTCTACGACGCCAAATTCGTCAAGGGGGGATGGAACATGGCCGACTGGGAAATGGTCCGCAGTTGGCGTTTCGACCACGACGGCGCGTGGGTCCAGGAGCCCAAGTGCATCGCCAACAAGGTCCCCGCCGACGCCACGCCCCAGGAAATGCTGGGCAAGCGGGCCGATGAGGTCTACACCGCCATGCTGCTCAAGAAGAAGTTCAAGGGCAACGCGGTGATCTCGTGCACCATGGAGTTCGACGACCGGATGGCCCCCGGCATCATCATCGCCGCCGAACCGGTCAAGGCCAACGGCAAGCTGGAGCTCCGGGAGCATTTCGAGGTGATCCTCTATGACGACGGGCTCAACGTGTGGCATCACTTCTTCCTCAAGACCGACCCGAAGTCCAAAAACAAGCGGGCGCTGGCCGAAGGCATGGAACAGCGCTGGCGGAAACAGTCTTATATCCTTGAAAAGAAGTTCTACAAGCCGAAAACGCCCTACACCCTGACCGTTTCCATCAAATTCACCGGCCGGGGCCCCCAGATCGAGGTCGCCTGCGGCGGCCGGGTCGTGGGCTACTACGAACCCAAAATGTTCAGCGGCGAATACCGCATCGGGCTGGTGGGGTGCGAAGGCATCAACCGCTTCTACGACTTCAAAGTGACCAACCGCTGAACGGTACAGTGAAATCCCTCGTCATCGTTCTGGACCGTCTGCGGAGCGCCCACAACGTGGGCAACATCTTCCGTCTGGCGGAGGCCCTCGACGCCGAGATCATCGGCTGCGGGGCCACCCCCATGCCGCCCCATCCCAAGGTGGCCCGGACCGCCATGGGGACGGAAACGCGCGTTCCCTGCCGGAGCGTTCCCGAGGCCGCGGACGCGGTGAGGCTGCTCCGGAAGGAGGGGGTGAGGACCGTCCTCGCCGCCGAGCCGGGCGGGGGGCCGGAAAACGAGGCGTGGAACTGCGACTGCGAATTTCCGCTGGCGGTGATCTTCGGCAACGAGGCGCTGGGGGTCCATCCCGAGGCGGTGCGGATGGCCGACGGGCTGGTTTCGCTCCCCATGCTGGGGGAAAAGAGCTCCATCAACGTCAGCAACGCCGCCGCCGCCATCCTTTACGCATTGAAATACCGTTCGGGCAACAGGGAGAAAACACCATGAGGATAAAACTCGAAGGAAAAAATCTCGAAGATATACGCTTTCTTCTGCCGGAATACGGTTTGGAAGAGTGTTCCGACGACTTCGAAGCCGTCATCTGCCACGGCGGCGACGGGGCGCTGCTGGGCGCGGAACGGGCTTGCCCCGGCGTATTGAAATTCCCCATCCGCGACGCCGCCACGGCTCCCACCTGCCCGAAGCACGGGATCCGGGAACGGCTGCGGGCCTTCGCCGCGGGGGAGCTGCCCTGCGTCCATCTGCCCAAACTGGCGGGGGAATGGGAACAGGTCCGGATCACGGGCATCAACGACGTCTTTCTGCACAACAGCATCGACTGCGGGGCGCTGAGATTCCGCGTCCGCATCGACGGGGAGCTTTACGCCCGTGAGATCCTCGGGGACGGGGTGGGGCTGGCCACGGTCCACGGCAGCACCGCCTATTACCGGAGCATCACCCGGAGCGTCTTCCGCACCGGCGTGGGGCTGGCCTTCAGCAACGCCACGGCGGAAATTTCCCACATCGTCCTGCCCGAGAGCGCGACGGTGGAGATCACCGTGCTCCGGGGGCCGGGACTGCTCATCGCCGACAACTCCCCCGTGACGACGATCCCCGCCGGAGCCGTCGTGAAATTCCATCTGACGGAGGAAAAGGCCGCCGTCTGCGGCCTGGCCGATTTCATGTGTCCCGAGTGCCGCCGGCTCCGCCACGGCCGGGGCAGCTGCTGAAGGTCCGGGAACGATTCAGAAGAGCGGTGCGCCGATGATCCGCGAGGCGCGCACCTGGCCGAATTTGTGGACGTGGATGGGCTGGGAACGGTTGTCCCCCACCACGTAGAAGTGGCCCGGCTCGACCCGGCGCGGGCGCAGGTTCCAGTTGGAAATGTACTTGACGTAGGGCTCCTTCACCCGTTTGCCGTTCACGTAGAGATTGCCCCGCCAGAAGGCCACCGTGTCCCCCGGCAGCCCCACCACCCGCTTCAGGTAGAAGACCTTGGAACTGTAGCGGACGATCACCACATCTCCCCGGCGGGGCGGAGAGAAGAGATAGCGCGGAGTCCAGCAGAAGGTGAAGCCGTGTTCCGGCCAGTTGGGGAGCATGCTGGCTCCGTCGATGATGCAGGGGCGCAGAACGAATCCGAAGATCAGGATCGCCAGCAGCGCCACCACGGTCGCCCGGATGAAGAATCCGAGGGTGAATTTCGGCAGAAAGAACTCCGCCACCCCGGCGCCTTCCGTCTGGTCGTCGGAACGGTGGGCTCCGGCGATCTTCCGCCAGATCTCCCCGATGCTCATGGCATGTTACGCCTGAGCCGCTTCGCGGGCCAACTCTTCAGCTCTCTTTTCCGCGTCGAAGGCGGGCCGGAAACGGTTCTTGTCGCTGGATTTCATGTAGGCTTCCTCGGCGGAGATCAGCCCCGCGTCCAGCAGTTTCTCGATGGAAGCGTCCATGGAGCACATGCCCCGTTCGCCGCCCGCGTCGATGATGGTGCGCAAGTTGGCGATCTTGCCCTCGCGGATCACGTTGGGCAGACCCTCGGTCTTGAGCAGGACTTCGTGAACGGCCACCCGGCCGCCGCCCTTCTTCCGGCAGAGGAGCTGGGAGACGACCGCGGTGAGACATTCGGCCAGCATGGTGCGGATCTGGGCCTGTTCGTCGGCGGGGAAGGCGTCGATGATACGGTCGACGGTCTTGGGCGCGTTGTTGGTGTGGAGCGTACCGAAGACCAGCATCCCCATGGAGGCGCAGGTGAGCCCCAGACGGATGGTGTCGTTTTCACGCATTTCCCCGATGAGGACGATGTCCGGGTCGGAGCGCATGGCCCCCCGCAGGGCCGAGGGGAAGGAGCGGCCGTGGATCCCCACCTCGCGGTGGACGATGGTGCAGTATTTGTTCTGATGAACGAACTCGATGGGGTCTTCGATGGTGATGATGTGCTTGCTGGTGTTGGTGTTGATGTAGTCGATCATGGCCGCAAGCGTCGTGGATTTGCCCGACCCCGTGGGCCCGGTGACCAGCACGAGCCCGCACTGATAGTTGCAGATGTCCTTGAGGACCAGGGGCAAGTGGAGATCCTCGAGGGTGAGGATCTTGCTGGGGATCTGCCGCAGGATGCAGCCCATGCCGAAGTAGTTGTAGAAGTAGTTGCACCGGAACCGGGCCACATCGGGGATCTCGTGGGCGAAGTCCAGGTCGTGGGTGTTCATGAAGGTTTCCCACCGTTTGGCCGGGAAACAGATCTCTTTCATGAGGTACTCCATCTTTTCCGGCGTGATGACTTCGTCGTCCAGGCACTGGATGTTGCCGTGGATCCTCGCCTTGGCGGGAAAGTTGATGGAAAGGTGGAGGTCCGAGCCCCCCATGTCGAGCATCTGGCGCAGGTAATGATTGATGATCGGTTCGTCAGCCATGATAACGCTTCCTTATGTCGAAATTATTTCTTCTTCTTCAGTTTCTGGGCCTCGGCCACGGCGTGGATCTTTTCCAGTTCGCCGATGGTGGCGGCGTCGGTCATCTGCAGTCTGGCCGCTTCGTAGGTCAGGAGTCCTGCGTTGAATTTTTCCAGGATCAGCTGGTCCATGATGAACATGCCCTGCTTGGCCCCGATGGCCATGGTGGATTTGAGCTGGTAGGTCTTGCCTTCGCTGACCAGATTGCCCACCGACATGGTGTTGACGAGGATCTCGTAGACCAATGCGATGCCGCCGTAGCCGTCCGGGACCAGCTTCTGGCAGATGATGCCCCGGAGACTGCCCGCGGTCATGGCCCGGATCTGCGCCTGCTGGGAAGGCGGGAACACATCCAGCAGCCGGTTCAAGGTGTTGGCGGCGTCGCTGGTGTGCAAGGTGCCGATGACCAGGTGGCCCGTTTCGGCGGCGGTGATGGCGTTTTCGATGGTTTCGAGGTCGTGCATCTCGCCCACGACGATGATGTCGGGGTCTTCGCGCAAGGCGGCCTTGAGGGCGGTGTGATAGGAAATCGTGTGCTTGCCGATCTCGCGCTGGGTCACGGAGCAGTTCTTGGAGATCTGCAGGATCTCGATGGGCTCCTCCACGGTGATGATGTGGTCGGAACGTTTTTCGTTGGCCACGTCGACCATGGCGGCCAGGGTCGTGGTCTTGCCCGCGCCGATGGGCCCGGTGACCAGGATCAGGCCGTTGTGATAGTCCAGAAGCCGTTTGATGGTGGTGGCGTCCCGGGGCAGGAAGCCCAGATCTTCGAGCTGGCTGATGTGGTCGGGAACCAGCCGGTAGCTCCCGGAGATGCCGTCCTTCTGGAACATGAGGCAGACCCGGAAACGGTTCCGCCCCACTTCGAGGGAGAAGCTGGAATCCTGTTCCGCGAAGAAATACTGTTTGCGTTCGGGCGACAGCAGACACAGATTGAGCCTTTCGGCATCCTCCTTCGTGATGACGTAGCTGTCGATGCGTTCGATCTGGAGCCGGCGGCGGACGAAGGGCGGAGCCCCGGCCGAAATGTGCAGATCGCTGCACCCCAGATGGCGCAGACAGCTGAGCATGAAGATCATCCGCTCTTCCAGAGCCGTCTCGTCCAGAGTGGACGTATCGGCCAGACTGGGCAGGTCCTCGAAGCCGTTGATGGCGGAATAATCGATCTCGATCTCGGGGAAGATCCGAGGGGTGTCCATGACGAGGCCCTTGCGTCTGCCTTTTCCGGCGGCGGGCTGGGGGGCGGGTTCGGGGGCCTCCTGGGCGGCAGGCTGGGGCTGAGCGGGCGCAGGGGCGGGCGCTGGCGCAGGCGCCGGTGCCGGAGCTGGTGCAGGAGCAGGAGCGGGCTCCGCTTCGGGCAGGGATTCGGGGATCTCGAGGGGCGGCGGATTTTCGGTCGCCCCCTGCACGGCGGCGTAGTTCACCACCTCCTGGATCTGTTCCAGCAGCGCGTTGGCGCTTTCCTCGTCGCAGTTGGCGGCGAGACGCTCGAGGACCGCCTGCGCGAACTGCTCCAGATCGGCGTTCCCGCCCAGTGAATCGTAGATGGCCACGGCGTCCTCGACGGAAAGGGCGCCGTTGTCGACCAGTGCGTAGATAAACCACTGTACATCAAGGGTCATGAGATCACTCCCGATAATTGATCTTCCGGCGGACCGGAAGTCCCGTCCCGCGCCGGGCGGGAGGGAAAAACAAACCTTTTCGGATACATAACCATACAATACCATCGAAAAGGGCCCTTGTCAACTCTCCCCGCGCCGAATATGGAAGTTTTTTTGCAAAAAAAACGCCGCAAAGTCGGTTTGCGGCGGCAGGGTGAGGCGGAGCGCTCAGAATTCGAGGAGCTTCAAGTACTTCTCGGGCTCGATGGCGTAGAGGAAGAGATAGAGCCGGGGGCCTTTGGTCTTGGAAATGAGGAGCGTGTAGACGTTCTGGAAGAACTTCCCCTGCTGTTTCTTCAGTTCCTTTTCCTCCAGGCCGGGGGAAACCTGCCGGGGGATGTCGTAGAGAAAGGCCATCAGCTCGTCGAGGGTGTACCCGCCTTTGGCGATGTAGTCGTGGAGGATCCTCACGGCCTGCTGTTCCGCGGGAGGCAGGGCATCGAAAAACGCCCGGTCCGGCTCGGTGCGGAGCGTGTTCATGTTCTGGGGAGCGCAGACCTCCAGCCAATAACGGGCCAGGGAGAGCCGGGGCAGGAACTCCTCTTTGGTGTAGGGGGTGCCGATCTTCTGAAACACGGTCTCGAGGACCTCGGGGTTGAAATCCACCACCGACCCCAGGGAAACCAGCTGAGCCATGGGCACGGTTTTGATGGGTTTGGCCGGATCGACGACCAGCTCCATGATGGAGCGGACGTATTCGTCATCGGTCCCCTTGACGAAGGCGTCGTACATCTTGTCGAATTCGAAATACTGGCGCAGAATCTCGTCGTCGAAGCAGAAGTCGAAGGACTTGGTGGGATCGCTCTTGGAGTAGAGCCAGAGGATCACCTCGGGCTGGTAGAGTTTGAGGAGCGTTTCCGGGGTCAGATTGAGCCCGGTGGAGCCGGACATCTTGCCCGTGGCGCCCTTGATGCCGATGAACTCGTACCCCTGGAACATGGGGGCTTCGAAGCCGAAGATCTTCCTGGCGATGACCCGGCTGGTCTGGTAGCTGCCGCTGGGGGAGGCGTGGTCCTTGCCGCCGGGTTCGAAGTCCACCTTCTCGTAGAGCCAGCGCATGGGCCAGTCCACCTTCCACGCGAGCTTGCAGTTGAAATCCTTCGTGAAGTCGAAGTGCCCGGAGTGGCCGCACTTGCAGGTGTATTCGGCGCTGCGGCAGTCGTCGGCGATGGAAGTCACCGTGGTGGTATCCTTGCCGCACACGGGGCAGTAGATGCTCACGGGGCAGTAGTTCTCCCGTTCCTCCGGGGTGCTCTCCTGGGTCCGGAAGGAGTCGAGGATGTCGAAGATCTCCTTGCGTTTGCGCAGGGCCAGCATCACGTATTCCGCGTACTGCCCGGAGCGGTAACGGGCGGTCTGGTAGCGGAAATCCACCTCGATCCCGAACTGCTTGAGGGCCTGCTCGAATTCGTTCTCGAAATGCCGGGCGTAGTTCTCGCAGCAGCCGAAGGGATCCGGCACGTCGGTGTAGGGCTTGCCGATATACTGTTCGAAGCCGGAGGTGACCTTGGCCACGTTGACCGGGACTTTTCTCAACCGGTCGAATTCATCCCACGAGAAGAGCAGTTTCGCCTTCTTCCCCAGCTTCCGGAGCGCCTTGCAGACGAAGAGGCTGGTGGCGATATCCCTGAAGTTGCCGATATGGACGGAACCCGAGGGGCTGATGCCCGCGGCGCAGACGTACTCCTCTTTTCCGGGGTTGCGGTCGATGAGGTTCCGGGCGATTTTTTCGGACCAGTGCATGATGGTGATTCTCCGTAATTTTATTCAACAAAAGCAATTCATCCCCATAATATACACCCGCGGCGGGATTTTATCAAGGGCCGCCGCGGGGGAGGACGAAAAGCCCCCGCTCTTATTTTTCGAGCAGGAGCGTCCGGGCCGAACTCATGCCGGTATCCACGTCGCGGACGACGATGGTCCAGCGGCCGGGAAGGTCGTTCCGGGCGAACTGGAATTTCCGTTCACCCTTCGAGGCGTAATCGTTCCACCAGTAGCCGAAGGGCCGGGTGCCGCCGGGACGGCGGAGCTCCACGTGGAACACATGGGGTCCGGCACCGCCTGGCGCGGAGCAGCGGATGGTGCAGACCTCGCCCGCTTTCACCTTTTCGGGGGCCTCGATCACCGGCGGCTTCACCTTTTCGGGCAGAATGGCGATCAGCGCCGGGTCGCCGCCGCGCACGGTGAGCTTGCAGCTGTCGGAAAATCCGAGGTATTTGCCTTCGCGCATCTGATAGAGGTGCCCCTTGACCGGGAATTTCAGCTCCACGGGGATCGGTTTCAAGTCCTTGTAGAGGGGGACGTCGACGATCCGGGGGAGGACGCCAGCGTAATGATTCTTCCCGTCCCGGCGCAGGAAGATCGTGGCGCCGGTGACGCCCTTGACTTCGAAGGGCGGCTTGCAGCGGGAGCAGACGAAGGGGGAGACGATCTCCCGCAGGGACTTCTGCATCCCGGCCGCGCCGCCCTTTTCGGCGGCTTCTTCGCCGCCCGCTCCGCCGAGCTGGATGGTGTAGTAACTGCCCACGGCCAGATTCAGGAGCACGGCTTCGCCCCGGCCGTATTTTTTCGTGATGACGACGGGTTCGCTTCCGGCTTTGACGGCGGCCTTGCCGCCCGCGAGTTTCAAGCCGGTCTCACCCAGAGGCATGGTCCTGTACACGGGGGCGTCCGCCGGGTAGAGCACGGCCTGCCCGCGGTCGATCCCGAAGAGCTTTTCCGCCGTTTTGTCCGTCGCCCGGTTGCCGTGGCCGTCGTACCAGCCCGCGCCGCAGTCGGCGATGAGGCATCCGCCCTTTTCGACGAATTTCTTCAGATTCGCCAGTTGAGCGCCGCTCAGACTGAAAGCGCCGGGCAGGACCAGGACCTTGCAGTCGGGGGCCTGTTTTTCGAGGGTTTCATAGGAGATCATCCGGTAGCGCACCCCCAGATCCGTGAGGAGCGCGGGCCAGGAACTCCAGATGTTCAGGATGTTCTGGCGGCCCACGGAGTTGGAAAAGGCGCACAGAAGCGACAGCTGGGAGTAGAGAATCCCCACATCCCGACCCAGCTCCTTCGTGTGCAGCAGTCTGGAGCCGATCCCGGCGCGGACCTCGCGCACGGCTTCGGAGAAGAATTTGGCGTTGGGCCTCGGGGTCACGTCGCCCCGGAACGCTTCGCAGGAGTACTTGCAGATCAGATTGGCGCCGCGGAAAATATCCAGCCAGATCCGCCCCTTGGTGAAGACTTCGTTCAGCTTGAAACCCCGGGTGTAGCCGAGCCATTGCCCGTGCTGGGAGCCTTCCGGAGCGAAATCCAGCACGGCGTTGACCTGGTTGCCGCCGTAGTACATGAGGAAGGGGTTGTACTTCATCATCTGGACCCAGTCGTAGCTGAAGCCGGGATCCTGAGTGCCGGAAAGGCCGTAGACGGCTCCGGGCATCCCTTTGTTGATCCCGGCGCCGGTGGCGCCCACCCAATCACGGGCGAAGACCAGATTCATGAAAAGTTTGTGCTCCAGGTAGCGGGCCATCCGCTCCCGGTTCCTGAGTTCCTTGAACTGGACGGGGACCACCTCATCCCACGTTTTGAAGGAGGTGTCCCAGCATTTGTTCAGTTCCGCGAGGGAGCCCTTGTACCGCTCCTTCAGCCAGACCCGGAAGGCCTTGAGGCAGTGTTCGGAAAAACAGACGGAGCGGCCCAGGTCCGCTTCGTCGGCGGCGATGTGCCGCCGGACCCCGTAGTAGCGGGCGTGGAAGTAGTTCAGCTCCTTGAGGAGCAGCTTTTCGGCCTTCGCCTTCTGGGCCGGATCGGAAAGACAGGGCTTCCGCACCGGATCGGTCTCCACGTCGTGGCGGTAGGTCCGGGGATTGGGGTTCAGCGCCCGGCCGCTGCCGAAGGAGACCGGTTCGACGCCGTCGGTCACCATGGCCCGGAGCGAACCCGCCTGCATGTGGGTCTGCCCGAAGTTGGTGAAGTTCAGATTGAAACCCAGATCCCGGACCAGACGGCTGTACGCCGGACGGTTCATCCAGATCACGGCGTCCACGTCGAGGGGATCGATGGGCGCGGATTCCACCGCGAATTCCTTGCGGAGCAACGCGCTCTGCTTGCCCGCTTCGGCCCGGACGAAGAGGTTGTAGAGGCGGGTGAAGGGGAAACTCAGCTGCGCGTCGAAGCGCGTCTGCGTACCCTTCCGGTACCAGACGGAGCGGCCCTCGGTGTCCACGATCTCGCACTCGTAGACCGCGCCGGGGACGCTCTCGACCGTGAAGGAGACGGGCTTGCTGCGCGAGAAGACCGGCTCGATGCCGCCCATATCGATCTTCAGCGGCAACGCGGGGGTGTCCACCTTGAAAGCGCCCCAGTCCAGCTCTTTCCCGGCTTCGTTGCAGATCTTGAGATCCACGACGGAAATGCCGCCCGTCAGGGGTTTTGCGGGCATGGGCGGCACGACGGTGTTGAGCCCCTTCTTCAAGGCGGCGGTACTTTCAGCCTGCCCGACGAACCGTCCGTAATAGTCGCGGACAACCGAAGCGATCTTCACCTTGCAGTCGGCGGCGCTCTGAAGTGTCAGCGCTCCCGGCTCGGCCTTGCGGACCACGACGGAGCCTTCCCGTTTGGCCGCGTACCGCAGGACCTTGAGCTGAGCAAGGTAGAAATACTCCCAGTAGGGGAAATCGAACCCGTAGACGTTGGGAACCATTTCGGCGGCTCTTTCCGCCGGGATGAAGGGCAGGAAACGGGCCTGGAGATACTCGAAAGTCCCCGTGTTCCAGACCGCCGAAAGATCGCCCTCGCCGGAACTGTAGAAGTGCAGATGCCGCTCCACCAGCTGCGGACGCAGAACCCGCATCCGGGGCAGTGTGCCGAGGATATGTTCCGGAAGCGGAACGCTCTTGCCCAGCAGTTCCGCCGGGATCTTGCGGCAGTTGAAAAAGATCAGGGGGACCCCGCCTTTCCGCAGGGCCTTCAGCCAGTCCCTGGTTTCCTGGGGGATATACTCGAAATCCGCCTGGTTGATCATGACGGCTTCCGGCTTTTCCTTCAGATTGCGCAGCCGCATCAGCGTGTAGGGTTCGAGGGTGTCGGCGAACTGGAAATCCCACGCGCTCCCCCGGCCGCTGGCGATCTTGCGCAGCAGCGGGATGTAGGTGAAGTTGAATTTCGCCCGCTGGCACAATTCGAGCAGGTGGCGGCGGTGAGCCTGCTTGGCGATGTATTCGCCGGAGTTCCCGGTGAGGTAGAGCAGTTTGGGGAATCTCGCCGCGGGATCCGGGAAGAATTTCCGGTGGGGCGTCACGGTGGAAAAATCCAGCTTTTCGATGAGGTCCAGCGCGGGCACGTAACCGGAAACGAGTTCGTTGCGCAGGATCTCCTCCGGCGAGCGCACCCCGGCCCGGTAGGGTTCCGGACTCAGGGAGACGTTGTAGATCTTCATTTCCTGCCGATGGTCGTAGAGCCGCAGGTAGATTTCCGCCCGCGCCGCGCCGGCGGGCGGGTAGAAGGTCTTGCTCCGCACGGCCAGCGGCATGGGCTTTTTAGCGCTGTGCTGGTAGATGTTCAGCGAGCGGTGGAGCTGCTTGTTCGCCGCGTCGTAGAAGCCGATGCTGACCACCACCCAGTTGCCGAGGGGATTGGTGCAGCTGAGCTTGGTGGTGAAGTTGTATTTGATCCCCCGTTCCACGCGGGTGGTGATGCAGATGGCGCCGGTCTGCGGCCGGGCCTTCGCGTTCCAGACGATCCGGATCCCCGGTTTGAGGAAGGAAAAGTTGTTGTCCTTGTTGTTCCGGTCATAGACGAACTGGCTTCTATATCCTTCGGGGATCGTGGGATCCACGCTGTAGGGCTTGGAAAAGTCGCCGTTGTGGATCAGCTCCGCCGGGCCGTCGGGGATGGTAGGGTCCGCCTTGCCCCCCTTGCGGAAGAGCAGCCGGCAGGGATACTGGGCAAACCCGAGGAAATATCTGCGTCCCGAAGCTTCCCACGCCGCGCCGTTGCGCCAGACGACTCCGCCGCCCATGAGGGGATAGACGCCGGGAACGCGGAATTTCAGGATCTGTTTGCCCGCGGCGTCCTTGAAGACCTTGAAAGGCACCGGACGGTCCGGAACGGCGGACTTGTTGGCAAGTTCCCACAACGAGATGTTTTCAGCGTCGGTCCCTTCCGGCAGTTCGAGAGTGCGGAAGGACTCATCCAGCTGTCTTTCGGGGAAGAGGTCCAGATGTTTTTCCGCCTTGGCGTTGGCGTAGTTGACGAGGACCGAACCCTTCTTCCCGGCGTAGAGCAGAGGAAAGCGCAGTTTGCCGCCCTTGAGCGCGGTGATCTTGAAATTTTCCGGAGCGTCGGCTCCCGTGGGCGGGCCGGAAATGTGTTTCCCCCTGATGGTGAAGCTGACGGATTTTCCGGGGGCGACGAGCTGGTCGTTCAGGAAAAACTCCTGCGTGTTCAGGACCTTGGCCCGGCTGAAGTAGCAGAAGAGGCTCCCCAGCAGGTCCCGGGGCGGCAGCAGGACCAGCCCGGACTTGTCGCTCTTGCCGTGGACGGCGACCCAGGCCAGACCGGGATCCAGGATCCAGCGGTCGGTCAGCGTGGCGCCCGGATAGTCCGCTTTGACGACCTTGCCGTTTTCCGGGAAATAGAAGGTGCTGGCCTTGTCGGAGTCGTTTCTGAAGAAGCACCGGGTGCGGAGCCCGGCGGAAAGAGGCTTTTTGCCGATGTTCCTGTATTCCCAGGTGACGGAAAACTCCGGCTTGCGGCTGTCGAAGACGTAGGTCTTGGTCACGCGCAGATCGGCGAAAGCGCCCGTGCCGCAGGCGGTGAAGGCCACCTGATTTGCCCGGACCCGGATCGGTTCGAACTCCAGGCCGAAGAAGTCTTCGCACAGCTCGACCTTGCCGCCGCCGTTCCCCAGGACGTAGTCCTCGAAGGTGTTGTTCCCCGCGGCGGTGAGGCGTTTCCCCTTGAAGGTGAGACTTTTGAGAACGGCGCCCTTCGACTCCAGAGTGCCGCTCCAGGAGCCGGATCTGAAGGGGATCTCGACAGCTTCAGCCGCGACGGCGGCACAACAGAGAAGGATCGTCAATACCTTGCAGCGCATACAGGGCTCCTTTCCGGGGCATCCCCCGAGGTTGTTGTTTTTCAGGTATGATCGAAGTTGCCTTACCAGTTGTTGTTCCACTCGGTATAGGTGGAAAGCCCGCTGGGCCGCCAAGGGTTCCAGAAGGTGGTTTTCGCGGCCTCCTCCTTGCCCGAAGGCCGCAGTTTCTGGTCGGGGATCTGACTGGTCTTCATCTGCACCACATGTCCGTCCAGAAAAGCCACGGTCGAAGCGCCGCTGTGAAGATCGCTGATGCGGGCCTGGGTGCCCCCCGTCCGGATGTTGTGAGAGGCGAAGCAATAGTAGGCCCAGTCATAACTTTCCATCAGAAGAGCGCACCGGGAAACGAAGCGGATCCGGGGAATGGGCTTGGCGTAATCAAGATTGAAATTCGACCCGTCCTTTTTGATCCCCCAGTAGAGATACTGGTTGATCCCCCAGTGGTTGATCTCGTTGCCGCTGGTGGTCTGGGTGACCTTCGGCGTCCGGCTGGGACAGGCCAGAGGGTGTTTGACCAGGTGGTTCTGCTGGTTGGCCCAGCCGCCCAGGGCGCAGGTGCCCTTGGTGGTCGCGCCGATGTAGTGGGCGATCAGTTCCCTCGCGAGAGCCGCTTTGTTCCACCCGAAGACCCGGCCGTCGCCGTAGCCCATTTCCGTGGGAGCGACCAGCCCCTTGAACTCGTCGGCATAATTCAAAAAGCCCCCGGCGATGGTTTTGGCGTTGTTGACGCAGGTGATGGCGCGGCCCCGTTCACGGGCCTGCTGCAGCGCGGGCAGCAGCATGGCCGCGAGTATGGCGATGATGGCGATGACCACCAGAAGTTCGATCAGCGTAAATCTCTTTTTCATGACGAAGGACCTTTCCTTGATTCGGCACGTAATTGTTTCATGGTGATAATATAGCATCGACTCGAACATTTTGCAAACGGCATTCGCCTCAGGGGGGGGGAAGCGCCGGGACCTTCGCCGGAAGACTCCTTTCAGAACGAGGCGGCGACGGCCCCGGCGCAGATGCACAGCAATCCGGCCAGTGCCGCCGGTTCGCGCTTTTCGCGGAGATAGAACCAGCTGTACAAGGTGAACCCGACCAGCGAAGCGCTGATGGCGAGAGGGGAGCCCAGCCCCACCGCGTGAGCGGCGGCCAGACGGTCCAGCGCCTTGAAGAAGAGGCTCATGGAGCAGACGTTGAGGACCGCGGCGACGACGCCGACGAGGAGCAGCGCCCGGTTGACGGCGAATTCGTGCGCCCGGCGGCGGACCGCGGCGGCCGCCGTCATCAGGACCGAACTGCCGCAGTAGAAGAGGAAGGTGCGGTACTTTGCCGTCCCTTCGGGCAGAGCCATCAGCGAGGGCAGCGCCAGCATGGTGTGGGCGATGCCGAAACAGCCGAAGGAAAGGAGCGCGGGCGGCAGCCACCCGAGTTTTTTTCCTCCGGGGTTCCGGCTTCCTTCCCGGAGTTTGGGGAGCGCCGCCAAGACCATCCCGGCGAAGATCAGCGCGACGCCGCCGACCTTGAGAAAGGAGGGCCGGTCGCCCAGCAGGACCATCCCGGCGATGAAGGGGATGGCGGGCGAAGACTGGGAAATGAGGAAGATGATGCCGTGATGGCCTTTCTGCAGCGCTTTCTGGAGGAACAGCGCCCCGGAGGTGTTGATGACGCCGGACAGCATGGAGACCCCGGCGAAGAGGAGCAGGTCCCGCCGGAAGACTCCGATGAACCCGCCCGAAAGGATCCCGGTGAAGAGCGCCGTAAAGACCACGTTGGTCAGCAGATAGGAGTACAGGTCGTAATCCTTCTTCGCGCAGATGCTGTTGACGATGCCGCTGACGTTCCAGAGCAGCCCGGTGACCAGAGCCAGCAGGATCCCGGTCAGGATCATACCTCCTCCGTCTCGACCACCGTCCACGAGGAGCCGATCGTGAGCCTGAGTTCGGCGAAGCTGCCCCGCTGCCGGACCGCCGCCTTTCCGCCGTTCACGGCGGCGCGGAGTTTCCCGCAGGTCTTCACCCGCAGGAGGGCGGGCACCTGGGGCCGGGGGGTGATGACCTGTTCGGTCATGGTGAAGGGCGCTCCCCGCAGACTGTGACGCAGTCCCCCGTGGTGGAGAATGATGAAGGAGCGCTTTTTCCCGTCGGGACTTTGGCGCGAAACGAGTTCCAGCCCCCCGGCGGAAGTGACGAGTTCGCAGTCGGGCCGGTGGAGTTTTTTCAGCAGGACTTTCGCCCACTTCAATATCTCCGCGCCCCGGTCCGTGTATTCCGTGAACACCGGAGCGTTGAGGAACCACACCTTTCCCTTGCCGTAACGGTTCACCGTGAGCAGGGGCACGTCGGCCCTTTCCGCGGCGCAGGAGTTGTACCCCCCGCCCATCAGGGTGAAGTCGTATTGGGGATAGCCGTAAAGCACCGCCCGCGCTCCGGTAAGTTTCAGGTTCAGGATGTCGCCCGCGCACAAAGTCTTTTCCTCGTCGGCCCCGCTTTCGCGCCACGGGGGCAGGTAGACCGCCCGCTGCCAGGGGTCCGGGCCTGCCTCGACGCCGAGGTAATCCGGGACTTTGCCGCCGGTCAGGCGGGGGAGCGTTTCGGCGAAGAGCACCTTGCCTCCGCCGGAGACGAAGTCCCGGATCGCTTCGCAGCTTTCGTCGGCGAGCCAGGCCGCGCCCGAAACGATGAGGAGCCGGTCTCGCCGCAGATGGTCGGCGAAGGTCATTTCGGGGGCGATCATGAAGGGAAATCCCGCATCCGCCAGCAGCACGGGGAGCCCGAAGAAAAGAGGCCCCGGCCTGGCGAAGTCGAATCTGCCGGAGGTCCCGAAAAATTCCCAGTTCCGCCCGAAAATAGTGGAGGAGGGGAACAGGGCGATGTATTCGGGATCGAGGGCCATCTCCCCTTCCGGAAGGAGGGCGTTGAGTTCATCCACCGTGCCGACGATTTGCTTCATGGCGGCGGCGGAACCCGGAGCCAGGCGGCATTCGGGGTGCATCCGGTCGCCCACGCAGAAGCGCTGCCCGTAGGCACTGATGCAGGCCGTCTTGTAGACCATGGTCTCTTTCGAACAGCCGCAGCGGTCGCCCCAGCCCCGCAGGAACCGCTCGATGAAGACGTCCCCCGTGACTTCGAAAGAAGAAAGGTAGTTGGCCATGAACTCCGGCCAGGGATAACAGGCGCGGGGATCGCCGGAAATGGGGTATTGACGCAGTCCGGGGATCTCCCACGGCATCAGGGGGCCGCCCTCGTGGTTGAAGATGATCTTGAGCTTCGGATCCGCCGCCAGCAGTTCGGATCTGATTTTTTCGACGGTCTCCGCGGTGAGTTTCTTCTTGTAGAGCCCGTAGGCGGGGAGTTCCGGATCGTCGAGTTCGACGGGGATCTCCTTGCCCGAGTATTCCCGGTAGAGGGCCCGGCACTTGTCGCAGAAACACCGGCGGAAGGCGCTCATGGTGTCGAGAAAGAAGCCGTCCACGTGACACGTTTCCGCCATCTCCTTCATCACGGGCATGAGGTACTCATCAAGATAGCCGGAGTAGAGACACAGATCCCCGAAGTGTTCCGGGACGAGGTAGTACCCGCCCGTGGGAGAACGCATGAGCCACTCCGGATGTCTGCGGCCCGCCTCCCCGTCCATGCCCAGATTGACGTAGGCGATGGCGGTCATGCCCCTCTTGTGGAGCTCCGCCGTCATGGCGCCCGTGAGATCGATCTGCAGTTTCGGGTGCGGGACGCCCTTCCGGGTGGGATAAAAGCAGAATCCCGTGTGATCCTTGCCGAAGACCACCGCTTCGGTGATCCCCAGCTTGTGCGCTTCTTCCACCGCCTCGGCGACGGCGGGGGCCGCTCCGACCCGCGAACGGGCCCGGCTCTGCATTCCGTAACTCCACGCGGGCTTGGGAATCTTCATGGCGGTTTCCTCCGTTTCAGGCTTCGTTCAGGGAACGCTCCGGCAGTTCGATCTCACGGGGAGCGGGACCGGCGGCGAAGAGCTTGCCGTCACAGCGGATCTCCAGCTCCCGGCCCTTGAGCGAGAAATCCAGCACGTGACCGAAAGCGGGCACATCGTTCAGTTCCGACTCGGGGACCGCCGCGGGGGGATTCGGGGCGGCGGTGAAGCGCCGCAGCCCGGCGGGGACCAGGCCGAACCAGCCCTCGGTGAAAATCCGCGCGTAAAGGGCGGACTCAGCCGAAGTCTGGCGGCAGTCGTTTTCGGGCCACGCCTCGAAGGGGTAGGGGATGTGCTCCCCGGTGAGCCGGGTTTCCGAGTAGTCCCGGAGCAGGGGGAAGACCCGGTCCCCCTGCCCGGAAAAGATCGCGCCGCGGAAGGCGTAGAGGGCGCTCCGGTCCCACACCTTTTCGTCCCCTTCGGCGCTGAGCATGCCGGCCCCGATCCAGAGCCGCTCCGAAAAGAGGGCCGCCGCCGTGCCTGCCGCCCGGTCGAAAAGCCCCATGCAGAGGGGGATTCCCATCCACGACCGCAGGACTTCGCACTCCCTGTAGTAGCGGTAGGTGTCGAAACCGCGGAGGTTGGCTCCGAAATACTTTTCGATGGCGCTCCCGAGGGTCCGGGCCTGAGCGGCGTAAGTTTCCGCCCGGCCGGGGTCGCCCAGATCCCGTTCCAGCGCGGAAGCCGTGCGCAACGCGTCGAAATAGAGCGAAGCGGTGCAGAGATTGGCCTTGCCGGAAGGCAACCGGGTTTCCATCTCGTCGGTGTCCGACTCGGGGACGCCGTCATCGTTCAGCTTGCGGCGGCAGAACTCCAGACACCATTCGATGGGAGTTTTCAATTTCAGAGCGATGTCCCGCCTTCCCGAGGCGAGGGCGAAGCGGGCCGCGCCGTAAGCGTACATGGCACCGTCGCCCCGGTCGCCCCGCTTGTTCCAGATGCCCACCCCTTCCGAGACGATGGAGGAGGGGATGGGCTTGTACTCCGGCCCCATGAAGGGGATATAGAGCTCGAAGGCGTTAAGAGAGGCTTCGATCCCCGCCCGGTCCCCCGTGAAGCCGAACCAGGGGGCGGCGTACTCCAGCTGGTCGTTGGCCCAGACGCTGGCGTAGTAGCGTTTGCCCCCCGGCGAGTGGAGCAGGCCCGTCCGGGTGAGAAAAATGTTTTCCCCCGCCCGGAGCTTGGAAAAGTAAAATTCGCTGTCGATCTCGGGGACGCCAGTGCGGAGCTGGAGCGGGGCCGTCAGCTCCGCGACGCGGGCGTACCGGGCGTACATTTCCGCCCGTCCGTCGGGCCGGGGGAGGGTCTGGTCTGCCGTGCGGGCGCAGAAAGTCAGCGTGTATTCCGCCTCTTCTCCGGGGGCGAGAACACGGGGGCCCCGGCTGAGGTACAGCGAAGCCGATACCGGATAGACGCCCCGGCCCCCCTCCCCCGCGGGGAACTCCGCGCCGGGGGAAAGGGTAATCTCACGGGGCTTTCCCGAGCCGTTGACGACGCGGATGTGCTGAAGGGCGCAGATGCTTTCCGGCGAGGCGAAGACCGACCGGATAATTTGCATCCCCTCGGGAGTGGTGCTGAAGATATGTAAAATACCGTCGAAGCGGAATTCGCAGGGGGATTCGGCAAGTTTTTCGCCGTCCGCGAGGAGACCCGGCAGTTCTTCGAGGGTGCACGAGGCCTGAAAATTGGCCCCGCAGGTTTCCACGGGGATCGTCCGCAGGGGGATCCAGGTCCCCGTCCACGCGAAGCTCAAAGCCCCGCCGGGGGCGACGCCGTACCGGACGTAAACCGACATCCGCCGCCCGGAAAGCTCCATGGAATCCTCCCACGGCGCTTCGCCGCTCCTCACCTTGCGGACGAGAAGACCCGTGTCGGCGATCCGCCACAATTTCCTCCGCGGGGACTTGAACTGTCCCAACTGCATCTTGTTTCTCCCGCGACTGCGTCCGTATCCGCCGAAGGATCACGGCTCAAGCAATTTTTGAAATTCCTCCACCGGCAGCTGGCGGGAGTAGGCCGACTGCTCGAAGGTTTCCGCGTAAACGATCTTCGCCCCCAGCTCCTCGCCGTGGACGCGCTTCAAGACTTCGCGGGCGCTGTCGGCGGCGGCGCGGAAACGCTGGTTCCACTTCATCAGATGCTGTTTGCGCTCTTCGTCGTTGAGCTTGGTCACGTCGAAATCCTTCATCCCGTCCGCCCAGGGGAGCCATTCGTAGAACTGGGACTTGTGGCAGTCCATGGCGGCCAGCTTGGCCTCCATGATGGAGTCGATCTCGATGGCCGCGTCGGGCCGGTGGGGCCGGGGATCCTGGAAACGGTCATAGCTGTGGGCGAAGACGGGGATCTGGTCGGGAATGGGCGTGTCCTCGCAGAAGTGGGGCACCATGCAGGTGTAGGCGCAGTCCAGCACCAGCTGGGCCGTGGCCCGGTGGTCCGGATGGTAGTCGCAGAGCCGGTGGGTGATGACCAGATCGGGGTTGAAGCGGCGGATGATCCGCATGATCTCCCTGCGGTTCTCGATGTTCGCTTCGAGCCCGCAGCCGTGGTCCAGCACCTGATATTCGCAAAGGCCGTTCTTCCGGCCCGCGGCGAGGGCCTCCTCGCGGCGGATCCGGGCGGTTTCCTCGCGGGAAAGCCGGAAGTGCCCCGTATCGCCGTTGGTGGCGGAAACGAACTTCACCACGTGTCCCGCACGGGTCAGCTTGTTGGCGGTGCCGCCGCAGAGGATGTCCGCGTCGTCCGGGTGGGCGCCGATGAAGATGATGCGTTTGACTTTCATTTCAGATCAGTCCTTTCTTTCCCTGTTTGAGTTCACGCAAGAGGGCGTCATAGGCTTTCCGGTCCACGGGGAACTTCACCGTGCTGTTGGTGAAGTGCGACAAGGTGATGGCGTTGGCGAACTCCACCGCCGCCCAGCCCTGGACGCCGGGAACGTAGAGGGGAGTCCCCTCCCGCACCGCCGAGGCTACGTTTTCCCAGATGAAGGGAGCGCCCGCCTTGGCGGAGTTGTAGCCGCCGGACTTGCTCTTGTCGCCCGCGACCACGGGGGCGGCGCTCTGCTCGGGGATGGGCACGTCCACCTCCTCGGATTCGCTCTTGGGGAAGGCATCCGGACCTGCCAGCATTTCCGGGACCGTTTTCTTCAGCTCGCGGAAGATGAGCTTGCCCTCCTCGCGGATCAGCGTTCCCTTTTCCCCCACGATCTCCATGCGGTCGATGCCGGGGGCTTCGCCCGTGTTGGCGTAGAAGCGCACCGGGAAGTGCCCGTTCTTCGTGATGAAAACCGCCTCCACCTCGTCTTCCGTTTCGATCTTGTGGAACCGGGTGGTCAGGTGGCCCCGGACGCTTTCCATCTCGCCGAACCACCAGTAGAGCAGGTCCAGATTGTGTGGAGCCTGGTTCATGAGCACACCGCCCCCTTCCCCTTTCCAGCTGCCCCGCCAGGACTGCATGTCGTAGTAGCCCTGACTGCGCATCCAGTTGGTGCAGACGAAGTCCGCCCGCAAAATCTTCCCCAGCCGTCCTTCGTCGATGAGGGATTTGATGAGTTTGTTCAAAGGATAGGTCCTCATGCCGAAGTTGGTGGCGAAGACCTTGCCGGAGCGCTTTGCCGCCGCGACGAGAGCATCGGCCTTGGCGACGGTGTCCGCCAGAGGCTTTTCGCAGAGAACGTGCAGTCCTTTGGCCAGCGCCGCCCTGGCGATCCTGCTGTGGCAGGGGTGGGGCGTGGCCACGGCGACCAGTTCGCAGAGCCCGGAATCCAGCAGTTCCCGGTAGTCTTCAAAGTGGGGGATCCCCTCCGCTTCGGGAATTTTGAAACGTTCCGGATTCGTGTCGCAGAGCGCCGTCACCGTGAAATGCTCCGGCTGGGCCTTGAGCATCCTCAAGTGACTTGTCCCCATGATCCCGACGCCGATGATGCCTGTACGGACAGGTTCCATAATGATCCTCCTTGAATCTTTTCTTTATTCGAACTCGACGAAATGCGGGCCCTGCAAAGCCCGATGTGCGGCTTCAGTCCGTATCGAGTTTTGTGTTGATGCCGACGGTCCCGGCGGGGAGGTCCCTGATCTCCTCCTCGTAGTGGCTCCAGTCCACCTTCCACGGCTTGTAGCGGCGGAAGGGTTTGCGCATCTTGTGGGTGAGCACCCCGCGGGCTTCCAAGCTGGCGATGCAGGCCCGTGTGCAGCCGCCCGCGCCGCAGACCGCCTTGCCCGCGTTGTAGACCTTGGGCGGAGCCTGATAGAAGGGCGAAATGGCGTTGGGCCGGTAGTTGTCGGAGTTCTTCATGTAGTGGCCGGGGCCCTCTTCCGCGCCCCGGAAGGCCAGGTCGCACCCTTCGGTGTCGATCTCGCCCCATTCGAGGTCGTGGCCGCAGACTTTGACCTTGATGGACTTGGTGGCGCTGATGCTGTGGCCGGGGCAGGCCCGGACGCAGGCCATACACCTGTTGCAGAGTTTGGGTCCTTCGTAGATGGGATCCGGCTCCAGCTCCATTTCGGTGAAGATCAGCCCGATGCGCACGGCGGGGCCGAATTCCGGAGTGATGAGCATCTTGCTCCAGCCGATCTCGCCCAAGCCGCAGAGGTAGCCTGCGATGCGCAGGTGGACCATGATGTCCGGAGCGGGTTTCCCCGGAGCCACGGGCTTGCTGAAGCCCTTGCGCAAGTTCCCTTCGTTGTCGATGGCGCGCCAGTCGCTCTGGTGGCCCATGGGGAAGGCCTCGTAGCCGTTGTCCTCGATCTCGCGGGCGAGGGTGTTGACGGCGATGGGCATGAAAATGTAGGTGATCCCGCCGTAGCCCATGCCGGAGTAGTTGCTGAAGAAGGTCCCCTCCTCGATGCCCCGCAGACTGCCCCGGAGCACCCGGAAGGCGAGCCCGATGCAGGACTTCGCCTCGGGCATGATGTAGCGGGGGTCCATCTGTTTGGGGGCGCCCTCCCACCGGGTCATGGGGGCGATGCCCACCAGATCGGCGCCTACCTCAAGTCCGCGCTTCTTGACCCACAAGGCGGCTTCGTGGGGATCATCGGGAATAACGGTCATCGAACGGCTCTCCTTCGCTTGATTTTACTGTTTTTTTCATAATTTACATTGAAAAGTCGGAAAAAGCAAGTTATTTTATCGGGAAAGAACCGTTTTCGAAAAAGGGAGAAAGAGTCATGGGCGCAAAATTGGCCGTCGGCTATCAGGAGCCGCGGAACGGCGAATTCTTTCACGAGATCGTCGCCGATCACCGGGAAAGTGTGGACGAAGTCTATTTCGCCTGGAGCAACACCCCCTCGGGGCGGCCCGGTATGCCGCTCACCGACTGGGAGGCTCAGGAGCGTCTGGAATACGAGCTGGGCGAGCTGGCGGGAATGGGGATCCGGCTGGATCTGCTTTTCAACGCCAACTGCTACGGGGCCGAAGCGGTTTCGGACCACCTGGTCCGGGAGTGCCGCAATGTCGTGGCGTACCTCGATTCACGGGGCCTGCGGCCCGCGGTCATCACCACGACTTCCCCCTTTCTCGCCGGGGTCATGCGCCGGGAGTTTCCGGGGATCGAACTCCGGGCCTCGGTGAACATGAGGCTCGACAGCACCCTTGCGCTGGAGTTTCTGGGGGACCTCTTCGACAGCTTTTATCTCCGGCGGGACCTCCAGCGGGACTTGGAGACGGCGCAGCGCTTCCGGCGCTGGGCCGACGCCCACGGCAAGAAGATGGGGATCCTGGCCAACAGCGGCTGCCTGCAGAGCTGCCCTGCGCAGACCTTCCACGACAATCTGGTGGCCCACCAGAAGGAGGCCTATCAGCGCCGCAACCTGCCCGAAGGGCTGACGACCTTCTGCATGGCCCACTATCAGGATCCCGCCTGCTTCAGCGACTTTCTCAAGAGCAGCTGGATCCGGCCCGAAGACCTGGGGCTTTACGACGAACTTGCGGATTTCGTCAAGCTCGCCACGCGCCAGCACGACTCCCCCCGGAAGGTCATCGCATCCTACGCCCGGCGGAAGTTTTCCGGGGATCTGGCGTCGCTGATGGAGCCCAACTTTTCCACCCTTTTCGCGAAAAAGGGCTATGTGGACAACGACGCCTTCGGCGCTTTCGACGAACTTCCCGGAGCCTGCGCCGCCAACTGCACCCATTGCGGGCGCTGCGAAGAGCTCTGGAAGCGGGTTTTCAAGCCCTTCCCCCCGGAGTAAGTTCTTTCCGGGAGGAAGAAACTCAGCGGTGCTCCAGCCGGACCTTCACGTCGTGGATGTGCATTTCACCCACGCCGCGCAGGACGACCGAAACGGTGAAATTGTCCACGCCCCGCAGGAAATCCGCATCGGGACCATAGGTAAGGCTGAGTTCCAGGGGTTCCTCCTTCAGATCGTACACTTTCCGCTCGTGGCGGTTGACGACCCATTTGGGCCCGGCGTAAAGGCCGCTGCCGATCTGGACCTTGCCCTTCCCGGAAACCGAAACGTGCAACGTCACCTTGTCGTTGGCGGACTTCAGAGCGAAAGCGGGCCGCCGGCTCCAGGCGGAAACGTTCCGGTGGGGGTTGTCGTTGGTGACGGTCAGGACGCCGTCTTTCAGACGGTACTTGACCTTGCCGGAAGGAGCCGTCGCCCAGTATTTCGGCAGTCGGCCGTTTTTGACCGGCTTCCACTCTTCGGAAATATGATATTCTTCGGCCGAGACCTTTTTCGAAACCTTGCCCAGAGTCACGACGCCCAGCCCCGTTTCCGAAACGAAAGAGCCGTCGAGGGGCTGATTCCAGGTGTAGTGTCCTTCCGCCGAGGTGACGGAAAAACCGACCTGAAGCCGGACCTTTTCCGGCTTCCCGGCCCCCTGGCCCAAGTCGCTGAAGGGGATGAAAAGATCCGTTTCCCAGATCTTCCCCCTGCGGCGGGAAACGTAATGCCACTTGCCGTTCCACTTCGGATCTTCGACCTTCCTGCCGTTCCGGAAGGAAACTTCCGCATCGTAGCATGAGGCGGGGTCGAAGTTGAGGATATAATGCCGTCCCGGTCCGCCTGCAGCGGGGAAGAGGGCGATCTCGAAGCAGGGATACAGCCACGCGCCGCCGTCCCGCCTGACCTTGACCTTGTCGCTCCCGTTGTCGAAGGGAACGCTCAGCTTGAGAAGAAGGCCGCCGTCGTTGAATCCGGCCTTGAACTGCGCCGCAAGTTCGGGCGAGCCATTCTTCATGGGCCGCAGATTCTGGACCGGCGCGCCATTCCATGCCGGATCGGCGAAATCCTTGACCTTCACCGCCGCCGTGCCCCGGCGGGCCCCCTCGATGAGTTTGCGGTCCGCCTCGAAGATCCCGCCGAAACGGCCCCTCATGTAGCCGCCGTCCCGGATGAGTTTCAGCGCGGCGAAGAGGTAACAGCGGCTGCCGTCCACCTGTCCGGGCCGTTTTTTGCTTTCCGGCAGGGCGTCGAGGAATTTGTTCCGGGCCGACACCGCGTCCAGCAGCCGGGAAAGTCCGGCGTCGCTCGGAGAATCGTCATAAGCCTTCTTGGCGTTGCAGACCGCCGCCGAGAGGCGCATGTATTCGTATTCGGTCTTGAGGGCGTTCAGATCCGGGTTGGCCGGATCGCAGAGGGCCACGGCCCGGTCGAAGAGGGCATCGAGCTCCTTCATCACCTTTTCCGGGTAGCGCTTCTGCCAGAAGGGGATGGTCAGGACCTGTTTGGCGGCCGCCCGGTCCATGTCGTTCCAGTCCTCGGTGATGGGGCTGGGCAGGGGGCAGAGCTCCAGCCGTTTGTCGATGGCCGCAAAGAAGGCCTTGAAGGCGGAAGCCGCCTTGGGGCCGAAACTGAAGACGCAGTAGTCGTCGAGGAGTTTTTCCGCGGGGATCGACTGGTCTCCGAGCCATTTGCCGTAGGCGTAATACCAGGGCCCTTCGAGGGAAGGCGCGGTGAATTGGCCGCAGTTGTAGATGCCCCGAATGTTCTTCCCGTGAAGCATCTTCGTGTAGGAATTAAGCGCCGCGAAGCTCCGGGCCGGGGTGAAGCCGCTGGCGAGATAACAGCCGAAGAAGTAGGTCCACGAAACGATCCCCTTGATGTTGTACGGTTTCCATTCGTTCAGCAGCTTGATCGAAGGCGGCGCCACGTCGATGACCACGTTGGGCGAGGGAAAACGCTTGAAGCTTTTCGGCGTGTTGTGGGTGGGGCCGTAGCACATGATGCACAGCAGGCCCCCCGGCCGGTCCTTGTGGAGTTTTTCCGCCAGATCCCGGTGGAAGCACCAGAGTTTTTCGCCCCAGTCGGCCGTGCCGTACCACGCCTTGCATTTTTCACATTCGCAGGGCTTGAAGCCGTCGCTCTGCCCCACTTCCACCATTTTGGCCCCCGTGTCGGCCCGCTTCAGGATGTCCTGATAGATCAGAGCCTGCACCTTCGGATTGGAAAGGCAGTAATGAGGCTGACGGCCGCCGGGGCAGTAATAGCGTTTTCCGTCGATCAAGGCGAAGTACTCCGGATGGGTCTTGAACAGCTTTTCCTGAGGAACGGCGGTCGCATGACTGTGGGGATTGAAGGCGCATCCGGCGTAGAAGAGCCAGTTGTTGGCCACCATGTAGAGCAGTCCCATGGAGTTGCCGGCGGTGTTCATGAACTCCGGAGCGTTCCGGTAAGCGTAATTTTCAGGGATTGTGATGAGCTTCTGCGGCAGTGTCCGCACGCCGTCGTGGACGCCGGTCTGGTCTCCCCGAAAAACCACGACGCGGGTGTTGACGAACTTTTCCACGAAGGTGCAGGCCCCCTTCAATGTGCCGTTGACGCAGTGGATGAAGTGGCGGGAAACGTTCTTCCGGGTGTTGGGGATGTCCTTCCCGTAGATGAAGATGTTTTTTCCCCTGGCGGCGATGGCATGCTCCCAGTAGTCGAATTTCGCGGAGGAAAGTCCCGCCTGGGCCAGGGCGCGGGTGTTCCCCACATAGATGGCGGGGCCCTTTTTGTCGAACGCGGACTCCTTGACCAGCTTCAATTCCGCGCCGGAAGCCTTTCTGATGCACGTCCGCACCAGTTCTCCGGCGAGGGCGATGAAGCCGTCCATCTGCTGGTCTCCGGTCCCGTCGGGGATGACCACGGTGTAACTGCTCTGTTTCCCGTCGGCGACGGTCAGGGGCGCTCCCCCGAGAGTGAGAAAAAACAATGCCGCAACGGCAATCGAGAGGTATTTTTTCATTTCAGCGATTTCCTTCGAAGTTCGGTCACTGCCATCTGTTGTCCCGGTTTTCCGGCTTCCAGAAGCCCTGCTGATAATGGCCGACGAGAGCCATGATCTTGCTCCGGGTGACGCCGACGGCCCGACCGTCGAAAAACACCACGATCGTCGAGGCGCCGGGATGACGGTAATCGAAGTGCCGGCACTCCCCGGTGTCTCCGGAATCGGGCGAAACGAAATTCGCTCCGCCGATGGTTTCCCCGTAATTGGCGGAACGGGAAGGGGCGACGACCCGCGAGGCCTTGATCCCCTTGGAGTAGATGGTGTTGCTGATGTTCACGAAGTTGGTGAGGGAAGAGCCCTTCGCCATCATTTCGGAGGTCACCGCCGGACACAGATATCTGCTCCGCTTTCTGGTCGTCGCGTGGCCGCCGAAAATCATGCATCCGTTCTCGTCGGCGCCGAGGTAGGCGACCATGAGGCCCGACTGCTGGAGCGGGTGGGGCCAGGACTTGTAGCCGGGGGTGTTCTTGGTGCCGCTGTTGGCGTAGGGGTGGTAACAGCTTGCGTTGTCCCCCATGTAGCACTGGGCGGCGGTCCCCAGCTGCTTCATGTTGTTCAGACATTTCGTCGTTTTGGCCCGGTCGCGGGCCTGAGTCAGGGCCGGCAGCAGCATGGCGGCAAGTATCGCGATGATGGCGATGACCACCAGCAGCTCGATAAGCGTAAATCCCTTCTTCATCGAATCCTCCTTCCTTTCAAAACGTTATCCTTGCAAGCAGGGTATCCCCGCGGTAATCGTCGTACCACCGTTCCTCGCCCACGGTGACGAACGCTTCGTCTTCCGCAACGGGCACGGCTTGAAAATTCCCCATCCCGGCGCCGTGTTCCCCCTCGTCGAGCAGGGGGAAGACGATCTCCTCGCTTTCCCGGATCAGCTCCAGACGGTCGTTGACCTCGGCGATGAAAAGCGGCGCTCGGAACCGGGTCACGTGGGTGTTGTACCCCGCGTTCCGGGTGTAGACCAGGTGAAGTTTGCCGCCGCAGACGAGAAAATGCTGCTGGGTGGAGGACATTTTCAGCTCCACCCCGTCATCGAAGGTCCAGGGCTTCGCGGGCTCCCAATGCAGGCCGTCGGCGCTTTCGCTCCGATAGCCCCGGCCGTCCTCGGCCCGGATCGTCATCAGGACGCGGCCTTCGAACTCCGCGATTGAAGGCTCCAAGAGGCCCCGGTCCACGGGCAGTTCCAGCGTGTTGCCCCGTTCCTCGAAAACGAGCTCCTTCCCGTCGTAGGAGAAACGCGTTGAACAGACCATGCGGTCCCGGCGGCCGGGTTCCCCGAAAGTGAGCGGGATATACACCTGGTTGCGCCCCTTGAAGAACCACTGGGAACTGCCGCAGGAGTACGAAGGGGCGTTCTCCATACCGGGGACGACCAGCTTCCGCCGCACAGGATCCCACTCCCCCGCGGCGTCACGCACCGACCAGACGGGGAAACGGAAATAGGTGACCTTGGGACGGTCTCCCCAGTCTCCCACGGTGTCGAAAAGCCCGCCGTTCCGGTAGTAGACGTTGTGGCCGATGGCCAGCACCGTATCGGTGGGGCCGTGGTGATAGGGGACCACGTCGCAGACGCCCTCGACGATCTCTTCCTCGAACTTCCGCCGTCCCAGACCGGGGATCGCGGCCGGGTCGCTCCAGCGCTCTCCGTCGAATATGCTTTCGCGGATGTCGCCGTAAAAATCGCTCCCGCTGACGCTCTGAAGGGACATGAAGATTCGCCCGTCCCCGAGCCTGCAGCACCGGGGATGGAACCAGCTGGTCCCACGCCCTGAGCGATTCTCCCAAATGATTTCTCTTTTGATTTTCATGTCCCGGCCTTCTCCCTTTCAAGTTTTCGCTTTATCCTGAAATATACTCAACTTTTCGGCAAAAAAAAGCCTTTTTTGTGACATTTTGTATACGGATGTGACAAAATCCCGTTTTCGTGACGCCCGCGGTTTGAAAAAACGCTTTTCCGCGTATATATTAGCCCCCAAAGGGGGAGCCGGGCACACATGCTGCACAAGAACGACGATCTCAAATCGGACGTCATGGAGGAACTCCTGCGGATCGAACTGCCGGAGAAGATGGGACTGCTGTATTCCCACGAATCCCCTCTGGACAAACCCGTCCACGGGATGCCGCGGCTCAACGTCCTGCTGGAAAACACCATGGTCTTCCGGCTCTGGAAGGAGGGCCGGATCTGCGAATACCGTCTGGAAGCCCCCGCCTTCTACTACTGCACCGCCGACGGGTTCCAGTGGGCGGTCGATTCGAACCAGCCCCGGAAGGCGGTCAGCTTCTGCTATTTCAGGGAATACATACGGGTGGTGATCTACCGCTCCAAAAGCGACATCACCTGTTACCACAGCACGTGCCCCCTTTCCCCCGGCGCCTGGCAGCTCATCGAGGCCGTGGAAACGCTGCACAAAGAGGCCCCCGGGGCGGAAGAACGCCTGATCCCGCTCCTGAAAGCCCTTTTCGACCTGACGTGCTTTCAGCTCGGGAACGATCCCCGCACCGAGCCCAAGCGGCGGCTCAACCGGACATGGAACCGGATCAACACTTACCTGCGGGCCCACCGGACGGAAAATCTTTCCCGGGAAAAGATCGCTTCGCTCTTCCAGCTTTCCCCCGGTTCCCTGTCGCGCCTGGCGAAGAAGTACACGGGGATGAAATTTTCCAAACTCCGGATCGTCTACAAGCTGGAACTTGCGGACGAACTCCTGCGCTCCACCGACTTGAACATCGACGAGATCGCCGACGAGTGCGGATTCAACTACACCAGCTATTTTCACCGCTGCTACCTCGAGTACTTCGGCATCACGCCGAAACGGCGGCGGGAGGAACCGGAAGGGGATCCCCCGCGAAAGCAATGACTTCAATTTCGAGCCTTGTTCGAAAACAAAGTAAGGAAACACCAAAATGAGAAAAAAAATCGCCTTCATCGGAGCCGGAAGTTTCGGCTTCACCCGCGGCCTCGTCCGGGATCTGCTGACCTTCCCCGCCCTGGCCGATGCGGAACTCGCATTGATGGACATCGATCCCGAACGGCTCGAATTCGCCCGCACCGCCGTGGAAAAGATCATCGCCGCGGGCAAGTATCCGGCCAAACTCACCGTCACCATGGACCGGCAGGAGGCCCTCAAAGACGCCGACGGCGTGGTCATCACCATCCTGCAGGGGGGCTACCGGGTCTTCAGCACCGACATCACGATCCCCATGGAGTACAAGGTGGACATCAACGTGGGGGACACCCGGGGCCCCTCGGGGATCTTCCGGATGCTCCGCACGCTCCCCGTCATGCTGGACATCTGCACCGACATTGAACGGCTCTGCCCCAACGCCGTGGTCCTGAACTACACCAACCCCATGGCCATGCTCTGCAGCGGCATGCAGAAGAAGTTCCCCCACCTGAACATCACCGGGCTCTGCCACTCCGTCCAGGGGACCGCCGGGATGCTCGCCCGCTGGATCGGCGCCGACATGAAGGACGTCACCTACACCTGCGCCGGGATCAACCATCAGGCCTTCTACCTGAAATACTGCTGGAAGGGCAAGGACGCCTATCCCCTCATCCGCAAGGCGGTGACGACGAACAAAGAGATCTACAACGCCCAGATCGTCCGCAACGAAATGTTCCTCGCGCTGGACTACTACGTCACGGAATCCAGCGGCCACAACAGCGAATACAACGCCTGGTTCCGCAAGCGCCCGGACCTGATCGAAAAGTACTGCACCCACGGCACCGGCTGGAATCCCGGCGTCCACGCCTATATCCTCAACGAATACGCCAAACGCAGCAAGACCTGGCGCAGTCTGAGCCGGAAGGAGCTGGCCAAAGACATTCCTCTCGAACGGGGCGGTGAGTACGCTTCGAGCATCTTCAACGCGGTCTTCGGCGACTATACGCCCTTCGAGTTCAACGGCAACATCCCGAACACGCACCTGATCGACAATCTGCCCGAAAACGCCTGCGTGGAGGTCCCCGTCCTCGCCTCGCGGCGGGGGATCGAACCCTTCCACGTGGGGCCCCTGCCCGAACAGCTGGCGATCCTCAACAACATTTCCAGCCGCTGCGAGGAGCTGGCCATCGCCGGAGCCCTGACGGGGGATCCGCGCCTCGTCTACCAGTCCGTCATCTTCGATCCCCTGACCTCCGCTGTGCTTTCCCTCGCGGAGATCCGCGAAATGGTCAACAGGATGTTCGCCGCCAACAGGAAGTATCTCGGGTACTTCGAATCCCTCAAAGTGAAGTGACGGCGTCCGGACCGGAAAAACGGCAATACCGCAGCGCCCGGAACGCCGCCCGCGGACCGGGAAGCCTGCCTGCGCCGCGACCTGCCCGGAGGGACCGACCCGCTCAGCCGAGCTGAATGGGGATCCTTTCGACGTTGACCAGTGACGTTTCCACCCGGGTGCAGAGGGGGGCGGTCCACTCCCCCGTCGAAGCGTATTCGATAAGGTATCTTGCGGCCAGTTCTCCCTGCCGGACGGGATTCTGGTCCACGCCGGCCACGGGCAGCTGGGTGACATTCCCGAAGCCCGTCAGGGCGATCTGAGCGGGACACTTCACCTTGAGCTCCAGCGCGGCGGCGTGGATCATGCCCGCGCTGCCGTCGGAATCGGCGGCGATCAGCGTGGTGCGGGAAAATCTTTTCAGATAGGTCTCGAGAAAAAATTTGGCGTCGGCAAGGGAATCGGGAGCGCTGTAAAAGGTACGCTCCTCGTAATCCTTTATGCCGCGGGACTCCATGACCCGATGGAATCCGCAGACCCGGGGCGTCTTGGGGGCCTGACGGCCGGAGTGGAACCTTTCGGCGCTGAAAACCAGGATTTCCCGGTGCCCCCGGCGGCAGATCTCCTCCATCATCCGGACGCCTCCCTGAAAGTTGTCGCTGTTGATGAAAACGATCTTCTTTCCTTCGGGGACGGTCCGGGGCTCGCTGTCCACGCAGCAGAGCGCCATGCCCTCCGGCAGAACGGGTATTCCGTAGGTGGCGCTGATGATGCCCGCGACGTTCATGCGCCGGAGCATATCGAGGCGGTGCTGAAGGTCCTCCACCGCGGGGGATTCGGTGACGACGGCGAAGTTGCGGCGCAGGGCTTCGGCGTAGACGCCCCGGAGAATGCAGATCGAATAGGGCGCGAGGGGGGAAAAGAAGGCGATGGTCCCGCAGGGGCGGCAGCTGTTGTCCGCCACGCGGGTCCCCGCGCCCCTGGTCCCCCGGATGAGATAGTGCTGGTCGGCGAGGAGCGAGACCACCTTGTTCATGGTCATCTTGTTGACGGAAAACTCGTCGGCGAGGGCGCTTTCGGAAGGGAAACGGCTGCCGTCGGGATAGATCCCCTCTTCCAGACGCCGTTTCAGTTCCAGGCAGATCTTTTCGGTGACGGTCATTGCGCTCTCCTGTTCCAAGAAGGGATAATATAGCACCGGAAAGGGGATTTTTCAAATGCTCCCGCGGGAAAAACCCCATCTCTTTCAAAAAGTGTATGAGTCAAGAAAAACGTAAAATTTCCCTGTCCGGACCTTGAAAAAAGGGACTTTTAAGGTATATTTATCCCGGTGTCGGAAACATCTTGTATCATACAACCCAATCCAAAGGAGGAAAAAATGCAATATCTCCACATGCTCCCCTACCAGATCCGTGAAGCCATCGACAAGAACACTCCCGTGGTCCTGCCCCTGGGCGTGATCGAATACCACGCCGAGCACCTGCCCATGGGCGTGGACTGCTTCACCTGCATCGAGATCATCCGCCGGGTGGAAGAGCGCCATCCCGAACTGGTGGTCCTGCCGCCCTTCTACTACGGCGCGGCCTCGCTGGCCGTGGCGAAGCCCGAACGCAACGGCACGGTCCATGTGGACGCCCTCAAGATCGTGCCCGTGGCCGAGGAGATATTCCGGGGCCTGCTCCGGGTGGGATTCCGGAACATCCATGCCTTCATCTGCCACCAGACCGAGGAGTTCCGTCAGGGGATGCCCACCGACCTGGCCTTCCGGCTGGCCGCGCGTCATGTGATCTTCGACTGGGTGGAAAAGGAAAGCGGCGAAGGCTGGTGGGGCACCGAGAAGTTCAGCGACTACTACTCCAACGCCAACAATCCCTTCAACTGGATCCGCATCCACAGCTCCCACGAGCACAGCAACCCCGTACGGGCCAAAAAGTTCCCCGGCGACCATGCGGGGAAACTGGAAACCTCCGAAGCCATGTACATCTGCCCGGGAGAGGTGGAACTGGACCGCATCGACGGTTCGCTGTGGTATGCCCGCGCCGGCAAGGACGCCAGCGCCGAACACGGCGACGAAGCCCTGGAGCTGGCCTCTCTGGATGTCGAAGAGACCCTTTTCGGCAAGTAAGGCCCCGCGGAAATGACCATCGAAGAGATCTTTTCCGCCTGTTTTTCGGCTGTCAACGGCGGAAATATCCGCAATACCGCCGTCGAATACCGTCAGTTCCCCCTGAAACTGGGGTACACCTCCTACGCCCGCGGCATCGACTTCATCGCGGAAAAGTACCGGGCCATGGGGCTGGAGGCCGAGGTGATAAAATTCCCCGCCGACGGGAAGACGGTCTACGCCGACCGCCATTTCCCCCTCGCCTGGGACGTGGACGAGGCGTGGGCCGAGGTCGGCGGCAAACGGATCGCCGACTATGAAGAGTGCACCTATTGCGTGGTTCCCTTTTCCGCCGATTCAGGAGGCGTTCAGGAGCTGACGCTCCTCCCCATCGAAGCGCTCCCCGAAAAGGGCTCCCTCGCGGAGTTCGGCGCCCTCATCGCCCACTATCCGGGCGGAGCCGAAGTGCGCTCCCTCATCGAACGGGGGTGCAAGGCCTTCTTCACCGCCGTCGATACGGAGCCCGTCCACCCCTCCCTGCTGGATTCGAGACGGTGGTTCAACGATCTCTTCGGCGCCGGGCAGATCGATTGCCGGGACAGGACCTGCTGCGGCTTTTCCCTCACCCCCCGCCTGGCCGGGGAACTGCTGGCGAAGTGCCGCACTTCCGCGCCGGTCAAGGTGCGGTTCCTCCTCAAAAGCCGGACTTACGAGGGGAAAGTCCCCGCGGTCACGGCCCTGCTCCGGGGGAAATCCGACCGCTGTTTCTTCATCACCAGCCACGGCTACGAGCCCCACGGCACCAACAACGTTTCCGGCATCTCCACCGCGCTTGAGATCGCCTGCGCACTGAAAAAGCTCATCGGATCGGGCAAACTCCCCAAGCCTGAGTTTTCGATCCGTTTTCTCCACGGGCTGGAAAACTTCAGCCTCTACGCCTGGGGCATTTCCCACCGGGAGGAGATGAAGAACGCCGTGGGCGGCGTCTCGCTGGACTCCTTCGGCCGTTACGAAACGGAGGGGATCCGGGAAAAGTTCGTCCTGCGCCGCTCCCTCAACATCCACCCCTCGGAACAGCATGCGCTGGCGGCGAAGATCCTCGATCTCGTTCAGGAGAACACGGGCATCGACTACGAGGTCCGCGAAGCCTCCAAAAACAACGAGGACCTGATGCAGGATCCCCAGTTCGGCCCCCCGTGGAACCTTCTCTACGGCTCTTTGTGGGAGGAGCCCCGGGCGACCTATCCCCGGTGTTACTACTACCACTCCAGCATCGACACGGCGGAAAAACTCTCTCCCGTGGCGCTGAAGGCCGCCGCCGCCTTCGCGGGAACCTTGGCCTACTGCTCCATCGCCGGGAAGGAGGTCTTCACCGACGACACGGCCCGGTTGAGCTGCGAGGACTGGAAGGCCATCTTCCGGGCCAAGTGCCTCGAAGCGCTGAAACTGCAGGATCACGACCCCTCGCTGCGGATGCTCCGGGCCATGCGCCTCGGCGCGTGGCGGGACCTTTCGCTCAAATCCGCCGCCGAGGCGATCAAAGATCCGGAACTCGTCCGCGAGCTGAACACCTTCGCCGCCGCCGAGGTCAACGCCGCGTTCCAGCTTCTTTGCGGCACGGCGGAGATCCCGCCCTTCAAATCGCAGGAGTACCGGGACGTGATCGAACGGACCATGCCGGGGCCCGTCAGCTTCGGGACCCTTTCCGACGACCTGCGCGACCTGGCGGCCAAGGCCCAGGGCTACCGGGCCAACGAGTACTGGTGCTTCGACGACTCGGGGACCAACTACTACCACTTCGACGGCAAAAAAACCGTCTTCGAAGTCGCCCGGGCGGTGTGGGCCACCCGGCCCTATCCCGAACATGAATCCTTCGAATCCTTCGAGGAGGAGTTGCGCCACTATGCCGCGTTGGCCGACGTGGCGGTGAAGGGCGGTCTCGCCCGGCTCAGGGAAACGCCCTGCGTCGCCATCGGGGAGCTCAAAAACGCCCTGAAAGAGCTGGGGATCGCCCCCGGCGACCGGATCATGGTCCACTCGAGTTACAAGTCCTTCGGCTCCTTCGAGAAGGGCCCTGAAGGGATCATTCAGGCGCTGCAGGAGAGCGTGACGCCCGCGGGGATCGTGGCCATGCCGGCCTTTTCGGACTGCTGCGACGGGGGGAACTCCGGCGTTTTCGACCGGGAAACGACCCCCGTCGAAAAATGGGTGGGGATCATCCCCGAGATATTCCGCCGTCAGCCGGGCGTCCTGCGTTCCGGTCACCCCACCCACTCCGTGTGCGCGTGGGGCAGGGAAGCGGCGGCCTTCCTCGACCAGAAGGAGCCTTACGACTGTTTCGCCGCCGACGGCCCCTGGGGCAAACTGGCCGAAAGAGGCAAGATCGTTTTCCTGGGCGAAGCCGTGGGGGGCAACACCTTCCTCCACGCCTGCGAGACCTGGTACAACAGCTACGTCGATTCCATCGAGGCCCCCGTGGGAGGGAAAATGGTGCGGATCACCAACTATCCCGGCGGGTGCCGGGGCAACTGGTACAAGAAGGGCCGCAATGCGCCTTACTTCCTGAAACTCAGGGAAATGGGCGTGGTCCGCGAGGCCAAGGCCGGGAACGCCGTCATCACCGTCATGGAGGCGCCGGAACTCGCCGCGGCCATGAAGAAGATCTTCGCCGAAGATCCCGCGATCCTGCTTCACAAATCGAATTGCCGGGAATGCGCCCGGCTGAGGAGTAAAATAAAATGAGCGAAAAAAACTACGATTTCAGAAAACGTCACTGGGAGTATCACAAGCCCGACCGCCGGGATCCGGCCCGCAAGGCGAAAAAGAACGAGGTCCTCATCACGGACGAGTGGAAGATCGGCTGCGCGGGAGACAAGGACTCCATCGCCCTCATTGCCGTGAAGGATTTTCAGGACTATCTCTTCACCAGCATGGGCGTTTCGACGGCGCTCACCACGGAACCCGGCGACAAAGTCATCTGGGTGGAAGTAAGTCCCCAGGTGAAAAGGGGCTTCGTCATCGATGCCGCGAAAAACAGAGTGAAAATCACCGCCGCCGAGGACAAGATGACCTTCCGGGCCACGATCCACATGGAAGACATCATGAACCTCGAAGGTGCTCCAGTGCTGGAACTGGGGAAGATGGTCCGCAAGCCCCTGTACGACTCGCGCACCGTCCACTCCGGCACGGGGCTGGATTACTACCCCGACGAGGAACTGATCGGTCTGCTCCATGCCGGGTACGACTGCATCGACCTCTTTCTGGTGGACATCGACCGGAACCGCCTCGGTTACTGCGACTTCAACGAGATCATCACCCGGGCGGCCCGCTTCGGGATCAAGACCGTCTTCCTCAACTACCTGCAGACCTACACCCATCCCGACGAGGACGGTGCACAGGAAAAGTTCGACGCCGTCTACGGCAACATCTTCCGCCACTATCCCGGCGCCGCAGGCATCGGCCTCTGCGGGGAAAGCCTGGAGTTCCCCAGCCGCGACCCCGCCACCACGGGCAAGCGGTACAGAGAGAGCGTGGTCGACGGGATCCCCGACACCCGGCCCAGCCCCGGCTGGTATCCCTGCCGGGACTATCCCGCCTACATCCAGTGCATCGAACGGGCGGTCCACAAGGTCAAGCCCGACGCGGGAGTGGGCTTCAGCACCTACAACTGGGGCTACGCCCCGCTGGCGCTCAGGAAGAAGTTTCTGGACCATTTCCCCAGCAACGTGAGTCTTTCCGTCTGCTACGAAATTTTCTCCCAGCGGAAACTGGAAGGGCTCCACACCCCCGTCATGGACTACACCATATCCGCCGATGAACCCGGCTACTACTTCACCAGCGAGTGCGCCGAAGCCCACAAGCGCGGCATCACCGTCACCGGAAACGTGAACACCGCCGGCATCGCCTGGGACTTCGGCTGCGTGCCCCTCGTGCCCGCCCCGCAGAAGATTTTGAAGCGGGACCGGAATCTGCGTGAAGCATGGAAGAAATGGGGCGTCAGAAAACACTACTGCACCCATCACTACGGCTGGTGGAACAGCGTGGCCGCGGACCTGGGCAAGTGGACCGGCTGGGAGGACTTCGAGCCCGACTACGACGAACTCCTGAAGAAGATCGCCATCCGGGATTACGGCAAGAAGACCGCGCCCCATGTGCTCAAGGCGTGGAAGCTCTACAGCGAAGGGATGAGTCATTACGTCGCCTCCAACGAGGACCAGTACGGGCCCTGGCGGGTGGGGGCGGCCTATCCCTTCATCTTCCAGCCCAACATTTCCCGGACCATGCTGAACAAGGAGATCAAGTTCCCCACGGCGCCTCACGCCCACTTCGGGCATCTCATCGTCAAGACCTTCTACACGCCCTACGAGAACGCCGAACAGACTCCGGGATTCCTGCGCTACCCGGCGGAACTGCGTTCACTGCAGAAAATGCTCGATTTCTGGAACAAGGCCCTCGCGGAGGCGGGGAAGGCCGTCGAGTGCGCCGATCCCGGCAAGCGGGATGAGGCCAAGCGCTTCGAGGCTCTGGGCCACTTCATCCGGAACAGCATCATCACGGTGATGAACATCAAGAAGTGGTGGCAGCTGAACATGGCCATGCAGAACTGCGCCACGGCGGAGGAAGCCCTTGCCTATCTGGACAAGATCGAAGCCCTCGCCTACGAGGAGATCGAAAACGCGAAAGACACGATCCCCGTGGTGGAGTTCGATTCCCGGCTGGGCTGGGAGCCCTCCATGGAGTACGTCTGCGACAAGTGGCACCTCGAATGGAAGATCCGTCAGGTGACGCAGGGTGCGCTCCGCGAGATCGCGGCCTACCGCAAGATGCTGATGTTGCACATGACCCCCGAAAAGAAGAAGTAAGGGGCGCGAGACAGATCCTTCTGTCCAAAATCTGCGCGGCGGTGTTCCATATTTGACGAACGCCGCCGCGTTTTTCGTGCGTTCTGAGCCCGAAATCCCGTTTGGCACGGATTTTGCTCACTGAAAGTCGCCGTCGAAGGTACAGACAAATTTCCGGAAAAAACGGGAGATGCGGCTTGACAAACGGAATTTTGCGGGTTATAGTAAGGACAGTCCAAAACGGAAAGCGAGGTGTTCCTTATTCTGAAAACGCATTGATTTCACACATTGTCAGCGTACATTTTTCGCCGTTCCATCGTAAAACTTGCACTTTTCACGGGAAAGACGGCAGTGAAAGATGTGTTGCCCAAGATTTGGGCACGCACTCTTTTTCTGTGTTCTTTCCGGGTTTGCAAGTACCTTCGATGGGCATGAATTACGATTGCGTGCCCTTTTGTTTGCCGGGGCCTGCGTGTCGAAAACAAAGAAAGCCCACTGAATGTGGTGGGATTACATTTTGAGAAAAGGAGGTCTGTAATGGAACTTGAGTACAAAACCGTCAGGGATATTTTGCCCTATCAATTTTGGATCCCGTCTTTTCAACGTGGATATCGCTGGCAGAAGACTCAGATCGAAAATCTTTTGAACGATTTGACCGAGAACAAAGAAGAGCAAAGCGGAACGCCGTATTGTCTGCAGCCCTTGGTCGTGAAAGGTGAAGGGAATCGTTTTGCCGTGATTGACGGACAGCAGCGGCTCACTACTATTTACCTTGCTTTGAAGGTGCTGGGGGCTCAAAAGCTCTTTTCCATCGAGTATGAGGATCGCCCGGAAAGTTCCGCATTCTTCGACAATTTGAAGGACGATAACTCCTGCCCCGATTTTTATTATATTTCTCAGGCACACCGCGTTATCAGGACTTGGATCGATGACAATCCCGGGAAGCTGACACTGAATGATATTCTGGACGACGCCCGGTTTATATGGTACCAGACGGAAGAGAATCCATACGACGTCTTCTGTCGGTTGAACACGGGTAAAATTGCACTCAGCAATGCGGAACTGACCAAGGCGCTGATTCTCACTGCGCCGGGTGTCCGTGTCGGAGAAACAGCCGCCGAGTGGGACGTTATGGAGCTGACTCTTCAAAATGACGATTTTTGGTATTTTGTCAACCCGGACGCCGAAAATCCACGCTATGCAGGTTCGAGGATGGATTTTCTTATCGAGTTGCTTCTGCGCATGGAAAACCTCTTCGATCCTGAAGAAATAAAACTGAATCCGACCTGCCTGTTCGACAAGATTGAGAGCAAGAAGGAGCCGTTGGGAGTTTGGAAAAATATTCAGGTCGTTTTCCGCCGTCTTGCCTCGTGGTATGAAGACCGGGATATGTACCATCTTGTCGGTTGCCTGATGAATCGCAAAGACCCGATCGAAAAGCGATTTTCCGATTTGGTCCGTTTGCTTGAAGATGCCAATTCCGCCGGATCTACGTTGTCTAAATTCAAGGAGGGGCTGCGCCAGGAGATCAAATCTTCATTCATTCCCTCTTCCAGAAAAATCGACGACCTCAACTATGAGAAGGATAAAAATGCGTTAAGCAACATTCTTTTGCTCTTCAATATAGCATTGCTGGACCGACAGCGCAGTGTTCAAAGCCGATATCCGTTTGCGGATCACCAGAAATCGAAGTGGAGTCTGGAACACATCCATGCAAAAAACGAGAAAGGGCTGGATGAAGAAGTTATTCGGAGGATCGCAGAAATATCCCTGGGGCCCCAATACTCCCCAGAGGATGCCCCGGAGGATCTGATAGAGAAGTTCAACAGGCAGAACGCCTCGCTTAAGATCATAAAAAATGACGGGGAATGGCATTTGCGTGATTTGGAAGAAGAAACTCACGGATTGGAAAATCTTGCTTTGTTGAATTGCCCCAATAACGCGGCATTCAATAACGGCCTTTTCATGGAGAAACGGGCTTTGCTGGCTCAATGGGAAAGCGGAGAAAACGTGAAAGAAAATGCGGATTCTTCCTTTGTCCCGCTGGGAACAAAAATGGTTTTCTTCAAGCATTTCTCCCCCCGTTCCAGCGTACCGTATCTCTGGACCAGCGAAGATGGGGCTCTTTATCTGGCAAGCATCAAAAAATATCTTGCATCTTACCTCGGTTGTAGCGAAAACGAATTTTAACGGAGGCACAAACATGGAAACCAAAAAATTCAGTGACCTTATCGATCAAAAAGTCCAAATTCCTCCTTACCAGCGGGATTATGCTCACGGCCGTCTGACACCGCAGGCGGAAGAAATCCGGCAAACCCTCATCGAAAAGTTTGCCGAGGTGCTGAGTTCTCCGGACAAAAATATGTCTTTTGATTTTATCTACGGCTACGAGGAGGGAGACCATTTTGTTCCGGTGGACGGCCAGCAGCGTCTTACGACTCTCTTCCTGCTTCATCTGTATTTGAGCAAACGATCGGGCGACTTCGAGCCCCGGCTCGCAAATTTTTCCTACGCGACGCGTCAATTAACACGCGAATTCTGTGAAAAAATCACGGCTCGGGAAACTGTTTTGTGGACGGATGAAATTTCTCCCCTGAAGTATATTCCGGATCAGTCATGGTTTTTCAGTAAATGGGGTGCCGATCCCTCCATCATGGGAATGATTCGTGTCCTTGACTTGATCTACGGACGCTTTTCCGGCCTGAACAGTAAAACGTGCTGGGCCCGCTTGAAAAGCGGCTCCGCCATTACGTTCGGCATTCCCGACCAGTCGAAAATCGGACCATCGGAAAAAACATATCTGAAAATGAACTCCAGGTATCTTTCCCTGGACGATTTCGAAAACTTCAAGGCACATTTTGAAAAATATCTTTCCGGGAAAGCGCGGTCCGGAATCCGCATTGATCATCGGGCCGATTGCCAGGACTGGGAGAAAATGGCCTTCCACAAGAAGGTAATCTGGAAATTCGACAAGGACTGGAGCAATTATTTCTGGAAAAAGTATGAGGTGGCGTTTTCCGGGCGTTTCATGTCTGTGATTGCCAAAGCTTTTTCCTGCTTCGCCGTCTTGAATGGCGATGAAGAAAACAGAGGTTTCTTCGAAGATCTTGCCGCCGGGAAGAAAAACTTCGTCAGTTTCGCCCCTTTTGAAAAAACACTTCGATACAACGAAGATAAGCTCCTGGGGCTTTTGTTCTCCTTTCTCGACAACATCTCTGATCCCGGAATTGCTATGGAGACTTTGGTCAATCCGCCATGGGACGAGCCGGATTTTGAATTTCTTTCCCCGTGCAACGATAAGTACAGAGTCGTTTTCGGCGGGGCACTTCTTTTTGGAAAAATCGAAGATACGACCGATTTTTCCGAATGGATGCGTGTCGTCTGGAATATCGCTGCCAATACGCCGGATTTGAAGGCATTTCCTCTGTTTGAGAAATTGGCGGAATCAAAACAGAATTTGCTTGCACACATGGCGGGAAAGTACGATCCGGAAAAACGCTGGTCTCCCGATCCTCGCCAAAAGGAGCCCACACTGCTGGAATGTCAGTTCAATCATGAATGCCTCAAAGCTGAAATCATGACGGAACATCCAGAGAGAAAAGGGCAAATTCTCGAGATGGAAAGAAAGCCTTTCTTTCACGGTGACATCTCCGTTCAACTGCTCCACATCTCCGATCCGGATGTGTGGAAAGCGCGCGACAAAAAGCTCGGGGAATACCCGCTGAATGAGTGCGGCTTCCTGAAAAATCTCCTTCTGCATCTTAAGGATTATGCCCAGCTTGAATATTGTTTCATGCAGGGGGAAACCCCCTTCATTTTCAATGCTGACAACTATCATAGACTGGCTCGGCTGGAGTCCATTCAGGAGGTGATTGCCGAAATGCTCGACGGCAACGCTGCACCCGGCTCCCTCGCTTGGCCGTACCATGAACCCACCGTGAAACGAATTTACAGGCAGCTGGCAGAGAAGGATACGCTTGAAGTGTTCATGAGAAAAGGATTGAAAGGATGCCGTCTTTGGTGGAACAATGACTGGCTGTATTTGCACCAGCGGTTTGACCGGAGTGGTTATTTCCTGCTCAACAGCCCGATGTATGAAATTTTGGATGACCTGCTTTCAAAAGGCGAGATAACGATGGACGAAGATCAAAAATGGGACGGTGTTTTCCATTATGATCAAGTGGCATTTACCTATCAAGGGGTGAAAATGGTTTGCAATCCAGCCAGTATTTGGAAAGACGGCATGCCTGACAGCAGGGAAGACATTACTTGGGAGAATCCTGATTGCGGATTCTCTGACGGTGCCGAAAAGAAATTCCTGGATTGCTGCGAATGTGTCTTCAACAAGTCTCTGCAAAATGCAACCGCAACTGGAAATGAATAAATCGCAGATTTGCCGTTTCGCGCGGCGGATCAGCGAAAATTACCTTCCACAAACGCTTAGAGCTATGCTCAAGACGCGCTCCGGCGGGAACGGATCTCCCGGCCCGCCGGAGGCCGGGCGCGCGGCCTGTGTGTAACTCGGTCGGGCGCTGTACGACTTCCGTACCGATCCGTACTTATCCGTACTTCCATTTGCGCGGCGGGGTTCCGATTTTGACGGACGCCGCCGTTTTTTTTGCCCACAAAAAAAGGGCCGCCGCAAAACTTGCGGCAGCCCCTTTTGACGGCAGGAGATGTTATTTGTCCTTGCCGGAGATGGCTCCGTGTTCACGGAAGTTCCGGGTGGGAGCAAACTCACCGAGCTTGTGTCCGACCATGTTTTCAGTGACGAACACCTGGGTGAAGGATTTGCCGTTGTGGACATTGAAAGTATGACCGACGAAGTCCGGGATGATCAGGGAACGACGGGACCAGGTTTTGATCGCGGTCTTGGTCTTGCCCATCTTCCCGACCTTGTCGATGAGATACTGATCCACGAAGGGACCCTTCTTGATAGATCTGGCCATTACTTCTTCCTCCGCTCAACGATAAACTTCTTGGAATTCTTACGCGGATTGCGGGTGCGCTTGCCCTTGGCGAGCTTGCCCCACGGCGAAACGGGATGTCCGCCGCCCGACTCACGGCCTTCGCCGCCGCCCATCGGATGGTCGACCGGGTTCTGAGCCACGCCGCGGACGTGGGGCCGGAAGCCCTTGTACCGCTTCTTGCCGGCTTTGCCCATCTTGACGTTCATCAGGTCCAGATTGCCCACCTGGCCGATCATGGCCCGGCAGTCCACGTGGACCTTGCGGACTTCGCCCGAAGGCAGCTTGATCTGCGCGTAGTCCTCTTCCTTGCCGCGGAGCGTCGCGACCTGGCCCGCGGAACGGACCAGCTTGGCGCCGCCGCCGGGGATGAGTTCGATGCAGCTGATCTCCACGCCCACGGGGATATCCTTGATCTTCATGCTGTTGCCCGGCTTGGGCTCGGCCTTGGGCCCGTTCATGATGCGGGCGCCGATGGCGAGACCTTCGGCAGCGATGATGTAGGCCTTTTCACCGTCCTCATACTGGATGAGGGCGATGTTGGCGGTGCGGTTGGGATCGTACTCGATGGAAACCACGGTGGCGGGAACGCCTTCCTTGGTCCGCTTGAAGTCGATGACCCGGTAGCGGCGCTTGTTGCCGGCGCCCCGGAAACGGGTGGTGATCCGGCCCTGGTTGTTGCGGCCGCCGGTGCTGCGGAGACCTCTGGTCAGGCTCTTTTCGGGAGCCTTGTCGGTCAGACCGGACTTGTCGAGCACCGTCATGTGACGGCGCGAGGGAGTCGTGGGATTGTAACTCTTGATTGCCATTTTCTCTTACTCCCTTCAGATGATCTCGATGGAGCCCTCGGCCAGGGTGACGATCGCGCGCTTCCAGTTGGGACGGCGGCCGATCTTGCCGGTCCGGCCGGAACGCTTGGTCTTGCCGAGATAGTTCATGATGTTGACATCGGCGACTTTGACCTTGAAAAGCTCTTCGACCGCCTGGGCGATCTCGATCTTGCCCGCGCCGGGAGCCACACGGAAGGTGTACTTCTTGTCCTGGATGAGGGCGTTGGTCTTTTCGGTCAGCACCGGAGCGATGATCACTTCGAAAGCGTTTTTCATTCTTCAGTGTCTCCTTATGCCAGACGGGCGATGAAAGCGTCGAGGGCCTCTTTCGTGAAAAGGACCTTGTCGCAGTTCAGCATGTCGTACACGTCGACCACGCCGGAACGGACAACTCCCACGGTGGGGATGTTGCCGACCGCGCAGAAGATGGTGTTCGCGTTCTCATACCCGGGCAGGGTGAGAAGCGTGAGCGAATCGTACAGACCGAGCTTTTTCAGGATCGCCACGGCGTTCTTGGTCTTGTGATCGGGCAGATCGAACTTGTCGACCACCACGACGGCGTTCTCTTCGAGCCGCTCCGAGAAGGCGCGCTTGAGAGCGAGAGTAAAAGCCTTCTTGTTGACCTTCTTGGCGAAGGAACGGGGCTGGGGCCCGAAAATGGTGCCGCCGCCGACCCACACGGGGCTCCGGCTGGAACCGGCACGGGCGCCGCCGCGGCCCTTCTGACGGAAAGGCTTGGCGCCGCCGCCGCGGACGAGACCGCGGGTCTTGGTGCAGGCCGTACCGGCCCGCCGGCCGGCAAGGATGGCCACCACGGCTTCGTGAACCGCGGCAGCGCCCTTTTCCAACTCGATGGCGGTATCGGGAATCACGTATTCGCCGACGTTTTCGCCCTGACAATTGAGTATATTCAAAGTTTTCGACATTTTCTGCTCTCCTTAATTATTTCGCGCTCTTTTTCAGTGCGCTGCGGACCAGCAGAATACCGCCGTTGGCTCCCGGGACGGCGCCCTTGACCAACAGGTAATTCTCTTCCACATTGACCCGGACGATCTGCAGATTCTGGACCGTGCGGCGGTCACAGCCGTAGTGTCCGGCCATCTTCTTGCCCTTCTGGACCCGGCCCGGCCATTCGCAGCACCCGATGGATCCGGGACGGCGTTCCCAGGCGCCGCCGTGGCTGGCACGGCCGCCGCCGAAACTCCAGCGCTTGACCACGCCCTGGAAACCGCGGCCCTTGGTGGTGCCCACGACATCCAGAAATTCGCCGGCTGCGAAGATACCGGCGTTGAGCTGAGTTCCGGGTTCGGCGGCGTCGACACCGCGGAATTCCCGGAGCACGGCGGGGAGCTTGCCGTCGGCGTCCACCGCCACGGCCTTGGTCAAATGTCCTTTTTCGGCGCGGCTCAGGTTCTTGGCCTTGCGGGCGCCGAAGCCCAGCTGGAGCGCGGCGTATCCGTCACGCTCGACGGTCTTGACCGCCGTCACGACGCAGGGACCCGCCTCGATCACCGTCACCGGGATCAGGACGCCCTTCTCATCGTAGACCTGGGTCATACCGATCTTTTTACCGATTAATGCTTTCATTGGTTCTCCTCTAAGTTAGGGAAACTTTCGATACATGCCCCCAATCGGCCGGGGACCTTGGTATCTATCCGGGGATTACCCGGAACTCGTGTCTCTGAACCTTTCTCAGAAACAGGTCTTGATGGTGATATCCACGCCGGCGGGCAGATTGAGCTTCTTGAGCTCATCCACGGTCTTGGCGTTGGGATTGACGATGTCGAGCATGCGCTTGTGGGTGCGGATCTCGAACTGCTCCATGGACTTCTTGTCCACGTGGGGGGAGCGGTTCACGGACCAGCGTTCGATGCGGGTGGGCAGCGGAACCGGGCCTTCGACCACGGAACCGGTGTGCTTCGCCGCTTCGAGGATTTCGTTGACGGACTGATCCAGAATACGATGATCGTAAGCCTGGAGCCGGAGACGGATGCGTTGCGTTTTTGCAGCCATGATGTATTACCTCTTTTCGATAAGTTTGTCTTGAATTGCCTTGGGGACCCGGTCGAAGTGAGCCGGTTCCATGGAATAAGTGGCACGGCCACGGGAAAGGGAACGAATGGTGGTGGCATACCCGAAAAGTTCGGCCAGAGGCACGAAGGCGGAGATCCGCGAATCGTTGCCCGAGGAGGAAATTTCCTGGATGGCACCGCGGCGGCTGGTCAGGTCGCCGATCAGATCGCCCATGTGCTCTTCCGGCGTCGTGAGCTCGACCTTCATGATGGGCTCGAGCATGACGATACCGGCTTTGCGGGCGGCTTCCTTGAAGGCCATGGATCCGGCGATCTTGAAGGCCATTTCGGAGGAGTCCACCGGGTGATAGGAACCGTCGATGATGACCGCCTTGAAGTCGATCACCGGATATCCGCAAGCCACGCCCGCGGCGGCCGCTTCGCGGATGCCGTTCTCGATGGGCTTGATGAATTCCTTGGGGATGTTGCCCCCCGTGACCTGACTTTCGACCTCGATACCGAACCCCCGCTCCTGGGGGATGATATCGATGATGCAGTGACCGTACTGGCCGTGACCGCCGGTCTGACGGACGAACTTGGTGTCCGCGTGACCGTTCGAGGCCAGAGCCTCGCGGTAGGCCACCTGCGGCGCACCGGTGTTGGCTTCGACCTTGAATTCACGGCGGAGACGGTCGATGATGATGTCGAGATGAAGCTCGCCCATGCCGGAAATGATGGTCTGCCCCGTTTCCTCGTTGCTGTGGACCTGGAAGGTGGGATCCTCTTCGGCCAGAGCCTGCAGGCCCTTGTCCAGCTTGTCCCGGTCGCCCGAGGACTTGGGTTCGACGGCGATGGAAATGACCGGTTCGGGGAAGCTCATGGATTCGAGAACGATGGGCTGTTCGGCCAGACAGAGGGTGTCGCCGGTGGTCACGTTCTTGAGACCGCCCACGGCGGCGATGTCGCCCGAGAACATCTCCTCGTGCTCCTCCTGCTTGTTGGCGTGCATCTGGAGGATCCGCCCCAGACGCTCCCTCTTCCCGGTGCGGGGATTGAGGACCGACATGCCTTGGGCGGCCACGCCCGAGTAGATGCGGAAGTAGTACAGCTTGCCCACGTAGGGATCGGTCATGATCTTGAAAACCAGCGCCGAGAAGGGCTGCATGTCGCCCACGTGCCGGGTGATCTCGGCGCCCGTGGCGGGATCATGCCCCGTGATCTCCCAGGTGTCGATGGGGCTGGGCAGGTAGTCCACCACCACGTCGAGCAGCATCTGGACGCCGCAGTTCTTGAAGGCGGAGGCCGCGGCCACGGGCACCAGCTGCGCGGAGACGGTCGCCTTGCGCAGAGCGGCGCGCAGCGCTTCGGGATCGGGAGTCTTTTCTTCGAGGAAGAGCTCCATCATCTCGTCGTCGCAGCCGGCCACCGCCTCGTAGAGTTCCTGATAGGCCTCTTCGCGCTGGACGGCCAGGTCGCCGGTGAGCTCCTCTTCGGTGACGGTCACGCCCTGATCGTTGGGATCGAAGTAGAGCGCCTTGCCCCGGATCACGTCGATCACGCCGCGGAAATTTCCTTCCTTGCCGATGGGCAGAGCGACCCGGACCGGGTTCGCGCCCAGCTTGCTCCGGATCTCGCTGATGACCCCGTCGAAATCGGCGCCCGTGCGGTCCATCTTGTTGACCAGGGCGACGATGGGCACATGATATTTCTTGGCCTGACGCCAGACCGTCTCGGACTGGGGCTGAACTTTGCCCACGGCGCAGAAGACCGCCACGGCGCCGTCCAGGACCCGCAGGGAACGCTCCACCTCGGCGGTGAAATCCACGTGTCCGGGAGTGTCGATGATGTTGATCTTGCGGCCCTTCCAGAGGCAGGTGATGGCGGCGGAGGTGATGGTGATCCCCCGTTCCCGTTCCTGCTCCATCCAGTCGGTGGTGGCAGTGCCCTCATGGGTATTCCCCAGCTTGTAGTTGACGCCGGTATAAAAAAGGATCCGTTCGGTCAAGGTCGTCTTGCCGGCGTCGATGTGAGCCATGATACCGATGTTGCGCACATCCTTGAGCGCAACGGTGCGGTGGGGAGACTCATGGAAATTTTTTTCGTCAGTACTCATAAAACTCGTTCACGAATGCGAAAAATGGTCCCGTCGGGAAATTACCAGCGGAAATGGGCGAAAGCCTTGTTGGCCTGGGCCATCTTGTAGGTATCTTCCTTTTTCTTGACCGAGGAACCGGTATTCTCGAAAGCGTCGAGGAGTTCACCGGCCAGAGCTTCGGTCATGGATTTGCCTTTGCGGCCGCGGGAATAGGTGGTGATCCAGCGCAGCGCCAGAGCGACCTGCCGTTCGGGATCGACCTCGATGGGCACCTGGTAGGTGGCGCCGCCGACCCGGCGGCTCTTGACTTCGAGCTCGGGCTTGACGTTGTCGAGGGCCTTGAGGAACACGTCGATGGGGGCCATGTCGGGCTTCTTGGCCTGGATCAGGTCGAGGGCGCCGTACACGATGCGCTGGGCCGTGGACTTCTTGCCGCGGCTGAGAATGGTATTGATCAACCGCCCGATGAGCGGGCTGTTGTACTTCACGTCCGGGAGCTGTTCCCGTTTTTCGGCTTTCCGTCTTCTCATGATCTATACTCCAATTGCAGTTGACTTATTTCTTCTTCTTTCCGGTGTCGGCGCCGGGTTTGGGCCGCTTGGCGCCGTACTTGGAACGGGCCTGGTTGCGCTTGTCGACGCCGAGGCTGTCGAGGGCGCCGCGGACGATGTGATAGCGCACGCCGGGAAGGTCACGCACACGGCCGCCCTTGACCAGGACGACGGAGTGCTCCTGAAGGTTGTGCCCCTCGCCGCCGATGTAGGCGGTGACTTCCTGTCCGTTGGTCAAACGGACACGGGCGATCTTCCGCAAAGCGGAGTTCGGTTTCTTGGGGGTACGGGTGGTCACCTGAAGGCAGACGCCCCGGCGCTGGGGACAGGCACTCAACGCCTTGGATTTGCTCTTCTTCTCTTTCTCTTCGCGTCCGAAACGCACCAGCTGGTTGATAGTCGGCATGGTAACTTCCTGTTTTCCGGAGCTTTACAGCTCCATTTCTTTTACACTTTCCATATATAAATCTTATGAATCACACTCGCAGGATTCATAATATACTCCCGCAAGTGTGATTTTTCAACCCCGGTTCCGGAAAAACTCCGAATTTTTACGGTTCTTCCTCACCATTTTCTCCATTTTCATCGTCGTAGTCGCCGAAGTCGCTGAAATCATCTTCGCCGATGCCGAATTCACGGGCCTCGTCGGGAAGCATGTCTTCAGCGCCCTCCTCGTCGGCGGCGCCGTCGCGCCACTTGGAGTGGACTTCGTCGATGGAGTGTTCGGGCTCGGCCTGCTCGGGAAGTTCAGGCTCGATCTCCTGGCCGAGATACTTCAGCCGGATGGACCGCAGGTGTTCCGTTCCGGTGCCCGCCGGGATCAGGTGTCCGGTGATCACGTTTTCCTTGAACCCGGCCAGCTCATCGATTTTGCCGATGGTCGCCGCCTCGGTCAGGATGCGGGTGGTGTCCTGGAAACTTGCGGCCGAGATGAAGCTCTCGGTCTCCAACGCCGCCTTGGTGATGCCCAGCAGCACCGGCTCGGCTACGGCGGGCTTTTTGCCGCTGTCGATCATCTGGCGGTTCGTACGTTCGAATTCGCTGCGGTCAAGCTGCTCGCCAACCAGCAGTCCGGTGTCCCCGCCGTTGGTGATCCTGACCTTCTGCATCATCTGACGGATGATGATCTCGATGTGTTTGTCGTTGATCTCCACGCCCTGGGCGCGGTACACCAGCTGGATCTCGTTGACCAGGTGGCGCTGCAGATCGCTGACGCCGCTCACCTCGAGGAGCTTCTGCGGAACGACGGAGCCCACGGTCAGCTTCTGACCCTTGCGCACCCGGTCGCCGCGGCTGACCATGAGATGCTTGTTCAGCGGGATGTTGTTGTGCTCGTCACGCCGCTTGCTGGTGGGATCCACGATGACCAGCTGGCGCTTGTTGCGGTTGACCTTGTCCACCTCGACGATACCGTCGATCTGGGCCAGTTCGGCCACTTCCTTGGGCTGCCGGGCTTCGAAAAGCTCGGCGATACGGGGCAGACCGCCGGTGATGTCCTTGTTCTTGGCCGACTGCCGGGGCACACGGGCCACCACCGAACCGGGGACCACCCGGTCGCCCCGCTTGACCATGAGCACGGCGCCGGGGGGCAGCGGATAGTTGTTCAGGGCGTTGCCGTCGGCATCGTTGATGACCACCTTGGGGTTCAGGTCCTCGCGGTGCTCCATGACCGTGCCCTGGTCCACGGTGCCTTCGGCGTTCTTGCGGGTCTTGCCGCCGGGCCGCTGTTTCTTTTCGAGGGTGACGCCGTCGATCAGGTCGTCCAGAGTGATGAAACCGGCCTGTTCGCAGACGATGGGAATATGGTCGGCGTCCCAGCTGACGAAGACCTCCTGAGCCTTGATGCGGCTGCCGTCGGGGATCAGCAGCACCGAACCGGGCTCCAGATCATACCGTTCCAGTTCGGCCTCGCGGATGGCGTCAGCTTCGAAGTCGTAGTCTTCCTTCATGGGCATGCCCAGAGCCTCGGAAGCCTGACGGGCCTCCTTGCGCCACTCCTCGGCCTTGCGGGCGGCGGTCTCGGGATTGTAGATGACGGCGCTGCCGTTCTTGTTCACCACCACCACTTCGCCCTTGGCGTTGGTGACGGTGCGGATGTTCTCATACTTCAGCACACCTTCGGACCGGGCGGCGATCTGAGGCTTGTGATAGGCGCTCTTGGCGGTGCCGCCGATGTGGAAGGTACGCATGGTCAGCTGAGTGCCGGGCTCGCCGATGGACTGGGCCGCGATGATGCCGAGGGCGTCGCCGGGGATCGCCAGCCGGTCGCTGGCCAGGTTCCGGCCGTAGCACTTGGCGCAGAGGCCGTGGGGGGTCTCGCAGGTCAGCGCGGAGCGGATGAACACCTCCTGGATCTTGCGGTCGTCGATGATGTCGCAGATGGCCGGAGTGAACTCCTCGCCCGCGTGGATGATCGTCTGGTTGGGATTCAGGGGGTCCTGGATGTCCCGGCCGCAGAAGCGTCCGAGGATCCGGTCGCGCAGGGGCAGGAGCGTCTCGTCGCCCTCGGTGATGGCTCTGGTCCAGACGCCGTTGGTGGTGCCGCAGTCCTCTTCGCGGCAGATGATGTCCTGAGCCACATCGACCAGACGGCGGGTCATGTAACCGGAGTCGGCGGTCTTGAGGGCGGTGTCGGCCAGACCTTTCCGGGCGCCGTGGCTGGAAATGAAGTACTCCATCACCGACAGACCTTCACGGAAGTTGGAGATGATGGGCCGTTCGATGATGTCGCCCGAAGGTTTCGCCATCAGACCGCGCATACCGGCCAGCTGACGGATCTGGTCCTTGCTGCCGCGGGCGCCGGAGTCCCACATGGCGAAGACCGGGTTCAGCTCCTTCTGGCGGCTGGAGACCTCCAGACGCTTGGTGAGCTCGTCGGTCACGGCGTCGTTGGTCTGGGTCCAGATATCGATGACCTTCTTGTGACGTTCGCCTTCGGTGATGGCGCCTTCTTCGAACTGCCTGAGGACCCCCGCCACCTGGGCGCGGGCCTCTTCGATGAGCTTTTCCTTGCTCTCGGGGACTTCGAGGTCGGCGATGGAAATGGACAGTCCGGCCAGAGTGGAGTGGCGGTAGCCCAGATCCTTGAGGTCATCCAGCAGCTTGATGGTGGCGGCGTGACCGGTGATCTTGTAGGAATCGCTGATGAGCCGGCCCAGATCCTTCTTCTTGGCCAGAGCGTTGTAGAATCCCAGACGCTTGTCCCAGATCTCGTTGAAGAGGCAGCGGCCGGGCGTCGTGGTGATGAACTTGGACTCCTTGTCGCCGTAGAGGGTGTCCCTCCCGAGGTCGGGGTTGGGGATCCGCACGGGATCGTGCATCTTGATGAAGCCCTGCTGCATGGCGAAAAGCACTTCGAAGTAATCCCGGTAAAGCTTGGGGACCACCTTGTCGAAGTTTTCCCCCACCCAGGTCAGGTAGTAGGCGCCCAGGGTGATGTCGTGAGTGGGCGACACGATGGGCTTGCCGCTGGCGGGCGAGAAGATGTTGTTGGGCGAAAGCATCAGCAGCTTGGTTTCCATCTGGGCCTCGTTGGAAAGAGGCACGTGGACAGCCATCTGGTCGCCGTCGAAGTCGGCGTTGTAGGCGGTGCAGACCAGGGGGTGCAGACGCAGGGCGGAGCCTTCGATGAGCACGGGGTCGAAGGCCTGGATGCTCAGACGGTGCAGCGTGGGCGCCCGGTTGAGCATGATGGGATGGCCCTTGGTGACCTCATCGAGGATATCCCAGACCACGGGCTCGCCGGATTCGATCTTCTTCTTGGCGCCGCGGACGGTGTGGGCCAGTTCCCGCTCCTTGAGGTGACGGATGATGAAGGGCTCGAAGAGCACCATGGCCATCTTCTTGGGCAGCCCGCACTGATGGATCTTCAGCTCGGGGCCGACCACGATGACGGAACGGCCGGAGTAGTCCACCCGTTTGCCCAGCAGGTTCTGACGGAACCGGCCCTGCTTGCCTTTGAGCATGTCGGCGATACTCTTGAGGGGACGGTTGCCCGCGCCGGTGACGGCACGGCCATGACGGCCGTTGTCGAAGAGGGAGTCCACCGCTTCCTGCAGCATCCGTTTCTCGTTGCGGATGATGACGTCGGGGGTGCGCAGCTGGAGCAGGCTCTTGAGCCGGTTGTTCCGGTTGATGACCCGGCGGTAGAGGTCGTTGAGGTCGCTGGTGGCGAAGCGGCCGCCGTCGAGGGCGACCAGAGGCCGCAGATCGGGAGGCATCACGGGCAGGATGGTCAGGATCATGTATTCCGGACGGCTGTTGCCGTTCAGGAAGCCCTCGATCAGACGGAGCCGCTTTCCCCATTTCTTGCGGTTGGCCTTGTTCTTGTTCTGCTGGTCGTCCTTGAGGAGCCACTCCAGCTTCGACTTTTCATCTTCGAGGTCGATCTTCTCGAGGAGCGTCTTGATGGCCTGAGCGCCCATGTCGGCCACGAAGGAGTCCTCCTTGAAGTCGCTGCAGGCCTGATAGTATTCCTCCTCGGTGAGGGTCTGGCCGACCTTCAGGGGGGTGTCGCCGGCATCGGTGACCACGTATTCCTCGTAATAGAGGACCCGTTCCAGATCCTTGGCGGGCATATCCAGCACCATGCCGATGCGGCTGGGCATGCACTTGAAGAACCAGATGTGGGAAACGGGGACCGCCAGTTCGATGTGGCCCATGCGCTCGCGGCGCACCTTGGAAACGGTCACTTCGACGCCGCAACGGTCGCAGGTGATGCCCTTGTGCTTGACTCTCTTGTATTTGCCGCAGTTGCATTCCCAGTCCCGGACGGGACCGAAGATCCGCTCGCAGAAGAGGCCGCCCTTTTCGGGCTTGAAGCTGCGGTAGTTGATGGTCTCGGGGTTCTTCACCTCGCCGTAAGACCAGCTCCGGATCACTTCGGGAGAGGCGACACTGATGGAAATGGCGTCGAAGGGCGCATTCTGTTCCCGGTTCTGCTGATCGCGATATGTATAAGCGCTGTCAATCATAACAATTCCTCCTTCGCACTCTTAGTTGTTGTTGCCGTGCCGGTTGATCATCCGGACGTCGAGCCCGAGGCTCTGCATCTCCTTCACCAGGACGTTGAAGGATTCGGGTCTGCCGGCTTCGAGAATGTTCTGCCCCTTGACGATGGCTTCGTAGATCCGGGACCTGCCGCCGATATCGTCGGACTTGACGGTGAGCATTTCCTGAAGGTTGTAGGCGGCGCCGTAGGCTTCGAGGGCCCACACTTCCATTTCGCCGAAACGCTGACCGCCGTGCTGGGCCTTGCCGCCCAGAGGCTGCTGCGTGACCAGCGAATAGGGACCGACGGCACGGGCGTGGATCTTGTTGGCCACCAGGTGGTCCAGCTTGAGCATGTAGATCTGCCCCACCATGACCCGCTGGTCGAACTTGTCGCCGGTGCGGCCGTCGTAGACGTCGGTCTTGCCGTCGTAGGTGTAGGTGCCGTCGGGCTGCTGACGGAATCCCCAGTGGTAGTTCCGGCCGTTCTCTTTGGCGTAGGCCTCGTTGGCCTGTTCCATGAGATCGACGATGGTCTTCTCGTCCACGCCGTCGAAGACGGGGGTGGCGGCGGTGAAGCCCAGCATCTTGGCCGCCCAGCCCAGGTGGGTCTCGAGGACCTGCCCGATGTTCATGCGGCTGGGGACGCCCAGGGGATTGAGGATGATGTCCACCGGGACGCCGTTCTCAAGGAAAGGCATATCCTCGACGGCGACGATCCGGGAAACGATGCCCTTGTTGCCGTGACGGCCGGCCATCTTGTCGCCCACCTGCAGTTTGCGCTTGCAGGCCACGTAGACCTTGACCTTCTTGATGATGCCCTTCTCGTCCTGATCGGGCTGTTCCAGATTGTCCAGCGCCCGCTGGTGCTTTTCCTCATTCTCCCGGAAGCGGGGGACGAAGCTGTCGATGATCCGGGCGATCTCGGTCCGGGCGTCGCACTCTTCCTGGCTCCAGGTCTCGTACTTGGCGGCCAGCTTCTGGACGGCGCTCTTGGTCACCTTGCGGTTGGCGCTGATGAGGACCGTGTTCTCTCCCGAAGAGGTGTCCATGACGGGGAAGGGCAGCTTCACGCCGGAGAGCACCTTGCACAGCTCATCGGTCAATTCGGTCATGAGGGAGCTGCGGGCGGCCTTGTAGTCGCTGTTGATGCTCTTGGTCTGAGTCTTCTTCTCGGTCTTGGAAGGCTTGGCCTTGGGAGTGCTTTCCTTCTGGTATTCGGTGCGGATGTCCATGACGATGCCGCCCTTGCTGTTGGGAACGACCAAGCTGCTGTCCTTGACGTCGGCGGCCTTCTCGCTGAAGATGGCCCGGAGCAGCCGCTCCTCGGGAGCCAGCTCCGTCTCGGTCTTGGGGGTGATCTTGCCGACGAGGATGTCGCCGGGCTTCACCTCGGCGCCTTCGTAGACGATGCCGCGGCTGTCCAGATTGCGGAGCATTTCCTCGCTCTGGTTGGGGATGTCGCGGGTGATCTCCTCGGGACCGAGCTTGGTGTCGCGGCTCTGGATCTCGAACTCGTCCACGTGGACGCTGGTGTAGATGTCTTCCTTGACCAGACGTTCACTGACGATGATGGCGTCTTCGAAGTTGTAGCCGCACCAGGGCATGAAGGCCACGAGGACGTTGCGTCCGAGGGCCAGCTCGCCGCCCTGAGTGGCGGCGCCGTCGGCCAGGAGCGTGCCCCGCTCCACCTTGTCGCCGGTACGGACCACGGGCCGCTGGTTGATGCAGGTCCCGGCATTGCTGCGCAGGTACTTGAAGAGCCGGTAGACCCGGCCCTTTTCGGGCTTGGCGAGGTTCGCCGGCATGGAGCCGTCGGGGGTGACGATGATCCGGGAGCTGTCCACGGCGGCCACGATGCCGGGTTCGGCGGCCAGGACCACGGCGCGGGAATCCCGTGCGATGCGCTCTTCGAGCCCGGTGCCGACCAGGGGCGCTTCGGGATTGAGCAGAGAGACCGCCTGCCGCTGCATGTTGGAGCCCATGAGGGCCCGGTTGGCGTCGTCGTGTTCGAGGAAGGGGATGGTCCCGGCGGCGGCGCTGATGAGCTGCTTGGGTGAAACGTCCATGTACTGGACCGACTCCCGCGGATATTCGCCGGGCTCGCCCTTGTACCGCCCCATGATCATGGGCCGGACGAAGCGGTTGTTCTCATCCAGCAGGGCGTTGGCCTGGGCGATGACGAACTTTTCCTCCTTGTCGGCGGTCAGGTAGTCGATCTGATCGGAAACCTTGCCGTCGATGACCCGGCGGTAGGGAGTCTCCAGGAAGCCGTACTTGTTGATGACGGCGTAGAGGGACATGGAGCTGATGAGCCCGATGTTGGGACCTTCAGGGGTCTCGATGGGGCAGATCCGGCCGTAGTGGCTGGCGTGGACGTCGCGGACTTCGAATCCGGCGCGTTCGCGGCTCAGACCGCCGGGACCGAGAGCGGAAAGGCGGCGCTTGTTGGTCAGCTCGCTCAGGGGGTTGACCTGATCCATGAACTGGGAGAGCTGGCTCCGGGCGAAGAAGTCGCGGATGGCTCCGGCGAAGGCCTTGGGGTTCACCAGCGACGAGGGGGTGGGAGGCGTGTCGAAGGTCATGTGCTCACGGATCTGCCGCTCGGTGCGGAGCAGGCCCTGACGGCACTGGTTCAGCAGCAGTTCGCCCACAGTCCGGACGCGCCGGGCGCCCAGATGGTCGATGTCGTCCACGGGGAGATTGTCGAAGCGCATGGCGATGAGGAGCTTGGTCGCTTCCATCAGATCGCGCTTGTCCAGGACCCGGCAGTCGGCGGGAACGTCGAGTCCCAACCGCTCGTTGAGCTTGAAACGGCCCACCGCGCCCAGATCGTAGCGGCGGTTGTCGAAGAAGTAGCGCTTGACCAGCAGCTTGGCGTTGTTGTCGTTCGGGGGATCGCCGGGACGCATACGGCGGTAGATCTCCTTGAGGGCCTCCTGCTCGTTGCGGGAAGGATCGCTCTGCATGCTCTTGAAGAGGTAGTTGTCGCCCTTGGGCACGTAGGCCAGTTCCAGCTTTTCGATGCCGGCGTCCACCAGCTTGCTGAGCAGGTGCTCATTGAGCTGGAGCAGCTCCTCGACCACCAGATTGTCGGAGCTGTCGGTCACGTCGTCGATGGTGTAGTAGTGGTCGAGATGCTCCTCCTTGAGCAGCGTGGAGACCTTGACGGTCTTGACGGTGTAGATGCCGCTGAGGATGTCCCGGTTGGTGGGATATCCGATGGCGCGGAGGAAGGTGGTGATGGGGAATTTCCGGCGGCGGCGGCGGCGGTCCAGGAAGATCTGGATCTTGTCGTTGATGTCGAACTGCACATCGATCCAGGAGCCCCGGTCCGGGATGACCCGGTAGCTGTAGAGGGGCCGTCCGGAGGTGTGACGGGTCTTTTCGAAGCAAATGCCGGGGCTGCGGTGCAGCTGGCTGATGATGACCCGTTCCGCGCCGTTGATGATGAAGGTGCCCCGCTCGGTCATGATGGGGATCTCGCCCATGGGGACCCGCTCCGGGATCTCGGCGTTGGGCAGCTTGAGGAGGAAATTCACATAGATGGGGGCGTCATAGTTCTTGCCGTCCTTGATGCAGTCGATGACGTCGGTCTTGCCGGGAGGGCAGTCGCCGATCTCGTAGGACACGAATTCCAGACGCATCTTCTTGTCGAAGCTCTCGATGGGGAAGATCTCCTCGAAAACCTCCTGAAGACCCTGTTTCTTGCGCTGCTCGGGGGGCACGTTGCGCTGAAGAAAGTTGTCGTAGGACTCGACCTGAAGCCCGATGAGATCGGGGATTTCCAGCACGTCCTTCAGCTTGCCAAAGTTTCTGCGGTCAGACATTATCGTCCTCCATATTTGAGAAAAAAGCCAGATATTTCAAAATTTTTCCGAAAAAAAGTCCCTGCCGGGGCATTTTTCCGGGAAAAATACAAACCCATTAGACAAAGAAACCGATTCGCCGCTCTTTTCATCGCGAAACGAACACGGCAATCGGGGATCAGAGGAGGGAGAAACGGGAAAAAACCATACCGTCTTTCCGCAGCTCTGTGATTTTTAAGGGAAATCCACCGGCAAAAAGTCCACACCGGTGAAGGGAACTGTTCCTGAAGACAGGAACTCCCTTTCCGGAAGCGGCCGGAGCCGTTTCCGAAAAGGGGGTTGCGGGGAAAACCCCGCAGGGGGGATTACTTGAGTTCGACCTTGGCGCCGGCGTCCTCAAGCTGCTTCTTGATCTTCTCGGCTTCTTCTTTCGGAACGCCTTCCTTGATCGGTTTGGGAGCGCCCTCGACGATGCCCTTGGCCTCGATCAGACCGAGACTGGTGATGGCGCGGACTTCCTTGATGACGGCGACCTTCTTGGCGGCGTCGAAACCGGCCAGGATCACGTCGAATTCGGTCTTCTCCTCGGCGGGAGCGGCAGCGGCGGCGCCGGCAGCCGGAGCGGCGGCCACGGCCACGGGGGCGGCGGCGCTGACGCCCAGACGCTCTTCAAGAGTCTTGACCAGCTTGGAAAGCTCCAGAACGGTCAGATTTTCGATATAGGAGACGAACTCTTCCATTTTGTTTTCTTCCGACATTGTTAATGCCTCCAGTTTTTACTTTTGTTCGATTTTTTCTTTATAGGCGTTGAGCACATTCAGGATGCTTGCCGCCTTGGCGTTGAGAACGCTGACCAGATTGCGGGCGGGCGCCTGAAGGACGCCGAGCAGCATGGCCCGGAGGACATCCTTGGAGGGCAGTTCGGCGATCTCGCCGACCGCGCCGGCATCGAGCACAGCACCTTCGATGAATGCGCTTTTCGCCTTGACTTTATCGCACTTCTTGCCGAACTCGAGGATCAGCTTGGCCACCGCGCCGCAGTCGCCCTTGCCGTACACCATGGCGGTGTCGCCGGTAAGGCCGGCCTTGTCGATGTCGGGGATGTTGAGGCCTTCCGCCGCTTTGCGAATAAGGGTATTCTTCAAAACGTGGCAGGCGCCGCCCAGCTCGGCCAGCTGATTCCGGAAATCGGAGAAATCCTTGACCTGGATTCCGGCATAGTTGATAAAGAAGACGTAATCGGCATCGGCAATCATGCCGCTGATCGATTTGACCAGAAAGATTTGTTCGTTTCTCATTTCGCCGCCTTCACCAGTTCTTTGAGGTTGATCTTCAAACCGGGAGTCATGGTCGCCGAAATGGTGCAGCTCAAGAGGTAAGTGCCCTTGGCAGTGGCAGGCTTGGCCTTGAGCAGAGCAGCGACGATGGCGTCGAAGTTTTCCCGAAGCGCCGCAGCCTCAAAGGAGACCTTGCCGAAGGGGACGTGGACGCACGCGCCGCGGTCGGCACGGAATTCGGCACGGCCGGCTTTGGCTTCCTTGACGGCAGCGCCGACCGCTTCGGTAACGGTACCGGTCTTGGGATTCGGCATGAGACCGCGGGGACCCAGCACACGGCCCAGGGGCCGGACCATTTTCATGGAGTCGGGCGTCGCGATCAGGATGTCGAAATCCTGAAAACCGTCTTTGATTTTCTGGACCAGGTCTTCATAACCGACCACATCGGCGCCGGCCTCTTTGGCCTCGGCGGCCTTGTCGCCGTCGGCGATCACCGCCACGATGACGGTCTTGCCGGTGCCGCGCGGAAGCGGAACCGCTCCGCGGACCGTCTGATCCGACTTGCGCGGATCGATGCCGAGCTTGAACGCCACTTCGACCGTCTGGTCGAACTTGACGCCCGGCAGTTTTTTCAGCGTCTCGAGGGCTTCGTCAACGCCGAAACGGCGCAACAGATCGCCACCGAGAGCTTCGACCTGCTGTCTGTAAAGCTTGCTCCTATGCATCGACCACCTCGATTCCCATGCTGCGCGCGGTACCTTCGATGATACGCATGGCAGCTTCCTCATTGCGGGCGTTGATGTCTTTCCGCTTGATCTGGACGATTTCACGGATCTGCGCTTTCGTGATCTTGCCGGCTTTTTCGCTGCCGGGCTTGTGAGCCGCGGAGGCGAGACCGGCGGCCTTCTTGATGAGGACCGCAGCCGGGGGCGATTTGCAGATGAACGTGAACGACCGGTCCTGGTAGACCGTGATCACAACGGGAATAACCATACCGCTCTGAGACTGAGTGGCGGCATTGAACTGCTTACAGAACTCCATGATGTTGCAGCCTGCGGAGCCGAGGGCCGGACCGATGGGAGGGGCCGGGTTCGCGGCGCCCGCCGGGATCTGCAACCGGATCAGGCCTGTAACCTTCTTTGCCATAAAATTATTCCTTCTTTTGACTTCGATGTGGTCCGGACTGGCAGGTGCCCCGCCACAATGAAGCCGCCGTTATTTTGTGAATAGTACCGAACAGTTCCGCCGGAGGAGACAACTCAACTTCCCCGGCAGGAAAGTCTTTGTCAGACCACGTGTTCGACCTGCCAGAACTCCAATTCGAGAGGAGTGGAACGACCGAGTATCGACACCATGAGCTGAAGTTTGTGCCGCTCGTTGTCGATGCTCTGGATCTTCCCTTCGATATTTTCGAAAGCGCCGTCCTTGATGCGGACGGTCTCGCCGACTTTGAACTGATCCTTGGGCCGGGGATTTTCCGGGGGCCGGAGGACATAGGCCACCTCTTCGGGCGGGAGCGGCCGGGGCCGGTTCCCTTCGGGCCGGTTGGCGCTGCTGCCCCGGTTGGTGGTGCCCAGGAATCCCAGAACGCCCTGGACGGAACGGACAAAATACCAGGCGTCTTCGTTGATGGAACCGTCTTCCCGGTAGAGATCCATGCGGACGAGGACGTAGCCGGGGAAGAACTTGCGGTTCTTGACGCTCTTCTGCCCCTGACGGATGTCCTCGATCTTCTCTTCGGGGATATAGGCCTCGTAGACGCCCACCTGATCGTTCATCTTGATCTGGCGGTTGATGGAATCCCGCACCTTCTTCTCGTGCTGGGAAAGGGTGTGGACAACGAACCACTGCCCGCGCTGATCGGCGACGGGCGCGGTTTCCTGAGGAGCAGTCTCGGCGGGGGCGGTGTTCCCCGCGATCTCTTTGTCGTTAGCCATGATCCGGAAGGGTCCTTTCAAAGTTGTCCGACGGTGACCAGACGGATGATGACGCGGGCCACCTCATCCACACCTGCGACAAAGCAAGCGAGCACCAGAGTGGCGCCGACCACGAGGACAGTGGATTCCATCAGCTGACGCCGGTCAGGCCAGGTGCACCGCCGCATTTCCGCGGCAGTGTCGGAGATGAACTGACGGATCCTGCTCATAAGAGACTTCTTACTGTTGCTTTCCATGAATTTGCCGCCTGTGTTGATATGAAAAATGGCAGGGAAGGAGAGGCTCGAACTCACGACCTGCGGTTTTGGAGACCGCTGCTCTAGCCAACTGAGCTACTTCCCTGTGAACTTCAGTGTTTCCCGACCTTACTTGGTTTCCCGGTGGAGCGTGTGCTTACGCTCGAACTTGCAGTACTTGACCTTCTCGAGACGTCCGGGAGTATTGCGTTTTTCCTTGGTCGTCGTGTAGTTGCGCCGCTTGCACTCGGTGCATTCCAGAATTACCAGTTCGCGCATGTTGAGAATCCTTTCGGATGTTGTTGTTTGACGAAATTCCCGAACCGTCGCGAAAGGCGGTTCGGGCAGAGGGTTTCAGTTGTCCCGCGCCCCGGCCGGAACCGGGAGCGCGGCACGCCCGGAGGCGGAATTACTCGATGATGTCGGAGACACGACCGGAAGCAACGGTACGGCCGCCTTCACGGATGGCGAAACGGAGACCCTTTTCCATGGCGATGGGGGCGATCAGCTCCACCGTGATGGAGGTGTTGTCACCGGGCATGACCATTTCGGTCCCTTCGGCCAGGGTGATGGAACCCGTGACGTCGGTGGTCCGGAAGAAGAACTGGGGCCGGTAGTTGTTGAAGAACGGGGTGTGACGGCCGCCTTCCTCTTTGCTCAGGACGTAGATCTCGCCCTTGAACTTGGTGTGAGGAGTGACGGTGCCGGGCTTGGCCAGAACCTGGCCGCGGACGACATCTTCCTTCTTGGTGCCGCGGAGCAGACAGCCGATGTTGTCGCCGGCCTGGCCCTGAGCCAGCAGCTTCCGGAACATTTCCACGCCGGTGACCACGGTCTTGGCGGTGGGTTTGATACCGATGATCTCGACTTCGTCGTTGACCTTGATCACGCCGCGCTCGACACGGCCGGTGACCACGGTGCCGCGGCCTTCGATCGAGAAGACGTCTTCGATGGGCATCAGGAAGGGCTTGTCCATCTCGCGCTTGGGCTCGGGGATGAAGCTGTCGACGGCGTCCATGAGCTCGAGGATGCACTTGCAGCGGGGATCGTTGGGATCGCCTTCGGCCTCGACGGCCTGGAGAGCGGAACCGCGGATGATCGGGGTGTCGTCGCCGGGGAAGTCATAGGAGTTGAGGAGCTCGCGGATCTCCATTTCGACGAGTTCGAGAAGTTCGGGGTCATCGAGCTGGTCGACCTTGTTCAGGAAGACGACGATGGCGGGGACGCCCACCTGACGGGCCAGGAGCACGTGCTCACGGGTCTGGGCCATGGGACCGTCGGAGGCGGCGATCACGAGGATGGCGCCGTCCATCTGGGCCGCGCCGGTGATCATGTTCTTCACGTAGTCGGCATGCCCGGGGCAGTCGACGTGGGCGTAGTGACGATTGGCGGTCTGATACTCGACGTGCGCGGTGTTGATGGTGATCCCGCGTTCCTTCTCTTCGGGAGCGTTGTCGATTTCGTCGTACTTGCGGACTTCACCGCCGTTGATCTTGGCGAGCACCATGGTGATGGCCGCCGTGAGCGTGGTCTTGCCGTGGTCGACGTGGCCGATGGTACCGATGTTGACGTGGGGCTTGGTTCTTTCGAAAGTTTCCTTAGCCATTTTTTCCTCCTGATCGGATCGATCGTTTTTTCGGTTTTCTCTTTGCTTTTCTATATTATAAACCGGGTTCCACCCCGGTTCGCCACACATTCACGAGCCGCATATTCACGAGCCGCCCTCAGCGAAAAATGGAGCCTACATCCGGACTTGAACCGGAGACCTCATCCTTACCAAGGATGTGCTCTACCGACTGAGCTATGTAGGCTTGCATTCCACTGCAGAAAAATGGTACTCGAGGGGGGACTTGAACCCCCAAGGATTGCTCCATATGGACCTCAACCATACGCGTCTGCCAGTTCCGCCACCCGAGCACGTCGATGCAAGCTTCAGAAGCCGTCGGAAAACCGCTCCTGCAACAGCATCTCTGCCTCACATCACTGTGAAGCATAGACATAATATATCACACTCCGGCCCGTTTTCAAGTGCATTTCGCAACTTTTTTTCAAAAAAAACGCATTTTTTCCCCTGATGGGGAGACTTTTCCCCCGGAAAACGGGGGTTTCCGGGACCGGGACCTGCGTCGAGAAGGCAATTTTCCCGCCTCACAGCAGCTTTCTGTTGAGGGGGAATCCCTCGGGATGAGCCGGCGGCGGGGCCCCGTCGAAGACCCGGCACTTCCAGGCGCGCCTTTCCGCCGCACGGGCGGGGCCGGACCGGCCGGAGTACCACAGCGAAAGATCCCGCGCGGCAAGTTTCGCCCCGGCGATTTCCAGATTGAGGAAGTCCTCGCCGCCCTGGGGGATGTCGAAAACGAAGAACCGGGCCGCGGGGAGCGCGGTCATGTCGGGATTCTTCCTCTCTCCGCAGCCGGGCGAGCCGGGGAAGACTTCCCGGGCCGGGAGCGTATAGGAGCTGACTTTGTGCCATCCGCCGTAGCGCGAAGTGCGGAGCGTCACGCGGCATTTTTCCCGTTCCGCGCCGCCGATTTTGAGACAGAGGGTGCTGGTGCGCATCCGGTAGGGGATCCGGAGCCCCAGTTCGATCTCGGTGTGATCCTCGCCGAAGCGGCATTCGTTCTTGAGGACGACCAGTTCGGGGAGCGTGTAGATCTCGGCCACTCCGGGCCGGGACGCCGCCGAGAGGATGATGGAGGACTCTCCCTTTTCGGTGCCGCAGACCATGAAGGGCGATTCCGCCGGGAGCGGGATCCTCTTGCGGGTGCAGAGCACGAGTTTGACCTCGTGGGGAGCGAAGGTGAGCTTCTTTTTCGGGTCGAGACGCTGCCAACAGGGATAGACCTGAAGCAGCTGCGGCAGGTCCCCGGTGATCCCGTATTCCGCACAGAAGGGGGCGGGGTTCCGCAGGGCGAGCCAGATGCCGTCACCGTCGGGGGCGGGATGGGCGAACCCGTAGATCTCACCGGCGTTGGGGTTGCCGCCCACCATGCGGGAACGGCCGGAAATGAGGGCCGCGGCGTTGTGCCGGGCGAACTCCAGAGCCTGACCGAGGATCTCCGCCTGCCACGTTTCCAGGGATTCGGGCTGGAGCGTCATGGGCATGTAGGAGGCGCCCCGGAGAACGCACCACATGCAGGTGTCGCACCAGTCCCCCGGCAGCTCCACGAAGGGATTGCGGCGGGCGTGGGGGAATTCGTGGTTGTCGAAAGCGTCCGGCGGAACGAGGGAGCCGTCCCGGCGGAGCTCGATGTAATACATGAGGTCCCGGTGGTTGGCGGCGGAGGCCCGCTGGGTGAGGGCGGGGAAGGTGGCGTATTCCGAGTCCCCGGAGTCGGCCAGGAAAACGTGGTTCGCGCTCATGAGCCACCAGGGCGACGGCCACCAGCCGTTGCGGATCACCACGTGAGGGTTGACCTTGCGCATGGCGTCGCTGATGCGGATCATGGCGTCGATGCTCCCTTCGCGGACGTGGTCACGGGTGGGGTAGACCGCGGCGAACTCAGGCGCGGTGGCGCAGTCGTTGTCCCAGTCGATCTTGAAGTGGACCGCGCCGTACTCAGGCGAGGCCAGTTCGCAGAAGCGTTTCGCGAGGGCCGCTTCGAGCTTGGGATCCAGCAGCACCCCGTAGTGGTCGCCGCAGTAGGTGGAGCTTTCGCCGGAACCCACGGCGATCCCCTGACTTCCGAGGAAATCCCAGTCCATCCCCATGGGGCCGTTGTGGGAGACCCAGAGAGAGAGCTCCGCCCCGTGGCGGCGGAAGAGGGCGGCCACCTTTTTCAGCCCTTTGTTGCCGCCGAAGGCCTCCTTCGCGTCGAAGAAGGAGCGCCGGTCCTGCCAGCCCGCGTCGAGGGTGTAGACGTCGGGGCGGAGCCCCAGGGAGGAGAAAGCCTTGACCAGACTGGTGTAGTTGCCGGGCCGCACATCGTACTCATAATTTCCCAGATAGGGATCGCTCCAGAAGGAGCAGAAGGAGACGAGGGGCTTCTTGAGGGGAGGCAGCCGGACCGTCCCCAGATAATCGTAGAAGAGACCCTCGGGATCGTCGCCCAGACCGACGACGGCCCGGCGGCAGCGGATGACCTTCCCCTGCCACACAGGGTGCTGCCGGAGCGTCCAAGTCCCGTCGTCGTTGACGCAGTTGAAGGCGGCGGGGTGTTCGATGCCGGCGAAGATCCTCTTCCCCATGACGGGGTAGCCGCAGCCGGGCATGAGGCCGCCGCCTTCCTCATCGCTGCCCGGACGGCCCTTGATGGGCGCGGTCACCATGTAGCCCCGGCGGGTCATGCCCCCCGCGGGGATCTTCTGCCGGTCCAGCTCCACGTAATCGGGCGTGGGGAGAACTTCGTCGCTTTGGATGACGAGTTCCTTGAAGAACCACTCGCCCTTTCCGGGGCAGACCCGGATCTCGAAGGTCACGCCGCCGTCGCGGTAAGTGCACACGATTTTTTTGCCCGAAGTCTTCACCGGGCCCGCGAGGGTGCGGGCTTCGATGCGCCGTCCCTTCAGCGCAAGGGCGACGGCGGGAAAGTCGAAATCGGTCTTCTTGCCCGAAGCGGTGATCGCCCGGAGCTTATTTTTGAGTATTTGGAGCTGCATTGTTCCTGTTCTCCTTGACGGTTGATATCCCTCCCGGACGGATGAAGCACCAGCCGGGGATCAGCATGAAAGCAAGTATGAGGGCTCCGGCGAAAAAGATCGCCCGGACGCCCAGATTGTAGACGATGACGCCGCTTATCACCGAACCGACGATGCCGCCCGCCTGGTTGATGCTGGCCGACCAGCCGAAGAAGGTCCCCTTGTGCTCGGGGGGCGTCAGACGCGACAGCATCATGAGCAGGATGGGCTGGAGTCCGCCGCCCACGAAGTAGGCGAGGAAGCGGCCCGCGCCCAGCATCCAGACGTTGGGGGCGAATCCCTGGAGCGCGGCGGCGACGCCGGCCAGCAGGACCGAGGGCAGGAGCATCTTTTCCGGCGGATAGCGGTCGCACAACGTGCCGATGCAGAAGCCGGTGACGACGCCCCCCACGGCGCTGACCGCGCTGATGATCCCGGTGCAGCAGGCGGCTCCCTGGGGGCCGTGGATCAGCTCCACCAGCATGGCCACGAAGGGCTGGTCGATGCGGCGTCCGCCGCCCATGAGAAGGAACATGACCAGCACGGCGATGACGCCGGGCGCGAGCAGCTCCTTGCGGAGCGAGGGTTTCGCCCCGCCTGCCTTGTTCTTCTGCGGCGGATGGAAGTCCTCCTGCACCGCGAACTGGATCAGGAGCCCGCTGATGAAGTAGAGGAAGGAACAGCTCAGGAAGGCGGCGGTGTAGCCCCAGATCTCCACCACGACGCCCCCCAGCAGGTAGCCGGTCATGTTGCCGCTCCAGACGGCGGTGCTGAGGACGCCCAGCACGTAGCCGTGGCGTTCCGGCGGCGCGGTGCTGACCAGGAGGGTCTGGGCGGGGTTCACGGTCCCGGTGAAGAGGGCCGCCATGCCCCGGATGGCGATGAGCCAGTAGACGTTGGGCGAACAGGCCATGAGGGGATAGAAGAAAGCGGTGCCGAAGCTGGCCCGGAGCAGCATGAGCTTCCGGCCGTAACGGTCCGCCACCATGCCCCAGACGATGTTGGCGAGGCAGAGGCTGGTGAGGCCGATGAAGGTGAAGGCCGAGACGAAAACGCCCCGCACGGCATCGTCGGTCACCCCGAGGGAGTCCTTGATGAAGAGGGGGATGAAGGGGCCGCACATGCCGAAGCCCGCCAGGGAAAGATATTGGGAAAGCCAGACGGCCCAGAGATTGCGTTTCCAGTTGACGCTTCCGTTCATGCCCGGACTTTCCTGAAGCGGCGCTGAGGAGCGGTCAGGCCGGCTCCGGAACCCTTCGTATCCACGACGAAACTTTCGATGGCGCCGCAATGGACCTTCTCGCGCAGAAACTCGTAGACGGTCATGTTGGCCGGAGCCAGCACTTCTGGGGGCCAGCATTTGGCCGCGGCCACGCAGAAATCGTTGACGCAGAAATCCTCCCCCGTATCGAGCATCGCTTCGAGGGTGCGGCGGATCTCCGTCACGGGATCGCAGGGGGCCATGAGGGGCAGATAGGTGCTCAGCGCCTCGAATTCGATGGTCTTCCGCCCCACGGTCATGACCGAACAGGCGGGAACGGGATTGATCCACTGCAGCCGTTCGTTTTCGAGGGCGAAGGCCGACGTGGCCAGATAGAAGCCGTCGTCGTCCCGGCCCCACATGAGGGGCTGGTTGATGCGGAGCGCGGAAACCGTGTCGGGCTCGTTCACCGCCAGCGCCAGGGCGGCCAGTTCGGACTTCAGCACGGAGACGGCGGCCCCCAGAGCCTTGCGGAGCGGGCCGTTTTCCCCCATGACCCGGCGGATGGTGTTGGCCACCACCTCGGAGGAGTGGACGCAGGCGCCGTCCTTCATCACGGGATAGGAATCGGCAGGTTCGGCGATGGCCGTCCGGTAGGCGAATCCTTCGGCCTTGTCCTGCATATAGGGGGTGTTGTAGTCGGTTTTCCCCTTGAAGCGCCCGGCGGCGCCGTTGGCGCAGTAGATCACTTTTTCGTCGTGGGAAAAGAAAGGCTGGGCCCAGGCGTCGGAGTCGATGCCCGGAGTCCGGCTGTGGGCGATGCCCACGGTGCCCGGCAGCTGCAGCACTTCAGGGTACCGCCGGAGCAGTTCCGAAGTGGACCCGACGACCTTGATCAGGTGGATCCTGCCCTCGTGGATGGTCGCGATCCCGTTGTAGTGGCCGCCGCCGAGGGCTTCCTGACTTTGAAGCATGCGGAAAAGAATGGGGGCGGCGGCGCGGTTGCCGGCGTAAGCTGCCATGTTGCACATTCGAACGATATCTCCAGTTTGCAGTCACTCGAAAAAGGAACTCGGGGAAAGGGGCCGACTGCCGCTGCGCATTTTCCCGGAAGAGCTTGAAAAAAGCCCCCGGCCGGTTCCGGCCGGGGGCAGCAGGGACAAAGAGATCTTACTTGATCACCTTGGCGGTGCACTTGTCGTAGTCGGCCTTCTTGACGAAAGCGGTGAGGGGACGTTTGTCCTTGGTCTGGGCCTTGAAAGCATAGCGGGCGCGCTTGCCTTCGCCGTAAACTTTCTTTCCGGTGACTTCAGCCTGGACTTTGGCTTTGGCCTTCACGTCGTAGAAACTCCACTTCATCTTCCAAATCTCCTAGGTTTATTTGGCCGGGAACGGCGAATCCGTCCCTCATTGCAGTTAAAGTATACTCGGTTTTTCGATTTTTCAAGGGCAAAAAGCGATTTTTTTGCATTTTTTTTAATTTTTTTTGAAAAAAGGGCTTTTTCGGCCCTTTTGGCGGCGCAACATGCGGTCCGGACGCTGGTTAACGTTTTCCTTCCGGATCCTTGAAAAAAACCTCTTCCCGATTCTTCGGATCGGCGGGGAAAAGTTCCCTGGCCCGACCGAGCAGAAGCCGGGCTTTTTCGCGGTCGCCCTGTCTGAAGGCCACCGCCGCCAGCCGGCGCCAGGCGGCGGGGCGGCCGGGATCCAGCCGCCGGGCCTTTTCGAAGAGGATCGCGGCATTGTCCACATCCCCCAGGCGGAAGAGCAAATCGCCGGTCATCTCGGCGGCATAGGGCGAACGGGGCCGCAGGGATTCCACGCGCTCGAGGCGTCGGACCACCTCCGCCGGGTCGGGCGGCGTCGCGTATCCCCCCGGAGTCCGGGGATGCAGGAGCTGGTCCAGCTCGTCGAAGGCCGCCTCGCTCCGGAGCCAGCTCCCGTTGGCGAGGAAGGCGCCCGCAAGGAGCGCCAGAACCCCGGCGCAGAGGGCCAGACGCCCCTTCAGGGGAGCGGGAGCGCTTTCCCCGGCGGGCGGATCCGGCAGGACGGCCAGCGTCAGCAGAACGCAGGAGACCATGGAGGCGGGGATGGCGTCGTTGACCTCCATGCAGCTGTGGAGCAGGAAGGCCGTCACGCTCCATTTGACGGCGGTGAAGAGCGGCTCCTCCGTTTCCCCCTCTTTCCTGCGCCGGAAGAGCTCCCAGAGCAGCAGGATCATGGCCGCCGCCGCGATCAGCCCGGCGGGGATCCCCGCCTGAGCGGCGAAGCTCCCGGCGAGATTGTGAGGCGACCGGGCGGATTCATCGGAGTCCGTGAGCTTGATCTTCATGTGGCGGTGGAAAAATTCCCCCCAGCCGCCTCCGGCCCAGGGGTGTTCGGCGCACATCACCCCCACGGTGCGCAAGTAATCCAGCCGTTCCATGCCGGAGCTGAAGCCCCGGCCCGAGGCGCGGACCGCCGCGGCTCCCCCGATGAGGAGCAGCAGCCCCAGGGCCGCCGCAGTCAGCTTCATCCACCGCCTGACGCCTTTCAGGGTGAAGAACCAGACCGCGCCCGTGAGGAAGGCGCAGAGCCACGCGCCCCGGCTCCGGGTCATGAGGAAGGGCCCGCCCAGAAGCGCAGCCCCCGCCAGAACGAACAGGGGAACGGAAACTTTTTCGGGTTCGAAGCAGCGGCCCCATTTCCGGAGCAGCGTCAGGACCGGGAGCGCGGCGAGGAGCAGGAATCCCGCGAGGGTGTTGCTGGAGCCCAGGGTACCGAAGATCCGCCCGTCGAGGATCCGGATCTCCATGATCTGCGAGATCTCCGCCCCGCCTTCGCGCTGTTTCCGGATCATTTCCGCCATTTCGTCGAAGCCCCAGAGGTATTGCCGCCAGGCGTCCGCTCCGGCGCAGCACGTCCCGGCGGCGAGCGCGCCGAGACAGCGTCTCTTCCAGACGCCGTCGGAGCTGAAGATCCACCAGTAGCCCAGGATCAGCGCCCCGATGCCCCACCAGTGGGCGAAGGTGCACCAGGCGTAGTCGAAGTTGACGTTGTTCAGGAATCCGGGCAGCACGGCCAGAGGCAGGCCGAAGCCCCAGAAAAACGCGGGCAGGCTCCCCGGAGCCCGGAGCCGGGGGACGGGGAAGAAACAGCACCCCGCCAGCAATAGAAGCGCTCCGGCGATCCCGGTGAAGTGAGGCGGCCACGAAATGACCAGCAGGGAAATGACGTCCACCGGGAACATGGGGGGCTGTTCCGGCATCAGGGAAAGGGAGCCGAATTTGATGGGCAGCAGAAAGGCGAGAAAGACCGCACACCACCCGGTGACGCGCTGCCCGAATTCCCTCATTTGGCGAACACCACGGTCCGGCGGCCGGAAACGATGACCCGGTGCTCCAGGTGGAACTGGACCGCGCGGGTCAGGACCCGGCGCTCGATGTCCCGCCCCAGATCCCGGAGGTCGTCGGGAGTGCTCTCATGGGTGATGCGCTCCACGGACTGTTCGATGATGGGGCCTTCGTCCAGATCGACGGTGGCGTAGTGAGCCGTGGCGCCGATCATCTTCACCCCCCGCTCCCACGCCTGCAGATAGGGGTTCCCCCCCTGAAAGGCGGGCAGGAAGGCGTGGTGGATGTTGATGATCCGGCCGGGATAGACTGAAATCACCTTTTCGGAAAGGATCCGCATGTACCGGGCCAGCACCACCAGATCGATGTGGTGATGTCCGAGGAGCTCCAGCAGAGCCTGTTCCTGCTCGGGATCACCGCTCCGCCGGGTGGGCAGGCAGTAGAAGGGCACCCGAAACCGGTCGGCGACCTCCTCGAGGTCGGGGTGATTGCCCACGGCCAGGACCACCTTGCCGCCCAGCTTCCCCTCTTCGGAACGCATGAGCAGATCGTAGAAGCAGTGGGAGGTGCGGGAAACCAGCACCGCCACGTTCTGCTGATCTTCACTGTAGTAGACCGCCCAGGTGAGGTCGAGTTTTTCCGCCAGTTCCCGGAAGCGGCTCTCGAGGCCGCCGCGGGTCACGTCGGGCGAAAGATCCACGGCGATGCGCATGTAGTATACCCCTTCCCGGACGTCGGTGTACTGCCGGCACTCCAGAATGTTGAGGTCGTTCCGGTAGAAAAAGGTGGTCGTTTCCGCAAGGATCCCCTTGCGGTCGGCGGTCCGGATGAGAAAAATGGCCTGTCGCATAGTCGTTCCTCTTTCAGCCGATCTCCGCTCCGGGCGGGCAGTCGCCGTCCACGGTCACGAGCCGGAGCTCCTTGCCGAACTTGGCGGCCAGAAGCATCCCCCGGGACTCCGCGCCCCGGATCACCGCGGGCTGCAGGTTGGAAACGATCACGATGGTCTTGCCCAGGATCTCCTCGGGCGTGTAGTACTTGGCCACGCCCGCCACGAGGGGCCGGATGTCGCCTGCTCCTGCGTCGATCTTCAGCTTGAGGAGCTTGTCCGCGCCTTCGAGCTTGGCCGCCTCGATCACCCTGGCGGTCTTGAGCTTGATTTTCGCGAACTGGTCGATGGTCACCAGCTCCGCGGGAGCAGGCGGCGCTTCCGGCGCTTTGGCCGGGGCCTTGCCGGAGGGTTTGGCGCCGGGATTCCCGGCGGGCTCCTCCTCGTCCTGGATGCGGGGGAAGAGGATCCCTGCTTCCAGCACCTGCCGTCCGGCGGGATCGGCGAAGTTTCCGGAAGTGAGATCGCTGATGGTGAGTTTTTCGTCACCGCCCCCGAGGACCTTGAGCAGTTCCGCCATCTTTCCCGGCATGACGGGCGCCAGCAGCACCCCCAGTTTCCGCAGATTGGCGGCGGCGGTGTAAAGCACCGTGTTCAGGTGGGAAATGTCGTTGTTCCTGGCCATGGTCCAGGGGGCGCACCGCTCCACATAGCGGTTCCCCGCCCGCACGGCGGCGAGGACGGCGGCGAGGCCCTGATCGAGCTTCATCTCTTCGAGGCAACTCCTCATGCCGCCCACGGCGGCGGCGACGGCATCGTCGAACTCCGCTTCCTTGCCCGTGCTCTCGCCGGGAGCGGGGATGACGCCCCCCGCCCGCAAGGTGAGCTTCACCACCCGCGACAGGAAGTTGCCCAGATCGTTGGCCAGATCGCTGTTGTAGCGCCGGAGCAGTCCCTCGCGGGTGAAGGAGGCGTCGTTGCCCAGCGTCATCTCGGCCATGAGGAAGTAGCGGAAGGCGTCCACGCCCACCAGGTCGATCATGTCCATGGGGTTGACCACGTTGCCCAGGGATTTGCTCATCTTGGTATTGCCGGTGAGCCACCAGCCGTGGGCAAAGATGGTCTTGGGCATTTCCACGCCCATGGCCTTGAGCATGGTGGGCCAGTAGACGGAGTGGGTGGTGAGGATGTCCTTGCCGATGAGCTGACAGCTGGCGGGCCAGCGGCGGGCGAACTCCTTGTCGTCCTTGAGATAGCCCACGGCGGAAATGTAGTTGATGAGGGCGTCGAACCACACGTAACAGACGTAATCCTTGTCGAAGGGCAGTTCGATGCCCCACGACAGTCGGGACTTCGGGCGGCTGATGCACAGATCCGACAGGGGCTGTTTCAGGAACCCGAGGGTCTCGTTGGCCCGGAAGGCGGGCTGGATGAACTCCGGATGGCTCTTGATGTAGTCGATGAGCCATTCCTGATACTTGGACATGCGGAAAAAGTAGTTGGACTCCTTCAGCGGGGTCACTTCGCGGCCGCATTCGGGACACTTGCCCTCCTTCAGATCCTTTTCGGTGAAGTAGCGTTCATCCCCCACGCAGTACCAGCCGGTGTAGTCGGCCTTGTAGATTTCGCCCCGGTCGAACAGGTCCTGCAGGACCTGTTGGACGACCCGGATGTGCCGCTCCTGGGTGGTGCGGATGAAGTCGTCGTTGGTGATGCCGAGGCGCTTCCACAGCTCCTGGAACCGCACCACGGTCTCGTCGGCATGCCGAAGGGGCGGGATCCCCTTTTTGGCGGCGGCGTTCTCCACCTTCTGGCCGTGTTCGTCGGTCCCGGTGAGGAAATAGGTGTCGTCCCCGAGGGAACGGTGGAAACTCGCCAGCACATCCGCCAGGATGGTGGTGTAGGCATGGCCGATATGGGGCCGGTCGTTGACGTAATAGATAGGCGTCGTCACGTAGTATTTGCCGCTCATGGGTCGGGTTCTCCTTTCGATATCGTGTATTCCTTTATAATATATCACCCTTTTCCGCTCTTGTCAAAAACGAAAAACGGTGATATATTATGTAAAACGCATTTTTTCAACAAAGGGGAGCGCAAAGACGCCGCAGTCTTGCGCTCCCGTAAAATCGAGAGGCGCAAAATGGTTCTTTTTCTCATCGGCCTTGCGATCCTGGTCGCAGGCTACTTCACTTACGGCAAACTGGTCGAGAAGATCTTCGGCCCGGATGACCGGCCCACACCCGCGGTCCGCATGGCCGATGGGGTGGACTATGTGGCAATGCCCCACTGGAAGAACATGCTCATCCAGCTGCTGAACATCGCCGGTATCGGTCCCGTCATCGGGGTCATCATCGGCATCAAGTTCGGCGAGATCGTCTTTCTCATCATCCCCATCGGCAACATCATCGGCGGCGCGGTTCACGACATGGCCGCGGGCATGATGTCGCTCCGGAACAACGGTGAAAATCTGCCCAAGCTCATCGAAGACACCTGCGGCAGGGCCTTCGGAAAGGTCTTTTCCGTTTTTGTGCTTTTCTGCCTGCTGCTGGTGGTGGCGGTTTTCATCAACGTGCCCTCCCACCTCATCGACGAGCTGGTTGCCAGCGTGACGGGACAGGATCCCTCGCAGAACCTCTATTTCTGGTATGCCGTGGTGGCGGTCTTCGTCTACTACATCGCCGCCACCATGTTCCCGGTGGATAAGATCATCGGCAACTGCTACCCCATCTTCGGACTGCTGCTGCTGGTGGGAACGTTTGCCATTTTCGTGAAACTCATGATCGACGGGATCCAGACTCCCGCGATCCTGCAGGAAAGCGCCGCCTTCAAGGCCGGAATGATGAAACAGCCCATATTGCCCATGCTCTTCATCACCATCGCCTGCGGCATCATTTCCGGCTTCCACGCCACGCAGTCCCCCATCATCGCCCGGACCATGCGGACGGAACGGCAGGCCCGGAGCAGCTTCTACGGCATGATGGTCGTCGAAGGCTTCATCGCCATGGTGTGGGCAGCGGCGGCAATGGCGGTCTTCAACCGGTCGCCCGAGCTCATGAGGTTTGTTCCCGCCAAAGCTCTGGGCCGGATCGTCACCCATTTTCTCGGGACCTGGGGGGGCGGCGTCACCATCCTGAGCGTCATCATCCTCGCCGTCACCTCCGGCGACACGGCTCTGCGGAGTTGCCGTCTGAGTTTCGCCGAGATGACCCAAGTCGACCAGAAACCCCTTCTGAAGAGATTTCTCGTCTGCCTGCCCATGATCGTGGCGGTGGCGCTGCTTCTCTGGTGGTCCAACAAGAGCGCGAAAAGCTTCAACATGCTGTGGCACTACTTCGCCTGGGCCAATCAGGTCATTGCGGTCTGTACGCTCATCGCGGCGACGATTTACTTGAGCGCGCTCAAAAAGCCCAGCTTCATCACCCTGATCCCGGGGGTGTTCATGTTTTTCATCACCTGCTCCTATCTGCTTTCTTCCGAAAACCTGGGAGCGCCCGTCGGTCTTCCCGTGCCTCTGCTTTTTTCGCAGATCATTTCCGCTTTTCTCGCCTGCGGAGTCGGAGCGTGGGCCGTTTGGCACGGCCGTAAGATGGCTGAGCTTGCCTCCCCTCAGAACCGGCAGGATTGACCTTTATTCCTCGAACATCCCGAAACTTTCGAGGGCGAACCGCCCGATTTTGAAGAGCAGGGAAAGTCCCTCCCGGCGGATCTCCGCCGGGAGTTTTTTCAGGGGCGGATTGCTGCTGAACCGGTTGAGGAACCCGTCGACTTCGAAGGTGAAATACCCGCCGAATCTCATGTCCCGCAGGGCTTCCACGATCCGGTCCAGCTGCAGTTTGCCGCAGTAGGGCGGCAGGTGCTGGTCCGACTGGCCGCTGTTGTCGTGGATGTGGAGCGCCTTGAGGTTTTCCCCCAACTCCAGAAGATCGGCGTACTGGTCGGCCTTGCCCTCCATGACGGCGTGGCCCGTGTCCCAGCAGCAGCCGAGGAGGGGATGCCCGACGAACTTCACCAGATCGTTCATCTCGGCCGGTGTGCGGGGGAAGTAGCGGATCCCCATGTTCCCCGTGGAGGTGTTCTCGATGCAGAGATTCGTTCCGTACCGTTCCGCCACTTGAAGGACGGGGGCGAGGAACTTTTTGTTGTATTCGAAATAGGCTTCCTTGTCGTCGGGATAACGGTGCTGCTTGCTGTAGCTCGTGTGGATGACCATGGCGGGGATCCCGAGGATCCCGCAGGCTTCCGCCGTGCGGCACATGGCCCGCATGCAGCGGGGGTGGTCGGCTTCGCCCATGGGGTTGTATCCGGGCAGGTGGGCCTGCACGAAGGTGAAGCCGCACCGGTCGGCGGCCTCACGGGTCTCCCGGACCTGTTTCCGCCAGCACGAATCGTCATCGAGCATGAAAGGGGAATCCCCCTCGTGGGCGTGGTAGAAATTGTAATCCAGATACCGGAACCCGGTCCCCTCATAACTGAGGACGGCTTCCGCGGGGGCGGAACAATAGGGATACATGTCTCCGATGGTGGTGGCGATCTTCATTTTTGCTTCTCCGTTCGAATTTTCCGCCTCCGTTTCCGGCCGGCGGCAGATGTGACTGCGCTTTACTATAGCATCTTTCGCCGACTTTTCAAACCCGTTCCGCGCTGAATCCGGTTTTTCCCGCGCCCCGGAAAAAACTTCATATTTCCCGCGGAATGCGCCATTGCCTCTTGAAGAAAAGCAGTTGCGGATGTATATTATGCTCGAAGCGTTTTCATCGAAGATACCTCAAGTCGAAAGGACAGGCACACCATGGCTTATGAGAAGATCCGCGTCCCCGGAGGGGAGAGGATCGTTATGGACAAGACGGGGAAACTCCAGGTTTCCGACCGGCCCGTCGTGGGCTTCATCGAGGGGGACGGCATCGGGCCCGATATCACGAGGGCCGCCATGCACATCTGGAACACGGCCGTGGCCAAAGCCTACGGCGGCCGGCGGAAAATCGCGTGGATGGAGCTTTTCGCCGGAGAGAAGGCCAACGCCGTCTACGGCAAGCCCGTCTGGCTCCCCGAAGAGACCGTCGAGGCGATCTCGCAGTACCTCATCGCCATCAAGGGGCCCCTTACCACGCCCATCGGCGGCGGGTTCCGCTCCCTCAACGTGGCGTTGCGCCAGCAGCTTGACCTTTACGCCTGCGTCCGGCCGGTGCGCTATTTCAAGGGAGTGCCCTCTCCCGTCAAGGCGCCGGAAAAGACCGATATGGTGGTCTTCCGCGAGAACACCGAGGACATCTACGCGGGCATCGAATGGGCCGCGGGCACACCCGAGGTGCGTAAGGTCATCGACTTCCTGCAAAACGAGATGAACGTGAAGAAGATCCGGTTCCCCGAAAGCTCCAGCATCGGCATCAAGCCCGTTTCCGTCGAGGGCAGCGAACGGCTCATCCGGGCCGCCATGGACTACGCCGTCAAGAACAGGCGCAAGAGCGTGACTTTCGTCCACAAAGGCAACATCATGAAGTTCACCGAAGGGGGCTTCAAGCTCTGGGGCTATGAGCTGGTCAAGCGCGAGTACGCCGACGTCGCCGTCGCCTTCGACGAGTGCGGCGGCAAGGCTCCGGAGGGGAAGATCCTGGTCAAGGACTGCATCTGCGACGCCTTTCTGCAGCAGATCCTGACCCGCCCGGCGGAGTACGACGTCATCGCCACCATGAACCTCAACGGCGATTACATTTCGGATGCTCTCGCCGCCTGCGTGGGCGGCATCGGCATCGCCCCCGGCGCCAACATCAACTATCTGACCGGCCACGCCATCTTCGAAGCCACCCACGGCACCGCTCCCAAGTATACGGGGCTCGACAAGGTCAATCCGGGCTCTCTGGCGCTGTCGGGGGAAATGCTGCTCCGGCATATCGGCTGGAACGAGGCCGCCGATCTGGTCATCAAAGGGCTGGAACGGGCCATCGCCGACAAGATCATGACCTATGACCTGGCCCGACTGACGGACGGCGCGACGGAGGTTTCCTGTTCCGCATTCGCCAAGGCCGCCGCGGACCGGATGTGAGAGAGAAAGAGACGGAAAGGGAAGTCGGGAATGGATAAGCAGGCGTTCGAGGTCCGGTTCATGGACAAGTTTCCGCCGGAGTTTCTCCGCGCGGCCCGTGAACTGTACCTCGAAAACGGCTGGATCGACGAAAATGCCTCACCCGATTTCCCCCGCAACGCCTTTGCCGGATCCTTTCTGGTGGCGGCGGTCTTCGCTCCCGGCGGGCAACTGGCCGGAGTGGGCCGGAGCCTTTCGGACGGCGTTTCCGACGCCTACATCCAGGACGTGATGACGGCGAAGGAGTTCCGCCGCCGGGGCGTGGGAAAGCTGGTGACCACCGCGCTGGTGGCGGAGCTGAAGAAAAGAGGCATCGACTGGATCGGCCTCGTGGGCGTTCCCGGCACCGAGAGATTTTACGCGGAATGCGGGCTCAAGTCCGCTCCGGGACACACATTGTGGCTGGCGGAGGAAGCGTGAGAATGAAGATCCTCTTCGTCTGCACCGGGAACAGCTGCCGGAGCCCCATGGCCGAGCTTTACTTCAACGCCCGCGCCGCGGAGCTGGGGATCCCCGTCACGGCGGAGTCCGCCGGGATTTATGCGGGAGACGGCGCGCCCGCCTCCTTCCCCGCCGCCGCGGTCATGGCGGAGCTGGGGATCGACGCCTCGCCCTTCCGTTCCAGAGCCTTCACGCCGGAGCGGGGGAAAGCTTGCGACCTGATCGTCGGCATGACCCGGAGCCATGCGGCGCTGCTCCGGACGGCGGCTCCCGGACTCCGGGAACGGATATGCACTCTCGTGCCCGGCGCGGATGTGCCGGACCCTTTCGGCGGCAGCGTGGAACACTACCGCGAGGTCTTCGGCTTCATGCGGGGGCATTTGGACAGACTTTTATCGCAACTGAACAACCAACTCAAGGAGAAACGTGACATCATGAGCATCAAAGAGATCACCGGCAGACCCCTGACCATCGGCGTCGGCACCGATCACTCGGGTTTTTCCGCCAAGGCGAAACTGGTCGCCCTGCTGGAAAGCCTCGGCCACAAAGTCGTGGATTTCGGCCCCTCCGCCGCCAACCCCGCCGACGATTATCCGGATTTCAGCGCTCCCGCCGCCCGGGCCCTCAGCTGCGGCGTCATCGACGCGATGGTGCTGATCTGCCGCACGGGCTTCGGCATGGCCATGGTGGCCAACCGTTTCCACGGCGTCCGCGCCGTCGTGGCCGGGACTCCCGAGCTGGCCGCAAAGGGCCGGGAACACAACGCGGCCAACTGTCTGGTCCTGCCCGGCGACGCCTGCGACGAAGACCGGATCGGGTGCATCCTCAAGGCTTTTCTTTCCACGCCCTTTTCCGGTGCGGAGCGCCATGCCCGCCGCCTCGGCAAACTGGAGCGCGCCACCTATGACGACATCGCCGCGCTCCGCTCCACCGACCCGGAGATCGCCGCCGCCATCGACCGCGAGAGCGCCCGGCAGAACGACGGCATCGAACTCATCGCCAGCGAGAACTTCGCCAGCTGCGCCGTCCGCGCGGCTCAGGGCTCGGTCCTGACCAACAAGTACGCCGAAGGCTATTCGGGCAAGCGCTACTACAACGGCTGCGAATTCATCGATCAGGTGGAAACGCTGGCCGTGGAGCGGGCCAAGGCCCTCTTCGGCGCCGAAGCCGCCAACGTGCAGCCCCACTCCGGGAGCGGCGCCAATCAGGCGGTCTACACCGCGCTGTGCCGGCCCGGCGACACGGTCCTCGCCATGAGTCTGGACCACGGCGGCCACCTGACCCACGGACATCCCCTGAACTTTTCGGGCAAACTCTACAAGATCGTCCCCTACGGCGTTTCCCGCGAGACGGAAATGATCGACTACGAAGAAGTGGAACGTCTGGCCGTGGAGAACAAGCCCCGGATGATCCTCGCCGGCGCCAGCGCCTATCCCCGGATCCTCGATTTCCCCCGGCTCCGGGCCATCGCCGACAAGGTGGGGGCGCTCCTCTTCGTGGACATGGCCCACATCGCGGGCCTTGTGGCCGCGGGCGTCCATCCCAGCCCGGTCCCCTACTGCGACGTGGTGACCACCACCACCCACAAGACCCTGCGCGGTCCCCGGGGCGGCCTCATCCTCTGCCGCGAGCAGTATTTGAAAGCCATCAACTCCGCCGTCTTCCCCGGACTGCAGGGCGGCCCCCTGGAGCACGTCATCGCCGCCAAGGCGGTCTGTTTCCTCGAAGCCCTCAAGCCCGAATTCAAGGCCTATCAGCAGCAGGTGAAGCTCAACGCCGCGAAGCTGGCTTCCGAACTGGCCGCACGGGGCTTCCGGATCGTTTCCGGCGGCACCGACAACCACCTGATGCTCATCGACCTGCGGCCCAAGCAGGCCACGGGCAAGGCCGTGGCCAACGCCCTGGATCTGGCCCGGATCACCGTCAACAAGAACATGATCCCCTTCGATCCCGAAAAGCCCTTCGTCACCAGCGGGATCCGCATCGGGACCCCCGCCGTCACCACCCGCGGCCTCAAGGAAGCGGAAATGGTCAAGGTGGCCGAATTCATCGACCGGGGCGTGGCCCTGCGCGAAGATGAAGTTGCGCTCCGGGCCCTGGGCGAAGAGGTCAAGGCTTTCATGGCGGATTTTCCCATGCCCCAATTCAAGTAACTCTTAAGGAATATCGTTGAAATGCTGGATCTCAAACTCATCCGTGAAAATGCCGAAATGATCAAGGCCAACTGCCAGCGCCGCGGCTTCCCCATCGACGTGGACGGGCTGCTGGTGCTGGACAAGGACTACCGTGCCCTCGACCGGGAGATCGAAGAACTCCGCGCCCGCCGCAACCGGCTCAGCAAGGAGTGCGCTTCGGACCCCGCCGCCCGGGACGAAGTCAAGAAGATCAAACTGGCCCTCAACTCCAAGGAAACCGCCCTCGCTGCGCTCCAGAAAAAGATGATGACCGTCCTGACCCGGATGCCCAATCTGCTGGCCCCCGACGTGCCCGACGGCAGCGACGACACCGGGAACGTGGAGATCCGCAAGGTGGGGACCATCCGGGATTTCGACTTCCCCATCAAGGACCATCAGGAGCTGGGCGAGATGCACGACATTCTCGACATCGCCCGGGGCGCGAAGGTGGCCGGAGCCGGGTTCTACTACTGGAAGGGCAAAGGGGCCATGCTCGCCCAGGCGCTCTATTTCTACGTCCAGCGCTTCCTCATCGAACGGGGGTTCACCATGTTCATGACCCCCTGTCTCGCCAGGGAGCGCACCCTCTTCGGCACCGGCTACCTGCCCTTCTTCGCCGACCAGACCTACAATCTGGAAGGGGAGGACCTGGCCCTCATCGGCACCAGCGAACAGACCCTCGTGGGCTACCACGCCGACGATGTGCTGGACGGGGAAAAACTGCCCCTGTGCTACACCGCCTTCACGCCCTGCTTCCGCACCGAGGCGGGGAGCTACGGCAAGGCTTCGCGGGGGATCTTCCGGGTCCACCAGTTCCACAAGGTGGAGCAGATCGTCTTCTGCAAGCCCGAAGATTCTCCCAAATACCACGAGTTCTGTCTCAAGAACGAAGAGGATCTGCTGAAGGCCCTCGAGATCCCCTATCACGTGGTCAACGTCTGCGTGGGCGACCTCGGCGCTCCCGGCTACAAGAAGTACGACATCGAAGCCTGGTATCCCACCTTCAAGACCTACCGCGAAGTGACCAGCAACACCAACTTGACCAGCTTCCAGAGCCGCCGTCTGAACATCCGCTACCGGCAGGGCGAGGAAAAAGATTTCGTCCACACCATCAGCGCCACGGCGGCCACCGACCGGCTCCTCATCGCCATCATGGAAAACTATCAGCAGAAGGACGGCTCCATCACGGTGCCCGAGATCCTGCGGCCTCTCGCAGGGTTCGACCGCATCGGCTGAGGAGCGCCGAGGGGAGGGCCCGCCGGGGAAAGGCGGGGCTCCCTCCCGATCTTTCGAAAGGAGACGAAAATGAACCGACTTGCCGATTTTCCCAGGAAAAAGATCCTCGTTTCCCCCTCGCTTCTGGCCGCCGATTTCGGCTGTCTCGAGTCCCAGATCACTCAAGTCGCCGCCGCGGGAGCCGAAATGCTCCATCTGGACGTGATGGACGGGGCCCTGGTGCCCAACATCTCGTTCGGCGCTCCCGTCATCAAGGCGCTGCGTAAGAAAAGCTCCCTCTATTTCGACGTCCACCTCATGATCGAACACCCCCTGCGCTACGCCCGGATGTTCCGGGAGGCGGGGGCCGATCTGGAAACGTTCCACATCGAATGCGCCGACGACATCGATGCCGTCATCGCCGCCGTCCACGCCCTGGGGGCCGACGTAGGGATCTCCCTCAAACCCGCCACTCCGGCGGAGGCGATCTTCCCCTATCTGGACAAGATCGACCTGGTCCTGGTCATGACCGTGGAACCGGGCTTCGGCGGCCAGAGCTTCATGGCGGACCAGCTGCCCAAGGTCACCGCCTTCCGCCGGGAGATCGCCCGCCGGAAGCTGGATGTGCGGATCCAGGTCGACGGCGGCGTCGACGGCAAGACCGTTGGCTCCTGCGCCGCCGCGGGCGCGGAGATCATGGTGGCCGGGACGGCGGTCTTCCGTCATCCCCAGGGCATGGTCGCCGCCGTCTCTTCGCTCAAGGCGGCCCGGAGCGCTCTCGACGCCGATCTCCACTGACGCAGGGACCGGAACGCCGGTTTCGTCGATCCCGGATACGGCGGGGAACGCAATATCCGGGTTGAACTTGAAATTTTGCCCTTTATGGTGTATATTATCCTTTTGAAAGAAAAAGGAGTATACGCTGTCCTATGAAAAAACATGACGAAACCAGCGGGGAGAACATTGTCCCCGAAACGGAAGAGCCCGTGACCGAAGGTCCGGAGCAGGCGCTCCCCGAAGAGGACGCCGGGAGCGGCCCCGCCGGGGAAAAGGGCGAAGGGGCCGCCGAGCCTGCGGCTCCTCCCGATCCGGCGGCGGAACTGGCCGCGTTGCAGGAAAAATACATCTATCTTCAGGCGGAATACCAGAACTACCGCAAGCGGATGGCCAAGGAGCTTGCGGAGTCCCGCCGTTTCGCCGTCGAGGAAACGGTCCATCCCTTCCTGACAGTCTACGATTTTCTCACCATGGCCGAAACCGCCGCCGTGCAGAGCGACAACATCGAAGCCATCCGGCAGGGTCTGGTCATGATCATCGCCGAGTACCGGAAGGCCTTCGACGAACTGGGCCTCAAGCCCTTCGACGCCAAGGGGCAGAAGTTCGATCCGGAGCTTCACGACGCGGTTGCCCACGAAAGCTCCGCAGAAGTCCCCGAGGGCGTCGTTTCCAAGCAGTGGAACTGCGGGTTCAAACTGGGAGACCGGGTGGTGCGTCCCGCCCGAGTGGTGGTTTCCTCCGGGGCGCCGAAAGAAAAGGAAAGTGAGGAGTAAACATGAGCAAGGACTATTATGAGGAGCTGGGCGTGCCGCGGAACGCCTCGGCCGAAGACATAAAGAAAGCCTACCGCAAGCTGGCCATCAAATACCACCCGGACAAGAATCCGGGCAACAAGGAAGCGGAAGAGAAATTCAAGGAGATCTCCGCCGCGTACGAAGTTTTGAGCGATCCCGAAAAACGGGCCCGCTACGACCAGTTCGGCCACGAGGCCTACACCAGCGCGGGGGGCGGCGGCGCCACCGATTTCGGCCACGCGCAGGATATCTTCAACGCCTTTTTCGGCGGCGGAGGCGGCGGTGCGGGCTTCAGTTTCGAGGACCTTTTCAGCGGCGGCGGCGCCCGCCGGCGGAATCCCAACGCCCCCGTTCCCGGCGAGGATCTGCGCTACGATCTGACCATCAGTTTCGAAGACTCCATGTACGGCGCGGAAAAGGAGCTGCAGATCCCCCATCTGGTCAGCTGTCCCGACTGCAAGGGCACCGGGGCGGCCCCCGGCGCGGTCAAGAAGAGCTGCACCCGCTGCGGCGGATCCGGCGCGGAGACCGTTTCGCAGGGCTTCTTCAGCGTCCGGCAGACCTGCCGGGCCTGCGGCGGCCGGGGCCAGACCATCGACAAACCCTGCCGGACCTGCGGCGGCTCGGGCAAGAAACAGCAGGTGGATCCCGTCAAGATCCGCATCACCCCCGGCGTGGACACAGGCAATCAGCTCCGGGTCCCCGGCATGGGCAATGCGGGTGAACGGGGCGGCGCGCCGGGGGACCTTTACGTCTTCATCAACGTGCGCCCCAGCCGGATCTTCCACCGCGAAGGCAACGACCTCATCTGCGAAGTCCCGGTCCCCTTCGGCGTGGCGGTTCTGGGGGGCAAACTGGATGTTCCCACCATTTCCGGCAAGGCCACCATCGTCATCCCCAAGGGCTCCCAGTTCGGGCGGGTCCTACGTCTGGCGGGGAAGGGAGCTCCTTCCGCCCGCCGGGGCGGCAGCCGGGGCGATCTGCACGTGCGGCTCATCATCGAAACGCCCGTGAATCTGACCAGGGAACAGCAGGCGCTGCTGGAAAAATTCACCGCCTCTCTCGACAAGAGCAACACCCCCGTGCAGAACGCCTTCGTGGAAAAGGCGGGAGCGTTCCTGGCGGACAAGGAATGATCTTGAATGGCGAAGAAGCCGCAGCAGAGAAGTGACATCGTCAACCTGGCGGGAAACCGCCGGGCTTTCCACGACTATGCCATTCTCAGGCGGATCGAAGCCGGGATCCAGCTGACCGGGACCGAGGTGAAAAGCTGCCGGGCCAAGAATATCCAGCTCCAGGAGGGCTTCGTCACCGTGGAGCGGCGCGAGGCGTGGCTGAGGAACGTCCACATCGCCGAATACGACTTCGGCAACCGCTTCAACCACGACGTGAACCGGATGCGCCGGCTGCTGCTCCACCGGAGCGAGATCGATGCCCTCATCCGCCATCTGGCGGTGAAGGGCCACGCCGTGATCCCCCTCTCCTTCTATCTGAAGCAGGGGCTGGTGAAGGTGGAACTGGGACTGGCTCAGGGCAAGCACGATTATGACCGGCGCGAAGACATCAAGGAACGGGAAAGCGACCGGGAGATCAGACGGACCATGGCGGCTTTCAACAAAAAAAGTTGATAAAAGTCCCTGATGGAACTTGTAATTCATATGAAAAAGGTGTAATGTTAGAATATGGCATCGACAATTCAATGAAAGGAGTCGCAAAGTGACAACCAAAAACATTCAGGCGGCCATCGACAACGGGCGGCTGTTGACGAAACTGGCGGTGGTGGGGCTGATCTTTTCGATCTGCTTCCTGGTGCTCACCGCCGTCATTACCGCCATGCGGGGCGGGGATGTGTTCCGCTTCGGGCTGATAACCTATTCGCTTTCCGCGCTGTTCAGTTTCGGCGCTTTGATCTACGGCGTACTCGCCACGCAGGCCGGACTGGAAAACGAGGAAAAACAGCTGCTGGCCGAAAGGGGCATCGCCGAGAACCGGGCCCTGAACGTGGACGAGGACGTGCGTTTCACCGCCGGGCGCTCCTTCCAGAATTACTGCCGCTTCGCGCCCTATGCCCTGGCCCTTCTCGGAGCGGTGGTGACGGGGGCGCTGCTCTTTTACTTCAGAAGCGTCTGGACGGCCCGGTCCGCCGGGACCGTCAGCATGAGCGGCAACGCCCTCTACACCGCCCTCATCGCCATCATCATGATGCTCCTCAACATCTTCATCGGGGCCTTCTACGTGGGGCAGTCCCGGACCAATTCGTTCCGCTGGCTCCGGCCCGTGGGCGCCTGGCTCGTCGCCGGATTCGTGGTCATGGCGGTCGCCACCGTCACCGCCTTGCTCCACGCCAACAACATCGTCACCACCGACCTCACCTCGGCCAAGGTCTTCTTCTGGATCTTCGTCATTCTGGGAGCCGAGTTCGTCACCAATTTCATCATCGAATTCTACCGGCCCCGGACCCTCAAGGAGAACCGGCCGGTCTTCGAGAGCCGGCTGCTGGCCCTCTTCACCGAACCCGGCGGCGTCATGCGGAACATCGCCGCCGCGTTGGATTACCAGTTCGGATTCAAGGTCTCCGGCACCTGGCTCTACGGTTTCGTGGAGCGGTCCTTCTTCCCGCTGGTTTTTCTGGTGGTCATCTTCTTCCTCTTCTTCTCCTCCCTGCACGAAGTCGGCCCCAGCAAGGTGGGAGTCCGGGAAACGCTGGGCCGGATCGAAAAGAAGCTGCTCACTCCCGGCATCTACTGGAGCCTGCCCTGGCCCTTCGGCACGGTCAACATCTACAGCACCACGGAGCTGAAGCAGATCGTCATCGGTGAAAAATCCACCGGCGACGACAACATCCCCGACGACGAAAAGTACCGTCCGGGGAGCAAGCGCAACGCGGAAATTTCCGAAACCGTCCTCTGGACCAAGGCCCACGGCGGCGGCGAAGACAGCAACTTCATCGTGGCGGTGAAGCCCTCCGGGACCAAGGCCACCGACCGGGATGCGGCGGCGGCTCCCTCCATCTCCTTCATCCGGCTGACCATGCCCATCCAGTTCCGGATCAAGAACGTCTTCGACTACGCCTATCACAACTCCAACGTGATCTACAATCTGCGGTGCATCGGCCGGCAGGCCGCCACGGAGTATCTGGCCAGCACCTCCATGATGGAGCTCATGTCCTCCAACCGGCAGGAGGCCCAGCGGGACATCCAGGCCCGTGTCCAGCAGCTGGCCGACCGGGACAAGCTCGGGGTGCAGATCGAGGCGCTGCTGATCCTCGACGCCCATCCGCCCATCGAAAAGGTGGCCCCCGCCTATCAGGATGTGATCGGAGCCATGGAACAGCGTGAGACGGCCATCCTCAACGCCGAAGCCTACAAGATCAAGACCCTGCCCGAGGCTCAGGCCGAAGCGGCCCGGATCGTCGCCGAAGCCCAGTCCTACCGGGCCACAACCGGCAAGGTCGCCCAGGCCGAAAGCGCCCGGTTCCGGAAACAGCTCACCGCCTACAACGCCATGCCGTCCGTCTTCAAGCTCAGGGAGTTCCTCAACTTCCTGGCCGTCGACTGCGCCAAGATCCGCAAGTACGTGGTGCCCCTCGACAGCGACAGCGAGGTCTTCCAGTTCAACTTCGAAGCCAAGGAGCGGCTGGATCTCATCGACACCGACGTCACCAAACTCAGCAACAAATAAGGTCCGAGAAACTTTTTCGATAACAACAACAAAAAGGAAAGATCACATGGCTACCAACAACTTCTTCAAACACTGGCCGACCTGGATACTGGGACTTCTGGTCGCGGTCATTCTGCTTTTCGCGGTGTTCTCGTTCCAGCTGAAACAGACCGAGGCCGCCGTGGTGACCACCTTCGGCCGCCCGGCGCCGGTGACCGAGCCCGGACTCCACTTCCGCTGGCCCTATCCCTTCCAGCGCATCTATACCTTCGACAACCGGGTCCGGTGTTTCGGCGGCGGAGCGGGCAAACTCGAGGAGACCACCACCAGCGACGGACACAACCTGCTGGTGGGCATTTACGTGAATTTCCGCATCGCCGACACGGTGAAGTTCTTCAAGACCCTCGAAAACCTGACCCAGGGCGAGGAAAAACTCAACTCCCTGATGCGCGGCTACAAGAACGCCGCCATCGGCGAATACCGCTTCAACGAGATCATCAACACCGATCCCAAACAGATGCGGCAGAAAGAGATCCAGGAAAAGATCAAGGCCAATCTGGTCCGTGAGACCAGGGACTACGGCCTCGAGATCCTCGACGTGGGCATCAGCTCCATCAACGTGCCCAAGTCCATCAGCGAGAAGGTGGCCGACCGGATGATCGCCGAGCGCAAGGTCCAGTCCGACGCCTACATTTCGGAAGGCAACGCCCGTGCCAAGCAGATCCGCACCGAGGCGGACACCTCCAGGACCATCGCGCTGGCCGACGCCGAGGCCAAGGCCCGGACGATCCGGGCCGAGGGCGATGCCGAAGCGGCCAAGTATTACGCCGAGTTCACCAAAAATCCCCAGCTGGCCGAATTCCTGCTCAAGCTGGACAGTCTCCGCAAGATCATGAAGGGCCGCACCACGCTGGTCACCGATTACCGTACCGCCCCCTTCGACCTCTTCCAGGCCGGGGCTGAAGTGCTCAAGACCCAAAAAGGAAAATGACTCAGATGGAACCCAAAAGCGTAATCGATCGGGAGTTCGACCGCTCCGGGCGCTGCGAGGGCGGCCTGAGCGCACTGGTCAAGAGTCTCCGGTATGCCTTCGTCATACTGCTGATCGCCATCGTGGGCATGATCGTCTACTCCTTCACCGTGGGCGGCTACTTTTCGGTGGAGCCCCAGCAGGCGGTGATCGTGCTCCGTTTCGGCAAGTTCCACGGCGTCTATCAGGACGGCGCCCACTGGTTCATGCCTCCTCCGGTGCATCGTTTCATCCGGGTGCAGACCAACCAGCAGAAGCTGGACGTGGACTTTCTGCCCGTGGAGATCCCCGGCGAAGAGGTGAAAGCCTCACTCACTCCGGGCGAGGACCGTTATCTGCTCACCGGCGACGCCAACATCATCCACGCCTCGTGGCAGGTGACTTATCAGGTGATCGACCCCAAGAAGTACTACGAACGGCTGACCACGCCCCCCGACCCGGTGGTGGCGGGCCGGGTGCTGGATGACGACCCCGTGGCGGACTTCAACGGCTTCACCTCGGGCCGCGGCCCCCGCACGTTGCTGAAAAACCTCTTCGAGAGCGCCGCCATCAAGATCACGGCGGCGGAAAAGGTGGACAACATCCTCTTCGCCAGGAAGCTGGAATACAAGAACCGGGTCGAGGAACTTTTCCGGCGGATGGTCGTCGGTCTCGACTGCGGAATCCACATCGAGAACGTGACGCTGCTCCGGGCCTTCCCCCCCAGCCGGACCAAGGCCGCCTTCGACGAGGCCACCGCCGCCGGCAACGCCAGCTCCGAACTCCGGAGCAAGGCCCTCACCTACAAGGTGGAGACCGAGAACGACACCAAGGCCAGGGCCGCCGAGATCATCGCCGCCGCCCAGGCCTACAAGAGCCGCATCGTGGCGGACATGAAGTCGGAAACCGAATACTTCAAGGCGATCAACGCCAAATACAAGGAAAGCCCCCGGACGGTGCTTATCGCCCTCTACACGGCGGCGCTGTCGGATGCGATGCAGGCTTCCACCGAAGACCGCTTCATCATGGGCTCCAGCAACAAGAAACGGCAGGTGTGGCTCCAGCTGAACCCCGAGCCGAAGAATCAGCCCAAACCCAAGGCTGAAGAAGGAAAGGAAGGGAAGTGAGAGAAATGGCTGAACATACTCATACCGGAAAGTGCGCCTGCGGTCACGATCACGATCACGAACACGAGCACGAGCATGAAGAACAGGTCTGCCTCTGCGGTCATGACCACGACCACGAACACGAGGGGCACACCTGCATCTGCGGCCACGACCACGGGGCCGAGACCCTCACCGACGGCGTGGGCCACGACCGGGCCATCGGCAAACTTTTCTTCGCTCTCACGGGCGGTCTGCTGACGCTGAACTCCTTTCTGCTGGAGTACTTCCTTCCCGCGCAGGCCTATGCCGCCCAGCTGAGCGCCCTCTGCGGCGCCGTGGTGCTGGCGCTGCCCATCGTCGTCACGGCGGTCAAGGACCTGTGGCGGGGCAAGGTCTACATGAACGAGCTGGTGGCGCTGGCCATCCTGGCCTCGCTGGCCAGCGGCAACTTCCAGATGGCGGGCATCATCGCCTTCTTCCTGCTGGTGACCATCATCATCGAGACCCGGACCGCCAGCGGCGCCCAGCGTTCCATCGAGGAGCTGATCAAACTTACGCCCAACACCGCCCATCAGGTGGTCGACGGCGCCGAACAGGAAGTCCAGGTCACGGATTTGAAGGTGGGAGACATCATCCGGGTGCGTCCCGGCGAAAACTTCCCCGTGGACGCGGTGATCATTTCGGGCGAAAGCACCGTGAACCAGGCCTCCATCACCGGTGAATCCGTGCCCGTCGAAAAGGCCGAGGGCTCCGAAGTCTTCGCCGGCACCCAGAACCTGACCGGGGCCGTGGAGCTCCGGGTCACCAAGGTGGGCGAAGACACCACCTTGGGCAAGGTCAAGGACATGATCCTTCAGGCCGAGGCCAGCCGCACCCCCGTGGTGCGGATCATCGACCGCTATGCCGGATTCTACACCCCCACGGTGCTGATGATCGCCTGGATGTGCTGGTGGTTCACCGAAGACATGAATTCGGTCATCGCCTTCCTCGTCATCTCCTGCCCCTGCGCCGTGGTGCTGGCTACGCCCACCGCCGTGGTGGCGGCCGTGGCGGCGGCGGCCCGGCTGGGCATCTTCATCAAGAACGTGAGCCATCTGGAGCTGGCCTCCAAGATCACCGCCTTCATCTTCGACAAGACGGGCACTCTGACCGACGGTCTGCTGTCGGTGGTGAAGCTCCAGCCCGTGGGCGACCTGTCGCCCGCGGAACTGCTCCGGACGGCGGGCGCCGTGGAGCAGAGCAGCAACCACCCCACCGCCAAGGCGATCCAGAAGCTGGCCGCCGAGGCGGGGCTGGCGCTCCCCCAGGCCGAAGAAGTTTCGGAAACTCCCGGCAAGGGCGTGAGCGGCCGCCTCGAAGGGAGCGAGATCACCGTGGGCCGGGCCAACTGGATGAAGGAACGGGGCCTGGCCGTGCCGGAACACAACGAACCCGGTTCCGAGGATATGAGCGTGGTCTACGTGGCCCGCGCGGGCAAAGTCATCGGCTGGATCGGTCTGCGGGATAAGCTCCGCAACGAATCTTCGGCCATGATCTCCGATCTGCGCAAACTGGGCGTCCGCTACTGCGCCATGGTCACGGGCGACCGCCGCTCCGTGGCCGAGACCGTGGCCGGACAGCTCCAGATCGACGAGTTCGAAAGCGAATGTCTCCCCGAGGGCAAGGTCGCCTTCGTGGAACGGATCAAGAAGACACACCGGGTCGCAGTGGTGGGCGACGGCGTCAACGACGCCCCCGCTCTGGCCGCGGGCGATCTGGGCATCGCCATGGGCGCCATCGGCAGCGACGTGGCCATCAACAGCGCCTCCGTGGCGTTGATGACCAACGATCTGCGGCGCATCGCCATGCTGGTCTATCTCTCCCGGAAATCCCAGATGATCATCAATCAGAACCTGCTCTTCGGCATGCTCTTCCTCTTCGGCGGCATGATCGTTTCGGCGGTGGGTCTGATGACGCCCGTGTGGGCCGCCGTGCTCCATGCGGCAAGTACGCTGATAATCATTTTCAACAGCGCCCGGCTGGTGCGCACCGGTGAGGAACTGACCCTTGAGGAAGGTGCCGAGGATCCGGACCAAGAGAAAGAATAAAAGAAGATGGAAGAAGCAAAAGTCCCGGTTGTCAGTGCGGTGGGGCTGACCAAGGAGTTCCGCGATTTCTGGGGCCGCCCCAAGGCGCGGGCGGTCAATGATATCGACTTCGAGATCCGGCCCGGCGAGGTGGTGGGGCTTCTGGGGCCCAACGGCTCCGGCAAATCCACCACGGTGAAGATGCTGCTGGGACTGCTCTATCCCACGGGCGGCCGGCTCACGGTGATGGGGCGTTCTCCCCGTGCCGTGGAGACCAAGAGGGAGATCGGCTACCTGCCCGAAGAGTCCTATCTCTACAAGTATCTGACGGCGGAGGAGACCCTGGATTTCTTCGGCTCCCTCTTCAACCTTTCCGCCGCCGACCGGAAACTGCGCATCGAACAGCTGCTGGACATGGTGGGGCTGACCCACGCCCGCCGCCGGCGGGTAGGGGAGTTTTCCAAGGGCATGGCCCGCCGGATCGGCATCGCCCAGGCCATGATCAACGACCCCTCGTTCCTGATCCTCGACGAACCCACCAGCGGCCTGGACCCCCTGGGGTGCCGCGAGGTCAAGGATCTGATCCTCACGCTGAAAAAGCGGGGCAAGACCGTGCTGGTCACCAGCCATCTGCTCAGCGATGTGGAAGACGTGTGCGACCGGGTCATCATCCTCTACGGCGGCCGGATCCGGGCCACCGGGGCCCTGAGTGACCTGCTGACCGAAGCCGACGCCACCACCATCACCACTCCGGCCCTGCCGAAGGAAGAGATGGACAAGGTCCTCGCCGAACTCAGGAGTGCGCTCCACGGCGAAGAGATCCGGGTCGATCACCCCCGGAAGAGCCTCGAGGAGTTCTTCCTCGACGTCATCGCCCGGGCCAAGTCCGAGAGCGTGGAGACGGCGGGCGTGGTTTCCGGCGGCCGCATCGCCAAATATCTGGCCGAAGGGGACGAGAAGAGCGCGGTGCTGGAGTCCCTGCTCCAGACGCCCGAACCTCAGAAAAACGCTCCCCGTGAAGCGGCGCCCGAAGCCGAACAAAAGAGCGAGGCGGAGGAGGAAAAACTCACCGGTCTCATGGAAGAGAAACTCGTTCCCAAGGAGGAAGAGGCCGCTCCCGCTCCCGACGTCCGCAAGGAGCTTTCGGACGCCGACCGGAAACTCAACGACATTCTGGGCAAGGGCGGCAAATGAGAGCTTTTTTCGCCATCGTCAAGCTGACCTTCCGCCACGCGGTCCGGTCCCACATCTTCCAGCTGCTGCTGGGTGTGCTGCTTCTGTGCATCGCGCTGATCCCCACCACGGTCATCAACTCCTCGGCGGCGGATTTCCTCAGAAGCGCCCTCTTCTACAGCTTGTGGACCGTCAGCGCGGTGCTGGGACTTTCGGCCATGTGGCTCGGATGCTACGTCATGACCTGCGACATCGACAGTTATCAGCTGCACATGGTGGTGAGCAAGCCCGTTTCGCGGGTGGTCATCTGGTGCGGCAAATGGGTCGGCGTCTGCGCGGTGAATCTGCTGCTGCTGGTCCTCGCTTCGGCGGCGGTCTATTTCATCATCCTCTGGCGCTTCGACAATCTGGAGTTCCAGCCGGGGGAAAAGGAACGGATGCGTTCCGAAGTGCTGGTGGGCCGCCGGGCCTTTTCCGCCGACCGGCCCGACTACGGCGAAGCGGTCCGGGAGCTTGCCCGGCGGCGGATCGGACGGCTGGCCGCCCAGGGCAAGACCGTGGACACCAACATGCAGGACAAGATCATCAAGGACGCCCAGCTCGAAGTGGTTTCCGCCGACTCCGAAGTCAAGGCCGGACAGATCAAGAGCTGGCATTTTTCCGGCATCCCCTCGGTTCCGAACCAATCCCTCTTTCTGCGTTACCGCCCCTACATCAACAAGGTTTCCAGCGAAGACCAGCGCCAGACCCGGCTCCTGTGGTCCGTGGGGATCCCCCGGGAGCGGAAGACGCCTCAGGACGGGACACTGGCCGCGAAGAGAGCCAAGACCTTCGACATCTACCTCTATCCCTTCGACGACAAGCCCGATCAGGTCATGACGGGCGCCTTCTACGAAAAGGAACTCAAGCCCGAGTGGAAGCCCGTCTCCTCCGACGGACAGGTCTTCCTGACCGTGGCCAACTACGACCATCTGGGGGGGACGTTGTTCTTCCAGCCGGCCGACGGCCCCCGGCTTCTGGTGCCCGCCACCGGGTTCGCCGGGAACTACTCCCGCGCGGTGCTGGTCATCGGTTTGGAACTTGCCCTGCTGGCCGCGCTGAGCTGTGCCTTCGGCGGCATCGTTTCCATGCCGGTGGCGGTCTTCATGGTGGTGAGTTATCTCCTCTTCGGCGCTTTTTCGGTCTACATGGTCAATCTGGAATACGTGGGCACCGCCGCCGACCGGTTCGGTCAGCTGGTGGGCAAGATGCTGCTCAAGGTGGTGATCCCGCTCCAGAATTTCGACGTAAGCTCCGTGATCGCCGACGGAGTGCTGGTGGAGTGGAGCTGGATCGGCGGTCTCGTCCTCAACATGATCGTGCTCAGGGCCCTGCCTCTGGTCCTGCTGGGCATCTTTCTTTACCGCAAGCGTGAACTGGGATTGATTATCAGAAAATGAACAGATTTCGCACTATTGCCATGTATTTCGCGCTGGTGCTGGTCACCATCGCGCTTCTCATCGGGAGCTCCGCCGTCAGCCGCCGTCTGGACGCCAAGGTCAAGGAAGGAAACTTGCGCTTCACCGGGGAGATCAAGAACGCTCCGGTGCTGGTGACCTTCACCACCGTGGCCCTGGGGAGTTTCCGGGGGCTCGTGGCCGATCTGCTCTGGCTCCGGGCCGGAGCGCTGCAGGAAAAGCGCAATTACTTCGAAATGGTCCAGCTGGCGCGGTGGATCACCGATCTTCAGCCCACCTTTTCCGGGGCGACCGCGTATCTGGCGTGGAACATGGCCTACAACATCTCGGTCACCTGTTCCAACCACGCCGAGAGGTGGCGCTGGGTCAACGAAGGGATCCGGCTGATCCGGGATCAGGCGCTGGAGTACAATCCCGAAGACCCCATCCTCTACAAGGATCTGGCCTGGATCTTCCAGCATAAGCTGGGCAACGTCCTCGATGACGCCAATCTGCTCTACAAGAACCGTCTGGCCATCCAGATGACCGATATCACGGGAGTTGCGGAACCGGCGTGGAAGGAGCTGGCCGCCGCTCCCGAAAGCGAAAAGGCCTTCATGAAGAAGTATCCCGCCGACGGCAAGGTGTGGGAAAAGATCCGCGAAGCGGGCTTCGAGGATTTCAAGGCGCTCTACGACGACTTCCGCAGCCGGAAGCCCGCCGCTCTGTCGCCGAAACTTCAGGGCCGTCTGGGCGCTCCGCTCCTCAAGGAGCTCACCGACTTCTTCCGGGCGGAGCTGCTCCGCCGCACGTTGAAGCTGGATCCCAGGATGATCGTCGAAATCAACGAAAAGTACGGGCAGCTGGACTGGCGGGTCCCCGAGTCCCAGGCGATCTACTGGGCCGAGATGGGCCTCAAACGGACCCCGAGCCACAAGGACGTGAATCTGGGCCGCCTCATCACCCAGTCGCTCTACGAATCGTTCCGCGGCGGCCGGATCCTCATGGTCAACGACAAGGATTACAGCAACATCGTCGTCGCGCCCAACATCGCGCTGGTGGACGCGGTCTACAACACCTACGGCGATGTCCACAAGACCTACGACAAGGGCAGCGAATGGTCCACCTTCCGCAGCGCGCGGATCAACTTCATCAAGGAGGCCATCGGGATCCTCTACAACTTCGGCAAGTTCGCCAAGGCCAGGGAGTATTACGAAAAGCTCATGAAGGAGGAACCCCACCGGAAACGGGAGGATCTGGAACAGTTCGTCCTTTCCCAGTGGGCCGAGGATGTCCGCGACGCGGGGGTCAAGAAGGCCAGCGAAGTCATCAGCGGGCTGATTTTCAAGAGCATCTTCTATCTGGTCTACAACGATCATGACGCGGCTCTGGCCAACGAGCGGCTGGCCCGATACATCTACGCGAAGTACTCCGCCGACATCGGCAGTATGGAGCGGATGAAGCTGCCCTCCTACGCCCGGATGAAGCAGGTCGTCGTGGAACAGTGCCTCAAGACGCTGCCTCCCGACATGGCTCTGGTGCTGAAGGCGAAGATCGCCGCCGAGCAGGCGGAAAACAAGGTCGATGCCTTGGTGAAGCAGGTCCCCGGCCTGCCCGCCGGGAACGGCCGGAAGAAGTGAGCCGGCAGGCAGGAGAGAGAGAAACGCGGCGGTTTCTTCGGGCCGGGAAGGCGTCTCCCGCGACGTGACATGCCGATCCCCCTCCGCGGGGCACGGTCACGGGAGCGTTTCCGCCCGGAGCAGAAAGGAAAAAGAAAAAGGTATGAATCCCGATTGGTTCTGGTTTATCGGCAGTGTGATGACGGCGCTGGTGTTTTCCCACTGCTGCTCCCTCATGGAGGCGGCGCTGCTGAGCCTTTCGCCCAGTCAGCTGGCGGAAATCAACCGCTCCGCGCCCCGGACCGGGAAGTGGGCCATCGCGCTGAAGCAGGATATCGACAAGCCTCTGGCGGTCATCCTGATCATCAACACCGCCGCCCACACCATCGGCGCCGCCGTGGCGGGGGCCAGTCTGAACGCGCTCTTCCAGGGCCGGTACATGTGGGTCTTCTCGCTGGTCTTCACGCTCCTGATGGTCCAGTACACCGAACTGCTGCCCAAGACTCTGGGAGTCCGTTTCAACGCCAGAGTCATGATGGTCTGCGCTCCGGTTCTTCATGTCCTGCTTTACGTTTTCAAGCCCATCATCCGGGTGGCCCAGTGGTTCAACAAGCCCTTCGAACTGCGCAAGCCGGAACGGCCCACCACCACCGAGGAGATCTCCGCCCTGGCCTCGCTGGCCCGGAGCTCCCAGACCATCTCTTCCCGGCAGGAGCGGATCATCAAGATGGTCCCCCATCTTTCCGAAAAGACCGCCCGCGACGTGATGCTGGATGTGGAAAACATCTCCTTTCTCACCGCCGATCAGACTTTGACCGAAGCCATGAATTCGACGGCCAACGACTTCCATACCCGCTACCCGGTGTGTGAAGAGGACAATAAGAACGAGGTGCTGGGCTACGTGAACTTCAAGGAGCTGGTGGCGATCCACCGTTCCCATCCCGGCACGGTGAAGGTCAACGACATCCTGCGGCCCATCCCCTTTTCCGAACCGGACGACACGGCGGCGGAGCTGCTGGAGCATCTGACCTCGCAGAACTGCCACATCACCATCGTCCGGGACCCAAAGACCAAAACCACGCTGGGGCTGGTGACGCTGGAGGACATCATCGAAGAGCTCCTCGGGGATCTGGACGATGAATTCGATCCGCTGCCCCGGACCTTCTACTCTCCCGGTGAAAACTTCTGGGTGGTGGGCGGCGGCGTGCCCCTGCGGCTCCTGGCCAGGGACACCCATCTGGATCTGCCCCTGCGGGCGGAACCCGCCGGCGTGTGGGTCTCCCGCATCTTGGACCGGCCGGTGCGGGTGGGCGATGTGATTCGTCACGGCAATGCCGAGTTCTACGTCCGCAAGATCCGGCGGGGACAGGCCTGGGAGTTCAATTTGAAACGTATCAAGGAGTGAACGACATGATCCGCTTTTTTTCCTTTTTTGGGTTTCTGCTCCTCTGCTGCACGGGGTGCATGAATTTCGACTATGTGGGGCAGAAGTTCGACCCGCGGCCCGATTCATCGCCGGTGACCTTCTTCGAAGAGCGCGAGAAGATCCCCCCCGACACCTACCGGATCATCGGCCGGGGGACCCTTACCGGCCCCGCCCGGTACGACAGCTACGACCGCCGCCAGAAGATGTGTTCCGTCGCCCGTGAACGGGGCGCGGACGCGGTCTGCATCGTCGATACCCGGATCATCCCGGTCGGGTACTATCCCCAGGCCAAAGGAGAGTTTGCCGGGCCCTCCACGATCAGCACCAACCGTGAGAGCACCGATGAGATCGGGGAGCCGCTGCAGACCGATTCCTTCGGCGAGAAGGACGACGGTTCGCGCAGCCGCAAAAAACGGGTCCGGTACGATTTCGAGATCAAATTGCTTCTGCTCAAGAAGAGCGTCGATTTCGACGAAGCGATGAAAACGCGGAAGGGATTTCTGTAAATGATGTTCGGAAGAGATGTTTTTTCCGCCCCCGCGCCGGGCGCGGCGAGAGAGGTTTGACCGATGGCTGAGACCATGTCCGAAAACGGCGTTTCCGCCCGCGGGAGTCATTCCGGCAGAGTCTTCAGGCTCATTTTCTGGGCGGTGCTGCTGCTGCTTTTCGCGGCGGCGGTGCTCTCCTATTCTCCGGCGGATTCGGCCGTCCTCTGCGGCGGCGTGGTCCGGGAACCGGTCAACTGGATCGGCTGGGCGGGAGCCTGGCTGGCCGATACCCTTTTCCTCCACCTGGGGCTGGGCGTCTATCTGCTGCTGATCCTGGTGATGACCGGGGCGGTCCGTTCCGCGCTCCGTGAATTCGCCCCCGCGGGTGCGGCTTTTTCGCGCTGGCAGGGCATCGGAGGAGCCCTCCTGGCACTGCTGGGCGCGCTGCTGCTCCTTGGCTTGGTGCCGGAAATGTTCGCCACCACGCTGCCCCCTCTGGGGCTGGGCCACGAAGATTCCCTCAAATCGGGCCTCTCCGGGGGCGTCATCGGCCAGTTCTTCGCCGCTCCCCGGCAAGGGGAGCTGACCGAGGGGATCCTGCGCCATGTCATCGGCGGCATGGGCTGCGCCATCGTGGGCATCGCTCTCTTCGCAGGCGGCCTGATCTGGCTCTACGTCGCCGAATGGAACGGCCTCGTCGCCGAATTTTTCCGTCGTCCCGCCCGGCCCGAAGTCCCCGCGGATCCCTACGCCGCGGTACAGGGAACACCCGTTCCCCGCGACCTGCCCTTCTCGCGGGTCCAGCCGCAGCCCCAGAGCTTCACCGTCACCCCCGTGCCGCCGCCCCAGCCCGCTCCACCCCCCGCGCCTGCGCCTGCACCTGCTCCGGCTGCGGCTCCCGCGCCTGCTCCTGCGCCTGCTCCGGCGGCTCCCGTACCGGCTCCGGCCCCCACACCGGCTCCGGCTCCCGCCGCCGAGCTCAGAGATATGGAGACTTTGCCCCCCGTTCCCGACGAACCGGAAGATGACGGGGAGCCCGAAGAAGAACCCCCGGCCCCCGCGCCGGCCCCGGCCCGTTCTCCGGCGCCGGCACCTGCGCCTGCCCCCGCGCCTGCCCCCGTTCCCCCTGCGCCCCAAGTCAGGAGCAGCGATCTGAAAACCCAGGTGGCTCACGCCGGGACGGCGGTCACGGCCCCGCCGCTGGCCGAATATGTGCTCCCCCCCGTGACCATGCTTTCCCAGGGGGATGAAGCCTGCGGCGAGGATGTGGAGGAGATCTCCGCCGCCAAGAGCGCTCTGGAACAGACCCTCGATGACTTCGGGATCCGCGGCTGGGTGAGCAATCACACCACCGGGCCCCGGGTGACCCGTTTCGAGATCACCCTCGAACCCGGCGTCAACGTCCGCAAGGTGGAACAGATCGCCGACAACATCGCCATGAATCTTTCGGCCCAGAGCGTCCGTATCCTCGCTCCCATCCCCGGACGGCCGGTGGTGGGGGTGGAGGTCTCCAACAGCAAGGCTTCGGCGGTCTTCATGCGTTCGGTGATGGAGTCCGAGCAGTGGCGTTCCGGCAAGGCCGGGATCCCCGTGGCACTGGGCAAGGACGTTTCCGGCAAACCCGTGGTGCTGGACATCGCCAGCGCCCCCCACCTGCTCATCGCCGGCTCCACCGGCACGGGCAAGAGCGTCTGTTCCAACTCCCTCATCATGAGTCTCCTTTTCCGCTTCCGGCCCGATGAACTCAAACTCATCATGGTGGACCCCAAAGTGGTGGAATTCGATGTCTACAAGAATCTGCCCCATCTGCTCACCCCCGTGATCAACGACTCCGCCAAGGTGCCCGTGGCCCTGCGCTGGGCCGTGAACGAAATGGAAAAACGCTACCGGATCCTCGCCGCCGCCTCGGTCAAGAAGATCTCCGAATACAACGCCCGGCCCATTCCGCCGGAACCGGTGCTGGACAGCGACGGCGTACCCATCCCCGACCGGATGCCCGTCCTCATCGTCATCATCGACGAGCTGGGCGATTTGATGATGACCGAAGCCAAGAAGGATGTGGAAAACTCCATCACCCGCATCGCCCAGAAGGGGCGGGCCGCGGGCGTCCATGTGGTGGTGGCCACCCAGCGCCCCTCCACCAACGTGATCACCGGCGTCATCAAGGCCAATCTGCCCACCCGGCTCTGCTTCCAGGTCCGTTCCCTCATCGACAGCCGGGTGGTGCTGGACTCCCCCGGCGGGGAAAAACTGCTGGGCAAAGGGGACATGCTCTACATGTCGCCTCACTCCATGCACATCGAACGGGTGCAGGGCTCCTTCGTGCCCGACTCCGACATCCAGAAGGTGGTGGAGTTCGTCTGCGCTCAGGCGCCCCAGCAGTTCAACAACGCGGTGCTGGCCGAAGAGGAAGAGCCGGGCGCCGAAGGCAAAGGGGCCGCTCCCGGCGATGAGGATGAGGACGACGATGACGGCGGCGCGCCCTGGGACGAAGGCGCGGACGTTTCCGATCTGGTCAAGAAGTACCTGCGTCCCGGAGACGACGACGTCATGCGTCAGGCCCTCGAGGTGGTGATCCTGGACCGGAAGGCCAGCACCAGCTATCTCCAGCGGCGTCTGGGCATCGGCTACAACCGGGCCGCCGAGCTCATCGACAAGATGCAGGCACGGGGCATCGTGGGGCCGCCTTCCGGCAGCGGCAACAAACGGGAAATCCTCGTTTTTGACGGTCTCGACATCAAGGAATGAACATAACAGCCAGGTGAATCATGGAAGAAGAAAACAGAGGCAACGAACTTTTTCCCGACATCGAAACGGGAACGGCGCAGGAGCCCCCGCAGACGGCTCCGGAAGTCCCTGCACTTTCGGAAGTTCCGGCATCTCCCGCGCCTCCGGCGGTTTCCGGCGTTCCGGCATCTCCGGAGCGTCCCGCGGGCCGGGTCATCACCGAGGACGATCCCATCGTCGAACCCCAGCTTCCCGAAACCGATTCCGGCGGGGCCCGGAGCTGCGGGGCCTTCCTGAAACTCCAGCGGGAACGGCTGAACTATTCGGTGGAAGCGGTCTTCGCGGAAACCAAAATCAAGCCGGAGATCATCACCGCCCTCGAGAACGAGGATTTTTCCGCGCTGCCCCAGCCGGTCTACGTCATCGCCTACGTGAAGCGGCTCTGCCGTTTCTACAACGTCAACAACGCCCTGGCGCGGGAGTTTCTGGACCGTCTGCGGGAGTCGATCGTCTTCGACGTGCCCGAGGATCTTTCCAAGTCGGTGAAGGGTTCGGACGCGGGCGAAGAAAGTTCGCGGCGGATGCGGAATCTGGCTCTGGCTGCGGTGTCGATCATCCTGCTTCTGGTGCTGCTGGCGGGGACCGGCATCACCGTGGCGGTCGTCAATCTCAGCCGTTCCGGCCGGCAGCTGGAAGGCAAGAAGGGGTTCAGCGAGAAGACCCTGCTGGAGCTTCAGGCAAAACCCAAACTCAAGATCACGGAATTGTAAAATCGCACTTGCGGTGCTATATTATATGGCTGGACGGCGACGTTCGTCGAAAATCAACCTCGGGGAAACAGGATGACGAAGAAAAAATTACTGCTGGTCAACGGCCCCAACCTGCGGCTTCTGGGCCGCCGGGAACCGGAGATCTACGGGCGCACCACCCTTGCGGAGATCGAAACCGCCTGCCGGGAGCTTGCCGAAGACCTGGGCTTCGAACTGGAGTGTTTCCAGTCCGACAGCGAAGGAGCCCTCATTTCCCGCATCGGCGAAGCCCCGCTGCAGGGGATCTGCGGCATCGTCATCAATCCCGCCGGATACACCCACACCTCGGTCGCGCTCCACGACGCGCTGCTCGCGGCGGCGCTGCCAGCGGTCGAGGTCCATTTGAGCAACATCTTCACAAGGGAGGAGTTCCGCCACACATCCATTACGGGTTCAGCATGCATCGGCGTCGTCGCCGGGTTCGGAAAAGAGTCGTATATCCTGGCCCTCCGGGCTCTGGCCGCGCGCCTGTCATAATCAAACAGCGAGGTATCTTATGATGAATATCGAAGACATCAAAACCATCGTCAAGCTCATGGGAGAATATCAGCTGACCGAGTTCTCGGTCGAAGCCGAAGGCGGCAACATCCGGATCCGCCGCGGGGGAGGCATTCCCGGCGCGACCGCGGTCCCGGCCGCCGCTCCCGTCGTCCCCGTCCAGGCGGCGCCGGTCGCGCCCGCGGCCGCTCCGGCCCCGGCGCCGGAGCCCCAGGGGATCAACATCGAATCCCCGCTGGTCGGCACCTTCTACGCCGCCCCCTCCCCGGATCTGCCTCCCTTCGTCAAGGTGGGCGACAAAGTCACTCCCGACACGGTCATCTGCATCATCGAGGCCATGAAGGTCATGAACGAAGTCAAGGCCGAGAAGAGCGGCGTGGTCAAGGAGATCGTCGCCCAGAACGGCCAGCCCGTGGAATATGGTCAGATCCTGATGGTCCTGGAGTAATATGTTCAACAAGATACTCATCGCCAACCGGGGAGAGATCGCCCTGCGGATCCTGCGGGCCTGCCGCGAGATGAACATCCGCACCGTGCTGGTCTACTCTCAGGCCGACGCCGGCAGCATGCCGGTCCGCCTCGCCGACGAGGCGGTCTGCATCGGTCCGCCCGCCCCGCAGTCCAGTTATCTGCTCATCGAGCGGATCCTTTCGGTGGCGGCGATCTGCGATGTGGACGCCATCCATCCGGGATACGGATTCCTGGCCGAAAACGCCTATTTTGCCGAAGCCTGCGCCAAGCACGGCATCGCCTTCATCGGTCCCTCCGCCGCCGCCATGCGGGCGCTGGGCGACAAGGCCGCCGCCCGCGAGACCATGCGCAAGGCCGGGGTCCCCGTGACGCCGGGCAGCGGCAGTCTGCTCGAGAGCGAAGAGCAGGCGCTGGAGATCGCCCGCAAGCTGAAATATCCGGTCATCGTGAAAGCCTCCGCAGGCGGCGGCGGCCGGGGCATGCGCATCGCTCACAACGAGGCCAGTCTGATCCAGGGATTCCACGCCGCGAAGGCCGAGGCCGAAAAAGCCTTCGGCAACGGCGATCTGTACATGGAAAAATTCATCGTCAACCCCCGGCATATCGAGGTCCAGATCCTGGCCGACAACTTCGGCAACGTGGTCCATCTGGGGGAAAGGGACTGCAGCGTCCAGCGCCGCAATCAGAAGCTCCTCGAAGAGTCGCCTTCGCCCGCGCTCACGGCCAAGATGCGGGAAAAACTGGGCAATGCCGCCGTCAAGGCGGCCAAGGCCGCGGGGTATTCCAGCGCCGGGACCATCGAATTCCTCTACACGGGCAGCGGGGAATTCTACTTCATGGAGATGAACACCCGGATCCAGGTGGAGCATCCCGTGACCGAGATGATCACCGGGGTGGACCTCATCAAGGAGATGATCCGCATCGCCGCCAACGAAAAGATGACCCTGCGGCAGAGGGACATCGTCATCAAAGGCCACGCCATCGAGCTCCGCATCAACGCCGAGGACCCCGCGCGGGGATTCGCGCCGTCGCCGGGGCTGGTCTCCCTCTTCATCCCCCCCGGCGGCCCCGACGTCCGGGTGGACACCCACGTTTATTCCGGCTACCGGATCCCCCCCTACTACGACAGTCTGCTGGCCAAGATCATCGTCCGGGGCGCCGATCGGCAGGAGGCCATTGCCGTCTGCCGCCGGGCCCTCGGTGAACTGGTCGTCGAGGGCGTCCGCACCACCCAGACCTTCCAGAAGCAGATCATCAATCACAAGGATTTCGTCGAAGGCAAATACGATACCGGATTTGTCGACCGGCTGTTACAGACCACCAACAAGGAGGAAAAAGCATGAAAAGTGAACCCAAAAACAAGACCGGCGAAACTGCTCCCGCTCCCGCTCCCGCTCCCGCGGCTCCCGCTCCCGCCGAGGCCTCGCTGATGGAGGGAGAACTGGGCGAGATCAAGATCCATGAAGATGTCATCGCCAACCTCGTCGCCATGGCGACTCTCAAGGTCCCCGGCGTTTCCCGTCTGGCCGGGAGCACCGTGGTCGACGCCATCGCCAGCATCGTCGGCAGCCGCCGCATGCAGGCGCGGGCCATCACCATCGGCATCGCCGGTGACAACCGGGTCACCGTCGATCTCAAACTCAACATTCTGGTGGGATACCGTCTGCCCGAGGTGGTCCAGCAGGTCCAGAGATCCGTCATCGACAATATCGAGGATGTGACCGGCATGACCGTCACCCGGGTCAACGTGGCCGTTCAGGATATCGACGAACAGCCCGTCGAAGAGGACGACGAAGACGAGGACAAGGAGGATGGGACCGGTTCCGTTCCTCCCGCGGCCATTCCGCCGATGCCCTGAGTCCCCTTTTCCCCTGCGGGTGTCATTCCGTTCTCCCTTGTCCGCCGTTTCCTCCCGGCCCGCGGCCGGTGGGGGCGGCGGTTCGCGGGGGGAGTTTTCCGCGGCACTTCCAAATAAAGAGGAGCAAGTGAGATTATGAATTTTCTGAGAGTATTGAACGATCCCCAGTGGTGGCGCACCCTTCTCGGCAGCGATTTCAATCAGGGGTTCATGGCGGCTTTGGCGCTGATCCTGCTGCTGATGGTGTTCCTGATGCTCGTCAGGGGGATCCTCCGGCTTGTTTTCGGGACCCGCCGCTGTTCCGCCGTGGTGGTCAAGCGCGATGACGGCGACACCGTCATCAGCCGTGATACCGTGGCCGCCCTGGTCAACCGGGAGCTGGCGAACTATCCGGCCATCCACTGCAACAAAATCGTCCTCACCCGCCGGCGGAGCATCTACCAGCTGACCATCTACTGCGAATACCTTTTGAGCGATCAGACCGGGCTCCCCGCTTTCTGCGACGAATTCAAACCGAAACTGCAGCAAGCCCTCGCCAAGAGTTTCGGCATCACCGATATCACCGGGATCCGGCTGTGGGTGGACGCCGTTCCCAACGACGATTTTCCGCCGTCACGGCATGAGGAGCCGATTTCCCAGGCGCACGATGCTTATCCTGGCCTCTGAGTCTCCCCGCCGCAAAGAACTTTTGTCGCGTTTGCTCGTCCCCTTCGAGTGCGTCCCCGCCGATGTAACGGAGCTTACCGGGGGGCGGGATCCGGCCTCCCTGCCGCGCCGGAACGCCCTGCTCAAGGCAGGTTCCGTGGCGGCGCGCTTTCCCGGAGACTGGGTCATCGGAGCGGATACGGGGGTCCTGGCCGGGGGGAAACTGCTGGGCAAGCCGGGCTCCGAAGAAGAAGGCGCCGCCATGCTCGCCATGCTCCAGGGGCGTTCTCACGAGGTCATCACCGGCGTGGCGGTGATCTGCCGGGAGCGGCAGTTCCGCAGGAGCTGGAGCGTCCGGACCCAAGTCACTTTCGCCCCCCTGACGAAAGAGCAGATCGTTCATTACATGAGACAGGTCCCGGTGCTGGACAAGGCCGGAGCCTATGCGATCCAGGAACACCCGGAGCTTCTGGGGGCCCGCTGGCGGGGGGAACTGGAAAACATCATCGGACTGCCGCTGGTGAAACTCGCCGCTGTTCTGACGGCTTGCGGCGTCATCCCTCCGCAGGGCGGGTGAAATCGAAATTTTCCGGCTTTTTTTGACTTTTTTTTGTTTTTTTTTCTCTTTTTACTTGAAAAAACGGCGTTTACAGTGTAATGTATCACACGATTAACTTTGAAAGTCCGATTCCGTGAGTCGGATCAATACCATATTTTCGAGGTGAAGATGAGTTTGAAGCGAATAATGACAGCGGTGCTCTGCGCGGCGTCCTTGTATGCTTTGGCCGCCGAAGCGCCTGCGGCTTCCGCTCCCAACGCCGCCCTGGCCGGGGCGATTTGCGATGTTCTGAAAAACGAAAAGCTTACTCCCGAAACCATTGCCGCCGATCCGGCCGCCGCGGTCCGGCAGCTGAAGGAACGCGCCGGGAAGGATGCTCAGGCGGCAGGGCTCTACGGCATCTGTCTGAAAGACGGGTTCGGTGTGCAGCGTTCGATCCCCGAAGCCCGTAAGTTTTTCCTTCAGGCCGCCGGAAAGGGCGATGCCCTCGGCCAGTTCTGGGCCGGCTGGTTCCTGCTGCGCGGTGAAGGCGGTCCCTCCGACCCGGTCAAGGGTGTCGACCTTCTCGAAAGCGCGGCGGTTCAGGGCCTCTCGGACGCCATGCTGCTGCTCTCCAGGATCTACCTCGAAGGCTACGTGGTCAACGGCAAGGCCATCATCCGTGAAGACCATCCTCTCGCCCTTCGTTATCTCCGCCGGGCCGCCGCGGGCGGCAACAAGCAGGCCGCGCTGGCTATCGGCGACTGGTATTTCAAAGGCGGTCCCGTCCAGCCCGATGTTCCCCGCGCCATCGAGTGGTTCAAACAGGCTCAGGGCGTCCCCGGAGCCGCCAGTGCTCTGGCCGAGGCGCAGCTTGCCTCCGGCACTCCCGCGATCCGGGAAGCCGCGCTTTCAAGGCTGACGAATCTCTCCGAAGAGGGTGATCCGCGGGCCCGGACGTTCATGGCCTGCCGACTCTTCAAGGAAACCGCCACCAGAGAAGAGGCGATGAAACTCGTCGACAAGGCTGTCGCCGCGGGGTATCCGCCCGCCATGACCGCCAAGGCCCGCTTCCTGCGTACTCAGGGCGACAAGAACCATCTGGCACTTCTGGGCAAAGCCGCCGAGGCGGGTGATCCCGAAGCTATGGCCGAATACGGCTTCATTCTCGCCACCACCGCGCGGGGCGCTCAGTCCGGCAAGGGGCTCGATCTCCTCGAACGGGCCGCCCGCCGGGGCGTTCTCGAGGGGCAGGTCAAACTGGGCCGGATCTATCTGCAGGGGCGGCTCGTCCCGAGGGATGAGGAAAAGGCCTTCGACATGTTCCGGACCGCCGCCGCCAAGGGCAGCGTGGAAGCCAAGTATTTCCTGGCCGTCTGTCTCAGCCGCGGGCTGGGCTGCAAGGCCGATCCCGAACGGGCCGCCGCCACCGCCAAAGAAGCCGCCGACGCGGGCGACAGCTACGCCCAGCTCCTCTACGGGACCTTCCTCCGCGACGGCATCGGCGTCGCCCAGAACAGCACGGAGGCGCTGAACTATTTCGACCTTGCTGCAAAGCAGGGCAACACCCATGCCAAGACGCTCCTCGCCGACCTCATCAGCAAAGCGGGGAACCTCTCCCCCCAGGCGGCCGAATCCGGTGTGGCCATGGTCCAGCAGGCCGCGGAAGACGGAGATGCCTCCGCCGCCTACTCCCTCGGGCGCATGTATACCGAAGGGACCAAGCTCCCCAGAGACTACGCGCTGGGCCGGAAGAACCTGGAACTGGCCGTCTCCAAGAAATATGCTCCCGCCTACGCGCTCCTCGCCGACTACTATCTGAACGGCTGGGGCGTGAAGCAGGACTTCAAAAAGGCTGACCAGCTTCTCCGCGAAGGGAGCGCGCTCCGGAACGGCGATGCGGTCTGCCGCATGGGCCTCTGCAAATTCAACGGCGTCGGCACCGCGAAGGATCTGCCCGGCGCGGTCCGGCTCTTCAACCAGGCCGCCTCTCTCGGATGTGCCGAGGGCGATCTCTGGCTGGGCGTGGCCTACGCTCAGGGCAAGGGCGTCGCCGCCAACGAGAAAACCGCCTATGCCCACTACCGCCGGGCCGCCATGAGGGGGAACGATACCGCGCTCTTCCTGCTGGCCCTCTGCTACAGGGACGGCCTCGGCGTCGCCCGGAACGCGGAGGTGGCTTTCACCTATCTGAAGCAGGCTGCCGAAGCGGGCAATTCCAACGCCATGTACGAACTGGGACTCATGTACGCCAACGGCGTCCGGGTCACAAAGGATATCCCCACCGCCGTCGGCTATTACCGCAAGGCCGCCGAAGCGGGCAACACCTACGGCATCTACGAACTGGGCTGCTGCTACGAGAGCGGCCGGGGCGTCGAGAAGGATCTCGGGCGCGCCGTTTCCCTTTACCGCATCGCCGCCGACGGGGGCAACCGCTATGCTCAGTTCACTCTGGGCCGCTGCTACGAGGGCGGCATCGGCGTTCCTCAGGATAAGTACGAAGCCCTCAAGTGGTACAGAAAAGCCGCCGCGGGCGGTTTCAAATACGCCCAGGTGCGGGCACAGAAACTTAAGGAGGAGATCGATCATATCATCCTTTGATCCGGAGTTTGACCCGCTGAAAATAAAACAAGTCGAAAATCGACATAAAAGACAGGAAGTTCAAGCATGAAGAAAAGAAGTCAGTTTGTCGCGGTCCTCACGGCCGCCGCCGTGGTTCTGGCCGTTTCCGGTTGCCAGAACATGGAAGATTACCGGAATGACCGGGCCGAAAACGCCATCAAGCACTTCGAGGGCGCCAAATACCGGGAGCTCATCGAAGGCAAGCGCCTCACGCTCCGTGAGTGCATCGACATGGCGCAGGAGCACAACCTCGATCTTCAGGTCAACAAGCTGGAGGAAAAGGTGGCCAAGGAGCTCCGCACCGCCGAAATGCTGGGCATGCTTCCCGAACTCAACGTCACGGACAACTGGAGCGTCCGCAACAACCGTCCCGCTTCCAAGAGCAAGAAGGTGGGCGAAGGCGGTTTGACCTACGGCTACTCCCAGAGCCAGGACCGGGATGTGAACTACTTCAACATCGACCTGGCCCTGAGTGTCATCGACTTCGGTCTGGCCTTCTTCAACACCCAGCAGGCTCAGGACCGGGTCTACATGCGTGAACAGCGCACGATCCGCGCTTCCCAGAACCTGACCCTCGATGTGGTCCGGGCTTACTTCTCGGTGGCCGCCGCCCAGAAGGCGATCCGCATCACCACCGGACTCCTCGAAGAGTGCCGCAGCCGCTACGAACTGATCCAGAATCTGGGCAAGAAGGGCCAGATCGATCCCTTCCGCGCTTTCGACGAGACCCGCCGCTTCATCGAGATGGAAAAGCGCCTCACCAACTACGTCCGCAGCTACGAGAACAGCTGCGTGGAACTGCGTTCGCTCCTGGGCATGTCGCCTTCCGGCAAGATCTCCGTCGAGGACGCCTATCTGAACCGTCTCCCCGAATACGAACTGCCCGATATCGAACTCATGGAGCAGATCGCCCTCTTCAAGCGCCCCGAGCTGTACGAAATCGACATCCAGCGCCATATCAACATTTTGGAAGTCCGCAAAGAGATCGTCATGATGTTCCCCAACGTCAAAATCCTGACCGACTTCACCCACTCCAGCAACTCCTTCCTCTATCATCTGAACTGGTGGGAACTGGGTATCCGCGCCGCCTACAATCTGCTCAAGATCCCCTATCATGTCAAACGGGCCATGGGTATGAACCAGCAGGTCAAGGCCGAAGAAAAGCGCTCCTTCGCGCAGGCCATCGCCGTCATGGCGCAGGTCCGCATCGCCCACGCCAATCTGGTCGCCACCAAGCAGCGTTATGAAATCGACGCCAAAGTCAACAAGGCTTTCGCCGACAACCTGGCTCAGGCCCGCCGCACGGTCAAGTCGGGCGACCTTTCCCGGTTGGAACTCGACCATATCCGGCTGGCCACCGCCGAGACCGAGATCGAGCGTCTCATGACCTTGGGCAACTACTACGTCGCCTATTACCGCATGCTCAACGCCATCGGCATCAACTCCATTTCCGCCAAGAACATCGCGGCGATCCGCGCCGAACTCGAAGCCGCCAAGCGCCGCGCCGCCAAGGAGCTGGAACTCTCCCGCCGCGAGTACAACGCCCGTATCGCCGCTTCCGGAGCGAAATCTCAGGAATCCGATGTGGTCGCCATCGAAAAGAAGGTCGTCAATCAGCCTCTGACCAACTTCGGGTCCGTGGATTTCATCTCCATCTACGATTCCACTCCGGCCCGGGCCGCTCAGGCCGGCAAAGGGGGCAGGTAATTTTCCGCCGCCGCGGGGCCGGCTTTGCGGAGTGGACCGGGGGATCCGGAGATGAGGATCGCCGCCCGCGCCGGGGGATCGGTCCCGGAAACGGGGGGGGCGGATGCGGGCGCCGGATCATCGGCGCCGGCGGTGACCGTTTCCCCCTGCCGGCCGGTTCGGTTTTCGGGCCGCGGCTCAGGAGCCGGGGCCGAGTTTTCAGGTGATCCGGATTTCGGGGTCGCCTTTTTTCTGCAGGACCTTTCTTCTCCGGCACGGAGCGGCGGGGCCTTTTCGAATAAAGGACTTGAAATTTCGGCAAAGTGTTGTATAATACGCTTTGCAAGCAACAACGAAAGGATTTGCCATGAGTAAGTGTCCCTACTGCAATATGGAAGTCAGCGAAAGCGCCATAGAAGTCGAAGACGGCTGCTGCCCCGAGTGCGGCGCCATGATCAGCGCCCCCGACCTCGTCATGGGCGATGAGGACTCCGAGGAGGACGAAGAGCTTGATTACGGCGAAGACCAGGACGAAGATATCTTCGGCGACCTCGAGGACGACGAGGAGTTCCAGCGCTCCGACGAGTTCGAAGACGACGAGTTCGCCGGGTTGGACGAAGACGAGGAATTCGACGACGAAGAGTTCGAAGACGAAGAGGAAGAAGAGGATTTCTGATGTTCGACGTTGAGATCCGCCGCACCTTTTCCGCGGCTCATCAGCTCCGCGGCTATGACGGCGACTGCCGCAACCTCCACGGCCACAACTACAATGTCATCGCCGTGGTCCGTACCGACAAGCTGAACGACATCGGCATAGCCCTGGATTTCAAGCGCCTCAAGGCGGCACTCGACTCCATTCTCGCCGCATACGACCACAAGAATCTTTCGGAATTGCCCGAATACGCCGAAGTCAACCCCACCAGCGAGATCATGGCCATGCACATCCATCAGCGCCTTTCCGCGCTTCTGAACGACGACGCCGTCACTGTCCGCAGCATACGGGTCGAAGAATCCGCCAACTCCGCCGTCACCTATTTCGGGGAGTGAGTCCTTAAAGTGCTGGTGTGTGAAACTTTCTCGAGCATCCAGGGGGAATCCTCCCACGCCGGGAAAAAGTGTTTTTTCATCCGCCTGAGCGGGTGCGATCTGAACTGCTCCTATTGCGACACAACTTACGCCCGGTCGCCCGAAAGCGGCGTCGAGCGGACCGTTGCGGAGCTCGTCGAAGAAGCGAAACGCGCCGCGCTCCCCACGGTCGAGATCACGGGCGGCGAGCCCCTGTGCTCTCCGGAGACCCCTGCCCTCTGCAACGCCCTGCTGGACGCCGGGTTCGAGGTCCTGCTCGAAACCAACGGCGCCCACCCCATCGACGCGATCCCCGCGGAGGTCTGCCGGATCCTGGACTGCAAACTGCCCGGCTCCGGCATGAGCGGCCGGAACTGCACGGCGAACTACGCGCTGCTTACTCCCCGTGACGAGGTGAAGTTCGTCATTTCCGACCGCGGGGATTTCGATCACGCCTGCGCCGTCATCGAAAAATACCGTCTGTACGAACGGACACTTCACCTGATCGCCAGCCCCGTCTGGGGCCGGGTCGATTTCGCGGAACTGGCCGCCTGGGTCATGGCTTCGCCGCTGCCCTGGCGGATGCAGCTGCAGATGCACAAGGTCATCTGGGGTGACCGCCGGGGCGTCTGAGGAGGAGCTTCATTCAATGGAAAAAGCGATCGTCTTACTTTCGGGCGGACTGGATTCCGCCACCTGTCTCGCCATCTCCCGGTCACGGGGGTTCGAGTGTTATGCCCTTTCCTTCGACTACGGCCAGCGGCACCGGTGCGAACTCCGGGCCGCCGCCGCCGTCGCCCGTTCCCTGGGGGCGGCGAAACACGCCGTCATGCAGATCGACCTCCGGCTCTGGGGCGGCTCCGCCCTCACCGATGACGCCATCGCCGTTCCCGACGCCTCGCCCGATCCCGCCGTGCCCGTGACCTACGTCCCCGCGCGGAACATGATCTTCCTCTCGCTGGCCGCCGCCTGGGGCGAAGTCCTGAAGGCAAGGCACATTTTCATCGGCGTCAACAGCGTGGATTACTCCGGCTACCCCGACTGCCGGGGGGCCTTCATCGACGCCTTCCGCCGGACCGCCGATCTGGGCACCTGCGCCTGCGACCAGGGGTGGCACTGGCAGATCGACACCCCGCTGCAGAATATGGGCAAGGCCGAAATAATCCGTACCGGAACGGCTCTCGGCGTGGATTACAAACTCACCACCAGCTGTTACAATCCCGACGCTTCGGGCCGGGCCTGCGGCCGCTGCGACAGCTGCGCGCTGCGCCGGGCCGGATTCGCCGAAGCGGGCGTCCCCGACCCCACCGTCTATCAGGAGTCTTGAAAATGGATACTCTGCGCATCGAACGGATCGCCGTCAACGCTGTTCTCGGCACGCTGCCCCATGAGCGGCAGCGCCGTCAGCGGCTCCTCATCGACGTGGAGATCGGACTGGACTTGAAAGAGGCCGCCCGGTTGGACGACCTGAGTCTCAGCGTGGATTATTCGGAAATCGAAAGGCGCACCGTGGAGATCGCCGAAAAAAGTTCTTTCCTCCTGCTGGAAGCCCTGGCGGGCGCCGTGGGTTCAATGCTGCTTTCCTACGACCGCGTACAGCGGGCGAAGGTCGGGATCTTCAAGGCCGCGGGCAGCGCCGCGGGCCGGGGCGTCCGGGTGGAAATGGAGTTCTCCAAATGAAAGCCCCCGATGAAAAACTCACTCCCATGATGCGCCAGTACCGGGAGGCCAAGGCCGCCATCCCGCCCGACGCGGTCCTGCTCTTCCGGCTGGGGGACTTCTACGAGGAGTTCTTCGAAGACGCGGAAAAGGTCAGCTCCACGCTGGATCTGGTCATGACCAAACGTCAGGGGATCCCCATGTGCGGGTTCCCCTACCACGCCCTCGAAAGCTACCTGCCCAAGCTGGTGGGGGCGGGGCTCAAGGTGGCCATCGCCGACCAGATGGAGGACCCGAAGCTGGCCAAGGGCATCGTCAAGCGCGAGATCACCCGGATCATCACCCCGGGGACCGTGACCGAAGGGACGCTGCTCAACTCCGGGATCAACACCTACGCCGCCGCCGTTTATCGCGACAAGGCGGGCTCCTTCGCCCTGGCGCTGCTGGATGTCAGCGTGGGCGAGTTCTTCGTCTTCACCGGCTCCCGCGAGCAGATCGACGCCGAACTCCAGCGCTTCGACGTCCGGGAGACCCTCGTCGACCGGGAACTGCTGAAGGAACTCAAGGAGGAGGGGCCTCTCCCCGGCCCGGAAAAGATGCTCTTCACCGAGCTGGACCCCTTCGAATTCGATTTTCAGGAAAACGACCGGTTCCTGTGCGCTCACTTCGGAGTCATTTCCCTCGACGGCTTCGGCTGCCGGGAGTTCCCCCAGGCGGTCTGCGCCGCGGGCGCGCTGCTCCGGTACGCTTCGAACAATCTCTGCCACGAGGCCGGGCACGTGGTCAAGCTGGAACTGCGCAGCTGCGGCTCCGCCCTGGAGCTCGACCCCATTTCCCTGCGGAATCTGGAGATCGTCTGTTCCATGTACGACAAGAGCAAAGCGGGCTCTTTACTCGGTGTGCTGGACAAGACCGTAACGCCCATGGGCGGCCGGAAACTCCGGAACTGGCTGCTGCGCCCCCTCAAGGAGCACGACCCCATCGTGGAGCGGCAGGACGCGGTGGAAGGGTTCCTCTACGACCAGCTCTCTCTGGCCGAACTGCGGGAAACCATCGGCGTCGTCCGCGACGTGGAGCGCATCACGGGCAAACTCAACATCGGCAGCGCAGGCCCCCGCGACATGCTGGCCTTGGCCGCTTCGCTGGAGTGCCTGCCCGGCGTCCGGCTGCTTCTGGAACCCTTCGACCTGCCCGTCTTCGAGCGGGAACTCAAGCGCATCGCCGATTTCGGCCCTCTGGTGGAAAGGATCTTCAAGACCATCGATGAAAATACCCCCGCGCTCCTCGCTGAAGGGGGCGTCATCAAGAGCGGCTTTTCGCCGGAACTGGATGAACTGCGCTCCGCCGCCAAAGAGGGCAAGAGCTGGCTGGCCCAGATCCAGATGCGGGAGATCGAGCGGACGGGGATAAAATCCCTCAAAGTCAAGTTCAACTCGGTCTTCGGCTATTACATCGAAGTGAGCAAGGCCAATCTGGCCGCCGTGCCCGACGACTACGTGCGCAAACAGACCCTGGTCAACGCCGAACGCTTCATCACGCCGGAACTCAAGGAGCTGGAAAACAAGATCCTGGGCGCGGAAGAGAAAGCGCGGAATCTGGAGTACGCCCTCTTCACCCAGCTCCGGGAAGAGGCCGTCAAATATACCGCCGCGCTGCAGGAGGCCGCGGACGCCGTGGCCGTGGTGGACGCCCTGAGCGGTCTGGCCGAGACGGCCCGGCTCTATCACTACACCCGGCCCGCCATTTTCGAGGACGACCGGCTGACCATCATCGGGGGACGTCATCCCGTCATCGACCGGATGATCCCCGGCAATTTCGTCCCCAACGACTGCAAGCTGGACGGCGATCTGAACCGGCTCATGCTCATCACCGGGCCCAACATGGCGGGGAAATCCACCTATATCCGCCAGACGGCGCTGCTGGTCATCATGGCCCAGCTGGGCTCCTTCATCCCGGCGGAGTCGGCGGAGATCGGCCTCGTGGACCGGATCTTCACCCGGGTGGGGGCGGCGGACGACCTCGCGCGGGGCCAGAGCACCTTCATGGTGGAGATGCTGGAAACGGCCAATATCCTCAACCACGCCACGGCGAAAAGTCTGGTCATCCTGGACGAGATCGGCCGGGGCACCAGCACCTTCGACGGGCTTTCCATCGCCTGGTCGGTGGCGGAGTTCCTCCACGACGAGATCCGTTGCCGGACCCAGTTCGCGACCCACTACCACGAGCTCACTGAAATGGCCCGCACCCGGCGGGGGGTGAACAACTACAACGTGGCGGTCCGGGAGTACGGCGAAGAGATTATCTTTCTGCGGCAGATCATGCCCGGCCCCAGCGACCGGAGCTATGGGATCCACGTGGCGAAGCTGGCAGGGCTCCCCGGTCCCGTGCTGGAGCGGGCCAAGGACCTGCTGGAGCTCCTGGAGCGCACGGGCGACGCCCAGCGGCAGGCGGTGACCCGTCTTCCCCGCCGGACCGTGCGGCTCAGGAAAAAACCTCACGACGACGATTCGGAACAGCTCCTGCTCTTCTGAGCGGGGACGCAAGCTTTCGGAAAGACTTTTTTCATGAACGACAGCATCACCTTCTCCTTCCCCCTGACCCGCCCCCATTGCGGGGCGCCCCTGGCCAACGGGGACTTCGGCGCCCTGGTCTGGGGCCGGGAAACTCTCAACGTCACCGTCAATCAGAGCTCCCTCTGGGACCACCGGGGCGGTCAGCTCATCGACGAGCGGGACCGGTACGCCGCGCTGGCCGAATATGCCCGCGAGCACGGCTGCGACCGAGGGCTTTCCCAGATGCTCCATCGGGAAAGGGCGGTGTACGGCTCCTCCCGGCGGCTGGCCGTGGGCCGCTTCGAATTCACCTTCCCCGCCGGGATAACTCCCCGGAAGGCGGTGCTGGATTATCACACGGGACAGTTGCGCGTCCGGCTTTCGGACAACTCCGAAGTGATGCTGGTCGTGGTCCTGAAGCACAACATCCTCTACCTCGAAGACCCCGCCGGACGGATCACGGGGGTGACGTGCGTCCCCGCTTCGGACTATCCCAACGTCCGGCAGTTCAACGCGGACCGGGAAATGGGCGAATACGAAAAACTCCCCGACGGCTGGCGCATCACCCTGCCGCAGGATCCCGCCTACACGATCCGGAGCGTGAAGACCCCCTACGGCTGGAAGATCTTTCCCGACGCCGAGGGCGGGGACGGCGAACGGGAAAAGGAGAAGGCCTTTACGGCGGAGTGGTGGGGGAATTTCTGTTCCCGCACTGCGCGCGTGACCACTCCCGACAGCTGGTGGAACACCTTTTACGACTTCAGTCTCTACAAACTTGCCGCCGCCACCTGCCCCTACGGCAAGGCCGCCGGGCTGCAGGGCCCCTGGCACGAGGAGTATCAGGAGGCCAAATGGTCCGGGGACTACCACTTCAACGTCAACGTCCAGATGATCTACGGCCCCCTGTGCCGTCTGGGCCTCGCGGAACATCAGTTGCCCCTTTTCGACATGATCGAAAGCGCCCCCTTTCAGGAAAGCATGCGTCACAACGCCCGTGCCCTTTTCGGCGTCGGGGACGCTCTGTGGCAGACCCACGCCGTGGACGATCGGGGCCGTCAGTGCGGCGGCCTCGGCGCCGGGGCCATCCTCGACCCCGCCTGCGGCGCGTGGACGGCGCTGCTCTATTACGACCATTTCCGCCACACGGGAAATGCGGAGTTCCTGCGGGAACGGGCCTTTCCCTATATCCTCGGCATCATGCGGGGATATGAGGAAATGTTGGACGACGGACTGAATATCCCCGTGGCCGTCTCGGCGGAGTACGCTTCATCCAACCAGAACATGACCGCCGTGGCCGGGCGGAATCCTTCTTACCAGCTGGCGGCCATCCGCAAGCTGGCGGCCATCCTCATCGAACTTTCGGCGTATTTGAAGCTCCCGGAGCGGCCCGTGTGGCGGAAGATCCTTGACAAGGTCCCCCATTTCACCACGGTCGCGGGCTACGACAGCTACGCCCAGCGCGACGAACCCCGCATCGCGATCTGGGAAGGCCAGGACCTCGAAGTGTGTCATCGTCACCACTCCCATCTGGGGTGCATCTGGCCCTTCGATTCCTTGCCGGAAGAGCCCTCTCCCGAGCTGTGGAGCGTGGTGGAAAACTCCATCGCCCACTGGATCAGCATGGGCATCGGCAAATGGAGCGAATGGTGCATCCCCTGGGCGAACATCATCTACACCCGCATGGAGCTGAACGAAGCGCCCATGCAGCTTTTCACCCTGTGGCGCGAGATCTTCGTCAACGAAGGTCTGGCGACGGTCTATCTGCCCCGGATGCTTTCCCTCATCGCCCACCGCCGCCACGACATCGCCGCTCCCCGGGAGCGGAACGAGGTCATGCAGCTGGACGGCTGCGGCGGTTTTCTGGACGCCTTCACCCAGATGTGCGCTTATCTCCGGGGCAGTGAGCTCCGCCTTTTCCGGGGGATGCCGGAAAAGTGGCGCGACGTGCGCATCGAAGGTCTCGCCCTGCCGGGGGGCGGACGTCTCAGCGCCTCCCGTTCCGGGGAAACCTGCCTGGAGCCGGGCCGCGCCTCCTGGCGCATCTCCTGACGCCGCGGCGGCTCAGGCTTTCGAATCCGCGCCGTCGCCGAATATCGGATGGCGTTCCAGCTCTTCGCGCAGGACTCTTGCGACCAGCGGGTTCGGGCTCAGGCCGGGATTGTCTTCGAAGAAAAGCGCGTAATTGCGGGGATCGTTCCCTCCGATCCGGTTGCAGTATTCGTTGAGCTGTTCGCCGACGGCTCCCGAACGCGAAACGCCCGCGTCGCAATGGATCACCAGGATCTTCTGCCGATCGATCCCACGGATGAACCGGATGATCCGGCCGGCAAGGCCTGCGTCGAAGAGGATCAGCGGGCTCCCGTCCGCATGTTTCTGGGGGATATCCATATCGGTGATGTCATCGAATTCCAGCTTCAGGACATTCGGGCGATCGGGGAGCGGGGAAAAGTCCTTCGACGAAAAGATGCTGATGAAGTCGAACTTCGAGCAGAAGAGTTGATCCCCCTCCAGACGGGATTCGATCCATTTTCGCGGTTTTACCAGTATGCGCATTTCATCACCTTCCGGTGAAACTTTCCGGAGACAAAAAAGGAAGGGGCAAAGCACTCGGACCGCGCTTCAGCCCCTTCCGGGAGTTCGGGATCAGTAGGCGCTGATCCGGACGTTCTTGTTGAGCTTGCCTTCGAGCTGGGCCTTCTGATTCTTGTCGACGGTGAGCCGTTTCAGATTGGGCAGCTTGGTGACGGGGGTCAGATCGGTGATCTTGGCCTTCCGCAGCTCAAGTTTCTCCAGCGTGGGCAGCGCCGACAGGAAGGAGATGTCGAAGGCCTGTTTCCCCTTGTTGACTTCGCTCAGGTTCAGAGAGGTCAGCTTGCCGCTTTTCGCGAGGTTGGCGAGTTTGGCTCCGTTGACGACGTCGGAACCGGAAAGGGAAAGTTCCTTGAGAGGGGCGACGCCATCGGCGAACTGGGCGACGTCAACGGGGTGCCTCATGCTCCAGAAGGTCAGATTTTCGAGTTTCTTGCACTGGGCCAGGGGCGCATAGGAGTTGTAGGTCTCGGCGAAGAGGGAAAGTTTCTTCAGATTGGGCAGCTGAGGCGCCCAGGAAAGATCGTGCATCTGCGACAGACCGGCGTTGACGAATTCGAGGGTCTTGATCCTGGCCAGATCGTTGTAGTCCTTGATGCCCTTGGTGGCGTAGATCATGATGGTCTTCAGCTTCGGGCAGGCCGCCAGCGGGGCGAGATCCAGATTCTCGGCGCCGTAGAGACTCAGATCGGTCAGGGAGGCCATTTTGGTCACGGGCGTCAGGTCGAGACCTTTGACGTAGGGCAGATCGAGTTTGCGCAGGGTCTTGAAGCCGGCCAGCGGCGCCAGATCCACGGGACCGCGGTTGCGGCTGAGGGTGAAGCTCCGGATCCTGGCGCATTTTTCGATCCCGCTGATGGTTTTGAAGGTCGCGGGAATGTCCCGGAGTTCGAACTTGGTGAGAGTGCCCAGCGGAGCGCAGAAGGACAGATCGGCATTCTTGAACCCGACCGCATCGATCTCCAAGCTCTGGAGCGTCGTGATGGCGGCGATGGGAGAAAGATCCGCCATTGCGGGGAGCCTCTTCAGCGTAAGTCTGGTGAGCTTGGTCCCCTTGAGGGCGGCGATGGAAGAAAGCTTCTTGGAATTTTCGATGCTCAGCTTCGTCAGGCCGGGGAAGGCCTTCACCGCGGCGGCAAGACCCGCGTCGTCGCACTGCCTGAGGGTGACGGTGGGATTTTTCCCGCCGGTCGCCTGGAATTTCGTCCAGGCGTCGGCTGTGTTCTGCGCGGTCACCGGTTCATCGATGGTGATCGCGTACCTGGAGACGTTGACTTTGGCGTAGAGGTTGCCGGCCAGCAGAAGAGCCGCGCCGGTCATGAAGAGGAAACTTTTTTTCATCTTTCGTGTTTGCTCCCTGGGAAGTTTATGGGACGAAACTCAGGCCGCGGGGGCCGCGGGAGCGGCCTTTTTCCGCCTCTTGAGCAGATAGTACACGGAGGCTCCGGCGATGGCCAGCAGAATGATGGCCAGCACGGGACGGTAGAAAAGCCAGGCGATGGCGATGACGATCAGCCAGCAGGGCAGAGCGATCAGGAAGGCCACGAGGCCGGTCCCCATCTCCACGATGTCGCCGAGGAACGGCAGAACATCCGCCAGCACCGAAAGGGGCTTGAAGACCATGGAAATGCCGATGTACATCATCAGGAAACCGATGATCCGCAGGACCCAGGTCAAAAAGGTGTTGGCGTTCTGGGCGCGGGTGAACATCAGCTCCGCGCTCTGGATGGAATCGGAGAGGAGCGAAATGGTGTCATTGTTCAGCGGGAAGGGGCAGAAGGTCTCGCCGGTCTGCTGGGCCACGACGGAAACGTTGTGGGGCCGGATCACCGTGAAGGAGATCCGCACATCGCCGATCTGCGGTCCGGCCTGCACCGCGGGAGCCGCCGGAGTTGCGGGGGCAGCAGGAGCCGCCGGAGTTGCGGGGGCAGCAGGAGCCGCAGGAGCGGCAACCGCCGGAGCCTTGGGATCTGCGTCCGCAGGAGCCGCTGCGGGGGCTGCGGGAGCCGCGGGAGCCGCGGGAGCCGCCGCCGGAGCTGCAGGCACGGCCGGGACGGCCGGGACCGCCGGGACCGCGACCGGCGTCGCCGGGATCATGATCCTGCCGTTGACGATGCTTCCTCTCACCTGGGGCGGAAGTTTGAAATCAGCGGGGAACGCGTAGGCTTCGGCGCCGCCCACCCGACGGATCAGATCCTTGGACAGGGTAAAGGCGCCGAGCTTGACATCCGAAGCGTACCACACCTGGCTTTCGAAGGGGAAGGCGCCGGGATTGTTGTGACCGGCTTCCTTGAAGTTCGAGGAGTCGATCAGCGAGGAGCTCCACCCTTTTTCGTAGGTGTAGACGGTGGTCTTCTTGACACTGCCGCCCAGCTGTTTTTCCGACTTGGTGGAGCTTCTTTCCTTCCACTGGTACATTTCCACCTTCCGTTCCAGCCGGATCCCCTTGGCCGAGATGCCGAAAGCGGTGTCGGACAGCGTGTCGTTCGTGACCAGCATGCCGCTGGTGTGGATCAGTTTGCCCTCGTTGGCGGGCAGGATCTTATCCGACTTGACCGAGATCACCTGCGAAGCGCCCTTTTCGAGCACCTCGGCCCGCCGGACCGCCCGGCCCTCGTTCCAGAAAAGCAGCGGAATGGCGACGATGAACAGAATGATCCCCGTCAGAATGCCTTTGAAGGCTCCTCCCAGCCGTGAACCCCACGACTCCTCAGTGACTTCGGTAACAGCCATAAGAACACCCAACCTTTCCTGTAAATTTGGTGGTACGGGCAGTAATATAGCACTTCAAACTTTTTTTTCAAGGCGGGAACGGCTTCGCTCCGGGGATTTTCGGGAACATTGCCCGTGTTCTTTCTTGACATTCGCCCTTTCGGGGTGTATGTTAGGGCTGAGCGCTGCTTGCGCGGAAGGGAGTCTTGACCATGATTTACGACGTTGTCATCGCCGGTGCAGGTCCTGCCGGGTTCGGGGCGGCCATGGGGGCCGCGCGGGCCGGCAAGAGGGTTTTCATTTTCGACCGGAACTCCGGTCCGGGCGGCGTCCCGGTCTACTGCGGGTGTCCCGTCTTTTCCGGCATGAGCCCCTTCGTCGAAGGCAGCGCCGCCGGGATCGGCGCGGAGTTTTCCGCCGCGATGAAGGAAAAAGCCTTCGCCAACAATCCTCACTGCAAGCTGGTTTCCTCGGAATTCACCGTCGGGCTGACCATGACCCGGATGCTCCGCGCCGCCGGGGTCGACATGCTCTTCTACGTGGAACTCACCGACGTGGAAAGAGAGGGCGATGAACTGCGTTCCGTCACCGTCACCGGGTGCGGCAAGCATATCACGATCCGGGGGCGGAGCTTCATCGACTGCACCGGCGACGCGGTGCTGGCCTCCATGGCGGGGGCCCGGTGCCTCTGCGGCAGCGCCGACGAGACCATGACCAAGACCCTCCTTTTCCGGGTGACGGGGATCGGGAACTACGACCGGGAGCTCATCGGCAGAAAGTTTGCGGAAGGGGGCTTCCCCTTCCCCTGGCAGGACCAGTTCATGGGGACCTTCGTGGGGGAAAAGGGCGAGGATTTTCTCCTCAACCTCACCGCCGTTTCCGGCACGGCCCAGAGCCCGGAAGAGCTGACCCGGATGGACATGGAACTGCGGGAACAGGTCGCCGCCGTGCTGGAATGGGTCCGGAAAGCGCTGCCCGGCTTCGAAAACTGCCGTCTCGTGGCGGTGGCGCCCATCATCGGCGTCCGGGGCGGCCGCAACATCGCTGGCCGTGAACAGATCACGACCGGGGATCTGGATGAAAACACCCCCGTGACCGAACCGGTCGCCGTGGGCAAACGCTCCTACGGGGAGCATTATATCAAGACCTTCCGGGCCCCCTGGAGCAAGTCGCAGGGAGGACTCCGGGCGGTGCCCTACGGCGCGCTCCTCTCGGCGGACATCGCCAATCTGGCCGCGGGGGGCCGCGGCATCGGCGTGGAGCCTCGGGCGGTCTCCGCGGTCCGGCTCATCCCCGTGTGCATCGCCACGGGACAGGCCGCCGGCATCGCCGCGGCGCTGGGATTCCCCGCCTACGACGTGCTCCGCGAGGAGCTGGTGAAACAGAAATGCCGTTTCGAAACGGCCTGACGGGGGAGGAGCGACTTCTCATGAGGAACGACCCCGAAAAGTTGATGATCTGGGGGTTCGGCAGCCACGAACCCCTCGACATGTACCGCCGGGGCGGCGTCCTGAGCGGGGGGATCCCCGGCGGCGCCCGGTGGCTGAAGGAGTGGCACAACTTCTTCGACAGTGAAGAGTCCGTCGCGCTGCTGGAACATCTGGGCGTGAACATCATCCACTGCCGCTTCTACAAGGGCATGGGCTGGGAACACGAAAAGGAGGACTTTCCCGCGGTCCGCGCCTTCGCGGAGCGCTGCCGCAGGCGGGGGATCAAGGTGCTGGCCTATGTGCAGTACTCCTCGCTCTACTGGGAGATCTTGGGCCGGGAGATCCCCGACCTGCGGGACTGGGCGCTGGTGGACGAGCACGGCGAACCCCGAATCTACGGCGGCGCCCAGTACTGGCGGCACCTGCCCTGTCCCTCCAATCCCCGTTTCTTCGAGTACACCTGCGGCATCCTGCAGAAGGCGCTGGACGCGGGCTGTTTCGACGGCGTCATGTTCGACAACATCGTCACCTACCCCTGTTACTGCGAACGGTGTCAGCGGGCCTTCCGGAAGTTCGTCAAGGAGCGTTACGACTTCCCCTTCCTGGATCCCGACTTCATCCGCATCCCCCCCGTCCGGTTCCGGACCGGGGAGATCCAGGATCCTCTCATGCAGGCGGAACTGGCTTTCCGGCAGGAGATGCTCACCGGGATCTTCGCGGGATTCCGGAAATTCATCAAGGAACGGGACCCGGATTTCATCCTTTCGGGGAATTTGTCCCTCGTCCCCCAGCAGCATTATTATCTGGGCCGGGACGAGATCGGGTTCGTCAAACAGCTGGACGTGGCGGTCTCCCAGTCGGGCAACGAGGTCCGGGCGGAAAACGGGTGCGTCCTCACCCAGGTGCCGGAACTGAAGCTGGCCAGGACTCTCGGGGTGCTCTCCCTGCCCCTCAACGACCGGGCGGGGGCTTCGCCGGACCGGAAACCGGAATTCCTCATCGCCCGGCTCTGCGAGGCGTTGTTCGGCGGCGGGATCCCCTCGGAACGGGTCGCCTCGCGGCCCAGACGGGGCGGCGGACCCGACCTCGCCCTCATCGAGGACCGCAAGGGATATCTGGACAAACTCAAGAAGCTGCACCGCGATTACGAAAAACTCCTCGCCCTGCCGCACTGGGAACCCATCGGCGTCCTCTACGGCAAGGAGGCGATGGTCAAGTCTCAGACCTCCGTCGAAAATCTGCTCAGGGTCCAGGAGTCGCTGATGCGGAACCACCTGCCCTGGAAGTTCGTCCTCGCCGACGCGCAGGGTGTGCGGCAGGCTGATCTGGCCGGGTGCACCACGCTCATCATCCCCGGAACCAAACTCCTTTCGGACCGGGCGGTCGCGGACTTGAAAGCTTTCCCCGGACGGCTCCTCGCGGCGGGGGAAGAGTGCGGCGACTGCGACGAAAACTACATGCAGCGGGCCGCGAACCCCTTCCCGGAGACGGAACGGATCCCCCTCGCCGGCCACGAGATCCTGGCCGCCGGCAACACGACCATGATCCGCTGGGCCGCCGACAACTGGCGGGAGTTCTTCCCGGAACTTCCCAAAGTGAGGCTCAACCCGGAAAGCACTGTCGATTTCAAGTGCACTCCCGGAGGGGAGCTCGCAGGCGTCCTCATCACCTCGCCGGTCAAATGTTTCGAGGGGACCATCGAACTTCCCGAGGGCGAGTGGACCGCGGAAGGTTTCGGCGGAGAGAAACAGCCCCTCGTCTTCGAGGGGAACCGGGCGGCGATCCCCGCTTTCGGCGGGGCCTGCGTCCTCGAGCGCCGCTTCTGAAAACACGGGCGGATTTTTCCCGCGGGAGCTTGAAAAAACGGGGAATATGTGCTATATTCCTCAATCGGAGCGTTTTCGGAACATCATACACGTCAACAAGGGAATGAAGATGAGAAAGACAAAATTCACTCTGATCGAACTGCTGGTGGTCATCGCCATCATCGCCATCCTCGCCAGTATGCTGCTGCCCGCCTTGCAGCAGGCTCGGGAACGGGGCCGGGCGACCAGCTGCCTTTCCAACATGAAAAGCCTCCACTTCGGCCTTTCCGCCTACGCGGACAACAACAAAGAGTTTTTTCCGGCGGCGCTGAACAGTTTCGTTCCGCCGGGGACGACCAAGGCCCAGAATTACGGCTGGTGCGCCATCCTGGCCTCGCTGGGATATCTTCCCGCCCCCAAGGCGAACAGCGTCACCAACATCTTCCTCTGTCCTTCCGCGATCTACGGGCCTGCCGCCAACCGAGGCTGGACCACCGCGGGAGGCCGCTCCTACGGGATCCTCAAGGGAACGGATGCCATCGGGAAACTGGGCTCCTACACGGCGGACACCTATTACCATCTGCGGCGGAACGACTTCCTGCGGACCGAGTTCCGTCAGCTCATCCTGGGCGGGGACAGCATCCACACCCGGGACCTCTACCAGGCCAACTGCATCGGCACCAAGGATCCTTCCGTGACCAACCGGGGCGTCGGCATCGGCGGCAACCGGGCGCTTCATATGCGGCACCTGGACCGGGCCAACGTGTTCTATCCGGCGGGTCACATCAAGAGCCTGCGCAAGGAGGAGATCGTTCCGGAAACGTGGGCCATGTACGCCGCCGCCGTCAATCCCGGGACCTGATTGATCCTCCTCTTTTTCGTCATCGGCATCATCGTCAAGGAGATACAAAATGAAGAAGATTTTGCTGTTCTGCGCCCTCGGGCTGCTGACCATCGCCCTTTCGGGCGTGGAGATCACCAAATTCAAGACCCGGACCAATTCGTGGGACGACGCTTTCGCCGCCGCCTTGAAAGCGGGGAACGAGGTGACCTTCCCCAAGGGGAAATATGAATTTTCCAAGACCGTGGAAGTAAAATCCGATCTGCGGCTGATTTTCGCCCCCGGAGCGGAGTTCTTCACCCACGCCGCCCCCGGCATCCGGCTCGTGAGCGGGCTGCTCCGCATCGAAGGAGAGGGCGGAGGCGGGGTCATGAAAAGCGACCGGAAATTCGAAAACATCCATGCCGTCGTCCGGGGCGGGCTCATCGATCTGAATGCGGCGGGCCGGGATCCGAAACTGCCGCCGGCGGCCTTGACGCTGCGGAACATGGAGTTCCGGGCCGCCCTCTGCGTCGACGGCGCGAAAGGGATCGACGGTCCCGGCAAGATCGGCGCCGTGGACATCGGGAACTGCCGCTTCTTCCACACCTTCAGGGCCGTCGGGATCCAGTGTCCCGAAGTGGCCTCAGTCCGGGTGACGGACTGCCTGATCAAGGGCGGCGTCCACGGCATCATGTTCAACGCGCCCATTCCCGGCGGCGCCTATGTCTGCGGCAACATCTTGCGCAACTTCGGCAAGACGGGCATCTTTCTGGGCAAGGGCGGTCAGATCGCCGAAGGGTGCACCACCCATCTGGGCAACGCCATCGTCCACGACAACCAGCTGATCCAGGGGGGCCATCTGGCCACCACCAGGGACAGCTACATCCACGGCATCCTGATCTACGGGCACAACGTTTCGGTGCAGGGGAACATCGTCCGCGACGTGAACCGGGGCGTCCCCGTGCCGGGAGCCAGGGTCGGCCACCAGATCGTCGAGAACGGCAAGGTCTTCCGCGAAAGGCTCCAGATGCGCAACGGCAAGCGGGTCCGGCTGGCGGGTTCCGCCATCTACTTGAAGGCCAACCGTTCCATCGTCCACAGCAACATCTGCACCAATTCCGGCTGGCGCGCCGTCATCGAGATCAAGACGGGGGGCAAGGAATACTATAACTCCGTGGTCAACAACGTGGTTGACGGCCGCTCCCTGGCCGTCGACGAAAGTTTCGCTTTCGAATGCAACGCGGGCCGCTCCCTCTGGGCCAACAACGTCGTCTACGACGTGCCCCATCAGGCTTTCGTGGTCCGGAGCGGCTATGAGAACACCTTCATCAACAACCTCATCGTCAACGCCAAGGTGGGCTTCGGACTTTCCGGCCGCACTCCCGGACAGAATGAGCTCATCAGCGGCAACCGCTTCATCGACGTGGAGTTCCCCGTCGCCCTCGACGGCAAGACCCTCACCACCGCGGGAGGACTGGACGTCCACACGCTGCCGCCCTCGACGGTGATGCCCGGCACGGAGCTGCCGGAGCCTTCGGCCAAACACGCCGGAAGGATGGTCTTCCGCGGAAGCAGTCTCTACTGTTGCGTCAACACGGGGAAAGAGTACCAGTGGATGGAGATCCAGGGCAAGGCCGTGCCGAAAAAGACGTGGCGCGTCATCGGGCCGGAACTTGCCCTGAACGCCGACCAGTCCGGCAAGGAGCCGCTCCCGGAAAAACTCCGGAGCCCCATCCACCCCGGATGGACCATGAGCATGCGTTCCGCCCGTGAACAGGTGCTTTCCCCCAAGGACGGCCACGTGACCTTCGACACCAAAAACTTCGTCACGGGGGGCCGTTCGCTCAAGATCTGCTTCAAGGGCACCACGGGTGAATTCAGCCTGGTCCAGCCCATCACGTTGAAGCCGGGGACCCGCTACCGGGCTACCGCCCGGGTCATGGGCGAAGAACCCCGGAATTTCCGGCTCGAAGTGGCCTTCTCGGGGAGATTTTCCGAGCAGATCCGGGCCGAGGAAAAGCCCGGCTGGCAGCTGCTGACGCTGGATTTCACCGTTCCCAGCGGTTCGGGGAGCTGCGCCCTCATCGTCCGGGGCAGCAAGACCAGCGAAGGCAAGAGTCTGTGGCTGGATTCCGTCTCGGTGCGGGAGCTTCAGGACGCTGCCCTTCCTCCGCCCCGGGTGCGGAACTGCGTGGGGCCGGAGCTGTGTGCGCCGCTGGCGCCTTCCAAAAAGAAGGACATCATGCCGCCCCGCTGGTCCGACTCCCCGACGAACTTCATCCAGATCAAGACCGAGGAGGGCGGAGTTCTCGCCTTCGCCGCCAAAGGCAAGAAGGCGAGCGTCATGATCTCCCACTCCATGAAGCTCAAGCCCGGCAAGGACTACCGCTTCACCGTGGAACTGCAGAATCCCGACGGGCTCCGGGCCGCTCCCAGCGCCAAGGTCGGCAACAAGGTTTTCCCCGCCTCCGCGGTTTCCCCCGTTTCCGGGGACGGCTGGCGGAAATACCAGGCGGACTTCACGCTCCCCGAAGGGGTGAACGTCGGCCACTGCCGGGTGTGGGCCGGGAACGCGACGCCGGGAGCCTTCTTCCGGGTCCGGAACGCCTCCGTGCGTGAGCTGGAAAAGTAGGCCGCCCGTCTCCTGTTCCCCCCTCCCGCCGGAAACGGGAGCGGGGGAGGCCGATTTCCCCCCTTTTCGCGGAATTTCGGCGTTTTTTTGCAAAAAATTATGTATACACAGTTGCAAAAACTGCATTTTTGTGATATAATATTGGAAAGCAGACAATAAAAGGCGGCAAAATGCAGGGACCGATCTGGAAAAGGATCTTCGATGAGGAAGTGCGGAAACTCCGCAACGGGGAATACCCCGCGGGGAAGCCTTTTTCTTCCGTGAATGCCCTCGCCGAAAAGCATCGGGTCAGCACGGCGACTTCGCGCCGGGTGCTGGCGGAGCTCGCCCGTGCGGGAGCCGTGCGCAACGTCCCCCGCCGGGGCAGCATCGTGATCGCCGCACCGCAAAAGACCATTCCCGTCTACCTGCTTTCTCCTCAGGAACTGGGGCTTCCGCGGGACGCGCTGGCGGTTTCCAGATGCGTGAAGGGGCTCTTCGAAGAGGCCGCTTTGAGCAAGATCGACATCACGCCCGTGACCCTGGATTTTTTGCTGGGATACCGTCAGGCGACCCCCTGCGTCATGATCTGTCATCACAGCGCCAATCTGCTTTCGGTGGAGGCCATGTTCGACCTGCTGCCGGAAAACATCTTCCCCATCGTCATGGGAGCTCCCGGAAAACTGAAACGGGGCGTCGCCATAACGGGCAACGCGAAGCAGATGACCGCCGAGCTCTGCCGGGAACTCAAAAATCGGAACTGCCGCCGCATCGGCTACTGCGGCCGCACCGGCAAAGACTACTTTCTCATCCGGTTCGAAAGCTATCTGGATCATCTGCGCGCCGAGGGGATCTCTTTCGTCCCGGAACTTTTTCTTTCGGGGGAGGAATGGCGCCGCAACGATTCTCTGGTCAGGGATTACGTGGTCAAGGGAGCCCTTGACGCGGTCTTCTGCGCCGGAGCCGAAGACGCCGCCGACATCGCTCAGGCCCTCGCCCGGCTGGATCTGCGGATCCCCGTGGCGGGCATCGGCCAGAAGCTCCTTGATTCCGAAAACTGGCTGTGCGCCGCGGACGAGTGCGAACAGTTCGGTGTGTTTGCCGTGCGGCAGGCCGTCAAGCTCTCCGCTGCCGAAGTGTGTTCACCGTCGCTTTTGACGGTTCCCTATACAATCCAACGAAAGGAGGCCGTAAAATGAAAAAAAATCCTCACCGGCAGACACGTTTCTTCACCCTCATCGAACTTCTGGTGGTGATCGCCATCATCGCAATACTCGCCGCCATGCTGCTGCCGGCCCTGCAGCAGGCCCGGGACAAGGCGAAGTTCATCTCGTGCACCAATAACTACTCCACCTACGGCAAGGCGGTGGCCATGTACGGCGACGACAACAAGGGGTGTCCCCCTTCCTACTGGAACCGGAAGGAAGGCTATTCCTCCTCCGCGCCCAACATGCGGGGGTGGTACTATTCGGGTACGCGCAGGGGGATGTTGTCTCTTTATCTGGGCGGGCTCAAATGCAAAGACGAGAACCTCCCCATCGGCGGCTGGTCGATAGCCGGGGACGGTACCGTCGAGACCAGCACCATGGTCTGCCCGTCGCAGACGCTCGAAAAGGCGCGGAGTTTGTTCAATGCCAGTGACGGCAGGTATTACTCCCTGGCCCGGAACTATTATGTGGGCAGCAGCGGCGATCCCATCATGCCCGTTTCCTCCTATAAGAAGCCCAGCCGGACCTGTTTCCTTTCCGAGTCGGACGGCAACGGCCAGATCCAGTATCAGTGGGCGCGTGCCAAGGGAGACTCCGGCCGGAGTTATCAGATGGCTTTGCCCCACAGCGGTCAGGCCGCCAATGTCTGCTTTCTGGACTCCCACGTGGCCCAGATGCGCTACGGTCAGATCCCGCTGGAAACGACTCACGCCCGGGCGTGGGTGAAGACCTTCTGGCGGCCGGTGGCCTTCGAAAACGACGCGTGGTAAGTCCGGGAGACGGGAAATGAAGATCATATCCTCAGCCGCCGGGCTCCTGCTGGCGGGAGCCCTCGCCGGGGCGGAAATGCCCAACCTCATCAAAAACAGCTCCTTCGAAGAGGGCCTCGACGCGAAAGGCGTCCCCAAACACTGGATCGTCAATTTCTACGACGGCGCGCAGGGCGCCGTGAAGCTGGTCCCGGAAAATGCGGCGGAAGGGAAAAGCGCCGCGTTCATGGAAAAAACCAACACCCGGGGCTCCGTCGTCCTGTGGCAGAAACTCCACCTGAAACCCAACACCGAGTACATTCTCGAAGTCAAGGGCCGCCGCGAGATCATGCCCCGCTGGCACTACATCACGGTCCGCCAGCCCGACAGCAAGGTCCGGGCCTCGACCAAGTTCACCGCCGAAGGGGGCTCCGTGCCCCCCATCCGGTTCCGCACCGATGTGAAGAAAACGCTCTGCTACGTCTCCTTCGGCCTCTGGGGCTACACCAGGGAGAACAACGCCGGGACCATCGGCAAACTATGGATCGACGAAGTGGTCCTGCGGGAACTGCCGCAGGCCGCCGGAAAGCTCCGGGGGATCCCCCGCTTCACTCTCGCTTCGGACACGCTTCAGGGGATCCTCTTTTCCGCCTCCTTCGCGGGCAAAGTCACGCTCCGCGTCAAGGCCGCCTCGAACCGGAGCGTGAGCAAGACGATCGACGTGAAACCGGGGGACAATCCCTTCTCCATCGCCTGGAAAGATTTCCCCGAAGGGGTTGCCGAGCTCACGGCGGAGGGTGGAAACATCAAGGTGGGAGAATCCTTCATGATCCAGCGTCCGCGGCTGTAAAGAATGACAAGTTCAACTCAAAAAGGAGAAATGTGATATGAAAAAAGTGTTCCTCGCATGTATGCTGCTGTGCACCGCCGTGCTCCTTTCCGGAGCGGATCTGGTGCTGAAGGACTTCAACGGGAAAAAGGTCACCGGCACCGTCAAATGGGCGAAGAAACAGGGGGGGATCCTCCTCATTCAAGGTGAGATGCAGGGGGGCGAGATCCGTCTGCCCATTCCCGCCGCTCTGCTCAAGCAGTACAAATTCATCGTCGTCGACCGCCGCCACCAGAGCGGCGAATGGCAGGTCGGGTGGATGAACAAGGACGCCCGCGAGACCATCAAGCCGGTCAATCCGGGGGACGTCAAACTCAACTTCCCCATCTCGCCCAAGATGGCTCCCGACGGCAAGGTCGCGCTCTTCAGTCTCTTCATCACGCCGGGGATCGAACTGGAACTGGGCGGCGTGACCTTTGCCGCCAAGCCCGCCAAGAGCGCGAAGTACGTCCAGCGTCAGGCCAAAGGTCCCCTGCGGACCTTCGACACCCCCGTGGGCAAGTTCACCATCCCCGCCACCTTCGAGGACATCACGCCCCCGCCCAGGCGTGAGAACGTGAAATTCGAAATGGGCCCCGCCGATTCGGGCCTGCGGAGCTACGTCATCGACGATTACCGTCAGCTCCATCCCAAACTCCGCCCCTCCCGTGAGGAGTTCGACCGTCAGCTGGTGATGTTCGCCGCTCCGGGACAGACCGAAGGGAAGGCTTTTTCGGTCTACGCCGCAAAGGCCGCCCCCGGAACGCTGGTTTCCGCAGGGGCCGCCGTTTCCGATTCGGGCGACAAGCTCCCCGTGCCCGAGATCCGCTATCTGCGGGTCTGGCCCCAGCGGAAGGGCTTCGTGGGGCTCCAGTACCGGGACATCGCCGAACTGCTGGAACGGGAAACGCCCAAGGACATTCCCGCCGACACGGCGCTCTCCTATTACCTCAAGGTCCGTGTGCCGAAGGACGCGAAGCCCGGGATCTACCGGGGCAAGGTCTCTTTCAAGAGCGGGAATTTCCCCGCCCGCACGCTGGACTACACGGTCCGGGTGACCACCCTCAAGCTGGCCGAGGATTTTACCCCCGTCATCGGCTGCTACTACGGCGGCCCCGAGCAGTTCAAGTTCATCCGGGAGTACGGGCTCAATTCCGTGCTTCAGGGCCACCAGAGCTGCATGCGCGACGTGGTGGGCAAGCCCATGCGGGCCATCGCCGCCAGGACGAAAGACGTGCAGAAGCGGCTTGAAATGCTCTATCAGGGGAAAGATCTCCCCCAGCTGAACTTCGACGATCCCCGTCCCACCGGGCTGGACAACTTCCTCAAGGCCTATCAGGCCGCCGGATTCAAGAGCGTGGTCTGCTGGTTCGCCGTCAGGGGATTCCCCGATGTGATCGCCAGGTTCCTCGACGAGCCCATTTCCAAAGAACCGGCCCTTTTCATGTACCCGGAAAAGCTCACCCCCGCCTACAGGAAGCTCTTCAAGGACTGCATCAAGGCCATCGATCAGCGCGCGGCGAAGTACGGGGTGCGCATCTACTGGTATCAGTTCGACGAACTGGGCTGTCACGGCTATGACCGGGTCTTCCGGTACGCCACCGAGATGTTCAAGCTGGTGAAAGAGGCGGGCGGCTGCACCGCCGTGACCTGCGGCGACGACGATTTCACCAGGATGGTCGCGCCCTACCTCGACATGCGCATCTACGCTATTTCCGCCGCCAAAAATCACAAGGATCTGGAACGGATCCGCAAGGATACGCAGAAGCACAAGGCTCTCTTCTTCAGCTACACCGGCTCCGTCTACGAGAACCACTACAACAACCGCTACAACGCGGGCTGGAACATGTTCATCGGGCAGTGGCAGGGCCGCTATTTCTGGAACCTGAGCAGCAAACGGAACAACGTCTGGAACGACTTCGACCACTCCGCCAAGGACAGCGTCATGATCTATCCCGGCCCCAAGGGGGAGATCATCCCCACCTTGCAGCTGGAGTGCCTGCGGCAGGGCATCGACGACTTCCGCTATCTGGTCACCGTGCGGCAGCTGGCCGACCGGGCGGCGAAATCCGACAAGGCCGCGATCCGGCAGGCGGGCGAAAAGGTGAAAGGAGAACTCCGGCAGCTGAGAGAGGGCATGCCCTTCTTCTTCAACGACGAGTGGGATCCCCGGAACTTCGAACGCTACCGCTGGCGCGTTTCCACCCTGGGGGAATACCTGCAGGCGCTCCTCGAGGGCAAGGCCGACGTGCCGGAGCTGAAATTTTCCGGCGCCGGAGCGAAAAAAAAAAGTGAACTGACCTTTCCGCCGCTCCTCCGGGCGCCGAAGACGACCGAGCCCATCACCGTCGACGGCACCTTCGCGGAAGCGGCCTGGGAGAAGGCTTTCCGCGTCCCCGAACTGCGTCTCCTGAACACCGGCGGCAAGCCGGAGGTCCCCACCGAGATCCGGCTGCTCCGGGACGACAAGTACCTCTATGTGGGCTTTTTCTGCACCGAGCCCGACGTTTCCAAGATCACGGGGAACTACAAGGTCCGGGACCGCTACACCTGGCGGGACGATTCGGTGGAGATCTTCTACACGCCGAACAACGATCCCCGCGCCCACCGTCAGCTGATCTTCAACGCGGTCAACGGCGTCACCGACATCGCCGTGGACAAGGGCCGCTCGGAAATCAAGTGGAACTGCCCCGGACTCCTCAGCGCAGCGAAGATCGCCCGGGGCATGTGGCGCTGTGAAGTGGCGATCCCCCTGAGCGAATTCACCTCTCCCGTCGTCGGGATCAACTTCATGCGGAGCCGCGTGGCGCTCCTTTCCCACGCCACGCTGGCCGCCGATCCCCACGATCCCCGGACCTACGCCTCTCTCGACTTCACCGGTTCCCCGGTGCGGCTGGCCCCGACGGCCCGTCCCCTGCTGGGGCGGAACGTCATGAAACTCGAACTGGGAACTCCCGCCGTCGTTGCAGTGGCGGGCGGAGGGAAAACCTTGAGTTCCGCATCGTTGAAGCCGGGGATCCATTTCCCCGCCGTGGACCTGCTCAAGGAGGAGGAAAACCTCTACACCGTCACCGTGACTCCCGAAGGGAAAAAGAGCGCGCCTCTCGTCTGGCGCTTCGCGGACACGCTGCCCAGAGCGATGGTCGTCGCCAAGACCGGCAAATACTATTTCGCCGATGAAGGAGCGGTGAAGATCGCGGGCAGCATCAACATGAACCTCGAGGGGACCAAAGGCGCGGAACTGGCCGTCGCCCTGAGCAACTCCGCGGGCCGCACGGTCTGGTCGACCGTGAGCCCGGTCACGGGCAACGATTTTCTCTTTTCCGTTCCTTTGTCAGCGGTTCCCGCCGAGGACCGCTGCACCGTCCGGTTCACCTTGCGCATCAAGGGGAAGACGGCGGGCGAGGAGATCCGTTCCTTCTACGTCATGAAGGCGATCTGAAAAAAAGGCGTCCGGCCAATCGCCCGGACGCCTGTGCGCGGTTCTTCACCGACCGCTCCGGAAGTCCGGAGCGGTCTTTTTTCGTCCCTTACTCGAGGAAGAAGGGGTTGGAAATGAGGTGGGCGTTTTTGCCCCTGAGCTCCACATAGACGAAGGGCAAAGCGGCGCAATTCGACAGCTCCGGAGAGCATTCCACCGTGCAGGTCCCTTCGGGGAAACGCTCGTTGAAAACGAGCTCCTTCCCGCCGTAGATCCGGAGCGAAACGATGCCCTCGGGCACGGTGAAGGCGCATTTCAAAGGCTTCCTCAGCGCCGCGGCGGGGATCGTGTCGCCGGGGAGGAAGCCCCCCAGAGAGACGGAGGCCGACTCCACGCCGAAGGCGGGCATGACGTGCCCGGCTTTCACCGCCTTGACCAGATTTTCGCGGGTGATGTCGCCGCCGTAGCAGAGAAAATTGCAGACGGGATTCTGCCGGAGCCGGGTCACGCCCCACATGTCCACCGAGGCCATGAGGGTGATATGGGAGCCTTCGAGCCACGCCTTCAGCACGGGATTCTGCGCAAAGGGCCGGTCTTCGATGGCGTCGGGGCCCCGGCGGGCGAAGTCCCAGTCGTAGATGTCCACCGCGTCGAAGTCGTAGTTCCGCCAGTACTCGTCGTCGGGATGGGTGGCGCAGGAGGCCCCGCCCTCCTTTTTGATGTGGGCCAGCGCGCCGCGGATGTATTCGTCCACGTCGCCCTTGTCGAAGAGGCTCCGGGTGAAGCGGTTGTAGCAGCTGCGCACCCCCATGGCCAGGATGTGGTAGGCGTTGTGGCTGTCGTCCCGGTCGAAGTTGAAGGGGTGGTACTCCATGCCGGGGAGCATGGTCACCTTGTCGTCGGAGTACTTTTCGTAATCGGGGGCGTCGTGGTAGGCCAACGCATCCTTGAAGCCCATCACCGCCGCGTCGAATTTCAGGAAACGCATGGCGGCGTTCAGGTCGCCCAGGGAGTGGTCGGCGGCGTACCAGTCCAGCGTGTGGAGGTGGGTGATGGTCTTCTTCCACGCCTGCCCCGCGACGGTGTTCTTCGCCCGCGGCGCGGGGGCGGCGATCTTTTCCCCTTTCCGGAAGCACTCGAAGTAGCGGAGCGCGTTTTCGCAGTAGCGCTTCCAGAACTTCAGCTCGCGGGAGTCTCCCTGCGGCCGGACCTCGGGGAAGAGGATCTGATTCCACAGGAAGAGTCCCTTGCCGTACTTCATCTGGATGACCAGCGCGCTGCCGTCGGGCATGCAGGCGTCCATGAAACTGCCGAGGATCTCCCACTTTTCCACATTGCACAGGGCCGACAGGGCCGTGGAGCGGACCATGGTCGGCTCCCGGTGGGCCACGACGGGCTCGAAGGTGTCCGCGGGGACTTCCCAGTAGACCATCTCGTCGGGGGTGATGTCGTTGGGGGTCCGGAAGAGGGGTTCCCCCGCGGGCTCCACCCAGGGCTGCAGGTAGGTCTTGGAGTCGAAACGGCCGCCCAGGGTGGCGGCGTAACGGTTCACCAGCAACGGCCGACCGGCCTCCTCGGGCAGGAAGCAGGGTGTGTACCGCCGCCAGTCCTGATGCATGATCCAGCAGATGCCGCCCCGGCGGACGAAGTCGTGGAGCCGGTCCCGGTCGTTTTCCAGGTAGTCGTTGACGCCGCTCTGGCTGACGATCAGCACGTCGACGGTATCGTAGTAGCCCTTCTGCGAATAATCCACCTTCTTGACGTCACAGCCGAGAGTCTCCTCGAGGAACTGACCGATGTGGTAGTCCAGCTTGAACCAGTGTTCCCAGTAGCCGATGCGGAGAGTGCTTTTCATGGATGCGCTTCTTCCTTCCGGATCACTTGAGGTTGAAGAGGTATTCCAGATCGGCGGGGGCTTCCGGGAACTCGGCGTGGTACTGGACGAAAGTCCGGGCCCGGAGCAGGTCCAGGTGCTCCTCGGTGATGAGGTAGTGGTTGCAGTAGAACATCTCGCGCAGGTATTCCGGATCCTGCAGGTTCCCCTTGTCCTGAAGTTCGAAGGTGTGACGGATGTGCCACGCATAGTGCGTGTAGCGCATGGCGCCGCAGTTGTAGTAGAGGTCGCTCAAGTCTTCGTCGGCGAGGATCTCGTTCAGCCGCCGGAGCCGTTTGAGGAAGTCCGTCCGGGCTTCTCCGGTCTGGATGTTGATGCACTGGTCCTCGTTGATCCGGTGGGGGATCACCTCGATGGCCGTCACCTGATGGGGCCGGATGGTGAGCTTCAGGGAATAACTTTCATACCACGACTTGGGCGCGGTCTCGGAGCGGGCCGGGAAGTGGAAGTTGCCCAGACTGTAGGCGATGAAGCCGCCGTGGTAGGATTCGAACCCCTGGGCCGTGTGGGGATGGTGGGCGATGACCGCCGCCGCGCCCGCGTCGATGAAGGCCCGGTAGTTTTCCCGGATGCGCGGGGAGGGGAAGGGCACCTGCTCCTTGCCGTCGTGGACGAGGACCAGCACGAAGTCGGCTTTGGCCTTTTCCTGCGCCACCTGAGCGGCGAGGCCGGGGGCGTTGAGGGGGTTGGAGCCGGGGGTGGTCCGGGTGCAGTCGCAGGCCTGACGCATGGAGGCGTTGAGGATGGCGATCTTCATCCCCTTGACTTCACAGTAAAGAGGCGCGGAAGCTTCGGCCAGGTTCCTGCCGCCGCCCACATATTTTCCTCCGGCTTTCGTGATGTGCTCCATGGTCTCCACGAAGCTTTCGTCGCCGAAGTCCCTGGAGTGGTTGTTGGCCAGCGCGTAGACGGAAAAATTGGCCTTCATCAGCGCGGGCATGACCGCCGGATCGGCCCGGAGATTGGGACCGCACTTGTAGATGGGTTCGCCCCCCCTGGTCAAGGTGCATTCGAGGTTGGTGATGCCCAGATCGCAGGAACGGATCACGGGCAGGACGGTGCCGAAAACGCTTTCGACTTCGCCGGCGCAGAGCCGGGCTTCGGCCTTTTCGCGGGGGATCAGGTCGCCGGTGATGAACACGGTGGCGGTGTCGGAAGCGGCGGGGGCGGGAACGAGGGCGATCTTGCCGTCGGCGGGGATGGAAATCATGGTGTGAACTCCTTCGGGTTGTTGGTTGACGCCACTAAAGATAATACCGCTGCCGGGATTTTTCAAGGCCGGCACGGACAAATTTGAAGAATTTTCTGTACGGGCGCTTGCAAAAAGTAAAAGGTATGTTATATTAAGGGCGTAAGTCGGTTAGAGGCGGCCCGAGTTTCGTGAGAAGCAGGTTCGGCGTTCGGCACGGCCGTGAAAACTGAGGCTCTACCCCGCGGCGCTGCGTTCGGGGGAGATCCGAGCAAAATGAGGAGATGGTATTTTGAAGATTGCGAGATTTCTTGCCGCACTGCTTCTTGTTGCGGCGGCCGGGTGCGCGACTCCTTCCGGAAGTCCCGGAAACGAGGCTGAAGCCAGGCGCGAGTCGACGCTGGAAAACGGATTCTACCCGCGGGCCGAACAGAAGACGGCTCAGGCGAAAGCTCCCGTGCAGGAAGCTCCCCGGACGGAATCTTCCCCGTCGGGCGGTCCTTCGGAGTCGTGGCTCTGGAAGCAGACCTCCTTTTCCAAGATGGGTTTCCTGAATGCGATCCTCTGGTACATCCCCAACCGTCTGTCCGACCTGATGGACATCATCACCGTCGAGATCGGCGCGGGCGAGATCGGCCTCGATCTGCAGCTGACCCGTTATCTCACCTTCGGCGCGGGGATCGGGCAGTCCTACATGCTGGGCTGGAGCATCAACAACCAGTTCGGCATCTATCAGCAGAAGGGCTGGTATTTCGACTGCTTCCGCTACCGGGCGAGCTCGATCCGGCGGGATCCTACCTTCGGGGATTACTCCAGCATCTTCACTTCGGACAAATCCGGCCTCGTCGATGTTTCCGCCATGTTCGACGGCAATGTGGAAGATCCCTTTGCCCTCGGCGTCAAGGCCTGCTGCTACCTCAATCTGAAGGTCCAGGTCCATCCGCTGGAGCTGGCCGATTTCATCGGGGGGCTTTTTTTCATCGACTGTCCCCATGACGACAATCCGAAGATCAACTGGACCTTCAATCTGCTCTGAGTTTCGCGCGGGGGGGGGCTCCCCCCGGATCCGGCGCTCCGTTTGCGGTCCTGCAAACGGAGCGCTTCTTTTTTTTGCGCCCTCACGGGGGGCCTTTTCCAGGAACGCAAAAGAGTTTCTTTTTTTTCTCTTCCGCAGCTTGCATTGAAGAGGAAAAAGGCTTATATTAAGTCCGGGCGTGTATTCGACGCGTCCAACGCAAAGAAAGAAAGGCTGTTCTTATGAAAAAACTGCAGATCGGACTGATCGCCACGGGAGGCCGCGGCGTTCACGGATTCGAGGCTCACCGTCCCGAACAGGGCATCGAGATCGTCGCCGGAGCGGACATCAATCCGGCCGCGCAGAAAAACTTCAAGGAAAAATTTCCCGATGCTCAAACCTTCACCGACTACCGGGACCTGCTGAAGATCAAGTCCATCGGGGCCGTCATCATCGCCACGCCCGATTATCTCCACGAAGAAATGGCCGTCGCCGCCCTCGAGGCGGGCAAGGCCGTCTATCTGGAAAAACCCATGGCCATCACCATCGAAGGCTGTGACCGGATCCTCGAGACCGCCATGCGCACGGGGAGCAAACTTTTCGTGGGTCACAACATGCGCCACTTCCCCGTGGTGCTCAAGATGAAGGAGATCATCGACTCCGGCCTCATCGGTGAAGTCCAGGTGGGCTGGTGCCGCCACTTCGTGGGTTACGGCGGCGACGCCTACTTCCGGGACTGGCATTCCGAACAGCGCTACTCCAACGGGCTGCTGCTCCAGAAAGGGGCCCACGACATCGACGTCATGCACTGGCTCATGGGCAGCTACACCAGGAGCGTGGTGGGCATGGGGATGCTTTCGGTCTACAACCGCTGCGCCCGCCGCTCCCCCGACACTCCCGGATGCGCCAAGTGGGACGTCAGGCAGTATCCGCCGCTCACCCAGACCGGATTTTCCCCCATCATCGACGTGGAAGACCACAGCATGGTCATGATGCAGCTCGAGAACGGCGCCCAGATGACCTATATGCAGTGCCACTACGCTCCCGACGCCGAACGGAACTACACCTTCATCGGAACCAAAGGCCGGGTGGAAAACATCGGCGACTACGGCGGCTGCCAGGTCCACGTGTGGACCCAGCGGGGCCCCCGCGAGACGCCGGACATCATCTACAAGCTCAAGCCCGTGACCGGCGGCCACGGCGGCGCCGACACGCCCATCATCGACAACTTCCTCGACTTCGTCCGTTTCGGGGCGAAGACCAACACCTCCCCGGTGGCGGCGCGGCAGTCGGTGGCGGCGGGGGTGCTGGGGCACTACTCCATGCGCCACGGCAACAACCGGCAGGATGTTCCGCCGCTTCCTCCCGAGGTGGTGGCTTATTTCGACAACAATCAGGTCAAAGGGAAGCGCACCAGAAAATGAATGAAACAAGTTTTGCGGAACTCAAGAAGTACAAGGATCAGTACAACACCGATTACTCCATCGGCGATCTGACCCCCACGGTGTGCGAGATCAACAACTGGCCCGTCCCGGCTCAGTCCGGCGGCACGCCCGTCGCCATGGTGGTGGACCACGCCCAGCGGCTTTTCGGCGGCGAAGGGAAGAACGAAAAGACCTTCATCTACTGTCCCGACGCCATCGGCGACATCCATTACAAGCACTACCCGGAAGAGCTGAAAAAGGTGGAGCGTCTGGCGGGGATCAGGCTTCTTTCGAGCGGCGTCATGCCCAGCGTGACCCCGGTCTGCTTCGGCACCATCTTTTCGGGCGCGTCGCCCCAAGTCCACGGCATCACCCAGTACGCCAAGCCGGTGCTGACGGTGGAGACCCTTTTCGACAGCGCCGCGGCGGCGGGGAAGAAGGCGGTCATCGTCTCGGTCAACACCTGCAGCATCGACATGATCTTCCGGAAGCGGAAGATCGAGTACATCTCCACCCGGACCGATGCCTCCAGCCGGGACTTCGCGGAAAAGCTCCTGCGCTGGTACGACTACGATCTCATCGTCTGCTACAGCACGGATTACGACCATCTGTCGCACCACACCGGCTGTGATTCGGAAGAATCGGTGACGGCGCTCAAGACCTGCGTCCGTTACTTCGAGGACTTCGCGCGGCTCACCGACGAGATCTGGGGCAAGTACAACCGGACCCTCATCTGGGCTCCCGACCACGGGAACCACCCCGTCGATGAAAAATCCGGCACCCACGGCGCCAACGTGCCCGAGGACATGCTGGTGAACCACTTCTACCGGATCAAGGCCGGGGAGAAATAAGTTCCGGAAAGAAAAATCACTTCTTCGATTTGGACCCGGAGCAGACCAGCGTCACCTTGGCGCAGAAGTCTGCTCCGAGTTTTTTATTGATCTCGGAACGGATCTTTCCGGTGATGGGCTGGAGCTCCAGGATCAACGCGCTGTGGCTCACTTCCACATAGAGGTCGTCGCCCCGGAAAAATCCGGGAGAAACGTATCTGGCGAAGGCGGGGCCGATGACCTCGGGCCAGACGGCCTGAAGCTGAAGGAGCTTCACCGTTTCGGGCGTGGTCACCTCTTTCAGGACCGCCGGCAGCAGTTCCCCGATGGGCCGGGCCTGGGGCGTATGCTGGGGCGCGGCGAATTCGGTCACGGCGAAATCCCCGCCGTACCAGTCCGCGAGGAGCGAGTACCGCTCCCGGAGCCGCTTGAGTTCGCGCCAGGTGGCCACGGCCTCACCCCATGTTGAAGTTGACGCCGAAGGTCACCAGCGGCAGAATGAGTATATGCAGCACGACTTTGCCGACGGCGAGCCCTCCCCGCAGGGTGTAGATCAGCCCCGACCGGAATCCCCCGAGGGGGGCTCCGAGGGTCATCTTGATCAGCCCGTAGGGCAGGTATACCAGTTCGATCATGTCCTTGCCCACCCGGATCATCCCGCGGCCGAGATTCATGAGCCCGCGGATGACGTAGGGCTTGGCGGCCTGGGCCAGCTGAAGGGCGATGGGGGCCAGGATGGCGATGGTGATAGGATCGATGGCCTTGGCCTGCTGCATGGGCAGCAGCAGCAGGGCCAGAGCCAGAAACAAAATTTTGACTTCCCGTCTTGTCATGATCACTCGGTTCTTCTTTCAGGCATGATTTCCGCACACGGAACATGCAAACGCTCTAATATACCTTGAAAAGAGCGGAATGTCAAGTTTGATTTTTCGATTCGACGCCTTATATTGTGAAAAGAGGGGAATTCGATCCGAAAAACGTATTGCAAAAAAAGAGGAGACCTTTTCGTGAAAACGCTCTGTATCCTGCTGGCGGCGGCCGCCGTACTGCTTTTCGTCCGGCACCTGGCGGCCGGAAACACCTCGACTCAGGAGTTCGCTCCCGCCCGGTACGCGTTGCTGGAAGCCTCGGTCAACGTTTCTTCCGTGCTGAATTCCGGGGCGTTCGACCGGGGCGTCCAGAAAACCGTGCTGAAGATCGACACCCGCACGGGCCAGGTGTGGGTCCTGCAGCTGGCGGTGAACGGCGTGGGCGATCCCACGGTCTGCAGCGCCGTATGGGCCAGGGTCCAGGACCAGGGGACCTTTTACCGCAGCGGCCCGCCCTCGGGCAACTGAGACGGCTCTTCGGGCTCTTCGCGGCGGCCCGGTTTGCCGCAGATGCCGATGACGAATTCGCCCCGCCACTCCCGCTTCAGCGCGGCCAGCTCCGCCGCCCGGCCCCGGAGGATCTCTTCGTGGATCTTGGTGGCCTCGCGGATCACCGCGACAGCCGCGTCGGGCATGATTTCCGCAATGAGCTGAAGCGTGGCGGCGATGCGGAAGGGGGATTCGAAACAGAAGACGGTGTACCCGCATCCGGCGATCTCTTCGAAAAATTTCCGTTTCCGGCCGGATTTCACCGGGACGAAGTTCCAGAAGGCGAAGCGGTCCACGGGCAGCCCCGACGCGGTGACCGAAAAGGTCACGGCGGAAACGCCGGGAACGACCACCGGTTCCAGTCCGGCTTCCAGCGCCGCCCGCACGGGGAGGAATCCCGGATCCGCCACGGCGGGGGTCCCCGCATCGGAAACCAGCGCCACGTTGAGCCCCTCCCTGATGCGGGCGATGAGGTGTTCCACCTTGGCATGCTCGTTGAAGGCGTGGAAACTTTCCATTTTCTTGCGGATGTCGTACCGCTGGAGCAGCTGGGCCGTGCGCCGGGTGTCTTCGGCGGCGATCAGATCGCACTCCCGGAGCGTCCGGACCGCCCTGAAGGTCATGTCCTCCAGATTGCCGATGGGAGTGCTGACCAGATAAAGGTTACCGGCCATCGGTCGCAGGCGCCGTCGTCAGCACACTGTTGAGAGTGCCGAAGTCGTTGGGGTAGAAATTGGGGTTGGATTCATCGAGGAACCACTCGCCGTCGACCACGAACTTGTATTCGTATTCGCCCGGTCCGAGCGTGACGGACCCCCGGTAGACGTGCTCCTTCGGATCGTACTTCATGGGTGTCGTGGCGGGGTCCCAGTCGTTGAAGGAGCCCGCTACGCCCACGGTACGGCCCGGAGGCGTTTCCAGAGAGAAGACGACGGTCACCCGTCCCTCCTTGTCTGCCGGTTTGAGTTCGTACATTTTCAGGTTTTCCTGATTTCTTTTTAGAATTGCTGTCTTCCTAATATACACCCGGAAGGGCAAAAATACAAATTCTTTTCGCAAAAAAGGCTCCTTCGGCGTCGAAGCGCCGCCGCCGCCCTTGACATCGGCGGTGTGTCATGGTATATTATCCGCGACGGGTCTTCGAAAAAGGAACACGAGACATATGACGGGATTTTCGGCGCTTCTGGAAGAACAGCTGGCACAGGGGCTCATCTACGGCTGCGTGGTCATGATCGGCACCCCGGAAGAGGAGCTCTTCTTCCGCGCCGCCGGGACCGCGGACCGGAAGAGCGGAGTCCCCATGACCCGGGAAGCCCTCTTCGACATGGCCAGCGTCACCAAGGCGGTCTGCACCGCCACGCTCCTCGCCCGTCTCCACGCCGAAGGGCGCATCGACTACGACGCCCCCCTTACAGCCTGCCTGCCCGAATTCCGGGGCAAGGCGGCGGCGATCCCCACGCTCCGCGAGCTGGCCGCCCACTGTTCCGGCATCGGCAACGCCCGGCCCCACTACGATCCCGCCATGCTTCAGGGCTCCGAAGCCCTGATGGCGGCCCTGCACGAGATCCCCGTGCCGACCCTGCCGGGAACGGAGTACGTCTACAGCTGCGCCAACTACATCCTCCTGGGGCTGGTCATCGAAAAAATCACCGGGCAAGCGTTGGAACAACTTGCGCAAAAGGAGATCTTCGCCCCCGCCGGCATGGTCCGCTCCTCCTGGGGGATGCCCAGACCGGAGTTCCGGAACCGGACCGTTCATGAATATCTGCCCCGGGGGCCCATCGTTCCCGGCGAGGCCGCGGTGCCGCCCGAGGTGTGGCAGCTGCACCTGGCCGACGAACTCCCCAGCGACCCCACGGCCCGCTGGGCGCTGCCCCGCCGAATCGGCAACGCGGGGCTCTTTTCCTGCGCGGACGATCTGGCCCATTTCGCCCGATGGCTGCTGAAGAGGCCCTTCCCCGAAGAGACGATGCGGGAACTTTGCCGGAACTCCGCCCCCGCGGGGCTCCATCCCCGCTCCTGCGGCTGGGACCTGGAGCCGACTCACGTCTTTTCGGACTCCGCCATCCATCACACCGGGTGGAGCGGGCAGAGCTTCTGGATCGACTTCGAACGACCGCTTTTCGCGCTCGTTCTGACCAACCGTTCCGAGGAATATGCGCAAGCCAAAAGCGGCCGCCTGGAACTGATCCGGGCCGCCCTGAACGAAACGGCGAAATGAACATACCAACTTCGAATCAAGGAGAAACGCACGTGGAACAGATCATCATCAAAGAAAAAGCCGTTCCGGTCAAAGGCCGGTTCGACGTCATCGTCTGCGGGGGCGGCCCCGCCGGATTCGCGGCCGCCGTGGCCGCCGGCCGCCGGGGCGCTTCGACGCTCCTCATCGAATCGGGGCAGTGCTGCGGCGGCGTCTGGACCGCGGGCGCCATGCCCTGGTTCCTCGACCACCGGAACAAGACGGGGATCCTGGCGGAGCTCCGGGAGATCATCCTCAAGCGGGGCGGCATGCTCCATGTTTCGGGCTCCCTCTCCTGTCCTCCCGAAGAGTTGAAACTCATCCTCGAGGAACTTCTCCTCGAAGCCAACGTCCGGGTCCGTTACGGGACTCTCGTGACCGACGCCGTCACCTGCGGCCGGGAATTGACCGCCGTCATCACGGACTCCAAGTCGGGCCGGGAGGCGTGGCAGGCCGCGCGCTTCATCGACTGCACCGGAGACGGGGACCTGGGCGCGCTGGCCGGGTGCTCCTTCGATTTCGGCGGCCCCGACGGCAAGACCCAGCCCTCCTCGTTCATCGGTATCGTGGGCGGGCTCGATCCCGAGGCCGTCGCCGAGTTCCTGGCCCCCAACGGCGGCAAGCCCCGGCTCAAGACGCTGATGGAGTCCCACGGCATCTTCCCCAGCTACGGCATGCCCACCCTCTTCCACTTCGGCATGGGGGTCTTCGGACTCATGTCCAACCACGGCTACGGCGCCGACGCCCTCAGCGCCGATGTGCTCACGCGCCAGGTCATCGAGGGGCGGCGCGAAGTGCATACCCACGTGAACTTCCTGCGTTCGCTGGGCGGCATCTGGAAGGACATCGTCCTCGTCGCCACCTCGTCGAGTCTCGGGATCCGGGAAGGGCGGCGGCTCAAGGGCGCGGAACAGGTCACCACGGCCCACCTCTGCGCCGGAGGCCGCTGCGAAAGGCCGGTCTGCCGGGCCACCTTCTGCGTGGACATCCACTCCCCCGATCCGGGGAAGGGCAACGTCGTCGCCCGCGTGGACGCGCGAACGAAGCCCTACGACATCCCGTGGGGGGCGCTGGTCAGCGCTGAGCTGGACAATCTGCTCTTCGCGGGCCGGTGCATCAGCGGGGATTTCATTTCCCACTCCAGCTACCGGGTGACGGGGAACGCCGTCCCCATGGGCGAGGCCGCGGGCATCGGGGCCGCCGAGAGCGTGAAACGGCAATGCCGTCCCCTCGAGCTGACGGAGATCCCCTTTTTCAGCTCCGAAGAGTAGAAACGACTTGACTTTTGCCCGCATGTGTGGTATAATAGGTTCGGGCCGGAAGGTCCGGAAGTGAAAAACAAGCGTCGAGGTGCCCTATGAACAAGATTTTCCGCCGCAACACGCCGATCCCTTTCGGCAGTGACCCCAGTCTCGCCCCCTTTGCCTCCCGGATCGCCGCCAGAAAGCAGCGCGTGGAGGAGCTTCTCGCCAAACTTACGGGAAATGTCATCACCATCGCCGATTTCGCCACCGGCCACGAGTATTTCGGACTCCACCGCACACGGGAAAAGTGGATCTTCCGCGAGTGGGCCCCCAACGCCACCGCCATCACGCTGGTGGGGGATTTTTCCGACTGGCAGGTGCGTGACGAGTTCCGGCTCCAGGAGCTGGCCCACGGCGTCAAGGAGCTGGAGATCCCGGCGGGGAAACTCCGCCACGGCATGCACTACGCCATGCTGGTGGAGTGGCCGGGGGGCTCCGGTCTGCGGATCCCCGCCTACACCCGCAAGGTCAGCCAGGACCCGGAAACCAAACTTTTCACCGCCATGGTGTGGGAACCGGAAAAGCCCTACGTCTTCGAGAACCCCGCCCCGCCCCGGCCCGAGGCCGCGCTGATCTACGAGGCCCATCCGGGGATGGCGCTGGAAGAGGAAAAGATCGGCTCCTTCCGGGAGTTCCGGGAGCAGATCCTGCCCAAGGTGGTCGCGGGGGGTTACAACACGCTCCAGCTCATGGCGGTGGTGAACCACCCCTATTACGCCAGTTTCGGCTACCACGTGGCCAACTTCTTCGCCGTTTCCGACCGCTTCGGTACGCCGGAGGAGTTCAAGGAGCTGGTGGACTGCGCCCACGGCATGGGACTGCGGGTGATCATCGATCTGGTCCACTCCCACGCCGTCCGCAACGAAGCCGAAGGGCTGGCCCGCATCGACGGCAAGCTGGAAACCTACTTCCGGGAAGGCGCCCGGGGCATCCATCCCACCTGGGATTCCCTCTGTTTCGACTACGGCAAGATCGAAGTGCTCCAGCTCCTGCTTTCCAACTGCCGCTTCTTCCTCGACGAGTACCATGTGGACGGGTTCCGCTTCGACGGCATCACCAGCATGCTCTACCGTGACCACGGCCTCAACCGGGCCTTCGGCAACATGGAGGAGTATTTCGACGGCGGCGTGGACGAGGAGGCGCTGACCTACCTCACCTTGGCCAACATGGTCATCCACGAGGTCCGGCCCGACGCCTATACCATCGCCGAGGACGTGAGCGGGATGCCGGGGCTGGCTTCCCCTGTGAAGCAGGGCGGGGCCGGATTCGACTGCCGCCTGGCCATGGGCGTCACCGACTACTGGTTCAAACTTCTGGATCAGCGGGACGAGGAGTGGGACCTCTTCCAGCTCTACCACGAACTCACCAACCACCGCCGGGACGAACACACCGTCAGCTACGCCGAGTGTCACGATCAGGCGCTGGTGGGGGGGCGGACGATCTTCTTCACCATGACGGGGGCGGAGGTCTACTTCGCCATGCACCGGAATTCCAACAACGCCGTCATCAACCGGGCGGTCGCCTTGCACAAGATGATCCGTCTGGCCACGGCGGCCACGGGGGATGCGGGCTACCTGAACTTCATGGGCAACGAGTTCGGCCATCCGGAGTGGATCGACTTCCCCCGCGAAGGGAACAACTGGTCCTTCAAGCACGCCCGGCGGCAGTGGAGTCTGAGCGAGGACGACGGATTGCGGTTCAAATATCTGCTGGCCTTCGACCGGGCCATGCTGAAACTGGTGGGAAGCAAAGGCTTTTACGAGGCCGCGCCCCAGTGCGTCCGCATCGACCGCGAGGCGAAGATCCTGATCTTCGAGCGGGGCGGCTGGTGGTTTTTGTTCAACTTCAACAGCGCCTCTTCTTACGCGGGGTACACCTTCGAGGCTCTCCCGGGCGAATACGAGCTGGTGCTGAGCACCGACAACCGGGAGTTCGACGGCTTCGGCAACGTGGCCTTTCCCCAGCGCTTCTGGACGATCCGCCGCCCCGAAGGGACCAAACTCAGCGTCTACCTGCCCAGCCGCACGGCCCTCGTGCTCAAGCGCATCGAGCGTTGATCAGAGGCCGAGGGCGTCGAAGAGGGCTGCGGCCAGTTCGGTCTTGGGCCGGAGCGTGAAAGGGATGTTCTCGCCGTTCCGGCCCAGCAGGACGCAGGCGTTGGTGCTCTTGGCGAAGCCGTCGGAGATCTTGTTGGCCACGATCCAGTCCAGATTCTTTCTCCGGAGCTTTTCTCCGGCGTTGGCGATCAGATCTTCGGATTCGGCGGCGAAGCCCACCAGCAGCTGACCGGCCCGCTTCATGCCGCCCAGGCTTTGCAGGATATCCTCGGTGCGTTCGAATTCCAGCACCAGATTCCCCTCGCCCTTCTTCATCTTCCGCTCGAAAACCTTCACCGGGCGGTAATCCGCCACGGCGGCGCACATGATGCAGGCCCCGCAGCCGGGGAAGCGGCTTTCGAGGGCTTCGGCCATCTCCGCCGCAGTGATCACCCCGATGCGCTCCACCCCCTCCGGGGCGGGCAGGGCCGTCGGCCCGGAAACGAGGGTCACTTCGTGGCCCCGGCGGGCCCCTTCGGCGGCCAGGGCGTAGCCCATCCGCCCGCTGGAAGCGTTGCTGACGAACCGGACCGGATCGATGAACTCCCGGGTGGGCCCGGCGCTGACGAGGAGCTTCATGAAGCGGAACTTACTTGCGGCCGCCGCCGAAGAGCCGGAGCAGGAAGAGGAAGAGGTTGATGAAGTCCAGATAGAGCTGCAGCGCCCCCATGACGGCGTACTTTTTGGCGTCCGCCGCCGAGAAAGCCTCCTCTCCCGCCGCGATGGCCAGCAGTTTGATCTTCTGAACGTCCCAGGCGGTGAGGCCCACGAAGACCAGTACGCCGATCCAGCTGATGATGAGATCCGCGGTGCCGTTGTACCAGATCATGTTGACGATCGAGGCGATGATGAGCCCGATGAGCCCCATGGAGCAGAGACCGCCGATGCCGGAGAGATCCCGTTTGGTGGTGTAGCCGATGAGCCCCATGGCCCCGAAGGTGCCGCTGGCGGCGAAGAAGGCCTTGGCGAGAACGCCCACTTCGTAAGCCATGAAGATCCACGACAGCGTCACGCCGTTGAGCAGCGCGAAGACGATGAAAAGGACCGCCGCCGTGGCCGGATTCATCTTGCGCAGTCCGGCGGAAAGGGCGATGACCAGCACGATCTCGGCGATGGCGAGGAAAAGATAGGCTCCCCGGTATCTGAACACGAGGTCCGGGCACTGCGTTCCCAGAAACCACGAAACGCCGCCGGAAACGGCAAGCCCGGCGAACATCCAGCCGAAGACCCGGTTGATGAAGCTGTTCTGAGCCACGCCGCCGCGGACGAACACGGCCTCTTCCGCTCCGGCATTTTCCCCCGTACGGGTGTACTTGTCATCCTGATACATGATCTGCTCCTCTCCTTGATTTTGGTGGTGTCGGTCAAAGTTTCGGGAAGGTCTTGGGGGCGCCGCCGGCGCCGGGCAGGGCCGACTTGACCTCGGGCGTCTCGATGGCGCTCTTCCTGGCAGGGGCGGGCGCGATGGGTTCCTCGACGATCTCGAAATCCCCGGTCAGTTCCGCCTGTTTGAGTTCGATGAGTTCGTTGGAAAGCCGGTTCCCCCGGCGGATCTCCCCCAGCACCTCCGAGAGAGTCCCCTGAAGCTGTTTCAGCTGGGCGTTGATGGCCAGCTGCTGGGCGTCCAGATCGGCGGCCAGACTCTTCATTCTGGCGTAGAAGCGGGAAAGCTGCCCCACGAGGACCAGCAGGATGATGCATATCATCAGCGCGACGAACCAGAACGACATCGATGATATTTCTTGTCCGAACATTTCAAAATCCCTTTCCTTGACAAATTTGCGGCGGACCGGGGTCCCCCGGTCCCGAGCTGTTCATTTGAAAATATAGCATAAAACGGGCAAAAGTCAAGTCTCATACGGCAGGCGGAGAGGTGTTTCCTGCCGAAATGCCCCGCAAACGGCCGGAAAGGGAGCACTCCGGGAAAAAGAAATTCCCGATGTTTTTTCGTTTCGAACGGAAAAACGGGTTGACTTTTCCGCATTTGGTGCTATATTTTCCAACGGAAAAACGGGGAAGACCCGCACCGGCCGAAGTCCGGTTATTTTGCGATTTTCATGGGACGACAAGGGTCTCCGCGGCAGAAAGGGTGTCGCGGCAAACGAACGCGACGGCGGACCGTGCCGGTCAGATTCTGAGGAAAACATATCGATGGTATCCGAGCCGGAAAGCAAATTGCCCGAAAAGAGAGTCCGGATAGGGGGTATCTGGCGCATTCTCATGCTGGTCCTCGCGGACGGACTGTGCGTCTTTTCCTGCGCCTGGTGTGTGCTGCGGGCATACAAGGCCGCCGGGCTGGGGCACTACGAGATGAGCCAGTACCTGAAGCTGCTGCCCTTCTGCGGTGTGCTGATCATCTGCAACGCCCTTTTCCGCTGCTACCAGGGGAGCATCCTCTACCCCGGCGCGGGACTGAACAAGATCGAGGAGATCAGACGGCTGGCGGGCTCCGCGGCCATCACCTTCCTGCTGCTGCTGGGGACCCTCACCTACGCCCACCAGGCCCAGACCTACTCCCGGTTCTGTCTTTTCGTCAGCGTGTGTCTCATCTGCGTGGTGCTGCCCATCGTGCGGGCCCTTCTGCGCCACCTGCTGAAATGGATCGACGTGGGCCAGACGGACATCCTCATCGCCGGGACCAACCGCAACGGGGCCCGGGTGGCCCTCGAATTCCAGAGCGACTCCTATTACGGGTTCCGCGTGGTGGGTTTTCTCGACGAGCAGCCCGTCAAACCGGGGACCACCGTTTCGAACGTCCCCGTTCTGGGCACCCTGGACGATGCGGAACGCGTCGCGAAACAGCTGAAGGTGCAGTATCTGGTCTGCTGTCTTTCCGTCTCGGAGTTTTCCCGGCGCTACCAGGATTTTTCGCAGTATTTCAAACACATCACCTTCGTCCCGGCGGGGCAGATTTTCCCCATCTCGTGGCTGACACCGATCTCCATCGGCGTCTACAGCGGGTTCGAGATCCGGAACAAGCTGCTCCAGCCGATCCCCCGGCTGCTGAAGAGCTTCGTCGAACTTATCCTGGCTCTGGCGGCGATCATCGTCCTTCTGCCCGTATTCCTCGTGCTGGCGGCGGTGATCAAGTTCACCTCGCCGGGGCCCGTCTTCTACGGTTCGATCCGGCTGGGACTGGGCGGAAAGAAGATCACCGTGTGGAAGTTCCGCTCCATGTACGAGGATGCCGACAAGCGGCTCGAGGATCTCTTTGCCCGGCGACCGGAACTCAAGGCCGAGTGGATCCGGACCCGCAAGCTGAAGGAGGATCCCCGGATCACCCCCGTGGGCCATTTCCTGCGCAAGACCTCGCTGGATGAACTTCCCCAGTTCTGGAACGTGCTCACCGGGTCCATGTCCCTCATCGGCCCCCGGCCCATCGTGGACGATGAGGTGCGTTACTACGGCGGCTACTACGAAATGCGCAAGCGGGTCAAGCCCGGCATCACGGGGCTGTGGCAGATCTCCGGCCGCAGCGACGCCGATTATCCCTCCCGCGTGAGGCTCGACGCCTATTATATCATGAACTGGTCCATCTGGATGGACTACTATATTTTCTTCAAGACCGTCTACACGGTCCTGATGTGCAAAGGGGCCAGGTGACCCCCGAGCATGAACTTCTCTTCCGCGCCGCGGAAAACGACCACAGGAGCACTGCCATGAAAGCCGTCATCATCGGAAAAGACCGGAAACTCCAACTTGCCTGCGTTCCCTCCCCGGAACCAGGACCGGACCAAGTCCTCATCGACATCCGCGCGGCGGGGGTCAACCGGGCCGACCTGCTTCAGGTGGATGGGAAATATCCTCCGCCTCCCGGCTGGCCCGACTGGCCGGGACTGGAGTGCGCCGGCGTCGTGGCCGAAGCCCCGGCGGGAAGCCGGTTCCGCAAGGGCGACAAAGTGTGCGCTCTGCTGGGCGGCGGCGGCTACGCCGAACAGGTCGCCGTGCCCGAAATGCTGGTCATGCCGCTTCCGGAGAACTGCTCCTTCGCGGAAGGGGCGGCCCTGCCCGAAGTTTTCGCCACGGCCTACCTCAACCTTACCGAAGTCGGCCGCCTCCGCGCCGGGGAGACCCTGTTCATGCAGGCCGGCGCCAGCGGTCTCGGACTGGCCGTGATCCAGCTGGCCAAACAGCTGGGCGCCAAGGTGGTGACGACTGTCGGCAGCGAGGCCAAGGCCGAAGCCGTCCGGGCGGCGGGGGCCGATGTGGTCATCGACCGCAAGCGGGAAAACGTTCCCGAAGCCCTGAAGCGCTGCAAGCCCGATGTGGCCATCGACTGCGTCGGCGGTCCTCTGCTGGAGTCCTGCCTCGAAGCCATGAACCGGGGCGGCCGCTGGATCATCATCGCCACGCTGGGCGGGCCGGAAGTCAGCGTTTCCCTGCGGACCTTCATGCAGCTCCACGTCTCCCTCATCGGCAGCACCCTGAGAAGCCGGACCAACGAACAGAAGGGGGAGATCCTGCGTCAGCTCGAGGGCCGGGTGTGGCCGCTCATCGCCGCCGGGAAGGTCCGTCCTTCGATCCACCAAGTCCTCCCGCTGGAAGAGGCCGAAGCGGCCCACGCGATCCTGCGGGAGCAGGCCAACATCGGCAAGGTCATCCTCACCCTGCCCGAAGGCAACTGTTGAAGTTCCCCCCGCTCGTTCGAGGCGGGAAGGGAGGATGGAGCTCCCTCAAATGGCCACGGGGGCGACTCTTTTGACCGGGGGGGGGAACTTGAACTCCATGGTTTTGGAGCGCAGTGTCATTTCCTGAAAATCGTACCGGCGCAGGTTCCGGGGCGCGTATTCGATGACGAACCGGTCGCCGGGCCGGAGTTTTTCCTCCGGGATCCAGCAGCTGACGGTGAGGAACGTCCCTTCCCCCGGAAGCAGCGTGACGATGCGGAACGATTCCCGCGGCAGGATCAGGGGGAAGGGGGCCTTTTCCTCCCGGAACTTCATGCTGATCAGGCGGTGGCTCAGCTTGAGGACGAAAAGATTGCTTTCCGGCTCGGGCTGGAAGGCGATCGAATTGAATCCCGTGGCCAGCTTCACCGTGTTGACGCCCGTGTTTCTGAGGATGAACGAGGCGGAGTACCCCAATTCCGTGACCCGCTCTCCGGGAGCGCCGGGGGCCGTCGGCTTCGTCCGCACCCGGCGGCCCAACAGTTTCAGCTCCGGAGTCAGCAGGGCCACCTCACCCGCGGAAAGAACGAAAGCCCCGGTCAGGGCCAGAAACAAAAACAGAAATCTCATTTTTTCCCTCCATTTCCGAAAATATCGGCCAACGCCGCCAGATCCGCTCCCGCGAGACGGAGATTGGCCGCCGTGTTTTCCATGGCCTCGGCCAGAGAGATGGCCCCGGGCGAGATGGAAAAGACGCCCGAAAAAACCTTTTCGAGGGCCGGGATATCTCCCCTCACCGCTCCGGAAACCAGCACGGCGGGCACGTGTGCTTCGGCCGCACGGGCGGCCACGACGGCGCAGAGTTTGCCGCAGAGGGTCTGTTCGTCGGAACAGCCTTCCCCCGTGATGACCAGAGCGGCCCCCGGCAAAGCTCCGGGCAGACCGGAACTGTCGATGACCAGTTTCGCTCCGGAACCGATCTCCGCCCCGAGCACCGTGCGGAGCATGAAGCCAGTGCCCCCCGCCGCTCCCCCGCCGGGGAGGCCGGGATCGCCGCCGCAGAGTTCCGCCCAGGCCCGCAGGCCGTTTTCCAGCATGGGGACCGTTTGCGGCGTCGCCCCCTTCTGGGGCCCGAAGACGGCGGCGGCTCCGGCAGGTCCCGTCAGGGGATTGGTCACGTCGCAGGCCACCCGGATCCGGCAGGCCTTCAGCCGGGAATCCAGCCCGGAAAAGTCCGCTCGAGCGATTTTTTCCAGATCGCCGCCGCCCGCGCCGGGAGGGAGTTCTTTCCCTTCGCGGTCGAAGAAGCGCGCCCCCAGAGCCTGCAGCATCCCCGCCCCGCCGTCCACCGTGGCGGAGCCGCCGATGCCCATGAGGATGGTGCGGCATCCCCGGTCCAGCAGATGCTTCATCACCTCCCCCGTTCCGTAGGTGGTGGTCCTGAAGGGATCGAGCTCCTCCTTTTTCAGGAGTTCGATGCCCGAGGCGGCGGCAAGCTCCATGATTCCCGTTCGGCCGTCCCCCGCCAGACCGCAGTTGCAGACGACCGGCCGCATGAGGGGGTCGCGGGCGACCAGTTCGAGAAAGCGCCCTCCCGTGGAACGGACCAGCGCCTCGCAGGTCCCTTCGCCGCCGTCGGCCAGGGGGAAAAGGAGCACTTCGTCCTGCGGACGGCGCGAAGCCCATCCGTCGCGCAGGGCGGCGCACACCGCCGGGGAGCGCAGAGCGCCCTTGAAGGAATCGGGAGCGATGACGATCTTCATGTTTTCACGCCTTGTTTTTTTATTTCCCGTTAATTTAGCACGGCGCGGGAGCGATTTCAAGAGCGTCATTTGAAAAAAACGGGAAACGGGTGTATATTATGCGAAATCACTACGTTAAAACAGGAGATGCCAGAGAATGTACAATGCTTCCGACCTCAAGAAGGGCCTCAAGATCGAGATCGACGGCGCGCCGTGGATCATCACCGAATTCGAATTCTGCAAGCCGGGCAAGGGGACTGCCCTCTACCGCTGCAAGATGAAAAACATGATCACCGGAGCCGGCATGGAAAAAACCTACCGTCCCACCGACAAGATCGACAAGCCCGACCTCGAAGAACGGGAAATGATCTACGGCTACTATGACGGTCACCACTACGTCTTCAGCGATCCCAACACCTACGAGGAGTTCCCCGTTTCCGAGGAGACCCTGGGCGACAGCAGGTACTTCCTCATCGAAGAAGCCACCTGCAATTTCGTGCTCTTCAACGGCGAGCCCATCGAGATCACGCTGCCCACCTTCATCGAGAAGGAGATCACCGAGACCGAGCCCGGCGCCCGCGGCGACACCGCCACCAACGTGATGAAGCCCGCCAAGATCGACAACGGCTTCGAGATCCAGGTGCCCCTCTTCATCAATCAGGGCGACGTGATCCGCATCGACACCCGCACGGGGACCTACGCGGAACGGGTCAGCAAAGCCTGAGCCGATGAAAGAAAAAAGACTCCTGCTTGCGCACCGTTCGGAATTTTTCCGCGCCGTGCGCAATTTTTTTTATGACGCGGGCTTCATCGAGGTGGAGACCCCGGTGAAGATTCACGCCCCCGCGCCCGAGGAGTACATCGAATCGGTGCGGAGCGAGGGGGATTTTCTGCGCACTTCTCCGGAATTGGCCATGAAAGTGCTTCTTTCGGAAGGGTGCGAAAGGATCTTCCAGATCGGCAGCTGCTTCCGGGCCAATGAGATGGGCCGGAAACACCTGGAGGAGTTCACCATGCTGGAGTTCTACGCCGCGGGGTGGAACTACCGGGAACTTGCGGAATTCACCGCCGCCATGCTCGAAAGCGCCTCCGGAAACGATCCCCTCTTCGCGGATTTCGAATTCGTCACCGTGGACGAGGCGTACCGCCGTTACGCGGGCGTGTCGGCCTTCGACGCCGACCGGGACGACACCTTCGACGAACTGATGGTGACGAAAGTCGAGCCCGAACTGGGCCGGGACAAGCTCACCTTTCTCACGGACTATCCCGCCAGCCGGGCTTCGCTGGCCCGGCTTTCCGCCGCGAATCCCGCCGTGGCCGAAAGATGGGAACTTTACCGGAACGGCCTGGAACTCGGCAACGCCTTCGGCGAGCTGACCGACCCGGCGGAACAGCGGAAACGCTTCGCCGCCGCCAACGCCTTCAGGGCGGCCCACGGCATGCACCCCTATCCGGAGCCGACGGCCTTTTACCGGGCGCTGGACCGGGGACTGCCCCAAAGTTCCGGTTGCGCCATCGGCATGGACCGGCTGCTCATGCTCCTTTGCGGCGCGGAAGATATCCGGCAGGTCCGGGCGTAGCCGCCCCCCTTTCCCGTCCGGGAGATCCTCGCGGGAAAGAAAAAATCAGAAGCGCCAGATCTCTTCCGCCGCCCGGTGCCCGGCGCTGCGGCCGCTGCCGCCTTCCCGAAGCAGATCGGTCATGCGCTTCATGCCGTCGATGGCGGCCTGCCGCCTGTCGCCGCCGGGCAGGATGGATTCCAGCGCGGGAAGCAGATTGCAGGCCTTGAACCCGAACTGCAGGAACTCCGGAAAAACCGGGGTCCCGGTGATGATGTTCGGCATGGCGATGAATCCCCGGAAGGGGCGGAAGTACGGCCAGATGAGCAGGTAATTCAGCGTCCCGAACCGGTAGCCCGCCACAAGGGGAAGCCCCATCACGGCGCTTTCCACCGTGACCGTGCCGCAGACGGCGATGCCCGTGCCGGCCAGCTGCTGGCAGACGTTGGTGTCCCCCACCGAAACGACGATATCCGGCAGACCCGGCTGTTTGAGGCGGAATTGCCGGATCGTTTCCCGGCACTGGGCGGCGATTTTTTCCCTGGGCGCGGAAAGGCGGAACTTGAGTTCGGGGTGCCGGCGGTGAAGCTCCAGCGCCGTTTCGAGGATATGGGAGAACATCCGGCTGATCTCTCCCTTGCGGCTGCCCGGCAGCAGCAGCACCAGATCGGGATCCCGGCGGATCGACGGATCCTTCTTCGACTCGAGGATGTCGATGAGGGGGTGCCCCGTGAAGACCGTCCGGAGCCTCCGGGCCCCGAAGTACTCCACCTCGAAGGGGAAGATCACCAGCACCTTGGCGCAGATCTTCCTCAGTATGGGGATCCGCCACTTTCCCCAGATCCACAGGTGGGGCGCGATGTACCAGACCACCCGGATCCCGGAAAAGTACATGGCCAGGCCGAAGAGGAGGTTGAATCCGGGATAGTCGATGAGGACCACCGTGTCGGGCCGCTCCCGCCGGGCCGCTTTCACCAGGTGGAAATAGATGGCGATGAACTTGAAGAGCAGCTTCAGCACTTCGATGATGCCCATGACCCCCAGTTCGGTGGAGTCCACCTTGACGGGGATCCCGGCGGCCATCATGGCCTTGCCGCCCATGCCGGAAAGCTCCAGCTCCTCGCCCTGCTCCGCAGCCAGGCGGCGCAGGGCGTCGGCCAGCCGGGCCCCGTACATGTCACCGGAACTTTCTCCGGCCAGGATCCAGATCCTTCTCACTTGAGGCCGCAGCCCTTGCGGTGGATCCGGAACGCCCGGGAAATGAGTTCGTAGTCCGCTTCGTTCATTTCACCGTAACGCACCGGCATGAAGAAGCGGTACTGACGGATCAGCTTGCCGTTGTAGACGGTGGGGATCCCCAGCTTCATCTGCTCGGCGAGAAGTTCGGTCGGACGGTCCTTGACGCAGAACTCGAACTGGCCGTCGGTGTCGATGAGGGTATGGGGCATGGTGACGCCGTAGACTTCGGCCCGGTGCTTCATGGCCCGCAGGGGCGAAAGCCGGCTGTGGTACATGTCCGCGAGCCGCACCATGTCGCTGGTATCCGCCAGATAGGGATTGGCGACGAAGGTGCTGACGCAGACCTCCTTCTTGGTCTTCTTGGCCTCGTCGTAGAGGACGTCGAGAAAACGTTTCTGCAGTTCCAGCCCCCAGAGGCCGTCGTGGTTCTTCAGTCCCGGCCCCACGGGGAGTCCCAGAAGTCCGTCCATTTTCACGCCGTCGGCATTGAGCCCGTCGGGCCCGTCCGAGAAGTAACGGCGGATCATTTCGCGGAACCTTGTTTCGTATTTGGGATTGGTGATGTCGCAGCAGACCACCTTGCCGTCGCGGGTGACGGCTTCATCCGCGGGGACATTGTCGTTGTTCCACGCCGCGGTCCAGAGGAAGACCCGGATCCCGCGTTCGTGGCATCTTTCGATCCAGCCCCGCATGTCGGGGAATTTTTCCGTATCCGGATCGGCGTCGTTGAGGTTGAGCTGCCACTTGTCGTCCAGGATCAGGATCCCCGGTTTGCAGTCGTGGTCGATGAGAGCCCCCAGCCACTCCTCCACCAGCTCTTCGGTGCAGAATTCCCGGGCCGGCGGACGGTTGCAGTTGATGTAGTTGCTCCGGTCCATCATGGAGGCGGCGCACTGGTCGTGCCAGGTGCAGTAGATGGGGCTGCGCCACCAGTTCTGGATCCGCCGCCGATGGGGCTTCGGCAGGGCGCCCCGGCGGTAGCACTGTTCCAGATAGGCGGGCAGGATCCCGTCGAAGCTGTCGCAGAAGCAGAAGATCAGACTGGGCGTCCGCCAGGCGCCGGAAACCTCTTTCTTGCCGAAGTACTCCAAGGCGAAGCCGCCCCCCTTGCTCTGGTCGCCGCCGTAGAGGGTCGCGGGCATCAGCGCCTTGGGGTTCCAGCGGAAGTCGTCCCAGGTGTTTTCGCCGGGGAGCGCCGCGGCTCCCGCCACCAGATAGCGGCGTTCGGTCCGGTCCCGCAGGGCCACGCAGGGGCAGCAGCTGGCCAGCGCCTGCCCGCCCACGGCCCCGGAAAGGTCGTCGCCGTTGGAAATGGAGAAGCTGTCCACCGGGTGGTAGAAGATCTTGCCGTAGAAATTCGGAGCGGTGTTCACCACTTCGTCGCACTCTCCGGCAAAGCCGTATTCCACGCTTCCGGCGCAGGCCCGGCAGAAGCGCACATCCTCCACCGCGCCGTTCCCTTCCACCTCGAAATAGAGTTCCAGGGAGTCTTCGCGGCAGATGAGGAAGGTCCGTTTTTCCCGCCACAGGATGGATTTTTCACTGCGGCTGAAGGTCACGCTCCCGTCGGGGTTTTCCTTGCCCTGCCATTTGCCGAAGGCGGCCCCTTCGTCGCCTTTCCTGACGCCGTTGACGCTTCCGCCGGGGAAGAACCAGTACTCCTGATCGGATTTCCTCAGACTGAGCCGGGCCGCTTCCACATCCTCGTAAAGGTCGAGTTTGTAATTTCCGGCTCCGATATGGAAGATCGAATCCGATGTCTTGCCAAATTTCATCTCTTCACCTCGCAGTTGATTGTTTGTTCACTGTCATATTCGGGCACACCGCCGGCGCAGGGCGCAGTCGGCCAGCACCAGCGCCGTCATGGCCTCCACCACCGGAACGACCCGGGGAACGATGCAGACATCGTGGCGGCCTTTGATGGCAAATTCGTGGAGTTGCCCGTCGACGCCGGGCATCATCTGGGGCCGGGGGATGGAAGGGGTGGGCTTCACCGCCGCCTGAAAGCGGATCTCCGTTCCGTCCGAAATGCCGCCCCGGATCCCCCCTGCGGCATCGGGAGAAGCGTTGTTGACGGACCCGGCGAGACGCGCCGCTTCGAAGCCCGCCCCCACCGCGAAAGCCTTGACGGCGCCGATGGAAAGGATGGCGTGAGCGAGCAGCGCATCCAGCTTGTCGAAGACCGGTTCCCCCCAGCCCGCGGGGACGCCCGAAACGCGGCACTCCACCACACCGCCGCAGCTGTCCTGCTCCCGGCGGCACGATTCCATGCGTTCGAGCATCTTTGCGGCGCTCCGGCTGTCGGGGACGCGCAAGGAATTTTCCGCCATTTCGCCGAAGTCGCATTTTTCGATCCCGACCCCGCCGATCTCGACGGGGAACGCCCTTACGGCCAGTTCCGGGACGAGTTTTTTGAGGAGCATTTTGGCGAAGGCCCCCGCGGCCACCCGGCAGGCGGTCTCCCGCCCCGAGGAGCGGCCGCCGCCCCGGTAGTCCCGGAATCCGTACTTGGCGTGAAAGCCCCAGTCCGCATGGCCGGGCCGGAAAAGATCCTTGAGTTCCGAATAATCCGATGAATGGTGGTCGGCGTTCCTGATGAGCACGGCGATGGGGGTCCCGGTGCTCCGATTCTCGAAGACGCCCGAGAGGATCTCCGCATGGTCGGCTTCGTTTCTGGCGGTGGAGCCGGGCGTTCCTCCGCCGGGACGCCGCCGGTCCAGTTCCGCCTGAAGGAAGGAGGCGTCGATCTCCACCCCCGCGGGCATCCCGTCGATCACCGCGCCGATGGCTGGGCCGTGGGACTCGCCGAAAGTGGTCACCTTGAATATTTTGCCGAAACTGTTGTCGCTCATTGCCCTATGATTCCTTTTTCCTGAAGCAGCCGCCGCAAATGCCGCACATTTTCCGCCGCCGGACCGGGCCCCGGCACGAAGCGCACGTCGCAGAGCCGGGCGAAGAGGGCCCGCCGCGCCCGGTTCCGTTCGCCGAATTCCTTCCGGGGATCCGGCGAATCCGCAAGAAAGGGGGGCAGCCCCCGGCGCAGGACGCGCCGGAAAGCGGTCTCCTCGTCCGTGTCGCACCAGATCAGCGTCCCCAGCTCCCGGACCAGGGCCGCGTTCTCCTCCTTTTCCAGCGCGCCGCCCCCCAGGGAGATGACCTGCGGCGACTCCCCGGAAAGGGTTTTCAGGATCTCCGTTTCCCGGAGCCTGAAGGCCGCTTCGCCCGCCTCCCGGAAGAAGGTCCGCACCGGGACGCCGAGGGCCTGCTCCAGCAGTTCATCGGTATCGCGGAAGGGGACGCCCAGAAGCGCCGCCAGGCCCCGGCCCAGAGTGCTTTTGCCGCAGTGCTTGATGCCGCATAGGATCAGTGCGCTCCCCATCGAGCCCCCCTTCAGCGCCGAGACCGGAAGATCAAAGGATCGAATCCGGGCGGACGATCTGGGTCCCGATGCCCGTATCGGTGAAAATTTCGAGGAGCAGCGAATGACGCCTGCGGCCGTCGATCATATGGACCTTGTTGATGCCGGAGTTCAGCGCCGACACGCAGCTGGCGATCTTGGGCAGCATGCCGCCGGAAATGATCCCCTTGGAAATGAGGCCGTCGATCTCGTCGGTCCGGATCGTTTCGATGACCGAACTTTCATCTTCCCGGTCGGCGAGGATCCCCGGCACGTCGCTCATGAAGACCAACTTGCGCGCGTGGATGGCTTCGGCGATCTTGCACCCCGCCACGTCGGCGTTGATGTTGTAGACCTGCCCGTCCAGCCCCATGCCCAGGGGCGTGAGGATGGGCGTGAACCCCTTGGCCAGCGCGTCCATGATGGCGGCCACGTCCACCCCGGCCACCTCGCCCACGAAGCCCACATCCTCCTGCTTCCCGGTGACGGGATCGGTGGACATGGTCCTTCTGGCCTTGAGCACCTGTTTGCCGCTGACGCCGCAGACGGGCCCGCCGAACTCCTTGCCCAGTTCCACCAGATGGGCGTTGACCTTGTGGAGCACTTCGTCCACCACGCCGATGGTCTTTTCGCAGGTGTAGCGCAGGCCGTTGACGAACCTGACCGGGATCCCCTGCCGCTTGAGCTCCGCCGAAATGGCCTTGCCGCCCCCGTGGACCACCACGGGCCGGATCCCGATGGCTTCGAGCATGACGATGTCGCGCATGGTGTTCCGGACCAGTTCCTCGTCTTCCATGGCGCTGCCGCCGAACTTCACCACCATGATGGAACTGCGGAATTTCTGGATATAGGGGAGTGCTTCGACCAGCACATCGGCCTTGTCGGTGACTTGCATTGCGGGGTCCTCCTTTGATTGGACAAGTGTTCCTCTCTATAAGATAGCACCGGAACGGCCCCTTGTCAACCTCCCAGAACGAAAGGGCGGGGGATTTTCCTCACGGAGTGGTGGAGGCCACGTTCTTCCCGCGGGTGTCGCGGAGACGGCAGGCGCTGATGAGCGTGCCGAAACTGAGCAGGAAAAAGAGGCCGAAAACCGCCAGATAGGAGTTGTTGGTGTAGACCAGCGTGTTCCCGACCCGCTCCGGGACGAAGAAGTCCAGCAGCAGCCCCGTGGCGTTCCCCAGCAGCGCCACGGCCAGATAGGCGATGCCGTTGCTCAAACTGACGACGGTCCCCATGGTCTCGGGGGTGTTGGTGTCCTTCATGGTGGGGACGACGATGGTCCCCTGATTGGCGAACCAGGCCACGGCGCAGAGCAGCACCGGAATGAAGGGATTGTTCCGCCAGTCGCACAGGAGCGAAAGGAGGATGAAGCCGTAGGAAAAGAGGGCCACGCCGCCCGAGATCACCAGAAAGATCTTGCGCCGGTTGCCGCACCACCGGCTGATGAGGGCCATGCAGAAGGCGCTGACCGAGGCGAGGACGCCGAAGACGGTCATGGTCCAGGCGGCCCCCGTGACCGACATCTTGCAGAAGTCTTCGAGGAACTTCTTGCCGATGACCGTGTGGATGCAGTAATAGGTGCCGAAACTGCATGCCGAGTAGAGGAAGATGCTCCGGTTGTGTCTCTTTTTCAGGAGCTCACCGAAGATCCGGAACGAGAAGGGGGCGTGGGTGACCGGGGGCAGACGCACGGCGTGACGGGAAAGCAGAAAGAGCAGATAGCTCGCCACGGTGGCTCCGGCGATGACCGCCATGGCGGTCCGCCACGACAGGGCCTTGACCATGTAGACAAGAGGCGCGGTCCCCACGATGCCTCCGGCGTAGCCCCACAGCAGGAAGAATCCCAGCAGAACGGGGAAATTCTTCGGGAACCGGAAGGCCAGGATCTTGACCAGACTTAAGTAGATGGCGCTGGCCCCCATCCCCACCAGCAGGCGGCTGAAGTAGAGCATGGGGAGCGCGGTGCAGAAGGGGAAGAGCACCGACCCGAGACAGAAGAGGAGCGCTCCGAAGGTGATGACCCGTTCGCCGCCGTAGCGGTCGTCCAGAAGTCCCACGACCAGCTGGCCCGCGGCGTAGACGTACATGAACATGGAGCCCAGAGCCGTGATGTACTTCGCCCCGGCGTTCAGGTCGTGCTGGAGTTCGTCGAAGATGGAACCGGGGATCGCCACCCGCTGCAGATTGGCGAAAAAGTAGATCACCACCCCCATGGTGAGCATGAAGTAGACCTTCAGATGGGTGGATCGTTTCGACATGATCTACAGCCCCAGGATCATTTTGACGGCGGCGACCACCACCAGCACCATGACGATGTTTTCGAAGAGCTTCTGGGGCAGACGCTTGAAGAGCACGATGCCGAGAAATCCCCCGGCGACGAGAAGCGGGATCATCCACAGATCGGCGAGGAGCACTTCACGGGTGATGCGCCCCTGATACCAGAACATGGGCACCTTGATCCAGTTGACGATGAGGAAGAGCCAGGCCCCGCTGCCCATGTACTGCTCCTTGGGGAGCTTCATGGAAAGGAGGTAGATGGCGGAAACGGGCCCCGCCGCGTTGGCCAGCATGGTGGTGCTGCCCATGAGGGAGCCGTAAAAAGCCGAGGGGATGATGCCGGAGGGGATCTTTTCCGGATCCAGGCGCTTGCGGATGAAATTCAGGATCAGCAGTCCGATGACGATCCAGCCGATGAGGAGTTTCATGGCGGCGTTGTTTTCCGGAGGGATGTACCCCAGGATCCACCAGCCGATGCCGAGACCCAGCAGCGACCAGGGGAGCAAACGCAGGATGATCCGCCAGTCGGCGCTGCGCCTGAAGTAGATGACGGCCATGATGTCGGCCCAGGCCAGCATCAAAAGCTGCATGCCCGTCGAGAGCCTCGAATCGAAGGTGTCCGCCAGCAGCACCACGGGGAGGATGCCGATCCCCGGCAAGGCGGTCTTGTTGACGCCGATGAGCAGTGCGCACACGCACAATATGACGATCTGGTAAGTGGAGAACTGAGAAATGACTTCGAGCATTTTTCACACCGGAACTTCAAGAAAAAGCGGCGGGACGCACCCGGTCGATGCCGGGAGCCCCGCCGCAGGGGAAGAGTTCGATCTCAAAGGGACCTGCCGGTGAGCATCCGGAATGCTTCCAGATACTTTCCGGTGGTCTTCCGCACCACTTCGGCGGGAAGTTCGGGGCCGGGGGCCTGCTTGTTCCAGTCCAGCGTTTCCAGATAGTCCCGGACGAACTGCTTGTCCAGACTCACGGGGCTGCCCCCCACCTTGTACTCCGAAGCCAGCCAGAAGCGGCTGGAGTCGGGGGTGAGCACCTCGTCCACCAGGGAAACCTTGCCGTCGATGATGCCGAATTCGAACTTGGTGTCGGCGACGATGATCCCTTTGGCAGCCGCATAGTCACGAGCCGTCGAGTAGACTTTGAGGGAAAGATCCCGGATCGCGGTCGCATTCTCGACACCTGCGATCTTCACCACGCCGTCGAAATCCACTGGCATGTCGTGGTCGCCCACGGCGGCCTTGGTGGTGGGGGTGAAGAGCACTTCGTCGAGCTTTTCCGCCTGCTTGTAGCCCGGCCGCAGGGTGATGCCGCAGACTTTTCCGCACTTCTGGTAATCCTTCCAGCCGCTGCCCACCAGGTAGCCCCGGACGACGCATTCGACGGGGATCACCTGCGCCTTGCGGACGATGAGGGAACGGCCCTGCAGATCCTTGGCGTAAGGCTTCAACTCGGGCCGCACGGTCACGTCGGCGCTGATGAGATGATTGGGCACGTCTTTCAGCAGATCGAACCAGAAGAGGGAAATCTGGGTCAGGACTTCGCCTTTGCGGGGCACCCCGCAGGGCAGGACCACGTCGAAGGCGCTGAGCCGGTCGGTGGCCACGAAGAGCAGCGCGTCGCCCAGATCGTAGACGTCACGGACCTTGCCGCGGTTGAGGAGGGGGATCCCCGGGAGCGCGGTCTCGATCAGCGCTCCAGCTGCATCGTAACGCATGATGGAACTTCAGGCGTTGACGGCGGTGATCTCGACGCGGGAATACTGCTGGCGATGGCCGTGGGTGCGGCGATAGCCTTTGCGGCGTTTCATCTTGAAGGCGACGACTTTCTTCGCCTTGATGACTTCGAGGACCTTGCCGGTGACCTTGGCGCCGTCGACGAGGGGAGCGCCGACGGTGAGCTTGCCGTCATCGGCTTCCACGGCGAGGACATCGAAACTCACTTCGGCTCCGTTTTCGACGGAAAGCTTTTCCACTTCGACGATGTCGCCGGCCTTGACTTTGAGCTGCTTGCCGCCGCTCTGGATGATAGCGTTCATTTTTTTGCTCCTGTTATTTGACTTAGCGGAATCTTCAAGACGCATAATATAGCACTTGTTCTTGTTTTTTGCAAGTGCAAACTGCGCAAATCCCTGAACTTTACCGGAAATTGCGGCCGAGCCGGAACATTTCCACATTGACTTCGTGGAGCTTTTCCGGGAAATTCGCTTTCAGCGCCGCGATGAAAATCTCCTCCGGCAGATCGATGTGCCGCGACAGGGCGCCCAGCATCATGGTGTTGAGGGCCTTGGGGTTCTTCAGCTGGTCCAGGGGCAGATCTTCGGGCGTGATGACCGCGCCGCCTGCGCGGAGAAGGGGCCGGACCACTTCGAGCTGGCCCGATTCGAGGACCGCCAGCACGTCGGCTTCTCCGGCGGGGACCATGGGGCTGGCCACTTCGTCCCCGTAGCGGACCTCGCTGGAAACGGAGCCGCCCCGCTGGCTCATGCCGTGGACTTCGCTTTTCTTGACGTCGAATCCGGCCTCGAAAAGGGCCTCGGCCAGGATGTCCGTGACCTTGAGCACGCCCTGTCCGCCCAGTCCGGCGACGATGATATTGCGGACTCCGCTCATTTTTTCACCTCGTAACTTTTTGCTTTGGCCGCCGCCAGGATGCAGGGACGGCGGGCGATGATCACGCTGATGTCGTTGGAACTCAGCCGTTCCTTCAGCAGCTCCTTGAATCTGTCGTTCTCGGCGGTGGTGTCGATGACGTCCACATGTTCCACGCCGATGCCCTCGACGATCTTTTCGAGGGAGACTGCGGGCGCGGGGGTGTGGTCCAGCTTTCTCCCCGTGGCGGGATTTTCCTGCAGACCCGTCATGGCGGTGGTCCGGTTGTCGAGGATGATCACCACGTGCCCCGTGGCGGGACGGTTGTAGACCATTTCCACGATCCCGTTGATGCCGGTGTGGAGGAACGTGGAGTCGCCGATGACGCTCACCACCTTGCGGGCTTCGGCCTCGGGCAGCATCTTGCGCAGGCCCAGCCCCACGGTGACGCTGGCGCCCATGCAGACGCAGCTGTGGATGGCGTTGAAGGGCGGCATGACGCCCAGGGTGTAACAGCCGATGTCGCCGGAAACGGTGCAGTCCAGATCCCGGAGCGCTTCGAAGGTCTTCCGGTGGGGACAGCCCACGCAGAGCTGGGGCGGCTTGCCCGGAGCGGGCGGCGGTTCGGGGGTGGTGTCTCCGGCGAGGAGTTTCCGGACCCGGCCCACGTTGAGTTCACCGAAACGGAACTCTTCGGCTTTGCCCTCCACGGGGATCCCCATGGCGTTGATGTTGTCGGCGAGGAAGTTGTCGCCTTCGTCCACCACGATGCAGCGTTTCACCCCGGAAACGAAGTCGCGGATGAGTTTTTGGGGCAGAGGCCAGGTGAAGCCCAGCTTCAGGATCGACGCTTCGGGAGCCGCTTCGCGGACGTGCTGATAGGAGATGCCGGAGGTGATGATCCCCAGTTCGCTGCTCTTGCGGATGACCTTGTTCCAGCCCCCCTTCTCGTTCAGCGCGGCCATGGCGGCCAGATCGGCCCGGAGTCTCCGGTGGGCCAGCTTCGCGAAAGCGGGCACCATGACGTTGGAACGGGGGTCGCGCACATATTCGGCCTTGCGGGGGGGGAGACCGTTGCCGGTCCGATCAAGGACGCACTTGGAGTGGCAGACCCTCGTGGTCATGCGGAAAAGCACCGGCGAACGGAATTTGTCCGCCAGACGGAAGGCTTCGATGAGGAAATCGTAGCACTCCTGGGAATCGGAGGGCTCGAACATGGGGACCCCCGCGCTCACCGCGTAGCGCCGGTTGTCCTGTTCGTTCTGGCTGGAGGCCATGCCGGGGTCGTCGGCGGTGACCACCACCAGCCCGCCCGGCGTTCCGGAGTAGGCGATGGTGAAGAGGGGATCCGCCGCCACGTTGAGCCCCACGTGCTTCATGGTGATGAGGCTCCGGCCGTTGGCCAGGGCCACGCCGATGCCCACTTCGAGGGCGCATTTTTCGTTGGGAGCCCACTCGGCGGAGCCGCCCAGACGGGCGAATTCGTCGAGGATCTCGGATGAGGGCGTCCCGGGATAACCGCATCCCAGGTCCACATGGCAGTCCAGCGCGGCCAGAGCCACCGCTTCGTTGCCGTTCACCAGCATTTTCCCGGACATGAAAAGACCTCCAGTTTTTATCGTCAGCTTTACACGAAAATCATGTCATTTGGATAATATAGCACACCTTTGCCCGGATTGCCAATGCAAAGCGCAGCCCCGGCCCCTTTTTACGGCAAAAAGCCGCATCCGCGAGGATTTCCCGCGGATGCGGCATACGCCGGGATCGGCGTTCCTTACTTGTCCAGGGCCTCGAAGGCGAGGGCCTGATCCTTGAGGGTCACTTTGACCTTCATTCCGGGCTGGAGCTCGTTGGAAATGAGCATCCGGGAAATGGGCGTCTCGACCAGCTGGATGATGGCCCGCTTCAGCGGCCGGGCGCCGAAGTCCGGATCGAATCCGCTGTCGCCGATGAAGGCCTTGGCTTCGTCGGTGATCTCGAGTTCGATCTCCTGAGCGGCCAGGCGGCCCCGCACCCGGTTGAGGAGCAGTTCCACGATCTTCCCGATCTCCCCGCGGCCCAGCGCGTGGAAGATCAGCGTCTCGTCGATACGGTTCAGGAACTCCGGTCTGAAGTGCTGGCGCAATTCCTGCATCAGCTCCTCCTTCAGCGCTTCGGGGGCCTTGCCCGATTCGAGGATCATGGCGCTGCCGATGTTGCTGGTCATGATGATGATGGTGTTCTTGAAGCTCACCGTCCGGCCCTGGGAGTCGGTCACGATGCCATCCTCGAGGATCTGGAGCAGGATGTTGAACACATCGGGGTGCGCCTTTTCGATCTCGTCGAAGAGTACCACCGAATAGGGCCGTCTGCGGACCGCTTCGGTCAGCTGGCCGCCCTCGTCATACCCCACGTATCCGGGAGGCGCCCCCACCAGCCGGGAGACGCTGAACTTTTCCATGTACTCCGACATGTCGATCCGGACCATGGCCCGTTCGTCGTCGAAGAGCTGTTCGGCCAGCGCCCGGGCCAGTTCCGTCTTGCCCACGCCGGTGGGTCCCAGGAAAATAAAGCTCGCGATGGGCCGGTTGGGGTCGTTGAGGCCCGCTCTTGCCCGCAGCACCGCTTCGGAAACGGCGGAGACCGCTTCGTCCTGGCCCACCACCCGCTGGTGGAGCCGGTCGCCCAGATGGAGCAGTTTTTCCTTCTCGCTCTGGACCAGCTTGGACACGGGGATCCGCGTCCAGCGGCTGATGATGGCGGCGATGTCCTCTTCGTCCACCTCCTCCTTGAGGAGCCGTTGCCCGCCCTCCTCCTTGATGGCCTTTTCGGCGTCGGCGATCTGCTTTTCGATGCCGGGGATCGTTCCGTGGCGCAGTTCGGCGGCCTTTTCGAGGTCGTAGCCGCGTTCGGCCTTTTCCAGCTGGAGCTTGGCCAGATCGAGGGACTCCCGGTACTGCCGCAGGTCGGTGATGGCCTTCTTCTCCTTCTCGTACCGGGCGCGGAGCGCCTTGCCCGTCTCCTTCAGATCGGCGATCTCCTTCTCGAGCTCCGTGCGGCGCTTGATGGCGCCTTCGTCCTTCTCGTTCCGCAGGCCCGTGATCTCGATTTCCAGCTGCATGACCCGGCGCTCGTTCTCGTCCAGTTCGCCGGGGCTGCTGTCGATCTCGGTCCGCAGCGCGGCGGCGGCTTCATCCACCAGGTCGATGGCCTTGTCGGGCAGGAACCGGTCGGCGATGTACTTGTCCGACAGCACGGCGGCGGCCACCAGGGCGCTGTCCCGGAGTTTCACCCCGTGATGGATCTCGTACCGCTCCTTCAGGCCGCGGAGGATGGAGATGGTGTCCTCGACCGTGGGCGGGTTGACCATGACCGTCTGGAACCTCCGCTCCAGCGCGGCGTCCTTCTCGATGTACTTGCGGTACTCGTCCAGCGTGGTGGCGCCGATGCAGTGCAGTTCGCCCCTGGCCAGCATGGGCTTGAGCAGATTTCCCGCGTCCATGGCGCCCTCGGTGGCTCCCGCCCCGACGACGGTGTGGAGCTCGTCGATGAAGAGGATGATCTTGCCTTCGGAACTGACCACCTCGTTGAGGACGGCCTTCAGCCGCTCCTCGAACTCGCCCCGGTATTTGGCGCCGGCGATCAGAGCCCCCATGTCGAGGGCGACCAGCTTGCGGTTCTTCAGGCCTTCGGGCACGTCGCCCCGGATGATCCTCCGGGCCAGCCCTTCGGCGATGGCGGTCTTGCCCACGCCGGGCTCACCGATGAGGACGGGGTTGTTCTTGGTCCGGCGCGACAGGATCTGGATCACCCGGCGGATCTCCTCGTCTCTCCCGATGACGGGGTCCAGCTTGTCCTGCATGGCCAGCTGGGTCAGGTCTTTCGAGTACTTCTTCAGGGCTTCGAAGGTGCCTTCGGGGTCCTGCGACGTCACCCGCTGGCTGCCCCGGATGGTCTGGAGCGCCTGCAGGACCTTTTCGCAGGTGATCCCGGCGTTGTTGAGGATCTTTTCCGCCGAAGAGCCGGAGCCGTTGAGGATCCCCATGAGCAGATGTTCGACGCTGATGTACTCGTCGCTCATCTCTTCGGCCTTTTCCGCCGCCCGGTTCAGGACCTCGGAAAATTCACCCGAGGAGTAGATCTGCCCCTGGGCGTTGGAGACCTTGGGCAGGTCCCCCAGCGCACGGGCGACCTGGTCGCTCAGCAGTTTGACGTTGACGCCCAGTTTGGCGGCGATGGAGCTCACCAGCCCTTCCCGCTGATTGAGCAGCGCGTAGAGCAGATGGATCGCCCGCAGTTCGTTGTTCCGGGCCTGCACGGCGCAGTTCTGCGCCTCGAGCAGGGCTTCTCTGCTCTTGTTCGTAAGTTTTTCCATGTTCACAGTCATAGCAATTACCTCCTGTTCAGTTGTTTTTTTGTTCTTTCACTCACAGGAGAAAGCAAAAAGTGTGCCACACAGGTTTCCGGCGAAGGAAAGGGGAAGAAGCCGGGACAAAATGGCGCGGTTGTGTCAATTTGTCCCGGCCGGAACGCCGGGGCGGCCGTTACGCACGGAGCGGGGCGACGACCTTCACGTAAACCGCGGTGGAGGGCATCTTGCCCGAATACCAGGCGAGGACGTGCCCCATGGGCGAGGCGGAAACGTTGACGTTGCCCGCTTCGCACACTTCGCAGCTGCCGACGGCGACCGTTTCCGGCTTCGACCAGCGCAGGGGGGCGTCGAAGATCCCGCGGACATCGGCAACCCTGCGGTTCAGCAGGCCTTTCCCCCGGTAGTAATAGTAACAGCTCACGAGCCCCGTTTCCCGGTCGAGGATCAGGCTCGGGGTGGAGATCATGACGTCGGTGATGTTGGTCTTCGCCTTGCGCCAAGTCCTTCCTCCATCGGTCGAAGTGAGCTGGAACTGCGCCTTTTCGGGGGTATCCTCCTTGACTTCCGTGCGGGCGACGGCGAGAAGTCTGCCGTCACCGGGAGAAACGACGGAAGGCTCCGTCGGCCACTGCGCAAGGGAGAGATCTTTTTCGATGACCGTCGGGCGCCAGCTCGCCCCGTCGTCGGTGCTGGTGAGTTTCCCCCAGTAGTGCGGACCGTCGGCCCGGTAGGAGCCGCCGAAGAAAAGGGCCGCCAACGTGCCGCCGGGGAGATGGAAGATGTCCGTGATCTGGACGAGGTCGAGGGGAAGCTCCGGTTCGGCGATGCAGACGAAATCCTTGCCGTCGGAACTCCGGTAGAGCCGGTGCCGGAAGCCGTCCGCACCCGCGTGGCGCACCCAGAGGAGCATTCTTCCCTCTTCGTCCGTCCCTTTACCCACGGTGACGTCGCCTCTTCCGGGGGTGTCGCAGACTTGCGTTTCCTCTTCCCAGCTTCTGCCGCCGTCCGGGGAAACCCGCGCGAAAACCGCCCGGCCGGGCTCGAAAATGTCGTGAAAGGTCCCGCGCGACCAGGCGCAGACGATTTTCTTCCCCAGGGTCTGACACATGGGCCACGAGTCGTATCCGGAGGAGTCGGCGACAACGCTCCCGGCGAAGGGGTTTTTGCCTTGTGCTCCGGCCGAACTGCTCATTGGGAACGCCCCTTTCGCCTCGGTCGGTCACAGGTAGCGGTCGGCCAGATCCAGGTAGTGGGCCCAGTCCTGCGGCGTCTGGTCGTGCTTGCCCGTGCGGTAATGGAAACTGATGCCGCCCGAGACGTTCACGTCCGGGGCAGGCATGGCCTCGACGGGCAGCCCCTCGGAGCCGAAGAGCCGGTAGACCTCCGACGCCGCCCTGCAGGCGAGGAATTCGCCTTTCGGATCGGCGGCCAGGTCCTCCGTCGCCGTGGCTATGGCCAGCGGCCGGGGCGCGGCCATGGCCAGCAGTTCGTGCTGGTCGACGGGGAACTCCTCCTCGCGCCAGATGAACTTTTCCGTTTCGTTCATGAACCAGTTGGGGTAGCCCATGTCCAGATGGCTTTTGAAATGCTGGGAAAGGTTTTCCCCGAACTTGCGGCGGTGAAGCGCGCCGCCGCCGCATCCGGAGCAGTTGGAGATCACCATCTTGAAGCGCTCGTCCGCCGCGCCCGCCCACAAGGAGGTCTTGCCCAGCCGGGAGTGGCCGTGGACCGCCACCCGGGCCCCGTCGATATCGGAATCGCTTTCGAGGTAATCGAGGATCCGGCTCAACCCCCAGGCCCAGGCGCCGATGACGGAGTATTTCACTCCCGTCGGGTCCCCTTTTTCAGTATCGCAGAAAAGCCGCAGGGCGCTGTCGGGAGCCCCGCCCGCCCGGTCGGGGAAGACGTCGTGGTAACAGGCCGTGGCCGAGGCGTACCCCCGGTCGACGAGGGTCTCCGGGACCCAGCGGTGGTGCTGGAGCGCCCGTTCGGGCTTGAACAGCACGCCGGGGAAGCGGCGTCCCGTGGGGATCACGTCCTCTTCGGTGGTGGTGTTGTGGTTGCCCATGAAGTTCAGCCCGGCGAAGGCGGGCACGGGACCGGCATGTTTCGCCGGGATGTAGATCAGCGCCTGGAAGGAGTGGGACCTGCCGTCGGCCATGGAGGCGATGATCTCGACCTCCTTCCGCAGAGCCTTGCCGCCGAGAGCTCCCTTTTTGCAGCTGACGAGCCGGAACTCCAGCCGGTCGGGCCGGGGAACGATCTCACCGTATTCGTACTTCTTCAGGAGACCGAGGATCCGGGAGCGCTGGAAACAGCTCCACTCGGCGGCGGTGACGATCCGGCCGCCGTCGGGTTTCGCCAGCGGGTCGGGGAGAACATAGGAGGCTGCGTCGCGCTCATTCGTGGAGTAAGGTCCGAAAGGTCTTTTTTCTTCTTGCATTTCAAGTCATCCCATGTGTGATTTATCGGATCCGCACCCGGAGACCGCGGCGGAAAAGTCCCCCGCAAGCTTGACGGTGCAGAAGGTTTCGAGATCGCGGATCACCAGCGTACGGGGCGTTTTCAGCTCCGCCCGGACCTCCGGCTCGAAGGAGAAACACGCCGCCTTTTCCGCCGGGAAGGGCAGTCCCACTTCGAGGGCGGGCAGCGTCCGCGCATTGTCCATGTTCAGCAGATGGAGCAGCAGGGCGTCGCCGGTCACGGCGATCTCAATGACGCCATGAGGAAAATCCATTTCGAACATGCCGCTCAATTCTTCAGTGCCGCCCGCCGGGAAGGGGATCTCCTCCCGCTCCCAGCCCCGCTCGTCCAGAATTCCGGCGTCGCTGAGCGAAGCGACGGGGACCTGCCACGAGCGGATGGTTTCGACTTCGCGGTCGGAAAGCATATACGCCCCGGCGAGCAGCAGTTTTTCCCCTGGGGCGGGCGGAGCGGAGTTTTCCGAAACGAAGCGCCACGTGATCTTTTTCCCGCGCAAGATTTCCGACGCCCGCTGTATCTCCTCCCGGAACCGGTCCGGGAAGAGGAGCCGGGAGTCCCGGGAATAGTAGACGCAGACCTGACTGATCTGTTTCGTCCCGGCGTAGAGGGAACTGTTGGCGCGGAAGTAGGAAAAACAGCGCTCGACCATGCGGAATTGCTCCGGATCGTCGCAGATCATCCGGTCGCCCTTCTTGACGGGGCGGACCAGCCAGTAGGCGCCGCAGTTTCCGGCGAAGACCATCTGTTCCGCACAGCAGAGGGCGATCTCCTCCCACGTGCGGTGGACCCTCATCGTGCCGTTTTCATGAAGCCAAGAGGCGTTGAGGGGCACGATATTGCAGAGCGAAGCCAGCTTGAATCCGGCGGTCCCGGTGATGTGTTCGCCCTTTTCCAGCGTGATGGCGCGGGAAGTTTCCAGAAAGGCCATGTCGGCCTCCTTCGGCGCGTCCAACGGCTCGTAGCCGCCCTCGACGAAGCGCCCCAGCCCCGGATTGTAGAGGACGATCGCTTCCGGATCGCGCTCCTTGACCAGACGGAAGACCGCCCGGTGGCGTTCGGAGCAGACCTGCCGCCGCCAGCGGTGCCATTCGACGGCCACGGAATCCAGCTCCCTCCCGGTCTCTCCGGGAAGTTCCACATGGTCCCACGACCCGAGGCCGAAGAGACCGGGATCCTTTTGCGTCCGGGCGAGGTACTCCCGGAATTTCCGGCGGCAGGTTTCGCACCAGCAGGGGGTCTCCCCCGCGTTGTCGAAGTGGAACCCCGCGAGCCCCGCCTCCTCGAGCCCGTACCGGATGATTTCGGGGTAGTACTCCTCGTAATAGCGTTCGGAGTTGTAGCAGGCGTAAGCCCGGTAGCCCGTCCCGCCGTACAGCCGGAGCGTACCGTCCATGTTCCGCCGCAGGCAGGAGCCGATGTCGGGCAGCTCCTCGACGATGGTTTCATAATACACCGTGGGGAGAGTGCAGTAGCCCACGCAGGTGATCCCCAGCTCCCGGGCGATCTCGGCCAATCCGGCCGTGCGTTTCATCTGCTCGCGCTCGAACTTCAGGCCGAACCCCTTGTAGAAGTGGGTGTAGATGAAGTCGACGCCCAGATCGGCGGCGCGTTTCAGCGCCTCTTTCGTATGGATCCGGTCGTACCACGCGGGGATCCACCGCCCTGCGCCGACGACCGATCCGGGCGATGCCGAGCGCCTCAGATAGAATTGAATGGGTTCGTGGCACCAGCTGCACCACACCAGCGGATCGGGAAGAGTTTTTTTCATGCGTGCTCCTTGTTATGCCGTGTTCGCGTTGTAATATAGCGCCGGGACGCCCGCTCCGCAACCCGTGTCCGGACAAAAAAACTGTCTTTTTTTGCCAGATACGCTGTTGACATATGGAAACCCGCATAGGTAAAATACTCTGTAAGCAGTTACCTGCCTGTGCAGGGAAGAGAGCTCTCCGGAAAGATCCGGGACTCAGGCGCCGCAGGGATCGCCGACAAGTTTCCTCCGGGGACGGTTTTCACGCCCGGGTCCCGGATCCGGCGCTTCCTGCGGCGCGGAATTTCCCCGGGGGAAGACCGTACTCCTTTCTGAAGAGGGTGATGAAATACTGGAGGTCGGGGAATCCGCACTGTTCGGCGATCATTCCTACCGGCAGTTTCGAGCTGAGCAGCAGCTCTTTCGCATGTTCCAGCCTGAGTTGACGCATAAACCTGTGGGGCGGCATGCCGCACCGCTCGACGAAACGCTTGTGACTGGTGGTCCTGCCGACATTGAGGGCCTCGGCAAGTTCATTGTTGTCCAAGGGGTTGTCGAGGTGGTTGCGCAGATTTTCGAGAAGCGTTTCCATGTGAAACTCCTGATACGGGGGCAGCTCCCGCTCCGCCCAGATGAGTCCGGCGAGACGGTAGAGGATGGCGCACAACAGCCCCGACGCGGCGCACTCCGAACCGATGTCCCCCCGGGCCATCAGATCGCTGATCTTCGAAACCTCGCCGATGTACTCTTCGAAATGTTCCGGATGAAAAAGCCGGTCCTCCCCCAGCCCCAGCTCCTTGAGGAAGATCCCCAGCAGCGAACCATTGAAAATGATGTAGACCTTGTGAACTTCTCCGCCCGAAGGCTCCCGGGTGTAATGACAGTTGCTGCCGTGGCTGATGAAAAAAATATCCCCCGCTCCGGCCTTGAGGGTGACGCCGCGGCTGCTGTAACGGACGTTCCCCGAGAGGATGAACTCCAAAGCCGCGTGACCGTAGTCGACATGCCGGATCCAATGGCTGCTTTGGGAACGGCTTTCCGCCACGGTGCCGATGTATACGGGGAGTATGACGCAATTTTTCTTGCACACTTTCCAGGGTGTCGACGGGATCACCTCCCCCGGAGAACTGACGATGATATCGTAGTTTTTGTCACTGCCCCGCCGTTCCACCAGCTTTTCGTTGTCGGCCATGATCACCCTCCTTCGCGGACGCGACGTAAATATAACTCCGGGGGTGAATTTTTTCAAATGCATTTTGAATAAAAACACATGTTTCGACTCTTGTATTTTTTTACGATCCGGTATAAATTTTCCACAGCAAAAAAGCAAAGGAGGCTCTGTGTCATGAAAAAAATCGTTGCCGTTCTGCTTCTTCTGGGCGCCGTCCTCGTGTCGGGGAACGAGGTCCTGACGCCCCCCGTCAACGGGGATTTCGCCGAAAACGGCCGCAATTGGGTGCCTTTCGCCGCCAAGTACGGCAAGGTGAGCTTTTCCGGCGGCGTCATGGAACTGAGCCGCAACGACGGCGCCCCCTATGCCGATGCGGGCAACGCGCGGCAGAGCATAGAGTTTTTCACGGGAGACAAAATCGAACTGACCTTTTCCGCCATGGGTGAAGGCTGGGTTTCCGCCGGATTCCGGATGTCGAAGAGCGGCAATGTCGCCAAACGGTTCAAGCTGACCCCGGGATTTTCGACCTGCACCTTCACGGTCGATCCCGCAAAACTGAAACTGCCGGAAAAGGGGAGCGTAAAATTCATCCTCGGTAAAGACACCTCCAAAGTCCGGATCAAGGCGTGCAAGGTTACGATCACCCGGCCACCGAAGGAGATCCCGTCTCTTCCGGCCTTCACCCCCGCGGCCCTGCCTTCCGGCGTCAAGTTTCCCGAAAGACTGTTCTACCTCGGGACCAATCTGCTCGTCGACGCGTCGCTTCCCAAAATCGCGGCCATCGCCGACCGCGCCGCCAGGGCCGGATACAATACGGTCCTTCTCGCGGATTGGAAATTCGGTCAGCCCTGGGCCTTCGGGGAGCGTTACGTGAAGCGCCTCCGCGAGGTCGCCGCCATGTTCAGAGCCCGGAAACTCCGCATCATCGTGAGCGTCTGCCAGCTGGGAGATCCAACCCCCTTCATGAACGAGTGCCCCGAAGAGGTGGAGTGCCTGCCTTCGCTGGGAACTCCCTTCGAGGTCGTCAACGGTGTCTTCACACCCCGGGATATCATGCTGAACGGCTCCTTCGAAAAGGGCCTCGAAAACTGGCGTTTGGATCAGGGCGCCAATATCGCCGTCGACGACAAAGTAAGTTTTTCCGGGAAAAACTCTCTGCGCTTTCAGGTGAACAGCGCCAAGGACACGCCTCAGGGGATGATCCGGGCCTGGTATAAATTCAAAGCCCGGCCCTTCCAGCAGTACACTCTGAGCTTCAGGCTGAAAACCGCCGGCGTCAAGGGCCCCGGTCCCGGTTTCGGGATCGGCTTCGTGCCCGTGGGCAACGCCCCCGACCAGCCCGACGGGTTCCGTTATCTCTGTTGCCGCGGATTCTACACGGGGAATCCTGTTGGTTCCACGCAGGAATGGAAGGCATACAAGCTCACTTTCAGCACCCTTGAAGGCGGGGAGCTGCTCATTGCCGTTGGCGGCTGGGGAACTTCCGGCGGCACCTTCTGGATCGACGACGTTCAGATCAAACCGGCCTCCTTCCTCAACGTGGTGCGCCGCCGGGATACCGCCGTCAAAGTGACCCTCGCCCGCGACGGCGCCCTCTGTCAGGAGGGGAAGGACTATTCCCCCATCGTCGATCCCAAGTGCGGAAACGTCAGATGGAAGGGAGACTTCAACGATCAGCATGAAGGGCCCGTCATCAGGATCCTGCCCGGGAGCCGCATCAGGGAGGGAGATGTGGTCAAGGTGGACTATTACCACGCCGCCATGGTGCGGAACGGCGTCTGCATCTGTCTCAACTCCCCCAAATTGAAACCCCTGATCGAAAGGCAGATCCGCTGGCTTCAGGAGGCAATCCGCCCCGAAGGCATGCTGATCGGCATCGACGAACAGCGCAGTTACGGCTACGATCCGGCCTGCGTGAAATCGGGGATCGACGCAGGTACGGCTCTGCGCAGCATGGCGATCTTCGCCAGAAACAAAATCAGGGAGATCGCCCCGCAGGCCGCCGTCTACATGTGGAACGACATGTTCGATCCCTCCGCCAACTGCAAGAAAGGCCGCCACTACTATCTCATCAAGGGGTGCGGTTCCCTCTACGGGAACCACGTCGGTCTGCCCAAAGATATCATCATTCTGCGCTGGACCGCTGCGGAAAAACTCATCGAAAAATCCGTCGCCCACTGGAGCAAAGACATGGGGATGAAATACATCCACTTCCCCGGATACTTCGATGCTCCGGTTTTCAACCCCCGCTCCCGGAGTTTCATGGAGCCCGTTCTCAATGATCCCAACTGCGTCGGCGTTGGATTCGCCCAGTGGTCGGGACTCGACAATTTCAGGCCCCATTTTGAAAAGTTCCTCGTCATGGTCAACGAAATGAGTGCCAGATAACGGAAAAACACAGGGAGGAGTTCATGAAAAAACATTTTACGCTGATCGAGCTTCTGGTGGTCATCGCCATCATCGCCATACTGGCCGCCATGCTGCTGCCCGCCTTGCAGCAGGCGCGCGCACGGGCCCAGACCGTGCAATGTCTTTCCAACGTGAAGCAGATCGGAACGGCTCTGCAGACTTACGCGGACAACCACTCCGGCTTTTTGGTCCACTCCTTCAATATTGTCCAATATGACGGCACTACATGCTATTTTTGGCAGGATCTCATGGTCCTCATGAAACTGATTCCCTACTACAAAAGGACCCTCGACGGCGGAGGTCCGAATAAAGGCAGACCTGTGGGGGTGCTGGCCTGTCCCGGGGAAAATACCAAAACAGTGCTTGCATATTCGGAATGGAATTCCTGGAAAGGCACTCACTACGGGTTGAACTACTTTTCCGATCACAACCACAAAACGTGGGACACCGGGTTCAGATATCGTCGTCTTGCAAGGATCTATCAGCCTTCCAAGGCCTATTACGCCACCGACAAGGGACTTGGCTTCGACAGCAATACCGGGGCGGTCCGTGTGCCTCAATGCTATGTAAGAGCCGGCTACTCCACGATTTCGCTGCGTCACAACGGCAAGTTCAACGTGGTGCATTTCGACGGCCACGCCGCCACCTTCGACAAGTGTCCCCTCCTGGGGAACGGATACGACTGGCGCCACGTGGTCTGGGCTCTGGAACCGGAGCCCTGGCTCTGATTTCCGGCTGACGCAGTCCCCGGGCGGCCCCTGCCGCCGCGCCGGTTCGGAACTCAGTCGCCGTAAGGGTCGTCGATCAGTTTCTTTTGCGGATGGTTTGCCAGCCAGGTCCGGGCGGCGGCGGCATCTTTTTCGACCTTCCGCCGAAGTCGGGTTATGCCCTCGGCGGCTTTGGCTCCGCCGCCCGTTTCCACCGCGTCGGAGATACTGTAGAACCGGGCGAAGTCCGCAGCCAGATCATTGCGGATCTTTTCGAAGTTCTTGTCCGGATGGGGAGACCACCGGGCGTAGCGTTTGGTGTTTTTGCGCATTTCGTCCGTCACGACGATGTCCAGCGCGCAGCAGAGCCGGAATTCGATGTCGTCGAGGATGCGGCGCGTCGCTTCGAGGTCGGCGAGAAGCTGACCGGTCTTGCCGGAAGCGAGGCGCTTTTCCAGCTCCTGCTGTTCCTTGAAAAGTCCCCGGAGCCCCTTCAGGACCGGTCCTGCCTGGAAAAGGAGGGGAGAATGAAGACCGGGCCGTATTCCCCGGCGGGGAGTTCCGCGGCACGGGCGGCCAGGGTGCAGGGCGCGGGCCGCCGGCCGGATTCGAAAGCGAGGATCTTGGGCCGAAATCCCCGCAGCGTCAGCTCTTTCCCGAGGAGATCGACGGTCCTCATATTCCAGTGGATGTTGTCGGGCGGGGAGGCATGAAGTATGGCGACCCCGCGCAGAAAAAAGGCGCGGAGGCGTTGAAGCATCGGAACGGAAAGGTCCGCCGCCAGCCGGCTGCCCCGGCGGGGACGGGAGAAGATGACGCCGTTTTCCCTGAGGATATCGAGAGCCCGGTGGAGCTTCATGCGGGAGACGCCGAAACCGCGGGCCAGCTCCTCCTCCGGAGCCAGCGGGGAGCCGGGGAGGATCTCCCCGTCGATGATCTTCCGCAGAAGTTCCCTGCAAATCGCTTCCTGTTCCATGACGGTCCTTCATTTCGCGCCTTCGCCTTACAATACAGCCCGGGAAGAGAAAAAGCAAGGAAAAAGCCGGGGCAATATCCCATTTTTTTTCGGGAAAAACGGCGGCCGGGAGTTGACAAAAGGTTTCCGGCGGGGTAGATTATGTCCGGAGAAAAAAACGTCCCGGGATCGTCGCGGTGCGAATGATTTGGACCGTATGGAGGGTATCATGAGATCGTTTTTGTTTTTCGCGGTCGTCATTGTTCTGACCGGATGGGCGATCGATGCCGGCGCGGGAGAGGAATTTTACTGCAAGTACTGCGGAGAGAAATTTCATAGCGCCTCCGCCGCCCGGCTGGGATACTGTCAGTATTCCCGAAGCAGGAACCACATCGCCGTTTCGTGCCGGAACAGCAAATTCGTCTGCGAGTCCTGCGGGGAAACTTTTTCGAGCGCAAGCGCCGTGCGGCTGGGGTACTGCGTGTACGGCGCCGATCACAAACATTCCCTCTCCGGAGGAGATGGCGGTTCGGGCAAATTCGTGTGCCGCTATTGCGGGGAGACCTTCTCCTCCCCGGGGGCCGTCCGGCTGGGGTCCTGCGTGTACGGCCCCGGCAAGAAACACACCCTGGGTGGCGAATGTACGCCGTCCAGAAAATACTTCTGCGCATTCTGCGGCGAGGAGTTTTCGTCTCCGGGCAGTGTCCGGCTGGGGCAGTGTCTCTACGCCTCGAACAAACGGCACGTCCTGTCCACGTGCACTTCTTCCGGCAACATTTTCTGCCGCTTCTGCGGGGAGCGCTTTTCGAGTCCCGGCGCGGTGAGGCTCGGGGTCTGCACCCGCACGTCGGACCGCCGACATCAGCTGCCGTGATTCGGGCAGGTCACGAAAACGAAAGCCGACCCTTCCCGCAGGAAAGACCGGCCCGCTGAAAACTCCCCGCGGCCTTTCCGGCGGCGGGGAGTTCCGTCAGACATTCAGCAGAAGGATTTCTTCAGCGCCCACAGCCCCAACGCGGGGTTGCTGATGTAGAAGACCTCTTCGCCGTCGACGATGTTCATCCCGTCCTTGAGTTTGGCGGGATCGTACTTGGCGGTCATGGCCGTCAGGTCGCCGTATTCGAAGCCCACGCTGCGGATCTCCTCGGCGGTGACGCCGGGACCGGGGCAGTAGGTGATCCGGAACCGGCCCTCGCTGGAGCCGTGGATCAGGTGCGCCGCCGCGCCCAGACTGTCGCGGAGTTCCTGATTTTCCGCCACCGCCTTCAGCGTGTTGGGCGTCCCCTTGTAGCCGTACTTGCGGATGAGACGGTCGTTTTCCTTGTCCTCGCCGAACTCCTTGAGTCCGGGGGCGAGAATGATGAGGTCGCCGTCGTCGGCAATGGCCATGCGGGTGCGGTAGACCGCCTTGTTGCCCAGCCAGGTGCTCTTGAACTCCTCGGGATCGAGGTAGACCACCACTTTCTTGAGAGGTTTGTCCAGCAGCTGGAGATTGGTCTCCACGCTCAGGGCGCTGGCCGCGTTGAAGACGTCGATGCCCGTGCCGGAGAAAAATCCCCGCATGGCCATCTGGCCGGAAGCTTCATCCCGCGCCATGACCGTGAGCATGTAGACCAGGGGCAGATCCTTCAAGTAAGTATCCACGCCGTAGTTGAAAAGGCGTCTCACGGGGGAGTCCGCCCGGCCCATGATGTTTTCGAGTCCGGCCACGGCCCCGAGGAAGTGGGACTTGTTGATGATGTCCCGGCCGCCCACGCCCACCATCAGGTTCTTGGTGTAGTTGGCCATGCCCACCACTTCGTGGGGCACCACCTGACCGATGGAAAGGATCAGGTCGTAGTTCCCTTCGAAGAGGAGCTTGTTGACCCCGATCCGGACCTCGTAGTCCAGCTTGCCGCCGGAAAGCTCTTTTATGAACTCCGACGGCGCGGTCCCGAGTTCCCTCACGTCGTTCCGCCAGTCGTGGACTTTGAAGAGGCTCTTGGGGATCTTCTTGCCGAACATCAGTTCCAGTTCCCGGTCGCCCATGGGAGCATGGGTGCCCAGAGCGGGCATGATGTCGATATGGCACTTGTCGCCGTAGAGTTCCCAGATGATCTCGGTGATCCGCCCGGCCCTGGAATTGAGCCGGGTGTGGTCGGGAGGCAGCAGCAGCAGACGTTTGATCTGCTTGCCGCTCTTCTCGATGGTGCGGATCACCAGATCCCGGAGCTCGCTGTCGGAAATGGCGGTGGTCGCACCGCCTTTCTGCACGTAGAGTCCCATGATCGCTTACGCCATGTAGGTCCCGGCGACGGTCTTGCCGCTGTTCTCGGTCCACTCGGTGTGGAAGAACTTGCCGCGTTCGCAGTCGGTGCGCTCGTAGGTGTGGGCGCCGAAGTAGTCCCGCTGAGCCTGAAGCAAATTGGCGGGGACCACCGCGCTGCGGTAGCCGTCGTAGTAGCAGAGGGCGCTGCTGAAGGCGGGAACGGGGATCCCGGCCATGACGGCCTGAGCGACCACTTCGCGCCAGGCGCTTTCGCACTCGGCGATGGCTCCCTTGAAGAAGTCGTCGAGGAGCAGATTGGCGAGTTTGGGATCCTTGTCGAAGGCCGCCTTGATCTTGTCCAGGAACTGGGCGCGGATGATGCAGCCGCCGCGCCACAGGAGCGCGATCTCGCCGTAGTGGAGATCCCAGTTGTATTCCTTGGCCGCGTGACGCATGAGCTGGAAGCCCTGCGCGTAGGAGCAGATCTTGGAGGCGTAGAGGGCCTTGCGGACCTTTTCGATGAAGGCGGCCTTGTCGCCGGTGAACTTGCCGCGGAGACCGCCGATGACCTGGGAGGCCGCCACGCGCTCTTCCTTGATGGCGGAAAGACAGCGGGCGAAGACCGCTTCGGCCACGGTGGGAGCCGCCACGCCCAGATCCAGGGCGCTCTGGCTGGTCCACTTGCCGGTGCCCTTCTGGCCGGCGGCGTCGAGGATGATGTCCACCACGGGCTTGCCGGTCTCGGGATCGGTCTTGGTGAAGATGGCGCTGGTGATCTCGATGAGGTAGCTGTTGAGCTCGCCCTTGTTCCATTCGGCGAAGACGTCGTGGAGTTCGGGAGCGGTCAGCCCGAGGAGCTGCTTCATGATGAAGTAGGCTTCGCAGATCATCTGCATGTCACCGTATTCGATGCCGTTGTGGACCATCTTCACGTAGTGTCCGGCGCCGTCGCTGCCGACCCACTCGCAGCAGGGGAGCCCCCCCGCGACCTTGGCGGCGATGGCCTGGAAGATGGGCTTCACATGGGGCCAGGCTTCGGGAGCTCCGCCGGGCATGATGGCGGGACCGAGAAGAGCCCCCTCTTCACCGCCGGAAACACCGGTGCCGATGAAGTTGATGCCCTTTTCGGCCAGAGCCTTGGTCCGGCGGATCGTGTCCTGGAAGAAGCTGTTGCCGCCGTCGATGATGATGTCGCCCTTGTCCAGATAGGGGACCAGCTGTTCGATGAGGCCGTCCACGGCCGCGCCGGCCTTGACCATCATCATGATGCGCCGGGGGGATTCCAGATTGTCGCACAGCTCTTTGACGGAGTGGCAGGCGATGAACTTCTTGCCCTTGCCGCGGCCGTTGACGAAGTTGTCGACCTTTTCCACCGTCCGGTTGTAGACGGCGGCGGTGAAGCCGTTGCGTTCCATGTTGAGGACCAGATTTTCGCCCATGACGGCGAGACCGATAAGACCGATATCCGCTTTTTTCATCTGTTTCGTTCCTTGAAAATTCTTTGGGGATTGATTCACGAAAAAGGGGGGACGTCTCGGGAGCACTCCCGGGAAGCCCCCCCTTCGAAGGTCGGACCGTGGATCACACGCCGCTGAAGGCGGAGAATCCGCCGTCCACGGGCAGCACGATGCCGTTGACGAAGCCCGCGGCCTCGTCATCCAGCAGGAAGAGCAGCGCGCCGAGCAGGTCGGCGGGGACGCCGAATTTGCCCATGGGGGTGTGGCTCAGGATGGTGTTGCCCCGGGCGGTGAGGGAACCGTCGGGATTGGTCAGCAGTGTGCGGTTCTGGTCGGTGAGGAAGAATCCGGGGGCGATGGCGTTGACCCGGATCCCCACCTTGGAGAAGTGCACCGCCAGCCACTGGGTGAAGTTGCTGATGGCGGCCTTGGCCCCGGAGTAGGCTGGGATCTTGGTCAGGGGGCAGAAGGCGTTCATGCTGGAAATGTTGATGATGGCGCCGCCGTCGGCCGCCGCCATGTCACGGGCGAAGACCTGGGTGGGGAGCAGAGTGCCGAGGAAGTTCAGATTGAAGACGAAGCCCACGCCCGCGGGGTCGAGGTCGAAGAAGGTGGTGACGCCTTCGACCTTTTTCTGCAGGTCTTCCTTGGAAAGATACTCCTTGCTGGTGGTGCCCTTGGGGTTGTTGCCGCCGGCGCCGTTGATCAGGATGTTGCAGGGACCCAGTTCGGCCTTGATGATCTCGTTGGCCTTCTGGAGGCTCTCGAGCTCGAGCACGTTGGCGGAAAGGCCGATGGCTTTGCCGCCCGCGGCGTTGATCTTCGCGGCCACGTTTTTCGCATTTTCCTCGCGCAGATCGAGGATGGCGACCTTGGCTCCGCTCTTGGCGAGAGCTTCCGCCATGACGCTGCACAGAATTCCGCCGCCGCCGGTGACGACCGCGACCTTGCCAGTCAAATCGACTTTCATTGCCCAGACTCCCTTTCGTCTTGTTGATTTGCGCTTTCTTCTCCGGGGAATTCCCCGGAAAGAAAACAGTTTTTCGCGTGACACTGCTTAATATACCATATTGACAAAGTATTGTCAAGGGGCCGCGGGTGAAAAAAACGGCGATTGTGAGCCGAATTCCGAAAAGGACGGGAAAGACTTCGGGCGGTGTGCTCCGCCGCGGGCTTGCAAAAAGCGGCCTCCGGGTGTAAGTTATGACGGGGAACGGGCGGACGGCGGTTTTTCGGCGCCGCCGTGACGCCCCCCCCCCTGCAATGATGGGAGCCGAAAAAGGAAAGATGCCGCAAGATGAGCATTCCCGCACCGCTGCCCCGGATCAGGGCGTTCGAAAAACTCGGTTACGGTCTGTTTCTCCACTGGGGGCTGCACGCGCTGGTCGGCCGGGGCGTATGGGGCCAGGCCTTCACGAAAACCCCGCCCGCGGAATACGAAAAACTCATGGAGCGCTTCACCGCCGAAGAGTTCGACGCAAATGAAATCGCCGCCTTCGCCCGCCGGGCGGGGATGCGCTACATCACCCTGACGCTCCGCCACCATGACGGATTTTCCCTCTACGACACCTGCGGTCTCAACACCTACGACGCACCCCACTCGGCGGCGAAGCGGGATCTGGCGGCGGAGTTCGTCGCAGGATGCCGCAAACACGGCATCGTCCCCTTCTTCTACCACACCACCATCGACTGGCACTGGCGCGGCGGCGGTCTGGATCCCGAAGGGAAGAGCTTCGTCAACTACGCCCAAGAGGCTTCCGACGAGCTCTTCCGGGAGTATCTGGACTACCTGCACACCTCGGTGGAGCTGCTCTGCCGCAACTACGGCCCGGTGGGGGGCTTCTGGTTCGACGGCAACTGGGCCCGGCCGGGGGCCGACTGGCAGGAGGACCGGCTCTACGGCATGATCCGGAAGTACCAGCCCGACGCGGTCATCATCAACAACACCGGGCTCCAGGCGCTGGGCAAGACCGGCCACCCGGAGCTGGACGCCGTCACTTACGAAAACAACGCCGCGAAGCCCCTGGACCGGGAGGGCATGAAAAAATACGTGGCCGCCGAGGTCTGCCGCCCCATGAACTCCTTCTGGGGGCGGGGCAAGAAGGCCATCGACTACCTTTCCCCCGCCCAGGTGGTGGAAGAGCTCTGCCGGAGCCGGGGCTGCGGCGCCAATCTGCTGCTGAACGTGGCTCCCACCGCGGAAGGGCAGATCCCGCCCTACGAGAAGGCGGCGCTGGAGGAGGTCGGCCGCTGGGTCGGCTGGTTCGGCGAAGCCCTCTTCGATCCCCGCCCGGCGCCGGAACTGAGATGCCGGGGACGGGATTTTATTCTCCGCGACGGGAAGAAACTCTACTACTTCGCCTTCGGGGTGGGGGTGAGCTGGCAGACGGCGGGCCCGGAGCTGCGCACCATCGACGGCCTGACGGAAAAGATAAGCGCCTGCCGCTGGCTGGATGACGGGGTCCCTCTCGACTTCACCCAGGACACGCAAAAGAAGATCGCCTCGTTCCGCTGCAGCGAATTCCTCTACGGCGAACAGACCGTGGTCCGGGTGGCCCGGCTGGACCTCGAGTGAAGGGAAAACGGCGGGGATCCTCGAGGCGGACCGCCCTTTCAAGACGCATTTTTTTCGCGATTTCGACTTGATTTTTTCGACTTTCGAACTATATTTCCATTCTGAGAAAAGTCTTTTCGGGAAATGTGAGGAGGTGCGGAAAATGAGATTCATCGAAGCCGACTGGCTTTACCTGCTGATCGTGCCCTTTCTGCTGATGCCCGTCATCGCCGTCATCAGCCGAAACCGGCGGAAGAAGCAGCTCGAGGCCCTGCTGGGAGCCAATGCGGACTCCCCCGACGCGGTCCACCTTTCCCGCACCGCGCGGGTCTGGCGGCATCTGCTCCTCATCGGTGCCGCGTCGGCGCTGATCGTCGCCGCCGCCCGGCCCTCCGCGGCGGCGAAGCTCCTCCCCTTCGAGCCCAAGGGGCGGGACATCATGGTCCTCTGCGACGTTTCCCGCAGCATGAACGCCGCCGACATCGCCCCCTCGCGGCTGAAACACGCCCAGTACATCCTGCGGCAGCTGAGTTCACGGGAGCAGGGGGACCGTTTCGGGCTGGTCCCCTTCGCCGGAAGCGCCTTCCTGAGCTGCCCGCTCACCTCGGACCCGGTGACCTTCAACGAATACGTGGATGAACTTTCCACCGATTCCGTCCCCGTGGGCGGCACCAATCTGGAAAAGGCGCTTCAGGTGGCGGAAAAGGCCTTCGCCGCTTCCGAAAGCGGCAACCGGGCCATCGTGCTCCTCACCGACGGCGAGGAACTCCAAGGCAACAGCTCCTCTTTCGTCAGGAAACTGAAGGAAAAGCACATTCCTCTCTTCATCATCGGACTGGGCGATCCCGTCAACGGCGCGGTCATTCCGAGAGGGGAAGAGGGGGCCGGATTCGTCCGGGACGCCGCCGGCAAGGTGGTGACGTCGCGCCTCAATGAAAAACAGCTTGCCGCCCTCGCCGCCGAAACGGGCGGGATCTACTGCCGCTCCACCGTCACCGACACGGGGGTGGAAAAACTGGCGAACGCCATCGCCGGGCTCGACCGGGCCGCACGGGAAAACGTGAAGCGCCGGATCCCGGTGGAGGAGTTCCCCAAGGCCCTCGGGGTCGGACTGCTCCTCCTCGTGCTCTTCATGCTCATTTCCGAGAAGAAGATGCCCGCGTCTTCCCTGCTTCTGCTCTTCGGGGCCTTTCTGCTCACGGGGGCGGGGGAAAAGGACGCCGACGCGGTGAAGCCCGCCGCCAAACCCGAACTGGTGATCCCCGCCGACCCGGTCGGCATGTACAATCTGGCCCGCGAGCTCCAGCTTTCCGGGGATCCGGAATATGCCGGAATCTACGGGAAACTCCTCGCCCGGCGGGACACGGGGCGGGAACTTGCCGCCCGCGCCTACAACAATCTGGGGGCGGGGATCCATCAGCAGTGCCAGAAGGAGATCGCCGCCGCGCAGGGGCAGGTCGGGAAACAGCAGCTCGACCAGGCGCTGAAGGCCCTGGAGCAGGCCGCGGGCCTGGCCGGGAGTGCGGGAGAGCTCTACTCGCGGGCCGCGCCGGGCGCAGACGCGATCCCGGAATTCGGGGCCAACCTCACCCGCCTCGCACGGGACAGAAAACAGATCGAAGAGCTGAAAAAGAAGATCGAGGAACTCAAGAAACAGCAGAAGAAGGCTCAGGACAAGACCCGGCAGGCTCGGGATCAAAATAAGCAGCAGCAACAGCAACAACAGCAGAAGCAACAGCAACAGCAACAGCAACAGCAACAACAGCAGCAGCAGCAACAGCAAAGTCAGCAAAACTCTCAGCAACAGCAGCAGAAGCAGCAACAGCAGAGTCAGCAAAACTCTCAGCAACAGCAACAGAAGCAGCAACAGCAGAGTCAGCAAAACTCTCAGCAGCAGCAACAGCGGCAGAACTCCATCAATCAGGCGAAGCAGGAAGCGGAGAAACTTCAGCGGCAAGCCGCCGACATGAAGCAGTCCGAGCTGGAAAAATCGGCCCAAAAGGCGGCCGAAGAGCTGCAGAAAGCCGCCGAGGCCGACCGGAAGCAGGAGCAGGCCCAGGCGCAAAAACACATCGAGAACGCCCTCAAGGAGCTGCAGAAACATGACGATCAGGGGAAGGGGGAGCAGAAGAAACAGCCTCAGCCTTCCCAGGGCGGCAAACAGCAGCCGAAACAGGAGGAAAAAGGCGCTTCGCCCCGTCCGGGTCCGGGAGAACGGCCCAAACAGGATATTTCCAAAAAGAATGCCGAACAGCTTCTGGAACTCATGGGCGAAGAGGACAAAAAACTCCGCGAGGCGCTGAAACAGCGCAGGAACATGCGCCGCGCTCAGGTGGAAAAGGACTGGTGAAACATGAAACATCTTCTTGCGGCTTGTTTTCTGCTGGCAGGGCTCCTGCTCGCCGGTGCGGATTTTTCGGTGGAGATCGAACCGGTCCGGCCTTCGGTGAGGTTGGGGGAGTACGTTCAGCTGGCCCTGAGTTCCCCCCGGCAGATCGGCGCCGTCGACTATCCCGTCGTGAAGGGAGCCAGATGGGCGGAAAATTTCCAGTACAGCCAGACCCGGAGCATCAACGGGCAGGTGAGCTACGTCCGGATCCTCGCGCTGATTCCGGAAAAGACGGGTGAGCTCCTCATCCCTCCGTTCACGGTCCGGTCCGGTTCCGACACCGCCCGCACGGCCCCGGTGAAGGTCCGGATCCTCGAGCGCAAGGCGCCGGAAACGGCCGGCGGCGGGAGCGTGAAGCTGACCGATGCCGTCCGGGGGCGGATCCTCCTTTCCCCGGAAAGGAAGGAATACTACACCGGCGAAGAGATCACGCTTTTCTGCGATCTGCTGGTGGATGAGAGGATCGCCCGCCAGATCCGGGTCAACTACTACCCGACCCTCGAAAATGTGGGCGGGGCCCTCTTCACCACCTGGGAGACCCGGGCCGGGAAGGTCCGGTTCCAGGCGGGCCGCCCCGTGCAGGTGGAAGAGAAGGATCTCACGTTCCTGCGCTACCGCTTCACCGCCGTCTGCCGGGTCATGAAACCGGGAGAATTCGCTCCGGGGGCCGCGGTCAGCGTGGGGGTGCTTTCCGGCGGTCGCAGGGAAAGCGATCCTTTCGACGATCCCTTCGGCAGCGGCTTTTTCGACAGTGTCTTTTCCTCTTCCCGCGTCGAGCCCTTCACCGTGGAATTCAAGGGGCCCGCGCCCGTGAAGATCCTGCCTCTGCCCCCTGCCCCGGCGGGAGTCCTGGACACCCGGCTGGTGGGCTCGTGGCAGGCGACGGGAAATCTTTCCAGCGCCTCCCTCAAGCAGGGAGAGGTGGCGGAGCTGACGCTCGCCTTCACCGGCAAGGGGGCCGCGGAAAGTTTTTCGGCCCCGAAACTGGAGCCGGCCGGATTCCGGGTCTACCCCCCCGAAGTCCGGAAAAAAGCCGACTCCGTCACGGCCAAGTATGCCCTGATCCCCCTCGTCCCCGGCGAACGGCGGATCGACTTCGCGGTGGGGACCTTCGATCCCGCCGCGGGCGAGTGGCGCACCGAAAAGTTTTCCTTCCGGGCCGCCGTGGCCAGAAGCGCCGTCCCGGTGCCGACACCGCCGCCGCCCGCGGCGGTCCGGCCCGCCGCGCCTCGGAGCGCGCCTGCTCCCGCGGAAGCGGGAAAGAGCGCGGAGCCCCCTGCGGAAACGCCGCTTCTCTACCAGAAGAGCGCCCCCGGAGCCGTGGTCCGGACGCCCCTCATCGTCAACACGCTTCCTTACACGCTGGTCTTCTTCTTCGGGTTCCCCCTCACGGCCGTCTGGTGGGAACTCCGGGCCCGCCGCCGGGAAAGGGAGGCGGTCTCTCCCGAGCTCCGGAGGCGGCATGAACGCAGAAAGAGCATGCAGGAGCTCGTGAAACTGCTCAAGACCCAGGGGGACACCCCCGAATTCCGCAGCCGCCTGATCCCGCTTCTGGGGGAGGCCATGGATCTTTCCGCCGGGGCCACGCCGGGGGAGATCGCCCGGCACACCGACGATCCCGAACTCCGCCGCTACTTTGCCGATCTGGATTCCGCCGGATTCCGGCCCGGCGGGGCCGACGCCGGATGCGCCCTGACGCCCAAGGGCGTGAAGGCGCTGGTAAAGCTCCTCAAATCGCTCATGATTTTCGCCGTGGCTTTCATTCTTTTCGTTCCCGCGGAGGCCGAGCCCCTCAACGCCGAATTCAACGCGGGCCAGTTCGCCCGCGCCGCCGCCCGTTACCGGACTTTGGCCGAAGCGCCCGGCGGGTTCCGCCCCGACATGCTCTACAACTACGGCAACGCCCAATACGCCCTCGGGAACTACCCCGAAGCCCGTTTCGCATTGAATCTGGCCGCGCTCCTCGAACCCTGGGATCACGAGATCCGGGCGAATCTCAATCTGGTCAACGCCCGCCTCTTCCAGAACGGCTCTTCCGGGAGCTCCCTCACCCGGCTCCTCGGCTCCATGCGCGATCAGCTCCGCTGTGACCAGTTTCTCATGCTGGGAGCCTTTTTCTGGGGAGTGCTCTGGCTGCTGTGGAGCTTCCGGCGGAACCTTCCGGGAGCCTGGTTCCATTCGCTGGCGGGGGTGGCGGCGTTCCTGCTGCTCCTGTGCCTCGCCGCCGGGATCAGTCAGGCCTGTTCCACCTATGCCCCCGACCGGGTCATCGTGGTGGCGAAACAGGTCGAACTGCGCACTCTGCCGGGCCGCCGCTCCGGGGTGGTGGAGGCCACCTTGCCCGGCGGCGGCGATGCCGAACTCATCCAGGACGACCCGGCCGGATTTTCCCGTATCCGGATCAACGGTCGGGAAGGGTGGGTCGACTCGAAGACCGTCAAAAAGGCCCTTCCGGGAGGTCTTTTTTGAGCAGCGCGCTCCTTCCTCCCGTCGCGAGTGCCGCCGCGCCCTTCTCGTGGTCGCTCCGGCGCAGGCGGCTCTTCGACCGCTGCAAAAAAGAGTATTATCTGCACTACTACGTGGCCGCGGGCGGGGCCGATCCCTACGCGCCGCCCGAAACGCGGCTGCTCCACCGCCTCAAAAACCTGACGGACATCCCCGGATTCGCCCATAGAGTGCTGACCGCTTCGCTGAGGGATTTCTTCGCGGGCGGGGCCGAAGACGGCGAGTTCTTCCGCCAGGCGGTCATGGAGCTCGCTTCCAGGGGACTGGCCGACATGATCTCGGGCCGCGCCGCCGCCGACCACAAGAAGGTCCTTCTCATCGAATTGACCCGGCCCAAGGCCGATTTCGCCGCTTCGAAGCGCCTGCTTTACGAAACGCTGGAAGAGCTCATTCCCCGGTGGCGGCAGGGGGCGGTCCGGGAGCTGCTGGCGGTCCCGCCGGAAAACCGGGTCCCCGTTCCCTTTCCCCTCGAAGTTTCCTTCGGCGAGCTGACCTGTTTCGCCGTTCCCGCCGCCGTCTGGCTCCGCCGCGGCATCCTCGATCTCGCCGAGATCGGCCCCGCGGAGGAGGAGACCGCCGCACTCCATGCCCTCTACGGCATGAACTGCCGGGGACGTTCTCCGGGACAGGTGGGGTCATTCGTGCTGGATGGGGGAGAACTCCGCCCCGTCGAACGGCCCGCTTCATTCAGCGCCGCTCTCAGGCGCATCCGGCTCGATGCCGACCGGATGACCGTTTTCGAGCGGCCCGGCGGGTTCTGGGTCGAAGAGGATTTTCCGCCCTCCCCGGAACATTGCGAGAACTGCCGGTTCCGCTCCTTCTGCCAAAACCGGGACGTCGAGTGACGGCCCCCGACTTTTTCCCGCCCCAAAGGCAAAAAAACACGCACCCCGTTCCTTCCCGCTGACCGAGGAGGCGGCCAACGGAAACGAACGGGATGCGCTTGAGACGAAACGGAGTCAGCTGCGGCGCGGAGGACGCTCTTCCCGCGGACGCGCCTCGTTGACCACGGCCTTGCGGCCGCCGATCTCCTTGCCGTTCAGGGCTTCGATCGCGGCCTGAGCCTGTTCGGCGTTGGGCATTTCCACGAAGCCGTAGCCTCTGGAACGCCCCGTTTCACGGTCGGTCACCACGCGGGCGGAACTCACCTCGCCATACTGCTCGAAGACGGCGCGCAGTTCGTCCCGATCCGTGCTGTAAGGCAGATTGCCTACATAAATATTCATCCTCTTCTCCCTAAATCCGGATCTGCTTCAATCCCGTTGACCATTGATTGCGGATCCCTGTGCAAATCTCTCCCCCGCAAGGGAAAAGCAGACCCGCGATGAGGCGAACCGGGGAGACCATTTTCTGCACTGGGACAAAACCGTCCGCTATCCGCCGCCGGACACCGGAGAGACTGCGGGACCTTCCTCCCCGCGACCCCCATCGTTCCGGCAAAGACCGTCAAGACGGTATTCTCTTGTTTTCAAAACCTTTTGATACGGTAACCTCGCTTAAAACCCATTTTTTTTCGTTTCTTACTAATTATAACCTCTTACAGGTGTATTTTCAAGTGCTTTCTTCAAAAATTTTCGCTTTTTTTTCAAATCCCGTCGTTTCGGCGGTTTTCCGCCGGAGGGGGCCCCCCTCACGGAAGGAGCCCTCCCGCCCTTCCGTGTCCCGCCCCGGAACGGATCGGGGGGCGTCGAAATGCCCATTTTTCCCGGAGTCCGGCTTGAAAAAGAGGCTTTCCCGGTATATAGTAACTGCCGGACCCGCCGGGGCGCCGTCCCATGCGACGGCTTGCAGCCCCATCCAAGGAAGGAGAAAACAAAGCATGTCGAGAATCATTTTGCCGATCGTCCTCTGGGGCATGGCCGCACTGGCCTGTGCCGTCGAATTCCCCGTCAAAAGCGCGGCGTGGCAGGGGGTCGTGGAGACCCGCGGCGCCGTATTGAAAAAACTTTCCTTCCGGGGCAGGGAAATGCTCCTCGACCGCAAGGGGAGCGGGGCCTTCATCGACGCGGTCATGGGCCGGGGCGGCGAAAAGACCGAGCTGGCGGAAAACTTCTTCGACCTCGAGTTCACGCCGGTCAAGAACACGGTGAACTCCATCACGCTGAGTGCCTGCGGCAAGGGGGCTTTCAGTACTATCCGCCTGACCAAGAGCTACCTCTTCCACCCGAAAAGGAACGAATTCACCGTCACGTGGACACTGCGGAACATCGGCGACACGCCCGTCAGCGCCGGGGTGCGGGTCAAGAACCTTTTCGCCAGCTGCGCGGATAAAGTCACCACTTACCGCATCCCCCGGAACGGCAAACTCACCTCTCTGGACTTTCCCGGCGGCGCCGTCAAAGACATCTGGAACACCGCGCCCGGCCTGGGGCTTCTGGCGTTCCACGGCAAGAGCGACCCGGCGGGACTGCTCCTCGAACTGCCCCGGAACCTGACGGGGACCATGTACTTTTTCTTCAGCCAGCGGACCACCGAGACCACCCAGGAGTTCTTCCTGAACGAACGGCCCATCCAGCCCGGAAAGGAGCTCTCCTTCGCCATCCGGGTGCTGGGCGACGACAACCTTCCGGCCCTCCTCGCCAGAACGGATCCGGCCAAATACAAACTGGTCCCCGAGGGGACGATGCTGCGGATGCCCTTCAATTTCACCAAGGCCAAAGACACGGTGCAGGTGACCTACATCGCCTCGGCCAAGGCGGAAAATCATCTGGACTTCTTCCCGAAGCGGCAGATCAACGACTCCTGGCGGACGGCGGAACTGCCGGAAAAGGCCGATCCCGAAAACCTCTCCCTGTTCCAGCTGGCCAACGATGCCGCGGAACCCGACCGCCCGGTGCCCTTCCGGGTCGTCACCGACAAGGCGGGCAAAAAGCTCATCAAGTTCAAGGTCCCCGGCCTGCGCCACACCTGGGGCGGCAACGCCCGCTGGGCCGAAGGCATGGTCTTCACCTTCGACCGGAACAAGATCTTCCTCGGCAAGGAGGATTTCGCCTGCCGGCTGCTTTTCCGCAAGGGCGGCGTCATCGACGAGACGATCCCCGAGGGCGAGGCGGAACTGGTCTTCAACGGCGACTTTTCCATTCCCTTCAGGGAAGGCAGCGACATCCCCTCCGGGTACTACGCCTGCATCAATGCGGACCGGGTCTCCAAACGGAACAATCTGATCCCGCTCCGCCCCGGCCTCAAGATCCTCCGCCGCAAGGAACCGGGGTCGATCTCCACGCCCATCCGGCTGGAACGGGGCGTCAAGTACACCTTTTCGGCTCTGGCGAGCTGCACCAATCCGGGGGGCAACTGGATCGTCATCTCGGCCGGCTTCATGGACAAAAACAACAAGGTCCTGCCCAAAGGCACGGCGGTCTATCTGCACCACTCCCGGACCAGCGCCCTGCCGATGCGGCAGCTTTCCCGTTCCTTCTATCCCCCCGCGGGAGCAGTCTCGGCCAACCTCTTTTTCCGGGTCTACGCTTCCGATCAGGAAATGATACTCCGGAAATTTTCCCTCACCGCCGAGCCCTTCAAGGCTCAGGTCGAGACCCGGGAAGCCATGCTGCGCAAGGAGCTCAAGTCCTCCTTCGTCCCCGGACTCGACCTGACCGAAAATCTGAACTTCTCGGTGGTCACGCCCCACTGGAAATATTATACCGACCCCGCGGTCAAGTTCCCCAAACTGCTCTATCTCACCGGGAACACGGGCAGCTACATCGCCCGGCAGGTCCACCGCCGCCACCTGCTGGAACTGCTCCAGCGGGCCAAGTTCGAGTTCACCTATCTGCCGCTCCTGCGGAAGATCGCCAGCAGCGTGAACCGGTGGCACTTCAACTGGGCCAACGAGCTGGAGCCCTACACGCTGAGCCGGCTCGAGAACATCAAGACGCTCCCCGAGGCGGTCCTGATCCACAATCTGGACTTCGTCTACGTGCCCCAGGTCACGGTGGACCAGTTCCACTCCTGGCAGGAACGCGGCGTCCCGATAATCTTCTTCAACTGCCGGGGGATCCCGAAAAAACTGCTGGGCAAGGAGGAAAAGCTCCCGGAGCACCTGCTCGCCACGCTGCCCCGGATGCGGCGGCTCTCCCCGGCCCGGCTCCGCAGGAATCTGGCCTTCTACCGTCAGGGCAAGACCCCCGTCTTCGTCCTTTCGAGCGGGAGCTTCGTCTTCTGGAACGTCACCAACATGCCCTTCGTCCCGGAGGAGCTCTCTTCCGAAGTGGTCCCCAACGTCATGGGCAGCGATTTCCCCTATTGGGAATATTATTACCTCTTCCAGCTGAAGGCCCTGCTTTACGCCGCGGGCCGGGAGGGCTGGGTGACGGCCCGCTCCGCCGACAAGGAGGGCCTGACCCTTTCCGCCGCCCATGCGGGTGAGATCACGGTCAGGACCACCGTCCGGGACTACTACGGCCGCCTCATCGGGAAAGCGGAAAAGCAGTTCGCCGTGAAGCCGGGGACGAGCCTCGTCCCGCTGCCCCTGCCCGCCGATGCCGGGTCGCAGGGGACGTTCCTGGTCAACTACAAGATCTGCGACAAGGCAGGACGTGAACTCGACTGCGGCGCCTGCAAGGTCGATCCTCAGCTTCTGCCCCTCGAGATCGTCATGGGCGACCCCGAAATGATCTTCAGCCGCAAGGCTCCGGTCTCCTTCGAGGTGAAAAGCCTGCCCGGCGCGAAATTCTCGTGCGAGATCGTCGACACCGACGGCCGCCGGGTGTGGCAGAGCGCGGGGAAGCAAACGCGGTTTTCCGCCGAATTGAAGTTCCCCTACACCAAACTCTACTATCTTTACGTGCGCGCGGAACTCGACGGTAAGACCGCGCTGGTCAAACAGGAATTTTCGCTGAAATCCGCCCCGGCGGATCCCCACGAGATGTGGGCGGTGATCTGGGTCTCGCAGCCCCAGCTGTATCCCATTCTGCGGAAGGCGGGATTCAACATGATCATCACCGGTTTCGCCCCCGTCAACATGAAATACGGAATCCTCAAGGCGGTGACGACCAACATGTTCGAGCCGCTTTCCCACGGTTCCGGGTCCGTCCTGAACCGCACTCTCAAGAACTACACCGGCGACATCGCCACGGATCCGGTCCGGGATCCCTGTTTTTCGGATCCGGTCCGAGCCCAAAAGGTGCGCGAGAAGATCAGGGACTTCGCCAAGTCCTACCGGTTCCGCTACTACGGAGTCCGCCATCACAGCGTTTCCGACGAAGCCTTTCTGGGGGGCACGGTCTGCTATTCGCCCCACTGTCTGGCGGAATTCCGTCGGGAGCTGCGCACCCGCTACGCAAGTCTTGCGGAGCTCAACAAGAGCTGGAACACCTCTTTCAAGACTTGGGACGAGGTGCTCCCCGTGCAGCTGAGCGAGATCAGGGACAAGGACCGTCTCGCCCGTTATGTGGAACACAAGCTTTTCATGAACAAGGTCTTCGCGAAGAACTGGGTGGGCCGCACCCTGGAATATCTCCGGGAGAACGTGCCCGAAACCGTCGCGGGCCTTTCCGGGACCGGCAATCCGGGCCTGAGTTACGACTGGGTCCAGATGATGAAGTACAATCCCCTCATCATGTACTACGGCGGCCCCCAGGGGAACGCGGTCCGGGACTTCGGCCCTCCCGGCGGCCGCCGGGGGACCTGGCTGGGCTACGCCCGCGGCTACCTGCGCAACGAGGTCTGGGCCAAGGGCCGGATCTGGCAGGATGTGTTCCTCGGCGCCAACCTGATCTGCAAATTCCCCTGCGAGTCCCTGCTGGGGGATCTTTCCGCCACGCCCAACTTCGACTATTTCGCCGAAACGGTGCGGGAGCTGCGCGCAGGCTTCGGCGCCCGGATGCTCCGGGGCGAGGATCTGGGGAAGGATGTCGGAGTCCTCTACTCCCAGATGTCGGTGCTGTGCGCCTTTTCCAATCAGGTGGGGCAGCAGAATGCCCGGAACACCCAGAGCTCCTGGCATGCGCTCCTGACCGACCTGGGGCTCCGGACCCGGATGATCTCCTATGAGGATCTGGAAAAGAACGTCCCGAAATACAAGGTCGTCGTTCTTCCGGGGGCTTTCAGTCTGAGCAAAAATCAGCTGGCCAATCTGAAGAAGTTCGCCGAAGCCGGCGGCACGGTCGTCGCCGACTGCGGTCCCGGCTGGTACGACGACCACGGCAACCGGGCCGCGGACAAGCTGGCGGAAGAGCTCTTCGGCATCGACCGGAGCAAAGCCCGGCTGTATCCTTCGGATGCGCCCCAGTACAAGACCCTGCCCCTGGGCGAAACGGGACTGAAGCTGGCCGGAGCTCAGGCGGCGCTGAACGTGTCGGGCGAGCCCGTGATGATAACGCGCCGCCACGGCAAGGGGCGGACGGTCCTGCTGAATCTCGGCATCGGCAACTACTTCACCGTGACCCTGGGCGGCGCGGGGGGCGAGGAAGCCGTCTCCAAGGGCGGCGCCGGCGTCACCTGTCAGGCCCTCCGGGAACTGACGGGGCCCGTGTTCTACGCCAGGTGCAAGGCGCCCTTCGAGGTCAAGGGCATCACGGGGCCCGCCATCTTCTTCCACCGGGACGGGGCGAATCACTACGCCGGGGTCCTGCCCCAAGTGAAGGACGTGCCCTCCTACAGGGACTTGAAGTGGGAAACGGCGCAGGTCACCTTCCCCGTCAAGGGCCATCTGTACGAAATGCGCAGCGGCAAGTACCTGGGCTTCGGAGACAAGTGCACCTTGAAGCTCAGAAGCGGCGACCCGGCCCTCATCTCCATTCTCAAGGACAAGGTCACGGGCGTGAAGATCACACTGCCCGCGGCGTGGAAACGGGGTGAAAGCCGCAGGATCGCGGCCGCGGTCGAGGGCGGCTCGGGCAATCACGTCCTCCGCTTCGAGATCCGCCGTCCGGGCGGGACGCTGCCTTTGCTCTACGCCTGGAACGCTTACGTTCCCGCCGGGAAGGGCGTCTTCGACTTCCAGTTCGCCCTCAACGACATTCCGGGCAAGTGGGAGCTGCTGGTCCGCGACATCGACTCCGGCGTGACCAAAACCGCCGTCATCGAACTCGAATAAAAACGAACCGAAAGAAAGGAACAGCCGTATGGACATGAAAGAGTATTTGAAGAAATTCGCCGAAGAAGTCCCCGCCTGGATGCTCGATTACGCTCCGGGGACCGAGATCGATTTCGTCGAGGTGCTGAAGTCGAGGATCGTTTACTACCCGGGGGCCTATGTGGACGGCCAGCCCGTCCATACCTTCGTTCAGGCTCATGCGGCCCATGTGTTCATGTACGTCGATTACATGCTCTCTTGGGAAAAGATCCGGGAAGAACTTTCCGAGCACGGGTTCAAAGGTTACCGCATCCTTGCTTCCGTCAAAGCCGGCGCCGAAGATCTGACTCCCCGCGGGTGGACTCCCCATGTGAAGCCCACCCGGGAACAATTCGACCGGATGAACCGGTTCGCTTCCGCCGAGCGGTTCGCCAATCTCGTGATTTTCGAACGCGGCGATGATTATGACGACGCCCACGGCCCCGTCCGTTTTGCGGTGATCTTCATCGGCGGCGACGGGATCGCCACTTACGATGCGATCTTCTGCAACGGGAATGCTCCGGCGCCTTTCTGTGTCGTTCTTCAGGATCATGGATTCGGCGGGAACTGGAGTCATTTCGGCAGGGGCGGCCTCATGGAACGGGCCGCAAGGGAATCCGGAGCATATCCCGAATATCTTCTGGCCGCCACCGGCGACAGCACGGAAGTCTGGGAGGGGTATGCCAGAATTCCGGATGCGCCTTCCGTGCTCGGCGGAATGTATCATGGCCGGCGCGAGCTTTTTGGACGCCCCTCTCCCTCAAGACGGTTTTGAGGACTCTTCCTGCCGGGTGAGCGAAAGCGGGAAAAATCCGCCTTCGCTTCGCGCCGGATGATCGCCTGGGACGGAGGCAAAAAAAGCCGGGCTCTCACGGCCCGGACGGTATAACGAAACAGGGTGCGGCGCACTTACGGGCCGCACCCTGTTTTTTCAGGTGAAAAGTTTTCTCAGCCGCGCCGGGGAGCGCGCTGGATGGGCTCTTCGGCCAGGGTCTGGATCCACTGGACTTCGGGGAAGTGATCCTTGTAGTAGGAGCGGATCAGGGTCTCGAGCCCCTTCTTGCCGTAGTCCCAGTCCAGGATCTTGTCGCCCAGGACCTTCCGGACGTTGGTCTGATCGAAGACGATGTCGGAAGAGAAGTAGGGGAAGAGGTCCCCCACGAAACGGGTCATGAGTTTGGTGTCCATCGCGCCGGCATCCTCCTCGACAGCGACGGAAACGTCGTCCATGCGGAGCACGCCGCAGACGGTCTCTTCGATCTGGCGGGTGGTCATGGGACTGTCGCCGGTGATGTGATAGGCGGTGTTGGTGACCGGCTTCTGGAAGAGGGCGGTGATCGCCTCCTGGACGTAGTCGATGGGCACGAAATAGACGTGCTCGGAGGGCTTGGTGGCGAAGTTGATCTTCATGCTGATCCACTCTTCGGGAGAGACGCCCGCCCGCTTGCAGTTGTGGCTCTTAAACTTGCCCAGGAACTCGAGGATCCGGTAAAAGGCCAGCGGCTTCCGGATCCGGCCGTCGCTGCGGCGCCCGGTGACGATGGCGGGACGGTAGACCGAGAAGGGGATCCCGGAATTGCGGACCAGGAACTCCGCCTTGAATTTGCTTTCCTCGTAGGGATTGTTGAAGCCGTTGTCGACGGGCTTGTCCTCATAGGCCGTGCCGCAGAGCTTGCCGGCGATGTAGGCGGTCCCCACATAGTGGAACTCCCTGACCTTCAGAAGCTGGGCCAGCTTGACCACGTTTTCGGTACCGTTGTAGTTGATCTTGAAGACCCGGCCCGTGGGATCCTTGCCCAAGTTCACGTCGGCGGCGCAGTGGAAGACGATCGAAGTCCCGGCGAGCCGGGGATCGGCGGCCATGGCAACCGGATCCAGAGTGGTCACATCGCCCTCGACGGCGGAAATGTGAGCGAGGATCTCGTCGGCAAGTTCGGGGCAGCCGTCGAAAGCGCACTCGTCCCTGACGATCCCCGTCACACGTTCCGCGGCGTTCTTGCCGTTGCCGGGACGGGCCAGGCAGACGATTTCATAATCCTTGCGTTCACGCAGCAACGCTACAGCAAACGCACTGCCGACCAGCCCGGTGATCCCGGTCAAAAATATTTTCTTCATAGCTTGATCCTGCACTCGAACGACGCCCGGAGACGAAGCGTTCGCAACTCGTTGAATTGAACCTAACAGCTAAATATACACCCTCTTTCGGGAAAATGCAAGCAAGTTACTGAAAATTGTGAAACAATAGTGGCTCAAACCGGACATGCCGGAGGGCATTTCAGGTGAAATCGCCTTCCCCCGCGCTTGCAAATTTCCCGAAAAAAGAGTACATTAGAACGGGATTCCAACCAGGGAAGGAGAAAAAACATGGACACGGTTCGGATCATCGCCTACGGCACCCTGATGACCGGAGAACGCAACCATGGCTTCTGCCGGAATGCGGTGAGTATCCGGCACTGCACGATCCGGGGGACTCTCTACGACACCGGCTGGGGCTTCCCGGCCTTCGAACCGGGAGAGACCGGCACGGTCAAGGCGGAGCTGATCGAGATCCCCGTCGCCGACTGGCCCGCCATGGACGAGCTGGAGGGGTTCCCCGACCTTTACGACCGCCGGCTCATCCCGGCGGCGACGGAGGAGGGTCACCCCATCACGGCCTGGGTCTACGTGATGAACGCCCTCCCGAAGGAGGCGGCGGTCATCGCCTCGGGCGACTGGAAAAACCGCGCATGACGCGGGAAAGAGCGTGACACGGACTCACACGGACCATCACGGACAGGCATGAAGCGCTCGGCAACTCGACGTCCGTGTCGGTCCGTGTCGGTCTGTGTTTGCCCGTGTTGTCCCGGTTCAGAGGAACTTCTGCAGCCGCGGATCGGCGGCAAATTTTTTCAACAGGGTTTTGATCTTGCCCAGACTTTCCACCGGACAGGCCAGCACGGCGTCGGCGGTCCTGATCAGAACGATCCCTTCCAGGTCGATCCCGGCGATCACGGTCGAGCCGTCGTCGGAAAAGACGATGCAGTCCCGGCACCCCTGCAGCACCGCGGGCGTGGGCGCCACGTTCCCCTCTTCGTCGGCGGTGAAATGGTTTCTCAGGGCGGTCCAGTTGCCGATATCGTCCCATCCGAAAGATGCATCCTTCACGATGACGTTTTCGGCGTGTTCCATGATCGCGTAGTCGATGGAGATCTTCCGGGCCGCCTCATACTCCGCCTTCAGCACCGAGGAAAATCCCGCCGTTCCCCATGCCGCCGCGATTTTGTCGGAAAGCCCCAGCAGATCCGGGGCGTTCCGTTGCATTTCCCGGCGGATCGTCTTCAGGGGAAAGGCGAAAATCCCGCTGTTCCATTTGAAATTTCCCGAAGCGAGCAGCCGGGCCGCCTCTTCGGCGGAAGGCTTTTCCCGGAACCGTTTCACCCGCGAGACCCCTTCGGAAATCCCGTCTCCGCACTCGATGTAACCGTAGTCGGGACTGGGATGGTCGGGAACGATCCCGATGGTGGCCAGTGCGTCATGTTCCAAAGCGCTCCCGCAGCAGACCTCGAAGTCGGAAATCATGGCGTTGCGGTCCGTCACGAAGTGGTCCGAGGGCAGGAGAAACATCACCGGCTCTTCGGTCCGGGCGGCGGCCTTGACCACCCCGGCGGCCAGGGCCATGCAGGGCGCCGTGTCCCGTACGCAGGGTTCGCCGATCACGTTTTCGGGGGGCAGCTGGGAACACAAGGTCCTGATCTGCTCCGCGTAGTTTCCGTTGGTGATGATGAAGATGTTCTTTTCGCTGACGAAGCCCTGAAGCCGGAGGACCGTCTGTTCCAGAAGGGAGGCTCCGCCCAGCAGACTCAGCATCTGTTTGGGGCGGGCCGTCCGGCTGTACGGCCAGAAGCGTTCGCCCCGGCCGCCGGCCATAATCACGCAGAAAATTTCTTGAGGCATTGGTTTTTCCTCGAATTTCGGATTGTGCGGTTCGGCAAAAATCCCCGGAAGTCGCGGCTCATTCGACCGCCGCGCGGAGTATTTCCTTCTTGACTTCGGGCAAATAGAGGTGTCCCAGATGCCCGCCGCGCGAGAACCAGACCATCCGGCTGCCGAAGGTCCGGTCCAGAAAACGGCGGTGCTCCGGAGCCAGCAGGGGATCGTCCCAGGTGTGGAAGACCCGGATCCCCGGGATCCTGCCGAGCCCTTTGAAATTTCTCAGGTCGCCCTGAGCGTAAAGCGCCTCGAGGGGCACACCGGGGAAGAGGGGCGCGGCGAATTTTGCGGCGTACTCCCGGAACCCCACCTTGTCGATTTCCAGATAGAGGCTGTTCCGGCGCCACCAGCTGTAGGGAGTCTTGAGGGGCACGGCCATCCCGCCCCGCCGGGCGTGGAAGAGGATATGGCGCAGGGGCATGCGGAAAAAGAGCCCGGCCAGGAAGGCCCCCTGCTCTTCTCCGGGGGAAAAGAGGGGAAGGGCGCCGCAGGATTCGGGAGGCGGCAGCTCCAGGGACGAGGTCGCCATGATCCTGCCCGTGGTCTCGGTGAGGACGTCGAAGGCCTTCTTTTCGCTCCAGGAACTCCCCGCCCGGCTCAGGACGTCCGCAGTCTCGGAGGCGTATTTCAGCGCCACCGGCGGGTTGAGGGCGATGAAGCGTTCGAAGCCCAGCCGGGGATCCCGGTGCTCCATTTCGGCGACCTTGAGGGTGTAAAGCGCGCCGAAGCTGAAGCCCACGAGAATCTTTTCGGGGAGCTCGATCAGTTCCTTGCGTTCCAAGGTGTCGACGGCCGCTTCGAGAACGGTACGCAGCACGGCGGCGTCGTGGGCCACGTTGCCGGGGAGTTTCCCGGAGCGGCTCTGTTCCATGAAGGTGCCCGAGAAGGGGCAGTCCAGCGTCAGGACGGCGAATCCGCCCCGGTTGAGCGTTTCCGCCAGGGCCAGCGTGGAAGAGCCGTCATAGGATCCGCCCACGCCGGGCAGGATCACCGCGAGCCGGGGCGGCGGCGGCACCTTGGCCGGATCGGAGTAGTCCACCGGGGCGGCTTTCCAGAAGCCGCAGGTGACCTCGCCGCCGTTGGCCAGCTTCACGCGGATCTTCTTCATGGCGGTGGCGAAGTCGCTGTTGAATATGGAAAGAGGCATGTACCACCAGTCGTTGCGCTTGTCGGGCCGCCAGAGGACCACCCGGAGCGAAGAAATGACGGGCGTCGCGCTGCCGAAGCTCTTGAGGTCGCGCCAGGTGCCCCGCACACCTTTGGGGGCGGGCCGGGGCATCACGGGCTCCGGCTGGGCGGGGGGAGCGAGAAGCTCCTGCTTCCGGTCGCCCAGACGGTAGAGCCAGAGCCGGTTCTGCAGTTCCCGCCGCAGCACCATGCCCTCGCGGTAGGTCTTGTAGGGGTCGCCCGCGCCGGCCACGGCGTCATGATAGGCTTCCTGGGCCACGATCACCTGATTGAGCCGGACCACGCTGGAATAGGGGATGTAGGTCTTGGCGTCGAAAGCGCAGTCGAAGACGAAGCCCACCGTGTCTCTGACGTTCACCCGCGGCAGGAAAGGAAGGATGAAGGTGCAGCCGGGGTCGATGCCCCAGGCGTGGAAGCTCTGTCCGAAATCGGAGTCGGTGGAATAGAGGTCGAACCAGTGCTTGCCCACGTCGAAAAGTCCGGCGATGCCCAAGGTGGAGTTGGCGAGGAACCGGAGCAGTTCGTGCCAGCTCCCCCGCCACTCGGCCCGGAGCAGGCAGCTGATCGCCCGGGCGGGAAACTCCAGATTGAGGCAGAGATTGTTGATGGCGGTGATGACCGGACGGGGGAGGATGGAGGTGTAGACCCTCCCGATCCAGTCGATGGGGTACTCCATGAGGACGTGCTGGACCGCGAAGGTGGCCCGGTTGAAGGGCTCGATGGGATCGGGCCCGGCGGAGCGGTTTTCCATTTCGGACAGGGTCCAGGGGGCGTTGCGGGGCTCTTCCGAAAGGGGCGCGCGGCAGCCACACAGGAAAAGCGCGGTCAGCATCAGCAGCAGAACGGCAGGGAGACACCGGAAACTCTTTTTCATGGATCGGAACTTTCAGTTTGCACTTGAGACGAAAACTCGGGAGCTCAAGGTAAAATATACATCTTCCGGGCGGAAAAGTCAAGTCCGGAAGAGGGCAAAACCCGACGGAACGGGCCGGCCGGATTTCGACAAATCGAAAAAGATTTGCCCGAAAGAGTTGAAAAAAAGAAAAAAACGTGCTAAATTATCCGGCGGCGGATCGACGCCGCGCGGAAACGCCGAAAAGGATCCCCCCTCCCGAGCCGGATGCAGGTTTTCGGGGAGCCGCGCGGGGGCCTGCCGGATTCTCGGAACAAAACTTGAAACACTCGAGGTGACCACATGCCGTATCTTCCCCAACCGCAGAATACCGACGACATAGAACTCGGCAGCGACCTTATGGAACTGGTCGAGGCCCTGGCCAAAGATGTCCACGAACAGTGGGCCGCCGCGAGGATGAGGGACGGCTGGCAATACGGTCCGGCCCGGAACGATCAGAAGAAGCTTCACCCCTGCCTCATCCCCTACGAGGAGCTCCCTGAATCCGAGAAGGAGTATGACCGGATCACGGCGATCACGACGCTGAAGCTGATCCGGAAATTCGGCTTCGACATCGTGAAGAAATGACGCCAGCGGAGCCGGACGCGGAGAATCCGCCGGACGGTTCCCGGAACCGCCCGCTCCGATTTCCGGATGTTTGTTTGCTTTTTCCGGAAAAATGCGTTGACTATTTGGTTTCGCGCTGTATATTACATCGGTAGAAAAACCTCGACTTCGAGAACGAACATGAAGGGATTACCCGGTATGTTGAAAAGACTTCTGGTTTTCGGTGCGGCGGCGGTCATGGCTTTGGCCGCGGCGGGAGCGGATCTTTACGTTTCGCCTTCCGGGAACAACAAAAATCGGGGGACCAAAGACGCCCCGCTGGCCACCATCGGCCGGGCCGCCGTGCTGGCCAAACCCGGCGACACGGTGAAGATCGGTCCGGGACTTTACCGGGAGCAGATCGGCTTCACCCGTTCCGGAAAGAAGGAGGCTCCTGTCACCTTCGTCGGGACCCGGGGGAAAAACGGTGAATTCCTCACCGTCATCGAGGCTCCGGGGAAGGTCGTTTCCGAGTGGACCCCCGCGCCCGAGGTCGGCCCGAACATCTGGAAGGCGCCTCTCGCCCGGCGGCCCGATCTGCTGCTGATGGACGGGGCCCAGATGACCCTCATGGGGCAGCAGCGGATGGATCTCAAACCCTGGAACCGCACCCCCGCCATACTGGACGAGACCATGATCTGGGACCTGTACGCCAAAAAGGAGAAGTGCATGCGGCTGCCCGGATTCGACATGCTGAGACTGCCCGCGGACATCAAGGTGAAGCACCGCTACTTCGGCAAGCGCCAGGAGCTTTTCTGGCCGGTCATAGCCAACGTCCTCGCCGGCTGGCACAAAGGGACGCTTTACTTGCGCTTCGCCGACGGCCGGAAGCCGCAGGATCACCGCTTCACCGCCACCTACGGCGAGTGCTTCGCCGTCGTGAACGCCTCGCATCTGAACTTCCGCGACCTGTATATGCGGGGCTCCCGCCGCCAGTTCCACCTGAAAGGGAAATCCTCCTTCATCACCATCGAGAACTGTCTGCTCATGCACGGCGCGGCCCGGATCCTCATCGAACCCGAGGTTTCCGACGTTCTGGTGAGGGGGTGCATCCTGACCACGGGCTTCATCCGGAGCGACCTGTTCAAACTCCGGAGCGCGGACGACATGCGGGGTGGACTGCTCTATCTCGTCTTCAAGTACATCATCGGCTCGGCCCACTCCGACGACGAGGGGGTGAGGAGCTTCGGCACCCGGGTCAGGATAACGGAAAACCTCGTGCTTCAGGGACTTATCGGCATCGGCGGCCTCGGGCCGGACACCGAGGTCTGCTGGAACGTCGTCCGTGAAATGTCCAGCGTGGGAATCTGCACCTACGCCCGGACCACGGGGAAGTTCCACCACAATCTGGTGATGAACTGCGGCATTCCGCTCCGAATCCACAATCTGCGCCACGAGCGGGCGAAGCGCGAGGAATACCATTACGCCAACCTCTTCATCCAGGGGCGGCACGGCGGGGCGCAGACCTTCGTCCACAGCGAGTCCTATCTCTACCCCGCCGACAAGATCAATTTCGAGCCCATCACAAAGGCGGCCATAAGAGACAAAAAGGGGGGCCCCGTCTACAAAAAGAATCCCCCGAATCCGGTGGATCCGGGCAAGATCTACATCTACCACAACACCTTCTGGGGCGGCGACGACCGGCAGCCCGCCTTCACCGTGCGGGGCTTGAGCCAGCGCTTCAACAACGCGGTCATGCCCTTCTACTTCTGCAACAACATCCACAAGGACAGCCTGTGGTTCGACACCAAGACCCACGAGCTGGCCGGGCCCAATCTGCATTACGTCTTCAACGAGGGGATCTACCGCCTGAAGCGGCGCGAGCCCGAGATCCTCGTACTGAACAAGGTCCTCACCAAAGAGAAGGACGCCGAAACGATCTGGAACAAGCATGACCTGCCCGGCCTGCCGGACCTGACCCTCGCGCCGAATTCCCCCGCCCTTGCCATGGGGGTGGACGTCTCCAAGCCTTTCACCTTCAACGGGAAGAGCTACCCCGCCTTCAAGGGTTTCGCGCCGGGCTACTACAAGGGGAAGGCCCCCGCCGTGGGCGCCCTGCAGCAAGGGGAATCCATGGAGCGCTTCATCGAAATGCACCGCAAGGCCGAGGCGGCCATCAAGATGCTGGCCGACCTCAAGAAAAAAGCCGCCGCCGATGGGAAGTGACGGATCGTGAAGAATTTGCTCCGGAATATCGAACGGCATCTGAACCGGCTCTGCCTCGTGCCCTCGCGGCATATCGGCTCCCCCGGCGCGGCGGAGGCGGCGGCGTATATCGGGGAGACCTTCCGCAGTTACGGATATCCGCAGGCGGTAGAGGAGCCCTTCCCCGCCACGGGGTGGCGCTTCGGGAGCATGATCTTCGCCGATCTGGACAACGGATCCCATGACGTGCCCGGTGTGCTGCCCTGCTTCTTTTCCCGGAGCGCCGAGGTAACTGGCACGCCTCTGTGGCTCACCGAGGCGGAGCTGGAGAAAGTTTCCCGGGAACAGGTCGCGGGCAGGCTCTGCGTCGTGGAGCTTCTCCGGGGCGGGCTCGACGTCCGGGGGCGCAACGGCGTCGCCGAAGATCTGGATTCCCTCGGCGCGGCGGCGGCGGTCTTCATCGGCGGCACGGATTCCGTCAACAGCAAGCTCCAGCGCTCGCCGAATTTGAAGACTCTCGGGACCGTTTCCGCCGGGAAATCCGGCTCCCTGTACCTGGCCCGGAACAGAAACCACCGCTATTTCCTGAAAATCGACGCGGAAACATTCCCCTGTTCCGGGCACAATGTCGTCGCGGTCCGGCCGGGAACGGGCCCCTTCCGCGCCGTCTTCGGGGCCCACTACGACGCCGCGCCCCTGACCCAGGGGGCCTGCGACAACGCTTCGGGGGTGGCCTGTCTCCTCGAAGCGGCCCGGCTGCTCCGGGAGGAGCTGCCCGAGTGGACGCTCGAATTTGCCGCCTTCGACGCCGAAGAGTACTGCATCCACGGCGATCTGCCGGGGGGCAGCGAAGCCTATGTCAACAGCCATCCGGACCGGAAATGGGCCTTTTTCACGGACTTCGACTGCGTGGGGACGCTGCTCGGCGAGGAGGCGCTCTGCGCAGGCCGAAACGAAAAACTCCCCGCCTTCGATACGATCTATCCCGTGAAGCCCATCCGTTACGCAGGGGACGAAAGGAATTTCGACAAACTTGAGGTCCCCTCGCTGTGGTTCACCTCCTTCCCCCGTTTTCAGGAGTTCCACACCCCCGCGGACACCATCGATACCCTCGACATCGGGAAGATCGCCCGGTGTGTTTCAAATTCACTCGACGTAACACGGCAAATATGCCTCAAACTTCAGAAAGGAAAATGATCATGACAAAAGAATCGAACCGGAAGCCTGAGAAAACGCCCCGCCTTTTCACCCTGATCGAACTGCTGGTGGTCATCGCCATCATCGCGATCCTCGCCTCCATGCTCCTGCCTGCCTTGCAGCAGGCCCGGGGCCGGGCGCGAGCCATCGCCTGCGTCAACAACTTCAACCAGATCGGCAAGGGGATCACCATGTACATCAACGACGCCAAGGGATTTTTCCCCTACACGCCTTATGCGGCCATGGGGTACTGGTTCCGCGACGACTACTGCCCCTGGCGGAGCTATTTCACCTGGAAGGAGGCGACAAGGACCCGCAAGGCTTTCTTCGGCGGCATTTCCATCAAGGACGGGCAGATCATCCGCGGCCCCTTCCTCTGCCCGGAGGTCTCGGACCGCAATTTCGGCTACACGGACATCCTCTACAACTCCAATCAGCCCTACCTCACGCCCCCCAGCGGCGACACCGCGGACAAGCTCCACCTTTCCCTCTCCTTCAACGCCAATTTCCTCAGCAAGGACACGGTCGTGCACCTCGCCCGGATCCAGCGTCCGGCGGTGCTGGTCTACTCGGCGGACGGCTCCGGCACGGGATACACGGACTACCGGTGCAACGGTTCCGACACCGCCAATGGAATCAAGCGGAACGTGCCCGCCCGGCACGTCGGCAGCGCCAATTTCATGTACGCCGACTTCCACGTGAGGACGATCCCCTACGCCTCGTACCCCTCGCTGAATCTGGTCAAATACAACGGCCCGGTCTGGCAGCCGTTTGCCACGGGGAAAGCGGAGCTGTGAGCCTTCTGAAAGGAATTTCAAGGACATGAAGATCGCATGGTTCAAAAGGGTCATCACTCCCGAGATCGGCGCGTATTTGGCCGGATACAGCCTCAACGACAAATCGGTGGCCAAGCTGGACGAGCTCTATATGACGGGGCTCTGCGCCGACGACGGCGAACGCAAGGTCCTGATCGTCAGTTTCGACCTTCTCGGCCTTGACGAAGGGTTCTCCCGCAAGGTCCGGAAGGAATGCGCCGAAAAGCTCGGCATCGATCCGAGCGCGGTGCTTTTCACTTGCACCCACACCCACACGGGGCCGGAAACGAGGACTCTGGCCAAAGCCCCGCAGCAGCTGAACAAGAGCTATCTCGAACAGCTGGAGCAATGGATCCTCGACGAAGTGAGCCATCTCGGGGAGTTCCGGGAGTGCTCCGTCTATTTCTACTCCTCGAAGTGCGACGAAAACCGCAGCCGCCGCTACGTCACGGCCTGCAACCGGGCCACCTTCACCCCCCACCGCCGGGAGGTGGTTCCCGGCGTGAGCGAGTATGCGGACAAGGAACTCGGCGAACTCTGCTTCATCGACAAGGAAACTTCTCTCCCCGTCTACCTCATCGGCAACTACGCGGCCCATCCGCTGGCGGGCCACGCGCCCGGGCTGGGCGGCCGGAGGATCTCCGCCGACTTTCCCGGCGCTTTCCGGCGCTACGTCACCTCGGAAACGGGGGCGGCAAGCATGTTCATCTCGGGGGCGGCGGGGGACCTCGTCCCCAAGGAAGATGAACTCGGGGCCGACGCCATCGAGCGGATGGGCAAAAATCTCGCCAAAGCCGCCATCGGCGGGCTCATCGACAGCGTCCGGAACCCCGGAAGGTTCCGCATGGACGACGCCAAAGTCGGCGCGGAAAGCCGCTTCGTCACCGTGCCGCTGCGCAAACAGAAGATCGGGACGCCCCAGCCCTTCTACGCGGGCAAGACCGCCATCGAAGTGGAAATGCAGGTCGTTGCCATCGGCGACGTCTGCTTCGTGGGCGTTCCGGGGGAGCTCTGCTGCGAACTGGGGCAGGAGATCAAATGGCACAGCCCCTTCCGCAGGTGCTGGATCGCCTACAACGCCACGGCGTATTTGTCCTACATCGGCCACGCCAACATGCTGGTCGCGGGCGGCTACGAGGGGAGTTCCCAGTACTTCACGGCGAAGTGCGGTCTCATGCTCCTCAACACCGCCGCGGAAGCGATGTTCGGCCTCAGGGAAAAACTTTTCCCGCAGGAGGACGGCGACATCTATCCCGACAACGTCAAGCCGGGCCTTGTGAACATTCCCCCCAACCGCTGACCTGAGGAATAAGGAAAATGATGGAAAAACCCTGGGAAGGTGCCTTCGAGCCCTTCAACGTTTTCGGCAACACCTGGTTCACCGGGACCATCCCCGCTTCGACCCACCTCATCGACACGGGGGAGGGCCTGATCGTCATCGACTCGGGCTATCAGGAGACTTTGTACCTCATGCTGGAATCCACGCGAAAACTGGGCTTCGACCCGGCGGACATCCGGTACATTCTCCACTCCCACGGCCACATCGACCACGCGGGGGCGACCAGGGCGCTGGTCGAACTCACGAAGGCCGAAACCTTCGTCGGGGCCGGAGACTACGACATCGTCACCGGGAAGCGCCCCCTTTCCTGGGCCCCGGAGTTCAACACGACCTTTAACGGGGTCTTCGAGCCGGACCATCTGCTTTGCGACGGGGAAAAGATCACCCTCGGCAATGTGACGATCGAGTGCGTCGCCACCCCCGGCCACTGTCCGGGAACCTTCTCCTTCTTCTGGAACGCGGGCGAAAAGGAGGGGAAGACGATCCGGGCGGGGATGATGGGCGGCGCGGGTCTCAACACACTGCACACGGACTACATCCGGAAATACGGCCTCGAAAGGGAGGACTGGCGCGGCGCTTTCGCCGCCAGTCTGCGCCGCTGCCGTCAGGAGCACGTGGACCTTTTCATCGGCAACCACACGGGGCAGAACCACATGCAGACAAAGTTCGCCCGGCTCAAGGCGGGGGACCCTGCGGCCTTCATCGACGAAAGCGATTGGGGGACTTTCCTCGACAAATGCGATAAAAACCTCGCTGACCTGCTCGCCCGTGACCCGCTTTGACCGGATCGCCCTTGAAATATTCCGTTTCAGGGTGTAAATCATAAGCCGGTCGGCCCGCGGATGCCGATGTTTCGTTTTTTTGGCTTTTTTTGACAAAAAAACGTTTTTTACTGTAAGAATCGGTACCATCGGAGTTAGTAAGTGAGTAGAAGTTCCGAACCTTTCTCGTTTTGAAAAGCAGGAACAAAAAAACAAAAGGAGTGAAGAATGACAAATTCCATGAAAGCCGGTATTGTCGGGTGGCTGGCGGGCATTGCCGTGGCCGCCCTGGTCGTAGTTATCTATGTGAACTTCCACGGTTGCGGGACCACGCCGCCGCCTCCGCCGCCTCCGCCGCCGGAGCCGCCGGAGCAGCCCGTTAAAAAGGATCCTGTGCCTGTATCGGCCTTGGAGAGAATCGTTCCCCGCGTGATGAAGGGTGAGTTCGGGCTAACCGGACGCGGCGTGGATGCCAAGTGGGGTATTGCCAAAACCGCGAATTTCAGGTATACCGTGATGGTCATCGCCGACTCCGATATCCTCGAAAAGAAGGATTTGCCGGGGGGGAAAATAAAAGTCACGGAAGTCAGGAAGTTCGACCGGGTCCAGGACGGCATCGTCGTTTCCGATGTGGACATGAAGCTGGCGCTTGACACCTTGCCGATCAAGGCCTTCGCGCAGGCCATCGATGCTGCGGTGACCGTGTGGACATCGATGTCCGGAGATCCGGCCGGCGGGGCGCTGGTCCTTTCCGGGAAAGATTATGTGATGGAAAAACTGAAGAAAATCGACGGGACCGGCGTCCGGGCCCTGCTGGGAAGTATCGGACTCAAACCTGCGCCCGAACTGGAAGCGGCGGTCAACAAGATTGCGAACGCACATGTTCTGAAGGCGTTGGGCGGTATCCGTTCGATCTCGGGAAAAAGTTACAAGATAACTTATTACCAGGAAGCTTCCGGAATGCCGATGTATGTCAAGTTCACCTACGAAGACGGCAGCGAAGTCACCGATGAAGAAGAGCGCATGGTCCTGAAGCGCGTCAACGCCTTCATCGACTACAATGTGATTCCGAACAAGGGATGTACGCCGGGGGACACCTGGGAAATCAAGGCGAAGGATATTGAAGAGGTGTTCGATCCCTACGTCGAAGGGACCTATTCCGGCACTGTCCGTGCGACCCGGAAGGAAAATGCCCAAAACGGCGATTGGGAAATCGAGCTTGCCCCGAGCGTCATCAATGTGATCAACGACGACGGAAACACCACCGGCCACCTGAATCTCGAGCGCGGTCAAGCTTTCGTCAATCCCAAGCTGGTGAGCGTCAACAATCTGTTCGTCGAAGGCAAGGCCAAGCTCGAAAAACTTTCGCGGCATCACTTCCTGTTCACCGCGAAGATTTCCGGGGAGTGCGATTTCCAGGCCAGAGTCGTAACGACCCCCAAGTCCGACAAGTAAGGAGATCGCCGTGATTTACGTCTGCCCTGTCTGTCAGCGGAGCATACAAGGGATTTCCGGGCGCTGCGCCTGCGGGCTCCTGTTCGATCCGGGCCAGTGGCCCGAAGAGGCATACTCCCCGAAGGGCATGTGCGCCGAATTGAAAATCGAATGGGATAACGGGGTTTATGAACCCGAAACCGATGATTTTCAAATTGGCCGGATGCCCGAGGACCGGGGGCTGGCGCTGCCGGACGGGGTGGGCGTATCGAGAATTCACGCACGGGTCTTTCGAGCAGAGGGAACCTGGCATATACAAAAAACAAGTTCTCATCATCCGCTGCTCCTCGACGGCCGCGAGATCGAAGAGGAGGTATTGTCCTCCGGGGCTGAAATAACCATCGGCCCCTTTCTGCTCACGGCGGCGATAACCTATGAGCAGAAAGGCTGCATCGCCTGCCCGCCGGGAGAGCTGTGCTCTTCCGATACGAAAGTTTTGGATAAGAACAGGATCTCCATAGGGCAGGATCCAAGGTGCGATGTGGTGATAAGCGGCGCGGATCCGCACCATGCGCTCATCTACCGGAGGGAAGCGGACCAATCCTGGTACGTCGCCGACTGCGCTTCGAGAAGCGGCGTAAACGTCAACGACGAGCGGATAAGAAACCAGAAACTGTATCCCGGAGACAAGCTCTCCGTCGCCGGCGTCGATTTCATCTTCGACGGAGACAGGCTGATTTGCGGACAGTTGGTCTCGCAGGGGATCTCCCTGTCGTTTTCCCATGCTTCGGCCGAGGTGGGAAACGGTTTCCGGGTTCTGCAAAACCTTAATTTTCACATCGAACCGGGTGAGTTCGTCGGCATTCTCGGCCCCAGCGGATGCGGAAAGAGCAGCCTGATCCAGCGGATCATCGGGTTGGCGCGGTTTACCGAAGGCGAAATGCGGATCAACGGCAGGCACGTCGACGGGCTTCCCGCCGGATATCTCGACGCCGTGGCGTATCAGCCGCAGCAGAACACGCTGCATCCGGAGCTGACGCTTCAGGAGGAAATTTCCGCCTACCGGTCACTCCATGCTCTTCATGGAAAACGGATCAGCCCTGAAAGCGCCGAGAAGGCCCTCCGTCTCGTCGGTCTCGAGCGGGAATTGAAAAAACAGAATTCACAGCTCAGCGGAGGTCAGCAGCGGCGGGCGGGGATCGCCCTCGCATTGCTCCGGGAGCCGCAGATGCTGGTGCTGGACGAACCGACCTCCGGTCTGGATCCCGCGACCGAAACGGAGGTCATGGACTACCTCAAGCGGATCTCGAACCAGAACAAAACCGTAATATGCTCGACGCACATAATGGGCAACATCGGCAAATTCGACAAAGTACTCGTTCTGTCGCGCGGGCAGCTGGTGTTCTTCGGAACTCCCGGAGAACTTCTGGATCACTTCAAAATTTCCCGCCCCCAGGAGCTGTACCGGATCTTCGCGTCGGGGGACTACGGCGAGCAGGTGAAGACGGCGTCTGCCTTCTCGGCGAAGTACGGCAATTCGTCTCTCGCGAAGAAGTACGCTCTGGAACTTCCCGCGGGCGACTTGCCGGAAGCGAAGCGGCCGGATCTCGCAAAGCAGGTTTACGGATACTGGAAACGGGCGTTTTTCGAAACGATCAGCTTCAGGAACAACGCGAAATGGTGGAACAGCCTGTGGCGGTCCAACTTCTTCATCCAGCTCTTTCTGCAGCCCTTTCTGATCGTCCTTGTTCTGAAGATGGCGTGCGCAGATAAACTCATTTTTTTGGATGACAGCAAGGAAGTTTTGTTTTTCTCCGCCGTTGCCGTTTTCTGGCTGGGGATCAACAATTCGGTCCGGGAGCTTGTCAAGGAAAGAGTCCCCTGGCGCTGCCTGGAGCGGCTCGAACGCATCTCCGCCAAGGCATACCTGGTCGCAAAAATCTCCTGGGCGACAGTTTTCTGTCTGCTCCAGACAGGGATTTTCTCGTTTTTCTTATTTTCTCTCATTCCCCAATTTTATGTCGAGAACCGAGATGTGCAGGTGGTCAGGGTCGCATTGACGCCGGATATTTTCTTTGCGCTGGCGTTGGTCAGCATCACGGGCGCATGGGTCGGCTTGTGCGTTTCCGCCATTGCCAGGAAGGAAAATTCCGCAGTCAGCTTTTTGCCCATTATCCTCATTCCGGTCCTCTTCTTCAGTCAGCCGATCATCCGCAACCAAGAAACTTGGGATGACCCGGTCCTGTTCAAAGCCTCCGTTGCGCATTCGAAAGATAAAAAGGACGATTATTACAACAAATGGGCGGTGGTTCTGGAACGGATCATGCCCTGCCACACGGCCGAAGTTTTCATGTGCAATGTAAATGAAGCGAGGGACGAAGGGAAGGCCGACAGGGACACCGTGGCCGAAATTTCCGCCGCCCGCAAGGATATGCTGTTCATATTGGGATTTTATCTCTTGCTTTCGCTGGCTGTGATGGTCACATTTCAAATAAAGAACGAAACAGATTGGGAGGGTCGTTAGAATGTCCGGAGAAATCAATTGGAAAGATCCGATTGCCGAGAACCAGCAATTCCGCTCGACGTGGAAGGTCGAGATCGACGGAAAGGTATACATCGCGAAGAAAATCGAGACCGACAACGCGGAAAAACGGGAATCGCTGGCAAGACAGCTGAGGAAACAGGTCCGTTTCAGCGAGATTCTGAATAAGGAGGAAAAGAAAAAGATCTGCCTCTTCGAAACCTGCCGTGAAGAAGGAAACAGTATCGTGTTCCTGCGAAGCTTTATCGACGGTTCTTCCCTGGCGGAGCACTTGCTGAAGAAGCGTTACACGGTTCCGGAGGCGGTGGGGTTGATGCTGCAAATTGCCCGGATTGTCCAGACGGCCCACGCTCACGGGGTATTTCACGGCGATTTGAAACCTGCCAACATCATCGTGGCCGATAACGGAGAGATCGCCATCATCGACTGGGACACGATGCGCATCAGCGACAGCGTCAGAAAGGAACTGATCGGCGGGGACGTCACCCAGGAGCAGGTCAGCGGGACCCCGCAGTATATGCCGATCGAACAGTTCCAGGGGAAACCGCTGGCGGCGCAGAACGACATTTACGCATTGGGAGTGATCCTCTATCAGCTGTTGACGGGAGAGACCCCCTTCGATTTCCTGAACTCCAAGACATCGGCAGACATAGCCATGTACAAGCAGAGACACGAGCCGGACAGTATTCTCGTGAAACACCCCGAATTCGGCGTCCCGGCGGACATCGCCAGAATCATCGAGGACGCATTGAAAAACGACTTGAACCAGCGTATCCAAAACATCGATGTGTTTATCCGGCGTTTGGAGACCATCGGCAAAATCACCGCTTCAGCCGCGGGCATCCGGCCGGCGGAACCCGGACCGTCTTCCGGCTACGTTCCGGCAGAGAAAAAGGGGAAAGAACACAAAATCGTTCTGATCGGGCATACCGGAGCGGGAAAAACCGTTTTCGCTACGGGGTTGTACGCGACGCAGGACAAGGATTTCGCCGTGGATGTCGCCGACAGTCAGAGTCCGACCGGCATTTTTGCCGTCAATACCAGGACGAACATCGAGGGGGGACGTTGGCCCGCCGCCACAAGCGTCAGCGAGATCACAAACCTCAAGTTCAAGCTCAACCATAAGGGCAGAGAAGAAGCCATCACCTTCGATGAATACGCCGGCGAGCGTCTGAAGATGGAATATTTCAAAGAGACGCTGAAAGATGCGGAGGGTGCATTCATCCTCATCAATCCGGGCGGCGGGCAGTGGCACGATCTTCGCGAGAAGAACGAGCTGCTTTGCGACTTGAAGCACTATATCGACCTGTTGAGCAAAATGGCGAACCGTCCGCCGATCGCCTTGGTGATTACGGCCTCCGACCGGCTGGAAAGCGATTTACGCGATTTTGCCCCGGAATTCCAGAAATATGTCGATGAACTCGAGCAGTACCTCGCACTGCAGAATTGCGTTTACAAAGTTTTCAAGGTGACGGTATCCGGAATATTGGAAAACCAGGAGCAGCCGCGTCTCGCGCCGCAGGGCATCAAGGATCCGTTCCTCTGGCTGCTGGAACAGTTTTCGTCGCGGGCACGGAAAAAGTTTGCAAAAAAAATGTCCATTGCCGCGGCACTTGCCGCCGCCGTACTTCTGCTCGGATGGGCGGTCGAATGTATCCGCGAGTACAGCAACGTGAGTTCTTTTCACGGGCAATTCATCGAGAAACAAACGGAATTCAACAAGACGAAATCTCAACCTGAGGAAGATCGTCGAAACGCCCGCTTGAATTATCGGAACGCTCTTGTGGATCTGAGGAACACCGCCTACACCCGGAAACATCTCGACAAGACAGAGACACATGGGGATTGCTCCGCGGAGTGCCGTCCATGGGCATATCGTTTCTTCATGTCATCCTTTGCCGCAAAATTCGACCGTGAACTGGAGGCGTTGGAGCGGGAAATCGATTCTGTAAATGAAAAGATTTTCAAGGATCGTCTCGCTAATGCCCTTAAAAACGCTACTGATGACAATCGCAAGGTCCAGAAGCAGATCAATGAGTGGCAGCCGCTTAGAGATAAAGAGAAAAAGGCTGAGCTGAAAAGGGAGTGCGATTCCGAATTGCCGTTTGCAGTTGATAAATACGATGCCAGGCTGCTTCGCGAGGAATTGCAGAAGCTGATCCAGAACCCTCAGACCACATTCCCTGCTGCATTAGCGGAAAAGTATAAAGGTTGGGTGACGGCAAAATCCGCTTTGCCGCCGGATGAGCGAAGCCGCGACGTCGCCGAAATCGATAATTTGTTCCAGGAAGCGGTCTTCGAATGCGCCGTTTCGCCCTTGAAGAAACGCATTATTGAGTTCGATGGGAAAAACGGAACCGTGAACGACTTGGCCGCCCTGATCACGGACTTCAATTCGTTCAAAAAACAGCGAATGATAAAAATCGATCCTGAAATTGCAAATCCCAAACAGACGGAACTTGAAAGAAAACTGGTGGAAACGGTCGAATCATTCATTGACTCCCAGCAGGCGAAAGCCCAGGAGACCTTGATGGCAAGTGACGTTTATCAGGAACCCTCTTACGCCAAAGCGGCCAAGGATACTATCTGTCCGCTTTTCCTCGAGGAAATCCGGACACAGCTTGCCGCACGGATCGACGGGCATCTTTCCTCCGGCAGGCAGGCGTGGGAGAAGAAGCAGGAAGAGATCGTGGATGATTTTATCCGCAGCATACAAGGTTTGACCGCCAGAGACTGTCTGGATAAATATCAGGAATTCCTCCCCGTTAACAGAAGAAATGCGAACCTGGATAAGGCCGAGAACGAAGTGATCAAGATCGTCGAACAGGAACTTGAAAGTACCATTGATCGTTTCGACCATTTCGAATCATCATATCAGTCGTTAAATCGACTCTCGGCAAAGATCAAACACACGAGCGAAAGGAGGCAAGAAAACAAAACCCCGCTGAAGGAGTCGTGGATAGTCCGTTTCGCGAATTCATATATGTCGATGATGGATTCATCGCATCACTTGACCATAACGGGTATTCAAGGCTGTTCGTCGTACAAAGGAGGCGCATATGTCCACAAATGCTTCTATAAGACTCCCAATACTTCCCCAAAACAGATTTTTGTGTTGGAGTCCCATAAAGAACAAGAAAGGGGCATTTTCCGTTCCGATTGGCGGGATTTGTACGAATTCAAGCAGGTAAAAGCAGCGTGTCATCCGTGGGAAGAATTCACCTTGAACATGGAGATCTGGGAAAACCGGGACTGGGATTTGGATAAGAATCAGAAGGTGCCTAGCGTTTCTATCAAGCCGGGCCGGATCAGCCAGAGCTATATTGAACACGATTTTGGTGACGTAAAGGTGCTTTTGCGGATCTACTGTTCAATCGACTATAAAACGGTAACTCAATTGCGGGACGAGGCAAAGTCAAAATGATAAAACTGCATCAGGCATTTTACGGCCGGGATCCCAGCCGGGGATATCGGCTCCTTGCGTCGAGCAACGAGACGTTCAACCGGACGGCGGCCGACCTCTGCGCCGCCGTCGGAACTCCCGACGGCATTTCGGCCATCGAGCCTTTTTACCTGAACTTCATCGCAGGCCAATACCGCTACATGATAGCGGGCCGCAGCGGAAAGCCCGACGAAGGCGGCCGGAAAACTCTATTCTTTCACGTGTACATCGGCGACCATCAGGAACTCCGTGCCGCCAATTTCGGCATCGGGTCGCTGATACACGCCAACGCCTTCCGGAGCGAATACGAACCGGGGCCCGTGCTGGAAACGACCTTCGAGGAAGGTTCTTTTTCCCTGCCTTGGGGCAGTACTCCGATCGCACTGGAAAAGGGCGAGAAACTGGCCATCCGGAGTTCGAAACCGGAACTTTCGCTGATTTCCGGGATCCTCAAAAAATCGCTGGATGAAACGTCCTGGGCCTCGTTCTCTTACCGGCCGCTGGACGACTTCCGCCTGTACGTCATTTCCGAATACGTCGCGCTGCCCGGTGACAGGAAATGTGTCTCGACGGCCGGAACGGCGGTCGGAGGGGCGCAACGTCCGCCGCAGAACGGCACTCCGGAACGGCAGATCCCGCCCCCTCCGGGATGTAAAAAATCCGGTTCCGGGCAAATTTGGTTGGTCCTTTTCGGGCTGTCGCTGGCGGCGAACATCCTTCTGGGTTTTGCCCTGCTCTCTTCCGGCGGAAAACCTGTCACTCCGCCGCCGCGGCGGGAAGAGAAAACGGTCTTTGAACCTTCCCGGACTCCGGCGGTGACCCGCGAGGCGGTCATCAAGGAACTGCGGGGAAAATTCGATTCCCGGGATAAGTTGAATGTCCCGTGGAACAAGGCCATTAGTGGGACCTTGGTGGAGGGATGCTATGCTCGTCCCAAATCCAAAGATTTGCTGGTCAAGGCGGAAAAATACATTCAATTCGTTCACAAGTACATATTCGAGGAAAAGGAGACGTCGAAATGAAAAAAACGTCCGGCCGGGGCAACATTCTGTTGGTTTTCGGGATCTTACTGTTCGTGAGTCTGCTGTTCGTCGGGTGCTGCCGGGCTATTGGCCCGAACGGACCGGATCCTGAAGTTTCCCGTCTGCAGCAGGAGCTCGATGAGCAGAAGAATGAGCTGCAGTCCCTCGCCCGGCTCTGCGGAGTTCCGGAACAAAAGACAAAATCTCTGAGTTCGCTGGGGCTGATTTCCGAGGTCAAGATCGTATTGGGAAATTCGACGGGTTACTACGGAGAAACCCTTTCCGACAAGGACATGGATTTCTTGAAAAAATTTCTTGTGGAGGATCCCAAAATCGAGAAGATCATCCGCAATTACGACGCTTTCGTCAAACGAAACAAGGGGCGGCACATCGTCGTCCTTCCGTGACGGAAAAGGGAAATGAGGCATCTGCTTACATCTGTGCTTTGCTTTGCGGCGGCGTTCTCCGCTTATTGCGGAGCCGCCGATGCTTCTCCGCCGACGAAAGGAGGCGGTTACGCGTCGCCGAAGCAGCTGCAGGAATCTTATGCCAGGGTCGCGGAAAAGGCACTCCCCGCCGTCGTTACGGTGTACTCTCTTGAGTCCGTGGGGAGCTCGTTCCGGCCCCATAGCGTGGGGTCGGGATTTCTGGTCTCCCCAGACGGCTTCATCGTCACGAACTTCCATGTCATCGCCGAGGCCGATGCTCTGGCCGTGAAACTGGCTACAAAAAAGGTCATCCGGGCGAGGATCGTCGGCACGAGCCGGGCCGTGGATCTGGCGGTCCTGAAGATCGAAGGGAAAGAAAAATTCCCCTTTCTGACTTTTTCCGATACGCGGAACGTGAAGGTCGGGCATTATGCTATCGCCATCGGCTCCCCCTTCTCCCTGTCCCAAACCGTGACCGTCGGGATCGTCAGCCACAAAGGGCGTGAACTCGGCCTCAATTATAAGGAAGACTACATCCAGACCGATGCCTCTATCAATCCGGGGAACAGCGGCGGCCCCCTGCTCGATATCGACGGCAACGTGATCGGCGTCAATGACTGCATCATTTCGCCCAAGCGTTACGCCGGCACCCGAGGAAGCGTCGGTATCGGGTTCGCCATCGACGGCAACCTGGCCTCCCGTATCGTCACGAAGATTATCCGCACCGCGACCGCCCCCAAGGCATTTGCAGGAATCCTCATGCAAGATGACGAGAAAAATAATGTTCCGGTCATCGTAAAAGTTATTGCCGGTTCTCCAGCGGACAAGGCGGGGTTGGCAGTAGGAGATCTGATTTTACAGATGGATTCAAAATCTGTCTCTTCGGCACGAGAGGCCCAAGCGACAATTCTTAAAAACTACGCTCCCGGCGACAAAGCCTCTTTTGTCGTCAGGAGAAATGGTCAACTGATAAAGAAAACTGTTCGATTCTCTCTGCGAAAATGAAAAAAAACATTATCCCCGCTGTAGCCGTCATAATCGTCATCGTCTTTTCTCTGATTGGAATAGGCGTTCGGTCTTCACATGATTTCAACGGCATGATCCGAAAAACCCCGGTCAAGATCATCTATGTACCCGGCTTCAGGAATAAACAGATCCCTCAGAATGAACAGCTTGATTCTCTGAAAAAAATTTGCCCCGAAGGAAGTTCCTTTTCTGTGGAACGATGGGATTCGAAAAGCAAAGTTCACGAATACAACGAAGCCGTGGAGAACGCGGACAGATATGCAAAGGCCTTGGCGGAAAAAATCGCTTCCTTTCCCGTTGGGGATCAGAAGAATTTGGTCCTTGTCGGTCATTCTCTCGGCGGCCGGATTGTTATCCGCACCATGGCGCTCCTGCGGAAGAAGGGGATTTCGATCCGGAGGGGAATCTTCCTCGGCGCCGCCATTCCCGATGATGACCCCGATGTGGGAGCGGCGATCGAGGCATCGGACTCTCCCAATATCAACATTTACAGCCGTGAAGACAGTGCGCTGCGTCATGTTTACAGCCCGACTGAAAACCTGCGAAGCGCCCTTGGCGCCTACGGCTGCGCACTGCCGTTCCGGCACGGCAGACTGCAGCAGTTTTCGATGAGGATGAAAAACGACCGCAAACAGTCTCTGGCGGGAGACCTGAAATCAATCGAGGCCAGTCACGATGCCAGGCTTTATTTGGACCGTCTGCGCGAGGTGTTCGACGAAAAAGCAGAAAACAGAAAACGCGAGATCGAGTCCATCGGCAAGGTCACGAAGTTTTTCTGGGCCGGCTTCTTCTGGCGGCCCTATGCTGACAGTTCCGGTTATAAGATCGAATGCAACTGTGTGACCGGGGCACACCGTCTGATTTCTCCGACGGGGCTCTTGGTCCGTGTCGGCAGTTCGGAGCAGTGCCGTGAAGAGAGCGCCTCGCTTACGAAACTGGATTCCTCGAACTCCGCTTCGAGGATCAATGCCATCAAAGTCCCTCAAAATGAAAAGTATCCCCCCGTCAAAATCATCGATGGGGGGCCCCTGAAATGGAAAACCCTGGAAGAATTCCACCATTGGAGATTTCAAAGGAACGAGAACTGGCTGACATCCACATGTCGGATCGTTGACCCGAGAGATTTTCAGAGGGCTCACGGCAGTGAGGGAGAAATGAGAAAAGCTTTCGAGAGCGTAAAAGAACAATGGCGCGCATCGGAAAACAAGTGAATGGGCCGGAAGCATAAACGTAAGGAGTTTTGAGAAAATGTTGAACAAAATTAAAAATTGGTGCAAAAATGCCGTCGGCGTGCTTGTCGGAAACTTCATCATCGCCTCTCCCGTACTGATTTTTCTGACCGTGGGAGCAGTGAGTGAAGAGAAGCCTCAACCGCAGAAAAAAGTACAGGTGGATACCGAGCGGAGAATTCAAGCCGCAAAAGAAGAACTCGAAAAAATCATCAAAGAAAACGGGAAATTGAGCTGGCTTCTCTTAACGCGCCCCGAGGCCGTCCTGCCTCCTGTCCTTGCACTCCTGGAAGATGAGCTCTCCTCCTATGGAATCGACAAGAAGGAATTGCTCGAAGAGATCAGGCAGAATCCGGATCGATTTCGTGTCGCCGTTCCGGAGCACTGGCGCAAACGCTTCCTGATCTTGACTCCCGCGCATGAGAAATTGATCGGAGACAAATTCGATGCGGAATTTGCCGCAAAAGGAAAAATATACCGGAACGATTCCGAAATGAAACGGGTCCGCCGTATCGCCGAAAGAATTGTTGAACAACTGCCTGAACCCGCGCCGATCCGTCTGTTCCTGCTGCGGGACGATACGGTAAATGCTTTCTGCCTCCCCAACGGCTCAATATACGTTCACTCCGGGTTGCTGAAAAACGTCAAGGACGATGATGAACTGGCCTTTGTCATCGCCCATGAATACGCCCATTTTGCGGCACGTCACGGCAATGAAGGCACGACGAAGACAATTTTCTTCATGGCCGGAGACATTCTTGTGGCAGACGCGGCCGGTAAACTTGAGAAGGAAGGAAAGTTTGGTCGAGGCCTTTTGCTGAGAGGAAGTTATCTCGGGGGCGGTTTTGTGGGAGCGCTGTTGCCCCTCAGCAGATTATGGGAAAACGAAGCCGATACCCTGGGGTTCCGTTACATGTCACGGGCCGGCTACGATCCGAAAGGAGCCCTCCGCTTTATGCAAAGGCTGGCTTCGATAAATCCCGACAGTCCCCTTTGGCAAAAGCTCCTCTCCACCCATCCGGCCAGTCCGAAACGTCTGGAACGGATGCAGGCCGAATACGCGGCTCTGAAGAATGGCAATTCCGGCAGAAAATGGTTCAAGCGGTCGCCCAAACAGCAGGCCCCTGCGGCCGAAGAGGAAAAGAAACGGTGAAAACAGCTCACCGCCTGAACAGCACAACGGTTTGCCGGAAATGAAGGTTTGTCCGCTTTATGGAGCGCTCGGAGGAGACATCATCGGCTCCTGTTATGAGTGGCACAACGTCAAAACCAAGGATTTTCCCCTGTTCTCGTCTCAGTCGGCCTTTACGGACGACTCTGTCCTCACGGTCGCAACCGCCGATGCGCTGTTGAATCGTCTCGGCTATCTGACCGCCTATCGCAAATGGGGAAATCTTTATCCCCATGCCGGTTACGGCGGCTCGTTCCGAAGATGGCTTGTCTGCGCCGATCCCCGCCCGTACAACAGTTGGGGCAACGGCTCCGCCATGAGGGTCAGTCCCGTCGGGTTTTACCGCAAAAGCGAAAACGAGGTCCTGCTCGAGGCACAATTTTCCGCGGAGGTTACCCATAATCACCCGGAAGGCATCAAGGGCGCCCAGGCCGCCGCACTGGCGGTCTTTCTCGCCCGGGAGGGGATGAGCAAGGCGCGGATCAGGGAAAAAATCGAGTCGGACTTCGGCTACGACCTGACCTCCCGGACCTTGGAAAGCATTCGTCCCGGATATTCCTTCGATGTGTCCTGCATGGGGACATTGCCGGTGGCGCTCCTTGCTTTTCTGGAGTCGGCTGACTATGAGGACGCCATACGCAACGCCATTTCGGTCGGCGGCGACAGTGATACCATTGCGGCGATCACGGGCGGCATCGCACTGGCCTTCTACAGGGAAATGCCTCGGGAGATCGTTACGGGGATCGAGGAAAGGCTCCCCGGCGATATGCTCCAAGTCTGCCGGCAATTCGCCCCGTAGGTCCGGGCGGGGCGGGTCATTTTTCCCTCGGCTGCGCCGGAGCGTCCTCTTTCTTGCGGGCCATCGCCGGAACGAGCGGCAGCAGCGCGGCGAATAAGATCAGCGCCAGACACTCCAGCGCGAAGAGCAGCTGGAATTTGTCGATCCCCGAAGAGATCCTGTTCGAAATCGAGGCGAGGACGCCGCTCCCGAGCAGGAAAGTGCACCCCAGCATTCCCGCCGCCGCCCCCGCCGACAGAGAGGTCGAACAGAAGGCGATGGCCATGATCTTGTTGCCGGGCGCGGCCAGCGCGAGCATCCCCACCGCGCTGGTGCACATCAGAAACGCCGTCACCATGCCGAGCAGGAAAAACCCCAGAGCGAAAAGGGGCGTCAAATAAGGCGCCCCCGGCCCCAGTGCGAAGAGCAGCCCCACCGTCAGCAATGCAAGACCATGGGTCCCGATCATCTGCCAACGCAGGGAAACGCGGTTGCCCCAGCGGCCCAGCACCCCGAATCCGGCGAGCTTGCCGACCAGGTTCATCGAGGTCAGGAGCACGATGGTGCCGTCGGGGATCCCGAGCGCGGTCTTCATGCGGATGAGCGACAGCGGCAGCGCGGCGGAAAAGGCCAGGTAGACGGCGCACAGGTAGAGCGAAAAGCCGACCAGGGGGCGGTTGCGGAGACAGATCCCGAGGGTTTTGGGGAGATTGGGCGACTCCCGCTGCATGGCCGGGTCGAGGGGCAGGCGGTCCATGCAGAATTTGCGTCCCCAGAGGGCGCTTCCCGCCAGCAGAAAAACGCCCTGAAGCAGCCAGAGCGGCGGATCGGCGCCGAGAAATTTGCCCAGCACGAAGAGCAGTCCGGCGTTGAAGAGCATGTAATAGAAGCGCATCCGGCTGAAGAACCCGTTCCGGTCGGCAGGCGTGAGGATGTTGTCCAACAGGGGGTACCAGGTCGATGCATAGATCGTCAGGGTCAGCGCGTAGATGAAACACCCGGCGATCACCGCGTATTTCGCCGTCGGCCCGAAATACGGCGCCGCCGCGATCAGAAGAAAGGCGAGAAAACCGATGGCGCTGGAGGCGGTGTAGGTGCGCCGGATCCCCCACCCCGCGGCCAGAGAAGCGCAGGGGATCAGGAGCAGGATGTTGGACAAACTGGTCAGCGACGAGGAAAACATGGTGAAGGAGTCGCTGCCCCCCAGCATGGTCAGATACAGCACGACCAATGCGTTGCTTTCGATGAGCTGGGTCGAGATGCATCCGAACATGGTCGAAGTGACGGCGATGCGGCGGCAATGACGCCGCTGCGTTTCGGAAAGTGTTTCGGCAAAACTCATATCACGGGACCGTCCGGAAGCCTCAGCTGCGGGCGAAGGAGGCGTAGAGCCAGACGGGGCTGTCGGCGTAGGCTTTCAGCCGGGTCCGGACGAGGGGATGGTCCGGGGCGCAGGCCTGGAGGGCTTTGAGCAGATAGAGTTCCTTCAGCTGGCAATTCCGCTGGAGATTGTCGCAGGGGTCGGGAGAGCAGGAGTCGATGATCTGGCGGAACGAGACTTCGACGGTCCCGGTGAGTTCCGGCGTTCCGAGGAGCTCCGCGAGGCGGGGGACCGCTTCGGCGCAGGGGCTGCGGCGCAGCACCATGCAGAGGGCCCGGAAGTGGGAGAAGGCCTCCTCCGGCGTCAGTTCCGCAAGGAGCCGGAGCACATGTTCCTTTTCGGTGCCGTCGGCGACGCGGGCCAGCGCCAGGAGCAGAGAATCCAGCGGGGAGACGGCCGCGCCGAACTGGCCCATGCCCCGGTAGGCCCAGCCCTTGTCCCAGCGGGCCTCTTTCAGAGCGTTCACGAGAATCTTCCGGCCGGAGTCGTCCCCGGCGAAGGCCAGAAGCGCGGCCTTTTCCGGGTCCCTGGTCCGGCGCATTTCACGCCGCACCTTGGGGATGGATCCTTCCGGATCCCGGAAAAATTCGGCCAACGCGGCGAATTCGGGGACCGCCTTTTCGGGGTCGTAACCGTCCTTTTCCTGCAGGATCTCCGGAGGCAGGTTGCCCACGGAGCAGAGCATGCGCTGCAGTTCCGGGATATCGACGCTCCGGACGGTCCGGTTCCGGATGGCGGTCATCCCGGCGGCGAGACCGGCGGCGAAGCCCTGATTCTGGACGTCGGCTTCCATCCGCACCACGGGCATGGCGTCCCGGTGGGCGCTGATGCCCAGCCCCGTGACGAGGAGCCCGTCCAGTCCGGCGGGCAGGAGCGCCCGGTAGGGGACCTTGGCGGTCAGGGGCTCCTCAGAGGTGGCCTTGAGCAGGAAAAGTCCGTGAACGGTGAAGCCGTGGGTGTCGAAGTTGCTCCGGGCGTCCACGATGGTGTCGTGGTAACAGCGGCCCAGCAGAAAATCCTCGGGCTTAAGCTGGATGTCCCCCACGATCCGGCGGCGTTCCCGGGCCCCCTGAACGGCGGCGATGTCGAATTCGGAAGCGTACTTTTCCCGTCCCCGGACCCAGGCCGAAGTGGTGTCGAGCAGGTCGGAATCGGTGAGGAAGCAGTAGTCGCAGTTGGCGTAACCGATCCCCGGATCGGCCCGGGAGACGCCGGAGCCCTGAAACGCGGGCTCATCGGGAGAAGCGTATTCGCATTTCGCCCCGGCGGCGGCGGCAACATCCGCATTGCCCGTGGCGTCGATGACGGCGATGCTTTCCTGCAGGCGGCAGCCGTCGGGGGAAGCGGTGACCACGCCCAGAATGAGGTCGCCCCGGCGCAGCGCACCCACGGCAACGGTATTGAACCAGACCTCCACGCCGCCCCGTGCGGCGGCCCGGAGAAAGTGGTACTGTTTCCATTCGGTGTCCCACTTTCTGCCCTCGGCGGGGAAAGCGGTGTTCTCTCCCATTTCGGCCACGGTCCGGTCCAGTTCGCAGCTGTATCCCCGGCGGTTGCCGAACCAGTAGCTGCCGATGCGGCCCTGAGTGGTCATGCCGCCCAGATGGCAGGAGCCTTCCAGACAGAGGACGCGGGCGGAGCTGCGGGCCGCGCCCAGAGCGGCGGGAGCTCCGGCGGTGCCGCCGCCGGCGACCAGCACGTCGCACCGGCCGTTCCGGGGGATGGAGCCGAGGCGGAAGGGGATCTTCCGGCATTTGCGGAAGCGGGGGAAGTTGTCGAACCGGACCACGGCGTAGTCGTGTTCCGCCGCTTCGCCGGGAATGCGCAGGGTGTTTCCGGGACGGCAGCTCCCGAGGAGCTGTTCCGCCTCGGCGGCATCGGTGACGAAGGGAAACTTTTCCGACGCCCGGAACCCGGAAACGAGGACCGGGGGCAAAGTGAAAGTACAGCTGTCGGGGGAGCAGACCTGTCCGGGAGACCAGGTGCGCCGGCGCATGTCGCTTTCGACCCGGCAGATTTCCGGCCAGTCACCCTTGGCGAACCAGTGGGCGCATTCGGCCCGGAAGACGGGGTACTCCTTTTCCCCGAAGACGAATCCGGGTTTGAGTTCGGTGACGTCGAGCCCCGTATCTTCCGGCGGAGGCGCGCCGATGAGGATCCTCTCGACGGCGTAGTCGCCGGGGATGAAAGCACGGGCGGGAGCGCCCCCCGTCACGCTGCTCCAGCGGCGCATGGAGCCGTCGATCATGACTCGGGCCAGGACCGCGCCGAAACCCGAGCGGCCCGCCACCACCATGCCGGCGAAATTGCCCTGTTCATCTTCGATGCGCCGCACGGGGAAACAGCGGTAGAGAAAGTCGACGCCCGCCCGGACGAGCTTCTGTTCCAGAAGCCGTTTGACCTCCATGGGCCGGGGCAGCTCCCTCGGGAAGCGGGGAAGCAGTTCCAGATCGGGGGCGACGGCGTGAAAATCCAAGGTGCTCCCCGGATCGTCGCCGCAGTAGTTGCGGGGGAAGATGCCGAAAACCGAAAAACCCTTTCCCGCCAGCAGCAGGGCCTGACGCACCGCCGCCACGGAACCGCCCGCCAGAAGCACATCCGCTTTGGCAATGACGGGAACGTTGATGACCATGATTATTTATCCTTCTGTCCTTTTTCCCGTGCCCGGTCCCGGACGAACTCCAGAAATCCCGCGATGCCCGCGCCGACCGCCTGCCGCCGGTCCGGAGCCAGCGTCGAAACGTATCCGGCGGTCAATTCGGTGAACTGGGCCTCGATGCCGCAGAAGTGCTTCTGAAGTTCCGGCACCAGACGGATCTGGACCTGACGGCGGTCCGAAGGATCCTGATTCCGGGCCAGAATGTTCTTCCGGACCAGCACATCCACCATTTCGGAAGCGGCGGCGGCCGTGGTCCCCAGATCCTTCGCGACGACCTTGAGGGCCACTCCGGCCCCGGTGGCCCGCGTGAGCCGGAAGACCGTGTTCACCATCTTGAGCTGGCTCAGCGTGATCTGGTAGAAGACCGAGACCCGGCGGCTGTCGGCGTGCATCGCCTTCATGGCGTCGGCGACGGCGAAGATGTTCCGCCAGAGCAATTCGGCGTCCGGCATGTTCTCCTTCCCCGGACCTTCCGGGGATCCCGTCACGGGCACCGCGGCGGTGTCCCGGTTCCGCTCTTCCATCATCTCCACCTTCCTCATGTAGAAATCCTGCTGCTCCCAAAGGGGTACGGGGCTAATATAACCCCGATCGGAGGAATTTGCAAGAAAAAATCACTTTTCGGAGAAATTTCCCCGCTGATTGCGCCTCCCGCGCCAGAGCATGACCCGCTGTTTCTGGTAGGTCTTTCCCAGCAGATTGGTCCAGCTCCACTTGGGATTCTGGGGAAATCCGTCGCTGATCAGATACACCTCGCCGGGGCCTTTTTTGTCCGGCAGTTCATCCACCGACCGGAGCCGGATCACCCGGACCCCGGCGTAGAAGAGTTCGCCGTAAAAGTCCCCGATGCCGCTTTTGTACAGGACGACACGGGAAAGCTCTTTCTCCACCTTCGCCTTCAACCCATCCTTATCGAGGCGGCGGCCCGCGGTCCCTTCCTTTTTGATGGAGTCTCTGACGGTGCTTTCGAGGGTGTCCCGGATGCTGCGGCCCATTTTCCCCCTTTGGAGATCCTGAGCCCGGTAGGGCAGAAGCATGACGCCGGAAAAAATGCCCACCATGACGGAAACGCCGAGGAACATGATCCAGACGGGCAGCTCTTTGCGAAACACCCGCAGGGCGGCCCCGATGGCCAGTATCCCGATGGCCCCGGCCAAGATCGCGACGCCGGTTTCGGGCTGGTAGCGGAAGTTCAGCGAGTTGCCCAGACTCATGAACTTCTCCAGCAGTCTTTCCGGGGCGAACCGGCCCGCGACGAGCAGCAGGATGATGATCGGCGCGGCATATTCGGCCGCCGGAGCCAGTTTGCGGAGCCTTTCGCCGTAACGCCGCATCCCCAGTTCATAGTAGACGCCGCAGAGGATCGAAAGGGCTCCCGGCAGATACAGCAGATCCCGCGGCTCCATGCCGGGGATCAGCCACAGCAGCACGGCGGTCACCATGACCAGCACCCGGAGGTATTTGCTGAAGAGGGGCTTGTCGTCCAGACGCTGGAGCGCCACGCAGAAGGGGATCCAGGCGATGAAGCTCCAGGGCAGGAGCCGGATCGGCAGCATGATCCAGTAAAGGAGGAAATCCCCCACATAATCCGGGTCGGAAAAGCCGGTGAAAAAGAGGGTGCCGCCGGTGGTCGTGCGTTCCAGATTCCACTGGATGGCGACCTTCCCCAGGCAGATCAGCGCCAGCAGTGCGGCGGCAGCGGCGAAGCCCCAGTTCCGGTATTTGGTCTTGCCCGAAACCAGCCGCCGGAAAAAGAGCAGAGGCACGATAAAAAGCACCAGCACGGGGGTGCCTCCGGTGAGGTAACCGGCGGCCAGCAGCAGCGCGGTTCCCGGCCAGGCGGCGTTCCACCGCCCCCGGCGCAGGCCGAAATAGAACAGGCACATCTGGGCCGAAAGCAGGAAAAAGGCGCTCATGGTCTCGGGAGCGCCGTCCACGCCCTTGTCCAGCATGAGGAAGGTCGAACAGTACATGGCGCCGCCCACGAGCCCGGCCCTCGCGCCGCTGCCCATGGCGGCGGAAAAGAAGACCAGCACCGAGCCCGCGGCGATGAAGAACACGGTTATGAGCCGCAGGGCGTTTTCCATGGGCACCCCGGCGCGGTCGAGCATCGCCGCCAGAGCCGGGTAGAGGGGATAGCTGTTGCGGATGGGGGTCTCGTGGGCCCTGACCTCCAGACGGGGGAAGGTGTATTCCGCGGCCTCGGCGGCGTACAGGCACTCCTGACGGTGGAGCTCACGGGGAAAGATCACCCAGACTCCGAAAATGAACAGGAAGGCCGCCGCGATCAGCAGCGCCCCGGTCCAGGGAGTGACGGCGGTTTCCCGGTACATGATCCAGCCTTACAGCTCCAGTTCCATGCCGTCGAAGGCGATGCTGACGGTCTTGCCCCGGATCGCTTCACAGCGCCGGGCCACCTCGCCCTGATCCCGGAGCATTTCCCGGCCGTGGTGCATGAAGAGGACCCGGCCGATGGCGTAATTCCTTTCCTGCCACGTGCGGCAGAGTTCCGGAGCGCTGTGATGGCCCGTTTCCATGAGGAGCAGGTCGCAGCCCTGTTCCAGGAAGGGGGCCAGGTCGTCGGTGGAACGCACGTCGCCGGAATAGATGACGGTCTTCCCTTCGGCCGTGACCCTGAAGGACCAGGAAGTGCCCCGGCCCCGCGCGTCCGGTTCGATGTGGTGGTTGCGCAGAGTTTCCACCCGGACGCCGTCTTCATCGCACAGTACGCCTTCCCGGATCTTCCGCACGTCGATCCGGGGATTTTCCTTTTCGCCGCTGAGGAAGAAGAGCTGGCTCTTGATGAGTTCCACCAGCTCCGGATCCGGGGCGAGGAGCTCGAAGGCCACCTGCGGCGGCTCTTCCCCCTTCCGCCTGTCGAGGGCGTTGAGTTTGCACATCACCCAGAAGAGGTTGAAAAGCCCCCCCGTGTGGTCGGCGTGGGAGTGGGAAATGAAGAGTTTGCGGATCTTCCGCACGTCATAGCCCTGAAGGTGGGCGGCGCGGGAGCAGTTTTCCCCCGCGTCGAACCAGTAGAGCGCCCCCTCCTTTTCCAACGCCCACGAGGTGTGGTGCTTGCCGGGCATGGGCTCGGTCCCCGAAAGGCATCCCCAGATATGGATCTTCATGCGTATTCCCCTCCTCCCGGCGGCGGTCTCAAAGTTCGAAGACCTGGCCGTCTTCGGCGAAATACAGTTCGCCGTCCCAGATATCGCGGGCCCGGTTCCAGGTTTCCTCGTAGTGGTCGAGGATCTCGAACCCGTGGTGAACGAAGACCAGCTTGCCGATCTTCCGATTTTCGTGCTTGAATTTGCGGCAGAGTTCCGGAGCGCTGTGGTGGCCCGTTTCCATCAGCAGCATGTCGGGGCCGCGGAGCCAGTCCCCCAGCTCGTCGGGGGACTTCACGTCGCCCGAGTAGACGATGGTCTTGCCCTCAGCTTCGATCTTGAAAGACCAGGAACGGCTCCGCCCCCGCGCGTCGGGCGCGAGGTGCGTGTTGGGCCGCCAGCTGACCTTGACCCCGTCCATTTCGGCCTCGCTCCCCGCGTGAAGGGACCGCTCCTCCAACTCCGTGCCCCCGTAAAGGGAACTGGTCCGGCGCAGGAGCTCCTCCATCAGGGGGAAGATCCCCTCTTCCGGCGTGTAGACGGGCAGCGTGTAAAGGTTTTCCTTTTTCCGCCGGAGTGTCCCCAGCAGGCCCGGCAGGCCGCCGAAGTGGTCGATGTGGAAGTGGGAAATGAATATGCGGCGGATCTGCTCCGCCCGGTAACCCATGAAATACATGGTGCGGGAACAGTTTTCCCCCGCGTCGAACCAGTGGAGGAACCCGTCCTTTTCCAGCGCCCAGGCGGTGTGATTGCGCCCGGGGCGGGGATTGGTGCCCGCCAGACAGCCGAAAACGATCACCTTCATCGGATGAAATCCACCTCCGTTATGCGGGGAAGCCGGGCGAACGAGTCGGCGTCGAGATCCATGAACTTCCCCAGTTGGAACGTGTGGAACCCCGCCCCGGCCACCATGGCCGCGTTGTCGGTGCAGAACTTCGGGGGGGCGAGCATCAGTTTGGCGCGGTTCCCCACGCCCTCGGTCATGCGCCGCCGAAGCTCCGCGTTGCAGGCCACGCCCCCCGCCACCACCACGGTGCGGGCCCCGAAGCTCTTCCGGGCGTCGAGGGTCTTGCGGACGAGAACGTCCACCACCGCCGCCTGATAACTTGCCGCGGTGTCGGCCAGATCCTGCCCCGAAAGGGGGCCGGTCTTCTTCACATGGTAGAGGAGGGCGGTCTTGATGCCGCTGAAACTGAAATTGTAGCGGTTTTCCGGGGCGAGGGGCTTGCCGGCTCCGCCCGTGAGGGGCCGGGGGAAATGGAACCGCTCGGGGTCGCCCCCGGCGGCGGTCTTCTGGATGACCGGCCCACCGGGATAGCCCAGACCGAGGAGCTTCGCCCCTTTGTCCAGCGCCTCGCCCGCGGCGTCGTCGATGGTGCAGCCCAGCTGCCGCGCCCGGCCGGAACGCTCCACCAGCAGCAGGGAGGTGTGGCCGCCGGAAACCACCAGCGCGAGCAGGGGATAGAGGCTTTCGTCGGCCAGAAGTTCGGGCCCCGTTTCCAGAAAAGCGCCGTAGATGTGGGCCAGAAAGTGATTGACCCCCACCAGCGGCAGACGGTTCATCTGGCTCAGGCCCTTGGCGTAGTTGAGCCCCACCAGCAGTGCGGGGATCAGCCCCGGCCCCTGGGTCACGGCCACGGCGGAAATCTCCTTCATCGTGACGCCCGCGCCGTTCAACGCCCCCCGCACCACCGGAGAAAGAGCTTTCAAGTGCTCCCTTGCGGCCAGTTCGGGGACGACGCCCCCGTGGACGGCGTGCTTGGCGATCTGCGAAGCCACTTCGCTGGAAAGCACCCGGAACCCGTCCTCCACCACGGCGGCGGCGGTCTCGTCACAACTGCTCTCTATTCCCAGGATCAGACTCATGATGGGGCATGAAGCGCCGGAAGGAATTTCCCCGTTCCGGCGCTCGGTATGGTTATGGTTTTCGTCAGCGGTTGGCCATCTCGAACTTCTTCATGAAGTCGATCAGCGCAACGATGCCTTCCATGGGCATGGCGTTGTAGATGCTGGCGCGGCAGCCGCCCACGAGGCGGTGACCCTTGAGTTCGGCCAGCCCGGCGGCACGGGCTTCGGCCACGAATTTGGCGTCCAGCTCGTCCGAAGGCGTCCGGAAGACCACGTTCATGCGGGAACGGTCCGCCTTGGCCGCGGGGCAGGTGTAGAAGCTGCTGGAGTCGATGAAATCGTACAGCTTCGCCGCCTTGGCGTTGTTGATCTGTTCGATCCCGGCGATGCCGCCCTGTTCGATGAGCCAGTCGGAAACCAGCTTGAACATGTAGATGCCGAAGGTGGGCGGCGTGTTGAACATGGAGCCCTCGTCGATGTAGGTGGCGTAACGGAGCATGGTGGGCACCTTCTCGACGTTGGTGCGGGCGGCCAGCTCCTTGCGGATGACGACCAGAGCCATGCCGCTGGGGCCCAGATTCTTCTGGGCGCCGGCGTAGATCAGGCCGAACTTGCCGGCGTCGAACTGCCGGGACATGATGTCGCTGGACATGTCGGCGATGAGGGGCACGCCCGCGGGGGCGTCGGGCAGTTCATGGTACTGAGTCCCGGCGATGGTGTTGTTGCTGGTGATGTGCAGATAGGCCGCGCCGGGGGTGAGCTTCCACTCGCCGCGGGCGGGGATGTGGTCGTACTTGGTCTCCTTGGAGCTGGCGGCCACGTTGGCGGCGCCGAAGAGCTTGGCCTCCTTGCAGGCCTTGGAGCTCCAGACGCCGGTGTCGATGAAATCGGCGGTGCCGCCGTTGAGCAAATTCATGGGGATCATGGCGAACTGCATGCTGGCGCCGCCCTGGACGAAGATCACGGCGAAGTCGTCGCTCAGGTTCAGGAGCTTGCGGACGTTGGCCTCGGCGGCCTCGATCACCGGCTTGAAGTATTTGCCCCGGTGCGAAAGCTCCATAATGCCGCTGCCGCTGTCCTGATAGGCGCAAAACTCCTGCTGGGCCTTCTTCATCACTGACTCCGGCATCATGGCCGGACCCGCCGCGAAATTGTAGATCTTCATCTGATGCTCCTTGATATTTCAGGGTTGATTTTTCCTTCACCGACGGCAGCCTTTCACCGTCTGTTCGAACATAATATAACCCCTCGAAACCACTTTTGCAAGGGCTCGGAAGCAGATATCGTTATTTTTTTACTTATCTTTCCCTTCCGAACCGGAAAAAGGTCAGAATTCGACCCATTTCCCGGTGCGGGCGGCTTCCTTCACCGTTTCGAGATAACGCTGGAGCTTGATGCCCTGCTCCAGGCCGGGATCGGCCTTGACGCCCCGGTGGACGCAGGAAAGGAAGTTGTAGAGACAGTGCATGTGCCCCCGGAGCCAGCCGATGGCCGCCTTGGGGGTGGGAAAACCCGCCGGCTTGTCGTAGCGCTGGCCGCAGTCGATGGCGGTCCAGCCCCGGAGCCCGCCGATGGGGGCTCCCTGCGCCAGCCGGTCGTAGAAGAAGAGCTTGTCCAGATTCATGGGCTCCCACTTCAAGCTGCCTTTGGAGCCGTGGATGGTGAAGCCGATCTCGTCCTCGGCTCCCGTGGCGATCTTGGAGGCGCGGACGATGCCCGAAGCCCCCGAAGGCAGCTTCACGATGCAGTTCATGTTGTCCTCGGCCCGGACTTCGAGCATGGTCGCCGGATCCGCCGCCGAAGGACGCCGGGGATAGGCGATGTGGGTGGCGGCGGAAACGCCGGCGAAGTCCCCGACGAGAAAGTTCATCAGATCGAGGATATGGGCCCCAAGGTCGGCGATGGTCCCGGCTTCCAGCTTCCACTTGAGGGGAGCCTTGGGGTCGGAACTGCCGCTGTGCAAGTATGCGCCTTCGAACTCCAGGATCTCGCCGATGCGCCCTTCGTCGATGAGCTGTTTCGCCCGGAGCGTGGCGGGGAAGAAGCGGTTCTGCAGCGTCACCTGCGCGATGCCCCGGTAGGCGGGCAGCAGCGCTTCGACTTCGGCCGCTTCGGCGGCGCTGCTCACGAGAGGCTTGTCGCAATAGATGTGCTTGTCGTTCTTCATGGCGGACTTGAGAGCCGCCAGATGGGCGTCGTTGGGGGAGCAGATGTCCACGATGTCGATGTCGGGATTTTCGGTAATCACCCGCAGATCCGTGACCCCCTTCGCCCCCAGCGCGGCGGCGGCTTTGGCGGCGCTTTCGGGCTTCGAGGTGCAGACCATGGCGATCTCGCTGCGGAACTCCTGCTGATCGTAAAAGAGGGGGATGTTCCGGTGTCCGTAGGTGTGGACCTTGCCGATGAAACCGTAACCGATGAGGCCGACCTTGTAAACTTTCATGATCTTCACCTTGTTTTTTGGATTGGAAATGCCCTTAAACAAAAAAAGCTCGCCTGCGCGAGCTTTCTTCGAAGTACCGCACTTACTTGGCGCGGCGGATCTTGAGGGTATCGGTCAGTTCGATGTACTTGGCGTAATCCTCGCGGGCCAGATAGGCCAGGAGCTTCTTGCGGCGGGCCACCATGGCCAGCAGACCGCGGCGGGTGCTGTGGTCGCGCTTGTTGGCCTTGAGGTGCTCGGTGAGAGCGTTGATGCGGCTGCTCAGCAGAGCGACCTGCACTTCGGGGGACCCGGTGTCGCCTTCGGTACGGGCGAACTTGGCGATGATCTCTTTCTTGTCCATTTTTCAGTTCTCCATTTTTACTGACTTGCACTGCCGCCTGCCCCGCCGACGGACTGACGGCGGAACTTCACGGAGCGTGACGATTGCTTAATATAGCATATCATTTCCGATTTTTCAAGACATTTTCGCGGTAAAACTTCAAAAAGAGCTCCATCCGGTGGGGGATGCAGTACTTTTCGTCGTCGAACTTCGGGTCGCGGAGGGCTTTTTTCAACACTCCCTGACCGGTCTGGTAGCCCTGGAAAAGGTCCCCTTCGGTCCGGAAGGGGCTTCCGGCGAATTCGGTGCCGAGCCGCAAGGCCACGGCGGCGAAGAGGAGCACCGGCAGGATCCGGAGGAACCGTTCCGTGCCACCGGCGGCGGTGAGCGTCAGCAGGAAGAAACAGATGATCATCATGGGCATGGCGTAGGTCCCGTAGAGCACTTCGGGCCGCATGACGGCGGGATGGCGGGCGGCCATGCCGACGGCGCAGACGATCGACGCCCCGGCGGCGCAGAACCAGAGGAGCGCCAGGGGGACCGCCCGGCGTTTGCCCTTGCGGTGCTCGACGAAAAGCTCCAGCGCGAGGCCGGCGGCAAGCAGCATCCCGGTGACGGCGGCGGTCATGAGATGGCGGGAGTTGGCGCTGAACCAGTTCCCCGCGTTCCCGAAGAAGAAGAGGATCCCGTCGGAAATGTTTTTGGGCTCGAAGACGATGTCCCGCTGATAGGCGAAATTCGGCGTGTAGCCGTTCAGCGCTTCGATGAGTGCGGGGGTGAAATAGAGGTCGTTCAGAACACCCGCCAGGACCACGACGCAGGAACTGACGACGATGAAGCGCAGCCGCCGGGCCGGGACGGGGGAAAAATCACGGCAGAAACAGAAGCAGAGCATGAGCACCCCCGCCGTGCCGGAGACGGCGGCGGCGAAGAAGAAGCCCTGCCGGTCGCTGAGTACCATGAGCAGCAGACTTGCGGGGAACCAGAACCGGCTCCGCTCGGTGTCGTACCGGAAAGCTGCGTATCCCGCGAAAAGGGCCCCCCAGAGCCCGAGTCCGGTGAGGTACTTCGCACAGCGGAAGTAGTTGAGGATATTCACCTGGGGCGAAAGGACGAAAAGCAGAGAAAGAGCCGTGACCGCAAGGCCCGGGACCTTCGGGAAGAAGCGGCGCGTGAAGTACTGCTGGCAGAAGATCATCATACCGCAAATAATGAGCGAACAGATCGAGTGGAACCAGACGATCTGCCTTTTGAGCAGGAAGGCCACGAATTTCGTGTCCAGAAAGTCGAAGAAGTAACTCAGTTCACGGGCCTGATACATGCTCCAGTCGTTGCGGTGGGGATCCATGACGATGTCGATGAGCGGCCGGTCGTCCAGATAGTTCATGAAGAAGAAGCAGCTTTCCTGATGGAGTTCCCCGCCGTCACGGTAGAGCGTGATGAGGAAGAGGATGACCATGCAGAGGAAAGAACCCAGGCAGGCGGCCCCGAAGTTGGTCCGTTTGAAGGTGAATTTCATTTCTTCTTCTTCTCCAGAGCATCCAGTCGCCGGAGCTTGTTTTCGACGAAGGCGGCGAAACGGGCCTGCCGGGCGCTCCGGCCGCGGGCCAGGGCCAGCCGATACCAGCGGCGCGCTTCCCTGTACCGGCCGTGCCAGACCAGAAAATCCCCGTAGAAGTGCATCAGGGAGGGGTAGCGGAACTCCGCCGCTCCCAGCCGGAACCAGCCTTCCGCCCGGCGGTGCCGCTTCAAAGCGAAGTAGGTGGCGGCGGCGTAGGCGGTGTGCTGGGCCTTTCCCATGCTGTATTCCAGCCCGGCCTCGGTCGCCGCCAGCAGACGGTAATTCAGATCCCGCTCCAGGTGTTCGGGGATGGCGGGCTTGTTTTTGGGCATGAGGAACTGCTGGAGCAGCAGCAGCACGGGGATCCCGATGACGGCGGCGAACCCGATGCAGATGTCGGCGCTTCTTTCTTTCATTTCTTCAGCCGGAAGACCCTGGCTTCGCAGGGGGTGAAGGAGGCGTTGAAAAGCCGGTTGCCGGGGAGCTGGAGTTTCAGCCGGGCATTCTTGTACAGGCAGTTGACGACCACGAGGAGATGGTAGTCGCCGCAGTCCCGGAGCGCCGCCTGGAACCCGGCGGGTTCCTTGACCGGGATGGCGGGATGGGTGTGGAATTCGGCCATGAGTTCATCCAGTTCCGTCCCGGTGGTGGAGATCACCGACCAGATCCGGGAGCGTTCCGCGGGGAGCAGGCCGTGGCCCAGGTGGAGGATCGCCCCCGCGCTGCCGTTGAGAAAGGCGAGGAAGAGCTCCGCCCGGAGCTCTTCGCCGTTCCGGCGGGAGATATCGGGGACCGTGACGCCCAGCCACTGGATCAGCACCTTGTCGGGAAGCGCGGCGCGGAGCTCCCGGAACTTTCCGGCGATGCCGGGCAGGGGATCGGGCAGATAACTGCCGCGGACGGCGATCTCGAGCACGTCGCAGGCGGGAGCGAAGCGCTCCGTCGCTTCCTGCCGGTCGATCTGAAGCGAGAAAAGCTGGTCCGGAGCCCCTTTCTTGAGTTCCCGGTACATCAGATAATACATGAGCTCCGGCGTCTTGGAGACCAGTTCCCCCTTTTCGGTAAGGAAGAACTTCATCTGGGCTTCATAAGCCAGCCGGGAGATCCGCAGGGGCTTTCCCTTCATCCCGGCGGCGAAGGCCGCACACCGGCGGAGCAGTTCCGGCTCGTCGCACGGAAAGACGTAGCCGGTCCCGTCGGGAGCCCGGCGGAGCCGCTTCCCCTTCATGGCGTAAAGTTCCAGCGCACCGGGAAGCGTTCCCGCCGGGGCGACGGCCAGATCGAAGACGTTGCCATATTGCAGGGCGCAGACTCGGCTCGGGGAAGCGCCGAAGAGAAAACGCATCCGGTCGCCGCAGAAAAAGAAACTCCCTCTCTTTTCCCACGTTCCGGCGCATCCCAGGGGCCGGGGAGGCTGTTTCAAAACCTGCATGACACGGGAAACTTTCGCCTGACCGTTGCTGACGGTGAGCACGTAGCGTCCGGGGAGATCCGGCAAAAGGTGGCGGCCGGAAGCGGCGGCGGAACGCCACTTCACGTTCCGGGGGCCGGAAAGGAAAAACTCCTTGGCTCCGGGGAGCAGGGTGCGCCAAACGAAGACCTTTTCCTGCGGCGTGTAGGCGAAGCGGTCCAGTTCCAGATAACGGCGGTTGTCGAAGCCGCTTCTGGCGGAGCGCTCCCAGAGGATTCGGCCCGTGGCATCCTTGAGCCGGAAGGTCCGGAGCCGGTCGGATTTGAGGGGCACTTCGAATCCCTTGGGGGCGGCAAAAAACCACTCCCCCGCGCGGTTCACCTGTCCGGGCCAGGGGGTTCCTTCCTCCAGCAGTTCGAGGGAATACCCCGGCGGAGCCTCGAAGACCCGGGCGCGGGCGTCGAGGACGGTCTGAACGCCGGGCAGGACCTGCGGTTCATCGGGGTGACCGAATTTCAACAGTCCGTACTTGTTCACGTCGTGGAAACTGCTGCCGCCGCCCCAGCTGGCGTGGCGGGTCTCCCCGCCGACAGACCGGGTACGGCAGAAGTTCACCTTCCACACGCTCCCCGGCGAAGGAACGGAAACGCCCAGCGCGGCGTAGGGAAGATCCACCACGGCCTTGCCCCATTCCCTGACGTCGAGTTTCATCCCTTTGGCTTCCCAGGCGGTGTCCCGTTTCCGGGCGGAGTAGACCAGCCCTTCGGGGGTGAAGCCGATGTGGAAATAGACCCCCGAGGCGGGGTCGGGGACCAGCTGGAGTTCGATGGATTCTCCTCCCAGCAGCGCGGGGGAGTCGTGCTTTGCCCGGCTCACCCGGTAATTTCCCTTTTCGACGCCGGTGCGGAAGGTGAACCGCAGTCCGGCGGGGAGCTCTTCGATCTCCACCGTGTCGGGAAACCCGCTCCAGTTGTCGGCAAGACCGATGAAACCTCCGGCGCGGCCCCCTCGGGAAAAGGTCACGGGGGGGGCGGCCCCCAGCAGCGCGGTCAGCAGCAGAAATGCCGCCGCAAGTGTTTTCGTTTTCATTTCAGAAGTGTCCCAGCAAATAGGCCGCCACGGCGGCGATGATGAAAATCAGCAGAATGAGTCCCGACACCAGAATGCGGCGGCGGCGGGCGGTGAGGCTGGCGAAGAAATACTTGTCCTGGACGTTCATCACCGCCTGACGGAGCTCTTCCGCCGAACCGTAGCGGTCGGCGGGATTCTTGGCCATGGCCTTGGCGCAGATGGCGTCCATTTCGGGAGGGATGACGGTTCCCGGCGGCGCCGCGGTCCGCAGGGGCGGCGGGTCGGCGGTAAGAGTCTTGTAAAGCTGTTCGTCCCGGTCCTTCCCCTCGAAAGGGCCCACCGTGGCGAGCATGGCGTAAAGGAGTGCGCCGAGGGAGAATATGTCGCTGTGCTTTCCCGCTTCAGGCGCCTGGGGATTGAGGGAGATCTGCTCGGGCGCCATATACCCCGGAGTGCCCCGGAGTTTTCCCTTGCCGGGAATGCGGACATTGCCCTTTTCGTCGGTCTCGCAGGCAATGCCCCAGTCGATGAGGCGGACGTCTCCGAAACGCCCCACGATGATGTTGCTGGGCTTGATGTCCAGATGGCAGATGTCCCGGCTGTGGGCGTAGTTGACCGCGTAGCAAATGCGCAGGAAGAAGCGGAGTCTCCGGTCCAGAGTCAGGTAACGGCTTTCGAATTCCCGCTTTTCCCGGACCCTTTTCAGGAGCGTGGAAAGAGGAAGCCCGTCGAGGAAGGCCATTGTGTAAAAGGGGGCCCCGTGGCTGTCCAATCCGATGTCGTGGACGGAGACGATGTTGGGATGTTCCAGAAAAGCGGTGATCCGGGCTTCGCGGATGAAGTTTTCGATGGCCTCGCGGGGACGCTCGTTGAAATCGGGCATGAGGGCCATGGCCACGTTTCTCCCGGTATCCCGGTCGTGGACCAAGAGGACGCATTTCATGCCGCCGAAGCCGATGGTGCGCAGAAGTTTGTAGCGCTCCTGAGCCTTGGGCCGAAGGGAGTCCAGCGAGGCGTCGAACCGGTCCTGGATCGGGGAACGCTCCGCCCCCGGCAGATCCAGAACACTGTCGTCTTCGTTCATTCTTTCTTCAGAAACCTTGTCGAGTGTCTCCGCACGCATGGCAAGTTCCTTTTTTCCGGGACCGGAAGAGACTCTCCGTTCCCTCCGGCCGCCGGTATTTTCAGGGTTTTCTGATCCGGGCGATGCCCGTGTTCACGGCGTCGGCGTCGATGGTGCACACGCCTCCGGCCTTGCCGGGAGCTTCGTACATGACGTCGAGCATGAGCTGTTCCAGGAGCGCCCGCAGTCCCCGTGCTCCGGTCCCCAGTTTGACCGCCTTGTCGGCGATGAGGTCCAGCGCCTCGGGGGTGAATTCGAGGTCCACGTCGTCCATGGCCATGAGGCGCCGGTACTGCTTGACCAGAGCGTTCTTGGGTTCGGAAAGGATCCGGACCAGGTCCTTCCGGTCGAGGGGAGCCAGACTGGTGACCACGGGCAGCCGGCCCACGATCTCGGGGATGAGGCCGAAGCGGACCAGGTCGCCGGGGTCGCAGAAAGCGTAGGGATTTCGTTCGAACTCCTCCTGCGTCACCACGCCCTCTTCCGCGGCCGCCCGGCGGTCGAAGCCGATAATCTGCTTGCCCCGGCGGCGGCGGACGATGTCGGCCAGGCCGCAGAAGGCCCCGCCGCAGATGAAGAGGATGTTGCTGGTGTCGATATGCAGACACTCCTGCTGGGGGTGCTTGCGGCCGCCCTGGGGCGGAACGTTGGCCACGGTGCCTTCCAGGATCTTGAGCAGCGCCTGCTGGACGCCTTCACCGGAAACATCGCGGGTGATGGACATGTTTTCCCCCTTGCGGGCGATCTTGTCGATCTCGTCCACGTAGATGATGCCGATCTGGGTGCGTCCCATGTCGCCGTCGGCGGCCTGATAGAGCCGGAGCAGGATGTTTTCCACGTCCTCGCCCACGTAGCCCGCCTCGGTCAGCGTGGTGGCGTCGGCGATGGCGAAGGGCACGTCGAGCATCCGGGAAAGGGTCCTGGCCAGCAGGGTCTTGCCGCTGCCGGTGGGGCCGATGAGGAGCACGTTGCTCTTGTCGATCTCCACTTCGGAAAAGGCGGCGGCGGCATCGGGGTCGGCGAAGCGGGTCTGGAGACGCTTGTAGTGGTTGCGAACGGCCACGGAGAGGGTCTTCTTGGCCTGTTCCTGACCGATGCAGTAGGCATCGAGGGTGGCCTTGATCTCTTCGGGCGAAGGGATCTTCAGCGCTGCGACTGCTTCGGCGGCGCCGGAATTCGTTTCACGGTTCTTTCCGGCCTGGATCGTGGTGTATCCGGCGCGGAGGCAATCGCCGCAGATGCCCATGCCTTCGAAGCCGCTGGGCAGAAAATCCGCGGGGATCTTGCTGAATTCCCGGCCGCAGAAGCCGCAGATGGTGCGGTTACTTTTCGTCATTTCGGGATTATTTTCCGGACTTCTTGGTGACGATCTTGTCGATCAGGTGATATTCGAGGGCCTCTTCGGGACTCATGAAAAAGTCTCTTTCGGTGTCCTTTTCGATGCGCTTGACGCTCTGGCCGGAGTGGGCGGCGAGGATCCCGTTGAGGATCCCCTTGAGCCGGACAATCTCCCTGGCCTGGATGTTGATGTCGGCGGCGGTCCCTTCGGCGCCGCCCCAGGGCTGGTGGATCATGATGCGGCTGTTGGGGAGCGAATAGCGCTTGCCCGCGGCTCCGGCGGCCAGCAGCACGGCGCCCATGGAGGCGCACTGGCCCACGCAGTAGGTCTGCACGTCGCAGGAAACCATCTGCATGGTGTCATAGATGGCAAGTCCCGCGGTCACGGAACCGCCGGGGCTGCAGATGTACATGGAAATGTCCTTGGAGGCGTCTTCCGCTTCCAGGAAGAGCAGCTGCGAAACGACAAGGCCGGCCACGGTGTCGTCGATGGGGGAACAGAGCATGATGATCCGTTCCTTGAGCAGACGGCTGTAGATGTCGAAAGCCCGTTCGCCCTGTCCGGTCTGTTCGATGACGGTGGGGACCAGATAAGCATTCGTATTTTTGTCCATGATCCGAAACTCTCCTCTCTTGTACTTCCTGTTGCAAAGATCACGCGGCGCCCCGCAGCCGCGGAAACCAAAACTCTTTTCACGGCGGAAAACGATCGGACGCTCCGCCGTGAAAAGCCTGTCTCACACCCCGGCCTCCTCGAAAGGAGGCCCGTAAAGCCGCTTACTTGAGGACCTTGGCGACCAGCTGTTCGAGGGCCTTTTCCGAGGCGGCCTCCATGCGGAGTTCCTCGATGGCTCCGTTGCGGATCAGAGCGCTGCGCAGTTCGCCCGGCTTCATCCCGTAATAGTAGCTCATGGCGGTGATGCGGTCATCGAGCTCCTTGTCGGAAACAGTGAGATTTTCCAGCTTGGCCAGCTTGCCAAGGATGAGCTTGCGGCGGAGCGCGGCGCGGGCGGCAGTCTCGGCGGCCTTGCGGTGCTCTTCGAGTTCGGCCTTGAACTTGTCGGCGTCGGCTTCGCTGCGGACGGTGGTGCGGGCGATATTCTGCAGCTCGCGGCTCGTCTCGCTCTCGAGGAGCGCGGGAGGCAGGGGGAAGTCGCCCGCGGCTTCATCGAGCTTCTTGCAGACGGCGTCGGCGGCCTCCTGGCGGCGGCGGGCTTCCCCGTCCCGTTCCAGTCCCTGACGGATGACCTTGCGGAGTTCGTCGATGGAGTCCATCCTGATCTTTTCGAGGAGTTCGGCATCGGTGAGCTCCTTGCGGCGCTGGACCGCCAGGACCGTGACCTTGTAGTTCACGCTCTTGCCTTTGAGGGCCTCTTCGCCGCAGTTGTCGTCGAAATTGGCGGTGAAGGAGTATTCCTTGCCCTTCTCGGCCCCGGTCAGCGCGGCGATGGCGCCGGGGATGTTCTCGGGCTCGCTGAGCATGATGAAGGTGTCGTCCGCGGCGATGCGGCGGCGGAGACTGGGGGAGGCGTCCTCGGGCAGCTCGAAATCACCGGCATAGTTGACCTTGAGCATGTCGTCGGCCTTGGCGGGCTCATCCACGTCGGCGAAGGTGCCGTACATGGAGTGGTAGAGCTTGAGTCTTTCGTCGACCTTCTCTTCGGAGATCTCCTCCTTGGGCAGCTCCACGGTCATGGCGGCGTAGTCGCCCAGATCGATCTCGGGAGCGATGTTCATGGTCAGAACGAAGGTGACGTCGCCTTCCTTGTCCAGGTCGGGCTGGGTCTTGAAGTTGAGCGAAAGGAGTTCGTGCTCCTTGTCTTCCTCGATTTTGGCGAACGCGGCGGACATGATGCGGTTGCGGAGCTCTTCGCGGATCTCGCCTGCGAATTTGACGCCCACGAGCCCGGCCGGAGCCCTGCCCGGACGGAAACCGGGGAGACGGGCCACGCCGCCGATATAGGAAACGACGCGGGCCTTTTCGGCCTTGACGGCATCGGCGGGGAAGATGAAGGCCGCCTCACGGCAGCAGGGCTGCGGATCGGTGTATTCGACTTTCGCGCTGTCAGCGAGCAGGTTCTTCTTAGACATACTACTTCAGGTCCTTTCAAGATTGCCAAAAAGATTCAAAATCTACAGTGATAAGTAATAATATAGCACGGTTTTCCGAATTTACAAGGCATTTTCGCGAAAAACTCCGGTTCGGGGCATCGAAAAGGCTCTTGTTTCCGCCCCTGCCCCGCCCAAAGCCGCCCCGGCGGGAATGGTCTCATCCGGGAAAGCCGTACCGGGGACACTCCGCCTCGAGCAGATGTTCCCCCGCGCCGAGGATCTTTTTCAGCCCGTAAAGATCCGTTTCCGCCTCGGCGCCCTCCGGGACGCGGACGCGCATCCGCGCCCGGCCGCCCTTCTTGCTCACGGAAACCTCGATGGGCCCGCGGATCGTGGGGTGCCGCAGTTCCGCCTCCGCCAAAAATCCGGTGCGGGGCACGAGGGAGAAGCGCTTCAGGGCGGGGGCGAGGGGCTTGATCCCGAACATTTCCCGCGGAATGAGATGGGCGGGCGCGGCGGAAAAGGGATGGACGAGATCCATCGTCGGGTGGATGTAGTGATCCCAGGCCTCCATGGTGACGGTGGCGCCCAGCCGGAGCATGTTGCTCCAGGAGCGGTTGGAACTGCGGTCGCACATGAGGCGCAGTCCCTGCTCCTCGTCCCCCGCCATATAGAGGGCGGCGATGAGTTTCGAAGCGGCGCAGGCGCTGCAGGACATCCTTTTCAGCCGCAGGTGGCGGAGGATGGCCGGGACCTGTTCCGGCAGGGCGATGTCGGCGAAGATCGCCCACATGCTCGTATGCTGGGAAGTGTGCCCGGAGCCGGGGACGTCCACATAGAGGGAAGTCGCCGGGTCGAACATGGTCTCCCGCAGAAGAGCCCGCACGGCGGCGGCCCGTTGGCGGAAAGTAGCGGCATCCTCCTCCTTCCCCAGCACCTGCGCGATCTCCGCGAAGGCGTCCAGCGACCACGCCTGACCGGCGCCGCCGACGAAATGGGCTTCGCCGATCTCCCTGCCCGAAGGGGTACTCGTCGGCGGGGGCAGGACCTTGTCCTCCCGGCGGAGGAGCTTCCCGAAATCGTACTCGTCCGTCTCGCGGGCGGGCCAGTCCACGATGTCCCGCATCCAGTGGCTGAGAAAGAGGGAAAGCCCCGTCTTTTCCGCGATCTCCTCATCGGTGTACATTTCGTGGATCTTTTTGGCATCCGCCGGAAGGCCGCTTTCGAAAAAGATCCGGCAGCGGGCCGCCGCCTTCGCGTACCACTCCTCCAGGGGCGAAGCGTCGCCGCTGTACATCCAGTAATCCCGGATGAGATTGGCGGTGAGGAAGAGCCCGTTGATCGGCCAGTTGGGGGTCTTCATGAGGAAGTCGATGGTCCTTTTCGCGATCCGGAAATCCGTATCCAGGCAGTAATGTCCGAGGGCGGAGATCATGGCATCTCCCTCGTAGGGCGTCCGTTCCCGCTCGCCGTCGATGTAGAAGCCGAAGGCGTTGGTCATCTTGATGGTGTACCGGCACAGCTCCCAGACCCGGTCGAGCATGTCGTTGGAGGAGCGGAAAAACGCGGCATCGTCGGCGAAGTCGGCGAAGAGGGCCAGCTGGGTGAGATCCTCCTTTTTCAGTTCCCCTTCGTACCCGGTGATCTCGCAGTAGCGGAAGGGTCGCACCTCGCCGACGGGTGAGGGGACGACCCCCGTTCCGCCGAAGACCGCTTCGGGAAATTCAGCCTTGTAGGTGTGCCTCCCCTTCTTCAGGACGAGAGGAAAGACCGTGGTGACGACTTTTCCCAGGATCCGTCTGCTCATCCGGTCCATTTCCGCGTCGTACATCTGGCCCACGGCGATCTCCACGGTCCGGCCCTCCCGGTCGGATCCCAGAGTCAGTTCCAGCTGCCCGTAGGCGTCCCGGCCGAAATCGGCGAAGAAGGCGCCGTCGCCGATCTTCCGGATCCGGACGGGGGAAATCCGGTCGATATGGTAATGATATGAAGTGTTCTCCATGGTCAGCTCCCGATGTTCTGCCTGTGCCTCGGGGATAATATATCTCCGGCTTCCGAAAATTCAAGCCGACGCCCCCCTGCTTTCAGGAAAAAATGCGGCGGGAAACAAGGGTGTATTTTCAAATGGGAGCGTTGAAAGAAAGAATGATGTGTGTTATATTATCCTCCGAACTGCAGAAAGGATTAAAACACGAAAGAGATCCGCATCTTTATCGCGTCTTCGCAGGAACTGCTTCCGGAACGGAACTATCTTTCCTATCTGACGCTGGCGCATGAGGAGGAATTCGAGAAGCGCAACTTCCGTGTCCGGCTCTCGAAATGGGAGTATATCGACCCGAAAATGACGGCGGGCAGGACCGAGGACCGCTATCTCGACGAAATGCTGAAGTGCGATGCCGTTATGGTACTCTTCAGGAACGTCCTCGGCAAATACACCAAGGAAGAGATGATGGAAGCCATCGCCGCCGAGCAGGCGGGAACGGCACGGCTGAAGGCCCACGAACTCCTCTTCGCCGCCGACGGGGCGCCGGACTCCGACGCCACCGGGTACCGCTCTTCGCTGCCTGACGGCGACTATGACACCTGGTCGGGCCCCGGGGAGTTGCGTGACCGTTTCCTCGCCCTCGTCGACCGCGTCGTACAGTGCGGAAATCTTGTCGAAGCCCCCGGGAACATGCGGAAAATCACGGCGTTCCTGGCGGCGGACGATGAGCTCGCCGCCGAACGCGACGCCTTCGCGGACACGGTCCTGAACATCAACGACCTTCTGGCCCGCCGCGGGCTGCGGATCGCGCTCCGCTTCTACGATCCCGACCGCGCCGCGGGGGTGCTGGACTCGAGCGAAATGGGGCTCGCCCTTTACGGCACCAACTGCCGCGTCTTCGGCAGGGAGGAAATAAAGCAGATCCGCGAACGACTGGACGACCGCAGCCGAAACCCGAAATGCTTCTATGTGTTCTTCCGGGACCTCGACCCGAACACGGAAAAGGCTTTGGACGAAACGTTCCGGACATTCCGCAATGATTTTGTCACCAAGTTGGAGCATTTCCCCTGTCAGTTCGGCGATGCCAACGCGCTCCGGGTGAGCTTCCTGCTGTCCCTCGAGCGGTATGCGGGCGAAGGAATCGAGATCTATTCGACAGTCGATGCATCTTCGCCTGCGTTTGTCGGGCGCGAAGAGGAACTCAAGCGCCTCCGCGCGCTCTTCGAGCCGGACCGCGAAAAATACCCCTGCGGCCGGATCCCGGTCATCACCGGCGCGGGCGGCACGGGCAAGTCGGAACTGGTCCGCCAGTATGCATCCCAGCTCCGCGTCGAGTTTCCGGGCGGTGTCTTTCAGGCTGATATGGAGCATGTGGAGACCGTCGACGAGGCTTTTCTTCGCCTTTTGGACCGGACGTCCAATAACGGCGTGAAAGTTGCCGACTGCCTCGGGCTCGGAGAGGGCAATGTCCGGGGAAACGGCCCGGAAAACAGCAAAACTTCCGGCAGGCTCTCCGGCGCCGACGTGCGCGATGCCATTCTCCGCCGCGCCGGGACATCGGGTCCCGTGCTCCTGTTCCTCGACAACGTCGAGAAGTGCGGAGAGATCTTCGAGGGAGGCGCGGCCCGGTTCTTCCCGGCGGGTTTTTCCGAAAGGGTAAAAATCAATGTGGTCGCGACCGCACGTGTCTTCGATGCCGCCCCTGAGGACGGAAGCATCGTGGAGTTTCCGCTCGGCGACCTCTCCCCGGCCCCCGCCCTGGAACTTCTCCTGTCGGAGCACCCTGCCGAAACAGACGAGGAGAAAAGAGCGGCGGCGAATGTCGCAAGGCTTCTCGGGTATCGTGCGCTTTTCCTCCGGCGTGTGCCGGCGATCATCGACACGAAAAATTACAGCAGGACGAAGGTGATCTGCCGCAGCTACACGTCCCTTGTCAAGGCTCTGGAGAAGGATACTTTGACGACCATTTCCTGTACGGGCAAGGTCGATGAACTCCATCTTCCGGGAAAACTGTGGGAGTTGACCATGGAGTCGCTTTCGGGGTGTTTTCTCGGTGATGCCGCGCTCCGGCTCATCCGTCTGGCGGCGCACTTTTCCGCAGACGGTTTCCCGAAACATCTCCTCCGGCGCCTGTGGGACACGGAGGTATTCCCGAAGTTCGGGGAGAAGGAGATGCCCCCGGAGGAGGCATTCGAATTCGTATTGGAGATGTGCCGGGTCTACAACATCTTCCAAGGCACGGATCCCATCCGGATCCACCGCCTCGACCGCGAGGCGATCCTCCGCGAGCTGGGCGATGCGGAGCCGGAATTCGTCGACGCCGTCGGACACTCCCTCGCAAAATACTATGGTGCATCTTCCGAAATATGGTCCTCCCTGACGGAACAATTCCCCCGCATAATCCCGTGGCTCCCCGATGCCATCGCCAACGGACGTTTCTTTGCAGAACTCCTAGCAGAACATCCAGATCAAGAAGACAAGTGCCCGTGGAAAAAGCTGGATGGCGGAGACTGGGCGTACCTGCTTGGAAAGCAGCCGCAATTCAAAGACAGGTGCCAGTGGGAAAAACTGGACGGCTGTAACTGGGCATGCCTGCTTGAAATGCAGCCGCAGTTCAAAGACAGGTGCCAGTGGGAAAAACTGGACGGCCGGGACTGGTCAAACCTGCTTATGGAGCAGCCGCAGTTCAAGGACGAGTGTCCGTGGGGAAAACTGGATGGCAGAGACTGGGCCCGCCTGCTCCAAGAGCAGCCGCAATTCGGAGACTGGTGCCCCTGGGACAAGCTGAACGGAAAAAACTGGGCAGACCTGCTTAAAGTTCAGCCGCAATTCGAAGTCAGGTGCCAGTGGGAGAAATTGGATGGCGAAAACTGGCCGGAACTGCTTGAGTCTCAGCCGCAGTTCGAAAGCAGGTGCGCGTGGGGGAATTTGGACGGCAAAAACTGGGCGTACCTGCTTGGAAAGCAGCCGCAGTTCGAAGGCAGGTGTCCATGGGAGAAGCTGGATGGAGAAGACTGGGCGGACCTCCTTCGAAAGCAGCCACAGTTCGCTGCCCAACATCCATGGGAAAAACTGAGCGGCGGAGACTGGGCATACCTGCTTCGAAGGCAGCCGCAGTTCGCGGACAAATGTCCGTGGGACAAGCTGGAGGGGGAAAACTGGGCGAGGTTGCTTGAAAAACTGCCGCAGTTTGTTGGCACGTGTCCGTGGGAAAAACTGAACGGAGAGGACTGGGCAGACCTGCTTGAGGAACAGCCCCTGCTCGCTGATAAATGCCCGTGGGAAAAGCTGGAAGGCAGAAACTGGGCGTGGCTGCTCGTTAAACAGCCGCAATTTGCTGACAAATGCCCGTGGAACAAGCTGAACGGAGTCGACTTTGCGGACCTGCTTCGAAGGCAGCCGCAGTTCGCGGACAAGTGCCCGTGGGAGAGGCTCAATAGCTGGAATTGGGCAAGACTGCTCGGGCAACAGCCCCAGTTCGCGGACAAGTGCCCGTGGGAAAAGCTAAACGGCGGGGACTGGGGAGACCTGCTTGAGGAACAGCCGCAGTTTGCAGACAAATGCCCGTGGGAGGAGCTGAAAGGTGAGGACTGGGCGTGGTTGCTCGTAAAGCAACCGCAACTGACTGACAAGTGCCCGTGGGAGGAGCTGGAAGGTGAGGACTGGGCAATTCTGCTTGGGAGGCAACCGCAGTTCGCAAACAGGTGCCCATGGAATAAACTTGATGGCTGGGACTGGGCAATTCTGCTTGGGAGGCAACCGCAGTTCGCAAACAGGTGCCCTTGTAAAAAGCTGGATGGCAGGAACTGGGCAACTCTGCTTGGAAAACAGCCGCAGTTGGCCGACAAATGTGATTGGAGCAAGTTAAGCGAACGCGATTGGAAAAAATTATTGAAAGAACAGCCGCAACTCGCCGATAAACACCCGCAAAAAAACTGAGGAAACCACGGACGAGGGGCGATCACTGACCGTACATGCAAGAGTCGGTACGTCATCACCGGACATTCCCCGGAAATTCCTCGACACACCACTGACCATACATGCAAGAGTCGGTACGTCATCACTGCCGTCGCCGTTTACGGGTTTTGGGAATAAAATCCAAAAAGTTGGTTTTTCAAGTGCTTTTTAGGAATATAATCCCAAAAACACAAGACTGTCATTGCGGCTTCGTTTCCTTTTTACGCGGCGGAGCCGCGCTGTTTATTCAACACCGACCTTGCTCCCGCAGGGAGAAAACTTCACAAGTGGAGCGACAGCGGAACGTCTTCACAAGCGACCGGAGGGAGCGGCTTCATCCGCCGTCGCCGGAGGCTATGGCGGGACAAGCAAGCAGGCGGCTCCGGAGAGGTGAAGATGTGAAGAAAAGCCTGGCGGCTTTTGAGTGAAGAGCTTTTGCGATTGCCGCTGGCGCGGCAAGGCACAAAAGGCAAAAGCGTGAAGTGAAGCCTTCCTCCTCCGCCGAGGCTTCGGAGGACAAGTGCGGTTTCGTCGATCATTTTTTGCTGCGCAAAAAATGGTCGGGGCGGCGGGGATCGAACCCGCGACTTTCTGCTCCCAAAGCAGACGCGCTGAGCCACTGCGCTACGCCCCGTGGCGGATGCCGGCGTCTAATATACCCCTCGGCGGAGCTTTTTGCAATGCGGAAGAGGAAAAAAAGCCGTTTTTTCCCTTCGCCCGGACGGGGCTACGCCCCCTTCTTCTGACCGCCGCGCATCATCAGCGCCATCCCGCCCAATGCCATGACCGCGGAAACGATGAAGAGCCAGCTGAGCTTTTCGTGCAGGAGCACGATGGAAAGAAAGGCCGCCAGCAGCGCCGAGAGATATCCGTAGGCCCCCAGCATGGAGGAGGGGACGAACTTCAGCGCCCGCAGCCAGAGCATGAAGGCCACGCCGCCCGTGAAGACTCCCATGTAGACCATTCCCAGCCAGAGCCGGGGCGTCATGGCTCCGAAGTCGAAGGAGGAACGGAAGAGCACCATCACCAGCGGCATCATCAGCGCCCCCGCAAGAAAGGTGAACATGGTCACGCCGAGGGAATCGTAGCGCCTGACCACCCGCACCCCCCCCACGGTGTAGACCGCCCACGCCGCTCCGGAAAGCAGCGCGAACATGTCCCCGAGAAAGGTGGAGGCCCCCGAGCTCATGAACATGTCGCTGCTGCGGGAAAACATGGCGAGCCCGATCCCGGCAAAGCCGATGACCATGCCCGCGATCATGCCCGGAGAGATCTTTTCCTTGAGCCAGAGCCAGGCGACGATGACCGTGAAGATGGGACTGGCGTTGGCCAGCAGGGAACCCCGGGCCGCCGTGGTGTATTTGAGCGCGGCGAAGACCAGCACCCCCTGGATCACCACGCCCGAAAGGGTCAGCCCCAGGAGCGCCTTCCAGTCCTTGGCCACCATGGGAAAGAAAGCCCTGCGCCGGGCGGGACTCCCCAGCACGAAGGGGAGGAAAAAAAGCCCGCTTATGGTGAAGCGGATCCACGACAGCAGCATGGGATCGCAGCGGTCGGCGTCCTCGCCGAAAAGAAACCGGGCCGCCGGATAGTAGCTGGCCCAGAACAACGTGGCGAAAAACCCCAGGGAAAGTCCCTTGACTTTGGCGGAAATCATTTTCTCTCTTTTACGAACCTTTTCGAATGTTTTCGTCGGATCGGCCCCCTCCGCGGCGGGAAGGGGAACCGTCGGCTTCTTACTTCACGGCGACTTTGACGGAAGCCTTTCTGCCGGAGATCACGTGGGTGATCTCGGCCCGCCAGACGCCCGGAGGAGCGTTGAAGGGGAAGAACACCGTGTGCCGCCCCTTCCCCGCCGGGAAGAAGAAGTTCCGGGCGTAATGCTCCAGCTCTTTTCCGTCGGGCCCGTAGAGGGCGAAGTGGAAGACCTGCGGCCCGACGGTCCCCTCCGCGGCGAAGTCGAAGACGGCCTCGCTCCCGGAAGCGGCGGCCGCGGGGCCCTTGAGCGTCACTTTCTTCACCGGCCGAGGCAGAACGGCGTAGAACATGCTCCAGGCGGGCAGGATCTTCATCTCGAAGGTGTCGGTGAAGCCCAGATACTTCCCGGAGCGGATCTCGTAGACGTGCCCTTTCTCCGGGATCCTGACGATGACCTTTTCGGCCTTGGAAAAGTCGAAACGGCCCTGTCCGCCCTTGCTCACCACCATGCCGGTCCGGCTTCCCGGCTGATGGAAGGCGTAGAAGCGGCCGGTCCCGTTCTGCCGGAACCGGGCGTGGCAGCCGTAGAGGGTGCCGTCTGGACGGCTCACGCGGGCGAAGGGAGCGACCCCCGCCTTGAGCAGAAGGTCGCCCACCTGTTTCTGCCACAACTTCAGAAGCTGAGCTTCACCCTCGGTGACGGTGGCAAGCTCCCCGCCCGCGCCCCCGGACTGGGTGACGCTGTAGCGGCTGATGAGGAGATTGAAGTTCATCCCGCCGCCCTTGCCGCAGGCTTTGAACTGATTCAGGGGCTGCCCCTGCTCCGGCGTCTCGAAGGAGCCCTTGACGCCGGAAAGGGTGATGTAACCCGGTTTGACGGGGCCCTTGTACGGGGCGAAAAGCCGGTTCAGCGCGGCGGAATCCCGCCTGCGGCCGTGGCCGTCGAAACGGCCCGGAGCGCCGTCGGTGATGACGATCCCGCCCCGCTCGGTGAACTTGACCAGCGCGTCGATCTCACCGTCGGAAAGGGCCAGGGCCATGGGCAGGATCACCACCTTGTAATTGGCCGGGATCCCCTTGCCGACGATCTCCTCGCCCGCGATGAAGCGGGATTCGATCTTCAGGTCTCCCAGCAGCTTCATCCACGAAGTCTGGGTGTCCTGCCAGAGCTGTTCGCCCACGGTGCAGATGGCCGTGAAGAGGGAGGGCATGGAAAAGAGCACCGCCACTTCGGGCTTCGTTTCGGCCTCCAGCCACACCTTGCCGATGCCCCGTTTGAGCTCCTTCAGGGATTTGGAAAAATACTTCATGTTGTCGGTGATCTTCCAGTCTCCGGCGATGGCGCACCCGTAGTAATGGTAAGCCAGATTGCCCCCGTTGATGAGGGTGTACCACATGGTGTCGTAGTTGTAGGGCTCGAAATCCAGATGGCCGTGGGTGTAGCCGCCGCCGCACTGGCCCGCCAGCAGCTGGCGGCGGCCGAAGTCGTTGACCATGGTGGTCTGGACTCCCGCGTAGTAGCCCACGATGCGGCAGTACTTCATCAGCTCCCACCAGTTGTAGCCGTAGCCGGGCTTCTGAGTTCCCGTGGGCCCGGTGTGGGCGTTGGGGACCAGAGCGGCCAATTCATCCCGCATGGCGCCGAAGAAGCACTTGGCGAAGACCTTGGTCATGAACATCTTATGATCGACCCAGGGGGCGAAGTTCGAGTCGGACTTGAGCTCTTCCCGCTGCTTGGGGACCACCTCGCCGAAGTCCGCGAAGGAGCTGCCCCAGACCTTGTTCAGGGCGGCGATGGAGCCGTACTGCTTCTTCAAGTCCTCCCGGAAGGCCGCGAGGCAGGTGGGGGAGTAGCAGACCGACTGCCCGAGGAACATCTCGTCGCCGCTCCAGAGGTTGTTCACGTCGTAGTAGCGCATCTTGCAGCGCCCGACCATCAGCACCGTGTCGTCGTGGAGCTGTTTCCGGAAGGCGGGAGAGGAGAAGCAGGGGTTGCGGACCGGGCCCGTCTTGATGTCCGCCCGGTAGGGCCGGAACCAGGTCTTGTCGTCCCCGCGCCGGGGGATGGGGGCGTAATTGTTGCTGCGGAGTTTGCGCATCAGCCCCTGCGAAGTCCGGCGGGGGTCGCCCGTGATGACGAATTCGAAGCCCAAACCCCGCAGGGATTCGCAGGAAACGGGACCGTTGTTGATGAAGCCGTGGTAGTCCCGCAGGTCCAAGGGGAGCCCCGTTACGGCGAATTCCCCCCAGCCGGTCCCGGCGGGCACCTTGTTCCGGAAGGTCCGGACCCGGACGTAATTGAGTCCCGTGGCGATGCCGGGGACCTTGACGGCGAACTCGAGTTTCGCGCCGGGAGCGCGCTTTTCACGGAAGACCACCTCGCCGTGATTGTTCTCGATCTCGACCAGCGTCTCATCCCCGGCCGGGACGCCGGAAACGGCGAACTTGACCGGAGCAGGCCGGCGGAAGATCCGCTCGGGATCGGCGAAGGTCACGACGGGACGGGAGGGCCCCGGCAGCATTACCTTGACCGCCCCCATGTCGACGATCCTTTTCTTCCCGTCCAGCAGCCGCAGGTAAACGAGGGCTTCTCCCGCGGGAAGTCCTCCGGCGGGAAGCGGTATCACCTTCTTCCCCGCCGCGAGGTTCAGAGGCACGGAGCGCTCCCCCAGCCGGTCACGGTTCAACGTGCGGAAGGAGAGTTCGAGGCTCCCTTCGAACGCCCCGGCGCTCTTCAAAGTCACGCCTTTCTCATCCGCGGATTCGAGCGTGACGGCGGGCTTGATGCCGCTCAGGTAGCGCAGGACCGCCATATCGACCTGATAGTCGAATTCGAACCAGGGGAAGTCCCGGCCGTAGACGATGTGGAGCGCGCCCACCCGGTGACTTTCCTCCGGGATGAAGGCTGCCACGGCGTTGAAACTTCTGTTGCGGAGGACGCTCAGGGAATTCCCCCGGCGGCAGAGCTGGAGCGCGAAGGGGGCCCGCGTGGTGCGCATCCGGGGCACCAGAGCCTTGATGTCGCCCCGGATCCGCTTGCCGGTCAGTTTTTCGGGGATTTTGTTGCAGCGGAAGAAGTAAAAATTCGTCCCCTGCTTCTGCCACGACTCGAGGATCGGCACGAAGTCGGGCCCGGCGCCGGAGAAGTCGAAATCCATGATGCAGACCACGGCGGGCCGGGGCGAAAACTCCTTCAGACAGGCCACGGTATAGTCCGAGAGCCGGTTGCCGAAGGTCACCTGGTTGACCGAATAGGCCCCCGTGGAGGAAAGGATCTTGCGGATGAGCGGGATGTGGCGGAATTTCAAGTCGTTGCGCTGGGCGTACTCCACGATCCGGCGGCGGCCGTCGGTCTTGGCGATGCGGCCGTCCACGTCGGTGAGAAAGAGGATCTCGGGCGGCACCTGCGCCGCGGGCTTGAACCAAGTTTCGTGGGGCGTCGCGTTTTCCATGGAAATGGGCTCCAGCAGGCAGAGGGGCATGTGCCAGGTCTCGTCCAGCTCCCGGCGGGCCACCTCGCGCAGGCCCTGCTTGACGGAGGAAAGGGGCTCGGTGAAGACCCGCAGGTCATCCACCAGCAGTTCCTGTTTTTCCCCTTTGCCGCCCCGCATCGAAAAACGGATCATGGCGGCGTTGTCGGGCATGCGGAACTTCGTCTCGAACACCTTCCAGTCGAAGGGGCGTTTGGTATGAAAGACCGTCTTTCTCAACGTCTTGAGCCATTGGCCGTCGGGGCCGAAAAAAGTGACGCCCGCGTAAGAGAAGTCGCCGCCCGTGACGGACTTCGCCCGGAACCTGATGCGGTACTCCAGTCCCGGTTCGGGCAGGAAGTCCCAATAAAGCATTCCTCCTTTGAGGCAGCGGCCCCGGGTTCCCGGCGCGGAGTCGAGCCACGTGACGCCGGAGTTCTTCCGCCCGACGAAAAGGGCGCCCGCGGGCTGCTGCTTCTTTTTGGCGTCGGCCCGTTCGAATCCGGAATTGGCGAAAAGAGCGCCTTCAGACGGGATATCTCCGGGTTCGACCTCACGCCCGTTCCCGTCGCCGATGGCGATGCGGCAGGGGAAGGCCACTTTGCCGTAAGTCCGGAAGGGCGCGGTCTTCTGGACCAGATACCCCTTCTCCACGACATTCCACGCCCGGCCCGCGTTCTGGCCCATGCCGCCGTCGGGCAGCAGTCCGGGGACCTTCAAGACCAGAAGATCTCCCTTGCGGAAGAACTCGACGGGGCGGTCGGCGGCATGATCGCCGTTTTCGAGCCGGTAGACGGCGATGGGGGCGGTTCCCGCGTCAGCGGGCAGCCGGACGCTCCGCCAGGAGTCGCTGAACTGGCGGTTGAAAGTGACGTCGATGAATTTTTCCGGCGCCCGGATGTCGCTCTTGAGTCCGTAGAGGATCTGCGCCTTGGGCTTGACTCCGCTCAGCCGCTCGACCTGAACGGGCAACGTCCCCGCGAGCTCTCCCTTGCGGAAGGGCGCGGCCGCCGCGGTCCCCTTCACGTCGGAGGTGAAGAGGACTCTTATCGCCAAGCTCCGGCTTTTTCCCGGCAGGATCGGCTTCTGCGTACTGAAGAACTCCTGCGTATAGCCGCCGGAGGGCCCCTTGAGGGTCCAGTTCAGCAGCCCGGCGGTTTCGTCGGCGGGATAAAAGATGACAGCGCCGTCGTTCCCGTCGTCGCGGACGGCGAGCACCGGGTGCTCCGGAGCCTGCGAGAAAAGGTATCTCTCATCGGAACGGAACTCCTTGAACGCCTTTCCGCGGGGGTGCAGATAGCAGTTGACCGTGTCGTTGCGGAGCAGATAAGCGCGGGTATTCAGCGACACGTCCCAGGGGGTCTTGCCGACGTTCTTCAGTTCCCACTTCAGCGTGAATTCGGGCTTCGCGGCGGAAAAGATGTAACTCTTCCACAGCCGCAGTCCCGGATAGGCCAGACTCCGCACGGAAAAGTCCGCCCTGGTCTCCGAGGGGGTGACGGTCATCCCCTCGAATTCGAAATCCAGACGGTTGGTGTACTCGATCCCCTGGGTCTGGGCCCCCTGATTCCGGCCGATCTGGTCGTCGAAGCTGGCGCCCTTACCGAAGACGGGATTCCACTTCTTCCCCTGCACGACGAGCTTGCGCACCACCGCTCCGCGGGGATCGATCTCCACGTCGAAGATCTTGTTTTTCACCTCGACGGCGCCCAGCGCCATCCCCAGCAAAACCAGCGCGAACGCAAAAAGCGATTTGGACATTTTTCGATATCCGCCTTTCTCCGAGAAGTAAAAAAACCCGTGGATACGGGGAGGTTATGAAGACCTGTGCATTTCGACCGATCCCGGATCAGACCGCCGGCTCAGTACTGGGAGGCCGGACGGGGACGCCAGGTCGGGCCGTCCCACCTCTTGCTGCAGTAGGTGTAATCGGGGGCCGACCGCTCCGGCGTGGTGACCAGGTGGCCGTCGCCGTAGAGGACCTGCGCCGCGCCGTTGTGCCGGAACCCCATGGTCTTCCCCTCGGAGTGATCGGGGCTCCAGGCGCAGCGGTAATCCACCTTGCCGTTGCCGCAGCTGTCGGACATGAAGACGATGACCGAAGGCTTGGCGATGGTCACGAAACGGACCGGCCCCTGGCTCCCGCTGAGATATTCGTTGATGGCCATCGACAGGAACACCCGGCCCGTGTCGGCGGGGTAGTTGCACTCGGGACCGGGGCAGTATTTCCGGTAATCCAGCCGGTCGGCATTGACTTCGGGACAGAGGTACTTGTGCCGGGTGAGGACCTTGGTGGTTTCATGCCGGTGGATCCCGCCGATGTATTCGGTGCCGGACCAGGACCAGAGTTCCCTGTAGACCCGCCATGACGAGTTGCCCCGGTTGAAGTAGTTGGTGGCGGCCGTCTTGTAGTAGGGGAAGAATCCCTTGTAATCGCCGATGTAGAAGCTCAGATACTTCCCCATGGTGTTGAAGTTGGAAGCGCAGGTGCTCCCCTTGGCACGGGCGCGGGCCTGCTGCAACGCGGGCAGCAGCATGGAAGCGAGAATGGCGATGATGGCGATGACCACCAGCAGCTCGATCAGAGTGAAGGAGTCCGCGGCGGTCCGGCGATGCTTTCGGGAATCGGAACGGTTCATGACATCTTCCTTTCGGTAATGGTGATGTGATCTCAAAAGGCGCTTCGGTAATAACTTAACACCAACCGGACCGAAAGTCAAGTCCGCAAAGCCATATTTTTCGCATCGTCGGGAAAAAATTGGCAAAACCCCCTTTGCCGTGCTATATTATGACTCGACGGCAATTATTTCGGAGAAGGTTTGCTTTTTATGGAAGTCACTCAGATCACCAGCGCCCACAACGACGGCATAAAACATCTGGTCCGGCTGCGGGAGCGCCGGGAGCGGGAAAAAGAACAGCTCACCGTGCTGGAAGGCTACCGGGAACTCACCCGGGCCGACGAATACGGCATGGTCCTCACCGAAGCGTGGTTTTCGCCGGAACTTTTCCTCGGCGAGAACGAAATTCCCCTGCTGGAACGGCTCAATGCCAAAGGCGTCCGGCTCTTTCAGGTGCCGCCCCATCTGCTCACCAAGGTGACCTACCGGGACCGGCCCGAGGGACTGGTGGCCGTGGCGAGGATGCTCAAACACGAACTTTCCGGGATCCCCGTCCGGGAAAACGGCCTCTATCTTCTCGCGGAGTCCATCGAGAAACCCGGCAATCTGGGCTCCATGCTCCGGAGCGCCGACGCCGCCGGGGTCGACGGGCTCATCATCTGCGACCGCCAGACCGACATCTACAACCCCAACGTGATCCGGGCCAGCACGGGGGCCCTCTTTTCCGTGCCGCTGGCCGAGACCGACAATGAAAGCGCCTTGGCCTGGCTCAAGGAGCACCGGATCCTTTCCATCGCCACCACCCCCCACACCGACAAGTGCTACACCGACATCGACATGCGGGGGCCCGTGGCCATCGTCATGGGCACGGAGCAGACCGGGCTCACCGATTTCTGGCTCGAAAAAGCCGATCTCCCCGCCGTGATCCCCATGCTGGGGAAGATCGATTCCCTCAACGTGGCCACCGCCACCACCATTCTGCTCTACGAAGCGGCCCGCCAGCGGGGCTTCCGGCGCAAAGACTGAAAACAAGGAGGAGTGTGATGAATATCCTGCGCATCGTCAGGGACGGCAAGACCGTCGCCGAAAAAAACCTCGTCGAAAAGGAGGGGCTGATCCGGCTTCCCGCCTGCGCCGGGGAGGAAAAGTTCGAAGTCGAACTGGAGGATTTTTCCGTTCCCGCGGGCACGCCGGGATTCTTTCTCATCCCCAACGTGCGCAGTTCCAGCTCCTGCGGCGGCGTGATCTTCTTCAAAGCCCGGCCCGACGCCGTCGAGGAGTACAATGAAGGCTGGTCCACCCCCGTTTTCGGCGTCAACACCGGGGATTCGGGCGTCCTCGCCGTGGTCACGGGGGCCCGGTACGACTACTCTTTGAAAGTCGAAGTCCGCGGCGGAGCCTACAAACTTCTCGCCGTCTTCGGCAAGTCCGCCGTTACGCCCGAGATCCGGCTTCTGCGGCTCGAAGGCAGGGAAGCCTCCTACGCCGGTATGGCCCGGTGCTACCGGAATTTCCAAATCGCCCGCGGCGTCTGCCGTCCCCTGAAGGAGCGGTGCGCCGAAAACCCGATCCTCGCCCGAAGCGTCCGCTCCATCATGGTCCGGATGCGCATGGCGTGGAAACCCGTGCCCTCGACGATCCTGGAGCAGACCGAGGAAAACGAGCCGCCGGTCCATGCGGCCATCACCTTCAAGCGGGCGAAGGAGATCCTGCGCCGCTTCAAGGCCGCCGGGATCGACAATGCCGAATTCTGCCTCGTGGGCTGGAACAAAGGGGGCCACGACGGGGCCTTCCCCGATCTGTTCCCCGTGGAAAAGACCCTCGGGAGCGAAGAGGAGCTGCGGGAACTCCTCAAGTACGCGGAGGAGTGCGGCTACCTCATGGCGGGACACACCAATCTGGTGGACTCCTACTCCTTCTCGAAGCGGTGCACGCCTCACGACCGGCTGGTGGATGAGGACGGCTCCTTTCACCTGGGGGGCAAATGGGGCGGCGGGCAGTCCTACTATCTCTGCCCCAAAGAGGCTTTCGAGCGCTTCGCCAAAGAGGATTTCGCGGCGATGAAAGAGCTCGGGTTCCGGGGGACCCACTATCTGGACGTGGCCTCCATCGCCCAGCCCAACGCCTGCTTCCATCCGGACCATCCCCTTTCCAAGGAGGAGAACGCCCTCTGGCGGAGCAAGACGCTGGCGCTGGCGAGGGAGGTCTTCGGAGCCAGCTCTTCGGAAGGCTCCATCGACTTCTGCATCGGCGATCTGGACTACGTCCTCTACGCCAATTTCGGCCTCAAACTGAAGGAGCCGCCCGCGCTCATCGACCGCTTCATCCCCTTCTGGAGCCTGGTCTATCACGGCATCGTGACCTCGAACTGCGCTTTCACCACCGTCAACGAGATGATCAAGGACGATCCCGAACTCCACCTCTGCAACCTGGAGTGGGGCGGCCGTCCCACGGCCTACTTCCACGCCAAGTTCCGTCCCTCGCAGGACAAGCCGGAGCCCGATCTGCGCTGCTCCACCGACGAGGAACTGGATTCCGGCATCGCCGCATTGGCCGAACGGGCCGCGGAGTACGACACCATGAGCGATCTGCAGCTGGAGTTCATCGAGGAGCACGACGAGGTCGCCCCCGGCGTCATCGAAGAGCACTATTCCGACGGTTCCGTCATGCTCATCAACCACTCCGACCGGCCTTTCGGGGAGGTGCCGCCCCGGTCATGGCGTCTGGAGCGGGCAAACGACCGTCAGGGCAAGTAAGCAGACGTCGGCCCCGGCCGGAAGCCCCTTTTCCGCCTGCAGGGTCCGGCGCCTTTCCAGCACCCGGAGCGAGGCGACCGTCACCGATTCCCGGAGCATGGTCCCCGTGATGCGGAACCACCCCGGCAGGGGCAGTTTGCCCGCCAGAAGTCCGGAGACGGAAACGGGCTCTTCCGCCGTGTCACGGGAAAAGAAACGGGCCTGCCAGGTCCGGAATCCGGGATCCGCGCAGGGGATCTCTTCCGTGAGCCCCGCGGCGCAGGCCCCGGCCGCCCCCGGCGGGATCACGGTCCGGAAGAGTTTCCGGTCCACGGTCAGCCCGGTCAATTCCCCGCAGAGGAGCAGCAGGGCGGTTTCCACCCGGTCTTCATTCAGAAGTCCCCGGCACGAGAGCATTTGAAGCCGGTCCGACTCCCGGAACACGGGGATGAAGGGGGTGATCCGGCAGTTTCCGTTGACCCCGGCAAACAGTCCGGCATTGGAATTCGTACTCATCTTTCACCTCAAACAAAGGAAACTTCCAGTTCGATGCTGCCCGTGTGCAGCAGAAGCCCCTCCCTTTCCTCCTGGGTGAAGAGGACCTCGCTTTTCACGTCCACGTAGAGGAGCCCGCTGTATTTTTCCAGCGGCAGCGCCGCGAAGAGGGCCTGGAAGGACCCCCAGAGGAGGTTTCTGTCGGGGGAGATCCCCTTGAGCCTGGCGGTGAATTCATTCACCCGGCGGGGCCCCGCGGGGATCCCGGAAACCAGCTGCAGCTGGAAGCCGCTCCGCACCCCCGGCGGCAAATTTCCCCTGAAGACCGGCCCCGTTCCCGTCGTCCGGGCGACCCATGCGGCCAACTTTTCCTCGGCACTCAGAATGTCCATTTTTCTCCTTTCGCCTTTTCCCTGACGATCCTGCGCGCGCCGCCGCGATCCCGGCGGCGCGATCCGGCCCGGACCGTCGATTTTCCCGCCAGTGATGAAAAATGTCAATACGACAGGTTGACTTTCCGGCTCTTCACTGCTATATTATGGAAAGTACAAGTGGAAAGCTCTCATAGCTCAGCTGGATAGAGCGGCTCCCTCCTAAGGAGCAGGTCATGCGTTCGAATCGCATTGAGAGCGCCATTTTTACCGGAGGACCTCTTTTCGAAAAGGGGATCTCCTTTTCCGGGGGAGGAACCCTTTGGAACAGTTCCGGGACCGCCTCCCGGAGGGAGTCGAGCATCAACAACGAAGACACGGAGCTTGTGCGCATCATGGGTGACACGGACACGATAAAGGGCATGACCTACAGCAAGGTCGGCGGGAGTTATCAGCTTCACATCGAAAAATTCGCCGATCTGCGGTCTATCCTCGAACTCGACGAAGCCTTCTGGGCGCTGAACTGCATCGACGTCAACTCCCTGCGGATGGACAAACGCTTTCTCGCCTTCGTCGACGCCGACAACGACGGCCGGATCCGGACCGACGAGATCCGCCGGGCCATCGAATTCCTGCTGACCAACATGAAGGACGGCAAGGGCTTCGAGGAAGGCTCCGACATCCTGCTGCTTTCCGCCATCGACGACACCACGCCCGTGGGCACCGCCATGCTGGATTCCGCCCGGCTGATCCTCAAGAATCTGAACAAGCCCGACGCCGCCACCCTCACCCTCGACGAACTCCGCAACGACAAGGCCATCCGCAGCCGTTCCTACAGCAACGGCGACGGCGTCGTCACGCCCGACCTGGACCAGCCCCCGGAAGTCAACGAGCGGATCGAACTCATCATGAAGACCGCCGGCAGCACGGACGACGTTTCCGGCGCCAAGGGGGTCAACGCGGCTCTGATCGACAAGTTTCTGGCCGAATGCGCCGCCTGCAGCGCCTGGCGGGAGCAGCTCCGCCAGGACGACGGCACTCTGCTCTGCTTCGGCCCCGACACCGCCGGTGTCTACGCCCAGTATCTGACCGTGAAGGCGGATATCGACAACTACTTCCTCAACTCCGAGACACTGGAGTTCTTCAGCGAGGAGCCCGACCGGGTGGCCAAGAAGGATCTGGCCGCCGACGTCCGCGCCCCCGAAGAGGTCCGGGCCATGCTGGAAAAGTCGGTGCTGGCGCTTCCCCGTGCGGACCGCCGTCTGGACCTGAATGACCGGCTCAATCCCCTGCGCCGCGCCCAGATCGAAAGCTTCTTCGCGCTTCCCCAGTGCGCCGAAATGCTCGAAGACAACCGCCTTTCCGTCGAGGAATGGCGCAGCTTCGAGAAGAAGATCGCCCCCTACGACGCCTGGAGCAAGGCGAAACCCGCTTTCGCCGGCCTCTACGAAGCGATCGATCAGGAGGTCCTGAGCAAGATCACCGCCGAGGATCCCGTCATCTCCCAGCTCAAGGAGTGCTGCACCCAGGACCTCAACGCCGGGACCGCTCTGGCGGGGCTGGACGTGCTCCACAAGTTCATGCTTTTCCAGCGCTACCTCAAGGAACTGCTCAACAACTTCGTTTCGCTGGCCTCCCTCTTCGATCTGGCGGCCGACTCCCCCCTGCAGGCGGGGAAACTGGTCATGGACGGACGCCACTTCACGCTGGCCGTCCCCGTCAAGGATCTGGCCGAGCACAAGCGCATCGTCACCATGAGCAACATCTGTGTGCTCTACATCGAACTTTCGCCCACCGCCTCGATCAAGCCCCCGTGGCAGACTCTGGCCGTGGCGGTCAGTTCGGGCAACATGCGGAACCTTTTCGTCGGCAAGCGGGGACTTTTCTTCGCCGCCGGCGGGGGCATCTTCGACGCCAAGGTCACCGCCTTCGTGGAACAGCCCGTTTCGATCAGCGAAGCCTTGAAAAATCCCTTCTACCGCTTCGGCAACTTCGTTGGTGAACAGATCAGCAAGTTCTTCAACACCAAGGCCGCCGGAGCCCAGAAGGAGCTGGGCGCCCAGCTTTCTTCGGGGAAAGTCCCCCCGGTGCCCAGTTCCGGAAACAACAGCGGGAACGCCTCCATGCTCCTCATGGGCGGCGGCATCGGGATCGCCGCACTGGGCAGTTCCGTGGCCTTCATCACCAAGCAGCTGCAGACGGTTTCCATCTGGGACATCCTGTCGGTCCTGCTGGGGATCATCCTCATTTTCGGCGGCCCCGTGGTGGCGGTCTCGCTGGTGAAACTCTACCGCCGGGATCTTTCCCGGTTCCTCGAAGCCACGGGCTGCGCCGTCAACCGGCGTATGCGCATGAGCCGGGCCATGGGCAACATCTTCACCTTCTCGCCCGAAATGCCCGCCGGGAAAAAGATCAGAAGCTCCTTCGTCCCCCGCCGGGTGGCCGGCTCCTGGGGAGGCCAGCTCCTCATCGTGCTGATCCTGCTCCTCATCGTCGGCGCCTGTGCCGGCGTCTGGTACATGCGGGGACGCGAACGGGCCAGGGCCGCCGCCGAAGCCCAGGCCGCGCAGACCGCGGCGGCCAAGGATCCCGCGCAAAAGGAGTGCGCCGCCCCGGCGAAAAAGGCGTGTCCGGCTCCCGGAGCGAAGGCGGCCCCCGCTCCGGTGAAGAAGGCTGCTCCCGCAGCTCCCGCAGCGGCCCCGGCGAAGAAAGCCGCCCCGGCCCCCGCGCCTGCTCCTGCGAAGAAGGCCGCTCCGGCGCCCGCGCCCGCCCCCGCCCCGAAAGCGGCTCCGGCCCCGGCTCCCGCCGTCAAAAAGTAATGTTCTGTTCGTACATATCACAAATTCGGAAGGATCCTCAAAGCAAATGAAAGTTCCGCTGCTCGACCTCTGTCCTCAATATCAGTCGCTGAAGGGGGAGATCCTCGAAGCGATCGCCGAAGTCTGCGAATCCCAGCGCTTCATCCTCGGCGCCAAGGTGGAAAAGCTGGAAGCCGAACTCGCCGCCTACTGCCGTTCCGGCGCCTGCGTGGGCGTCACCAGCGGTTCCGACGCGCTCCTCATCGCGCTGATGGCGGAACAGCTCAAGCCCGGTGACGAGATCATCACCTCGCCCTTCACCTTCTTCGCCACCGTGGGCGCCATCGTCCGGGCCGGAGCGAAGCCCGTCTTCGCCGACATCGACCCCGTGACCTTCAACATCGACCCCGCCAAAGTCGCGGAAAAGATCACCCCGAAGACCCGCGGCATCATCCCCGTCCATCTTTTCGGGCAGGCCGCCGACATGGATCCCATCATGAGTCTTGCCGAAAAGCACGGGCTCTTCGTCATCGAGGACGCCTGTCAGGCCATCGGTGCCGAATACAAGGGCCGCCGGGTGGGCTCCATCGGCGACTACGGCGCTTTCAGCTTCTTCCCCAGCAAGAATCTGGGCTGTTTCGGCGACGGCGGGGCCGTCACCTGTCGGACCGCGGAAAAGGCCCAGCTCCTCAAGATCTACCGCAACCACGGCCAAAGCAAGACCTACATCCACGAGTATGTGGGCGGGAACTTCCGCCTGGACGCCCTTCAGGCGGCGGTCCTTTCGGTGAAGCTGAAGGCCCTCGACTCCTGGAGCGCCGCCCGTCAGCGCAACGCCGCCGAGTACGCCGAACTTTTCAAGGACCTCGAAGCGAAGGGGGTCATCGTCACGCCCAAGTGCGCGGTCTATGACGTCCGGCACATCTACAACCAGTACGTCATCCGGGTCAAGGGCGGCAAGCGTGACGCCCTCAAGGCCTACCTCACCGAAAAAGAGGTGGGCTGCGCCATCTACTACCCCCTGTCGCTGCACCTGCAGAACTGCTTCCGGGATCTGGGCGGCAAGCCCGGAGACTTCCCCGTCACCGAAGCGGCCACCGCCGAAGTGCTGGCCCTGCCCATCTATCCCGAATCCACTGCGGAACAGCGGCAGTACGTCCGCGACTGCATCGCCGGATTCTTCGCCTGATGAGCCACTCGGTCCGTTCCTCCGCCGCCACCTACGGCAGGCTGCTTTCCTACGTCAAGCCTTACTGGAAGGTCCTGGCCGTAGGCATCGCCGCCGGGATCCTGGTGGGCGGCTCCCTTTTCGTCACTTTGCTGGTCCTGCCCAAGATGGTGGGAGCGGTGGAGCCGGCCAACGTGGTGAACGTTCCCTCTTCGGCGAAAGAGACGGGGCTGCCCCCCGCGGCGGTCAACGATCCGAAGCTCAAAAGCATTCTCGATCAGGCCCGTTCGGCCATCGCGCAGTTCCACCTGCCCGCCGTGGTCGAAGGGACGAGCGTCACCGTCACCTGGCCGAAGAGGTGGACCTTCGACATCGTCAACGGCGAAGGACACATCGCCTGGCAGCTCATGGCCCTTTACGGGGTCTTCTTCTCGCTGCTCTGGCTCCTCAAGAGCGTGGCCCACTACATCAACGGCTTCTGCACCCGCTACGTGGGGACGAAGGTGGTGGCGGATCTGCGGCAGGACCTTTTCGAGCATCTGACCGATCAGTCCCTGCGCTTCTACTCGGGCAACGACACGGGCAAACTCATCAGCCGCTGCACCAACGACACCTCGGTCCTCGAGTACTGCGTTTCGCACAGCATCGAGGACCTGACCAACGCGCCGCTGCAGATCATCGGCTGCATCTGCGCCGTCATCGTCGCCTGCCGCCAGTACCACAGCTACGCGCTGCTGGTCATCCTCTTCCTGGGGTTCCCGCTGCTGATCCTGCCCGTCCAGCTGCTGGGGCGGAAGATCCGCAAGATCTACAAGAAAAGCTACGCCTGCATCGCCGAGGTCTTTTCGCGGATGCACGAGGTCTTTTCGGGCATCACCGCCATCAAGGCCTTCCACACTGAGTCCTATGAAAACGCCCGTTTCGAGGAAACCAACAAACGCTACGTGAAACAGGTCATCCGGGCGCTCCGGCTCCACATGCTGGTGTCGCCCTCCATGGAGCTGGTGGCGGTGACCGCTTCGCTGGCCTTCATGATCTACAGCTACAGCCGGGGCGTCACCCTGACGGAGCTGACCGCGCTCCTGGCGCCCATCTTCATGGCCTACCGGCCCATCAAGGACCTGGCCAAGGTGGTGACGGCGATCCAGAAGTCCATGGCGGGCGCCGACCGCTTCTTCGAGCTGCTGGACACCCGGACGGAACTTCCCGAAAAGCCCGACGCCCTGGAAAAGAAGGTCTTTTCGGACAAGATCACCCTCGAACACGTCTCCTTCGCCTACGAGCCCGGCCAACCCATCCTCGACGACGTGAGCTTCACCATCGGCAAGGGCGAAATGGTGGCCGTGGTGGGCGAGACGGGCTCCGGCAAGAGCACCGTGGCCAATCTGCTGGCGCGGTTCTACGACGTGAGTTCCGGTTCCGTCAGGATCGACGGCGTGGATGTGCGAGATCTTTCCATAACGTCCCTGCGCTCCCTCATCGGCGTGGTGGGGCAGACCCCGGTGATCTTCAACGAAAGCATCGCCGCCAACATTTCCTACGGTTCGCCCGGGGCGACGCGGGAGCAGATCGAAAGCGCGGCCAAGCTCGCCAACGCCCACGATTTCATCACGGGGGGCAACCACCCCAGGGGGTACGACTCCCCCACGGGTGAAGGCGGCTGTCAGCTGTCGGGAGGCGAAAAGCAGCGCCTGGTCATCGCCCGTGCCATCCTGCGCAATCCCCCCATCCTGATCCTCGACGAAGCCACCAGCGCACTGGACACCGTCACCGAGAAGATGGTGCAGGAGGCCCTCGACAAGGTCATGGTCAACCGGACCGTCTTCGCCATCGCCCACCGCTTGGCCACCGTGCGCCATGCGGACAAGATCCTGGTCATGAAAAACGGCCGGATCGTGGAGTCCGGGACCCACGATTCGCTGATGGAGCAGAACGGCGTCTACCGACACCTTTACGTCACCCAGTTCCAGAAATGAAAAGGCTCCACTTCATCGGCATCGGCGGCGCTGGGATGGCCCCCTTGGCCAAGCTGGCTCTCGAAGCGGGATTTCAGGTCCGGGGGTCGGATTCGGCCTTTTCCCCCAAAGCGGAGGCCCTGCGCCCCCTCGGCGCGGAAATTTTCACCGGGCATCGTCCGGAACAGGTGCGGCCCGGCACCGGTCTCGTCGTCTACTCCTCGGCGGTGGGACCGGAAAACTGCGAACGCCGCCGGGCGGCGGAACTGGGGATCCCTCAGATTCGCCGGGGAGAATTCCTCGGACAATTCGCTTCCCGCTACAAAAAAGTCGCGGCGGTCTCGGGTTCCCACGGCAAAAGCTCCACCACCGCCATGCTGGTCACCATTCTGGAAAAGTGCGGCCGCAATCCCGGGGCCCTCATCGGCGCCGACCGGTGCGAAGGGAGCTCCGCCCTCACGGGCGACGGCGATCTCTTCGTCACCGAAGTGGACGAATCCGACGGCACCCACACCTGCATCCGTCCTTTTCTGGGCATCGTGCCCAACATCGACGGTGACCACGAGTGGAGCGTGGGCGGCCCCGCCGCTCTCGAAGCCAATTTCCGGACCTTCGGACGGAATTCCGAGCTGCTGCTCATCGCCGGGACCCCGGAACTCCGGGAATTCTATCACGGTCATCCCCGCCTTTACGAGGCGGAGCAGCCCGACGTCTTCGCCGGTTTTTCCGGCTTCATGGCCCGCAACGCGGCCCTGGCCGTCCGGGCGGCGGAACTGCTGGGCGTGAGCCGCGAAGCGGCGACGGCCGCCGTGGCGCGGTACGCCGGCATCGAACGCCGCATGGGGATCCTGAACGAGGAGAACGGCGTCTGCTTCATCGAGGACTACGCCCATCATCCCACCGAGGTCCGCGCCTCCATCGCGCTGGTCCGGCGCCTGCACCCCGGAAAAAGGCTCCACGTGGTCTTTCAGCCCCACCGGTACGCCCGATTGGAGCGCTTCTTTGATGACTTCGTCCGGGTCCTGAGCGAAGCCGACGAGCTGACGATCCTCCCCGTCTTCGCCGCCTGGAGCGAGACGGGCAAGGCGGATTCCGGGACCCTGTGCGAACGGATCCCCGGAAGCCGCCTCGGCGAACCGCCTTGGGAAAAACTCGCCGCCGATCTCGAAAACAACGCCCCGGGGACCGTGGTCCTGCTCCTGGGCGCAGGGGACATTTCCGAACTCGCCGCCCTGCTGAAAAGTAAACGGAGGAGAACACTCTCATGACAAAACACCATTCGGCCTTCGCCGGGACTCCGGTATTCCTCTACTGTCTTCTCGTCCTGTCCACGGCCACGATCATCTACACGGCCGTCAGGGTCGATTCGATAACCTTCGCTCAGAATCAGAATTACGACAACCATCTGCGGTATTTCGTCGCCAACGCCCTCTTCCGGCAGGGCACGGACCTGCTGACCGACTCGGTCCGGCGCTTCGTGGTGACCTCGAAGCCCGAATACATGGAGCAGTATTTCACCGAAGCCAAAAAGGGGCGGCACCGGGACTTGGCGCTGAAGATAGCCCGGACTCTGCATATCTCCCGGTCGCTGAAGAACACCCTCACCGATGCGATGAGAATTTCCAAAAATCTGATGTACACCGAGTATCATGCCATGCATCTGATCGAATCGGGAAACAGCCGGGAAGCTCTGCACAAGGAGATCGGCGGTTGTCCGCTGACCCCCGAAGAACAGAAGATGAATGTCGAAGAACGCCGCAAACGGGCAGAGGAACTGCTGTGGGACGATGCGTATGTCAGAACCAAGGCCGAGATCTATTCGCAGCTCGCCCGCGGTCTCAGGCAGGCAGGCACCCTGGCGACGGAACGGTACCTGCGGCAGAGAAGGGAGCTGTTCGGCATGCTTTCCCTGAGCGCCCTGAGTCTGATCGTCCTGGTGGTGACCATATCCGGATTCTTCTTCTACCGCCGCGCCCAGCACGAGCACATGATAGAAGTCCAGGCCGAGGAGAACGCGCGGATGAACGCCCAGCTGAAGGAGGAGCGCGACAAGTCGATCAAGGCGGAAAAGGCGAAAAGCTACTTCTTCTCGACGGTCAGCCATGACATCCGCACCCCCCTGAACTCCATCATCGGTTTTTCCGAGATGCTCCAGCTCGGCATCGATGACCCGGAGGAAAAGGAAAAGGCCATCGACGCCATCATCACCAGCGCCCAGACGCTCCTGGAGCTCATCAACGACGTGCTGGATCTTTCCAAACTCGAATCGGGGAAGATGGAGCTGCATCCCGTGCCCACGGACATCGCCGTGCTGGTCGGCAAGGTGGCCTCGTCCTTCGAGGTGGCGGCGAGCCGGACTTCGGTCCAGCTGCACACAAAAGTCGAGAAAATGCCCTTCCTGAAGCTGGATCCCCAGCGGATCCGCCAGATCCTCTTCAACCTCATCGGCAACGCGGTGAAATTCACCACCAAGGGGATGATAACGGTCAGCGCCTCATACGACGGCGGCACCTTCATCCTCTCCGTGGCGGATACGGGCTGCGGCATCTCCCGGGAAAACATCGGGAAGCTGATGTCGCCCTACGTCCAGCTGCAGGAGCACGACAGCACCAAGGGCACGGGGCTGGGACTCGCCATCTGCAAACAGCTTTCATCGCAGATGAAGGGGACGCTCGAACTCGAATCGACCGTGGGGCGGGGATCCACCTTCACGCTCCGCATCCCGGATGTCGAAGCCTTTACCGAAAAGGAATCCGAAGCCTATTTCATCGAGCACCGGCCGCCCAAGGCGGCGGTGCAGCTGAACGAGTCGATCATGGGAAAGCACATCCTCGTCGTCGACGACCAGAAACTCAATCAAAGGATCCTGCAGACGATGCTCGCCCGCCTCGGCATCCGCAAGGTGCTGACGGCCGAAAACGGCAAGGAGGCGCTGGAGATCCTGAACGGCTCCGAAAAGGCGGACATCGTGCTGACCGACATGTCCATGCCGGTCATGGACGGCGCGGAACTGGTGCGCGAGATGCGCAGATCCTCCTTCCTGGCCGGGATCCCCGTCTGCGTCATCACGGCGGACGTGGAGATGCAGGGCAAATACAGGGAGATGGGATTCGACGACATGCTCATCAAGCCGATTACCCTCGAGAAACTCAAGGAGCTTCTCGCGAGAATCGCCCCGCATCAGCTGCCCGAAACGGCTCCCGGCGGCGACGCCGCGGAAGCGTGAAGCGGTCCTGCGCCGCCCTTCGGCCGGCGAAGGACCGGACCGGGCCCGTCAGATCTCCTTGGCCAGTTCCTGCAGCTTGTCGAGAAGGGAACGGGCGTTCGCCCTGTCCGACATCTTGGCGGCGGTTCTGAGGGAAATGGCCACATTGGCCGAGTCGGTGTCGCCGGTCGCCAGGGCATTGCCCTTGACCGCGTGGGCCAGGGAATCCAGCGCGGTCCAGTTTTCCGCCGCAAGTGCGGCCTCGAGTTCGGGGAGCTTTTCCTGGACCGACTTGGCGTATTCCGCGTATATTTCCTTGACGACGTCCTCGTCTCCGAACTGTTCCATCAGATAGTCTTTGCAGCACTGTTTCATTTTGATCCCTCCGTCACTGTTCCGCCTTGTCGCCGGCGGAGATATGGTAAATCGTCTCGTTGAGCGTTCCGAACCGGTTGCGTTCGATGCCGCGGCACACCTTGCGCACCATGAGCCTTCCCCGGCCGCGGCTGCTGTAATCCCGGTTCTTGAGGTCCAATTCCACTTCGGTATTGCCGACCGCCACGGGGATGCTGGGCTCCTGAGTTCCCCAGTCCCAGATCGTGAGATCCGCATGATCCTGGTGTCTCTGCAGCTTGAAGCAGGCCTGTTCCCCCGACCGGTCGCGGATGTCGTAGCCGTGGTCGTAAAGATTCATCATTTTTTCCTCGAAGACCAGCTCCACCCGCGTGACGATCTCCTGATCCCAGCCCTGAGCCGTACACCACTGTTCGATCTCCTGGGCCGTCGTGTCGATGAGGACGGGATCCATGGGGATCGCCTTGATCAGGACGTCCGGATTCTTGAGGCGGGCGCCGAAGACCAGTTCGGTCACGTCGTCGGCGAAGACGGAATAGCCGCAGGCTTCGCAGGCGAGCTGGAACTTGTAGGGGAAGGTGACGAGGGAGTTGTTGCTCCGGGCATCCGACAGGAGTCCGTCCTGCAGTTCGGTGCGGAGCGAGTCCGGCAGCGGCTCCTGCCCTTCCAGGCCCTTGTACACGTCGAACACGCCGTCCGAAAACGCCACGCACAGAGCGGATTCCGACAGATGGGTCCGCACCACGTCCTCTTCGGTATACACGGCCTCGGGCACCAGACCGATGGGCAGGTTCCCCCGGTGTTCGGAGTTGATCTCGTTCTCCCCGGGATTGTCGGGATCGAGTACGTAAAGCTCCGGCGCGCCGCAGGTGATCCAGTCGACGATCCCCTCCGCGGGACGGTGTATGCAGATGAGGGCGGTCATGTATGAAAAAGTGCCCAGATTGGTCTTGAAGAACAGATGCATCTGATTGGCGATGGCGGCGGGAGTGGCGGCGGCGAAGTTGTCGCTCGTCGGGAGCTGTTTGAGGAAACTCTGCACGGCCATCATGGAAAGCGACGCGCTGGCGCCGTGCCCCTGGATGTCCCCGAGGATGTACAGCGTCCCGCCGCCGGGCAGCGGCATCACCTCGAGCAGGTCGCCGGAAACGATGTCCTTGGGCATCCACCAGAAGGTGTAGAATTCGTCGTCGGTGATCTTGACGCGGGGGGGCAGCATGCCGCGCTGCAGATGGGCGCCGAGGGTCAGGGACTCCATGAGTTCCCGATCCTTGGCCTTGATCAGCTCGTCGACCCGCCGGGAGTCGACGATGCTCTGCACGCGCTTGAGGAGGATGTCCGGATTGATGGATTTGGGCAGATAGAAGCTGTGGCCGTCCTCCATGATCCGTTTGAGGAAGCCGCTTCCTTCCTCCGGATCCAGAGCGGTCATGAAGAAGATGGGTATGCTGTCGTCCACTTCGCGCACGACGGCCCGGAAGGCGAATCCGTCCATGTTGCCCATCATGATGTCGGTGATGATGGCTTTGAACTGCCTGTGACCGCCGTCTTTGAGAAGATTGGCCGCCTCGGGAATGGTGGCCACGCAGACCGCCGTATAGCCGATGAGCTTCAGTTTCGCGTTGAGCATCAGCCTGATGAGACGCTCGTCGTCAATCACCAGTATCTTCGTTTTTTCCTTTTCGGGTACCATGGATCCCTGCTTTAAGGCCTTGCCTCGATAGTTCCGGTACGAATCGCCGCTTCCCCGGCCTCCCGCACTCGGAGAGCGCAGGAAAACCGGCCGCACGTTTACTATAGCATCTTTCGCCGACTTTTCAAGTTGGAAGTCGGGATTTTTCGCGGCAAATCCGCAATTTCCGCCGAAGACGACGGACCTCCGGACAATGGCGGACCGGGTCACTCGAAGATGAACTGCCCGAAACCCTCGGGCTGGTGGAACGTCCCGATCTTCTTCCAGGCCAGCCAGTGCGGGAAACGGCTCCAGTCGGCGCACTTGTAGACGTTGCCGGTCCAGACGGCCCCGCCCGAGGGCGCCGGGACCGAGGTGTATTTTTCCATCACTTCCCAGGGGATCTCAAGTCCTGCGTACCAGACGATCTCCTCCTTTATTTCCCCGGAGACTTTTTTCAAACTCGTGTGACGCCGGATCTTCTTCATGTCTTCGGGGAGGACCCGCGGGAGAGCGTACCGCCCCGGCCGGATCTTCACGTTGGCCAGCAGCAGCGCCCCCACGCAGTTCATTTCGAAGTTCATGTAGTACTGCCCCTTCGCGCCGCCGGGGCGGATGAAGAGCTCCACGCAGCTGTCGAAAAAGACGTTCTGCTGGTCTTCGCGGAACACCGCCCGCACCCCCTTTTCCCGCACCTTGTAAAAAACGTACAGACGGCGGTCGTCGTACTGGAGCTTGAACCGGACGTCCGGGGCGTACCGGGGAGAGGAGGGCCGGTTCAGATAGTCGATGATGTTGCCCAGACGGTTTTCCGGCACACTCTTCCAGCTTTCCCCTTCCCAGTCCGCCGCTTCGAAACCGATTTTTTCCGCCCTTTTCCGGGGGATGACGCAGCGGCCGCCGTCGGGGACGCCGGGGATGGGGATATTCACCGAGTCATGGCGTTCGTCGACCGCCCTCCCCGCCGCATCGACGAGGGGGAAAACGACATCGCACCGCTTGCCGGGACCGCCGCTTTCGGCGAGAAAATATTTTTGTTCCTTCCCCGAAACGAAGCGGCTGCGCCCGATTTGAATCTTCCACGGAAATCTCCCCGGCGCGGGCGCCCGGCCGCAGCGGACCATGGAAAGTTCCACCTCCCACCGGTCCGGGTAACGGCGGACCCGGGCGAAGTTCTTCCGGTCGTTCCAGTTGAGCACGTTCCCGGTGTACCGGAGCACGTTGGGGTCGGTGCTGCCGTCGAGAAGGGCTCCCCCACTGTTGACGGCGAAGGTGTATTCCCCCGTCATGGGCGTGACGACGGTGATGGTCACGTGGTCTTCGCCGAGTATTCCCGGATCGTCATGGGCGCACGTCCGGGCCGCAAGTTCGCTCATTCTGGGCTCGTAACAGCGGAAGGCCGCGAAGAGATTGCGGCGGGTCTCGTTCAACGCGAAGGCGACTTCGGTCCGGGGAGCGGACTTGTCGGCGCAAACCAGGGTGTGCCACTTCCCGTATTTGGCGAGATCCCCGTCCTGCGGCGTTTCCCGCGGCATGACCGCCCCGGTCAGGTAAGGCCCGTCCTTCTTCCATCCGGAAAGGAAATCCTGCTTCAGCCAGCGGTGGCTCGCCAGAACGGCCTCGACCCGCTTCCGGTATATGCCCGCAGGCGGGGTCTTGTTCACGGCCCGTTCCAGCAGGGTGCGGAGCTCCGCCGCATCGCGCTGCAGCATCGGGGCGATGTAGGGCGAAAGCCCCCGCAGGGAGGTCCGGCACAGGCTCTTTTCCGCGCTTCTCAAAAACCTTCGCATCTCCTCCGCGGCGGGGCCGAAGAAGTGACGGCAATACTCCTCTTCGAGGGAATTCACGTCCGTATCGGGATCCCACAGCAGTTTGCTGTCGACGTAGAGCGGCAGGTGCATCTGGACCGGTTCCGCGAGCGTGTTCGTCTCCGGGTCGAAGGGCAGGTCGATGAGGAATCCTTTCAAGTACCGCCGCTGTTCTTTGCGGAGCCTTTGCAGCGTTTCGGTGAAGTAAAATCCCCGGCGGGGGAGGTCGGGCGCGTCGTATTCGTTCCAGTACTCACGGGCGACGCACTTTCCGGTCGAAGTGCCCCGGACGAACCGTTCCGCCGAATCGAGCCAGTACCGGCCTGCCCGCGGATAGGCGCAGGCCGTGACGCCGGGGCTCAGGGGGACACCTGCCAGCGCCGGGGGAAACCGCTTCAGCAGCTCAGGGTTCGGCAGGGAATTGCCGCCGCCGCGGTAGAGGAGCCTCACGCCGGGGAAACGGCGGGCCGTCCGCCCGGCGAGAAACAGGTGGAACTCCGCCGGGATGTCCTGCTTGTATGTGGCCGGATGGACCTTCTTCTCATACTTTTCCTCATCGGCGAAATGGATGTACTCCGCGGCGGAGACGGGGGGCAGGATGAGCACTTCGCGCAAAGATGGCCGGGCGGCGATGTATTTTCCCAGCTCTTCCCAGCACTTTTCTCTCAGCGAGGGATCCGAATAGCGGGGGAAGCCTCCCGGCTCCAAGGCTTCGCAAGGCTTCCCGTCGGCCCCGAGGGCCAGGTATGAGGGGTGCTTCCTGCCCCCCTCCCGCAGGATGGGGGCGAGGGCGAAGACCCCGACGGGGGGCTGAAAAGAGCCGCTTTTCAGGAACTTCAGGTGACGCCGGAGTGCCGGATCGACTTCCCGGTCGGGGGAATAGATGTACTCCCGCACCGCGAAGGCGGCTTCGCGGGTGATGCGCCTCTCTTCGAGAGTCAGATCCTTTTTTTCCGGGACGAAGATGCCCTCTTCCCCCGGAGCGTAGAAGCGCACCCCGAGGAGTTCCAGAAAGGCGCTTACCGCATGCATGGGGCCGAAATCGGCGAACTCCTCCCGCCGGGGCCCCGTCCGGGCGAGGGTCCGGTACAGATTCTGCACGTGGATCGCGGGGTGGGAGGCGAGACTTCTTTTCACCTCATTCCGGAACACCGGACCGTCGAGGATGATCCTCTCCTTTTCCACCAGCACGTCATAGCCGGAACTCCCGAACTTGGGCAGGGTGTAACCGAACTTCCGGGTGAGGGCGCTTTCCCCGACGCAGATGGGGACTTTGCCGGAGGGAAGACGCGCCGGGGTGACGACGGGGGTTTCCGCTCCGGTGATCCGGAAAAGAAAATGGCGGAGCTCCTCCGCGGCGTCCTTCAGCTGGGCCGGAGCCTCCTCGGCGACGACGATGACGCAGCAACTCCGGCCGCCTCTCACGAGTTCGACGGCGGCGGCGTTTTCCCCAAGACACAGCAGTACGCAGAATGCGGCAAAAAGGATCTTTTTCATTTCGTTCCGTTCACAAAAAGGGTCACGCACATAATATACATCCCCCCGGCATAATTGCAAGGTCTGCAAAAATTGCGCCGAAAGACGATTCCCTGCTTGCAATCCGCCTGTCCGCGGGGTATATTACACCCCGTATCATGCTTTGGAGCAACAGTGTTCAAGAACGCGGAAGAAAGGTCCGGAAAGATGAAAAGATTTTTGTTCGCAGCCCTCCTCATGGGCGCGCTCCTCACCCACGGCGCGCCGCCGAAACTCCCCTTCACCATCGACCCGCAGATCCCCCGGAAGATCAGCGTGGGCAAGACGCCCGTGCTGACCCTCGCGCCCGGCAACTTCGACATCGTGAAGTGCCGGAACACGCCGACGATCGAGCTGGCCGCGAAGGAGATCGCCGACGCGTTGAGCGAAGTTTTCGGCACTCCCGTCAAGCCTGTGGCCAAATCTTCCGGCAAAGCCGTGGAGATCCGTCTGGGCGACATGGAACTTGCCCAAAAGCTGGGCGTCGATCCCGCGAAATTCGACCGGGACGGCTTCGTCATCAAGACGGCGGGGAACAAGATTCTCATCATCGGCCGGGACCTGCCCAAGAGCCGCCCGCTGAAGGACGTGCACCGCCCGGGGCTCAAGGGCGAATGGGGGACCCTCTTCGGCGCTTACGACTTTCTGGAGCGCTTCGCGGGCGTCCGCTACTACTTCCCCGGCAAGCTGGGAACATACACCCCGAAAACGAGCAAACTCGCCATTCCCGCCATCGACATCTACGACCGGCCCGACTTTCTCCAGCGCCGCTTCAACGACTACAACCACGGGCGCATGCCCATCCGCCGCTTCGAGGGGTGGGATCCTGCGCTGAACAAGCTCCGCAACCGCATCGAAACGGTCATCATCCCCAACTGCCACGGACTCGCCGGGCTGGGCTACGTTCACCGCTTCGCGAAGGACCATCCGGAATACTTCGCCCTCAAGAAGAACGGAACGAGGTCGGACGGCTCCGTGGTCACCGCCCCCTCCAGCGCCAACGGCTACCTCTGCTGGAGCTCCGGCATCAAGGAGGAGATCATCAAGGACGCCATCTCCTTCCTCAAGCAGGAACCGCCCTCCGTCCGGGGCATCCGCAATCCCGGCGGAAGGGTCGCCTGGAGCTTCCACTTCCCCCTCGGGCTCCCCTGCTTCAACATCATGCCCAACGACTGTTCCTGCGTCTGCTACTGTGAAAACTGCTGGAAGCATTTTTCCAAGGGGCCGCAGGCGACCACCGATTTCCTCTGGAGCTTTTTCGACGACATCTGCAAAAAGGTGAAGGCTTCCGGCGTACCCGGCTACCTCACCACCATGGCCTACGCCGAATACCGCCGGATCCCCACGCTGGACATCCCCGACAACCTGCTGGTGATGCTGGCCATCCGGGGCCCCTGGAACGAATATCTCCCCGCCGCGAGGGATGCCGACATGGAACTCCTCAAAGCGTGGAACAAAAAGCTCGGGCAGAAGACCTGGCTCTGGACCTATCCCGGCAAATACCACGGCAACATGCCGGGGATCCCCCACACCACGCCGCGGGCCCTTTCGAGCTTCATCAAGCGGGCGCGGCCCTACATCTTCGGGCTCTACATCGAATGCGAGACCGACGTGTTGATGCACAACTATCTCACCTATCACGTCTTCGGGAAGCTCGCCTGGGATCCCACGACCGACGTGGAAAAACTCCTCGACGAACATGCGAAGAACCTCTACGGCCCCGCCGCCAAGCCCATGAAGGAGTTCTTCGACTCCATCGAAAAGCACTGGGCGCGGATCGCCGCCAACGTGGTGGAGACGGCGGAAGGCCCCAAGACCATCTATCCTTCGGAGCTCGTGCTGTGGAGCAAGATCTACTCCCCCGAAGAGATCAAGCGCCTGAACGGCCTCTTCGACCGGGCGGAAAAGCTGGCCGCGCAGGATTCTCTCGTCCTCGCCCGGATCAAGTTCGTCCGCAGGGAATTCATGGAGCCTCTCATGGCCCAGGCGGAAAAGTTCGCCAAGGCCAACGACGCGGTGCAGGCGTGGCGCTTCGCCATCCCCGGATCCAAGGGCAAGGGGCAGCCTTCCGAACAGGAATGGAAGAACGCTCCCGCCTTCCACATGGCGGGATTCGACCTCAAAAAACGGGAGGCGAAAGCTTCTGAAGTCGCCACCGCGGTCCGCGTCATGTACGACGCGCAGAACTTCTATTTCCGCTTCGAATGCGCCGAGAAGGAAACGGGGAAAATCCGGGCCTTCAAGCGCGACTTCGACCAGCCGGACGTGTGGCAGGACTCCGACGTGGAGCTTTTCATCTCTCCCGACGGCGACCGGCAGCACTACTACCAGCTGATGATAAACGCGCTGGGCTCCTGGGCCGACCTCGAGGTCAACAAGGGGGCGGAGCTCTTCAAGTGGAACAGCAGCGCCAAGGTCACGACGAAGATCATTCCCGGCAAGGGGTGGCAGGCGGATGTGGTCCTGCCCCGCTCGTCCATGCGCAAGGCCGCCGCGGACGGGATATTGGTGAACTTCACCCGCCACCGGGTGCTGAACGGCGTCAAGGTCGGCACCGACTTCTACTGCTGGAGCCCCTTCGCGCGGAGTTTGGGCGACGTCTCCCGTTTCGGCAAGCTGCTCTTCGAGCCCGAGACGACGAAAAATCTTCTCCGCAATCCCGATTTCGACCCGGCACAGATGAAAGGCAGCTGGGCCCGGAGCAAGGGAAGCGCTCTCGACGGGGAGTTCTTCCTCACCAACGGCCGTTCCGTCCGGCTCAAGGGAGGGACCGGCATCGTGTCGTGCTATATGCGGCAGGACTTCAGGGAGGTCAAGCCCAACACGGACTACGAAGTCACCTTCTTCGTGCGCCTCGAAAACGTGAAGAAGCTCGAAACCAAATCCAGCGGCTTCTACATCCGCTTCGACTACGGCAACGGCAACTGCCGCTACTTCCCGCCCTCGCCGGTGCAGATGGACGGCTCCTGCCCCTGGACGGGGCTGACCTTCCGGGTCCGCACCCCCGCCAACTTCAACGCCAACAAGAAGGCTTACATCTGTTTCGTCCTGCGCCGGGCCGCCGGAACGGCCTGGGTCGATCATGTCCGCATGGTCGAAGTCCCCGGAAAAACTTCACGATAAGCCGACTCGATAAGGAGAAACGCATCATGAAAAAACACTTCACGCTGATCGAACTGCTGGTGGTCATCGCCATCATCGCCATCCTTGCCGCCATGCTGCTGCCCGCCTTGCAGCAGGCGCGGGAACGGGCCAGAGCCACCACCTGCACCAACAATTTGAAGGGGATCGGCAGCGCCTTCCAGATGTACGTCACCGACAACAAGGGATATGTTCATTTCGGCAATGCGGGATCGCGGATGTGGAACTTCGCCATGGCGATGTACATCAAGCCGGAACTCTGCCGCTGGGTAGGCGGCAAGGTGGGCGGCGTTCCCTACGGGCTCATTTCGGGTCTGAAAGCCAAGATGCTCGTGGCTCTGGCCTGTCCTTCGGCCACGGAACACTGGCAGGCGGGGGGCGAAGCGCCGCTCCTGTCGTATTGTTTGAGTTATTACATCGCCAGCAACCAGAATGACGGACATGCGATAAAGAAGTTCTCCCAGATCGTCCATCCGGGGACCAAATTCTACACCATCGAAGGCACGTCGCTCACGGCGTCGCCGAGTGACAACATCATCAGGCCCACGGCAAGCGCCGCCATCGCCGACACCTCGTGGCCCATGATGACGGGGAACCGCGGAGCCGCCGTCACCTTCCGTCACAGCTCCAAGGCCAATACGGTCTTCTGCGACGGCCACTGCGGCACCTTTGTCCGGAACGATCTGGCCGGCGGCGGCGCCAGGACCCGCCGCTACATCTACCCCAAGAACGCCTCTTATTGATATCCCCGTTACTTGAGGATCTTGCGCAATTCCGGGAGGATGGTGTCCGCAACGATTTTGTTCCCCGCCGCGTTGGGGTGATTTGAATCGCTCCAGAGGTCACGGCGGCCCTTGGGGGTTATGCCGCACTGCATGTCGGGGACATATCCCGCATGGTATTTTTTGACCAGTTCGCGCTCGATGAGGGCTATCCCGGCGGCGTAATGCTCCAGGGGAAGCCCGGGCTTCTTCCAGTCGAGAACGACCCCTTCCGGCACTTTTTCGTTCCCGAAACAGCTGATGATGACGATCTTCATCCCCGCGGCGGCGCAGTGGGAAAGGAGGAGATCGTAGTCCTTCTTCAGGTCGTCGAGGGAACGCTTGCGCCGCCAGTAGTCGTTCGCACCCAGGCCGACGACGAGATACTGCGCCCGGTGGGCCAGCACCGCCGGCTCCAGCCGGGCCAAGCCGCCGCCGATGGTGTCGCCCCCCTTGCCGCTGTTGATGATCTCGTAATCGGGCAGCGACTTCTGGAGCATATCGGAATACCGGCCCCCTTCGCCGCCGCATGAGGTGAGGCTGTCACCGAAACAGACGATCTTCATTTTTTCCGCTCCCGAAAGAATGGAAACAAAGCAAAAACAGAAAAACGCGGTCAGGAGGATACGCCGCATGCCGACTGCCTACCGGTTCCCCCGGAGCATCTTGGAAGCCTCTTCCGCCCGGCGGTGCATCTCGTAGAATTTTTCCTCGGAGTCCCCGATCTGGAAGGCTCCCGCGGCGGGGGCCTTGCCCTTGAAGTAGCCGGGGGCGAAGCCGGGGAGCTTCGGCATCGTGCGGCCCTCCTTGCCGAGTTTCGCCTTCGTGATGTCGATGCCGCACCCGGCCGCGGGGGAATTCGCGGAAACGGTCACGTCGGGCAGGCCGTACTTGCCGTGGTTGTTCCAGATTTTTTCGGGCGTGACGACGCCGATGGAGCGGTTGACCTTGTAAAGGCCGGGTTCGCGGAGCTTTTCCTCCATCCCCGTGGGGCCGAAGAGGTAGAAGAGATTCCCCTCCATGGCGTCGATCCAGCGGCGGTTGTGCCGGGGGCAGAATTTCGCGATGTTGTTGATGAAGTAGAAAGGCATGACGCTGCCGTTGAAGATCCGGGCGAGCCGGTCCACCATCAGCGCGTAGCCGCCGTCCTGACCGCCCCAGAAGGTGTTGTGGTAGATGTAGAACCTGCCGGGATCGACGGGATTCGGCGGATTTTTCTTGTAGACCATCTTGCCGTCCTTCCCCTTCTCGAAGTTGACCAGGTCGTCCCCGACGATCATGGAGGAGCAGTGGACGAAGACGGCGCTGCCGCCGTGGGGCGCCTGCACGAAGAGGTTGCGGTAGTGATATTCGGTGCGGAGCGGATCCCGGCGCTTCTCGCGGATGCGGTGGATCCGGAGCGGAATGCCGCAGTTCATCACCAGATTTTCGTGGAATTCGCCGTCGCCTTCCGGCCCGGTGGTGGTGCCCACGCTGGACATTTCGCGGATCACGTTGTCGTGGATGTTCCACCTGGGGCCGAAGCCCTGGATCCCGATCAGCCCCCGCAAAATGATGTTGCCGGTGATGAGCGTATCGTTCCCCCGGCTGGTGACGCCCACGTCATCCGACAGGGAGGTGCCGATGATGTACTTGAAAATCAGGTAGAGCAGCCCGCCCCGCATGTCGGCGGAACTGCGCAGCCCGAAAAGGTCGTCCCGGATGAAGCCCAGGGTCATGATGTTGTTCCTGACCGTCGTATGGGTGACGGCGGCGTCGATGCGGATCCGCGCGCCGCCGTGCATCAGCAGGCAGTTTTCGATGGTGATGAAGGAGCTCTTGCCCGTGAGGTGGAACTGGTAGCGGCTCCCCCGCATGTGGAGGTCGGTGAACTTGAGGTGGGAAACGTTCGCAAGGGAAAATCCCTCACCGAAGGAGGCGGTGAATTTATGTTTCTGCGGCGTGTCGCCGTTGGCGAAACGCACGTAGATCGTTCCCCCTTTCCAGCCCGAAAGGACGTAATTGAGCACCGGCCAGAAAAGTTCCCGGCGCTTGCCGAAATAGCGGTGAGTCACCTGGATTTCGGCGGGCAGTGCGAGCAGATCCAGTCCGGGAGTCCGCCCGCCGGGGGCCCACTTTCCCCAGAAGCGGTTTTCATCGAGGATCGCCGGCAGCTTCCCTTCCCGTTCGAGCGCCATGGTCTTCTCGTTGATCAGGGCGATCATCTTGCCGTCCATCATGACGACATTGGGGCGTTTGGCGACCTTCGCCTTCCACACGCCGGGGGCGATCTCAGGGGCGGCGGTCCACTTGTCGATGACGACCCCCGGAGACTCGACGACGGTGAGGAATTCCCCTTTGGGCCCGCGGGTCCCGGCGAAGGTGATGGGAGAACCCGGTTTTCCCGACTTCCTGAAGGCGATCTGTTCCCGGTAGACTCCGGGACCGATCTTCACCGTATCGCCGGGCTTCGCCGTCCGGGCCGCCCGGCCGATGGTGGCGAAGGGGGCTTTGGCGCTCCCCGGAGCTTTGTCGTTCCCGGCGGGCGAAACGTACAGCTCCGCCGCCCCCGTGGCGGCGGAAAGAAGCAGAACGGCGAAATAAAATTCTTTCTTCATGTTCGAGTCCATTTCTCAGTTGTTTTAGTGCGGGCCGCCGCGGCAGCCCGGTCCGATTTTTCCGATCGGGGAATAATTTAACCCGCCTTTGCCGTTTTTTCAACCCGGCTCTTCCGGAATTTCCCGCATTTTACATCTGCCCCGGTCCCGGGCGGAAGGTCAGAAAGGCCCCTTCTGGACCTTGACGGGGAAACGTTTTTCCATGACAAGCGTACCGTCGAGGGAAAGCCGCACCGTGAGCGTGTAGGAGCCTTCCTTCACGTTCCGGAGGGGGAGTTCCCGGCCCGCCCCCCGGAGGACGGGCCGTCCCTTTCCGTCGGCGAGGAGGGCGGCAATGGTCCATTTGCCCCGCCAGGAAGCATAGCGCTGCCCCTTGATCCCCCCCGATTCGAAGGGGACGGGGAACTCGCCGACACCGAAGTGGGGGACGATCTCGATGACGTCCCCGTCGTTGAAGAGGTCGGATTTCAAGCTCACGCCCAGCTCACGGCCCATGGGAGGGACCTGAACGTGGAGCTCCTTCAAAATCGAGGGGCCCTTGACGTAGTGGCAGGTCCAGAAGGAGACTTTGGGGTCGATGGCCTCCTTCGCGGGCAGCAGCCCTTCGGCGCAGATATCCTGCATCACTCCCGGGCTGGGCGGGAAATAGCAGGAGACCACGGGGAGATGGGTCAGGACGGCGTTTCTCAGCCGGACGGCGAAGAGGTTGAACTGCCCCTCGCAGCGGACGAGGGCGAAAAATCTCCTCCCGTTGACCCGCTCGTCCACGATGGTGGCCCTGCGGGGGATGTGGATGGGAGCGGTGAATTCCACGCCCCCGCCGGGGATCATCCTGTACTTCCCCTTGGGTCCCGCAATATAGCGGATGTCCGTGAGATAAGGATCCCGCAGGAGTTCGATCCACCACCCGCGGACCGCCGGGTCGGGCAGGCTCCGGGTCTCCTTCGCCCCGTTCCGGAACTTGAAGATGTACTTCTTCACCCCGGTGACCGCCTTGAAGGAGAGGAATCCGGGATGTTCGAACCGCCGTTCCGACGCGGGGGCGAACTCCTTGGAGTAGTAGCCGTTGACGGGCGATTGGAACTGCCCCTCGACCACCACCCGCGAAAGCGCCATGTCGAAGGAAAAACGCACCGGCTTGCCGTCGGGAGTTGTCAGGCGGAATGTGGCGCTGTCGGCGCCGGTCCGCCCCAGATCCAGGAAGAAAATTTGCGCTTCCCCCGGTACGGCATCCAGTTCCACGGTATACTCCTTCGCTTCCAGAAAAAGCAGGGGGAGCAACAGACAGACGAACAGCAGCGATCGTTTCATGGGTCACCTCCAGGGCGAAGGAACGGTCTTCCAGGGGATCTCCACCTTTTCCCCCTTGTAAGTGCAGACGGCCCGGCCGGGGAAGTACTCCACGGTGACGGGGCCTGGGTTCTTTTCGCTGACCGAGATTTTCAGGCGGAGCGGCTCCCCTTCATAAACGAGGTCCGACACGGGGACCGCGTGGAGAAGCCTGACGGGGGTGAAGATGCGGCAGGCATGAACGATTTCCCGGCCGCCTTCGGAAAGGCTCAGGGTCGTGCGGCCCTCCTTGCCCGCGGGGAGGTCGGCGCGGCATTCGAGCTCCCGCACGGCATGGGCCTTGAGTTTGACGGTGAGGGGAGTCCCGTTGCAGTTCCCCTTGAGCAGCAGGTCTCGGGATCCGGTGTTTTCGAGGGTGATGAAGGAGCTCTGGAGTCCCCCCGCATAGGCCCAGCGGCGTTCTTTCACCCTCACGGGGAAGGGATCAGGAAGCTCGAAGAGAGTAAATGTTTCCGGCTTGTGGTATTGTCCCCAGAGGGCCTCGCCCTGCTGGTTCCACGAGGTGTAGGCGGCCACGGCCACGGCCAGCTTGTGCCGGTCGCACCCCAGCGCGGCCAGGGGGATGGCCATTTCGATGTAAACGGAGTCCTTGCCGTAGGAGCCTCTGGCCTCGGCGCCGGAATCCCAGGTGAGATCCGTGCGGCAGTCCTTGTCCCGGTGGTGATCGAAGATTGTCCCCCGGACGTTGGCGATGATCTGGGAATAACTTTCGCTGCCGGGGGCCCCGGTGAAGAAGAAGTCGAGACAGTCGTCGGCGTAAACCGCCGAATCATGCTTGACGAAGTTGTTGGCGGCGGCTTCGAGGTTGCCGTGTTTGACCTCGACGGCGACATAAAGATGGGTGGCGCTCCGGCCGAGAAAGGCCTTGCCCTGCTTGAGCTTGAAGGGGGCGGTGCGTGCATTTTTCCAGCCGGGATCCCCCGGTTTCCCGTCGATCACGGGAGCGGGTGAAAGAAGCGGCAGTTCGGCGCTTCCGAGAGCGAGCGCCGCGCCGAAAAGCAGTGCGGAAAAGAGCCGTTTCATCATTTCTTCCCCTCCAGCGCCATGATGAGCCGGGCGATCTGCCAGCGGTAGCGTTCGATGGAAACGCTGTTCCAGCGGCTTTCCTTCATCAGCGCGGTCGCCTCGACGCCGTCGAACTTCCGGGCGTGGTACATCCGGGGATCGAAGTAAACCTTTTCCTTCATTTCGGAAATGAAGTCGGCCGCGGCCTTGCGGGCGGCGGGACTCCCCTTGCCCTGCGCAAGAAGCGTTTCGAGGGTGTGCAGGTAGAGGTAGTCGTCCCGGCCTTCCCGATAGTTCAGGAAGGGCAGCGAGGGCCGGTCCCCGCCGTCGGGCGAGGGATAGACCTGCGCGGTGTTGTAGTTCCAGGGCAGGTAGACGTAGGGCCGCATGAAGTCGGTGTAGAACTGGGTCTCCTGATGGCGGCCTTCGCCCCCCGTCCGCCAGAACTGGAATCCCGCCTGGAAACGGGTGTCGCCGGAGTTGTGGGTGCCGAACTTGTGCCCGTGCTTTTCCACCTCTTTCTTCAGGTTCTCGTCCACGGGAGTGGCGGGATTGGCCCAGACATGGTCGAAGGCGGCGGGGGTGTACTTGTAGGCGTATTTGCCGTTGATGGTGACGAACGAGATGGCTCCGGCCCGGCGGATCGCATCGGCCAGACGGACCGCCTCGAGGGTTCCCGGCAGTCCGTAGTTGTCGAGTTCGCCGGTGAAGTACCAGTAAAAGGCGGGATAGCCCTTCTTCCGGCCGAATTCGGTGATCTGCCGGACGACCCGTTCGATGTCCTTGAGGTCCGTTTCCCACTGCTGCCTGATCTCGGGGGTGATGTTGGCTCTGCCCCGGTTCTGGAAGATGTTGGCGATCTTCCAGCCGCAGTTCAGGAAAAGACCGATGCCCTGGACGAGATTGAAATCGTCCTTGCAGCCGTCGCGGCGGGCGATAGAGAAGTACCAGTCCCAGACGGCCTCCTGTTCCGGGGTCACCGTGAACTGCCGTTCACCGGGCTTGCCCGTGATCTTGCCGAACTTGAAGAAGCTCGGGAATTTGTAGCCCCAGGGGTAGAAATAGGCGCAGTGGAAGCGGTATTTCTTGATGAACCGGGCACGTGCCTCGATCTGTTTTTTGGCCGTTTCGTAAGTGGCGCCGCGGTACCAGGAGGGCCAGGGCAGCCCGAAGGAGGTCTGGAAGTTGTAGGAAGCGGCGGTCTCCCAGGCGAGCTTGAAGGGCAGGACCTTCAGCTGCAGTTTCGCCTTGCAGACCGCATTCTTGCCGCTGTAGACGGTCAGCGGCGCGAAATAGTTCCCCGCGGGAGCGTTTTCGGGGACATGCACGTCGAGCGTGAACATCCGGGGCGTCCCCTTTTCGGCGAAGAAGCGCTTGTTTTCCTGGAAAACGTAGCTCATGGGGTTCAGCCGCCAGAGGGCGTCGATCACGCCCCGGGTGCCTTCACTGCCCCGCTCCTTGTAGCGCTCGCGCCAGAGGTCGGCGCACTCTTTCACGGGGATCGTGCTGCTTCCGCACTTGAAATCCCCGACCTCAACCAGCAGATCCGGCAGGTCCCGCAGGGGCAGGATGCCGAAACGCATCATCTCCTGTTCCCCCTGAGCGGCGAAGACCCGGACCACGGAGGTGACTTCATTCGCCTTGGGCCGGCTCCAGGGGTTGACCGTGTCGAGGCCGCTCTTCTGGAAGAGCAGCAGATCCTTCGCGCCGTTGAGGGGCGGCATGGGTTCGTCGGGCTGGGGCTTCCAGGGATAGCGGACCGCGAACTGGGCGCGGCGCTCCTTTTCCACCTGGGCGGCGATCTCGTCGAGTCGCTTTGCATCGGGGGCGATGACCAGCGCGGTCAGGATTACGTTGTTCATTTCGAAGACCAGTTTGCCCGAGGGATTGTCCACCTCGAAGGTGATCTCCGTGAGGATGGGCTTCACGATCCGGTCCCAGATGCCGTCTTTCCGGCTGTAGACGTAGTCTTCGAGCTTGCACCACTCCTTGTAGCAGTTTTCGACGGTCATGACGGTGGAGTAGACGGTCTTGCCGTTGACTTTGAGGAGGATCTTGTGATCGACTCCCCACAGCCGCCGCCAGCCGGCGAAGGAATCCCCCGCCCAGACCCGGACCACCGCCTTTTTCGGAGCGTAGGGAACGGTCAGTCTGCCCCGGCGGCAGGCGATGCCGTGCTCCAGCAGCATATCCGGCGGGAGCGACCCCACCGAAAGGTTGACCGAGGCGTGGACCCCCGCGGGGTTGTAGTTCCAGCCCTGCATGAATCTCGGCTGCGACACCTTGAACATGGGATCCTGCGCGGAAACGTAGCGGAAATCGAGAAACTTCTTCTGCTCCTTGCGGACGGGCTCCTCCTGCAGCCCGAACATCAGTTTGACCTCTTCCGCCGCGAAAGCGGAAAGGGCTGCGAGAAGGACGGCAAAAACGACCGGGACTCTTTTTTTCATTCTGGACCTGCTGTTGGTTTGGTTTTATTTCAGGAACACGACGCGATTTTTACCCGCAAAGGGCGCCGGGAGGGCGATCCCCCTGCCGGGAAGTAATTTATCACATACTCTTCCTTTTTTCAATCCGGAATCGGAAAAAACTCCGGGAAATCCGCCCTCGGGGACGGGGATCAGACGTCCACGTCTTCCGGCATGTGCTGGCAGGAACAGCCCGCGTCGCAGGTGACGATCTCGCCCGTGATATTGGAACTGTCGGAACTTGCCAGAAAGGCGACCACATTGGCGATGTCCGCCCCGGAAGCCTCGTGCCGCAGGGGGCAGTTGAGGCGGCGTCTGGCCTTTTTTTCTTCCGGCAGAACGTCCCAGCGTTCGGTGTAGATGTACCCCGGCGCGCAGGCGTTGACCCGGATCCCCAAGGGGGCCAGATCCAGGGCGACGGCCCGCACCATGGCGTTGATCGCCCCTTTGCTGGCGCAGTAGGCGGTCCGGTTCCGGATGGCCCGCATGGCCGTGTTGGACGAAAGGAACACGACCACGCCCCGCTCCGGCTGCTTCAGGAAGAAACGGTTGACCGCCTGCTGGGTCACCTGAAACCCGCCCCGGACGTTGACTCCGAGGACCTCCATCAGGTAGGCCGGATCCATGTCGACGAAGGGCTTGCCGATGCCCTGATGGGCGGCGTTGTTGACGAGGATGTCCAGACGCCCCGCTTCCTTTTCGATGACGTCGAAGAGGGCTTTCACCTGTTCGAGGTCGGAAACGTCGCAGGGAATGCTCCTCACTCCCGGACAGCCCCGTGAAGCGAGCGCGGCCGCCCCCTTCGCCGTGGACTCCGGCGTGGAGCCGCACATGTAGACGCGCCCTCCTTCGCGGCAGAATTTTTCCACGATGTCGAGGCCCGTGTTCCGATTGCCCCCCGTGACCAGCACGACCTTTCCTTCGAAACGGGCCATTTTCACTTCTTCTCCATTTCATAGTACCTGACCGCGTCCGGGGGCCGGATGTCGGTCAAAGTCCCCTTGTAGTGGCGCAGTTCGGTCCGGATGTAGGGATGTTTGAGAAGTTCCTTTTCGTCGAGTTCGATCCCCAGTCCCGGCCGCTCCGGGATCACCATGCAGCCGTTGCGCATGACCAGTTTTTCGTCGCAGATCTCCCGCCGCCAGGGCACGTCGGTCATCATCATTTCCAGCATCACGAAGTTGGGCACGCAGGCCGCCAGCTGGAGCGTCGCGGCATTGGCCACCGGGCCGGAAGGGTTGTGGGGGCAGAAGCCCACGTGCCGGGCCTCGGCTTCGGCGCCCAGCATCCGCATCTCCATGAGGCCGCCTGCGTGGGAGATGTCCGGCTGGATATAGTCGGCGCACTTCAGGTCGAAGAACTGCCGGAATTCGTAACGGTTGTAGAGCCGCTCCCCGGCGGCGATGGAGACCCGGACCCGCTCCTTGACCTCGCGCAGACCTTCCTTGTCGTCCGGGGGGATGGGCTCTTCGAACCAGAAGACGTCGAAATCCTCCAACCGTTTCCCGATCTTGACCGCCGTGGGGATGTCGAAACGGCCGTGGCCCTCGATGAGGAGCTGGACGTCGTTCCCCGCCGCTTCGGAAACTTTTTCGATACAGGTCATGGCCTGTTCGAGCTCCTTCTTGCCGATCTGCTGCCACGCCTTGCCGAAGGGGTCCCACTTGCAGCCGGGGTAACGGTTTTCCCGAACTTCCACAGCCTTGGCGGCGAACTCCTCCGGGGTCTTGGCGGGGGCGAACCAGCCGTTCACATAGACCGGCACGGCATCCCGGACCTTGCCCCCCAGCAGCTGGTAGACGGGCACGTCCAGCGCCTTGCCCTTGATGTCCCACAGCGCCATTTCCACCCCGGCCAAGGCGCTCATGAGCACGGGGCCGCCCCGCCAGTAGGCGTCCCGGTAGCAGTCGTGGCGGAACGCTTCGATGTTGTGGGGATCCTTGCCGATGAGGTAGCTTTCCAGATCGTGGATCGCGGCCTGGACGGTCGGTTCCCGGTATTCCAGGGTGGCTTCGCCCCAGCCGTGAATACCTGAATCGGTTTCCACCTTCACGAAGACGAAATTGGTCCGGAAGGCATTGCAGATGAAAGTCTTGAGCGCGGTGATCTTCATTTTTTCACTCCCCGACCGGGTCGAAGACCCGGACGTAATCCACGGTGAAGAAGTCCTTGCCCGCAAGGTCGAAAGCCTCCTTCACCGGCTGATGATCTTCATAACGGTATCCCTTCACCTCGGTGCTGATGAGCAGGAATTCGGGCCGTTTCGAAACGTACTCGCCGATATGCCCGTCCTCTTTCCCGTCCACGTAAAAGGTGTAGCCCGTTTCGTCCCAGAGGAGCCCGAAACGGTGAAAGACGGTCTGGTCCAGACCTTTCAAGCCGCCGACGGAAGCCCGCTTGCTGTCGAGGCCGTAGCCGCCCGTAAACACATTGTGGTGGTGGACTTCACCATAGTCGAAGCACTCCATCACGTCCAGCTCCGAGCCGGTTTCCGCGGGATCGAGGGAGGCCCCGATGACGGGGGACTGGATCCAGAAGGCGCTCCACCAGCCTTCCGGGTGCTGCTGGAGCTTGCAGCGGCATTCGTAATACCCGAAGGTGTGGGTGTAGAGATCTCTTTTGAGTTTGCCGATGTTCCACTGGAGATGGTCGTGCCCGAACTTGGTGGGGACCACGGGCTCATCCATGAAATTGTACCCCGTCTGGAGCTGGGAGCTCACCGGACGGCCCTCCTCCAGCAGCAGGGAAAAGACCGCGTTGCTCTGGCCGTCGAGGGTCACCCCCCGGTCGGTCCAGGCGGGATGCCGCCTGCCCATCATGGACAGCCGGTAATCCCACCTGCTCCTGTCCAGAACGGTTCCGTCGAACTCGTCGTTCCAGACCATTTTCCACTCTCCCTCGGGGAGAAAACTCGCCTCGTGTCCCTCGACCGGATATTCCTTCATGGCAGAAAACCCTCCTCGTTCCCGCAGTGATGTCTCTTTCGTTCCGCGCCGCATAATATACACGGCGCGGCGGCAATTTTCAAGGGAGGTCCGCTTCAATCCTCTTTCAGAGCAAGGAGGTCCGCGAGGCGGTCTTTCAGGCTATTGTAGCTCAGGAGTTCGATGCCGGCGATGTCTTCGGCTCTCGTGAGGGCCCGCAGCATATCCAGGGCGTCGGGATTGGCGAGAAAACCGGCACGGACGACGGAATCCGGCTCCATCCGGGCGGCGAACTTTTCCATCCGCTTCAATCTTTCGATGAAGCCCAGGGAGATCAGCCCCTTCTCCCACTCCCGTTCCAGCGGACCGTGATCTTCCCCGGTCCCGGCGGGAAGGAAGATAAAGAATTCCAGGTCCGGCGGCAGGGCATCCAGGATCAGGGTGCGATCGCCGTATTTGATCACGAAAGTCGGAGAGTCTTCCCCGAATTTCACATGCTCGTAGACCCCCGCATCACGGGACAGAGATCCCACGGCCTCCAAAACCGTCATAAGGCATCTTTGATACATGTCCTCGTCGTCAGAGCCGGAGTCGAAGCCGGAGCCTTCGCCCCCCCGGTTTTCCGGCGCACTTTCGGTACGGGGCGGCCCGAAGAGCTCCTCCGGCAGCGCGGCAATATGAAAAACGGGCACGATGCAGTCGGCCACCACTTTGTCCACCACGGCGGTGACCCGGCAGTAACGGCTGCGGCAGAGGGAGGCCGCCAGTTCGGGGTTGCTCCGACCCACCGGCGCCCACTTTTCCCAGTTGATCCTGAGGTACACATGCTCATGGTCGATCCAGAAACACGCGGGATCTTCGACCGATTCTCTCTCGACGATTATCATCGGTTTCTTGTCCGAGATGTAAGCCGTAAGCTCGGAATCCAGCATCCGCACCTTGTCCCCCCCGGCTCCCGGATCACGGGGCCGCCAGAAAACTTCCGCTCCGCGTGTACTCATCGCGCACCGCCGTCCGGATTCTTCTTCGCCGTCTTTCTCGACGGCCTTCTTGCCGGCCTTTTCGCCGACAGACTGTCTTCTATCGAGCGGATGTCCTCTTCGAAAAGCATCTTCTGGGCTTCGAGCGCCTCCGTGACCGCCTCGAGAAACCTCCGGTGGTCATGGAGAAGCTCCCGGACGCTGCCCATCCTTTTCTGGAGGATGGCCTCTATCTGCGGGCGGTGGCTCTGAGCGAACATCCTGGCGGATTCCCCCGCCACGGCCATCAGATTCCCGTCGGTAAGTCCGAGGCGGATCATGTCGGCGGCCAGAGCCGTCGCGTGTTCGAAGTCGGAAAGCGCCCCGCTGGAGGGCTCTCCGAGCAGTTCCTTCTCGGCCAGACGGCCGCCCAGGCACATGTCGATCATGCACTCGAGGTCTTTCGCGGTCGAAAATCTCTGCAATCCGAAATGTTCGACGAAACCGGCCGCACCGCCCGCGCCCTCGATCGTCGCCTGAACGAAGGGGATGCCGCGCAGGACCGCCGTCACGGCATGCCCCGCTTCGTGCACCGCGACGAGATGTCTCTCGGCGTCGGAGTTCTCCGGCTGCTGGGGATCTTCGCCCAGCGTCACGACGGTCCGGGCCCTGGCGAAATGCCCGAATTCGATTTCCCGGCCCTCGCGGCGGGCGATCCTGATGCCGCAGTTGATCATGGCGATCAGGTTGGCCGGCGACCAGGAATTGGTCGTCGCGACGAGCCGGGCGACGAGTTCGGGCGAAACTTCCGCCCGCGCATTTTTCAACGCTCCCTTGATCAGTTTTTTCCGGTCCTCCGGCTTGTGCAGCAGCCCCAGCCGGATCTTGAGCGAAAGGCGGCCGGGACGGATCAGCGCTTCGTCGAGGGTCTCGTAGCGGTTCGTCGCGCCGATGACGAGCATGTTCCTCGCGCGGAACCCGTCGAGCTCGGTCAGGAAGGCATTGATGATCCGGGCCCCCTCGCTGTGACCGCCGCGGGCCTCCTGCTCGCGGGAGCCGATGCCGTCGATCTCGTCGATGAAGAGGACGGCTCCGTAGCGCCGGGCGGCGGCGAAAAGTTTCTTCACGCTTTCGACGCCCTCGCCCATGCGCTGCCGGCTGAAGTCCGCCCCCATGGCCAGGATGAAGGGAACGCCCAGCTCCTTGGCGATCGCCTTGGCGACGGAAGTCTTGCCCGTGCCCGGCGGTCCGTACAGAATGATGCCGGTATCGGGGCGCACCCCCTTGTCGGGATGTTCGAAATAGTGCAGGACCTCGGAGACCCGCTCCTTCACGATATCGACCCCGACGAGATCGTCGAACGAGACGTCGGGCACCGTGACCGAAAAATAGCCCGCATCCTCGATGCTCGGCATCATGGTGTAGGAAATGTTCCTCATCTTCAGCACGACGGCATCATCGGTGACGCCGATCTCATGCGAAAAGACCAGCCGCTTCGCCCGGAGGATGCGGCGTTTCGTGCGCTCTTCCATCCATTCCTCGAAGGAATCGAACGCACCGCGCTCGGGGGCCCCTTCGAAATCGGGCAGGGGATCGCATTCGATGCGGATCTTCCGCTTCGGCACGAATTCGCCGTAATGCTGCAGCAGCCAGTCCTGCAGGGGAATGAGGATGGCCGACTCAAGCGCGGATATGATGGGATGGGCGGACTCCACATTGGGATGCATCTCCATGAGAAGGCGCAGGACATCCTCGGAGCCGAACTCGCACGACACGTCGTAGGCCCCTTCGAAACGGCGCGCAAGGGCGGACAATTTGGCCTTGACGATCGCGAAAAAGGACTTGAAATCGTGCTTCCGGAACAGCATGGGGGCATCCACGAGCCGGAGCGTGGACTGGAAGCGCGGCTCGAACTTCACGAGCCCTTCGACGATCTTGTCCCGCGGCGGATTTTCGCCGTCCTTGGAAACAAGCTTCAGAAACTCATCGGAGTCGGCGAACTCCTTCTTGTGCGTTATGATGATGAACACGTTGCCGGAAAAGCAGATGTTCTGCTTGGAGAACTCGTCCACGGCGTAGCCGGTTTCCAGAATGCTGTCCAGATAGGAGATCGCGCATTCATGGCCCCGCTCGTAGTTTTCGATCACGATGACGCCCCGCGGGTTGGCCGCCGCCGCCCCCGTCAGGACGCCTTCGTGCCCGCCGTCCTTCCAGTTGGAATCCCTGCCGATCAGGTCCATCGGCAGCTGCTCCGTGGCGAAACGGGCGAAATCCACCACCCGGATCCTGGGAATGCCGAGGAAGGATTCGAACGCATCCTGGATCAGGGAGGTCAGATGGTTCTTGCCCGTGCCGGGGGCGCCGACGAAGAAGAACGACAGCGGCTTCGCCCCCCGTTCGGCCGCGGGCATCCCCCAGGCGATGGCAAGCTGGGTGATGACGGCATTTATGACCGAATCCTGTCCGAAACAGTTTTCGGAAAGGTATTTCCGTATCTTTTCGACATTCTCGAACGAGGAGGCCAGGCCCGCTTTGCGGCGCTCCGCCGCGGCTGTTTCCGCCTCGCGTCTGAGCCCGGCCGTGACCGCGGTCCGCATCACGCCCTGCGTCGCGCCGGAAACGGAAAGGAGGTTCAGGATCTCGGGGGTCGGCTCCCAGAGCAGAGCTCCCGCGATGTGCAGAGAATCGACGATCACCTCACGGGATTCGAAAGAGGAGAGCACCTCCGCGATGACGCCCCCGTAAGGGGAAAGATATTTGTCGACCTCCGGAGAATGGTAGACGACCACCGGGAGCGGATCGCACTCCGCCGGAGCCGCCTTCGGCAGCGTGACGGGGGTGTTCGTCAGCAGAGAGAAGGACTCCGGATGGATGAGGCACAGCGCCTCGAAGACATCCGATATCGTCACGACGGCATCGCCGCCCTTGGAAGCCGCCCGGGCGCCGGCCCGTTTGCCGGCCTCCTCCATGACCGCCGCATACCGGGGAGTTCTCGGGGGGATCTTTTCGTACTCGTTTTCCGCCATATTCATTTCCCTTTCGTTCGGTGACCGCATGAAGCACACTCCATGCTAATATACACCCTGTTTTTTCAAATTGCAAGCAGGGAAAAAAGCTTCCGGCGGAAACGGGAAACTTCAGCGTCCGAAAGAGGTCGTGCGGCTCTGCCCGGTGACGACATCAGTCGCCTGGAGTTTCCACACGCCGGAAGCGTCGGAAGGCGCAAAGGGTATGGCCCAGCTCCCCCTTCCGCCCGAAACGAGGAGCCGTTTCCCGTAGTGGGGAACCTCTTTCCCGTCGGGCGCGAAGAGCCGCAGCTCCACCGTCGTGGTCCAGTCGGCGGGCTCGAATTTCACCGTCACCGTATCGCCTTTCACCTCCGCCGCGAGGAACTTTGGGGCTTTCTTCAGCACGGCCAGCAGCAGCGGCATGGACTCGCAGAAGACCGGGACCTCGACGGTCGAGACCTGTCCGTAATTGCGGTGGGTCATCATGTCGTACACATACGCCTTTCCGCCCAGCTCGATCCTGAGGGGCCGCTGTTTCACGACGGGAGTGATGATCCCCGCGTAAAGGTTCCCCTGCGGATCGAAACGGGTGTAGACCTCGGTCTCGGGGAGACTCTTCCCTTCCGAAGTAAGCCTTGGGGCGTCGTTGGGGCCCAGAACCCGGCGCAGCTCCTGCTGTTCCCCGGTCAGGATCCGGTTGTTGTCGGGCTTTTCCGGGAAGGAGAGGGCTTCCAGATAGACGTAGGAAGGCTTCTCCTTCAGCACATTTCCCCCGATCTTGAAGATCTCCGCGAGGGCGGGAGTCGAGCGCATGCGGCAGTTGGCGTACCGCCGGGCGGGGATCCCCTCGGCGTAGACGCGTCCGCCCTTTTTGACGAAAGCCTTCACCATTTCGACCTCCTTGTCGGACACGGCCCCCGTGTCGGGCAGGATCAGATTCTTCCAATCCCCCTTGAGCAGGACGCCCGCTTCGAGCTGTTCCGAGGTGATGTAGGTGAAATTGTACCCGCAGTGCCGGAGCAGTGCGTTGAACTTGTCGAAGCTGGTGTTCCGGCTCCGGTGGCGCTTCTCGATGAAGGCCGCCCGGATGGAACTCTGGGAGTAGAGGATCGCCGTCCGGGGCCGCTCACGCAAGTTGCGGATCCAGTGGTCGCCCGCGCCGGCTTTGATGATCCTGAAGGGCCGCTGGACCGCCTTGAGCTGACGTGCGGGCGTCCCGTCGGGATTGCACAGACTGGGCCAGGCGAAGCCGAAGGCCCCCCGCATCCCGGTGAAAAGCGCCCGCCAGATGCTGCAGCTGCTGCCCCTTCCGGCGTAGCCGAACTGCCAGGGCATCAGCTCCGCGCCGGGGCGCAGGGAGCGCTGGATCTCGAACTGGCCCCCGAGGGCGTAGTTCATGAGGCCGTCGAAGTGCTTCATCAGGCGGCTCCAGTCCATGCCGCCGTAGGCGGTGGAGGGCTGGGTGCCCGACATGGAGGTCTTGGCGCCGGGATCGTTCTTCCGCAACGTCTCGAACATGATCCGCGCCACATCTTCCAGACGGCTGTCCATGAACTCCAGATGGTCGGCCCAGCCCGCGACGGATTTTTCATTTCCCTTCCAGACTTCGTCCTTGGTCAGGGGGAGCACCTTCTCCCAAGTTGCGAAGGCGGTGTTCCACTCTTTGTTGAGGCGTTCGAGGGAGCCGTATTTCTTCTTCAGGAACTCCCGGAAGAGCTTGAGGCAGTGCTCCGAGAAGCAGAAGTCCGTGGGGGTCCCGCCGTAGCCGGTGATGGACTGTTCGTCCCCCATCCAGTAGAAGCGCAGGGCGTAGATGCGGTCCGCCTTACCCAATTTCTCGAACTCGGCCCGGTTCTTCTCGAGAAAGGCCGGATCGGACAGGCAGGGCTTGCGCACCAAAAGCCTCTTGTTGCCGGTCTTGGCGTATTCGAGGGGCTCGGCGCAGCGGGTGATCCCCAGATGGTTCAGCCGGGTGGGATTGAGATTGTGCCGGATGGGGAAGGTGGTCTGCATCGTCCCCCAGTTGGCGATGACCGTGTCGATGCCGTACTTGTGCAGGAATCCTGCATAAAGAGGCCACAGATGGGCGCGGGGGCCGTCGCCCGAAAGCCAGGTCCCGACCTCGAACCCCTGCCACGCACGGGCCTTGTCCGCGGGCCGGACGGGGAAGCCCGTTTCGCGGCGGTCGATTTCCGTGCCGTTTTGCTCCAGGGTGACTCTCAAGGTGTTGAAGCGGGAGCAGAGCCGGTCGTCGATCATCAATTCCCCCTTGACCGCCTCGGCGGCGGGGGCCGCCTTCGCGGGGAAGGCCCGTCCGAAGGAGTCGATGAGGAGCGCTTTCACCGTCACGCCGGGGAAGTTCCCCTTGCAATTGACGGTGTAATTCACCTTTTCGCCCGCATCATAGGCTTTCCGGTCGAGAACGATCCCGGCGATCCGGGCGGGGGCGGGAGCGGAAGCGCTCCACGAACCCCAGTTCAACACGGCGCCGCTCTTCTTGTCCCGGACGATGACGTCGAGCAGCTGGGGTCCGGCGTGGGGCTTCAGGGCCGGAGCGATCCGGAATTCCCCCGTGCCCTTCTTCAAGGTCAGCTGCGAAGTCTGAGCCGCGCGTTCGACCATGAAGCGGTCCCGGACCGCCGCCGTCACCGTCACCTGCCGCGCGTCGGGGGAATCGATTTCAAGCATGATCCCCTCGGGCGTGAAGCGGGGCTCGAAAGTCAGCGCAGGCGTCCTGCCGGTCGCGGCCAGGGCGAGCTTCGCGATGAGAGAGTAGTAGAGTTCATAGGGGGCCTTGCGGTCGGCGTACTCCGGTTTGAAGTTCGGGGTGAAACCCGCCTGCGCATCGAAACGGCCGAAACTGGCGGGGTAGGTGAGGAAGAAGGTTTTTCCTTTCCCGTAACGGCCCTCGACCAGATAGGGAACGCCCTTCACCGCGGCCAGCACCTGAGTTGCGGGGGCCGCGAAGCGGCGGACGGGCCCCGGTTCGAAGAGCTCGAAGGGGATCCCCTGCGTGACGAAATGTTTCTTCACCGCCTTGGGCAGCCCCGAAACGATCTGCCTGCCGGAAACTTTTTTGAGGGGCATGAAGCTGTCGGACTTTTCCGGACCGATGTAGACCAGCCCCGCGCCCTGCTTCACCTTCTCAGCGATGGCCTTCTGCTGGGCGGCGTTGAAGTATCCCCAGGGCAGCCCGGCGATGATGAGAAAATCGTACTTCTTCGCCAAGGCCCGCTTCAAATTCGCGTCGATGTCGCTCACCGAAAGCATGCCGAAGTAGTCCCCGAGCCGGTACATGGGGCTGAGGGATTTGTGCCGCCCCGTGGCGTAAAGATAGGGGACCGTGAAGTCCATATCGAGGCGCTGGGCCATTTCTCCCACTTCGAGGATGCTGTCGTTCTGGGTCAGAACCAATGTCTTGATCTTGCCGCCGGGGAGCGGTCTCGCCCAGGGGATGTGGGGCGTGGGATTGACATGATTGAAGCCCAGCAATTCCACCCGGCTGCGTTCGTCGAGGAGTTTTTCCTCGAGGGGGGCCACGGCCCATTTTTCCTCGGCGCCGCCGAAATTGACGAAGCCGTTGAGCCGGGCCGACTCCTTTTTCCCCGACCGCAGGATGACTTCGATCTCCTGCAATGTCTCGTCCGCGCCCTTGACGGTGAAGGGAAAACTTTTCACCGTGCCGGGAGCGTCGAAGACGAGCGTGTGTTTCCCGCAGCTCCGCCACGCGCCCTTCGGGGCCTGCCGGACCATGACTTCCGCCTCCACGGTCCCGGCGGAAGCGTTGTGGATCCGCGCCTCGACGGGGACCGAAGTCTTTTCCGTTTCCACGTCCGCGCCGCGGAGTTCACCCACGAGACCGCCGCCCGCGCCGGAGATCTTCTTCAGCCCGGTGAAGGGAAGCACCTCCGCTCTCGTGCGGAAGGAGTGTCCCGCGTCGATGGTGACCATTTCGAACCGCCACTCGGTGGTGGGCACGTTGCACCCCTGGAACCAGGTGTAGAGGACCTTCAGCCGGGGGTACTCCATGGTGATGGCCACGCCCCGGCCCGTTTTGGGGTCGGCGCTGCCCAGCCAGCCCCGGGAGCCCCGGAACTGCCAGGTGTCCGTGGGGCGTTTATCCGGCGTGATGCGGACGATGCCGTGGGTGGTGGGATAGAAAAAGTCGTTCTTCACCTTGTGTTCGCCGATCATGTGGTGGAACCAGAAGCCGTAAGCAAGCGGCGACATGGCGTCTGCGATGTTTTCCAGATCGTAGTCGATGGTGATTTTGGCGGCGTCCTTCCAGACCGTGTAGGACTTTTTCACCCGGAGGAAGTTGATGCCGCCCCCCTGATGGTTGCCCACGGAAGTCACCACCGCCCGGTCGGGGAACTTTTCCGTGGAAATGATGAAGGGCTTCCCGCGCAGGAAGAAGCGGCTCTTGCCCACGTTCCAGACGTTTTCCGTGCCGCTGCCGTCCTGGGAGGGATCCACAAGCTCCGCTTTGAGGAGTTTGCTGTACATGCTCCAGAAGCGCCCGCCGACGGGGTTGACGGTGATGCTGAAGTAGGGAGAATCCACCTTGGTCATCCGGACGCCCCCCACATCGGCATTCCTGATCTCGAAGGCTCCCGCCGTCCATACGGTCAGCGCGGCCGCCGCCAGAAGAAAAAAGCGAAACATGAAAACTCCCTCCCGTTTATTTTTTGGCCCGAACTCTTATCTCGTTGATCCCGAAGTAGCCGTCCCCCACGGGGACCACCTTGAACCGGCACATTTTGCCCGGATTCTTCACGCTGTAGACATAGGTGCGGCAGGTGTCGTCCACCTGGGCCTTGCTGATGGGTTTTCCCTTGGCGTAGGTGTCGACGACCGCGGGATCGCAGAAATTCCCGGAGCCGTCGTCCCAGCTGACATGGAGCTGTTTCAGCAGATACCACTTCGTGTATTTCCGGGTGGTGATCTCGATTTCCGCCACGTCGACGGTGCCGTCGAATTCCCCGATGACCGCGATGGAGCGCTGACGCCAGTGGACGCCGCTCGCATCGTTGCCGTCGTTCAGAGCCCCCGGAAGCTTCTCTTCCGGGCAGGGAGCGGTGAAGGAGTAGCGGAACTCGATCTCATCGGGATACTTTTTCACTTTCGTTTTGCGCGCGGCGGCCCGCAAGTTTTTCGTCCGCACCTCCTCCGGAGCGGAAACCCCCGTTTTCGCCGTCGTGTTCCCGTCGAAGGGCAGATAAAGGAGCATTCCCGGCGTTTCCGGCAGAGAACCGCCCTTTTTGCCCGTTTCGTACAGTTTTTTCACCGTCTCTTCCGGGATCGGCATGTCGAAGACCGCGATCTCATCCAGCAGACCGGGGAAGTCGGGGCCCTTCCAGTTCCCGGAGTTGTAGCCCACGGCCAGTTTTCCGGGAGAGAACTTTTCCGGCAGATCCAGACGCTGGAAGAGTTTCAATTCCCCGTCGGCGTAGATCCGCAGGAACCCCTGTTCCTTCCTGATCCCCCAGACGAAGACGGCGTGGTGCCACTCCCCCGGAGCGAGAGTCGGGACGGGACAGCTTGTGCCGGAAAATCCCTTCCCGGTCTTGAAGTTGATCCCCAGAGCCCCCCGGTCGAACCGGGTGTAGCACCAGCCGACGCCGACGGTGCCGAAGCAAAGCGGCATGGCGTTCCGGAGTTCCGCGGGGGATTTGTCCAGCTTGAACCAGAAGGCCGCCGAGCCGCCTTTCGGGGTGATCTTTCCGTTATCGTAGATGACGCCCGTCCGGCCCCGCAGGGCCTGCCCGGCGACGCCCGGCTCGAACTTCGCTCCCGAAACGCAGAAAGCCGCCGCGAGAAAGAGTATGCTGAAAAGATTTTTCACGGCGAATGGTTCCTTATTTGAACTGGGCCGAAGTCGCGCCGCCCCAGAACCAGTCCTTGAAGGTGGCGTCGTTCAGATCTCCCGGGGAAACGCCGCCGACATGGAGGTCCACGAAGAGCGTGTGGGCTTTGTTGTGATGGCGGGTGGCGATGTAGCCTTCATTGTCGCTCCGCCAGGAGCGGATCATCCAGCTGTAAGTGTAGATGGCGTAATCGTAACGGTTCGCGCCGCCCCCCTGGGAATCGGCCCAGAACGCATGGAGCGAGGGCCGCTTGAAGCGGTGGACGGGCACGTCCTTGCTCGAATGAAACATGTTGATGTTCAGGCCGAAATTCGGATATGACGAGGGTTTGTATTCTTTGGCGATGCGCGGATCGATGGTCCTCGCGGCGCACTCCAGGATCTTGGGCTCTATGTATTTTTTCGTGACGCACATGATGTAGTGGGGCCGGTTCCTGTAGTCGGAGTAGTAGTTGGGGATGTTCCTCGGGACCAGCACACCGAAATCGTTGTGGTACTGCCCCAGAGCCAGCCCGAACTGGCGCAGGTTGTTGATGCAGGAAGAGGCTTTCGCCCGGTCACGGGCCTGCTGCAGGGCGGGCAGCAGCATGGCGGCCAGGATGGCGATGATGGCGATGACCACCAAGAGTTCGATCAGCGTAAAGAGCTTTTTCATTTTTTTCCTCCCGATGAATGATTGCTGAGAAGGGAATATTCCACGTCGGTTCCGCTATTGCTCCTGCCGACGCCCAAAGTCTGTTTCAGGACCAGCGAAGAAGGCACCTCCCGGGAAACTCCGGCGGCGCCGGAACCGGAAGTTCTGAGTTCGGTGAGCAGGTCCACCGCGGCGCACCCGAGGCCGTAGAAGGGAAGTTCGATGGAAGTGAGCCGGGAGTCCCACGGCGGCGCCAGTGTGCCGTCGCACCCCACGACGGAAATGTCTTCCGGGACCCTGACGTTCAGCCGTTCCAGCGCCTCGATGCACCAGACGGCCGCGTCGTCGTTCTGACACCAGAAAAGGTCGGGCAAGCTGTTCCGCCGGACCAGACGGGAAAGTTTCGTGTAGATGCTGCCGTAGCTGCCGCATCCGGTGAGCAGATGTTCCTTTTCGCAAGTGAAATTGAACTCCTGAAAGACTTTCAGCACCTTGGCCCCCCGGCTGACGCTTTCGTAGATCACGTAGGGGTTGTCGCCCCGCGAGGCGAAGGTCTCTCCGTAGACCATGATGCCCGCCTTCTGCAGTCCCGCCGCGCGCATTTTTTCCGCCAGCGCCCGGGCGCCGGTCTCGATGGCCGCCGAAACGGTCCAGATATTGGGAAAAAACCGGGGAGAAGCGGAGATCATCACCTGCGGGATCCGGCTGTCGTTCATGAGCATCCGCAGCGGAGGATCCTCGGGCAGGCCCCGCTCCCCCATGTGGATGACGCCGTCGAGGCGCACGGCGATGCCGTCGAGAAAAGCGGCCACCTCGTCCGCGGGCTTTTCCGGGGGCGGCAGCTGGAGCATGAGGGTGGAAATGTTCTTTTCCGCCGCCCGGTCGGTGATGCCCGCGATGTAGCGGAGGGGCTGGGAGTTGTGTTCCCCCACGTAGACGGAAAAACGGCGCGGCACGACCACGCCGATGTTCGGGAAGGGATTGCGGGAAAGGCGGGCCTCGGGACGGACCTGCACCTTGTAGGCGCTGCGCTTTTCCACCACGCGCCGCCGCTCCAGTTCCCGGTAGACCCTCGCGGCGGTGGAGCGGTCGCAGCCGATCTCGCGGGCCAGACGCCGCTGAGAGGGCAGACAGCACTCCTCCCCTTCGTGGCGTCTGATCCTTTCGTTCAGTTCGTCGGCCAGCTGGAGATAGAGCGGTTCCGGCGATCGGGGATCGACCGAGATCCGGTGAAAATTCAATTCTTCAGACATATCGAAATTCCCTTGCTCCGCCATTAAGGTAGCCCCTGAATCGGCCGATTTCAAGGCGATCGGGCCTTTCGGCGGGATAAAAAATGAAATTTTGGCAGGTATAAGCCCGCCAATATACAGACGATCCGGCGGTGTGCCGCCTTGAAAATTCGCCGAAAGGTGCTATAGTAACGCGGTGTCGGATCCGGCATACCGGACCGGAACGAAAAGAGGAAAGGATCTTCCGATGAACGAAGAATGGCGCAACGCCGAACGGGGCGATGTAATCCCCACGGTCAACTACTGCGATCAGCCCTATATCGTCAAGACGGACGACGGCGCGTGGCTCTGCTGCGTCACCACGGGGCAGGGCGACGAGGGCCGGCCCGGCCAGCATGTGGCGACCTTCCGCAGTTTCGATCGGGGAAAGAGCTGGCATGACGCGGCCCGCGTCGAACCCGACTGCGAAGTTGAAAACTCCTACGCCGCGCTCCTGAAAGCCCCTTCGGGGCGGATCTTCATCTTCTACGACCACAACACCGACAACGTGCGCGAAGCACGGCTGCCCGAGGGCGGCGTCTCCAAACGGGTGGACTCCCTGGGCCATTTCGTCTTCAAATACAGCGACGACGGCGGGAAATCGTGGAGTGCCGCCCGATACGACATCCCCTTCCGCAAGTTCAAAATCGACCTGGAGAACCCGTACCGGGGGGAACTCTGCTTCTTCTGGAACGTGGGACGCCCCTTCATCCACAAGGGGAGCGTCTATATTCCTCTGAACAAGATCGGCGACATGACATTCCGGAGGACCGAAGGAGTTTTGCTGAAAAGTCCGGACCTCCTCGAAGCGATGGACCCGGCGGAAGCTTCATGGGAGACGCTCCCCGAGGGCGACGCGGGGCTGCGTACGCCGCCGGGGGGCGGCTCCGTCGCCGAGGAGCACAACGTGGTCGTCCTTTCCGACGGGACCTTCTACGACACCTTCCGGACGGAGGACGGGGCCGCCTGCGAGGCCCGGAGCTTCGACGAAGGCCGCCGCTGGGAGATCGGCTGGATGCGCAGGGCCAACGGCCGGGAAATGAAGCACAGCCGCGCCGCCAATTTCGTCTGGCGCTGCGCCGACGGCAAATATCTCTACTGGTTCCACAATCACGGCGGGCGGGCCTTCCGTGAGGTGAGCTCCCCGTGGCGGGACCGCAACCCCGTGTGGCTGGTCCCCGGCGTGGAAGCGGAGACACCGGAGGGGAAAACCATCCGCTGGGGCGAACCGGAGATCGTGCTGTACCACAACGACCTCCTGAAAGGGATGAGCTACCCCGACTTCGTCGAGGACGATGGAAGATTTTTCCTGACGGAAACGGAAAAGAAGACCGCACGGGTCCACGAGATCCCCGGCACTTTCCTGCGGAAGATGTGGGACGTGCTGGAGGGCAAAGCCGTCCGGCCCGACGCAGGTGTGCTCCTCGAAGCCCGCGGCGGCGGGGAATTCTCCTGCCCCGAGGAGTCCTTCGAGCTTCTGGGCGGCCGGGGATTTTCCTTCGAGTTCACTTCGAGTTCTCCGGGGCCGGAGGTCATTTTCGACTCCACGGGCGTCGACGGCCGGGGGATCCGCCTCGAGGTGACGGAAAAGGGGCGGATCCGGTTCCGGATGAACGATGCGCGTCAGGAGTTCGTCGCCGAAAGCGAACGCGTGACCGCCTTGCGCCATGCGGTGGTCATCGTGGACGGCGGCCCCGGCATCGTCTCCTTCGTGGCCGACGGCTCTTTTCTCGACGGCGGAGACGAGCTCGAATTCGGCTGGCGCAGATTTTCCCCCCAGATGCAGGGGTTCAAAACCTGCGCCCCCATGCGCTGCGGCATGAGGACGGGACTTTTCCGGATCTGGAAGGGGGCCCTGATGACGGCGGAGGCCGTGGCCCTGACCCGGAACTGAGCTCGCCTCAAAGGCCGCACTCCCGGCGGAAGGCCCGGAACCCCGCGGCCATGGCTCCCCAGTCGCTCGTCCCGGCGAACCAGTCCACGCCCCGCTCCCGCCACCGGGGGAAATCCCCCGCCGCCGTGCCCAGAACGAGCCCGGCTTTCTTCACCTTGGCGCAGATCTCGTCCAGCACCTTGTTGAGCTCGGGATCCCCCATCTGATTGAGGATCCCCATGCTGCCCGAGAGGTCGCAGGGGCCGATGCAGATGCTCCCGATGCCCGGAACTTTCAATATCCTGTCCAGGTTGCGGACGGCCTCCACGTGTTCGATCTGAACGATGACCATGGGCTCTTTTTCCGAGCGCTTCACGTAGTCGAAGAAATTTTCCGCTCCGTAGCGCACCGCCCGGCGGACGCCGCAGCCCCGGATCCCGGCGGGGGGATAACGGCAGGCGGCCACGGCCTTTTCCGCCTCCTCAGCGGTATTCACCATGGGGATGATGACCCCGTCGGGGGCCAGGTCGAGGAAGGGCTTGATCAGCATGGGTTCGTTGGCCCGGACCCGGACCAGCCCGGCGCATCCCGTGCCCCGGAGCGCGATCAGGTGTTTCATCACGCCGTCGATGGTGTGGGGGGCGTGTTCCGCGTCGATCCAGACGAAATCCAGACCGCAGTCCCCGGCAAGTTCGCTGACCGTCAGGTCGGAAAGGGTGATGACGCTGCCGAGACTGATTTTCCCGGCCTTCAGATTTTCGGTGAAACGGTTCTTTTCCATAGGACAACTCCCCTTGTTATTTCAATGCGGCGCAGAAGTCGGCGAAACGCGCCAGCGCCCGGCGGATCACCTCTTCGGAACAGGCGTAGGAGAAGCGGATGAAGCCTTCCGTTCCGAAGCCGCATCCCGGTGCGGCGGCGATATGCGCCTCGTCCATGAGCCTGTCGCAGAATTTCATGCTCTCCATGCCGAAAGACGAGATGTCGGCGAAGACGTAAAAAGCGCCCGAGGGGCGGACGAACTTCACGCCGGGGATCTGTGCGAGGAGGGAACAGAAAAGTTCCCGCCGGGCCGCGAAAGCTTCCTTCATCTTCCGGCACTCGTCGTCGCAGGCCCCCTGAAGGGCTTTCAGTGCGCCGAACTGGGCAAAGGTGGTCACATTGGCGAGAAAATGGGTCTGGAGCGCGTCGATCTTGGCGGAAAGCCACGCGGGCGCCGTCAGGTACCCCACCCGCCAGCCGGTCATGGCGTAGCTCTTGCTGAAGGAGTTGACGGTGACGGTGTGCTCGTTGACCTCACGCCCGAGAGAGGCGACGCTGATGTGGGGCCGGTCCGGATCGTAGGCCAGACGTTCGTAGACCTCGTCCGAGAGAATCATGAAATTCTTTTCCACCGCGTAACGGGCCAGGGTTTCGAGGGCCTTTTTGCCGTACACCGCGCCCGTGGGGTTGGAGGGCGAACAGAGGACAACCAGCCGGGTCCGGGGGGTGACGAAGCGCTGCAGATCCTCTTCGGTCAGTTCGAAGTTGTTCTCGGGGAAGGTCGGCACGAAGACCGGCTTCGCCCCGGAAGCATCGATCATATGCAGGTGGCTCACCCAGTAGGGCACGGGCAAAATCACCTCGTCTCCGGGGCCGCAGAGGGCGGTGATGGCGGCGGCACAGGCGAACTTGCCTCCGGGAGTGACGACGATCTGTTCCGTCTTCGCGTCGATGCCGCCGGCGCGGAACTTGGCGGCGCAGGCCTCCCTCAATTCCCCGATCCCCGCGGGGACGGTGTACTTGGTCTCCCCCCGGAAGAGGGCTTCGGCGCAGGCCTCCTTGATGGCACGGGGCGTGTCGAAGTCGGGCTCCCCCACCGAGAGCAGGAAGACCTCCACGCCCTGTTTCTGCAGTTCGATGCTTTTCACCAGACTGCCCAGCGTTTCCGAGGGCGGCAGACTGCCCAGCAGCCCGGTCGTGTGTGTCAGATCTTTCATGATTCTTTCTTCCTCATAGCGTTACAGCCGGATCATCTTCCGGTAAGCGTTTATTTCCTCCTCCGCGATGGCCAGCTGGCGGAGCTTCCACTTCAAATGGGCACCATCGCAGACGTAATCCATCCGGGGCTCCCAGCCCAGCCGGGAATCGGCCTCGGCGAGGGGGATCGTTTCGAGCACATTTTGCCGTTCGGCTTCGAGGAGAGCCGAAATTTCGTCGAGTTTCTTTTCCATTCCCTCCCGGTCGGAACAGCACTGGAGCTGCAAGTTGGCCGCGCGCCAGCGCTTGATGCCCGTGGTGGTCCGGATCATGTTCCGGATAAAAAGCCCGAGGCCGAGGAGCCGTTCCAGCTCTTCCCGCCGGGGATCGGCTTCCGGGAAGGCGGCAAGTGCCTTCTCGAGAAGGTGCGTCCCCTGCTCCCACATGCCGAGCATGATTTCGAGCTCCCGGAGCTCCACCGGATACCGCAGGGGGCCGGGGGACTGGGCGTCGTTTTCGAAGGGCGCGTACATGGTCTTCACCATGCAATTGCAGTTGTAAGCCTTTTCCGTGAAGGGGAAGCGGACATACTTTTCGTCCATGGTCCGGGAAATCGCCGGGTGGAAGACGAAGGGATAGGCCGGGCCTACCCGCCAGGGGCCGTACTGGTCCTCGTTGGAGCCCACGTAGTGGTCCATGGCGTCGCTCCAGATCTTCCACGCTCCCATCACGGCGTCGGCGGCACGTCCGTAGTCCCGGACCGCGACGTCGTGCAGGAACGCTTCCATATCCTCCGGCTCCCGGTCCGAAAAGACCGCCCTGGCCAGGTCATCGCAGACGTTGGGGAACCAGCCGAAGTGGTGGGAGTCGTAAAAACTGTTCACGTCGTATTTCAGCAGATACTCTTTGAGGATCCGCATCCTCTTCAGCCAGCGGAAGGGCACGGGGGCGTAGGGCACGCAGCCGAAGTCCCAGGTGGTCCCCGCCAGATTGGAGGTGACCCGGATATTTTTTATCCCCGCTTCGGCGGCGGCCTTGACCTCGGTCTCGAAATACTCCCCCGGCTCCGCGGCGAAGATGGAGTAGTCCATGAGGGGCCGGGAAAGGCCGCAGGCCCGGTTGCTCTTGAAGATGTCGTAGGTCACCTGAAGCGAGACGCTTTCGGGCATGGCCTCGAGAAACTTCTTCCGGGCATCGAGTGGGGCCCAGCCCCAGTTGTAGGTGTTGAAGATCACCTCCGCTTCCGGAGCCGCCCGGTGGACCGCGTCGCTCAATTTGGCCAGATAGGCCGGGTAATCGGAATTGGGAAAATATCCCGTGGGCTGTTTCGTCTCCTGCAGGCCTTCGGAGCCCACCTCCACCTCGGACTTTTTGATGGTGGTCTCGTCCCGGCTGGGGAATTCGAGGGACTCCCCGCAGAGGGAGAGGGCCGCCGCGCGGGGGTAGGCCCGGAACAGACTCCCGAAGACCCGGTCGAAGGCCGCGTCGGCCCCCTCGTCCTCCGGGTGCACGTAGCAGGTCTGATAGTTGTAGAGCACCACGTCCAGCCCGTAACCCGCCGCCCGGTCGATGAGGTCGCCGATGTCGTAATGGCCCTGGGTGGTCTCGTCGATCCCCTTGACGAAAAGGTCGATGGCGGTGAACCCGGCGTGAAGGATGCACTCCAGCTGCCAGTCGGGGAAATCATCCAAACCGGAGCCGGAGTGGGTGCTCCGCATCCGGGCGAGGGGCGTGTAGGTAAAACTCCCCGCGGGCAGAAAAGGACCGCCCCGGAGCCGCATCAGGTCTTCGAGGTAGATGACGCCGTAAAGAGCCCCCCTGGGGTTGTTCCCCGTGACGGCGACGCCTTTCTCACTCACGTCGAACCGGCACGAGGGCCGCTCCCCGACCGCGTTCCCGGCGGAAATGAGGATCGCCGGGCCTTCGCCCGCGCCGGAAAGGGGGCAGCCGAGGGCCGTCTTGAAGAAGCGGCTCAGGTCGGCCAATGCCCGGGCAAGGAGCAACTCCGCCGGGTCGGCGGTCTTCACGCTCCACTTCGAATCGATCTCGACTTCGCCCGGACGAAGAACGGCTTCCGGGACCCGGCAGGGCCGGAAGTAATATTCCCGCATCCGGTCGCGGAATCCGTAAGAAGTCTCTTTTTTCATGGTTCTCATTTCATCGTATTCGGATTCCAGTAGGGACCGTCGTACACGCCGGAGATCAGGCTCGACGGGAAAGCGTCGACACCGAAGAAGCTGACGTGACCGTCGGCGTGAAGGAAATTGGCGCCGTTGTTGTGCCGCGCCGGGATCATCTGGTCATAAACCGCCTGACTGGGGTGACACTGGTAACCGATGTTTCCGGTGCCGAAGCCGTCGGCCAGCCAGATCAGCATGGAAGGCTTTCTCACCATGGCAAGTTTCGGAGGACGATAGGAACGGCTGACGGAAAGGTTCATCGATCTGAAGTTCACCCCGTAGCTCATAACGGCGGTCTCGGTGGCGGCTTTGGTGCTGGCGCTTCCGGTGAAAACCCGGGCGCAGTCGGCGGCGGTCTCCTCGACTTTCATGGAAGGGCAGACGAATTTGCCCTTGAACCACTCCGAAGTCTTGTTGGGGCGTCCCCAGCCCGTCAGGGCTTCACTGATCAGATCCGGTGTGCCGTTCCACATCTCGTTCATGAGCCGGAATGGGGAATACTGCCGCCGCCAGTAGTTCCACTGGGAAACGTTCTGGGCGCTGGGCAAATAGCCGTCGTAGGCCGCCACATACATGGAGCCGACCCGCCCCATCTGTCCGAGGGTGTTGACGCAGGAAATGGTCCGGGCCCGCTCCCGGGCCTGCTGCAAGGCGGGCAGCAGCATACTGGCAAGTATCGCGATGATGGCGATGACCACCAGAAGTTCGATCAGCGTGAAAAGCTGCGGGAAACGGAGAGTTCTTCTTTTCATTTTCGGTTCCTTTGTTTTGAGTCGCTTCATTTGGTGAGGTAAATAAAATGTCCCGTTATTTAGGAAGTTCCGTGAGTTCGACGTGGTCGACCCACGCCGTGCCGCTGCATTTGCGCAAGGTGAAATGGATGTAGGGCCGGTAGGATTTCCCTATCGCGTCCTCCGTTTTCCAGGTGTGTTCCAGACGCTGCCACGGGAGCGTTCCCAGGTAGGCGGGCCAGGGGAAGTAGTGGGCTTTGCCCCCTTCGTCGATCCGCAAGTAAAATCCTCCGTCCGTGCTCCGGGTGCCGGGGAGCAGGGCGACGCGGTCCATCTTCAGCCAGAAGCTCAGACGGTAGCGCGTGCCGGGTTTGATGGGGACCCGGTGGACGAGATCGGTGTGTTTGCCGCTGAACCGCATGGCGACACCCGCCGTCCGGAAGAATTTCTCGTCCCTTTCCGGGAGGGCCCCGAACCACCGGGAGTTCTTCGCCCCTCTCACTCCCGTTTCGGCGAAATCGGGGTCGCTGAATAGATTATTGTCCTCTCCCGGATCGATGCGCCCCGTGCCGAAGTTCGCCAGATCGGCGAAGGTTTTGGCGAAGGGGCTCCAGCAGTAGTAAGGCGTCACGTTCTTTCCCTTGAGCGACCGGTGACGGCTGAAGTTGATGTGGAATTTCCCGTTCGAAACGGGGGCCATGCCGGAGCGGGGGATTTTTATTTCCGCGATCCAGCCCTTTCCGGGCGTGACGGCGGTCCGGGCTTCCGCCCCGGAGTTCCAGTTCCACTCTTCGCCCAAGTTCGCGGGGGTGTTCCGCAGGTCCCCCACGGAGCCGCAGCTGTTGACGATGATCTGGTACTCGGTTTTGCGTTTCCCTTCCGTGTCGATGTGGATCTCCACGCTGTTGTCGCGCCAGACGTCCCGGTCCTCGAACTTTCGCGGCGACGCGGCCATCAGGTCGGTGAAGGGCTCCCGGCAGTCGAACCGGAAATAAAGATACTTGTCGTCACAGCGCATCTGCACGAAGGTCTGCACCTCGGCGGGGCCCCCCTTGATGGGGAACAGCGCGACCTTGGGGACGCCCGCCCAGGTGAGCTTTTCGCCGGGTTTGACGGAGATCATGGGGGCGGTCCACTCTTCGGCGGCCCGCCGGTCGCCGAACCAGCGGCGGCGGCCCTCGGCGGTGGGAGTCCACATGGCGGCCTTCCAGAGCCGGATGCGTTCGAGGGCCCTTTTGTCTCCGGCAGCGGCCTTTTCGGCCTGCGCGAAAAGGTCTTCTATCCGGTCAACTTCCGCGGCGGAAAAAATCTGCGTCCAGAGTTTCAGTTCCGAGGGGGGATAGGTGACGGGGCCGTAGGAGGTCTCCACCTTGTTCCCGCAGATGTCGTTGATCCAGTGTTTTTCCAATATGCGCGAGATCTTCGCCATGAAGGGCGCTCCCTTGCCGAACAGGGTGGAAAAATACTCTTTGAGCAGCGCCTCGACGTCGGTGTCGTGGTCCCACATGACCTTGGAAAAGACGTAGAAATTGAGATGGCCGAAAAACCAGTAGTCCGAGGAGGCGTTGAGCATGGTCCCGAAGCTGTAAGGGAACATCCGCCGGTAGTAGGCGCCGATGGATTCAGGCGTGTGATTGGGAATGAGCGGCAGCTCCTTCACGGTGCACTTGGTGGGGTAGTTCCACATGTAGATCTTGCTGTTCCCCATGGTCTTGACCCAGCGGAGGATGAGTTCGTCGTCCTTCTTCTGCTCGGGGCGGCCCTCCAGCCAGGGGCCCGTGGTCGCGACCTGAATGAGCACGTTGTCGGGCATCTTCTCCTTGGGCGGGAAGCGGTTGAGATCATAAGCCATCATGGTGACGAAGCCGGGGACGCCCTCCTTCTTCAGCCGCTTGGGGATGGTGAGCAGCCGGGTCCAGAGGAAATCCGCCGCCTTTTCGCTGTATCCGCCCCCGGCGGAAAGCCCCTCGAAAAAGGGGGCGCACTTCTCACACCGGCAGCGGGCCATGGAGTCGTTGGGCATCAGATTGAAAAAGTTGCGGTTGTGATGGATCCAGCGGCAGGAGCCGTCGCGGAGGATCACGTTGCGGCTGGAGGCGGGCTGCCCCGTGAGGATCGCCTTTGCGTCCTGAAAAATCTCCTCCATGATCCCGGAACTGAAGCAGAGGTGCCCCGACGCATCGCTGGGGACCCGGACGACGGAGCCGTCGCAGCGGCTTCCGTCGGACTTGAGGGCGAAGTACTCCGGATGGCTTTTCGCGAAGCGTTGGACATATCCCAACTGGGCCAGCCCGTGACAGTTGGGCAAGGCCAGTGTGGAAAGACGGAGGTGCTTTTCATGGAGCGCCAGCTCCCCGCGCCAGAGGTTTTCGGTCCGGGGATCGTACCAGCCGGGTTTCGCCCCGCCGGGGGCGGGCCAGTAGATGACCCGGAAAAGGGAGTCCGGCCGGTCGAAGATCGTGATCCGCGGCAAAGTCCACTCCTTTTTCACGGGGACCACGGTCCCGAGGGGGCCGGGGAAGTAGAAGCGGACACCAGCGAAACGCTCCAGGAATTCGTAACAGCCGAAGCGCGTCCCGTTGCCTGAACCGGGCAAGACGGCATCGCTCCCCGCGATGAGGATTTTTTTCCCTCCCGCCGTTTTGATGACGAAACCGTCCCGGTCCAACGCCCGGAGATCGACTTCAAGCTCGGCGGCGAGAGCCCCGTCGCCGATGCAGAAGCACGGGCCTGAGAATCCCGCCGGGATCCGGCTTTCCGCCGTGATCCGCGCCCCGCCGGAGATCTCACTCAGAAGCCGGGCGAAGTCGGAAGCGGCGTTCCGGACGGAAGCGGGGGCCTTGGGCGGCACATAGACGCGGAAGAGGGGCTTCCCCTGACGGACGAGGGGCAGTTCGGCTTTGGCGGAAACAGTGACGCTCCGGGGCGAAACGGGAGTGACCGAAAAGGGCGCCGCCGCCCCGGCGGCGAAGCCGATCATAAGCAGCAGGCACACTCCGACGGTTTGAATCGAGGCGGACGTTTTCATTTGGCACTCTTTCCTTCTTTTTCGACTTCGCGGATCTCCACGTGGTCGATCCACGCCTGCCCCCTGACCCGGTAGAAGTTGAAGTCGATGGTGTTGTCGGGAGTGAGATCCCCCTTCGAGGTCCGGAACCGGAAGCACTGGCGGGTCCACGGCAGCGTCCCCGTCAGGGGGATCTTCGGCAGGTAATGAGCGCCTTTGCCCGAGTCGTTGATCCGCGCGTAGAGCCCGCCGCGGGGCCCCGTGCCGTTGGGCTCCACCTTGTCCAGCCGCACGTAGAAGCTGAACTCGTACTCCGTGTCGGGCTTGAGGCCCTTGAACCATTGACGGGCGCCGGAGTGTTTTTCATCGAGGCGGAGCGAGGCCCCGGCGGTCTTCCAGTAGTCGGTGTCGCGCTGAAGCCCACGGCCGTCCACCCAGCGGCCGAGACAGGTGCCGTTCCGGGTGAGTTTCGCCCCGAAATCCCCGTCCGCAAGAAGATTTTTCCGCACCTTCCCGTCCAGCCGCAGGACTCCGAACTCCTCGGGCCGGTGGTCTTCGGTCATGCGGCACCAGGTGTAGAGCAAGGTGCCGACCTTGCGTTTCCTGAGCATGCGGATCCGGGTGAAGTTGGCGTTGATATGATCCTTCCGCGTCATGGGGGCGAGGCCCGCGAGGGGGATCCGCACCTCGGCGCACCACTCCTTGCCCGGCGTTACGGTGGTCCGCACCTCGGCGGGACAGTTCCAGGTGTAGTCGGCCTTCCGGTGGCGGTTGATCAGATCGGTATACACGCCGTTGGAGTTGATCATGAACTGCTGGTGGAACTGGCGGCGGCCGTCGGTGTCGAGGAGTATTTCCACGGAATTGTCCTCCCAGAGCCTGCGGTCGTCCCGCTTCCGGTCGGCGATGGAGATATCCGCGGTGAAGGGCTCTTCGCAGATGAAGGCGAAGTAGAGATTATCCTTGTCCCGGCAGCAGCGGACGAGGGTCTTCACCTCGTTTTTCTGATCCAGCCGGGGGACGAGGTAGATGGGAGGCGCTTTGAACCACGCTTTTTCGGTGACTTTGCCGTCGATCACCGGCTTTTCGGCGGCGGAAATTTCCGGGATCACCGCCTGCCACGCGGTCCGTTCGTCGCTCTTGGCGGCGAAGCGCCGGGCACCCTCCTCCATGTTGGCCAGATAGTTCCTGCGGAAGAAACGGATCCGGGCGAGAGTTTGCGGCTCTTTCGCGGCCTTCTTTTCCGCGTCGGCGAAAAGTTTCCGCGCCCGGCCGAAGAAGGCGGGCGAAAAGATCTCGCTCCACATCCTGTATTCGGGCGGTCTGACCACGATGGGGCCCACGCTTGTTTCCACTATATTGCCCACCACCTGCTTCATCCACTTGCTTTCGATGGTGTCGAAGAACTCCTTCATTTCCGGAGCCGCCGGGCCGAACATCTTCTTGTAATGTTCCTCCACGATGGCGTCCACGTCGACGGAGGGATCCCACAGCACACGGCTCAGGACGTAGTAGTTCAGATAGGAGTAGAGCCAGATGTCGCTTTCCCCCTCGAAGAAGGTGCCGAAGATGCAGGGCGCCTGCCGCGCGTAGTATTTGCCCACGGTCCGGGGCGCGAAGTTGGGGACCCAGGGCATGTGCTGCTTGTTGGCGTAGGTCCAGAGATAGGTCTTCGCGCCCAGCTTCTTCACCCAGTCCCGGATTCTCGCATCGGCCTGAGCCTGTCCGGGGGTCCCCTCACTCCATGCGCCGGAAAGGGCCAGCATGACGATCATGTTGGAAGGGATCGGCCTGTCGGGGATCAGGTGGTAGGGATGGTAGGCCATGGTGGTGACGAAGCCGGGGATCCTGTTCTTCTGGAGACGCTCGGCCACGTCGATGAAGAAATCCCAGTAGAATTCGGAGCGGGCCTTGTCGCCCTTGTTCAGCTTGGGACGGCATGAATCGCAGGCGCAGGAGGGCATGCTGTCGTTGGGCATGATGTTGAAGTAGGGCGCCCGGAACATTCCCGACCAGTAGCATTTGCCGTTGGGCATGATGACGTTGCGGCTGGAAGCGGGCTTCCCCGTGAGGACGGCGACGGCGTCCAGATAGATCTCCTCCTTGAGTCCGGCGCTGGAAAAGCAGAGCTGGCCGTTCTCATTGGAACCGGCAAAGCCGGTCTTGTCGGGCCGGTTGTACCGGGTGCCGTCGGGCTTCAAGGCGAAGTATTCGGGGTGGCTCTTGCCGAAACGCTGGACATAGCCCAGACGGGCCAGCCCGTGGCAGTTGGGCAGGAACATGGTCCCGGAACGGGTCCGCAGGGCGAGGAGCCGCCGCATGTCCGCTTCGGAAATGCCTTCGTAGACGAACTCCTGCCCTTCCATCTGGGGACGGTCCTGATTAAGGTAGAGGGAGCGGAACTGCATGTCGGGCCGGTCGACGATGTTCACTTCGGGGATTTCGATCTTCCGCGCGGAGGGCACCACCACGCCGAACTCGCCGGGAAAGTAAAAACGGACCCCGGCGAAGCGCTCCAGAAAGTCGTAGACGCCGAAAAGGGTGCCTTTCGCGTGGGCTCGGGCATATTTGGCGGGATCGCCCCCTTCATCATGCCCCGCAATGAGAATGGTGTTCCCCTGCGAACGGATGATGAAGCCGTCCCGGTCCAGCTTGCCCGTTTCGCTCTTGTCCACGGAGCCCACGATGATCGCGATCCGTTTCCCCGAGGGCTTGGTCACGACGGGGACCTTGCACTTCAAAGCCTCTCCCAGATACCGGGCCAGTTCATCGGCGGCGAAGTTGGCCGTGCCGCTGCGCGGTTCGCCGCGGACGACCTCGAAGTTTCCGGGCGTAAGCGTGTGACATACCTTCCTCCCGATCCGGATGTTCCGGGGCGAGCGGGCGGCGGGGCGGAAATCCGCGGCTCCCGGCAACAGGAGCGCGGCGGCGAGAAGCAGGAAACAGAAGCTCTTTTTCATTCGGGGTCCTCCTTTTGGCTGATCGACGCAAGTTTTCGGTCCGACTGCTCATAATGTACCGCCTGAAAAGGAGAAAAGCAACCGGGGCACGATGGTAAAAAACGGCCATTCATGGCAAAATCGCGCCATGCTGATGGGGGAAAGTACGGATGAATACGGATTTGTACGGATGAGTACGGAAGCCCGCAAACCAACGTTTGCGGCCCGCAGCGAGTCGGGAGCCCGCGGGGCGACCAGGTGCCGCGGCACTTCGAGGCCGACGTTTCGGCCTTTTCAGCAGAATTTTCCCGGCGCGACGCCGAAGTGTTTCTTGAAGACCTTGCCGAAGTACCCCGCGTCGGAAAAGCCCGCACTCGAAGCGACTTCAGCTAGGGGCAGCGCCCCCTCCTCCAGCAGACGCCGGGCCCGTTCCAGACGGAGGGCGAGGAGGCGGCGGTGGAAGGGGATCCCGCCGCAGCGGCGGAAAGTCCGGGCCAGAGTCCGGGGACTCACGTGCAGATGGGCGGCCACGGTGTCGAGGGTCAGGGGACACTCCAGCCGGTCGTCCATGAAGCGGAGCGCGTCGTGAAAACGCATCTCGCCCCGGTCGTGAAAAGGCTCCGGCGGAGAAACGAGATGCTCCACGCAGGTGGCGAGGATGACCCCCAGCTGCATGGTGATGCGCTGTTTCTGCCAGGGGGAATCGAAGCCGCCGTCCATGCGGTTCCCGGGCAGATGGAGAAGATGGAACTGGGCGGCGATGTCCGCCCGGACCGCCGCCGGGAAATGCCGGATGAGATCCGGCGGCGCGGTGAAGAAGTTTTCCGGCCCCTGCCAGAAAAAGCGCAGATGGAGCAGCTCCGGGCCCTCGGGTCCTGCGAACCGGTCCCGATGGCGGACACAAGCGGGCAGGAAGAGCGTATCCCCCGCCCGGCCCTCGTAGCACATCCCCGAAGCGAGTTCCAGGGTCATGCTCCCCCGGAAGATGTGGAAGATCTGGTGCTCCTTGATGGCATGCCAGTTCCGGGAGTAGCAGGGGGAATAGCAGACCCGCCGGGCGAAAAGCAGCTCCGGCAGTTTGCAGGCGGAAAAGTCATTCACCGGACGGGTCTCCCGGAAAAATCAGAAAGTTATGGGCATGGTCCAGGCGCAGCGGTTCTGCGCGTCCCGGATGCGGCAGCGCAAGCTTCCCCGGAAACTCTTTCCCGGCGCGAATTTCAAACTGGTCAGGCGGGGACTGGTCTCGGGGGTGGGATAGCCCGGCGTGCCCACGATCTCCATGCCGGGGAAGCCGAAAAGGAAAGCCTCCACCACCTCGGTGAACTCCGCTTCGAAGACCCCGTCGTGCCACGCGATGCGGGTGAACTCCGGCCCCTGGGTGTCGTAGAAGCTGCCCGACTTCAGCGCGGCGAGGAGCGAGGCAGGGCTCTTGTCCGGGGCGACGATCATGGTCCGGTTGCGGAAGAGATCGCATTTGGTGTGCATGTCGTCCACGGCGAGGGCGGGACAGCGGAACCCCTGGGCGATGAGCTCCTTCCAGCAGAATTCTGAACTTTCGAACCCGGTGAAGCCCTCGTTGGTGTTGGCGACCTCGATGCCGTCGACGCCGCGCAGCAGATCGAGGATCTCGCGCGAGGTGAAAACGCCCCCCGGATGGGCGCAGAAGATGAGGCCCCCCGCGGCCTTGACCGCGTCCACCGCAGCCTGCCCCGTGGGGTAGGTGCAGGGGAAATCCTCCGGGATCCCCAGAGCCAGCAGGTGCCACGACACGTTCCGGGGGCCCACGGGGTGGATCTCCGCACCGGAAATGAGGGTCATGCCCCGCCCGTCATAGGTGGAAACGGGATTGGTCTTGTAGTGGTCGGTGAAGGCGAGGACGTCGTAGCCCGCTTCGGCGTAGAGTCTTATCACCTCGTCGGGGGAAAAGCTCCCGTCGGAAACGGTGCTGTGGATATGCAGGGAACTCTTGAAAACGGGAAGTTCCCTGCCGTAAAAACTGATCTTTTTCATGTCTGCTCCTGAGTTGTTCCCGCGATCCGGGGCTTTTTCCCGTGCCGCGGCTTAAAGATAATCCCGGAATGAAGGAAAATCAAGCTTGTCCGGTGAAAAAAACGTTTCTTTGGAACCCCCGGCCGGGCTTTCGCCCTATTTCCTCTTGCGGGTGTTCCACCAGGTCTTCACCCGCAAAAAAGCGTTGTCCCGGAGATTCCCGGCGAAAAACCAGACGTCGTTCATGTGGAACACCCCTTTGCCCATGAAGCCTTTGGCGTCGTATTGGCCGTTGACGGGCAGGTCGACGAGGAGCGCGCCCCGGACGGGGTCGATCCGGGCGCCGCAGAAGTTGGGGATCGTCTTCCCCTTTTTCGTCCGGTAGTCGTAGAAGAAGGCGCCTGCGTTTTCCGCCTTCCCGGCAACTTTCCCGTCGGTGCGCCAGTTGAGGGGATTGATGCAGAAGGTCCCCTTCCCCGTGAAGCAGGGGTTGGCCGCTCCGGGGGCCTGGGTATTCCAGCCGACGATGACGCCGACGCCCGAAGCGTCGGAAGCAGGCATTATCCCCCGTCGGGCGAAGTCGGAAGCGATCTCCCGCCGGGTCAGGCGGGGCAGACCGATCAGGTAGGCCGCGACAAAGCCTTGGGAAACGGTGACTTCGGGCACGAGGAGCATCATCCGGTAGAGGTCGATGGAGCCCTGACTGTGGCCGAAGAGGATATAAGGCCGCCCGCCGTTGAAGTGTTTGAGGTAGTGCCGGAAGGCCGCAACCGTGTCCGCAGCTCCCTGGAACAGCGCCGGACTTTTCCGCCAGTCCCCGCCGGGACCGAGGAGTTCGATGCACCGGCCGTACTCCAGCTGGCGCACGTAGGGGGCGAAGACCCGGACGCCGGGGCCGAAGATCCCCGTCTGGGCGTTGACGAATCCCGTGGTCTTGGCCTGGAGCTTCGGATCGTTCCTCCACTCCATCAGGGGGCGGTTTTTATCCGCGAAGAGGACGGGATAGACGTAGAACACGTCGAAGGCCGCCGCCTTCTTTTCCGCATCGCACCGGACCCAGTTGGCCCGGACGCGGTAGTCGGTCACGGACGCCTGCGGCAGCGGTTCCCGCGCCGCGAGGACGCCAAAAAACACCGTAAACAACAGCAAAAAGCATCTTTTCATCCGCGATCTCCTCCCTTTTCCCTGCAAAAAAATCCCCGCCCGAACGGGGCGTATCCATAATTTACACCCTGGGCGGGGATTTTGCAAGGGCGGAAGCGGCCGACGGAGTCGAACCGTCTCCCCCCGGAAAACGGGGATGCTAACCGTTGACACAAGACGCCGCTCCCGGCCCGCAAAAGAAGGTCAGGGAACAAACCGTCACCCCTTGAGGACGGCCAGGGGCGTCAGGCGGACGAGGGGCTCCACCAAATCCGCCTCGGCGGCGATGACCTCGTCGATGGCCTTGTAGGCCTGAGGCGCTTCGGAAAGGTCCATGTGATCCCCCTTCTTCCCGAACTTCCGCCACGGTTTCCAGCGTTCGCAGACGATCCCTTCCATGGCGGCGTCGCACTGGGCCACGGTGAGCTCCCGGCAGGCGGCCGTGCGGCTCATGACGCGGCCCGCGCCGTGGGAACAGCTCATGAAGGAGTCGGGATTCCCCAGCCCCCGCACGATGTAGCTCGCGGTCCCCATGGAGCCGGGGATGATGCCGATCTCGTCAAGTTTCGCGCTGGTGGCCCCCTTGCGGTGGATGCAGAGCTTTTCCCCGAAATGCTCCTCGAAGGCGGCGTAGTTGTGGTGGATGTTCACCTCGCGCAGAAAGGCCGTTTCGGGCACGAACTCCGCGAAGGTCTCCTTGAGCACCGCCATCATGCGGCGGCGGTTCTCGGCGGCGTACCGGAGCGCGAAGAGCATGTCCCTGAAATAGTCGTGCCCTTCCTGCTCCCCGATGGGGAGAAAGGCCAGATCCGGGTCGGGGAGCTGAACGCGGTATGCCTCATTGAGCTTCGCCGCCTTGCGGTGGTAATACTCCTCGATGCGCTTGCCCAGATTCCGGCTGCCGGAGTGGATCATGAGCCACACGGATCCCGTGTCGGACTTCTGGATCTCGATGAAGTGGTTCCCGCCGCCCAGGGTCCCGAGGTTCTTCCGGTCCAGGGCGTTGGGGAAGTCCGCCGTCCGGCCGTTGTGGTCGAGGTAGGACTCGAAGCCTTCCCACTCCTGCTGCTCCGGGTGGCTCACGCCTTCGCCCACGGGGATCCGTTGCTTGACCTTTTCCTGAATGGCCCTGCGGAAGGTCATTTCCGCAAGTCTTTCCGCGGGGGCGTCCGTTTCCACGGCGACCATGCCGCAGCCGATATCCACCCCCACCGCGGCGGGGATCACCGCGCCCCGGACGGCGATGACGCCCCCGATGGGCATGCCGTAGCCCTGATGGCAGTCGGGCATCAGCGCCACATGATGGGCGAGAGCCGGGTGCTTCGCCAGATTTTCCGCCTGGACCAGCGCGCCGGGCTCCACCTCGGCGCACCAGCTCTTCACCGGGATCCGGCAGTCGCCGTCGAATTTTTCCCACTTCATTTTTTCACCTCTATCGTAAAAGTTCCGTTTTCGTTGTTTGCGATGCCGATCCCGACGTCGAGAAAGCGCCGGATGACTTCGCAGTTGGTGGTCGTGTGCTGAGACACGGGGAGCGTGAGGAACCGGCCCCCTGCGCCCAGCGCCATGGGGAGCAGCAGCTGGTCCGCCAGATACCGGCCCACAGGGGCGTTGACGGCCAGATACTTCTTCACCATGCCGGCGACCCTTTCGCTCACTTGGCTCCGGGAGACCCCGAAACTGCCGCAGACGCCGAAAAGCTCCGTGATGTTCTCGCTGTCGAGCCGGGCGAAGAGGGCATTTCCGGGGCCGGGGGAGTCCGCGTTCAGCCATTTCGCCCGGAATTCCACCCCGGGGAGCTGCTTCCGGCAGAGCCGGATCTCGTCCTCGAGGATCTTTTCGTCGATGCCGCTGCCCAAGGCGGTCAGCGCCGACTCGAGAAGCTGTCCCCGCTCCGTGCAGACGAAAGGTCTCCACGCTTTCACGGGGGCGATGTCGAGGACGATCCGGCCGCCCCCCGCCGGGTAGAAGCCCACGGACTCCAGTTCCGCCGCGACCTCCGCCCCCATTTTGCGGAGCGCCGCCAGATAGACATCGCGGAAAAACTCCCAGAGAGGCGCCTTTTCGCAGTGGGTCCCGCCCTCGATCACCACATGGGAGACGCCGTCGCCGTGAAGCAGAACGGGGATCACCGTCTGGGCGATGAGCAGGGTGCTCCCGGCGCTGCCCACGGCGAAGCGGTACTCCCCGGAACGGATCTTCCCGGGGATAAAAGTGAGCTCCTGCGAGTTCAGCTCCGCCCCGGTGAGGACGCCCCCCGTGATCTCCGCCGCCGCCTTGACGCAGGTCAGATGCTGGCGCATGAGCCCCGGCTTCTTGCGGCCGCCCCGGATGCGGGTGATATGTACCCCCTGCCCGGTGATGGCCGCAAGGGCAAGGGAAGTCCGGAGGATCTGTCCCCCGCCTTCGCCGAAAGTTCCGTCTATTTCGATCATTTTTTCTTCCTCGATGTTCTTCTTTCTGTGCCGCCGTCCGGGAGGAGGGGCTGGAAGCCGCGCCAGCTTCCAGCATGTGGCATGCTCGTAACGCATTTTCCCCGCTCCGGGCCGGGGGAAGTACGCCAGCCCTCTAACAGTGTAGTCTACTCGTAACGTGCTTCCCCCGGGCCGCCCGGAGCGGGAAAAACGCCAGCTCTCCAACAGGGTGGTATTCTCGTAACGTATTTTCCCGCCCCGGACCTTTCCTCCTTCTCCGGGGCTGCCGCTTTTTCCCCGGAACCGGGCCGATCCCGGCCGGACACTGACCATATTGCAAAAGCCGTGCCAACTTTTCTTTTCCGCCGGAAAAAAAGTTTTTTTCGGCTCCTTCCGGGGCGGAAATTCCGTTTATTTTGCTCTTCGGAAACAAAAACCCCTTGCATTGAAAAGGAAGCTGTGCTATATTATTTTATAGGAACTATAAAAGAAGATAGAAACATGAAGATCCTCATCTCACTTCTGGGCAGTACGCTGGACGCCCACGGCCGGGGGCAGGGCCGCTGGGGCGTGTGGCGGCCCTCCGTGGCGCTGGCCATGCAGGAGGAACTGCACTTCGACCGCTACCATCTCATCTATCAGCCGGAGTTCGAAAAATTGCAGGAGGTCGTGGCGGCGGACATCCGCACCTGCTCCCCCGACACCGAGGTGGTGCCGGAGCCCGTCCCCTTCGCCGACCCGTGGGACTTCGAGGAGGTCTATTCGAAACTCTACGACTTCAGTTGCAAGTACAACTTCGCCGCGGAAGATCACGACTACTACATCCACATCACCACGGGGACCCACGTGGCCCAGATCTGCCTCTTTCTGCTGAACGAATCCCACCACCTGCCGGGGCGGCTGATCCAGACCCAGCCCACCCGGCGGGACTGCGCCCGGGGCAGTTACAGGGTCATCGACCTGGACCTTTCCCGCTACGATCTGCTGGCCAAGCGCTTCGCCGAGGAGCAGACGAGAGACGCCGCGTTCCTGAAATCCGGCATCGCCACGCGGAACGAAAAGTTCAACAAACTCATCGACACCATCGAACGCGTGGCCGTGCGCTCGGCGGAGCCGATCCTCCTCACGGGGCCCACGGGCGCGGGCAAATCCCAGCTGGCCCGGCGCATCTACGAACTCAAGAAGATGAACAGCCAGCTCCGGGGGCCCTTCGTGGACGTGAACTGCGCCACGCTCCGGGGCGATCAGGCCATGAGCACCCTTTTCGGCCATAAGAAGGGGGCCTTCACCGGGGCCGCCGCCGACCGGGCGGGGCTGCTGAAGACCGCCGACGGGGGCATCCTCTTTCTGGACGAGATCGGGGAACTGGGGCTCGACGAACAGGCCATGCTACTCCGGGCGGTGGAGGAAAAAACCTTTCTGCCCCTGGGCTCCGACCGGGAAGAAAACAGCTCCTTCCAGCTGATCTGCGGCACCAACCGGGATCTGGAAAGCGCGGTGGAAGAAGGAAAATTCCGGGCCGATCTGCTGGCCCGCATCGACCTGTGGCACTTCGCCCTGCCCGGCCTCGCCGAGCGGCGCGAGGACATCGAACCCAATCTGGACTACGAGCTGGCCCGTTTCGCGAAATCGAGCGGCAAGCACGTCACCTTCAACAAGGAGGCGAGGGCTCTGTTCCTCGAATACGCCCTCTCCCCGTCCACGCGGTGGGAGGGGAATTTCCGGGAGCTCAACGCCATGGTGCTCCGGATGGCGACCCTTTCCTCCGGGGGGCGCATCGACCTCGAAACGGTCCGGGAGGAGCTGGCGCGGAAAACGGCCGCGCCCCGAAAACAGCCGGACTTTCCCGGACTCGACGGCCTTCCCCCCGGACTCCGGGAGGGCATGGATCTCTTCGAGCTGATCCAGCTTCAAGGGGTGCTGAAAGTGTGCCGGGAAAGCCGGAATCTGGCCGACGCGGGGAAGAAACTTTTCGCCGTTTCCCGGCGGGCGCGGAAGAGCGTCAACGACTCCGACCGCCTGAGCAAGTACCTCGCCCGGTACGGCCTGACCTTTCACGACGCTTCCCGCCCGGAAGGAGGGGACGGCCGGCGGTGACGGTTTTTCTTGACTTTCGGCGGAAAACGGAGTATATTATGCGGAGAAATGTTCAACCCGTGCAGCTGGAAAATCGAACTCGGAACCGTGGATCATGAAAGAGATTGCAAGCGCTCTCCCGCCTGAAAGGCGAGGTGTTTCCGGAACATGGGCGGCTTTGTCTCCGGCGGAAAAGAAACGTGAACTCTTCCGCCGCCAGAAGGAGCTGCTGGCGACCTTTCTCGCCACCGGGGCCATCAGTCAGGCCCAGCACGACAAAAGTTTGAATTGCCTCATCGAAAAGATGGGGATCCGGGAGGATGCCGGAGAGCGCGGCGCCGAAGGGAAGGTGCGGAAATGAAAGAAAAGTTTTGCGAATGTTCCGGAGCGGGGAGCGAAACCTTTGCCGCGCTCCTCGATGATACGGCGGCGGCCTTCTTCGGCGGGCTCTCCCGGCTGGCCGACGACAAGCTTGAGCTGCTGGTCGAAGGGGGCAAGTGGCAGGGCTGCTGGAGCCAGAACTACTTCGGCATGTGCTGCGCCACGCCGCTCCTTTCGGGGAAACTGCTGGACTATCACGAAAACACCCTCGAAGCCTTTTTCGATCTGCAGGGGGACGGCCGCCGCACCGACATGAAGGGATTCACGGCTCCGGAAGGGGCTCTCCCTGAATATCTGGCCCTTTGGAACGGCTTCCCCGAGCCCCGCTACAAGAACGACGAAAGTTCCGGGCTGGCGGCGGAGTTCGATTTCTGGGTCGAGGGCAGCGCGGCAAGCGTCATTTCCCTGTGCGACCTGCTCCTCGCCCGGCGGGACCGGGAAAAGACCGCCCGCTATCTGCCGGGGATCGAAAAGGCTTTGCAGTGGCTCCTGTCGCGGAAAGATCCCCGCACGGGGCTTTTGCGGGTCGGGCCCGCCGGGACGCTCATCGAACGGGCCTACGGGGCCACCTTCCGGCGCGAAGGCGTTGCGGATCCGGGGCTTCCCGCGGGGTGCGCCGTCAACACGATCCGGGCGCTGCGGCTTGCCGCCGAACTCGAACTCATGACGGGCCGGGAGGAACCGGCCGCCCGATACCGGAATGAAGCCGCCGCCCTGACGCAGGCCCTCGAGCTCCTCGTGGAGGAGGATTCTTACCTCATCAACTATCTGGACGCCGACGGACTCCGCCACGGGGTTTTGGGCGCGGAGCTCTTCAGCTACTTCGAAGGGACCGCCAACACCGACGGCGCGGCGTGGGGGATCCTTTCCCCTGACCGGGCGCGGCGGATCCTCATGAAGCTGAAAAATCTTTCCCCAACGCCCCTCGCCGTCTCGGTCTGGCCGGTCCATGACGACGCCCATTACAGCTACCAGAAAAACGATCCGGCCTACGGCGGCGCGGGGAGCCACTGGAACGGGGCCGCCTGGTTCAGTTCGCAGGCCCGCTATCTGCTGGGACTGCTCCAGTACGGCTTCTTCGAAGAGGCGCAGGCCGTGGGAAAGGCCATGCTGGCCGTCCACGACACGGGAACCATGCGCGACGTGATGGACGACTACGGCCGCCGGGCTCCGGGCGGGAACAACCCGGAAAAGAGCGGCACATTCTACATCGACGGCTTCGGCGCTTTCGCGGGGCTGCTGCGGGGCCTCTTCGAGGCGGAATATCTGGCTTCGGCAATAGCCCTGGCCCCCCATCTGCCCGAAAACATCACCTCTTACGTGCAGCGCGCCCCCTTCTTCTGGGGCGGCAAACGGATCTTCCCGCGGGTCACGGGGAGCGGCTCCGAGGTGCGCGGGATCCGCGTCAACGGCAAGCCCTGTGCCCCCGAGCGCCGGGAAGGCCGCTTCCTTTTCGACTGGGACAAACTCCCCGAAACGGCGGAGATCGAATTTCTGCGGGAGACCCCGCAGGCATAAAGACGACAAATCGAGGACTCGAGAATGACACTGACACAGACGAAAAAAGGATATCAGTTCAGTACCTTCAGCGGCGTTTTTCTGCCGTCGATCCTGACCATCCTCGGGGTGGTCATGTTCATGCGCCTGGGGACCATCGTGGGCGAACTGGGCGTCATAGGCGCCCTCGGCATCCTCTTCTTCGCGGAAAGCATCGCCGTGGCCACGGGGCTGTCGATCTCCTCGATCTCGACCAACACCCCCGTGCTCAGCGGGGGGCCCTACTTCCTCATCTCGCGCTCGTTGGGGCCGGAATTCGGCAGTTCCATCGGACTTACCTATTACGTCTCGCAGTCGCTGGCCGTGCCCTTCTACGTCATCGGTTTCACCGAAGCCGTGGTGACCGTGTTCCCGGCCCTCGATCCCTACCAGTTCTGGGTCAGCACGATCCCCCTCATCATTCTCTTCGGCATCGCCATGATCGGGACCGACTGGGCCATCCGCGCGCAATACGTAATCTTCACCATCCTCGGGCTGTCGATCGTCGTCATCGTCCTGGCCGCCGTCTTTTCCGGCCCCAGCGCGGAGCAGCTGCACACGAACTTGAAAGTCCTTCCCGGCAAACGTTTCGACATCCTCATCCTCGCCTCGTGGTTCGCCGTATTCTTCCCGGCCGTGACCGGATTCCTCGCCGGAGTCAACATGTCCGGGGACCTGGAGGACGCGCGCAAGTCCATCTCCAAAGGAACCCTCTGGGCCATCACCGCGGGATTCATCATCTACGCCGTCGAGATCGTGCTCTTCGGAGCCACGTGGGAACGGCACGCCCTCGTCAAAAGCGCCTACGACGTCCTCGTCAAGAACGCCCACTTCGCCTGGGTGCTGATCTTCGCCGGCATGGTCGCGGCGACCCTTTCCAGCGCCTTGGGCACGTTGATCGGAGCCCCGCGGATCCTGCAGGCCTTCGCCGCGGACAAGATCCTGCCGCCCCTCAACGTCTTTGCGAAAGGCCGGGGCAAGAACAACGATCCGCTCCTCGCCATGACGCTGACGCTGATCCTCTCGCTCGGCACCATCTGGTGGGGGACGCAGAGTCCGGGCAACACCCTGAACGCCGTGGCCGAGCTGGTGACGATGTTCACGCTCTGCACCTACGCCATCATCAACATCGCCGCCGCGGTGGAGCATTTCGCGGCCAATCCCTCCTTCCGGCCGAAATTCCACCTCTTCCACTGGACCGTCGGCTGCTACGGCGCCATAGCCTGCTTCGCCGCCGCGCTCTTCATCAATGCCTTGTGCTTCCTCGCCGCCTTCGTCGTCGTGGCGGGGCTGTTCCTCATCGTGCGCCGCCGGGCGCTGGCCAGCACCTTCGGCGACGCCAGACGCGGCTACTATTTCGAGCGCATCCGGCGGTATCTGCTCCGGCTGGATTCCATGCCCGCCGACGCAAAGAACTGGCGGCCCCAGATCCTCATTCTGGCGGGAGCCGACAAGAAGCATCAGAGCCTCATCCGCTACGGTTCACTGCTCAACAACGAACGGGGGATCCTCACCGTGGCCCGGATCATGGCTGTAGCGGCGGAAGAGGGCAGCGTGGCTCAAAAGCGCCGCCGGACCTTCCAGGAAATGCGCACGATGTCCGCGGAGATCGGCATCGACTTCTTTCCGCAGGTCATCGCCACGACGGAGGAGGGCGAATTCGACCGGGCCCTCAACATCCTGCTACAGTCCCACTCCTTCGGCCCCCTCGCCCCCAACATCGTCCTTTCCGGGTGGCCGGTCAATCAGGAACGGGTCGAGGCCTTCTGCAGCAATCTGCTGACGATCCAGCGGCTCAAGATGAATTCCCTTCTGCTCATCAATCCGTCGAACGGCGAGGAGATCGAGTCCGCGCCGCTCCAGGGGCCCATCGACATCTGGTGGCGCGGGAGGAAAAACGGTTCGCTCATGCTCATCCTGGCCCATCTGCTCGTCTGCAACCGGAGCTGGGCGAAGACGCCGATCCGGCTCATCCGCATGGCCCCTGCCGACCAGCGGGCCGAGGCGGAACAGGAGCTGCAGGCCCTTTCCGAAGAGGCCCGGATCGACGCGCAGAATCTGGTCGTGACCGATGAACGGGATTTCACCACGGCTTTCAGAAAGCACTCCGCCGACTCCTCGGTCATCTTCCTCGGCTTCATCCCGCCCCGGCCGGGCGAATTCCAGGAGTTCTACGACCGGATCGACCGGCAGCTGACCGACATGCCGACCACCTTCCTGGTGGCCTCCGCCGGCGACACCGACATCGATTCCTGACGACCGGCGGAGCGGGAGAACGCCGGAAGAGGCGTTCTTCCGCTCACTCTTTTTTCGCCCCGGCGGGATGCAGCAGGCAGTAGAGGGCCGAAAAGCACATGGCGCCCAGACCGTCGGCGAGCATATCCTTCTGCGCGTCCCAGATATCGCCCTGGGAACCGAGAAAGGCCGCTCCGGCTTCGGGAGAAGCGCAGATCGCGTAGAGCATCTCGATTACCTCGAAGAGCGCGGCGAATCCGAACACCCCCATCACCACGAAAAATACCGTCAAGCCCCTTCCCCGGATCAGTTCGCGGCGTTCGAGGATCTCGATGACCGGAAAGGCAAAACCCCCGACACAGAAGTGACAGACCCGGTCGAAGTGGTTGCGCTGAAAACCGAATATTTCGGTTATCCAGTCGAAGGGCACGTGTTCGAAAGAATAATGCGCCCCCACGGTCTGCAGCAGGAACCAGGGGGCCATCGCCAGCCATGCGGCGGCGGAAAGCCTTCCTCCCCGCAGATACCACACCAGAATGAACGCCAGCGGTATCCAGGCGGTAAGGCTTTCGGCAAGCCAGGTGACGCGATCGAGGGGAGCCGCCGCGGCGACGAGATTTTCCAGAAGGTATATCCCCAGAAGAAGGGCGGGGACCCGGTGTTCGACAGGGATCTTCATTTTTCCTTGCTTTCTCCTTGTTGATTTCCGCTCCCGCAAAAAAACCTGCCCGGAGTCGGCACAGCCGAAACGGGCAGGGAGCAAACCTGAAAATCGCGGGGAGACGGATGTTCAGAAACCGTCCCGTTCGCGGAAGAACCTGGCGGCCTTCCAGAGGGAGATCAGGTTGATGACCAGCAGGGCTGTCCTGAACATGATGAACAACGTGACGCCGATGATGATCCAGCAGAGGACCATGGCGGAACCGGTAAAATTGCACAGCACCGCCTGCCAGATGAGGATGCCGTAGCTGAGGAGCGTGAAAAACGACGAACCGAGGCAGAACCACAAAGACCAGTGTCTGCGGCAGAGCAGCGCGATATTCCCGATGAGACCGGAAACGCCGATCAGGACCACCGAGGCCAATTCCAGCGCGATGATGAGGTAGAGACGGTTCCGGACGGTCGCAGGCTCGTTGGCCACGTCGAGGAGCAGAAGCGCGGCGAGCAGGAAGGGCAGTTCCAGCAAACGCAGGGAGACCATGACCAGATCGACGATGCTCCAGGCGACGGTGAAAGAGGGCATCTTGAGCCGGAAGGCTCCGGGGAGGGGATCGATCATATCATACATAGTGCCAACTCCACATGTTCGACGGAAAAAAGTGGAGGCGTGGACCGGAGTTGAACCGGTTTATGCGATTTTGCAGACCGCTGCCTGACCGTTTGGCTACCACGCCCTGTTGTCGATTCTTGAGCTAATATACACCCCGATCCCGAAAAATTCAAGGGCAAAGCAAGAAAAAAGAAGGAAAATATGCCTCCGGAGGGGCGCCCCCAAGCGGCCGCCGCGCCGATTTTCCCTGAAATCGAAATTTTTTCACAAAAAAACGATTCCCCGCCTAAGAAGTGAAACTGCCGATGGAAAAGGTTAATAAATAGGGAGTAACTTAAAGGCAAGCGAAACAAAAGAAATACCATGCCGAATATCGCACAAGTGATCAAGTACGAGGGGGATAACCAGACCTTCATCTGGAAGCACCCCTGCGAGGACTTCAATTCGGGGACCCAGCTCATCGTCCACGAGTCGCAGGAAGCCGTCTTCTTCATGAACGGCCAGGCGCTGGATTCTCTCGGGCCGGGGCGGCACACGCTGGAAACTCAGAACATACCCCTTGTTTCCGGACTTTTCAACCGGGTCACGGGGGATATGACCCCCTTCCATTGCGAAGTCTACTTCATCAACAAGACGGAGCAGATGGCCATCAAGTGGGGAACGAGCACCAAGATGGAGTATGTGGAACCGACTTACGGCTTTCCCATTCAGATCGGAGCCTGCGGCGAAATGTGTCTGCGCATCGAGGACGGCCGCAAGCTCCTGATCAAAGTGGTCGGCACGGAAAACGGGATCACCCAGCAGCAGCTGGTCGAAAAGTTCCGGGCTTTTCTCATGGTCAAGGTCAAGCCCTACATCGTGACGATAATCAAGGAAAACAAGCTCAACATCTTCGAGATCGATCAGTATCTCGAAGCTATGGCTGCGACTCTCCTGGAGCCGCTTCAGGCGGATTTCATGGAGTACGGCGTGGCGCTGGAGCGGTTTTTCATTACCAACATCCTGAAGCCGGAAGACGACAAAAACTACCGCCGTTTCAAGGAGATTCATTTCCGGCAGTACGCGGACGTGGCCGAAGCGAAACTGCGTCAGCAGGTCGGGGTCATCGACCAGCAGACGGAAGCGCAGAAAATGGTCATCGAGGCTCAGGGCATCGCGCAGAAGCGTTCCATCGAAGGCTATACCTATCAGGATGAACGCGGCTTCGACGTGGCCGAACGGGTCGCCGGGAATCAGGCGGTGGGCCAGTTCACCAACATGGGCGTGGGCATGGGGATGATCGCGGGCGTCGGCGGCACTCTCGGCAACGCCGTGGGCGGCATGATGTCCAACACGCTGAATCAGGCCATGACGCCGCAGCCGGCGGGAACGCCCTCCCCCGCTCCCGCGGCCCCTGCCGGAGCGAAGTGCGCGAAGTGCGGAGTCGCGCTTCAGCCGAACGCGAAATTCTGTCCCGGATGCGGCGAAAAGGTCGTGCCGCCCGAAGAACCGGGCCTCGTCGTCTGTCCGAAGTGCGGGGCGAAGGTGGCCAAGGGGAAATTCTGTCTTGAATGCGGTGCGCCGCTGGCCGTCGATCTCAAGTGTCCCAACTGCGGCAAGGCTGTTCCGGCGGGAGCGAAATTCTGTCTGGAATGCGGAACGAAACTGAACTGAAAGACTGAATACCATGAACAATCACCAGATACGCGCCATTACCGCCGGATTCGTCGCCGCCCTTGTACTGACGGCTCTGCTTCTGCTGGTCAAGTGGAGGGCTTTGACCTTCGTCGCCTACCTCTTCGCCCTGCTGGGGGTGGTCGAATTCTTCGGGACGGTCGTTTATGTCGCGGGCAGCAGCAGGCGTTCCTACCTGACCAATGCGGCCTTTCCTCTGGCCGCGAAAAGTTACGGGATCTTCAGCATTCTCTTTTCCATCGCGGCGGCGGCGCTGCAGCAGTGCGACGTCTGGACGATGCCGGTGGGCTGGTTCATTTTCGTTCACATTCTTCTGGCGGCGCTGCTGATCTGGCTGTTTCTGGCCATGCGTTCCGGGCAGGAGGAGATCGAACGTGTCGAACGGCAGGTCGAAGCGAGCACTCTTTCGTGGAAAGCCATGCGGGCCGAAGCGGAAGCCGTCCGGCTCCGGGCGGAGGGGGCTTCCCTCAAGGCGGTCGCCGGCGTATGTGACGCATTCCGCTACGCGGACCCCGCGGAGTCACCCGCTCTTGCCGGGTTCGACGGGGAGATCATGGAAAATCTGATCCGTCTCGGTCAGCTGGTCGACGCCAAAGACACCGGAAAAATCGCGGACCTCTGCGTCACGCTTCAGCGTCAGATCAAGGAGCGGGGCGTGAGACTGAAGATGCTGAAGTAAGTCCTCTTCCCGACTCACGAGGAAATATATATCATGGCGCAGCTTGACATACACGAGGCAAAAAACACATCGGCCGGGGGACCGGCTCCCGACCTGGAGTCTCTCATCTTCCAGACGCAGTTTTTCATGGAAAACGAAGTCTTCGAATCTGCTCTGCAGTATTGTAACAAGATCCTGGAGCAGGATCCGAAAAACGGCGATGCCTACTGGTATCGGCTGATGGCGGAAGTGAAGAGCGCGGACGAAGCCGGACTGCCGGAAAAATTGCTTCCTCTGGCCTTGGACGGCACTCTGGAGTCCCATCCGGATTTCGCCCGGGCACGGTGTTTTGCCGGGGGCGGGCTCGCCGCCCGGATCGACGAAGTCGTCCGTGAAGTCGGCAGACTGAAGGAAGAGAAGGAACGCGAGGCGGCGAAGCGTTTGCGGTTCGTTACGACGCTTTTGAAGGTGCTCAAGATCACCGGCGTCATTGCGGCGTGCGTTCTGCTTGTCGGCACCCCCGTCTACTTCTGGGCGACCGCCGATTTGTCCGCAGGCAGAGTAAGCGATGAGATCAAAGCCTGCGGGATGCCGGATCTCATGAACGACAAAAAATTCATATACTCCGGAGCCCTGATCGAAAAGGTGGACCTGGCCAAGGCGAAGGACAGGGAAAAGACCTACCGCGGCGAAGCGGTGCTGAAATTGGCCGGACGCATTTTCAGGCGGCCCGTAGAGGTCTCGTACACGAAAAAAGACGGCCGCATCATTTTCAGTTACACCATGGATCTCGACTACTCGAGGCATCCTGAATTTCTGGAAGAGGACGCTCCGATATTCTTCGAACAGCTGAAGAAGTATGATGACTGGTTGACATGGGACTTCATCTCGGCGAAAAGCCCTTCGCCCGGGGTCCTCAGGATCACCGCCGGGCAGACTGCCGACGGCAACCGGGCCGAAACGGAGGTCAGGATCGAAAACGAAAACGGCCGGCTCGTCTGCCGGATCATCGGCGGCCGGGGATCGCCCAGGTGGTACTGCGACCGGGGACGGGACTTTCTTTCGGGCCGGAACGGCGTTGCCGTGAATCGCAACGAGGCCGCGAGATGTTTCCGCAGGGCCGCGGAGCTGGGATATGTCGCGGCTCAATACGAATTGGGAAATTGTTACTACAAAGGCGACGGAGTTGCCGTTGATTTTGCGGAAGCGGTGAAGTGGTTCCGAAAAGCCGCAGAAAGGGAAGTCGCTCCCGCCCGGGCAGTTTTGGGCGAGTGTTACGCCAAAGGCCGCGGTGTTGCCCGGGACCCCGTCGAAGCGGTAAAGTGGTTCCGCAAAGCCGCGGAGCAGAATTTTGCCCCCGCGCAGTTCGATTTGGGAGTTTGCTGCCACCGTGGCCGCGGTGTTGCCCGGGACCCCGTCGAAGCTGTGAAGTGGTTCCGCAAAGCCGCGGAGCAGGAACATGCCGGGGCTCAGTACGAATTGGGAAAATGTTACGCGATTGGCGACGGTGTTGACAAAGATCTTGCAGAAGCGGTGAAATGGTACCGCAAAGCCGCGGAGCTGGGACACGCCGGGGCGCAGTATAATTTGGGAATTTGCTACTACAAAGGCGACGGTCTTGCAAAAGACGAGACGGAAGCTGTGAAGTGGTACCGCAAAGCCGCGGAGCAGGGACATGCCGGGGCGCAGACACATTTGGGATATTGTTACAATAATGGCCGTGGCGTTGCCACAGATCCTGCGGAAGCCGTGAAGTGGTACCGCAAAGCCGCTGAGCAGGGACATGCCGGGGCGCAGACACATTTGGGATATTGTTACAATAATGGCCGTGGCGTTGCCACAGATCCTGCGGAAGCCGTGAAGTGGTACCGCAAAGCCGCTGATTTGGAACACGCCGAGGCGCAGAATAATTTGGGATATTGTTACGAAAGAGGCTACGGCGTTGCCAGGGATTACTACCTGGCCGTGAAGTGGTACCGCAAAGCCGCTGAGCAGGGACTTGCTGCGGCGCAAAATAATTTGGGATATTGTTACACTGAAGGCTGTGGCGTTGCCAAAGACCTTGCGGAAGCCGTGAAGTGGTTCCGCAAAGCCGCGGAGCAGGGACTTGCCTTGGCGCAGAGAAATTTGGGAATTTGTTACGAGACCGGCCGCGGCGTTGCCAAAAATCCTGCGGAAGCCGTGAAGTGGTTCCGCAAAGCCGCTGAGCAGGGACTTGTTGCGGCGCAGAATAATTTGGCATCTTGTTACATTGAAGGCATTGGAGTTGCTAAAGACCTTGCGGAAGCGGTAAAGTGGTACCGCAAAGCCGCTGATCAGGGACACACCGAGGCGCAGAATAATTTGGGATATTGTTACGAAAGAGGCTACGGCGTTGCCAGGAATTACTACCTGGCAGTGAAGTGGTACCGCAAAGCCGCTGATCAGGGACTTGCCGCGGCACAGAGTAATTTGGGATACTGTTACTCTCAGGGCCGCGGCGTTGACAAAAATCTCGCGGAAGCGGTGAAGTGGTATCGTATGGCCGCAAAACAGGGGGATTCCTTCGCGCGTTCTGCGTTAAGAAAAATGGGCCGTTCGTGGTAGGCAAGTTTTACCGCTTCTTAACATGACCTGAAGCTGTGACCTGAAAATAACCAAAACAAAAGGGAAATGAAAAATGTCTGATAATTTCGACGATCTCATGAAAGAACGAAATCTCTTGATCTGGAAACAGAACGAGCTCGCCGAGAGGCGGATGGAGCAAGAAGCGGAATGGCGTCGTCAGGAGGAGGAACGCAGGGCGGCGGAAGAGGAGAAAAGACGTGTGCAGGCAGAATACGAAAATGCCCGCCCGGTCTGCCTGTATTGCGGAGAAAAAATAGATTACTCGACCGGTTCGGCCTGTTATGAGTACTGCTGCAAAAAATGTGCCGTTGCCGATTTGGGGAGGGATAACGTGGAAGACTATATGGATCATGTAGGCAACTACAATCTTTCCCGGAAACTCGACAGCCTGATCGCCGCCCAAAGAAATTTGGAAGCCTTGCTGCTCTCCGAAGGAATGGACGGTTATACCGTAGAACAGAATATTTACCTGGCAAAGCTGCATGTAATCAGCTGCAATTTGAATAAGGCGGCGACCTGTCTGCAATTTGTCTTGAACACCTTGGCGCCTGCGGAAAAGGGGAATTTTATCACATCACTTTACCAGGATGACCGCAAACAACGTGAATACAACGAAAATGGCGTGTATTTGGGCTCGTATTTGCTCAAAGGACTTCTGAATTCAGGAGAGAATTTTATCGGAGCCATGACACCTGAGTCACAAATCTCTCTCGGCGTAGCGCTCCTGCGGAACGAGCGCCGGTCGGATAATCTGAATGACGACGAAAGAACGCAGATGATAACAGAGGCTTTGGAAAGCGGCTTTTATTCATTGGACGATTTGGACAGGCAGAAGGAAGTCGCTCTTGTACTGCTGGATGAAGAGCGGTACGAAAACGGGTATAGATACAGCCTCCCGTTTCTCTCGGCCATTCTGAATGTGGACGATCAGGACGGAAGATTTAACCAGAAGATAAAGAAAAGTCTTGCATCTTTGTCGATCGATGCAGTGAAGGAGGGGCGTAAAACATGTCAAAACGGACTGCTTGCGGCGTTTCTGGACGCTGAGATCGATTTCTATCGCGCGACGCTCGCCAAATGTTGGGACGCCAAAATCAAAGAAGTCCGGATGTCTGCGATCGGGGGCGCCCTTAAAAGTGCTCTAATCGCTCCCGTTTTGGGTTTTTTTGCCGCAGGGGCATTGATTAATGAACATTTAGTGCTCGGTATTTTATTAGGGGTGGGAGCATTTGTTGCTTTCTGTTTCTTCTTGACTTATCTTTTTGACGGTACACCCAGGGCATTGAAAAAGTGTATGCGCAACGGTGAACTTTATTGGTCTGAAGATGGGGAGTGTAATAGCAAAATCAGAGAGATTATCAATGAATTGATAGAAGCGCGGCGTAAACGTGCAACATCATTCTGATGGGTGGTTCATGGAAAAAGAATACAAAGAGTTGGCATGGGAAAATTCAACATCAACTGCCCGTATTGCAGCAAAAAGACCGGAGGCAAATAGACCGGCAGAACGGTTCCGGAACCTGAAAGTGAAAATTCGGATGCAGATAAACTCCGAAGGAGAAGAAAAAAATGGCAGAATTTGAAGCAAAGTGTCCGCACTGCGGCGCCGAATTGAAAATGCAGGACGAATGGGTCGGGCTGGAGGCCGAATGTCCGAACTGCAAACAGCATTTCACGATCGCTCCGCCCTCCGAGTCCCAAAGTTCCGCAGCCGATGCGGCGGAGCAGGAAGCGGCGGAGTCCCGGCCGTCCGCAGAGCCCCCCTCTTCGAAATTGTCGGAATTCAAATCCTTTTTCGGTTCCCCAACCCCGGGCGGGAAACAGTCGGAAAAATCGGAATCGAAATTCCTTTTTACCTGTCCGAACTGCGGACGGAAGATCAAGGCCCTCGAGAGCTGGCGCGGCAGGGTGGTCGAGTGTCCGCACTGCCAAAAGGCCGTCATGATCGAAGATCGGCACGAAGTTTCCGGGAATAATTCTCCCCGGAAAGCCTCCCCGCCGCCCCCGCCGCCCAACACGCCGCCGGGTTTTGAGCCCTTGTCCGGTCACGTGAAAAACGAGGAGGTAGACGATCTGCCCATCCCGGATCCCGGTATGACGTCGCTGCCCCCAATTACCTCCTCCTTCATCACAAAGTCCGATGTTTGTGTCCTGGCAGGTTTGACTTTACTGTTGGGAGTGCTGACTATTGTGACTTGGCTAACAGAGAAGGAAGGGAAGGAATTAACGATAATTCTTTTAGTATGTTCCTGCATCTTGGTCGTATTTTGGTTTTTTTTGGGAGTTATAGCGCTGCGTGACCGATTACGACAAAAAGAGATGGCTTCTGTATTGCTGCCCAAAAGGCTGCTTGTCAAAATATTATTTTCCGACTTCAATCCAAGGGAATATCCAAGCGCGTTTTTATCGTCCATCTGTGATGAGGTTCAGAGAATGGATTGCGAGTACCTCAAAAAACTGAGTGTTCTGCGCCGTTTCGGCAAAGATAAATCCCAGCTTGTTTCCGCCCCGGCGACCCTTTTTGCTCCGGCTTTCGGCGGGGTTCCCCGTCTTGCCGAATTCGAGGTGCAGGTATGCGAGGATGATATGATCTACCGCTACAATCTCGAAGCTGTCACAAAAATATACACCTTCGAGGATCAGCTCTTCATCTATACCGGGATATGGGACTACCACCTGGGAAGAATGCTGTTCGAAAAGACTGAAGCCTTCTTTTTCAAGGACATTACCGACATCCAGACCCAAAGCAATTACGAGATTGATGAAAAAAAACATGTGGTGTACAAGGAGTCGGAAAGTTTCACATTGACCTCATCTTCCGGCAATTCCATCAGCCTCACCCTCGGATTCGATGAGGCGATCGCCGCCAGCGGCGCGACCTACACCCGCCGCAGCGACAACGAAAAGATCGTCCACGCCATCCGCAAGATGGTCGAGGAAAAGAAGGCCGCAATCCATGAGTAAGATCCAGTGTCTGACCTGCGGGGGCATGGCCGAAGTGGGGAACGCCCTTTCCGGCGAATGTCCCTACTGCGGCTGCCGGGTGGAATACCGCCGGGCCTCCTCGTTCAACGGCGTCGAAAAAAGCGATCTGGGGCAGCTGCGGAGCCTTTTCGAATCCGCGGGCGCAAAAAGCGCCGGAGAGGGGAAAGCTCCACAGGAAAAAAACGAACTCGCCATCGCCCTCTGTTATCTCCTCGCCGGGAATTTCGTCCTCGCCAAAAAGAAACTTGCCGCCCTCATCGAAAACGATCCGGGTTCCGCAGAGCCCTATTACTACTACACGCTGACACTCATCGGCGGCAGAGCCCTTTCGGCCATCACCATGCGCGAGGCAAAAGCGATCACCGGCTATCTGCAGACCGCCATGATGCTGGACGGAAACTTCGTCTTTCCGAAACTCCTCTACGCGCTGCTCTGCATCGAGTATTACGAAGGCAACGACCTGCTCTCCCCCGCCGACGGCCGGCAGATGCTGGCGGAACTTTACGAAACCGAAGTGGATCAGAAGGAACTCGAGCTCTTCAAATCTCTGGTCGCGACGAAATCGGTCTGAATCGAAACGATGCTTCCTTTTTACCGTTTGCTTTTTGAACTTCCGGTGTTATATTATACGAATCCATCAGATTTCGAGGCGGATCTTGTCGGTGTATCTCAAAAGCGGAGATGAGTTTTCCGGCTGCAGGATCCTTTCCCGGTGCGGGAAAGGATCCTTCGGCGTCGCCTACCTCGCCGAAAATCCCGTCGGCGGCCGCATCGTCATCAAGATCGTCGGCGCCTTCGGGGCCTCTTCGCGGGAACTCCGGGGCGTCCGGAATTACATGCAGGTCTCGGGGACCCATCCCAATCTGCTCCAGGTCTTCCACGTGGGCGACCTGCCCGAGGGATTTTACTACACCATGGAGGCGGCCGACAACTGCGGAAATGACGGGGAATACCTCCCGGCCACCCTGGGCAATCTGATGCGGCAGGGCCGGAAATTCACCCCCGCCGAGGCGGTGAAGATCACCCGGGAACTGCTGGCCGGGATCAAGGTCATGCACGAAGCCGGTCTGGTCCACCGGGACATCAAACCCGACAACATCATCTTCGTGAAAAACCGGGTCAAACTCAGCGACCCCGGTCTGGTCATCGAAATGGGCGAAAGCGCCACCTTCGCCGGGTCCCCCGGCTTCATCCCGCCGGAACTTTTCGACGAGAACCGGCCCCAGGACAGCCGGAGCGACCTCTACGCCATCGGCAAGGTCTTCTACTGCATGGTCACAGGCAGCAGCCCCGGAAAATATCCGGAACTGCCCCCCGACATGCCCTTCGAGGTGTGCCGTCAGCTCTTCCCCACCCTCTCCCGGGTGTGCAACCGGGACCCCGCCAAACGCTTCCGCTCCGCCGACGAATTTCTGGCCTCGCTGCCGGAAGAACTGAAAGCCCCCCGCCTCTGGGAACGGTTCTGCTCCGGACTCCGGGACCGGCGGGCCCCCGGGGCGAAACGCTTCAGGATCTTCGCCGGGATCGTCCTCCTGCTCTTCTGCGCCGGACTTTCCGCCGCCGCCGGGCTGAAGCTCCGCCGCGACGCCGCCGAACGGCGGGATGCCGCCTGCCTCGCCGAGACGGCGGCGTTTCTCAACATCAACCGGGAACGGCCGCAGCTCATCGGCTTCCAGCTTCAGCTCTGCCTGCCGGAAAAACTCCCCGAATACACCCGGCTGCGCCGGAAACTCGACGCCGCCCGGGAACATACCGATCTTCCCGCCGCCGCGGAAAGCTGCCGCCTGCTCCGGAAGCTCCTCGGAAACGCCGCGGAAAAACTCCTGCCGGTCATCCCGGAAAAGAAAGGTTCTTTCGCGGAGGATTTCAGATCCGGCGGCGCCGCCCGGGGATTCCTCTCCACGCCGCTGTGGGAATATCTCCCCGCCGAACGGCGTCAGGCCTACACCCGAAAACTGATCGCCTTCGAGAGAAAACTCTACATGGGCTGGGGCGGTCCCCGATGCGACCAGGATTGGGACGCCCCCCAGGATTACCACAGGCCCCTGGTCTTTGTCCCTCCGGGCGCGGTGAAAATGTCCCACAACGGCAAGATCGTCAGGATCCCCTATCACTTCTGGATCTGCAAAAACGAGGCCTCCCACGCGATTTTCACCTGGTTACTGAAAATCGCCCCTCAGTATTCCCCCTTCCCCAACACGCCCCTCGAAAGGGCCTCGTGGAACGACATCCTCTACTTCTGCTTCGTGCGGACCCTGAACATGAAGAACTACGGTCTTCTGCCCCCGGGATACATCGTCCGGCCCCCCACCGACGCCGAATGGGAATACGCCGCCGGCAACGCCTGGCTGGGACCGGACACCTCGCCCCTCGAAGAACGGGCCGTCATCAAAAGCAACTCCGGCAACCGCACCCATCCCTCCGGATCGAAACGCCCCAGCAAACTGAGGCTGAACGACATGTACGGCAATGTGGCCGAACTCTGTCTGCCGCTGGAGCCCACGAAGATGCAGAATTCGGTCGTCTTCCTGGGGGGCTCCTTCAAAAGCACTCCGGAAAAGTGTTTCCAGCGGGGGGAATATCTGAAGTATCAGTTCATCCCCTACACCATCGGGTTCCGCATGGTCGTGGGCCCGGGGGATATGAGCTACTTCGACAGGCATTTCTTCCTCAGCGGGCCCACTCAGACGAAGGCCCGGGGCAAGGTCTACGAGCTCATCGGCGGCAATCTGAGCTGTTTCACCTTTCAGAAATCTCTTGACCTCTCCCGGCTGCTGGGCGGCCGCCTGGCGGAATTCGAGGATCTGGAACATCTGGACCGCGTCAGGGAGGCCATCCCCCTGGCGGCGGACGGCTGGGGGTGCTTCGTGGGCGGCCGAAAGATCGACGGCAAGTGGCGCTGGCTCAGCAGCGGCCGGGAGATCACCTTCGGCAATTGGCGGCATTCCCGGGACGATGAGGGGAAAGAGTACCTGACGCTCCGGTTCCGCCGCACCTGGAAGCCGGAAAAAGATTTCCAGGCCGCCATCTTTCTCTGCGAATGGGACGAAAAGGATTTTCCCCGCCGCAACGAGCAGCTCGAATCGGGTAAAAAACTCCCCGGCGAACTGACGCGCTTTTCGGTGGGGGACAGGCGGTTCATGCTCATCGACTCCGGCATGCCGTGGAACGCGGCGTACCGTTTCTGCGAGCTGCTGGGCGGCCGCCTCGCCTGCCTCGAAACGCCCGGACTCCGGACCGCCGTCGTCAAAAAACTCGAGCCCTTCAAGAACATGAGCATCATGCTCGGCGGCTACGCCAAGCGGGAAAAATGGTACTGGGTCTCAGGGGGGGAGATCAAGTTCGGACTGAAAGCCGACATCACTGTCGCCGTCCCCAGCGTGAACCGGAACTTCCTCACCCTCAGGAAAGGGGAGTTCCACAACAGCCAGTTCGGCCGCGCCTTCCTGTGCGAATGGCCCGGACATCCGGAGCAGACCGGGCCCGCTCCGGTGCGGAGCTCTACTCCTTCTTCCGCCGGGCCAGTTCCGCCTCGTCCAGTTCCCGGCACTCGGCGATGAAGGCCTTGAGCCGTTCCATGCAGCGGAACCTCATGCCGTAGATCGTATTGGGCCTTTTTCCGGTGATGGCGGCGACCTCCTTCACCGTGCGGTGCTGGAAGGTCAGCAGATGAAAGGCCATATAGGTCACGGTGTCCACGTTGGCGCGCAGATCTTCAAGGGCTTTTTCGAGCAGATAATCGCGCCATTCGTTCATGCAGTCGGCGTCCACGTATTCCGGATAATCGCAGACCTCGGGAGCCTGCGCGTGTCTCCGGTTGGCCCGGTGCATTTTCAAAGAGACGAAATCGGCGATGCGGTTCAAATAGGAACGGAATCGGCCCTTTTCCGGCGTGTAGATGAAATCGGCCATCTTCTGCCAGAAGATCACCATCACCTCGGTCATGAGGTCCTGACACTCCTCGGAACTCAGCCCCTGCCGCCGCCCCGCTTTGCGGATCATGTTCACATACTTGCAGTAGAATTCGTTCCAGGCCTTTTCATCGCCCTCACGAACTCTCTGCAGCAGGGCTTTGTTCGTCGTGCCCGGCGTCGAAGGAAAGGCGCTTCTTGAATTTTTCAACGACATAAACCGAAACGAACTCCGCAGCGATGGATCCCGATTGACTCCGCGGGAAACTTTCCCGCCCGGAGCATACTATAGCACGCCGGGGGCATTTTTTCAATCCGCCGCCTGGCCGGAGAACCGTAAAAATGCCGCATTTCCGCCGCACATTTTTCCCGGAGGAGCCTTGTATTTTTTCGAAATGCGTGATATAATATGAACGAATACGGCGAAGTAATATGTTTTTGTCACAAATGCGAAGGTAAAGCCATGCACCGTTTGACTTGGAACAGAGGTTCGACGGACCGTTCCCTGCACGAGCTGCTGCGCACCCTGGCCGAGGAATATCCCATCGCGGAAACGGACGGCGAACCCTCCCTCGTCTTCGAACGCGCCGCCGATCCCGAGCGTCTCAAAGTCACGGTGCGGGAAGGGCGGACCGTCGTCGAATACGGCAGGACCTCCATCGCCGCCCGGGGCGCGGCCTATGCGCTGGCGGGGGAAGAGTGCGACGAGAAGATCGTCTTCGAAACCTTCGGGGTCCTTTTCGACTGCACCCGGGGGAATGTCCTGACCGTCGAACATTTCAAACGCTGGCTCCGGCGTCTGGCCCTCATGGGGTACAACACCGCCATGATCTACGTCAAGGACGCCTATCAGCTCCCCGGCGAGCCCTACTGGGGCTACATGCGGGGCGCCTACTCCCTCGAAGAGATGCAGGAGATCGACCGTTACGCCCGGAAACTGCAGATCGAAATGATCGCTTCGATCCAGACCCTGGGCCATGTGGAACCGGCCCTGCGCTGGCCCGCCTACGCAAAAGTCCGGGACACCGCCGACGTGCTGCTGGTGGACGAAGAGGCCACTTATCAGCTTCTGGACAAGATGCTTTCCTTCTGGAGCACGGCCCTTTCTTCGCGGCGGATCCATCTCGGCATGGACGAGACCCACTCCCTCGGCCGGGGCAAATTTCTCGACCTCAACGGTTACGAAAAACCCTTCGACATCTACGTCCGCCACCTCAAACGCGTGTGCGATATGTGCAAAAAGTACGATTTCCGGCCCATCATCTGGCACGACATGTTCTTCAAGTATCTGGATTTTCACGCCCCCGACCTCGACACGAGCATGATCCCCCGCGAAGTCCAGGTGGCCTACTGGAACTACTACAGCCGCGACAAGCTCGCCTACGCGCAGAACTTTCCTTTCACGCAGTTCACCGGGCAGGGGCTTTTCATCGCCTCCGGCATCTGGACGTGGCTGCGGCTCTGGGCGGATTACGAGCTTTCCTTCGCCACGGCGGGGCCCTGCATCGACGCCTGCCGCGAGGCGGGGGCAAAGGAATTCATCCTCACCTTGTGGGGCGACGACGGGGCCTATTGCGACTTCGACTCCGCGCTTGCGGGCCTCGCCTGGGCGGCGGACCGCTCTTTCAACGGCACGGCCGACGAAAAACGGATAAGTTCCCTCTACCGGGCGGTCTGCAAAACCTCCTACGAACTCCAGATCGCCTGCGGCGACCTCTGTTACACCTTCCGCAACTCTCAAAACGATATCCAAAAAATCCCGGCCAACGCGATCCTCTGGGACGACCCCCTGATGGGGATCGTCTGGAACGAACTGCCCTCATTCGGAGAAGACCTCCCCGCCCGGCTCATCGAACGTTACCGGCAGATAAAGGAGCGCGTAAAACCCTTCCGGGACGATATGGAAGCGGGAAGTTACGATTACGCATGGCATATCGCCGACGTGGTGATCCGGAAACTCGAGATCAGGGGGAAACTGGTGACGGCCTACGCGGCGAGAAACGAAAATGCGCTGGCGGAGCTCGCCCGCAGGGAGATCCCGGAAGTGCTGGAGGCCGTCGACGGCCTGCTCCAGGCCTTCCGGACCCAGTGGCGCCGGAGCTTCAAATCCTTCGGCATGGAGCTCATGCAGATCCGCCTGGGCGGGCTGAAGGAGCGGTACAAGGAAACCGCCGCCGTCATCGAAGAGCTCCTTGCGGGCAGGATCGGCCGTATCGGGGAACTGGAAGTGAAACACGAGCCGAGCGGCTGCATTCCCAACAAGTACGCCCTCATCGCCACAGGGGGATTTTTCATATGAAGTCAGTCCGAACAAATTACCGGTAAACATCACTCCGAGGAGAAACATCATCATGCGGAAAGTTTTTTTCCTGTTGAGCGTTTTCGCGCTCACGCTGGCGGCGGTCGAGATCCCCTTCAACCGCAAACCCCTCGAAGTCACCCTGGAAACGAAAGGCGGCGGCATCTCCCGCATGGTCTGGCAGGGGCATCTTTTCAACGGGCGGGGCATTTCCCTCACGGAACGGGTGATGTCCAATACGGAAAGAGGGGGCAAACCGGCGGTGCTCAAGGAGTTTTTCCACGATCTCGAATTCACCCCCGAGTTCGTCAGCGACAACTGGAACACCAAGGTCATCCGGCTTTCCGCACGGGGCACGGGGGCCTTCGACTGGCTGCGGATCACCAAGACTTACACGCTCCACCGCAACCAGCCCTTCTTCTTCGTCAAGTACACGTTGGAAAATCTGGACCCGACTCCCCGCCCGGCGGCCCTGTGGGTCAGGACCTTTTTCCGGGATTACCGGCAGAGCGGAGCGAAAAACCTCTTCGACCAGGGCGGGGTCCGCCGCTTCTCCCATCCCGGCGACGCGAAGGGGGACGATTGGTGCACCGTCCCCTTCCGCCCCTACACCGCGGTCTGGGGCGCGGAAAGCAAAAAAGGGGTGATGATGGAGCTCCCGGTCCGGGAAACCGACGTCCTTTACACCTGGTCTTCCCCCTCCAAGCCCGAGTCCACCATGGAGTTCATCACCCGCGAGCTCACCCTGACGCCGGGGAAACCGTACTCCTTCACCGTGAAAGTCACCGTGGGAGAAAAGGTTCCCTCCATGGCGGCGGCCGCTGCGAAAAAGCCCCTTCCCAAAGTCGAAAAACCGGGGACGCGTCCCATTTTGCCCCAGCTCTACGCCGCGGGCAAAAGCGCAGACCGGTTCCACATGCGCGGCGGCAACACCGTGAAGATCCCCGAACGCTCCATCACTCTGAGTGTTCCCCGTCAGTTCCACGACTCGGTCCGTGAAGCGGTCCTCCCCGCCGACGCCGATCCTGCCCGACTCGGCGTCTACGAAGTCGCCAACGGCCGGGCGGACTACTCCCGCGAAGTGCCCTTCGCGGTGGGAAAACGCGACGGGAAAAATGTTGTGCGCTTCCCCGTCCCCGGGTTCAAGTCCAACTTCCTGCTGACCCGGCTGGACCCGAAAACGAGGGTCTACCGGGATAAAAACGGCAATTTCATCAACTTCGCCGATTACAAGATCCAGATCTGTTTCGACCGGCCCGCACAGAAAAAGGCTGACGTTTCCAAGTTGAAGGAAGCCAATCTTTTCAGCAACAGCGATTTTTCCGAAGTGGACGCCAAGGGGCTCCCCGCAGGCTGGGTGCACCCACGTTACTACTGGTCCCGGAAGGTCTATTCCATGGGAAAAAGCTGCATTCAGCTCCGCCGTCCGGCGCAGGAGCCCAGCTGGGCCCAGCTTTATGAATACTTCGTCCCGGAACCCGACCGGAAGTACACCTTCTCCATACGGATCCGCAACGACAATCTGATCAACGCCGTCAGCCAGGGGGCCATCGGCTTCTTCGACGTCCAGGGCAAGCCCATTCCCAAAACGGGCGTCATATTCTACAAACCGGCAAAGGGGAGCCACGACTGGAAGGAGTTCAAGGTTTCCTTCTACGCGCCGCCCAAAGCGGCCTTCGGCCGTTTCGTCATCGTGATGAACGGCCTCAAGGGACAGACCATCTCGGCCGATGACATCAGGCTCGTTCCCGAACCCTATTCGCCTGAAAGCGTGAAACTGGCGGACCGGCTGCGGGACCAGCTCACGAGTTCCTGGTACAAGCCGCTGGATCTCATCGAGCGCAATTCCCACGCGGTGGTGACGCCCCACGAAAAATGGCTTTCTCCGGCGGCCTTCACGCTGCCCGAGATCCTCTTCCTGCCCTACATCAAGGGCGAGTACGCCACCCTCGAACGGCGGGTCATCGTGGAACTGCTCCAGCGCATGACGCTGAAATACACCATGGTCCCCCTGCTCGCCAAGGTCTCCTTCATCAACGGCAGCGGCGTCATGGGCGTCTATACCGCCACGCTGCTGCCCGAGCTGGAGCCCTACACCATCGAAAGGCTCAAGGAGGCCCCGAAGTGCAATGTGATCTGGGTCTCCGAAGTGGATTTCGCGAAGAACGTGAAGGCCCCCTTCCTGAACTTCCTCCGCGAAAGGGCCCGGAACGCCAATTTGTTTTTCCTCAATTGCAAAAACATCCCGGCGGAATTTCTGGGCAAGCCCGCCCCGCTCCCGCCGGAGCTCTTCCTGATGCCCCGGATGCGGGACGTGGGCCGGGGCACCTTCGCCAAAGTGCTCCAATTTTACGACCGGAAGGATTTCCGCAGCTGCGTCATGAACACCGGCATCCACAACCGGGTCAACAACCCCTCCGTTCCGCCCGCGGGGCTGGGGAACATCTACAACAACTATCCCGGCCGGGAGTTCCCCTACTGGGAGTTCGAATACCTGACCATGGCCAAGGCCCTGCGGCACTTGGCCTGCGTGAAGCTCCCGGCGGTCATGACGGGATATGACAAGGGCCTGCTGCACATCAAAGCCGCAGGTGACGTGAAACTCCAGCTGGAATACCGTTACGAAGACCTCTTCCGTCAGGTCATCGCACAAGGAAAGATCCCGGTCGAACTCAAAGCCGGTGAGAACAAGATCGCTCTGCCTTCGACGGGGGGCTTCGGGAACGAACTCACCGCCTACCTGAAGTTGACCGCCGGCGGGAAATATCTCGACGCCGCGGGGGTCCGGCTCATGCCCGAAAAACCCATCGCTCTCGATATCAGCTTCCCCAAAGGTAAGAAAATCCCCTTCGGGGAGGCCATGCCCGTCGAAGCCGCGGTGAAGACCCCGTGCCCCGGAGCGAAGCTCACCGTCAGGATCGAAGACGCCAACTACCGGACCGTGGCCCGCGCCGCGGGGACCAACGGAAAAGTGAAGCTGGACTTCGTGCCGAAATTCCCCCGCACCGTCCTCTACCGGGTGCTGGCTTCGCTGGAAAAAGAGGGGAAGATCCTCGCCACCGCCGAGGAGGAATTCATCTTCTCCGGCAGCAACGCCGACCCGAAGGAGCTGATCTCGGTGATCTGGACCGCGGCCTCCTCCCTCAAATTCCCCCTCTACAAGGAAATGAGCGCGGACCACATCATCGTCTGGTGCCTCAACGCCCGCAATCCGGCACGGGTCCTGCGCAACCTCGATCTGGAGCCCGTCGTCTACGGCTCGGGCACCGTGGCCCTCGGATTCAACTCGTGGCACAAATACCGGAGCGAGGTGGACCACACTTCCGAACTGAGCCCCCGTGAGCCCTGTTTTTCCGACCCCGGATTGTGGAAAAAGGCCGGGGAAAACTTCGCCAAACAGGCGAAGGACGGCCGCTTCACCGAACAGGATCTCAAGTATCACCTGATCGGGGATGAACAGTTCCTCGGCCGGAACGTGTGCATTTCCGAATACTGCCTCAAGGACTTCCGCGGGAAGATGAAGGAGTACTACGGGAATATTGCCAAACTCAACGCCGCCTGGGGCACGAAGTTCGCTTCCTTCGACGAGGTGATGCCGAAGACGGCCAGGGATGTGACCGACAAGAGCAAACTCGGTCCCTTCGTGGCCCACAAGCTCTACATGACCCGGCTCTTCGCCGAAAAGTACATGGGCGGTGTGCGCCGGGAGCTGAGAAAGGCGGCCCCCTCCACCGTCATCGGCCTTTCCGGGACCGCCAACCCCGGATACCACTTCGACTGGCCGCTGGTGATGAAGCAGCTGGACTACCTGGCCTTCTACGACGGGATCCAGCGGAAGCTGGCCCATGACTTCGCCAATCCCGGCGCCCTGGGCGGCCAGTGGTACGGCGGCTACGTGGCCCCCACGCCCCACGAAGGCTACATCAACTCCTTCTTCTGGCGCGGCCTCCTTTCCGGCAACCGGCTTTCGGCCAATTTCTCCCCCCGTGCGGGCATCACGGGCGACCTGCTCAAGACGCCTCAGCTCGAATACTACACCAAACTCCTGAAGGAGGCCCGCAAAGGCGTCGCCAAGCTGGTGTTCTGCTCCAAGGAAAAACCCGTCGCGGCCATGCTCTATTCCCAGAGCAGCCTTTTCGCCATCGCCGCGACCATCGGCATCAACGAGTATGAAAACTCCCTTTCCGGCTGGCATGCGCTGCTGGGCGATCTGGGGATCGACTACAAGTTCCTCTACGCGCCCGAACTGCCGCAGACCCTGAACAACTCCTACAAGGTGCTGATCCTGCCCGGAGCCGTGGCACTCTCGGACGCCGAACTGGCGGCGATCCGCCGTTTCGCCGCCGCGGGCGGCACGGTCATCGCCGACATGAATTACGGCGTGTACAACGAACACGGGACCTTGCGCAAGGGGAAAAATGTCCCCGAGATCGCGACCTTGCAACTGCCTGAAGGGGAATTCCGCACCGCCGACGCCAAGACGAAGCTCCATCAGGTGGAAAAGGTGGGCAAGGGGAAGATCGTCACCTGGAATCTCCTCGTCGCCGGCTACCAGCGGACGATGCTGGGCGGCATCGGCGGCGAAACGGCCAAGGACATTTCCGGCTCCGCCAAGTTCTGCACCGCGCTCCGCACACTTGCCGAAACGGAGCTGAAAAAGAGCGGTGTCACTGCCAACCGCCGTCTTACCGGCAAAGACGGAAAACCCAGACAGGCGGAAACGGTCTGGCTGGAATTCAACGGGAACTTCCTCTTCGGCATCTGGAAATTCGACCGGAGCGTTCCCGTCCTCGATCCGGCTTCGGGGGAACCCGTCACCGTCACGCTGCCCCGGAAAGGCCACATCTACGATGTGCGCGCGCACCGCTATCTGGGATTCGGAGACAAGTTCACCTATCAGCTCCATCCCGGCGGGGCGGGGGTTTTCGCCGTGCTGCCGCAAAAACCCGGCGCTCTTGCGCTGCAGGCCCCGAAGGAACTCGCACGGGGTGAAAGTCTCGGCTTCTCCGTCTCGCTGCCGGGAACCGGCCGGGTCTTCCACTGCGAACTTCTGGACCCGGCGGGGAAGTGCCGCGTTCAGCGCAACCTGAGCGCTCCGGAAGGGAAGGCCTCAGGGGAGTTCCAGATCGCCTTCGACGAACCCGCGGGCAAGTGGACTTTGCGCGTCAACGACGTCGCTTCGGGCGTCGCCGGGTCGCACACCATCGCGGTCAAGTAGGACGTTTTCAGCGGGCGGTTTCGACGCCCGTGCAGCGGGCGGAGAGGGTGTCGATATCCCGCTGGAAGGCTTCCTTTTCCCACGGATAGTGGATATCGACGCGCGCTCCGCCGCGGATCACCGACTCCACGGCGTAGATGCCGGGCAGGGTCATGCGGAGTCCGTCCCGGAGCGACACGGGCATGTCCGGCGCGTTGTTCCGGAGCGCTTCGATGAAGATCAGCCACAGATAGGCGTCCGCCCCGCCGTGGCCGAAGGTCCCGGTGAACTTGTACCGTTTCTTCACCTCCCGCGTGAAGGGGGAAAAGGAAACGGGCAGCTCCACGATGTTTTCCGCTCCGGTAAGTCCGGTGGTGCTGAAGGTGGTCCGCTCGGGGTATTTTTCCCCCCGGTGGGAAAGGTGCTCGAAACAGCCCGCCGTGCCGAAGACCCGGAAGGAGTGGAGCCCCGAACGGCAGTTGTTGATGTAGGAGTTGGTCATCCGCACCGTGACCTGAGAGGGGGTCTGGAACAGCGCGCAGGTGTAGTCGTGAGCGTAGGGCAGGTCCGTCATGTGGCTGCCCGAGGAAATGCAGACGACGCTGGTCAACTCCTCGTCCAGGATGGAAAGCAGAGGCCCCAGGGAGTGGGTGGAGTAGGAGCAGGGCACCGATCCGAAAGGTTTCGCGGGTTTCCGCCACGGGGTCTCCTCCCAGAGCTCCCGGCAGTCGTGGATGTATTCCGCCTCAAGGGCGTAGGGCTTGCCCAGCAAGCCCTTGCGCCAAAGGTCCTGCATGGCGTGGACGAAGCCCCAGCCCATGGTGGTGGCGCCGGTCATGAGTTTGGCTTCCGAAGCCTGATGGGCGGCCCACAGCTCCCGAGCCTCCACCAGATTCCGCACCGAGGGGATGTCGGAAAAGACGTGGATGTTCCGGGCCAGGGCCTTGATGCAGAAATCGGTGTGGCAGGTGGCGGGGGTTTCCACCATAACGATGTCCGGCGCGGCCTTTTCCAGCATTTCGTCGTAATCCTCGAAAAAGGTCACTTCGGGCATCTCCTCGGCAAGAGGAGTGCTCAAGGCGTTGTTCCGGTAGATGGGCTTGAACCAGAGATCCGGATCGAGGTCGCAGGCGGCCACGCCTTTGACGCCGTCGATGTGCCGGCACACCTCCTTGAACATGGCCCGGCCCCGATGGCCCAGACCCACGACCGCCAGACGGAACTCCTTCATCCGATGCCTCCTTTCATATGCACGGAAGGAAAAAAATCCCCGTCCCCGGCAGAGGGGGACAGGGATCTTCTTTTTTTGCATTTACCGCCCGAGACGGGCTTTCAGAAAATCCACCGCCAGCTGGATGTCGGCCTTGGGGGTCTCGCCCACTTCACGCTCGATGGTGAGGAACCCGTCGTAACCGATCTTCTTCAGCGTACGGAAATAGCCGTCCCAGTTCACATCGCCCTGGCCCAGGGGAACTTCCAGATAGGCCCGGCCCAGTTTCGCGGCGTCGTAGCCGGGGGTCAGGTCCGAAAGCTCGAGAGTGCCGTACTCGTTGGCAGGATTGCAGGGGCGGAAGTTCTTCCCGTCCTTGGCGTGGGTGTGGACGATCCACTTGCCCAGCACGTCGGCGGCCTTTTCCGCGTCATCCCGGACCACCATGGCCAGATTGGCGGGGTCGAAGTTGACGCCGACGCCGTCGTTGCCGATGTCTTCGATGTAGTGTCTCAGCCGCACCGCGGGCTCAGGACCGGTCTCGATGGCCAGCTTGACTCCGCACTTGGCGGCGTATTCACCCACCACGCGGGCGGTCCTGACCATCTCCTGATAGACGGGAGAGTCGTCCTTGGTGGGGACCACGCCCACGTGGGTGGTCATGACTTTGGTATCGAATTCGCAGCAGGCGTCGATGATTTTCCTGCTCAGTTCGATGCGCTTGGGATTGCCTTCTTTGTCCTGGAAGCCGTGGCCGCCCAGGTCACCGCAGATGGAGGAAACTTCCATCCCGAGGTCCCGGATGAACTTGAGCAGTTCTTTCCGCTTGGCGGAACTCATGTCGATGAGGGAGTCATGGGACCTGTGGCAGGCGTAGATCTGGACGCCTTCGATGCCCATGGCCGCCGCGGAACGCAACGCGGTATGCAGTTCCTCGCAGAAGGATTCGACGATAACACCGATTTTCATTGTCTGTCCGATTCCTTTGTTCTCTTACTTGATCGTGACCTCTTTGCCCGCCTCGGCGGAACGGTAGATGCCGTCGAGCATCTTCTGGACGCCCAGACCGGCCTCGCCGGAAGCGCCCAGGGGCGTGTTGTTCAGGCAGCCCTGGACCCAGTTCGAAAGCTTCCGCTGGAACATGACGAGCCAGTCGTCGGCAGGCATGTAGGCGGGCTTCATGTTGACCATCATATCGTGCTCGTCGGTATAGATGGCCGTATCTTCCCAGGAGCAGCCGCCCTTGGTCCCCATGGCGGTGAAGTTGAAGATGTCGGTCTGGGGGATGTGGGCCGCGAAACTGGATTCGATCTGCAGGATGGCTCCGTTTTCGAAACGGATCTGACCGATGGCCAGGTCTTCCACGGTGTAGGTCTTGTAGTCCCAGTTGGGCCAGGCGTTGCGGATCTTGCTGGGCTTGTTGCCGAGATAGGTCCAGCAGTTGCCGCTGGCGGCGATGGGTTTCGGAGAGCCCATAAACTCCCAGGCGCACTCGAGGATGTGGACGCCGATGTCGATCATGGGGCCGCCGCCCTGCAGTTCCTTGCGGCCGAAGACGCCCCAGTTCGGGATGCCCCGGCGGCGGAGCGCCTGGCACTTGACGAAGAGGATGTCGCCGAAACGGCCTTCGTCACGGGCCTGGATCAGGGCCTGGGTGTTGTTCCGGTAGCGCTGCTGGAACCCGACCGAAAGCTTGACGTGGTTCTTCTTGGCGGCGGCGATCATCTTCTCGCACTCGGCAGGATTCATGGCCATGGGTTTTTCCACGATGGCATGACAGCCGGCGTTGCAGGCGTCGACCACAGGCGCGCAGTGGACGCCGTTGGGGGTGCAGACGTCGACGGCGTCGGGCTTGATCGCGGCCAGCATCTTCTTCCAGTCCTTGAAGAGAGCCTTCTTCGGAATGCCCCACTGCTCATGCATCAGGTCGAGCCGGTCCTGCTTGATATCCACGCCGGCGACGATCTCGACTTCGGGAATCTCCTTGTAGGCCTTCATGTGAGTCTGGCAGATGCCGCCGCAGCCGATGATGGCCACCCGCAACTTTTTCCCCTTGTACTCGCTCTTCTTTCCTTCGATCTTGGTCGAAACGCTCTCAGCCATTTTTCAACTCCTGTTTGTGGTGGTGAGAAGGAACGCGGTGCCGGACCTGCGGAAAAATTCCGCGGAACACCCTCATCCGTTCCGTGCTTTTGATGTAAAATAGCACACATTGCGCATTTTGCAATTCCCCGCCGCAAAAAAAGTCCTTTTTTTTGTGAAATCCATTTGCATTTCCGCAAATGAAAGCTATATTCTAAGTGGAGTTGTGTCCAAACGATCTTTTCCGGCGCCTCTTCGGCGAAGAAAGCCCGGAAAGGGGGGACGCTCCGAAGCTGATTTGAATCACGGGGGGACTTCGTCGTTCGGGGTTCCCTGCGAATGGGGAAAGCGCGGCACGAAACTCGTCTTTCCGCCCCCGAAGCGGCCGGTCCGGCAAGAGGAAGATTTTTCGTTTTCCGTTGGTTTTCAAGGAATTGACGAAAGTTTTCCGGAAGTCGAAGCCCTGTTTTCGGAAGCGGAAACGCCTTTCGGCTGTGAATATCCGTGGAAGAAAGCTGTTGATAAGTTGTCGAAAGGGTGACGACAGACGGTGTCGTCGACAGCCGTCGATAGGCTGTCTTCAGCGTTGTGAACAGTCTTTTATCGTCATAACTCTTTCGTTTCGAGTGCGTTTCGCCGACTGTTAACAGAAAACGACCTGCTCTACTACTGCTTATCTATATGTAATTACTGTATGGGAAGCAGTAAAGAAGCCGCGTTCGGACCGAAGAAGCGTCCGGAGCAGAACGGAAGCGCCGGGCGAGGAAATGCGGTCGGAGATCGCATGAGAGAGGGTGTTTCGAAGCTTTTCCCCGTCGAGATCGTTTTTTTTGAACATGAAACAATAAAAGAAGGGAGCCGTCCGGGTGTTGCGGAAGTTTTTCCGCCGCAGTTCCGGGACCGGCTTTCCAAGAGAGAGGAGAACCGAAGATGAAATTCAAAGTCAATCGTGAAAAACTCAGCAAAGCGCTGCAGAAAGTGGGCGGCCTGACGGGCAGCCGCAACATCATGCCGCTTTTGAACAACGTGCTCCTGAGGGCTGAGGACAATATGCTTTACCTGACCACGTCCGACCTGGAGATGAGGATGAACACCTCCATCGAAGCCGAGGTCCAGGAGCCCGGCATCACGACCGTCCCGTCGAAGCAGCTTTCCTCGCTGACTTCGAGCATGAACGGCGCCGATGTGGAGTTCACCGTGGATGACGGCGACCACATCAACATCGTCTGCGGCACGGGCAAATTCCGGCTGCTGGGGCTCCCCGGAGCGGATTATCCGGTGGAAAACGAGTTCACGCCTCAGCGCGAGGTCCGGATCCGGGAAAGCGAATTCAAAAGCCTGATCAACTCCGTTTCCTACGCCGTGAGCCAGGATGCTTCGCGCAAGGCGCTGACGGGGGTCTTCTTCAACATCGTCGACGGGACCCTCGCTCTGGTGGCCACCGACGGCAAGCGTCTGGCCATGCACGAAAAGACTCCGGAGTCCGTGACCGGCGACAACGGCAGCGCCATCGTGCCCCTCAAGGCGGTTGCCAAGGTCAGTTCGATGCTGGAAGGCGACGGTACGCTCAAGATCGCCATCGGCGACAAGTTCTGCAGCTTCGAAACGGCCGGTTTCAGCATGAGTTCCAAGCTCATCGAGGGGAATTATCCCAACTACCGTTCCGTCGTTCCGACCTCCTTCGAACAGATCATCGTGCTCCCGGTGGAGCCGTTGCTGTCGAAGGTCGAGACCGTCTCGCTGATGCTGCCCGACGCCACCTTTTCGGTCGTGCTGAAGTTCGGCGACAACCGGGTGAATATCGAAGCAGTCAGCTCGGAACTGGGCGAAGGCAGCGATTTCGTCGAAGTGCAGTTCGAGGGCGAGCCCTTCGAAGTCTCCTTCAATCCTCATTTTCTCATCGCTCCCCTCAAGAATACGGGGGCGGAAACCATCAAATTCAAGCTCAACGATCCTCTCAATCCCGTGGCTTTCGAGGCGGAAGAAGGCTTTGTCAACGTGATCATGCCCATCCGCAAGAAAGCTCCGGCTGCGCCCCAGCAGTGATAGAGTATCTCGAACTGATCGATTTCCGGAACTTCCAACGGCGGGAGTTCCGGTTTTCTTCCTCCGATCTGGTCCTGACCGGGGCCAACGGTTCGGGCAAGACTTCGGTGCTCGAGGCCCTGGGGTACTTGAGCATCCTGCGTTCCTTTCGGGGCGCGGGGACCAGGGAGCTGGTCCGGATCGGTGAAAAGGGCTTCACCCTCAAGTGCCGCCTGGCGGAAAGAGGAGTCAAGAACACCCTGCAGGTGAGCGAAGAGCTTTCCGGCCGCCGCGAGCTGTGGATCGGCGGAGAGAAGCCCGGCCGTTCCAGCGATTTCATCCGGGAGTTCCGCACGGTGGCTTTCGTTCCCGAGGACCGGGAGATCGTTTCCGGTTCTTCGGGCCGCAGGCGGCGTTTTTTCGACATGCTGATCTCGAGTGTGGATCCCCTCTACCTCCGGGCCCTGTCGGATTACATGCGGGCGCTGGCTCAGCGGAACCGGGCGCTCAAAGGGTCCCGGCCCGAAACGGCGGCTCTTTTCGACACCGAGCTCGCCTCCCGGACGCCGGAGATCTGCGCCAAACGGCTCAAGTATGCCTCGCTGCTCGGGGAACAGGTGCGGGAGCTTCTCGGTCCCTCGGGAGTTTCTTTCGAGATCCGCTTCGTCTGCGGCTGTTCCATGGATGTGGAGGAGAACCTTCAGCTCCTCAAGAAGAATTTTCCGAGGGAAAAGCAGCGGGGATGCACCCTTTCCGGTCCTCAGTTGGATGAATTCGAATTCCGCTACGACGGCAAGATCATGCGGAACTTCGGTTCCACCGGGCAGAAGGGGCTCATCGCACTGCTGCTGAAATTGGCCGAATTCGGCATCGTCCGGCGTGAAAGTTCCGCCCCTTTGGCCGTCCTGGCCGATGACGTGCTGGGAGACCTGGACCGGAACAACGCCGAACTTTTTCTCGAAGTGGTGAAAGAAGCCGATCAGCGCTTTTTCACCTTTGCGGAAATACCCTCTTTCGGGGGTTTCGACGGATTCGAACGGATAACCCTTCCCTGAGCGGGAAGAAGAACGAAAGGAGCAGGTGTTGATGAAAGTATACCGTTACGAGACTTCGGGCGAAGTCTGCAGTTCCTCCATCACGGTGGGATTGAGCGACGACGGTTCGACCGTCGAAGAGGTGACGTTCCAGGGCGGCTGTCCCGGTTCCCTCGCTGCGGTGTCGAAACTTGTCCGGGGAAAAAAGGTGGACGAGGCCATAGCCTTGCTGTCGGGCATTCCCTGCGGCGGCAAAAGCACCTCCTGCCCCGATCAGCTGGCCCGCATGCTCGAAAAGATAAAAATCAAGAGCTTCAAAAATTGATCTCAGGGTAAAAACACTAAGGAGACGGATCATGCGTTTGTTTTCTTCGCTGCTGCTGTGCTTCGCCTTCGTCCTTGCCGCGGACGAAGGGAAGCTGGTCAATATCTGCCGCGACGCCTATGCGGGCAGAAAGACGGAAGTCCATATCAGTTCCGGCCGGCTGCTTCTCGTGCCCACCTTCGAGAATTGTTCCTACTACGTCAACCGCACACCGGCGGAACGGGGCAAACAGTGCACGTTGGAGGTCTTCTACCGGAAAAAAGGAGCGAAAGAGTGGACGAAAGCCCTGGATCCGGTCAACATGGAGCGTGAAAACGCCTGGCGCGGCTCCCTCATGCTCCTCGAAGAAAATACCCCCTATGAGTTTCTGGGCAAAGTCAAAGGCGCGGCGAAGGCGGAAATAAGAGGAAATTTCACCACCCGTTCCTCCAAGTTCAAGGTGGCTGAAACCATCGTCCTCGACAAGAACAATTTCAACGGTTACTTGAAAGAGATCAAATCGGGAAAACCCGGAGCTTACGTGCGTTATACGAGCGCTCCCGGCTTCGTCCTCGTGGCGAAAAAGGGCGGCGTGACCGCCATCGATGCCGAAAAGGTCCGCTTCGTGATCTTCGACGGCCTGACCATCAAAGCCAACGCTTCCCGTCACTGCATCAGGCTGATCGACTGTGAAGATGTGGTCGTTTCGAACTGCGACCTGAGCGGTTTCGGCCGCACTGACGGCATCAGGGACATGAAGCAGAGGGGCCGCTGGACCCACCGGGGCAAGATAACCGGCTGGGACGGCGGCATCTTCATCGGCGGCGGCAAACGGCATCTGATCGAACGGTGCTACATCCACGACCCTCATTCCACTTCCAACAGCTGGTTCTACTCGCACCCTACCGGACCTGAAGCGATCTTCATCGACCGGAGCAGAGGCGGCACGGTGATCCGGTACAACGATCTCATAGGTTCCGATGCGAAACGGTGGAACGACGCCATCGAAACTTCCGGCAACGGCGCCATCGACGGCGGCTTCGGCCGGGATGCCGACGTCCACGGCAATCACTTCGCCTTTTCCAACGACGACAGCATTGAGATCGAAGGGGGCGAAATGAACATCCGCGTCTATTACAACCTCTTCCAGGGCTCCTATTGCGGGGTTTCCACCGGCTGCTGCCGTCTGGGGCCCTCGTATCAGTTCCGGAACGTCTATTACCGCCTCGGCGACGAGAACAACCGGTTCGGGATCCCCTTCAAGAACGGCATGGGCAATCAGGGCGACGGAGCGGTCTTTTTCATCAACAACACCGTCTGGTCTCCCGGAGTGCGGTGCAGTTTCGGCGGGTTCCACTCCAAGCCGCCCGTTTACAATCCGCCCCTCAAGGCGTGGTCGCGGAACAACATCGTGAACAGCTCGGGGGGCACCCTTCCCTCGGAGTGGAAAAGATGGAACTGCCAAGCCGACAACGACCTCTTTTACGGAGCTTCGAAAGAAGTGATCGCGGTGTCGAAAAAGTTTCTGGGCGACTGGGGACAGGAAAAGAATGCGCTTTTCGCCGATCCGGGTTTCGTCGACCCGGCGGCGGGAGATCTCCGGCTCAAATCGGACTCTCCGGCCCGAAACCGGGCGGCGGCCGTTCCCGGCCTGAAAACGACCCACCTGGGGGCCTTCCAGCCGGACGGCTTGGAAATTCCCCGGCGGCCCTTCCCGGTGAAGGCGTCCCCCGCGGTGCTCAATTTCAACTGCAAGGAGCCGGGAAAAAACCTCACCTTCACCCTCGAAGGGACGCAAAGCGGTTTCAAGGGGAGTTTCAAGGTGTTGCGCAACGATGATTTCTTCACGGTGACGCCCGAATCAGGCACTCTTTCGGGCAAGGAAAAGATCCGCTTCACGGTGAAGCTGGATCCGAAGAAGATCCTCATGCCCCGCATCTGCAACGGGCTGGCGCTGGTCCGTTTTTCGGACGGCTTTTCCCGTGCGGTGACGGTGTACGCGGACTTCCGGGAAGACCCCGCGCGGAAGGCGGAAAGCCTGCGCCACGCAGTGGTGATCCCGGCCAAGTGGAACGGAAAGGGCGTATTCAAAAGCAAAGTAAAAGTGCCGCAGGACGGCTGCTATTTTCTCCTCGCCAAGGGGAAATTCACCGGGTTTGCGCCGTGCACCGTCACCGTCGGCCCGGCGAAGTCGCCGAAAAAGGCCCGGTTCATCACCCGTGACCCCGGCTTCGCCGCCGTCCGGAACGACCATCTGAGCGCCTGGTACATCTTCCTCAAGAAGGGTGAACAGGATCTCACCTTTTCGACGGTGATGAAGTGCAGCGTCGACGAATTCTATCTGACCAGGGAACCGGAGTGGTTTTTGAAATGAGCAAAAAGACGAACAAGACAGTCGAACGGGCACGGGAGATCTTCAAGGCCGGAGCGGTCATCATCACGGCGGCAGATATAAAAGACGGTGTGATGGAGCGCGTCCAGCTCTACTTCGAAAGCGAAGGCCAGGCGGTGATGGATCTCGTCAGCAAGGACGACCTGGTCCAGAACTGGCCCGACGAAGGGGTCTACGCCTTCAATACGGACGGAACCTTCCGCAAGGTGACCATGATCGAAGGGGCGGAGGACATGTTTTTCCGCACCAACGACCTCTGCGAGGAAAAGGACGACTTCGGCCCCCTCCCCGGCGTAGCCTTCATGGAAGCCATGGAAGAGATCTCCCAGCTCAAGGTGTGACCCCAAAAAATGCCCGTCGGCCCCGTTTGAGGGGCCTCCCCCGCTTCGCGGGCTGCCGGGGCATTTTCCAAGGACCCCGCTCTCCGTCAGTCCGTGCGGCTTCGCCGTACTCCCTCCTTCGAGATAGGTACTTTTGTTTTTCATATGCCCGTCGGCCCCGTTTGAGGGGCCTCCCCCGCTTCGCGGGCTGCCGGGGCATTTTCCGGGGACCCCGCTCGACCTCGGTTTGCTTTGGGACACTATGAATGCTATGAATACTACGAATACTGCACGTTCGTAAAACCCGGAAAGGAAGGTTCTCCGACCGATACGGAAAACAAAGCCAAAGAAAAAAGGGCGGACCGCTCAAGCAGCCCGCCCTTTTTTGCCGGGAAACGTCAGAAATTGTGGCAGACGAGGCCGTCCCGGAGCTTGGGCTCGAACCAGGTGGACTTGGGCGGCATGATCTCGCCCGCGTCCGCGATGGCCATGAGCTGGTTCACGGTGGTGGGATACATGGAAAAGGCCACGGCGTAATCACCCGAATCCACCAGCCGCTCCAGCTCGGCCGTTCCCCGGATCCCGCCGATGAAGTCGATGTCCGGCGAAGTACGGGGATTGTCGATGCCCAGCAGGGGACTTAAGACGTAATTTTGCAGGATGCTCACGTCCAGCTTGTCGATGACCCCCAGCATGTTCAAGTTGAAGGTGGGGATCGCCTGGAACCATTCGCCCGCGACGTAGAAATTGAAACGTCCGGGTTTTTCCACCTTGCCGCTTTCCGCCGGAGTGACGATGAATTTTTCACCCAGCATGGTGAGGAAACTCGCAGGCGACAGATTGTTCAGACGACGCACCACCCGGTTGTAGGGCAGGATGGCCAGCTGCCGGGCCGGGAAGGCCACGGCGAGAAAGAAGTTGTAATCCTCGGTCCCCGTGTGGTGGGGATTGTGGGGAGCGCATTCGGCGGCGGTCCTGGCGGCGGCGGCGCTCCGGTGGTGGCCGTCGGCGATGTAGAAGCAGCTCACCTCTTTCTGGAACCGGACCGAGAGTTCCCGGCTGGTGTTTTCGTCGAGCCGCCACAGCGTGTGCCGGATCCCATCGACGGCGGTGAAGTCGAAGAGGGGCTCCTTCGCGGTTTCTTCCTCGATCAGGGCATCGATCTCATCGGAGTCCTGATAGGTGAAAAAGGCCGGGCCCGTGTGGGAACGCAGCGTCATGACGTGCCGCGTCCGGTCGTCTTCCTTGTCGGCGCGGGTCTTCTCGTGCTTCTTGATGACGCCGGAGTTGTACTCGGCGGCGGAAGCCGCTCCGATGACCCCCGTCTGACTGCGGCCGTTCATCACCAGGCGGTAGACGTAGAGATGGGGTTTCTCGTCCTGCTTCAGCGGGACTTCGGCGCAGAGTCGGTCGTAGGCCTTTTTCGCCTGAGCGTAGACCCGGTCGTCGTGCAGGTCGATCCCGGGCTCCAGATCGATCTCGGGCCGGGAAACATGGAGGAAGGAAAAGGGGTTGCCCCTGGCCAGCGCCGCGGCTTCGGCCGTGTTCACCACGTCATAGGGGACCGCGGCCACCTGGGCGGCCCGCTCCGGGGGAGGCAGAATGCCTCGGAAAGGAAGAAAAATCGCCATTTTTTTACCTTTGGATTTTGTTGTGCCCTAAATTGAAAGGGGGCGTCGAAAAACCCCGATACGCCCCCAGTGTCTTCATTCGCCGTCGGCTCCGTTCTCTTCCGCGCCGCTGCCGGAATTGCCGCCGGCTTCGTCGGAAGTCTCGCCGCCCTTGCTTTCGCCTTTGGCCTTGCCTTTGGCTTTGGCTTCACCCTTGGCGGGCTTGCTCTTCTCTTCAGTCGCCTGAGACTTGGCGGCTTTGCCCCTCTTCTTTTTCTTGCCCCTGGCGGTATTTTCCTCTTCGGCGGACTGGTCCTTGCCGTCGGTCTTCTTCGGCACGTAGCCGAAAGTGCGCTTGCCGGAAGCCCGCTCACGGGCGGCCTCGTCTTCGAGGTCCTTGAGGGCCTTGGCCTGCTTTTCCCGCTCGGCCAGCCGTTCCTTTTCCCGTTCCTCGCGGCGTTTCAGACGCTCTTTCTCTTCTGCCGAAAGCCCCGCCGTGTCGGTGAGTTTCCGGGCCTCATCCCGCGGGGTGAGGCGCAGCGAAAGCTCGATCACCAGATTGTCGCCCCGCTTGGCCTGAACGGACCCTTTGACGGACTGCGACTTGGCCACGGAGATCTTCTTGTCCTCTTCCTTTTCGGCCTTGGGCCCGATCAGCTCCTTGTCGCCGACGCGGAAAAGATTGCAGTCCACCCACTCGAAGAACTGCCTGTTCTTAAGCTTCTTGTTCCTGCTGTAACTGCCCGCGAGCGAGAAGGAGAATTCGTCGTCCGCCAGCACCTTGAAGGTCAGTTTGATCGTCTCGAAGTCCCGCTTGGGACGCAGAGTGACCACCGTGGTGCTGCCCTGCTTGTCGATCACGGCCCCGCCGCGCTTGCTGGCGCGGAGCGTGATCTTGCGGCCCTTGCCCTTGATGGTCAGCACCGCTTCGGCGCAGACATCGACGGAAAGGCAGACGAGGAGAAGCAGGGCGAGCAGGTGTCTCATTTTTGACCGAGGACCTTTCTTCCGGCGGCGAAAGCCTTGGCGTTCAGTTCAACGGCTCCGGGTTTCTTGCCGAATTTTTCGCGGACGGCGGCGTTGAAGGCCTGTTCGAAGTCCGCCTGATCGGCGGCGTCGAGCAGCCCGCGCTGTTCCAGGATCACCGACAGCACACCGATGAGCACCGAGTTCACGTATTTGGCGCTGCCCACTTCGCGGGAGGCCACGTCCACGGCGTCCACGCCGACCTTGATGACGGACTCCGGCAGATCGGCCGGGGTCACGGCGGTGTGGTCGTAGATGAGGATCCCGTCGGGCCGCAGTTCGCCGATGTACTTGTCATAGGCGGCCTGGGTGGTGGCGATGAAAAGATCGCAGTCCCGGCTGATCATGGGCGAAGGGATCCGGTTCCGGCTGACGATGACCGCGCAGCTGGCGGCGCCGCCCCGCTGTTCGGGACCGTAGGAGGGCATCCAGCTCACGTTGAAGTTCCGGAGCCGGGCCATGTTGGCCAGGGTGATCCCCAGACTCAGGATCCCCTGTCCGCCGAAGCCCGCCATCTTGATGCGCAGCTCCCGGTCGAAGATCGCGGAGGTGTTTTTCCGGACTGAGCCCTGTTCCTCCATGGCCTGGGGGAAGAGCACCTTCTTGACCGTTTCCACGTCGTGGGCCGGAGGTTCCGGAACAGTCCCGGCGGGAACTTCCGCCGACCGGTCCCGGAGACAGCCCAGGGGGAACTCCTTGAGCATCTGGTTCTCAATGAAGTCGTTGATCTGCTCGGCGTTCATCTTCAGATTCACCGGGCAGGGGGAAACCACTTCCACGAAGGAGAATCCCTTGCGGTCGCGCAGGTTTTCGATGGCCTTGAAGACGGCCTTGCGGGCGGCCATGATCCGCGCAGTGGTGCTGAGGGCCACCCGCTCGATGTAGACAGGGGCCGTCAGGGTGTTGATCATCTCGCAGACATGAACGGGATAACCGTCGGTGAGGACGTTCCGGCCGAAAGGCGTGGTGGTGGTCTTCTGTCCCGGCAAAGTGGTGGGAGCCATCTGGCCGCCGGTCATGCCGTAGTTGGAGTTGTTGACGAAAAAGATGCTCATCTTCTCGCCCCGGTTGGCCGCCTGCAGGAATTCGTTGAAGCCGATGGCGGCGAGATCCCCGTCGCCCTGATAGGAGATGACGTAGGAGTCGGGTTTGGCCCGGCACACGCCGGTGCCCACCGCGGGCGCCCGGCCGTGAGGCACCGAGATCGCGCCCACGTTGAAGTAGTAGTAGGCGAAGACGGCGCAGCCCACGGGGACCATGAACATGGTCTTGCCCTGGATCCCGTAGTGGTCGATGGCTTCGGCCACCAGTTTGTGGAGGATGCCGTGGCCGCAGCCGGGGCAGTAATGCATGTTTTTCTTGATGGGACCCGGACGGCGTTCGAAAGGATCGAAGAACACCGGGGACCGGCCGAATTTTATCTTTTCGCTCATTTGCTCAAATCTCCTTCAGAACCTTTTTGGCCGCCGCGACCACTTCGTCGCAGCTGGGCACGTTGCCGCCCATGCGGTTGTAGAGGCGGACGGGCTTTTTGCACTCAACGGCGAGCCGGATGTCTTCGATCATCTGCCCGGCGGAAAGTTCCACGCTCAAAAAGCCTTTGCACTTGCCGTTGGTCGCGATCCTCATCAGCGCGTCGGAGGGGAAGGGCCACACCATCTGCGGCCGGAGCATACCGACTTTGACGCCCTCCTTGCGGAGCTGTTCGATGGCTCCGGCAGCCACCCGCGAGCAGATGCCGTAGGCCACGATGACCAGTTCGGCGTCGTCGGTGTAAAGCTCTTCGGAGCGCTGTTCCTTCGCGGTGATCTCCTGATATTTTTTCTGGAGCTTGCGGTTGACCTCTTCCAGGTCGTCGTGTTCCAGATAGATGGAGGTGAGGATGTTGGCCTTGCCGTCCACGATCCTTCCCATTCTCCAGTCGGGCTCGTAGGGCCGTTCCTCTGGCTCGGGCAGCCGGACGGACTCCATCATCTGCCCGATGACGCCGTCGGCCATGATGTAGGCCGGGATCCGGTATTTCTCGGCCAGATCGAAGGCGGTCCGGGCCATGTCGCACATTTCCTGCACGGAGTTGGGAGTCAGCACGAGGCAGTGATAACTGCCGTGGCCGCCGCCCTTGGTCAGCTGAAAGTAGTCGGCCTGTTCGGGACCGATGTTGCCCAGACCGGGGCCGCCCCGGGTGATGTCGACAATGAGCACGGGGAGCTCAAGGGCGGCGATGTAGCTCACGCCCTCCTGCTTGAGGCTGATCCCCAGCCCGGAGCTGGCGGTCATGGTGCGCTTGCCCGCGGCGGCGGCGCCCATGACCATGTTGATGGCGCCGATCTCGGATTCCGCCTGCAGGAAAGTGCGGCGGAGCAGCGGGAAAAGTTTGGCCGCGGAGTGGGCAACTTCGCTGGCCGGGGTGATGGGATAACCGAAGTAGCAGTCGCAGCCGGCGATGAGCGCCCCGTGGACCACGGCTTCGTTCCCCTTGAGCATCAGAGAATTGGTGTAGGCCATGATTATTGCTCCGTGATTTCAAGGATGGTGATGGCCCCCGGTTCGGGGCACTGATAGAAGCACGATCCGCAGCCGATGCAGTTGCCGGGCTCGGCGGCTTCGACGGCCAGATAGCCCTGCTTGTTCAGGGCGCTTCCCTGTGCGAGCAGTTTCTTGGGGCAGGCCTTGAGGCATCTGCCGCAGCCTTTGCACTCGTCAAAGGCGATCTGCACGCGGAATTTCTTTGCAGCCATTTTTCAGGATTCTCCCAAATTTGTTTTCGTGACGAAAAAGCGTCACACACTCAAGTGCTTCTCTTAATATAGCACCGAAAGGGGGCTTTTACAAGAGGCGGAGCGGCAAAACGGCGCCGTTCCGCCGGCGGTCCGGTTCACTTCGCGGCTTTTTTCGCGAAGAACTCCGCGATGACCTTGCCCACTTCCCGGAACGAAGGTTTCGGGTTCCGGTTGCCTTCCACCATGCCCTTGCGGTTGAATCCGCCCGGACGGGACTGGCAGTTGCAGGAAATGTAGGTCCGGATGTCGCAGAACTGCCACAGGAAGATCCCCGTGCAGCGTTTGGATTCGAGCACGTAACGCATGGCTTCGCTCAGGAGACTTGCCTGATACTCTTCGCTCCAGCGCATCCCGGAGTGGTTGCCGGGGATCGCCTCGGCGCCGATCTCGCTGATGAAGAGGGGCTTGTTTTTGTACTCGGGCGTCGAAGCGAAGTCGACCAGGACCTGCAGACTCTTGTACAGCCCCTCCTTGTCGAAGTACTGATCCTCGCTCCCGCCGTACCAGCAGGGATAGGTGTTGAAGGAGATGATGTCCACCAGATCCATGCAGATGTCCCTGGTCGAGCGGTTGCTGCCGAAGGTCACGGGACGGCTGGGATCGGCCTTGTGGAGCGTCTCGATCAGCATTTTCACCAGCTCCCGGCCCTCGGGCGTTTCGCTGGCGCACTCGTTGAGGCAGCCCCACATGATGACGCAGGGATGGTTGATGCTCTTGCGGGCCATCATGGCCGTCTGGCGGATCTGCCGTTCGCGGAAGAGGGGATCGCCCACTTCGGCCCGGTTGCCCCAGCCCAGGGATTCCTCCCACACCATCATGCCGAGGCGGTCGCACATGTCGAGAAAAGCGCCGCTTTGGGGGTAGTGGCAGCCGCGGATGCAGTTGAAGCCCTGGTGTTTGAGCATGAGCAGATCCCGCAGGCGGATCTCATCGGGTACGGCGTAGCCGAAATCCGGATGGGCGTCGTGGCGGTTGGTCCCGGCGATCTTGAGCGCCTTGCCGTTGAGGAGGAGTTTCCCTTTCGAGATGGTGATGACCCTGATCCCGAAGGTGGCGGAAAACTCCTGTTCCTTCACCTTGACCGTGACCGTGTGAAGATCGGGGGTCTCGGGGCTCCAGACCTTGGGATCCGGGACGCGGAACACGCCCTTGCCCCGGCCGTTTTTGAGCTTCAGGGTGTCGGTGAACACGCCATCATCCCAGCGCAGCGCGGCGGAGCCGAGTTTCGCGGTCTTGCCGGTCAGGACGATCGTGACTTCCACTTCGCCTTTCTTCGCGTCGAGGGGGATGACCTGCAGCGTTTCCAGTTCGATGGGCTGCACGGGGGCGATGGAAACGGGGCGGTAGATGCCGCCGTGGGCGTAGAAGTCGTAGTTGCGCCGGAAGAGGGATCCGGGGGAGTCGTCGAATTCGTTGTTGACGGCGATGATGAGTTCGTGGGGGCCGGGAGCTCCGGCGTCGAAGCGGAACTTCTCAAGCGTGAAGGGGAATTCGGTGCTGCCGATCTTCTTGCCGTCCCAGAAGAAGGCTCCCCGGAGCCCGAGGCCCTCGCTGGTGAGGATCATTTCGCCGCCGCAAGTCACCTGCCGCCGGTAGACGCCGGTGCCGCGCATCATGCGGCACTGGGGCAGGAAGTCGAAACAGCCGGGAACGGCGGCGCAGGAGTCGAAGCGGAGCTTGGAAACCTTGAGTGCGTCGAGAGGAGTTTTGAGAAAAGTAAAATCCCAGATGCCGGAGAGATCCGCGGCACTGCCGCCGACCGAGGTCGAAAGAGTGTTCATTTGTCGAGCTCCACTGTTGAGATGATGACCATGCCGGGAGCGCAAAGAACCCGGCGCGGTATAATATACCGTCACGAGGGGACAAATGCAACAGAAAAACCGCCGAAATCGGCGAAATTCCGCCGGGAGCCCCCGAACGCTGCTCCCCCCGAGTCCCGTAAGGGGCCGGGATCCAACGTCCTCCCGCAACACAGCCATGGGGAGACGGGCGATGCGGTCAGGCGGAAGAAATCGGAAGGAAGTAGTCTGGAGCGTGAAAATTCCATTAAAAAGTGGCCTCCCCGATTGAATTTCAGCGGAATTGTGGTATATTACGGCATAGCGACAGAAAAAGTTTGGCAAGCGATCAGGCGAGTCGTTCTGTTCAGAGTGCGGATGTTTCAAAAAGTAGAATCTTGTCAGGAAGTCAAATAATAATATAGGGAAGTAAGCGATGAAACTCTCAGAATTTTTGCGCGGCTCAGACTGGAGCCTTGATCTGTTCTCCAAACGTCCGGATTTAATTGAGGAACTTGAAAGTCGAATCGTCATAAAAGAAGACAAAAACGGCGAAAAAGCCCCCGTTATTAATTGCATCATCCGAGACCGGGAAATCAAACTGAAACCGGAGGAAGTAGTTCGCCAGCTGTATACGGCGATTTTGATAAGCGAGTATGGGTATCCTAAAGAGCGCATCAGCTATGAATTCCCCGTTCACTTCGGCCGTGAAACAAAGCGGGCCGACATTGTTATTCGTGATGCCGGTGATCCCAATGTCGCTTACATTGTCGTCGAGGTGAAAAAGCCGACAGCCAAAGACGGCCGCGACCAACTCAAAAGCTACACGCATGCGACGGGCGCAAGCATGGCTGTGTGGACCAACGGTAACGCGATCACCTATTACCAGCGCAAGAATCCCAACTACTTCGAAGATATAAAAAACATTCCCCGGAGCGATCAGACACTGGCGGATATTCTGCAACAGCCCTTTACCATGCGTGATCTTTGGGTGAACGACAAACTTACCAAGACGGGCAAATCGTTGAAAGACCTGGTCCTTGAGATGGAGGATGAAGTTCTCGCCAATGCCGGGGTGGATGTCTTCGAAGAGGTGTTCAAACTGATTTTTGCCAAACTCTATGATGAGCAAAATGGCGCCAGAGACCCGGATTACAACCTCGAATTCCGCAACTCGGGGCAGAGTGATATTCAGTTGAAAGAAAAAATAGAAAGACTCTTCAAAAAAGCCTGCGAAAGGTGGCCCGGGGTGTTTCCGCCCGATGCTAAAATCAGTCTTACTCCACCCCATCTTTCGATTTGTGTGTCCTCATTGGAAACTGTCAAACTGTTCAACTCCAATTTGGAGGTGGTGGACGAGGCTTTTGAATATCTGATGAGCAAGAGCAGCAAAGGTGAGAAAGGGCAATTCTTTACGCCGCGATATGTGATCGACATGTGCGTCAAGATGCTTAATCCGCGCGCCGATGAAAAGATGATCGATACGGCGGCGGGGAGTTCCGGTTTTCCGGTGCACACTATCTTTCATGTCTGGAAGCAAATGCAGCTTCAGGCGGGAAAGCCTGTCAGTCATCTTTTTACCGCCACGAGCAAAACACCCGATGAAATTGAGTATGTGCAGGACAACGTTTTCGCCATCGACTTCGACGAAAAGGCGGTTCGGGTGGCGAGAACATTGAATTTGATTGCCGGCGATGGCCATACCAATGTCATGCACCTCAATACTCTTGACTGGGGGCGTTGGGACACGGTCACCAAAGAGGAAGCTTGGGTCGACACCTATAACGAGGGCTTCAAGAAACTCAAAAAATTGAGGGCCGGCGATGGCTTTTCGCAGTTCAACTTCGATATCGTGATGGCCAATCCTCCTTTTGCCGGTGAGGTCAAGGAAGGACAGCTCCTCAGCCGCTATGTTTTGGGAATGAAGGGAGGGCAATCCAAAAAAAGCGTCAACCGGGACATCCTTTTTATCGAGCGTAACTTGAACTTTCTCAAACCCGGCGGACGGATGGCGATCGTTCTTCCGCAGGGAAGATTCAACAATAGTACCGACAAGGAGATCCGGGATTTTATCGCTGAGCGTTGCCGAATCCTGGCCGTCGTTGGATTAAACAGCAATACGTTCAAACCACATACGGGGACCAAGACGAGCGTCCTTTTCGTGCAGAAGTGGGACGATGAACTTTGCCCGAAAGTCGAGAATTACAATATCTTTTTCGCCACTCAGCGGCTGGAGGGCAAGAACAACTCCGGCGACAAGCTTTATTGGACGAAGTCCGGCGGTGGTACGACCACCGATCCCAAGGCTGCGAAGTGCGATATTTACGGGCATCCGATCGTTTATCATGACCTCTTTGCGACAGTGGATTATGATTGCAGCGATGGCCGAATTAACAAAAGGATTCAGCAGACCGCAGACGGGATCGTCGAGGCCTTTATCGAATTTGCGAAAAAGGAGAATTTAAGTTTTTTTCGGTAGGCCCGGTATTTGACGCCGACAAATACCGGGCGTTGTGTGCAGGATTAGAAATCAATGAAGTCACTTTTGCCGAAATCGTACGCAGTTCGAGAATTGATTCCCCTTTTTATACCGGGGCGTTTGCTAGGTATACCAAGATGGTGCAGAGCGGGGCTTACACCTTTATCGGCAGGGAATGTGAAAAAGCATGCAAGGGTATCTTTGACATTAAAGCCAGTTCATACTGTGAGGAAGGAGTTCCCTTTATCAGAATCGCAGACCTGAAAGACATGCAGATAGACCTCTCCGACGTCGCATATATCACGGAAGAGTGCAACAAGGAAAACAGCAATTCGGCGTTATCGTACGGAGATATAATTTTGTCGAAAACCGCCGTTCCAGCCGCTTCTGTCGTAAATATTCCGAGATGCAATGTTTCTCAGGATACCATTGCGATAAAGCTGAAACAGAGCAGTGCCGTGGATTCCTTTTACGTGGTAGCATATCTCAATTCCAAAATTGGGTTGTCCCTGATGGAAAGCTTGTTCACGGGGAATATCCAAAAACATTTCAATCTGACAGATTGCAAGGTGAAGCTTCCCGTTCCGGTTTTTTCCGAACAAATTCAGAAGAAGGTTCGCATGCTCATGGAACAGGGTATTTCTTTTTCGCAAAGTGCGCAAGAGTGTTATATACATGCAGAACAAATGCTTTTGCAAGAACTTGGTTTGACAGGTTGGCGGTCAACTGAAGTTACAATGTCGACAAAATCACTTGCCAAAGTCAAAGAAACGGGGCGATTGGACGCGGAATATTACCAGCCAAAATACGAAGAATATTTGTCAAAAATAAAACAATATTATGGCGGAATAACAACGGTCGGTGAGCAATTTAAGCAAAGCCAAGATCAAGCGACGTTCTCCTTGCCAAGATATAATTACATTGAGATCGGCGATATCTGCGTCAGCAGTGGTGAAGCTAAATTCAACGGCTTGCTTACAGAGGATCTGCCTGCAAACGCCAAATACATGATAAGGCAAGGCGATATTTTGATTTCAAAGGTCCGCCCGTATCGAGGGGCAGTTTCAATCATCGATTTTGAACCACAAAATCTAATTGCGAGTGGTGCGTTTACCATATTGCGTGAAGACGGGTTTTATAAAAAAGAGGTATTGGCGACGTTGTTAAGGACTCCGATATATCGAGATTGGCTGCTCAAGTGGAATGTCGGAAGTTCATACCCAGTGATTAAAGATCAGGACATTCTTGACTTGACAATACCGTTGGTCCCTGCGGAAGTACAAGAAAAGCTTGCTGCGGAGGTTCAAAAGTCTTTTGCCCTTCGGAGAGAGAGCAAACGCGTGCTTGAGCGTGCCAAACATGCCATCGAAGTCGCCTTTGAACAGGGCGAAGCCGCCGCCATGAAACTGTTGGGGGGTATTCCCAATGCCTGACGACAAAACGATGGAGTAAAAATGTCAAGTAACAAGAACTTTCATAAATGTACCTTCGATGAAGGAACGAAATGCAAACTTGAGTTATATCGTTCATATCTGCGTGCATGGATTCCGACATTCCTTAATAATCCATGGGTACATTCGATACAAATATTTGATTTCCTTGCAGGCCCAGGCACAGATGGGGATGGCAATGCCGGGAGCCCTTTGCTCGCCGCCCAAGAGCTACAACATGCAATTGACAAACATTGTGAAAAGAGAATATTTAGTAAGAAAATTACACTATACTTAAATGAACTTGATCCAAATAAATACTTGGAATTGCAAAAGACCGCAGCCCTGATCAAGGAACGAGTTCCGTCAATTAACGTTATTACTTCAAGGGCGGATTTTGCATCATTGTTTCAACAGTACTTACCACTTATGCGTACGGATAGCACTGCTAACTTTATTTTTATAGATCAGTTCGGATTAAAAGAAGTTACCCAATCTGTGTTTGAAACACTGATCCTTTTGCCTAAAACGGATTTTATGTTTTACCTCGCGGCTTCTACTGCTAATCGGTTCAAAAAAATAGAATCTATTATCAAATGCATTCCTCCGCTTTCGCAAGAAGAAAAAGATCGGATGGATGGGAACAATGCTTTGCAAATCTTATGCCAAGCATATGGAACCTATTGGGTACCTGTCCATTACAGGGATGAGTATTTTTTGGGTTCCTTTTCCATAAAAAAAGGCGCTAATGTATATGGTCTTATTTTTGGTTCGCACCACCCTGCTGGCATTGAAAAATTTTTACAGGCGGCCTGGAAATTGGGTGGAGTTGCAAACTTTGATATTGACAAAGATGGTTTTATGCCCGGAGAAGATACTTTGTTTGAGGAGTTTAAGATTCCTTCTCGAATACGGGAATTTCAGCAAGAATTGGAGGAATTCTTAAGAACAAAACCTAAAACAAGTAATAAATGGCTATATGGGGTGGGATTAAGAAATGGGATGTTGCCCCAATTTGTACGTCCCGTTATTGACAAATTGTTCAAGGAAGGGTTCATTAAAAACAAAATTCATATTTCATATACCGCATGGAAAGATAAGCCTTCTGAAGAAATTGTGTACGAGAATGAAGGAGGGATGCCGTGAGGGTAATTTATGAACCCAAGGGCCGGGCGAAAGAGTATTCTGAATTGGCATGCAACTGGTATCTGGGGTGTGTCCATGGGTGCAAGTATTGCTTTGCTCCCGGTTGTGTGAGAAAAAAAATCAGTGACTGGCAAACTGATGTGTGCTTACGAGACAATATTCTCGAACTCTTCCGGAAGGACGCTGAGGAGATGCACAAAAATCATGATTTGCGCCCAGTCCTTTTCTGCTTCATTGGCGATCCATATCAACCGATTGAAGAAAAACACCGCATTACGAGATTTGTTTTGACGATAGTTGAAGAATTCAGTCTTAACAACCGAATTCTCACGAAGGGTGCTTACGATCTTGTCAAACAGGATTTTGCGTTAATGAAACGAGCAAATACCGAGTTCGGGGTAACAGTCTGCTTTGTCGACGATGAGCTCCGTAAACAATGGGAGCCTTTTGCTGCACCTGTCGAAGACCGATTCATGTTGTTGGAGGAAGCCCACAAACTCGGGATCCCGACTTGGATCAGCCTTGAGCCGGTGATCGATCCAGAACAAGCTCTTGCCGTTATTCGCAGGGCGGCGTCATATGTTGACTTTTGGAAGGTTGGCAAATTAAATCACATGAAGGAAGTTGCAGATCGGGTCGATTGGAAAAAATTTTATCGCGACGTTGTTGATTTACTTGAAAGCCTCGGTGCCAAATATTACATAAAAGACGACTTAAGAAAATTTCAATAATTACCTTCATTGCCGCTTATCAACGGATTTGACTTATATATTTCCCCGGTGCGATAAGCTCACGATCAAAAAGCCCTGCCGGTCCTTTGCGGATCGGCGGGGCTTGTGTTTTTAACCCCTTAACTCACAAGATAGTTTGAGAGTAGTGCAGTTTTATAGAGGGCTCAAATAAAAAGGGGGCCCCCTGTCGGGCCCCCCGGTCGATACTCAGGCCTGTTCTTCTTCGGCTTCGGCGGCGGCGGCCGTGGCCGCGTTGCGGCGGCGGCGGCGCTCCAGCTCCGTCAGGTAGAGCTTGCGGAGACGGATGTTCAGCGGCGTCACTTCCACCAGTTCGTCGTCCTCGATGTACTCGAGAGCCTGTTCGAGGGAAAGCCTGCGGGGCGGAGCGATCTTCAGCGCCCGGTCGCTGCCCGCCGCCCGCATGTTGGTCAGCTGCTTCGCCCGCTGGACGTTGACCACCAGATCCCCTTCCTTGCAGTGTTCGCCCACGATCATACCTTCGTAGCACTCCGTGCCCGGATCGATGAAGAATTCGCCCCGCTGCTGGAGCCCGTCGATGGCGAAGGCCACGGCCTTGCCCCCCGCCATGCTGACCATGGTCCCGTTCTGACGGCAGGGGATGGTCCCCCGGAAGGGTTCGTAGTGGTCGAAGACATGAGCCACCACCGCTTCGCCCTGAGAGGCCGTCAGCGCCTTGCTCCGCAAGCCGATGAGCCCGCGGGTGGGGATGAAGAATTCGATGACCTGCCGGGGACCTCTGGATTCCATCTGGATCATTTCGCCCCGGCGCAGGCCCACCATTTCGATGAGCTTGCCCGAGAATTCGTTGGGCACGTCGATGGTGAGCCGTTCGATGGGCTCGCACTTGACCCCGTCGATCTCCTTGCAGATCACCTGGGGCTTGGCCACGGCCAGCTCGTAGCCCTCGCGGCGCATGGTCTCGATCAGGATCGCCAGATGGAGCACCCCCCGGCCCGAAACCTTGAAGGCCTCGCCGTTGGCGGTGTCCTCGACCCGCAGCGCCACGTCCCGTTCCGTCTCGTTGAAGAGCCGTTCCCGGAGCTGGCGGCTGCTCACGTATTTGCCCTCACGCCCGAAGAAAGGCGAGTCGTTGATCCGGAAGATCATGGAGATGGTGGGTTCGTCGATGGCGATCTGCGGCATCTGCTCCGGATGTTCCGCATCGCAGAGCGTGTCCGAAATGTCGATCCCCGAAATGCCCACGATGGCGCACAGGTCGCCGCACTGGACCTTCTGGACCTCCTTGCGGCCCAGCCCCTCGAAGACGAAGAGCTGCTTCACCTGAGCGGGCTGGGTCGTCCCGTCCCGCTTGATGAGGGAAAGGGGCTTGCCCAGATCCAGTTCGCCCCGGTAGACCCGGCCGATGCCGATGCGGCCCACGAAGTTGGAGTAGTCCAGGGTCGCCACCTGGACCTGTACGGGGCCTTCCCGGTGGACCGGCGGCGGCACGAACTCCACGATGGCGTCGAGGAGCGGGGTGATCCCGGTGCGTTCGTCGTCGATCTCGCGGATGGCCCAGCCGTCCCGGCCGCTGGCGTAGAGCGTGGGAAAGTCCAGCTGCTCGTCGGTGGCGTTGAGTTCGCAGAAGAGGTCGAAGACCTTGTTCTGGACCTCCACCGGCCGGGCGTCGGGCTTGTCCAGCTTGTTGATGACCACCACCGGGCGCAGATTGAGGGCCAGGGCCTTTTCGAGGACGAAGCGGGTCTGGGGCATGGGCCCCTCGGCGGAGTCCACCAGCAGCAGCACACCGTCGGCCAGCTTCAGCACCCGTTCCACCTGGCCGCCGAAGTCGCTGTGTCCGGGGGTGTCGATGAGGTTGATTTTGATGTTCTTGTATTCGACGCTGATGTTCTTGGCGAGAATGGTGATGCCCCGTTCCCGTTCGAGATCGTTGCTGTCGAGAAAGCAGTCCGTGACCACTTCGTTGTCCCGGAAGAGCTTTGCCTGGCGGATGATCTGGTCCACCAGCGTGGTTTTGCCATGGTCCACATGGGCGATGATCGCGATGTTGCGCAGTTCTTTCATTTCAGCTCTTTTCCTCACGAATTATGTTATCCGCATAATATAGCACAAAAGGAGTGCAATATCAAGCAATTACGGCTCGCAGGCCCGCGAAATTCCGCAAAAAACCTGCGACGGCGGCCCCGCCGGAAGCGGATGAGCTCTTTTCCCTTTCGCCGGGCCCTCCGGCGCTCCGGTCCACAAAAGGGGGAAAATCCATCCGGAGGGGGTTGCATTTTTCCTCATGCGATGGTATATTATTTCGGTGGATTATCTTTGACTTCACGACTTTCGGGAGGAGTATACCGTGCTGAAATCATCACGTCATCTTTTGCGGGCCGTCGTCTTCGGGGCGATCCTGACGTCGCTTTTCTTCGTTTTCCGGCTTCAGGCGGCGGGAAAAACGGAACGTTTCGCCGAGGAGCAGCTTTCCGGCATTTCGCTCAAGGTCCAGAGGATCCTGGTCAAGAATCACTACCGGCGGCTGCCCCTTTCGCCCGAAGTGGCCCGGAGCCACATCGATTTCTACATCAAGGCCCTCGACGGCGAAAGGAGCTTCTTCACCGAAGAGGACATCGCCGGTTTCGATCTGGATCCGCAGAAACTTTACGACGCCCTGCGCAAGGGGGACAACACCCTCGCCTTCCAGATCTACGCCCGCTACCGCGCCCGCTACCGGGCCTACCGGGAATTCGCGGTGAAAATGCTCCAGAGCAAGATCGATTTCTCCAAAGATGAGGAGCTCGTCACCGACCGGAGCAAGCTGCCCTGGTGCAAAAACGACGCCGAACTCCACGAACTCTGGCGGAAACGGATCAAGAACGAGGTCATCTTCTACCGCCTCTTCAACCGGGCGCTGAAGGAGAGCACCGACCCGGAAGACCGGAAATCCATGGAAGACGCCGCCCGCTGGAACGCCGGGACCCCCGAATCCAAGGTGATGAAACGGCTCCGCGACGTGAGCAACGCCGTGGAAAAACGGGAAAAGATCGACATCCTGGGCATCTACCTCGATGCCCTGACCCACGTGTACGGTCCCCACTCCAACTACATGCCCCCCAAGGCGGCCAAGGACTTCGACATCAACATGAGCCTTTCGCTCACGGGCATCGGCGCCACGCTGACCACCGACAACGGCTTCATCAAGATCGTCTCTCTCGTTCCCGGCGGTCCGGCGGCCCGCGACGGCCGGCTCAAGGTCAATGACCGCATCGTGGCCGTCACTCAGGAAAACGGCGCCACCACCGACCTCATCGACATGCCGGTGGAGGAGGCGGTCCAGTACATCCGGGGCAAGGAAAAGACCAAGGTCACTCTTTCGGTGCTTCCGGGCGACAAGGGCCGGAGCGCGGTCCCGGTGCGCATCACCCTGACCCGTGCGAAGATCCTCCTCACCGAAAGCGAAGCCCACGGCAAGATCCTCACGCTGAAGGGCAAAAAGGTGGGGATCATCACGCTCCCGAGCTTCTACATGGACTTCGACGGCGCGATGCGGGGCGACGCCAACTTCAAGCGGTGCAGCGAAGATGTGCGCAGGATTTTGGCCGACTTCCGGAAGAAGGGGGTCCAGACGGTGGTCATGGACCTGCGCCGCAACGGCGGCGGGAGCCTGGCCGAAGCCGTCTCCCTGACCGGCCTTTTCATCCCCACGGGGCCGGTGGTCCAGCGCCGGGATTCGAAGCGCAACGTCACGCTGGCCGTGGATGACGACTCCGCGGTCGAGTGGTCGGGCCCCCTGGTCGTCATGATCAGCAAGCTCTCGGCCTCGGCGGCGGAGATCTTCACCGCCGCGCTCCGGGACTGCGACCGGGCGGTGGTGGTGGGCGACAGCCGCACCTTCGGCAAGGGGACCGTGCTGCAGGTGGAACGGCTGCAGGAAGGATTTTCTCTCTTCGGGCAGGGCCGGCGGGACGTCGGCAGCATGACCTTCGAGATCGAGATGTTCTACCGGATCACCGGCAGTTCCGTCCAGCAGCTGGGGATCCGTTCCGACGTTCAGATCCCCTCCGTCAGCGAGGCCATGAAGGTGGGCGAACTTTACATGGACAACCATCTGCCCTGGGACAACATCGACCCGGTGAGCCGGGCCCGCTTCATCCCCCATCTGGAGGAAAAGATCGCCGTCCTGAAAAAGAACTCCGCCGCCCGGATCGCCGCTTCGCCGGAGTTCCGTTCCCTCGAACGGCGGATCAAGGTCTACCGTGACCACCGGAAGAAGAATTCCGTTTCGCTCAACGAGGAAAAACGCTGGAAGGACTACCAGCAGGAAAAACTGATCGCCGACGCCGAAGAAAAGGAACTCGGCCTGAAGGACGAGAAGAAGAAAGACGTGCCCGACGTCGGGCTCAGGGAAGCCGCCGCCATCGCCGTCGATCTTCACTCCCTGATGCAGGGGAACTGAAGCTCCCCATGGACCGGGATCTGCTGCTGAGCCTGAACGACGAGGAGCTTTCCGGGCTCTGCCGTCTGGAGTTCTGCCGGGGGACCGGCAACGGCGGCCAGAAACGGAACAAGAGCTCCACTGCCGCCCGTGTGGTGCTCCTCGAAGACGAACGCTTCGCCGCCTCGGACTGCTCCGAACGCAGTCAGCACCGGAACCGGGCCAACGCCTTGTGGAAACTGCGGCGGCTCATCGCCTTCGAAGTGCGGTGCGCGCCCCCCGTTCCGCCGCCCCGGATCAGCTGCGGCGTGACCCACGCCGAGTATCCTCTCAACCTGGCCCATCTGCTGGATGTCCTCGACGGCTGTTCCTACGACCACAAGGCCGCCGCGGCTCTCTGCGGCGTCACTCCCAGCGCCTTTTTGAAGCTGCTCCGGCGGGACGACGCCCTGTGGGAAAAGGTCAATACTTCCCGGGAAGTCCTGGGACTTCATAAACTCATCTGCAACTGAAAGGATCTTGCTCACCATGACTTACGAAGAAAGAATGAGATGGTTCCACGAAGCCCGTCTGGGCGTCTACATCCACTTCGGGCTCTACTCGCTCCTCGGACGGGGCGAGTGGACCATGTACTCCGAACGCATCGCTCCGGCGGAGTACGCGCCCCTGGCCGACGAATTCAAGCCCGAAAAAGGGTGCGCCGACGAATGGTGCCGGACCGCCGCCGCCGCGGGGGCGAAATACGTGGTCCTCACCACCCGCCACCATGAAGGCTTCTGCCTCTTCGACAGCAAGTACTCCGACTTCACTTCGGTGAAGCACGGCGCGAAAAGGGACATCGTGAGGGAATACGTAGACGCCGCCCGGAAATACGGTCTCCGCGTTGGGCTGTACTACTCCCTGCTCGACTGGCGCTTCCCCGGCTACTTCGAGCCGAAGCGTTTCCCCGAGTCCAAGGAGGCCCTCGTGGCCCAGGCCCACAACCAGGTCCGGGAGCTCATGACCAACTACGGGCAGATCGACGTGCTGGAGTACGACGGCGGCTGGATGGCCGACCTGAGCGGCACCAAGGAGGAGCGGATCGGCTTCTGGAAGGCCCGCGAGCTCAACGCCATGGTGCGGGAGCTGCAGCCCGGCATCATCATCAACAACCGCTCCGGCCTCGACGAGGACATCGACACTCCCGAACAGGTGGTCAAGGCCTCCGCCAGGGGGCGGGCGTGGGAAAGCTGCATGTGCATCGGCGACAGCTGCTGCTGGGGCTACACCCGCTTCAATCCCAACTGGAAGACCCCGGAACAACTGCTCCAGCATCTGCTCAGCGCCGCCCAGGGGGAGGGCAACTACCTCATCAACATCGGCCCCCAGCCGGACGGGAAGGTCCGCATCGAGGAGTACGAGCGTCTGGCCGCGCTGGGCCGCTGGCTGGCGAAGAACGGCGAAGCGGTCTACGATTCCCGCCGCTGTCCCCTCATCGGCGCCTCCGCTCCCGGCGAAGTGGATCTCAATCTCCAGGGGGGCTGGACCCGGAAGGGCGACACGGGCTACTGGTGCATCGTCCGCTGGCCGGGCCGTACCGCCACGGCGATCAACGTGGGGACGGCTCCCCGGCGGGTGACGCTGCTCGCCACGGGGGAAGAATTCCCCTTCGACTACGACGCCGTCAGCGGCAAACTGCGGGTCTACGACCTGCCGGCATTGCCGCCCGATCCCCTGTGTTCGGTCCTCAAGGTGGAGTTTGCCGGTCCCATCGAACGCAAACCCGAACCCCAGCTCGCCCGCTGGCTGTTCTGAACACCGCCGGAGAGCAAAACATGCCGAATTCCGGGGACCAGCTCTACGATGTGTTCCTTTCCTACTCCCACAAGGACCGGGACAAATTCGGAATGGAGTATATCGAACGCATCAAGGCGGAGATCGAAAAGGCGCTGGAGCCGATCATCACCGATCGCAAGCCCCGGGTCTTTTTGGATGCGGAAGCGCTCCAACTGGGCGACCACTGGCACAGCAGGATCATGGAATGTCTGCACCAGTGTAAGGCCGTCGTCTGTCTGGTTTCAGAAGAGTATTTGAAGTCGGAATACTGCACCCGGGAACGGCTTTGGTGGAACGCGAAACAGACCCATGCCGGGAGGTTCCTGGACGGGCCTTATCCCGTTTACTTCGTGAAGCTGGAAAAGGGTATTTTTTCCGAACGGCGCGAAGTCAAGGAAATGATGGCCGTGCAGACCGACCCGCTGCCTTGGTTCGAAGTTAAGGAAAAACTGCAGGAGGAATTCATCCGCGAGCGTCTGGCCGCCATTTCCACCGCCGTGCGCGCCAAGGTCAGTGCCGCGAAACAAGCTGAGAAGAGTTTCTGTTCCGTTCTGCCGACTTTGAATGAGAATTTCGTGGGCCGGGTGACGGAACTGCGGGAGCTTCACGAGCTTTGCGTCAACGGGAATTTTCCCGTGCTCCAGGCTGCGGGCGGCGTGGGCAAGACCGAGCTCTCCGTGGCTTACGCTTACGGCTTCGCCGACCGGTACCCCATGGGGCGCTTTCTCTTCCGCATGGAGCGGGTCATGAGCTGGGACGAGGCTTTTGCCAAGGCGCTGGAGATGGACGGAACCGATGCGAACGGCAGGCAGAGAAAGGTTTCCGGGGAGCTGAAGATCGACGATGAGATCCTTGAGAAAAAAGACCCCGCTAAACTGCACCGGGCGGCGGCGGAAGCTTTCCTCGAACGGGCGGCGAAGGGAAAACTGCTGATCCTGATGGACAATCTGGACGAAGATACGACTTTACTCAAGAAGATGCGGGACTTTCTTTGCGGCAGTCCGATTCCGGAAAACATCCATATTCTCGCGACCACCCGGGGAACTTTTCGCTTCAGCGAGCGGGAGAAATTTCAGAGTTACGAGCTGAAAAACCTGAAGGAGGATGAGGCCTTCGAAATGCTCTGCCTCACGGGGAACGGTCAGTATCCTTTCGATCGGCAGCCGCCGTCGGCCGAAAATCCGGAATATCGGGCCGCCCATGAGCTCATCTGTTTTCTGGACGGTCACGCCTGGTCCATGGAGATCGTTTCCGCCTTCATGGCGGACAACTACGACTCCGAAGGGTTCAACTTCGCCATGGAACTGGAGTCCCTGCGGAAGAACCACATCCTTTCCTCGGAATCCGGCGTCACCTACCGGGCGGGAGAGAGTTCCGCCACCTCAGTCGAACTGCTTCGGCCCACCTTGGACAAACTGGAAAAACTCGAACTCGGCGCCGAAATGCTGGAACTGGCGGTATTCGCCGCCTGCTTCGATCCGGACGAGATCCCGCTGTATCTGCTCAAGGACTGCTGGAATCTGAACTTCCCCGGTGTCACATGTTCCAAGGGCGTCCCGTTCATCTACGCGGTCAACCAGCTGGTGAAGTATCACCTGCTCCGCAGGGAGGGCGAGACCTGCAGGATGCACCGGCTGGTGCAGGCCGTGTTTTTGTCGCGGAAGGAAAAATATCTGCCCCACATCATCGAAACCCTTCCGAAGTGTTTATTCATTCCGGCAAAATACTGGGTCTCGCTTTTGCTGCAAAACCCGGAGTTGGCCGACATCTGTCCTCAAGATGGTACGTTGAGCCCCTGGGACTGGGTTAAATTGCTGGTCAATCCGGCATTTGCGGCCAGGAGTTCATGGTACCAATGGCTGATGGCCCCCAGCTTTAACCGGTTCGATCCGGACATTGCTGAAAAATATCCATGGTTGGCATGTTCCGGCAACAACGCCTGGTCGGAATTATTGGCGATTCGTCCGGAATATGCGTCTCGCAATCCCCCCTGGGGTGAATTCGAAGGAGCCGATTGGGGATTTTTGTTGGAAAAACAACCACAATTTGCCGACAAGTGTGATTGGGAAAAACTGGATGGGCAAGGGTGGTCGCTCATACTTATGAAGCAGCCTCAATTTGCCGACAAATGCGACGATTGGGGTAAGCTGAACGTTGAAGATTGGGTCGTTGTCCTTTCAAATCAACCGCAACTGGCGAAACGATATGCTCCCGACTGGAGCAAGCTGGATGGATGGTGTTGGTCGCGGTTGCTCTCTTCACAACCTCAATTTGCTGACGAATGCGATAACTGGAGCAAGTGGGAAGCTTTTGCAGGTGCTGACTGGGTATGGCTGCTGAAAGAACAACCTCAGTTTGCCGGCAAATGCGATGTTTGGGCTGAGTTGGATGGAAGCGATTGGGCCGATTTGCTTAAAGCACAACCGCAGTTTGCGGACCGCTGTGATTGGAAAAAACTTGATGGTCAGGATTGGTCAGGACTGCTTGCCAAACAACCTCGGTTTGCCGATAGGTGCGATTTGAACGAACTTGATGGCGATGGGTGGGGAGTTCTGCTTGGCGAACAACCGCAGTTTGCGGACCGCTGCGTTTGGCGCAAATTGGATGGGCAAGCCTGGGTACATTTACTTTCCCTGCAACCGCAGTTTGCGGACAAATGCAGCTGGAGCAAACTTGATGGTTGGAATTGGGCAGGACTTCTTTCAGAACAGCCGCAGTTCGCCGACAAATGCGTTGGCTGGAATAGTTTTGAAGGTATGGCTTGGGCGTTCCTGCTTGCAGAACAGCCACAGTTTGCGGACCGTTGCGACTGGGAAAAACTGCTGGATGATGATAAATTGGCTTGGCCCGTACTGCTTGACCGACAGCCGCGGTTCGCGGAGAAATGCGACTGGAACAAATTTGAAGGCGGGGATTGGGCAGCGCTGCTGCAAAGTTACCCGCAATTTTCAAGACAATGTGACGATTGGAGCAAACTGAATGGAAGGGATTGGTCGCGTCTGCTCAGGGATCAGCCGCAGTTTGCGGAGAAATGCGATTTGAGTAGGCTGGGCGGAGAGGAACGGAAGTCTTTGTTGGAGAAGTTTCCGGAACTTTTCGGCAAATGAGAGTCGTCCGGGCCCGGCGGCGGTTTGCCGAAAAGAGGGGGATTTTTTCTGAAATCCCTTGAAAAATCCCGCCCGCGGGGTTACGTTATACAGCGGTTGAACTTTTCATACCAGAAACTTCAGGAAAGGCAAGAGAAAATGGCTGGAAAAGAAAAACTCGCCATCAACGGCGGACCCAAGGCTGTGCCGACCCCGCTCAAGGGACGCTTCCACTTCGGCAAAGAGGAAAAGGAAGCGGCGATGCGCCTCTTCGACCAGTGCATCGCCACCGGTAACGCCATCTCGTACAACGGCCCCGAGGAAGAGGCCTTCGGCAAGGAATTCGCCGCGTTCATGGGCGGCGGCTTCGCCGACGGCGTCAGCTCCGGCACCAACGCGGTCTTCACTTCGCTCCGGGCGCTGGAACTCAAACCCTTTTCCGAAGTCATCGTGGGCTCGGTCACCGATCCGGGCGGCATGATGCCCATCGTCATGAACAACTGCATCCCCGTCGTCGCCGACACCATGCCCGGCTGCTACAACATCGGTCCCGAGCAGGTCGAAGCCCGGATCACGCCCCGCACCGCGGCCATCATCGTGCCCCATATCGGCGGCGAACCTGCCGACATCAAGGGGATCATGGAAGTCGCCGACCGTCACGGCCTGCCCGTGATCGAGGACTGCGCCCAGTCCCACGCCGCCTCGGTGGACGGCAAGTATGTGGGGTCCTTCGGCACCTACGGCGCCTTTTCCATCATGTTCGGCAAACACTTCTGCTCCGGCGGGCAGGGGGGCGTGGTCTTCTCGAAGACCGAGGAGCTCTACTGGCGCGGCCGCCGGGCCGCCGACCGGGGCAAGCCCTTCGGTATTCAAAACCCCTGCGGGAACGTCCTCGTGACCCTCAACAGCAACATGGACGAACTGGGGGCCGCCATCGCCCGGGCCCAGCTGAAGAAGCTGCCTTCAATCGTGGCCAGACGGCAGGCCTTCGCGGAACTGCTGAAGGCCAAGGGGCTGAACGACCTCAAGACCGTTTCGGTGCCCGTGATCCCCGCCGGGAACAAGCACTCCTACTGGTGGTTCCGCCTCGGCGTCAACCTCAATGCCCTGAACTGCACCCGTGACCAGTATTTCGACGCCCTCGCCGCCGAAGGCGTGAACATCGGCCGGGACTACAAGGCCGCCCGGCCCGTCAACAGCCCCTGGTTCAAAAACCGGGCGAACAGCCACCCGTGGAACAATCCGCTCTGCCAGGGCGATCCCTGCCGGGAGTTCTCCTGCCCCAATGTGGATAAGGCCATGGAAGACAACTTCATCCTCTACATCTACGAAAGCTGGGGCGAGGAGGAAGCCGAAATGATCATGGAGGCGTTCCGCAAGGTGGATGCCGCCTTCGCGAAGTAAGCAGGAGCCGAGTGCGGACAAAATGATCATCGACGTACATACTCATCTGACGACGGCGAATTACCCTGAGTTTGCCCGGAAGATCGTGGGACACGACGCCTTCACGGCGGACATCCTCCTCAAGCGCATGGACATGGAGGGCATCGACCGTTCGGTGCTGCTGCCCCTGTGCGCCCCCGAGAACCAGGACTTCTACGGTTCAGCGGGCAACGCAGAGTGCATCGACGCCGCCCGGAAACATCCGGACCGCTTCGACGTTTTCTGCAACATCGACCCCCGGACCATGATCAACGTGAAGGACGGCAAGATCCGGGATCTTTTCCAGATCTACAAAGACCTGGGCTGCAAGGGCATGGGCGAGATCTGCGCCGGACTGCCCGTGGACGACGAGCGGTATATCCGGCTTTTCCAGCTGGCGGGCGAATTCAAGATGCCGCTTGTTTTCCACTTCCAGCGGGCGACGGCCACCTCCTACGGCGCCATCGACGATCCCGGCCTGCCCCGGCTGGAGCACGCCGTCCAGCTGTGTCCCGACACCTATTTCCTCGGGCATTCGCCCTGCTTCTGGAACGAGATCGACGGAGACCTGCCGGACGACAAGAAGGCGGGATATCCCATGACCCCCTACACGAAGAAGGGCCGGCTGTGGGAGTTGTTCGAAAAGTACCCCAACATGTTCGGCGACTGCTCCGCGGGGAGCGCCCACCGGGCCCTGAGCAAGGATCCCAAGGGCTACGAGTTCCTGCAGAAGTTCCACAGGCAGGTCTGTTTCGGCACGGACCGTTTTTCGAGCATCGACGAGCCGATCCCGGAGATCATCGGGTACTTGAAGACCGGGCTTGCGACGGGCAAGCTGACCCGGGACGCCTACGACGATATCACCCACCGCAACTATCTGCGGCTGACGCAGCGGTAAGGCGAAGATACCGAAAAAGCCGCCGGTCCGGTCTTCGCGCCGGACCGGTTTTTACCCTGCGGAAGTTTCCTGCCGGGGGGCGCGGGATCTCTCCGCGCCCCCCTTGTTCCCTTCGTACGGCGGAGCCGCCGTTTTTCCGCGTGTTTCCGGCATCGGTTGCCGGAGGGCGTTTTTTTGCGCAAATTGGGGAATTTCCTGCTAAAAAAACTTGAAAAAAAGGCCAACTGAGTGTATTTTAAGACGTCCGCCTATCCCCTTGCAGGGGGACGATGTGTTGCGGCGGGCTGAAATTGGTCTTTTTCGAAGGGGGAATCCCGTGGGATTGCTGGGAGAAGTTTTCGATATATCGGCGCCGTACCGCGTCATTGTGCGGAACAGATCGCTGCTTTGGCAGTTCGTGAAGCGCAACATCGCGGCGCGTTACCGGGGATCCATGCTTGGACTGGTGTGGAGTTTCGTTCAGCCGCTGATGATGCTGTGCGTCTACACCTTCGTGTTCAGCATCGTCCTCAAGGCTAAATGGGGAATGGACACGGGGGACTCCAAGGGGGCTTTCGCCATCATCATGTTCTGCGGCATGGCGCTGTACAATATCTTCGCCGAGTGCGTCGCCGGGAGCTGCGGGGTGGTCCTTTCCAATCCGAATCTGGTCAAGAAGGTGATCTTCCCCCTGGAGGTGCTGCCTCTGGCGCAGACCTTTTCCACCTTCATTCTCAGCATCGTGTGGTTCATCCTGCTCTTTCTGGGGGTGATTTTCATCTACGGGGAACTGAGTTTCACCATGCTCCTGCTGCCGCTGGTGCTGATCCCGCTCTTTCTTTTTACGCAGGGGATCTCCTATTTCGTGGCCTCCCTCGGGGTCTACGTACGAGACACCTCATATGTGGTCCAGGTGATCCTGCAGATCCTCTTCTTCATGACGCCGATCTTTTACCCCATCGCCATCGTTCCGAAACAGTACCGCTGGCCTCTGGAGGCGAACCCCCTGACGATCCTGATCGAGCAGGCGCGGAACGTTTTTCTCTACGGCAAGCTGCCGGACTGGACCTTTCTCGGGATCGCGTTTCTGATCTCGGCGGTCGTGCTCCAGCTGGGCTTCGTCTGGTTCAGCAGAACGAAAAAGGGTTTTGCCGATGTCCTCTGAAAATGTTGCCCTGAGTGTGAAAAACATTTCGAAGTGCTTCGAGATGTACGAAAAGCCGGTGCACCGGCTTTTCCAGACGCTCTTTGCCGGTCACAGGACCTTCTACAGGGAGTTCTGGGCGCTCCGCGACGTGAGTTTCGACGTCCGTCGCGGCGAATGCGTGGGCATCATCGGGCGCAACGGGGCCGGGAAGTCCACCTTGCTCCAGATCATCACCGGGACCTTGCAGCCTACCGGCGGAACGGTGGAACGCTGCGGCCGCGTGGCCGCGCTTCTGGAACTGGGGAGCGGCTTCAACCCCGAGTTCACCGGGCGGGAAAACGTTTACATGAACGCCTCCATTCTCGGGCTGACGAAGGAGGAGATCGACGCCCGGTATCAGGCGATTTTGGACTTCGCCGAGATCGGCGAATTCATCGACCAGCCGGTCAAGACCTATTCCAGCGGCATGATGGTCCGGCTGGCCTTCGCCGTGGTGGCCCACGTCGACGCGGATATCCTGGTCGTCGACGAAGCGCTGGCGGTGGGCGATGCCTTCTTCCAGCAGAAGTGCATGCGTTTCATCCGAAAATTCAAGGAAGAACACACGATCCTCTTCGTCAGTCACGATACGGGAGCCGTGGTCAACCTCTGCGACCGGGGCGTGCTGCTGGAAGGCGGTCAGGTCAAGATGATCGGGTCGCCCAAAGAGGTTTCCGAGCAGTATCTGCGGGACCTTTACTCGGAAAATCAGAATATCGACGGCGATCAGCATGAGGAAGACTCCCGTGCGGAACAGTCCGAGGACGAATACTACGACATGCGGCGAAGCCTCATCAACGGTTCGAAATACCGGAACGACCTGGAGGTCTTCAAATTCTCGAAGGAGTCTTTTTTCGGCGAGGGCGGAGCCGAGATCGAGAATGCCTTTTTCACGGACCGGGAAGGCCGCCCCCTTTCCTGGGTCGTCGGCGGAGAGATCGTGAGACTCACGATCCGGGCGCGCATCCGCAGGGACATGAGCAGCCCGATCATCGGATTCACGGTCAAGGATCACCTCGGACAGTGGGTGCTGGGGGACAACACCTACATCACCTACCGGACCGCTCCGGTGGAGGTCCGGGCGGGCCAGATCCTCGAGGCGGCCTTCGAGTTTTACATGCCGACCCTCTGCCCGGGAAATTACAGCATCGACTGCGCCATTGCCGACGGGACTCAGGAAAATCACGTCCAGCAGCAGTGGATCCATGACGCGGTGGCCTTCGTTTCCCACGCTTCGTACACGAATTCTCTCTACGGGGTCGTCATGAAAAAAATAACGATGCAGGTAAAATGAGACGAAGATGATATGAAAGATCTACTCGCAGACGGAGAGCGTTTCATTCCGGGCAAGTTCGATGAACCCTCGCTCGTTTTGGAGCATTATCAGCGCTATTATGCCGCGTTGCCCCTGGTGAAGGGAAAGACCGTGCTGGATATCGCGTCGGGATCCGGCTACGGGAGTTTCATTCTGGCCAAGTCCGGAAAGCAGGTCTACGGGGTGGAGATCGATCAGGACGCCGTCGATTACGCCGCGGAACGCTTCGCCCAGCCCAATTTGCAGTTTCTGCAGGGGAGCGTCGAGAAGATCCCCCTGCCGGACCGCTCCGTGGATGTCGTCGTTTCCTTCGAGACGATCGAGCATATCACGGCCGAACTGCAGATCTGCATGATGAAGGAGATCAAGCGGGTCCTGAAGGAGGACGGGATATTGTTCATCTCTTCTCCCGACAAGCGCTATTACTCCGAGGAACGCGGCTTCGTCAACCCCTTCCATGTCCATGAATTGACCTCCGGCGAGTTCAGGGAGCTGCTCGGGAGCTGTTTCGCCCACATCAAGATCGCGGGGCAGCGTTTCATGAACGGATGCCTCATGATGTGGGAAGACCATATCGCCGACAGGACGGTTTCATACGGCGATCTGATCCAGACCTCCTCTCCCGGGGTGCGGAAACCCCATTACCTGCTGGCCGTCGCGGGGGACCGGGAACTGCCGGAAGTCTTCAACAGCATCGTGGAGTATACGGCCGATTCCGATCTGCGCCATCTTCTGGCCCCCGGCGTCCAGGAGACGCCGAAGAGCGATCTCGTGAAGGTGTATTACCAGAGCGGCCCCGGCGGAGCTTTCAGCGAAAAAAACACTTTGCCTCTGGCGTTCCCCGTCGAAAACGAGCGTCTGGAGATCACGGTGGATCTGACCCGGCGGCCGGAGATCTTTTCCGGTGTGCTGCGGTTCGATTTCGGCGGCGTCGGAGAGGCCTTCGCCCTCCGGGACTGGGTCGTGGAAATGGATTCGGGGGAAAAGTATTACCCCCTGAAAAGCGGGACTCTGGAAAGTGTCAACATGCTGTTCCTTTCGGTGCCCGGGAGCGGCCGCAGGGTCGTGATCCCCTTGAACGACGACCCCCAGCTGCTGTACACGTTCCCGGATCCGGGAAAAAAGTGCAGATCGCTGAGACTGATCGTCGAACGGGTCCCGTTGTCCCGGATAAACATGACCGAATCCTGGCTGATGCTCAAGGACGATTTGCTTTCTCTCGAACTCCGGAACCGTAAACTGCGGAGCGATCTCGACCTCGACTCGGCGCGGATCCGGGAGCTGGAAGCGGGTTTCCGCGAGAAGGAACGCGAGGTCGCCTCGCTGACGGAGTCCTACAAGGCTCTGGAAACGGGATTCCGCGGGAAGGAACGCGAGGTCGCCTCGCTGACGGAGTCCTACAAGGCTCTGGAAACGGGATTCCGCGGGAAGGAACGCGAAAATGCGACTCTGACGGAATCCTGCCAGGCGCTGAGCCACGAAAATGCGACTCTGACGGAGTCCTGCAGGGCTCTGGAAACGGGGTTCCGCGAGAAGGAGCGTGAGGTCGCCTCACTGACGGAGTCCTGCAGGGCTCTGGAAACGGGGTTCCGCGAGAAGGAGCGTGAGGTCGCCTCGCTGAGGGAGTCCTACGCGGAATTGGAAGCGGGATTCCACGAGAAGGAACGTGAGATCGCCTCGCTGACGTCGTCCGGCAAGGCTCTGGAAGCGGAGCTGCGCGGGAAGGAGGCTTCCCTGAGGGACTTGAACGAAGAACTGCAGCGGCGGGAACGGCAGGGAGAGAACGAGAGAGCCGTGTTGGCGGGACTCTACCGCGCGGCCGGCTGCTCCGGCCAGATTCAGGAGCTGCGCTATGCGGATCTCAAGGACAAATACGAGGAGCTCGAACGGGAACACCTCGACGTACGGCGTGCCCTCTCTTTCGACTACCCCGTCATGCGCGAGGCGATGGAGCAGCTGGAGGCGCTTTCGCGGAAGGCGCTGGATCATTGGAGCTGCCGGGTCCTGAGGTCCGGCCGGCTTTTCTGCCGCGTGCTCAGAAAACTCGCTTTCCGCAAGACCCGGCTGCTGGCGAAGATCGTCGGGAGCAATCCTCTGTTCGATGCGCAGTGGTACCTGGAAAAGTATCCGGACGTCCGGGGCACGGATCCGGCCCTGCACTATCTCGCCGACGGCTGGCGGGAAGGCCGGGATCCTTCGCCCAGTTTTTCGACGCGGGATTACTCGCTGCAGAATGGGCTCCAGGGGGATTTCTGCCCGCTGCTGCATTTTCTGCTCTTCGGCAAAAAAGAGGACATCCACCTTTCTCTGCCGTTTTTCTTCCGGAGCGAGATCGGGCTGCTTCAGGCGTCTCCGCTCATGGATGCCGAGTGGTATTTGAAGCAATATCCCGACGTTTCCGGTTTCGATCCCGTGATCCATTATCTCGCCCGCGGCTGGAAGGAGGGGCGGGATCCTTCGGCGGCGTTTTCGACATCGAAGTATCTTGAGGCGTATCCGGAGGTCGGAACTGCCGGGGTCAATCCTCTGGTGCACTACCTGATGATCGGCCGCGCGGACGGCTGTCTGCCGATCCCGGACGCCGGGCGCAGCGAAGATTACCTTCTGCTGAAGAAGTCGAGACTTTTCCAGCCCGACTGGTACAGAAAGCGGTATCCCGATATCGCCGATCTCGATCCCATCGAGCATTTCCTGAATTTCGGCTGGAAGGAAAACAGAGATCCGTCGCCGGAATTTTCCACCTCCTTCTATCTGGAAAACAATCCCGATATCCGCGCCGCCGGGACCAATCCCCTGGTGCACTACCTCAGACGCGGTGCGGCGGAAGGCCGCCGGATCAAAGAGCTTTCCGGTTATCTTACGGAGCACTTTTCCGAACTCGCATGCGTTTCCGGCCTTTTCGATTCGGAATGGTACAAGGAACGGTACGGGGAGGAGTTCGACCTCCAGGAGGACCCCCTGCGGCATTTCTGCCGGACGGCCTGGCGGGAAGGATGTGATCCCTCGCCGCTGCTTTCCCAGAGACAGTACTGGCTCGATTATCAGGATCTCATCGGGGTGAACAGCCTGTTCCATTACATCGTCTACGGTGCGCTGGAAGGCCGGAGGATCAAGTCCGTGAAAGAGGCGGCCGACGGCATTTCCCGCAAGCGTCAGATCGCGGTCCTGATTCACGAGGCGTCGGATACCGGCGCGCCGCGTCTGGGGCTGCAGATCTGCCGGCTTCTCCGGTCCATGGACTACTTCGTGTGGACCATCGTCATGAAGCCCGGCCCGATCCTCGAGAAATTCAGGCGTTACGGGAAGGTCTTCTGCACCGATTCTCCCGAAGAGATCCGCACCATCGCCGAAGGCCTGAAGGCTTCCGGCTGTCACGATGCGATATTCAACTCGGTCGTGACCTGCAAATATGTGAAGACCTTCCACGAGACCGGATTCCGCACCGTTTCGCTGATCCACGAAATGAGCGATACCGTGAAGGTGCTGGAGATCGAAGGGGCCGCCCATGATGCCGCCGAATACAGCGGCAAACTGATCTTCCCCGCCTCCCTCGTCGCGGATTCCTGGAAAAATGCGGGTTGGTCCGTTCCGGCGGAGCGGGCCCGGATCCTGCCGCAGGGGAATTGCGAACGGACGGTGCGGCTTTCCGCGGAGGAAACTCTTGCCGTCAGGAAAAGAGTCCGCCGCGAACTGGGGTTCCCGGAGGATTCCGTGCTCGTCCTTGCCTGCGGCACCCTCGAACCGAGGAAGGCCCCCGACGTCTTCATGCAGGTCGCGAAGAGCGCGTACGGCCGGAATCCGAAAGTCCGCTTCCTCTGGGTCGGGGACTACGGGGAAAAGACCTACCGGGAAGAGATTCTGAACAGAAGCAAAGACGCCGGACTGTCGGTTTACTGCCGTTTCATCGGGTATCAGAAAGATCTGTCGCCCTACTTCCTGGCCGCCGACATGTTCTTCCTGCCGTCGAAGGCGGATCCCTATCCGATCGTGGGGCTGATGGCGGCCTCTTATTCTCTGCCGCTGGTCTGCGATGCCCGGGCGACGGGGATCGCAGAACTCTACGCCGGGACCGCCGGGCTCTGCCGCGAATACTCCGCCGACGCCTTCGTCAAAACGATCCTCGGTCTCGCCGCGGATCCCGCACTGAGGGAAGAAACGGCGGAAAAGGTCCGGGACGCCTATTCCGGACACCACTCCATGAGCGAGTACGTGACCGCCATTCTGGAATCCACCTCGCTGCCCTTCAGAAAGATCACCTGCGTCGTTCCCAATTACAATTACGAGAAGTATCTCGTTCCGAGGCTGGATTCCATCCGGGCCCAGACCTATCCCGTCTACGAGCTGATCATCCTGGACGACAATTCGCCCGACGGCAGCGACAAGGTCATCCGGGCGTGGATCGGGGAAAACCGCGACTTTTTCCGGGGGGGGATCCGGTATATCCGCAACGAAACGAACTGCGGCGTCTTCGCCCAGTGGCGGCGGGGCATCTCCATGGCCCGGGGAGAGCTCGTCTGGATCGCCGAGGCCGATGATACCTGCGACCCCCGGCTGGCCGAGGAGCTGATCCCCTTCTTCGACGACCCGATGGTGAATCTTGCCTACGTGCAGTCGCGGCTGATCGACTCCGACGGCAAGGTGTTCGTCCCGGACTTTTCCGTCAATACCGACCGGATATCGCCGGTCAAGTGGAAAAAGCCCTATGTGTACCCCTTCGAACGGGAGCTGAACTCCGGTCTTGCCATCGCCAACACCATCCCCAACGCCAGCGCCGTGATCATGCGGAGGACGGCCGCCCTCAAGGTGTCCGACCGGCCGACGCAGTTCAAGGTCGCCGGAGACTGGGTCTTTTATCTGGAGACCCTGAGGGGCGGACGTATCGGATTTTCTCCTTCGATCCTCAACAACTACCGGCGGCACGGCTCCAGCGTCTATCACAGGAACAAAGAGCAGACCGTGCGGGAGATCGAGCGGATCCACCGTCTTCTGCTGGAGTCCTGTCACCTCGGCAACGAAACGATCCGCCGGATGCGGAAGGCCCTGCTGACGGACTACGACTACACCGGCTCTTCGTTCAAGCTGACTCTGGACTACGACCGGTATCTCCAGCCGGAAAAGAAGGATCCGGGAGTGCTGATCTTCAGCGGCAGTTTGACCTATGGCGGAGGCGAGATCTTCCCGATCTGGCTCGCGAACGAAATGGCCAGGCAGGGATACCGGGTCTATCTGCTGAGTTTCGACGTGGAACCGCCCCATATGGACATCGTGGAGAAGGTGCATTACCGGGTCAACCTCGTGCATATGGCCGAACTTGCCGGGAAGGGACTCCGGAACTTCATCTCGGAAAACGGGATCGGCTTCGTTTCCTCCCACTTCTATCACGCGGACAAGTTCCTCGCCGGGGAGCTGGAGGGCACGGAGCTCTTCTGGACGGTCACGACCCACGGCATGTACGAACATCTGGTCGAACACCCCGGGGAAGACCCGGATTTCCCGGTGGTCTTCCCGAAGATCTTCCGAAGATGTTCGAAGGTGATCTACACGGCGCCCAAGAACCTTGCTCCGCTCCGCAAACTCGACTTCGACATCAGCGGCAAGTGCGTCAAGATCGACAACGGTTTCCCCTATTCTCACGAGGCGCCTTTCGACCGCGGGAGTTACGGGATCGGGGAAAAGGACAAGGTCCTGGTCTTCGTGGCCCGGGGGATCCCGGAAAAGGGATGGGAAGAGGTCATCGCCCTCGTTTCCGACCTGAACGCGCAGCGGGGGAAGGAAGATTTCGCCTATCACGCCCTGATGATCGGCGACAGCGAGTATGTCCGGGGGCTGAAGGATCGTTTCGGGTCGGATCCGCACCTGCACTTCCTGGGGTACCGGAAGGATCTTGCGCCTTTCGTCGCGGGGAGCGATATCGGCCTGCTGCCCTCGACCTTCATCGGCGAAAGCCAGCCGCTGATACTGATCGAATTCTTCGCGAACGGCAAACCGGTGGTCGCCACCCGGATCGGCGAGGTCCCCCTGATGGTCAGACAGGGCGGCGTCGAGGCCGGCGTGCTGCTGGATATCAGCGACGGGCACATTTCCCGGGCGGAATTCGCAGGGGCTGTCCGCGCCATGGAAGACGGGGGTGTCTACCGGACCTATTCCGAGGGCGCGAAGAAGATCTTCGAGCACTACAGCATTGAAAACTGTGTCAACAGTTACATGGATCTCTACTTCAAAAACAGGGCGGGCAAGTTATGATGCAGCAGACTGTTCTCGTGACCGGAGGAAGCGGTTTCCTCGGGCAGAATATCATCCGGCGTCTGACGGGCGAAGGGTACTCAGTTTCGTGTCTGGACCGCTACGAGGCGCCCTTTCTTGAGGAGTGCGGCGCGAAATTCATTTCCGGCGACATTTCGGAGGTAAAGCACCTCGAAGGGGTTCTGGAGGGCGTCGATGCGGTCATCCACATGGCCTGCACCATTCTGCCGCAGATGTCCAATTCGGATCCTCTCTTCGACGTGGTGACCAATGTGGGAGGTTCGCTGCATCTGCTCGACGCCGCCGTGAAAAACAAGGTCAAAAAGGTGATTTTCTTCTCTTCCGGCGGCACGGTTTACGGGGTGCCCCGGCAGGTGCCGATCCCGGAGACCCATCCGACGAATCCGACCTGCTCCTACGGCATATCCAAGCTCATGGTCGAGAAATATCTGCGGCTCTACCGTGAGCTTTACGGGCTCAACACCTGTTCTCTGCGGCTGGCCAATCCCTACGGGCCCTATCAGCGGGTCAAATCCGCCCAGGGGGCGATCCCTGTTTTCTGCTACAAGGCCCTGATCGGCGAACCGATCGAGATCTGGGGCGACGGTTCCGTGCGGAGGGATTTCATTTATGTCGGCGATGTCGTTTCCGCGGTTTTGAAGGCCGTCGGGACGGAAGAAGAGATCCCGCAGGAGATCAACATCGGGAGCGGCCAGGCGGTGTCCATCCGGGAGCTGCTGGCGTTCATCGCCGAAGCCACGGGGAAAGAGTTGGACTGCCGCTACAAGCCCGCGCGGGCCTTCGACGTTCCCGTCAGCATGCTGGACATAACGCTTGCGGAAAAGTATCTTCACTGGAAGCCGGAGACCTCCCTTGCCGACGGACTGCGGAAAACGGTCGAGTATATCCGGCAGAACTGTATTTGACGGGGAAACAGGCGGATGCTGCAATATCAGATCGAAAGCGTAAGCAAAAACGAAGGGGTCCTGTTTACGCTCCAGGCGAAGGGCTGGCTCACCGATACGGAAGGCCGGCCGACCGATATCCGTGTCGCCGAACGTTCCGGTGACACGGCGGATCTCGAGGTGATCCGTACCCCCCGGCCGGATGTGAGCAAGGTCTTCGAAAAAGACGCGGGGCAGGCCGGGTTCGAGGTGAGTCTGTGCGTCAGGAACCCCGAAAAGGTGAAACTGGTTTTTGCCGCGGGGAAGGACGAGGTGTTTTTCGACGTCGCCACGCTGGAGGCGTTCCGTTCCGGTCTGACGGTCGAGCTCCCTCTGGGGATGAGGCTGGTGAAGATGCTGAAGGCGGTCTGGGTTTATTTTCTGTTCGTCCTCACCCTGCCGCTGCGTCTGCTCAAGCAGCTGAAGAATTTTCTCTTCCGGGTCAGCCCCTCCTTCCGGCGCTTCTACATGCGGCACATATACGCTCTGTGGGGGCAGGATTTTTCGAACGAGCCCATCGAGCCCTGTTCCTGTCTGCCCTGGGGAGAGCACCTGCTTCTGTTTTCCCACTTCGCCGACGGGACCGGCGCACCGCTGCTGGCTCTGAACATCGCCAGGGAATTGCGCGGATTCGGGTTCAATCTGCATATCGTGCTCCTGCGGGACGGGGAACTCCACAGACGTTTCGCCCGGTACGGGAACGTGTATGTGATCCATTCGGAAAAGGAGCTCGACGGGCTCTTCGAGGGGTGGCGGGAGCTGAACATCAGAAGGGCCTTCCTCAACACCTCCATTTCCGGCGCTTACGCCGAAGTGCTGAAGGCTCACGGCATCACCACGGTGACGCTGATCCACGAACTGTCGTCGACTCTGGTCGAGATGGGGTATGCCGACAAGGCCCCGGCGGTCGCGCGGAACAGCGACCGGATCGTGGTCCCCTCCACCCTCATCGCCGACGACTGGGCGGCCCACGGGACCGTTCTTCCCCCGGAACGGACCGTCGTGATGCCCCAGCCCGATTACCACAGCGATCTCGTTCCCCTCGACGACCCGGAGGAGCGCCGGCAAAAGTATCTGGCTCTCCGGCGCGAATTGAAGATCCCCGACAACGCCCTCGTCGTGATGGGCTGCGGCTCCCTCGAAGAACGCAAGGCGCCCGACGTGTTTTTCCGGGTCGCCGCCGCCGTGACCAAAGTTGTGCCCGAAGCCCATTTCGTCTGGGTGGGCGACTCCGGGGCCTCCTACTACAAGAGGAAACTGGAATCGCTGATCCTGCCCGTGGCGGACAACGCCAGACTTCAGCCCTATTCGCCCCTCAATCCCTATTACTACGGCGCGGACGTCTTCTTTCTCCCCTCCAAGTCGGACCCCTTCCCCACGGTGGCGCTGCTGGCGTCGAAGGTGGCGCTGCCGGTGGTTTTCTGCCGCACCGCGACGGGGATCCGGGACCTCTTCGGCGAGGTGGAGGGGTGCTCGACGGCGGAATACTCCGAAGAGGGCTTCGTTTCCCTTCTGGAGCGTCTGCTGAAAGACCGCTCTTTCCGGGAAAGCTGCGGAGCGGCTTTCCGGAAGATCTACGGCGAAAGGATGTACGGGTTCCGGACCTACGTGCGCAGACTGTACGAATTGGCCGGCGGTTCCCTGCCCCGTGTCACCGCGATCATTCCCAATTACAATTACGCAAACTATCTGCCCGCCCGGCTCGAGAGCGTGGCGCACCAGACCTTCCCCGTCCACGAGGTGCTGATCCTCGACGACTGTTCGAAGGACAACAGCGCGGAAGTGATAGAGGGCCTGCTGAAACAATACGAAGGCGTGTTCCCCGCCGGGATCCGTTTTCTGCCGAACCGGGAGAACGCGGGGGTCTTTCGCCAGTGGCAGAAGGGCGTCGACCGCGCTTCGGGAGAGCTGATCTGGATCGCCGAGGCCGACGACAGCTGCGAGCCCGATATGCTCTCCACGCTGGTCCCTGCCTTCGAATACGACGGAAAGGTGCAGCTGGCCTACGCCCAGTCGAAATTGATGGACTCCGACGGCAAGATCTATTCGGAATCCTTCAGCCACCACACGTTCCACATTTCCCGGGTGAAGTGGAGCCGGCCCTACATCGCGGACAGCGCCACCGAGATCGAGACCGCGCTGGCGATCAAGAACACGATCCCCAACGCCAGCGCGGCGGTGATCCGGAAAGAGGCTTTCAGGAAGATCCCGCCCGAGCTGTTTTCGTACCGGGTCATCGGGGACTGGTTCGCCTATCTGCACCTCATTCAGGGCGGCCACGTGGCATTTTACCCGGTCCCGCTGAACCTTTACCGGAGGCACCGGGAGTCCGTCGTCGCCCGCAACATCCCCCTGCTGCTCGAGGAGCTTCTGCGCCTGAACACCTATATCGCGAAGACCTTCAAGATCTCGAGCTACACCATCGGCGAGATGAAACGGGAGTATATCCGGAACTGCGTGAGTCTGAATTTCCCCGACAGCGAAAGCGGCCGTTTCGACCGGATGGAATCGGCCGCGGGCGACGGGGAAACGGTCCGTATCCTCGTTCCGGGGGCTTCGCCGGACTTCGCTTCGCTGAAAAAGGTTCTTGAAGGATCGAAGGCGGCTTTCGCCTTCGTCTGTTTCGAGGACCCCGGGGCAACGCTGCCTCCCGAAGTGGCGGAAGTTTTCGGCGGCGTGGTCCATGTCTTCTGGCAAAAGGAGATCAAGCCCCCCCTTTCCGTGAAGGACTTCAAGCCGTTGTCCGAATTTTCGGAAGCGGCCCCGGAGGCGGCCGCCGGGGCCCGCTGATGCCGGAGCGGAAGAGAATGCTTCAAATACTTCTGGGAACATACAATTCGGAACCCTTTCTGCGGGAGCAGCTCGATTCACTCGTCCGCCAGACTTACCGTGATTTCCAGGTCCTGATCCGGGACGGCGGCTCCTCCGACGGGACCGTGGGGATCATCGCGGACTATCAGCGGCACTTCCCGGAGAAAATGAGATTTCTCGGCAGTTCGAACGCCTCGACGCTGGAAAATTATTCCCGGCTGCTGGACGATGTCGGTGCCGATGCCGAATTCGTCATGTTCTGCGACCACGACGATGTCTGGATGCCCGAGAAGATCGGCGTCACCGTGGAAAAATACCGGGAAATGGAGAAAAAGTACGGCAAAGAGACCCCCATTCTGGTATTCACCGACTCCGAAGTGACCGATGAAAAGTTGAATACGCTCGCCCCTTCCGCGCTCCGGTTCCAGCACCTCGACCCGCGCCGGCTGTCGCTGAACCGTCTCGTCGTCCAGAATGTCCCCTGGGGCAACACCATGCTGCTGAACAAGGCCTTGGCCGATCTCGCCCGGCCGATCCCGCCGGAGGCCGTCATGCACGACCACTGGACGGCTCTGGTTGCTTCGGCCATGGGGCGGATCGGATTTCTCGACCGCCCCACGCTCCGCTACCGCCAGCACGCGGACAACGTCTACGGCGTTTTCCGGTATTCCGCCGGGGCCTTCCTGAAAAAGCTGCTGCTGGGCCGCCGGAAACTTCAGGAGCGCTTCGGGCAAAACGTGGCCCAGGCCGCCGCTTTCGGCCGGCGTTACGCCGGTCGTCTGAGCCCGGCCGACCGGGCGATGTGCGGGGAGCTCGAGCAGTGGCCGCGGCTCGGTTTCTGGGCCCGGAGACGGCTCCTCTGGAAGTACCGTATTTTCAAATCGGGCCTCTGGCGCAACGTCGGGACTTTCCTCTTCATATGAAATTCAGGAAAATTCACGGCAGAACTTGAAAATTCCCGCGAACAGGTATAAATTATGTGTGTTTCATCATCCATCATCGAAAAGGAGCTTTGCTGACATGGGCAACAGGATCATTGTGACGGGGGGGGCCGGTTTCATCGGTTCCGCCGTCGTCAGGCATATCATCCGGGACACGGCGGATTCCGTCTGCGTCGTCGATAAACTTACCTATGCCGGAAACCTCGAAAACCTCGCGCCCGTTTCCGCCGACAGCCGTTTCCGCTTCGAAAAGGCGGACATCTGCGACCGGGAGGCGATGAACCGGATCTTCGCGGACTTCAAGCCGACCCATGTCATGCATCTGGCGGCGGAGTCCCATGTGGACCGCTCCATCGACGGCCCCGGGGAGTTCATCCAGACCAACATCGTGGGGACCTACACGCTGCTGGAGGCCGCCCGGCACTACTGGAGCGGTCTGGACGAAGAGGCCCGGAAGGCCTTCCGCTTCCACCACATTTCCACCGACGAGGTCTACGGCGACCTGAACGGCCCGGAGGACTTCTTCCGGGAAACGACCCCCTACGCCCCCAGTTCCCCCTATTCGGCCTCCAAGGCCTCCAGCGATCACCTGGTGCGGGCGTGGAAGAGGACCTTCGGGCTGCCCACGCTGGTGACGAACTGCTCCAACAACTACGGCCCTTACCATTTTCCGGAAAAGCTCATCCCGCTGGTGATCCTCCATGCTCTCGACGGCAAGGAGCTCCCCGTTTACGGCGAGGGACTCCAGATCCGCGACTGGCTCTACGTGGAAGATCATGCGCGGGCCCTCTACACCGTCGTCACCCGGGGCGTTCCCGGCGAGACCTACAACATCGGCGGTCATAACGAAAAGACCAACATCAGCGTCGTCAGGACCATCTGCGCGCTCCTCGACGAACTGAAGCCCCGGAGCGACGGCCGCTCCTACGCGGAACAGATCGTCCATGTGAAGGACCGCCCCGGCCACGATCTGCGCTATGCCATAGATCCGTCGAAGATCGCCCGGGAACTGGGCTGGACGCCGCGGGAAACCTTCGATTCCGGCATCCGCAAGACCGTCCTGTGGTATCTCGAACATAAGGATGACTGGTGCGCTCACGTGCTGAGCGGCGCCTACAAAATGGAACGTCTCGGAACAGGAGAGTGCAAATGAAAGGGATCGTGCTTGCAGGCGGAGCCGGGACCCGGCTCCATCCCATCACCCGCGGAGTTTCCAAACAGCTGCTGGCGGTCTACGACAAACCCATGGTCTACTACCCCATCAGCGTCCTCATGCTGGCGGGGATCTCCGACATTCTGATCATCACCACGCCGGAAGACCAGGCGAGTTTTCAGCGGCTGCTGGGAGACGGTTCCCGGTTCGGGGTCCGCTTCACTTACGAGGTCCAGCCTTCGCCCGACGGTCTGGCTCAGGCCTTCATCATCGGGAAGAAGTTCATCGGCCGGGACCGGGTCGCCCTGGTGCTGGGCGACAACATCTTCTACGGCGCGGATCTGGGGAACCTGGTGCGCCGGGCCGCCGCCCGGCCCGAAGGGGCGACGGTTTTCGGCTACTATGTCCGGGATCCCGAACGCTTCGGCGTGGTGGAGTTCGACAAGGATTTCAACGCCCTTTCCATCGAGGAAAAACCGGCCCGTCCCCGCTCCAATTACGCCGTGACCGGACTTTATTTCTACGACAACGACGTGGTCCGCATCGCGGAAACCATCAAGCCTTCCGCCCGTGGCGAGCTCGAGATCACCTCGGTCAACAACGAATACCTCAAGCTCGGAAAACTCAAGGTCGAGCGGCTGGGCCGGGGCTACGCCTGGCTGGATACCGGGACCCATGAGGCCATGCTGGACGCGGGGAACTTCATCCGGACCGTCGAGACCCGGCAGGGGCTTCAGGTGGCCTGCCTGCAGGAGATCGCCTACATGAACGGCTGGATGACCAGGGAGCAGGTGCGGGAAAGCTGCGCGGACCTGCTGAAGACCGAGTACGGTCAGTATCTGATGAGGATGATCGAAAAATGAATGTGCTTCCAACGGAAATTCCGGAGGTCAAAATCATCGAACCCGTGGTGTTCGGTGACGCCCGCGGATACTTTTTCGAATCCTGGACGCAGGAACGCTACAAGGCGGCCGGGATCGACTGCAACTGGATCCAGGACAACGAATCCCGTTCCCGTTTCGGCGTGCTCCGGGGACTGCACTATCAGGCCGCGCCCTACACCCAGGCCAAGCTGGTCCGGGTCATCGTGGGCGCCGTGCTGGATGTGGCGGTGGATATCCGCCGGGGCTCCCCCACCTTCGGGCGCCATGTGGCCGTGGAGCTTTCCGCCGAGAACAAGCGGCAGCTTTTCGTGCCGCGGGGCTTCGCCCACGGTTTCGTCGTCCTGAGCGATGACGTGATCTTCCAGTACAAGTGCGACAACAGATACGCCCCGACCCATGAGCGGGGGATCATGTTCAACGATCCGGCGCTGGGCATCGACTGGCGGGTCGATGTGGCGCAGTTCAATCTGTCGCCGAAGGACACGCGCAATCCCCTCTTCGCCGATGCGGAACTTTTCGACTACAAAAAGAAGGAGTATCTGCAATGAAACTGCTCATCACCGGAGGAAAGGGGATGCTGGGCCGGACTCTTCAGCAGGAGTTCCGGGAGTGCGAGCTGGTGATCGCGGATCTGCCCGAAGCCGACATCACCGATCCGGCGGGCTTCGACGCCTTTCTGGCCCAGGCCGCGCCCGACGCGGTCATCCACTGCGCCGCCATGACGGCGGTGGACAAATGCGAAACGGAGATCGACTTCGCCTACAAGCTCAATGCCTTCGGCACCGCCAACGTGGCGGCGGCATGCCATCGCCACGGGGTCCGGCTCATCGCCATCAGTACGGACTACGTTTTCGAAGGAAGCAGCGACCGTCCCTATTCCGAGTTCGACCTCCCCAACGGCGGGAACACCGTTTACGGCAAGAGCAAGTTCGCCGGCGAAGAGGCCGTCCGCCGTCATTGTCCGGACCACGTGATCTGCCGGATCTCCTGGCTCTACGGGCCCGGCGGCCCCAGCTTCGTTCACGCCATGATGAAGCTGGCGGACGGGACACGTCCGGAGCTGAAGGTGGTGGCGGATCAGCACGGGAATCCCACCTCCACGCCGGCCGTCGCCCGGCAGCTGCGGAACATTCTCGAGCGCCGCGAGCTGGTCGGAACGTTCCACATGACCTGCGAGGGAGAGGCCACTTGGGCCGAGTTCGCCGCGGAGATCTTCCGGCTCGCCGGGAAAGAACAAAGAATCGTGCCCTGCACGACGGAGGAGTTCCCCCGTCCCGCCCCCCGTCCGAAGAACTCACGGCTGGAAAAGATGATGCTCCGGCTCGCCGGACTGCCTCCCATGCCCGACTGGCGCGAGGCTCTCGCCGAGTTCATGCGTCTCGAGTTTTGACGGCGGATGGCAAACAAGAACAAACCCGCCCTCGAATTGATCCTGAGCGACGAGGTCCAGTCCCTGCTGGATGATTTCGCCGCGCTGCTGGATGTCCGGGTGACCTTTTTCGGGCCCGACGGCACCAGTCTGCGGCGGGGCAAGGAGATGGTCAACAGCGATTTCTGCCGCCTGATCCAGTCCAGTCCGGGCGGTCTGGCGCGGTGCCGGACCATGGACGGCGAAAAGCAGAACGAGGCCGTGCGGGACCGGAACGTCCTGCTCTACCGCTGCCACGCGGGAGCCCACGAACTGGTGGCCCCGGTCTTTCTGCACGGTCACTGCGCGGGCTTTCTGATGCTGGGGCAGTTCCGCACCGACGACACGCCCCCCCCCGGCCCCCCGGAGCTGCAGGCCTGCTACCGGGCGCTGCCGGTGTTCACTCCGGAAAAACTGGCCGCCGTCACCGGGCTGTTCCGGACTCTGGTGGACTATATCTCCATCCGGGAGCTGGCGGTCCTCCAGAGCGACCAGCTGCGGCTGGACATCGACCGCTACATCGACCGCCACGGCAGGGAGGACATCAAGCTCCCCGACATGGCGAAAAAACTGGGGCGGAGCGTTTCCTCCATTTCCCAGTTCCTGCGCCGGAACTACGGGACGGGCTTCAAGGAGCTGCTCATCGAGCACCGGCTGAAGCTGGCGGAGCGTCACTGGCGGTCCCATCCCGAAGCCACGGTGGCCGAAACGGCCTTCGAGGCGGGATTTCAGGATCAGTTCTACTTTTCGCGCCTCTTCCGCCGCCGCCGGGGCATGACGCCGGGGGAGTTTCGCGAACACCTGCGCGCCGGTTTCGGGAACGACTGAAAAAATCCGCGCGCGGGACTTGAAAAATCGTTCCGGACCGCTTATATTTAGAAAAGACAACTGCGGATGCCCCGCGGGCGTCCCGAAAGTTCAAGGAGGTATACCATGGCCAACACCATCTCGAGCGTCTATCACTGCCCCCATTGCGGGTTGACCGTCGAAGTGACTTCGCCCGGCGCGGACCCGGTCTGCTGCGGCGAAAAGATGATCCTCTGCAGGGAAAACACCGTCGATGCTTCCCGCGAAAAGCACGTTCCCGTGCCCGAAGCCCTCGCCCAGGGCACCCGTGTCCGGGTGGGCAGCGCGGAGCATCCCATGACTCCCGAACACTACATCCAGTGGATCGAGGTCATCAACGGGCCTTACGTGAACCGCCGTTACCTCAAGCCCGGCGAAGCTCCCGTCGCGGAGTTCTACGTGCCCTTCAGCGACAAGCTGGAGATCCGCGCCTACTGCAATCTCCACGGTCTGTGGAAGAAGTGATTTTCTTTCTCTCTTCCTTCTTTTCTCCCGGCCTCCGGTCGCGGGGAAGAACGAAGGGGAGACGCGTTTTCATAACAGGTGACTTTTAAGGAATTTGCTGATGCAGAAGTATTTCAAGGCGGAACAGGTCTCCGCCAACGTGTGGTGGGTCGGCGCCGTCGACTGGAACGTCCGGAACTTTCACGGCTACCTCACCGGCCGGGGCTCCACCTACAACGCCTATCTCATCATCGACGACAAGGTGACGCTGGTGGATACGGTGAAGGCCCCCTTCGCGGAAGAGATGCTGGCCCGGATCCGGTCGGTGATCGACCCCGAAAAGATCGACTACATCATTTCCAACCACGCCGAACCGGACCACTCCGGGGCGCTTCCTGCGGCTGTGGCCGCCATCAAGCCGGAAAAGATCTTCACTTCCGTCGCGGGGGCGAAGACCCTGAACGCCTATTACGGGGATCTGGGCTTCACCCCGGTGAAGACCGGCGATGCCGTGGAGCTGGGGCAGGGCCGCTGCGCTTTCGTGGACACCAAGATGCTCCACTGGCCCGACAGCATGGTGACCTTCTATGACCGGGACAAGGTGCTCTTTTCGCAGGACGCCTTCGGCATGCACCTGGCCGGGAGTTTCCTCTGGGCCGACCAGTATGAGGAGCGGATCCTGGAAGAGGAGGTGGAGAAATATTTCGCCAACATCCTCAACCTCTACAGCGAAAAGGTGATCGCGCTTCTCGATTCCCTGCCCGGCCTCGATTTGGGATTCCAGATCATCGCTCCCGACCACGGTCCCCTGTGGCGGAAGGATCTGGACAAGATCGTTTCCCTGTACAGGAAGTGCGCCGAACAGAAGCCCCGGCCCCGTGCGGCGGTGGTCTACTGCACCATGTGGGGCTCCACGAAAATTTGCGCCGAAGCCTTCGCCGATGGGGTCCGTTCCAAGGGCGTCGAGGTGGAGACCGCCGATCTGATGGTCAACGAACGCAGCAGCATCATGAGCAAGGTGGCCCGGTCCGGGCTGATCGCTTTCGGCGCTCCCACCATGAACAACCAGGTCTATCCGGCCATGGCCGACGTGATGAACTACGTGAAAGGTCTGCGGATCAAGAATAAACTGGCCTTCGCCTTTGGCTCCTGCGGCTGGAGCGGCGAAGGGGCCAGACAGATCGCGGCGCTCTTCGACGAGCTGAAGCTGGAACAGCCGCTGCCGTTCAAACAGGTCAAATACATGCCACAGAGCAGTGATCTTGAAGAGTTCTTCAAGGCGGGAGCCGCACTGGCGGAGCAGCTGCTCGAAAAAACGAAAGACAATTGAAGCAGGAGAAAAGAAAAATGGACAAGTATGTGTGCAACGTCTGCGGCTACGTCTACGACCCGGCCAAGGGTGACCCCGACAACGGCATCAAGCCCGGAACCAAATTCGCCGATCTGCCCGATTCCTGGGTCTGCCCCGACTGCGGCGCGGGCAAGGAAGAGTTCGAGAAGACCGAATGATGAAAAATCCGGGCAAATGGCTGACGGCGGCGTTTTTGCTGCTGCTGCTCGCCGCGGGCTGCATGACCGAAGCCGCCCGGAATGTGGAAAACTCCAAGCGCCTGCGGGTCGGCATGACCAAGGAGCAGGTGCTTTCCGTCATGGGGAAGCCCGTGCAGGAGGAGTTTTCCACGCCCGATCTGTGGTACTACTTCGTGGAGTCGGTCTGGACCGACGGACTCACCACTGAAGAGGAGTGCATGCCCCTGGTCTTCGAAAACGGCCGGCTCATGGGGTGGGGCAACCGTTTCTACAGCCACTGGCGGAGCCGTGAGGTCCAGACCAGGGGAGGTGTGGAATGAGCGCCCCCAAACGTCCCGGCTGGGACCGTTACTTCATGGACATCGCCCAGGTGGCGGCCAGCCGGAGCAACTGTTCCCGCCGACAGGTGGCGGCGGTGCTGGTCCGGGACAAGCGCATCATTTCCACCGGGTACAACGGCACTCCCCGCGGCGTACGCAACTGCAACGAGGGCGGCTGTCCCCGGTGCAACTCCGATGCGCCGTCGGGCTCGCACCTGACCGAATGTCTCTGCAGTCACGCTGAAGAGAATGCTATCGTGCAGGCGGCCTATCACGGGATCATGGTCAAGGGGGCGACCCTTTACACCACTTACAGCCCCTGTCTGCTCTGCGCGAAAATGATCATTAACGCGGGGATCGTCGAGGTGGTCTACCACCAGCGGTACTCCATCGACGACGTTTCCATGGCTCTGCTGGCCGAAGCCGGGGTCAGGGTGCGTTCCCTTTCCGAAGAGGAAGAGTGAGCGTCATGCCGGATATCGCCGAGGGGGTGCTTTCTCTCGAGGAAGCCCTGCGCTGGCGCGAAGAGCTGCGCCGTTCGGGCCGGACTCTGGCCGTGACCAACGGCTGTTTCGACCTGCTCCACCGGGGACACGCGGTCTACCTGGAACGGGCTCGGGCCGAAGCCGATGCGCTTCTGGTGCTGGTCAATTCCGATGCCTCCGTGCGGGCCCTGAAGGGGCCGACCCGTCCTCTGCAATGTCAGGAGGATCGGGCCTTTCTGCTCTGCGCCCTGAAGCCGGTGGACCGGGCCGTGATCTTCGACTCCCCCCGGTGTGACCGGGAGCTCGAACTGCTGGCCCCCGACGTCTACGTCAAGGGGGGCGACTACACCGCGGAAACGCTGGATCCCGGCGAAAGGAAGGCGCTGGAAAAAGCCGGCAGCCGTCTGGTCTTCATCTCCTTCGTTCCGGGACACTCCAGCACCGGCATCATCCGGAAGATGAAGTCTTGATCGACTGGAAAACCATCCTTTCCCGGATCTGGGAACATGTGGCGGCATCCGGCGTCAGCACCGGACTTCTGCTGGCGATCCTGGGATGTTTCGTTCTGCTGGCGGCTTTGCTCCAGGTCGTGACCACTCTGCTCCGCGCCCGGTGGTTCGAGCTCCTCGGGGAGCGGAGCTGGACCCTTCTCGCCATGCCGGGGACCATCGTCCACGAAACGGGCCACGCCCTTTTCTGTCTGCTTTTCCGCCACAAGATCGAGGAAATGAAACTCTTTGCCCCGATGCCCGACGGAACGTTGGGATATGTCCGCCACACCTGGGAAAAAAGAAGTCTTTACCAGCGGGCCGGCAATTTTTTCATCGGTACGGGCCCGGTGATCTTCGGAACGACCGTCATCATCGTCGTGACCGCCTGGCTGCTGCCGGAGGTCCGGCGTGAGTTGGAACTGCCCTCCTGCCATACTCTCGGCGATTTGGCCGCGGGCGCCCTTTCCCTCACCTGCCGCATGATCCGGGAGCTTTTCCGGCCGGAGCTCTGGACGAAGTATCAGAGTTACATCTGGATCGTACTGACGCTGCTCATCGGCTCGCACATCACCTTGAGCAAGCCCGATCTGGAAAACGCCGGATCGGGGGCGCTGCTGCTGCCGCTCCTGCTCTTTCTCCTCGATTTGGCGGTCATCCACTGGTTCGATCCGGCGGAGTTTCTGCTGCGCCGGGGCGGAAGTTTCCTGGCGGGCGCGCTGGCGGCGGTGTTTTTCGTCCTGCTCATCCTGGCCGGTTTTACGCTGCTTATTTATCTGCCCGTGTTCCGGAAGGGCTCTCCGAAAACCCCTCGCCGGAAGTGACTTCCTCATTTTCCCGGCGGCGGAACCTTTCCCGCGCGGCCGCGTTCCGGGCGATAGCCCGGACCAGCTCCTCGGGGGCAAACTCGACCGGGGCGGCGGGTGGCCTGTCCTCTTCCGGGCGGGGATCCGGCCCGGCGGGGGCGCGTGTCTCCTCCCGGTGAAGATCCGGCCCGGCGGGGGCGCGTGTCTCCTCCCGGTGAAGATCCGGCCCGGCGGGGGCCGGGCAGGGAGACGATGAAAGAAGAGCCCTCCCGAGCCTCAGCGCGTCCTCTCCGGAAATGTGAAAGAGGGAACGCCGGTATTTCCGGGGGAAAAGAGGCTCCAGAAGAGCGGCGAGGCGCTCCCTGCCCGGCCCCGTATCGCCTGCGGTCAGAAGTTCGACGGCGTCGGCGGCATCCCGTGCCGCGCCTTCGGGGAGTTCGATGTCGAAAAGCTCACCCCCGCCGCTCAGGATCCGCAGAACGGCCATGATCAGGCAAAGGTGAAGAGCTTGTTGTCGTTGCCGCCGGGGAAGGCCTTGAACACCAGCGTGGCGGTGTGGTCCGCCCCCATCGCGGGAACGTAGCTCGAATCGGGCTGCAGGTAGGCCGCGGGGAAGATGAGCGTGGCTTCGTTTTCCGCCAGGGGCGTGAAGGAAAGGGCGTGTTTTCTGCCGGCGGCCATGATGTCGTCTCCCGCGGCGAAATCGGCCAGCAATGCGAGGGCGGTGGTGATGTCCTTGGTCTTGAGGGTGATGGTGGCGCTGTCCTTCACCAGATGGGAGGCCACGGCCTCGTGTCCGCCGTTCTCGTAGATCGTGGACTCCACGATCTTGCGGTCGGTCTCGATTTTCGGGGCTTCGGCCAGCGGGGCGATGACGGTTTCGCCGAAAGAGGCCACGTAACTGTGTCTTTTGATGGTGGTGACGTCGTAGGTTCCGGGCATGATGAAGTCTTCCTTTCCTTGGTTGGGGTCTGCCGGCTCCGGAAGATCCCGGAGCGTTCCGTCAACAAGGAAGGATGTCAAGTTTTTCCCGGGAAAGGCGCCTTCAGAGCTTCAGTTCGGCGCGGAGCGACTTCACGATTTCGCCGAAGCGGTCGAGAGCGGCGCAGACCGGTTCCGGAGTGGAAAGATCCACGCCCGCATCCTTCATGATGTCGAGGACGTCCTTGGAACTGCCCGCCTTGAGGAAGCCCAGATAGGCCTCCCGGAGCGCCGGGTCGCCGGAGCGGATGTTCTGCGCCAGCTTCAGCGCCGCGGACATGCCCGTGGCGTACTTGTAGACGTAGAAGTTGTAATGGAAATGGGGGATCCGGGCCCACTCCAGCGCGATATCGGGGTCGGGGGAGATCCGGGGCCCGTGGTAGAGCTGGTTCAGTTCCCGGTACTTTTCCGAAAGAAGCTCCGCCGTGAGAGGAAGACCTTTTTCGACAGTCTCATGCATGAAAAGTTCGAACTCGGCGAACATGGTCTGCCGGTAGATGGTCCCCCGGATCTCGTCGGCCATGTGGCCGAAAAGATAGGCCCGGAAGCGGGGATCGGAGCTGTTCTCGAGGAGATGTTCGAAGAGCAGGATCTCGTTGGTGGTGCTGGCCACTTCGGCCACGAAGATTTTGTAGTCGGCGTAGACGTAGGGCTGGGTGTGGTTCGAAAAGTAAGTGTGCATGGAGTGCCCCAGCTCGTGGGCGAGGGTGAACACATCGTTGAGGTTGCCCTTGAAGGTCATGAGGACGTAGGGGAAGGAATCGAAACAGCCGCTGGAGTAGGCTCCGGACCGTTTCCCCTTGCGCTCGGGGGCGTCGATCCAGTGCTGCTCGAAGGCCTTTTCCAGTATCTGACCGTATTCCCGGCCCAGGGGGGCGACGGCGTTCCGGACCAGCTCCGCGGCCTGCCCGAAGGTGTAGCTCTTCCGGCAGCCGGGGAGCAGGGGGTTGTAGATGTCGTACATGTCGAGGGCGTCCAGCTTGAGGATCCGGCGGCGGAGCTCCAGATAGTCGTGGAAGGCGGGGAGCTTTTCGTGCACCGAAGCGATGAGGTTGCGGTAGACCGATTCCGGTACGCGGTCGGCGCTGAGAGCGGCTTCGAGCGCGCAAGTGTGGTGCCGGACGGTCGCGCTGACCGTGTGCCGCCGGACCGTGCCGTCGAGGGCGGCGGCGAAGGTGTTGCGGAACTGCCGGTAGGCGCGGTAGAGTTTGTGGAAGGTCCGCTTGCGCAGTTCTCTGGAGGAGCTTTCCATCAGCACCCGATAGGTGCCGTGGGTGACGGGCTGCCGCTTCCCCTTTTCGTCGCGGACGAAGCCGAAGTCCAGATCGGTGTCGTTGAGGGCTTCGAAGAACTCGCCGGGCAGATGGAGCAGATTGGAAAAGGCCCCCAGGAGTTTTTCTTCCGGCTCCGAAAGAACGTGGGGTTTTTCTTCGAGGATCTCCTTCAGGTAGCGGCGGTAGGGCGCGAGCAGCTTCGACTTGAGGAATTTCTGCATCTGCGCTTCGGGGATCTTCAGGAGTTCCGGCACGAAAAAGGCCTCCTGAGGCGAAAGTTCCGCCAGCAGGGCCTGGAGTTTGCCGTGACGGGCCCGCGAGGAGTCCACCGAGGTGTCCTGGTCCAGCGTCAGATGGGAATACACATAGACTTTCTCGACGAGCCGATCGAGTTCGAGGGAACTTTCGATGGCCTTCCTGAGCTGGGCCGGGGACTGGCCGAGGGTGCCCCGGAAGGCGGCGAATTCCGCCGTCTTGCCCCGGATCCTGTCGAAGTCCCGCTGCCAGGCCTCCGGATCGGCGTAAAGAGGGGTCAGATCCCAGACGGGAAGGTTTTTCTCGGTTTTCTTCATGGCAAAACTCCTTGAGTTGGTTGATGCGTGTTGTCCGGGAGCGTGGCTTTGTCGAGAGTGCGCACCAGCGTCTCCACCGCCGGGAAGTCCCGGAAACGGAAAAGCCGTTCCGCCGCGGCGGGGTGGGCGGTGCGCAGCTCTTCGAATCCCTCCTCCGTGACCGCCGCCCGGTCCACCCCCAGGATGAGGGGCGTCCGCGGGTGTTCGTCGAGAAAGGCCAGCCGCCGGGGCAGCGCTCCCCGGTGCCAGCGGTGGAAAAGCTCCAGATGGCAGATCCGGCCGTCGGTCCGGCGGAAACTCAGATCCGGAAAACAGATCTCGCCTCCCGTGTTGATGAAGGGGGTTTCCCCCACGATGGTCCATTCGGAGCAACGTTCCCGGAAGACCCGGTGGAAGATGCGGATCTCCTCCGGCACATAGGCGGCCAGCTCCCGGTAGTGGGAAACGAGGTTGTCCTTTTCCGACAGGATCAATTTCCCCGTGCGGCCCGGCAGGCGTATTTCCGCCTCGAGACGGAAGTGCTTCATCTTGAGCACGGCGGGGAAGAACGAGGCCAGCTGCAAGGCGTATTTCCGGGAATTTTCAAGGAGCGCAAAGGGGCCGCTGACCTGAAGAAGGATCTCGCCGGGCCGGGGGGCGGCGATCTCCGCCAGCAGCCGGAAGAACTTCATGAACTTCACCAGCTTCCGGAGTTCGGCGGTCTCCGCTCCCGGCAGGGCGATGGTGAGCTGTGAGGTGTTCATGAGGAGTCCCTGGACCAGCGCGGTGTTGTAGCGGCGGAGCAGTTCCCCCGGCTCGAGTTCGCGGAAGGCGGTGAGGAGTTCGAAATCCGGCAGGTCGCCGTAGATGTCCGCCGGGGGCCCGGCCACCCGGCGGCGGTATTCCGTTTCGGAAAAATCCTCCCCGGTCCCCATGATCTTGCCCGACTTCGAAAAGAGCTCCCGGCGCAGAGCCGGGTAGTCGGTGTTCCCCTCGGCGTTGGCGAACTCCGCCATATCCAGAACGAGTTTTTCCAGTCCCGAGGCGAATTTGCGGTCGGCGGCGGCGCTGACCAGCGCATGGCTCATTTCGGCCAGTTCGCAGCGCCGCCGGTGCAGACCGTCGGCGTAAACGGTCATGAGCGCCGAAGCCAGGCGCAGGTTGTTTTCGTCGGAAACGTCGACGAACCGGCAGTGGAATTTGCCGCTGCGGAAGGTGTAACGCAGGTGTTCCCGATTCAGCATGACTCCTCGATCCGGGTGTTGTAGGCGGCCTTGATGCGGCCGACCATCCGGGAACAGGCCAGAAGGAGTTTTTCGTCCCGCGGCTGTTCGGTCCGGGCCACGGAAAAGGCGCAGAAGAAGGGGCCGCACTGCAGCGGCAGCGTCAGCTGCCAGAATCGCCCCGCGTGAAAATTGACCAGGTGCCGTTCCCTCGCGGCCTCTTCCATGCGGCGGAGAAAGTTCTCCCAGTCGCCGTCGGCCTCGGCTCCGGGGGTGGCCCGGCGGAGCCGCTCCAGCGCCTGCTCCCGGGTCAGGCCCTCGGCGGCGAAGATCACCGCCCCGAGATCGGAACGCCGGAGCGGTTCCGGGGCGGGCAGTCCCCGCCGCTCCACGTAGAAGTGATAGAGCCCGTTGGCGGGGGCGGCGGCCAGATCCCCGGCGAGCTCCATTTCGGCGAGGAAGGGCGGGAGCAGTTCCCTGGCGATGCGGGTCAGGGGATGATTCTGCCCGGCCCGGAGCCCCAGCAGGGCCAGTTCGGGCGCGGCCACCACGCTGCGGTAGGCGCATTTGACCAGCAGTCCGCTCGCGGCCAGGTCGGCGATGATGCGGCTCACCGTGCTGGGATGGAGTCCCAGAGCGGCGCCGATGGCCGAAAGCCGGGTGGGGGCCGGATTGAGGGCGACCAGATTCAGCACCTGCAGGACGCGGTTGATCCGGGGACTGTTCATAGGGACTCCCGCCGGGCGGCCAGAGCACGGGCCACGGGCGCCGGCACGTGGACGGCGAAGTCGCCTCCCAGCCGGGCGACCTCCTTGATCAGCGTGGAGGAAACGAAGGAGTTTTCCACCGTCGGCGTGAGGAAGATCGTCTCGCAGTTCTTGAGCAGTTCCCGGTTCATGAGGGCCATCTGCAGTTCGTATTCGAAGTCCGAAAAGGCCCGGAGCCCCCGGAGGATGGCATCGACCTTGAGTTCTTTGACGGCATCCACCAGCAGCCCTTCGAAAGCGATGACCTCCACGTTGGGCATGTGGGCGCAGGACTCGACGATGAGCTGCCGCCGCTCCTCGAGCGTGAAGAGGGGATTTTTCCCGGAATTGACCGCCACCGCCACCACGACCTTGTCGAAAAGACGCCTCGCCCGCTCCACCAGATCCAGGTGTCCGTTGGTGAAAGGATCGAAAGATCCCGGATATATCACAGTTTTCATAGAATTTCCCCTTGACGCGCCCGCAAAACCAGTGTATTTTATATACCGGACCGCTTCGCGCGGCCGGATAAACGAGAGACACGACGTATAATATACGACAACTTCATGGATTTTTCAATCACATTCGGCGGATTGCCCGCGGGAGACCCGAAGCTGGTCATCGCCTTCGGCGTCTTCGACGGCGTCCATCCGGGGCACCGGCTGATCGTGGCCGAGACCTGCGCTTTGGCCCGCGAGCGCGGAGCCGTCGGGGCGGCGGTGACCTTCGTCCCCCATCCCCGTGCGGTGGTCGGGAAACCGGGCGATACCCCCCCCGAGCTCCTCATCAGCGTGGAGGAGCGGCTGCGCCGGCTGGGCGGCTGCGGCGCGGCGGTGACGGGCATCATCGACTTCACGCCGGAGTTCGGCGCGCTGGAGCCGGAAGCCTTTCTCGCCGGACTGCTCCGGTGCCGGGATTTCGAACTGGCGGGGATCTGCGTGGGCGAGGACTGGCGCTTCGGCCGTCAGGGCCGGGGAGACGCCGCTCTGCTGGAGCGGTTCTGCGCCGCGAACGGTTTGGTCTTCAAGGCGGTGAAACGGCTCAAATACGGTACGGAAGATATCAGTTCGAGCGCCGTCCGCGCCCTGCTCCGGCAGGGGAAGCTCGACGAGGCACGTGGCATGCTGGGGTCGGCGCCCCGCCTCGCCGGGACCGTCAGGCCGGGATTCCATATCGCCGGGCGGGAGCTCGATGCCCCCACCGCCAATCTGGAACTCGAGTACGGCGTACGTCCCCCCGACGGCGTCTACGCCGGTTCCGCCGAGGTCGGGGACCGGCGCTTCCCGGCGGTCATGAACATCGGATTCGCCCCCACCTACGGCGGGAACGAAAGGCGGATCGAGGTCCATCTTCCGGGATTTTCCGGAGATCTCTACGGCGCCTTTCTGACGGTGGAACTTCTCGGATTTCTGCGTCCGGAAAGGAAGTTCGATTCTCCGGGGGCACTCAAGGCACAGATCGCCCGGGATATTTCCGGAGCGAATAAGATTTTCGACCAGAACTACTGCGAGGTGACAAAATGATCAAAGGTTTGGGGATCGACATCGTGGAAACCGCCCGCATCGGGCAGGTGATCGAGCGCCACGGCGAACAGTTTTTGAACCGGGTTTACACCCCCGGCGAGCAGGCCATCGGCAAGATCCGGGCCAGCGCCCAGCACTTCTACGCCGGCCGCTGGGCCGCCAAGGAGGCCGCCGCCAAGGCCCTGGGATGCGGCATCGGTCAGGAGTGCGCTTTCAACGAGATCGAGGTGGGGGAATCCCCCGTGGGACTGCCCGTCATGCGTTTCACGGGCACCACCGCCCGCACGGCGGAGGCCCTGGGGGCGAAGAACGTCCGCGTTTCCATCACCCACGAACGGGAATACGCCGCCGCCGTGGTGGTGCTGGAGGACTGAAAATCCCCCCCTGCCTTGACATTTGAAGCCCGGCGTGTTATATTAAGGAGGAGTGACCGCTCCCCCGTTCCGCCGGGGCGGCAGGAGGAGTCAAGTGGAGAGTTTGCGATGAAGCTTTTTTTCGTTTTTTCCGGTCAGGGCGCTCAGAGTCCGGGCATGGGCAGGGATTTGTATGAGAATTTCGAGGCGGCCAGAAGGTGCTTCGACACTGCCGACAAGGTGCTGGGGTACCCCCTGAGCCGCATCATCTTCGACGGTCCGGCGGAAGAGCTGACCGCCACCGCCAACTGCCAGACGGCCATCTACACCGTGAGTTGTGCCGCGCTGGCGGTCTTCCGGGAACGGTTTCCCGAACTCGCTCCCTGCGCCGCCGCCGGGCTGAGTCTGGGGGAATACGCCGCCTTGTACTGCGGAGGCAGTTTCTCCTTCGAAGAAGGTCTGCGGCTCCTCAGACAGCGGGCCTGCTTCATGGACGAGTGCTGCCGGAAGACCGAAGGGGGCATGGCCACCGCATTGGGCGGCGACCCCGCCGTCATCGAGGAGGTCTGCAATCAAATCGGCATCGACGTGGCCAACTACAACTCACCCGGCCAAATCGTCGTTTCCGGTCCTAAGGAGCTGGTGCGCCGGGCCGTGGAGGAGCTCCGGGCCCGCGGGATGCGCAAGATCGTGGAACTCACCGTGGCCGGGGCTTTTCACTCCCGGCTCATGGCCGACGCGGGCGTGAAACTTGCCGGAGTCCTTGAGAAGAGCACCCTTGCGCTCCCCGCGATCCCCGTCTACCAGAACTTCACCGCCGCGCCGCCCGCTTCGGAGCAGGAGCTCAAGAGCAATCTGGCGGCTCAGGTTTCCGGCGCGGTGCGGTGGGAGGCTTGCGTCCGCGCGGCCTTCGCCGCCGGCGCCGAGGTCATGATCGAATTCGGTCCGGGGAGCGTTCTCACCGGACTGCTCCGGCGGACTCTCCCCGGAGTGAAGAGTTTCAATATCAACACTGCGGCATCTCTGGATCAGTTCATCTTGTAACGATCGTGCAGAGTGCCGCCCACACACAAGGAGACGTGGAAGAATGAGTGGAAGACTTGAAAACAAGGTCGCCATCGTCACCGGCGGGGCCAGGGGCATCGGCCGGGCCATTTCCCTGCGCCTGGCCTCCGAAGGAGCCAGGATCGCCATCGTCGACATCATGCTCGATGTGGCCGAAGCCACCGCGAAGGAGTTCGCCGACCAGGGGTTCGAAGCCAAAGCCTATGCCGCCAACGTGGCCAAGCCCGAAGACGCCGACGCCACGGTTAAGAAGGTCATCGCCGACTTCGGGAAAGTCGACATTCTCGTCAACAACGCCGGGATCACCAAGGACAACCTCATCATGCGCATGAGCGAAGCCGAGTGGGACGCCGTCATCGCCGTCAATTTGAAGGGCACCTTCAATTTCACCAAGGCCGCCGTCACCCCCATGGCCCGCCAGCGCAGCGGCAAGATCGTCAACATCGCCTCGGTGGTGGGCCGCATGGGCAACGCCGGACAGGCCAACTACTCCGCCTCCAAGGCCGGCGTCATCGCCCTGACCAAGAGCACCGCCAAGGAGTTCGGCTCCCGGAACATCCAGGTCAACGCCGTGGCGCCCGGTTTCATCGAGACCGAGATGACCGCCAAGCTGCCTCAGTCGGTCCGCGACACCTTCATGATGGTGATTCCCGCCAAGCGTCCCGGAAAGCCCGAGGATGTGGCCAACGTGGTCTTTTTCCTCTGCTCTTCCGACGCCGATTACGTCACCGGACAGGTGATCAACATCGACGGCGGCATGCTGATGTGAGGCGTTTTTTCCTCGAAAACGGGAAAAAAACGGGAAAAAAAGTGAAATAAACTTGACAAATCGGGAAAACGGGGCCATATTATATGGCGGACAGGCATGTCCGTAAAACGAAATAATGGGTTTTGTGTTCCAAAACAGTACAACCGAAACAAGGAAAATTCAGGAGTTTCAAAATGGCTGAACTGACTAAAGACGAAATTCGCGCCAAAATCAAGAAGATCGTGGTCGAGAACCTCGGCGTTTCCGAAGACCAGGTCACCGACGACGCCCAGTTCTCTCAGGATCTGGGTGCCGATTCTCTGGATCAGGTCGAACTGGTGATGTCCCTCGAAGAGGAATTCGGCGCCGAGATCCGCGACGAGGATGCCGACAGCCTCAACACCGTGGGCGACGCCATCGCCTACATCGAAAAGCGCATTGCCGACAAGGCTCAGCAGTAATATCCCTTCACGCTGACTGCGTGCAAGCCCCGCCGTCGCCGTAATATGTTGCTGATACGCGTTTGCGTATCGACTCCGGCGGGTGCGGGGCTTTCGGTTTTGAAGAACTCTTTTCGGTGAGGAACAGATGAGCAAACGTCGTGTTGTGGTGACCGGCTGCGGAGTGATCTCCTGCGCCGGCAATGATGTCGGGACCTTTTGGGACGCGGTGGTCAACGGCCGCTGCGGACTGGGCCGGATAACCCGTTTCGATACGAGTGAATTCCGCACTCAAATCGCGGGCGAGGTCAAGGATTTCGACGTCTGCAATTACCTCAACTTCAAAGACGCCAAGCGGATGGACACCTTCTGCCACTACGCCATCGCCGCCGCGGACCAGGCCATGAAACAGGCCGGGCTCCCCGTCGACGGCCAGTGGGGGAACGTGGATCCCGAACGGGTCGGAGTTCTCGTTTCGAGCGGCATCGGCGGCTTGGAGACCATCACCGGCCAGTGCCGGGTCCTCTTCGAAAAGGGGCCCGGCAGGATCTCGCCCATGATGATCCCCATGATGATCGCCGACATCGCCTCCGGGAACATTTCCATCCGGTACGGGGCCCGCGGCCCCAACATGGCCATCGTCACCGCCTGCGCCACCGGCTGTCACTCCATCGGCGAGTCCTATTGGATGATCGCCCGCGATGACGCCGACGTCATGATCTCCGGCGGCGCCGAGGCTTCCGTCACCCCCCTGGGGCTGGCCGGATTCTGCGCCGAAAAAGCCATGAGCACCCGGAACGACGAGCCCCTCCGGGCGAGCCGCCCCTTCGACCGGGACCGTGACGGCTTCGTCATGTCCGAAGGTTCCGGGGTCATCGTCCTCGAAGAGCTGGAACATGCCAGGCGCCGCGGCGCCGAGATCCTCGCCGAGGTCATCGGCTACGGTCTTTCCGGCGACGGCTACCACATCACCAGTCCCGCGCCCGACGGCAACGGCGGCGCCAGAGCCATGAAGATGGCCCTGAGACACGCGGAGATCGCCCCGGAAGAGGTGAGCTACATCAACGCGCACGGCACCAGCACCGAACTCAACGACAAGTTCGAAACGCTGGCCATCAAGTCCGCCTTCGGTCCCGCCGCGGCGAAAGTCGCCGTCAGCAGCACCAAGGGAGTCACCGGCCATGCCCTCGGCGCCGCGGGCGGGCTGGAATCCATCATCTGCGTCCAGTCCATTCTTCATGACGTGGTTCCTCCCACCATCAATTACGAAAATCCCGACCCGGAGTGCGATCTGGACGTCACCCCCAATACCGCGAAGGAGATGACGGTCAAGGTCGCTCTCAACAGCAATCTTGGTTTCGGCGGCCACAACGCGGCCCTTTTGTTCCGCAAATTCGAAAACTGAAATGGAGTGTAGATCATGAAAAGAACTTTGTCCGGAATCCTCGGCGGAACCGCTCTCCTGGCCCTGCTGACGGGCTGTGACCCCGAACTGGCCCAGATCCCCGCGGGCTCTCAGGAAGAACTCTGGTATCGGCAGCTCAAGGACAACTACTCGTCCTTCAGACCGCCTCAAACTCCCGCTCCGGCCGCCTACAACCGTCAGGCCGCTCCGGCCCCTGTCTCCGCCGCCAAGGCTCAGGAAAAGCCCGTCGATGATCCCGAAAGTGCCGTCGACCGGGCCGCCGTCGGTGAAAAGGTCGAACCGCAGGTCGCTCCCAGGGATGAGGCTGCCCCCAAGAGTGCCGACAAGGCCGATGGCGCCGCGGCGAAGGCCGAAAGCGACAAGGCTCCGGGCGCTGAGAAGGCCGCGGGCAGCGGAGACGAAGTCCCCGCCGGCAAGCCCTACATCGTCGTGAGCGGCGACACCCTGGGCGGCATCGCCAAGAAGTTCTACGGCAAGTCCAGTCTCGACGACGTGATTTTCAGAGCCAACACCAAGGTCATCAAGGACCGCAACAAGCTTTCTCCGGGCATGCGCCTGGTCATCCCCGACCTCTGAGGGGACTTTTCGAGGAGGGATTTTCCCTCCGAAGGGGCCGGAGAGGCGGGCCGTGTGCGAGAGGTGCGCTCCTTCCGGCAGATCGAGCGGTCGTTCATGAAAAAAAACTTATCCAAGCTCTTTTCCTTCCGGCTCCGCCGCGAGATCCCGGACGATCAGCTTCTCCACGGGACTCCTATGGAGGAGCGGCTCGACCATTCCCCCGCCCCCTGGATCCTCACCGTCATCCTCGTCTGGATGGCCAGCGCGGTCCTGCTGGTCCTCACCGTCTACTCCGCCGCGGCCGGCAGTCTGGCTCTGGGCTCCGTTGCGCGGCGGGAATACCGCGCTTTGGTGGGGTTCAAGTACGAGGATAAGGAAAAGTCCGAAAAGCTCCTCAAGGAGAAGATGGAAAAGGTCCCCCTTTTCTGCCGCATCATCCCCGAACGGACGGAGAAGATCCAAAAGGAGCTCACCGACCTCTTCAACTGCGTCGAGACCCGTTCCGCCGCCCGGCGCCAGAACCGGGAGTATGAGGTCATCGAAGGCTCCCGTGCTTCCAAACTTGCCAAGGACATGTCTCCCCTGCTTCTGGAGGAACTGGCCGCCATTTATCTCAAGAACCGCAATTACGAGATTTTCCAGCAGGCCTGGCAGCGGATGCTTTCCGACGGCATTCTCCCGACCGAGATCCGCGATGCGGCCCGCGGTTCCATCGAAGTCCGCACCGTCGACGGTCTGGGGCGGGTGCGCGGTTCCCGCCGCATGGGTAACATGGTCGACCCCGTTGCCGCCGCCGAACGGCTGACCCGCGTCATTTTTCCCCGGAGCGGTCCCGCCGCGGAAGAGTTCCGCAAGATCCTGCTGGAGATCCTCGGCCGCGGCACCCTCGAGGAAGATGCCCGCAGGCGCAGCGAAGCCCTGGCTGAGGCGCAGCGCAATTTCAAACCGGTGACCACCGACGTCAAGGAGGGCGAGATCCTCATCAGAAACGGCGAAAAGGTCACCGAGCGTCTCCGGGATCGCATCGAAGCCGCCAACAGCCACACTTCCTTCAGACAGCACCGCCGCGAGGTCTCCTACCGCATCATCCTGAGTCTGGTCCTGCTGGGCGTCACCATCTTCTTCGTCTCCCGCATCTATCCCGATATGGTCAAGGAAAATCGGGCCATCATGCTTACCGGTTCCATCCTTATCGTTTCCCTGGCGGTCAATTACCTTGCCATCCGGGTCTTCCATGATTCGATCGCTCCCATCATCGCCGATCCCATCACCGCACTTTCGCTCAAGCTTTTCGTTCCCATGGGCTTCTGCGCCATTTTGCTCACCGTCACCATAAGCTACCGGGTGGCCGTGTGCGCGAGCTTCTTCGCTTCCGCCGTCACCGTGATGATGCTTTCGCCGGAAAATCCTTTCGTCCTGCTGCTCCGCTACCTGGTCCTGGCCGCTCTCGCCGGACTGGCGGTCCGCAAGGTCACCAATTACCGCACCCTCTTCATCCGGAGCTTCTGCGTCACGGTCATCCTGCTGCTGATACTGAATGCCGACGATATTTTCATCAAGCGCAGCACGTTGGAATGGGGCGGTCTCGGAGCCATAGTCGCCGGGAACGCCTTCATCACCGCCGTGCTGACGTTGGTCGGACTTTTCGTGTGCGAGCTGGTCTTCAATCTTTCCACCGACATGGTCCTCATGGTTTTGTGCGACTACAATCACCCCCTGCTGGAGCGGCTCAAGCGGGAGGCCCCCGGCACCATGTTCCACAGCATGACCGTGGCCACGCTGGCCGAGGAGGCCGCCCGTTCCATCGGCGCCAACCCCCTCCGGGCCAAGGCCGGAGCCCTCTTCCACGACATCGGGAAGCTGGAAAAGGCCCGCTACTTCGTCGAAAACAACCGCAACAGCGACCAGCTCCACCAGAAGCTCGCTCCCGCGCAGAGCGCCCGGATCATCCTCGGCCACGTCCTCGAAGGGCTCCGGCTGGCTCGGGACAACCGGCTCTGCCGCCTGGTCAGAGAGGCGATCCGCACCCACCACGGGGATTCGCTGGTCTACTTTTTCTACGCCAAGGCCAAGGCGGCCGACCCCGATACCCCGGTGAAAAAGAGCCTCTTCCAGTACAGCGGCCCGCCTCCGCGGGGCAGGGAACTGACCATCATCAGTCTGGCCGATGCCTGCGAAGCCGCCGTGCGCTCCCTGGACCGTCCGGATCCGGAAAACATCCGCGCCAAGGTCGAGGAGATCTTCCTCGGCCGGGTCCGGGACGGACAGCTCCGCAACTCCCTGCTCTCGCTTCGGGACCTGGACCGGGTCAAGGAAAGTTTTATCGACACGCTCATGAGCATCCACCACGGACGTATCGCCTATACCACGGAGAGTATCAATGAAGCCGCTGCAAAGCAGATGGAACAATCCCCGTCACCCCGCGCCGGATCCGGCCCTGCTTGACCGTTTCTGCCGCCGGAGCGCGGAACTGGCCGGGCTGCCGCGGGAGGACTGGGAACTGGAACTGCTCTTCACCAATGACCGTTCCATGGCCCGGTACAACCGGGAGATCGTCGGCCACAGGGGAACCACCGACGTCATCACCCTCTCCTGGTTCGACGACCCCGAGGGGCTGTTTCCCGGCGATCCCGAACTGCTCCTCATCGTCAATCCCGACGCCGCCGCGAGGGAGGGGGCGGTCCGGGCCGATTCCTCCTACGCCCGCGAAATGGCTCTTTACATCGTCCACGGCATGCTCCACGCCGCCGGAGAGGACGATCTGGAGGAATCCGCCCGGCTTTCCATGCGGGCGGCCGAGACCCGGCTTCTGACCGCGCTGGACCGGGAGTTTTCCTTTGCCGAACTCTTCCCCGAGAAAAAGCTCCGGTCATGACGCCCCGGCAGGACAGCTCGTTCCCGAAACTCCCCGAGGCCGCCGGATGAACTCCTTTTTCACCGCTTTGCGCACTCTTCTGCTCCTCGTTTCCGTCGCGGGGGCGGCCGGAACGGTGTGTTCCGTCTTCCGTCAGGAGTCCCCGGCGCCCACCCGGCAGGAGTTCGAGCTGAAGCTGCGCTATGCCCTCAATCTGCCCCTGCCCGAACCGGAAGTCGGAACGGACGTTTCGGAAGGTTCTCTTCGGAAAGGCGGTCACGGCCACCGGCTCATTTCCCGCGAGGCCCGCAAGCACGGCGTGGCCCCGGAACTGATTTTCCGGGCGGCGAAAAAATACGGCCTCGATCCCGCCGTCATCGCCGGACTCATCGAAAGGGAGAGCGATTTCGATCCCCGTGCCGCGGCCGCCGACGGCGGCCGGGGACTCATGCAGCTCATGCCGGAAGTCTGCCGGGAACGCAACTGCCGCGATCCCTTCGATCCGGCGGCCAACATCGAAGCGGGCACCGCCCATCTGGCCGACCTTTACGGAGCGCTGGAAAGCATCCCCGATCCGGAGGAGCGGATCTCCTTTGCCCTCGCCGCCTACAACGGCGGACTGGGCCATGTCTTCGATGCCCGTCAGGTGGCCCGCGAGCTGCAGCTGGACCCCGACCGCTGGGAAGGGAATGTGGAGGAGGCCATCCAGTTTCTGAAGTTCCGCTCCTTCTACACCCGGTTCCGCCACGGCAAATGCAATGCCGATATCGTCGTCAACTACGTCCGCAGCGTCAGGGCCCTGGCCGCCACCTTCGCGCCCGAGTCGTGACGTCTTTCCTTCGCGGCCGCGTGCCGGAATGTCCGCGCCCGCAAAGTTGAAGAAAGCAGGGGGGACTCGGTTTATTTTGAAAAGCGCCCCTGCTCCATCGTCGATGTGACGATCCCCGCCGCTCCTGCGCACGGATCCGGAGGAGCTTTTTTTGTCCCTTTTTTGCCGCCGATGGGCGTTTTTCCCGGATCTTTTCCGCAAACCGCGGAAAAGGCTTCATAATTTTTTTCAAACCGTCATTTTACAGCGGAATGAAGACCGGAAGAGCGATGAAAAAAGCGACCGGATTGAAAAATGAAAAGCCGTCAGACCGTATAACACCTGGACAAACAACGAAGGCCGGAATGACGGCGGAAAGGAAAAATGGAAAAAAAGCGACCGGCATTGAAAAGTGAAAAGCCGTCGAGCCGTATAACACTTGGACGAACAACGAAGGCCGGAGGCCCGGCGGAGAGAAAAGGGAACGATGAAAAACGGCGGGGACACCGCCGGCACGGCCGTTTGCCTTTCCCGGCTTCCGGAACGAACCATGAATAACAACCCCGAATAAAGAGAGGAGAAAACGGGTATGAACAAAGCTTCCACCATCGCCAAAGTCGAACACGAACGTCTTTTCGGAGAAGGCATCGACCTTTTCAAGAACTACTACTCCGTGCTGGGGATCCGCAACATCCTCAACGTGATCGGGGTGCGCACCAGCAACGACAGCGACTGGTTCCGGGCCGTGGCGGAGTTCGTGACCGCCGAGGAGCTTTCGGAGCTCTACGACAAGATCCTTTCCCCGGAAAACCGCTGCAACATCGCCTCTTCCCACACCCGGCGGACTCCGCCCGAAATCAACGACGACGATCCCGACGACATCGTCGCCTACCTGAGCCGGAATCCCATCCACCGCAGGAAGATGTGGCGCGGCATGGCGCAGATCTACGAAAAGCGGCTCGAGGAGTACAAGGCCGCTCTGGCGGTTCCTGGCCGGCGGAAATCGGCCGTGGAAATGCGCTTCGACGAGCTGAGGTCCCTCTTCTCGCTGGATGACCGGGAGATCCACGCCCTGGCGGCGATCTTCCTCTCCCAGACCCGCCGGGCGGACTACGGGGACTTCGACATCAACCGTTTCAACTCCGGCGAAAAGCTCAGCGCCCTGGCCCGGATCATGGGTATATTGGACGTGGAAGCGGCCGCTCTGCTTTCCGACGACAACAACATCCGCAAATACGGGCTGGTCAATACGGACCTGGATCTGGACCGCACGTTCCTTTCCTACCTCTGCGGCATCAGTTCCAAGCCCCTCGCGGAGCGCTTCTGGACCCGCTGCGAGGGGGAAGTCCTGCCCTGGAACTTCCACGGGAAACTCGCTGAAAAGCACGGCGAGGTCCTCAAGCAGATGATCCGGGCCAAGACGAAGGAGAACGGTCTTTCCGTCATCCTCTACGGGGTCCCCGGTTCGGGCAAGACCTCCTTCGCCGCCAGTCTCGCCGCCGACATGGGCAAGAAGCTCTACTTCATCGCCCAGAACGACGAGGACACCCGCCGCATGAATTACAGCCCGGCGTTCCGCTACGCGGCATTGGCCGTGGCCCAGAAGCAGCTGGACCCCGAGGAAAGCATCCTGGTCATCGACGAGTGCGACAAGCTGGTCGAGAACACCGGTCTCGGCGGCGGGATCTTCTACCGGCTCTTCGGCGGGGATGTCGCCGGGGGCCGGGACGGCGAGACCAAGGGGCAGCTCAACAGCGTCATCGACAACAACCGGCACACGGTGCTGTGGATCTGCAACTCCAAGCAGGAGTCCATCGACCCCTCCAGCCGCCGCCGGTTCGATTACAACATCTTCTTCGACGAGCTGTCGGTGACCGCGAGGGCCTACATCTGGCGGAATGCGCTGAAGTTCTACCACTGCGAAGGGAAGCTGAGCGATGCCTTCATCACCTGCATCAGCAGCCGCTACCGGGCCAATCCGGGCGGGATCTCCCTGGCTGTGAAGAACGCCGCCCAGCTCTGCGCGGCGGACCCCGCGCTGGACTTCGAAAAGGAGGTCATGGTCTTCCTCAAGGCCCACTGCTCCCTGCTCGGCATCCAGGAGTCCCCCGAAGAGAAGATGGAGCCCGCGCGGGACTACTCCCTGGAGGGGCTGAACATCCGCAGCGGCATCAAACTGCCCCGGCTCATCGAGGCGTGCAGAAACTTCCTGGACAACGCTTCGAAGATCCGGAGCGACCGGGACCAGCCCCGGATGAACCTGCTGCTCTTCGGTGTGCCGGGAGCGGGCAAGACGGAATTCGTCAAGTACCTCGCCAAGCAGCTGGACCGGAAACTCTGCATCAAGAATGCCGGCGACCTGCTCAACATGTACGTCGGCGGAACCGAACAGCGCATCGCCGCGGCCTTTTCCGAGGCGGAAATGAACGGGGAGATCCTCTTCATCGACGAGGGCGACTCCCTGCTGGGAGCCCGGGAAGGGGCGGTCCGCAGCTGGGAGGTCAGCCAGGTCAACACGCTGCTTTCCGAGATGGAGCGGTTCCGGGGCATCTTCATCGTGGGGACCAATCTCGTCCAGAAGCTCGACCCGGCGGCGCTGAGGCGGTTCAGCTTCCGGCTGCACTTCGATTACCTGACGGACGAGGGCAAGAAAATCTTCTTCGACACCTATTTCACCCGGCCGATGGGACTGCCGGAGCTGGATGAGGCGGAAAAGAAGCGGCTCTTCGCCATCGACTCCATGACGCCCAGCGATTTCCGCAACGTGCGCCAGCAGTTCTTCTATCTGGCCGACACCGGACTGAGCAGCATGGAAATCATCGAGGCGCTGGAAACGGAAATCGTCAGCAAGACCTCCGGCAGCAGCTACAAAGGCCTGGGCAACGTGGTCCAGAAAATGGGGTTTTGAAGCATCTTCAGGTCCCGGATGCGGCGGAGGAGCCTGCCGCATCCGGGTGTTCTTGATCCCGAAAACGGAAAGGAGACAAAAATGATTCCGACCACTTGTTTTTTCGGTTTCGACTGTATGGTCCTGCGATTTTTCCTTGCAATGGGCGCTGAAAACGCCGTTCTGCCTTTCGGCGGTTTCGGGACCGCGCTCCTGCTGTACGCCGGCGGGGCTATTGTGCTCAGCGGGATCAAGGAATCCCTCGCGAAGATCGCCGCCGCCGCGATGCTGGTCATTTTCCGTCTGCCGCTGCTCATCTCCTTCGGACTGGCGCTGGCGGCGTACGGGATCCTGCGCGGGTTCCTGATGCTGCTGGAAAAAATCGGAAACACCGGCCGGGAATGAAACGAAAGTGAAAAAAAGAGGGTCGAGAAGGGGTAAAACGTTCGGTTACAGTTTTGACAAATGACAGGAGAGGAGAACAGACAATGAGTGAAAAAAACGGAACTTCCATAGACATGCACAACCGCGTCACCGCGACGGAGCTCGAACAGCTCGTCCGCATGCAGCTCGCCGCGCTGGACAAAGATCCGGCTTCGGCCAAAGTCATTCCGCCGCTGATGGTCTGGGGGGCGCCGGGACTCGGCAAATCCACGATCATCCGCAAGGCGGCGGAGGAGTTCGGCATCGGCTTCATCGACGTGCGGCTCGCCCAGCGGGAACCGGTGGACGTGCGGGGACTGCCCGTGCCCGACCGGGAGCGCAAGTGCGTGGACTGGCTGGTTTCCGGCGAGTGGCCGCGGGAAGGCAAGGGCATACTGCTCTTCGACGAGCTGACCGCGGCGGACCGTTCGCTTCAGGTGGCCGCCTACGAACTGATCCTCGACCGGCGTCTGGGGGACTTGTACAAGGTCCCCGACCAGTGGTACATCTGCGCCGCCGGCAACCGGGTGGACGACGCCGCCGTGGCCGCGACCATGAGTTCGGCCCTCGCCAACCGCTTTCTGCACGTGGAGCTGACCGGAGACGTGGAGGCCTGGGCGGCTTGGGCGGTGCGGAACAACGTTCACCCGGCGGTGATCGGATTCCTGCGCTTCCGCCCCGAGTGTCTGCTGCGGCAGGAGAACGAAAATCTGGAACGGGGCTGGCCCACGCCCCGCAGCTGGGAACGGGTCAGCGTCATGCTCCGCATCATCCCGGATGCGCGGGAGAACGAAACGCTTCTGCGGAAGGTCGTTTACGGCCTGGTGGGCAACCGGGCCGGGGTGGAATTCGTGGAGTATTTCAAGCTCAACGCCGAGTTCGACGACGTGAGACGGATGATGCTCGACGATTCCATTCCCGTCAGCATTCCCGCCAAGATCGACCGGAAATACGCCTTCTGCGCGGGACTTGCCTACTTTGTCTGGCGGGGAGGCTCCAAGGAGGAAAAACGGGATCTGCTGAATGGTTTTTACCGCATATCCCTGAAGCTCACCAGCGATTTCGCCTGCATGACCATGTGCGACGCCATGACCGGATGCGGGGTGATCGGCGAGAATGAGGCCGCGGGAAACCTTTTCCATCATCCCGAGTACAAAAAGTGGGCCGCCGTCCACGGCAAGACCATGCGGAAAACCTTGAAATTTTAAGGGGGATCCCCGATGAGCATGACCATAAGAACACCCGATGCGGAAGAGGAAAAGCGCAAGGCGGTCTGCCTCGAACAGCTTTCTTTCGACCGGCAGGACCTTCTGATGCGCTGGCCTTTCATCGGCGGCATCATCATGCGGATGGAACTCGTCCCCGTGCGCGACGACCGTCTGGGGACCGCCGCCACCGACGGCAACTCCATCTTCGTGGACATCGACTTCTACGGCTCGCTTTCCAGGGATGAGCGGCTTTTTGTCCTGGCCCATGAAGTCTGGCACTCCGCCTTGCTTCATTTCGCCCGCCGGAAGAACCGGGACGTCCGGCTCTTCAACATGGCCGCCGACCTGGAGATCCATTTCGCCCTGCGGGGGGAAAAGATGCGGGAACCCTGGGTGCTTCCCCACGAAGAGAGCTGGGCGGCGCTGCCGGCGGAGGAGATCTACGAACGGCTGCTGAAGAAGCAGCGCAGTCGGAACCGGGCTTCCGCCGACGGCGGCGCCGGGCAGGCGGGAAACCGGAAGAACGGGACCGGCACGGGTGCTTCGCCTTCTTCGAAAAAGGACGGAAAGGACGGAAAAGAAGGAGAGGAAAGAAACGAAAGTTTCGACCGGCATATCTACGAGGGGGACAGGCCGGAATCAGCCGAGCCCGACGGCACGGGCGGCGGAGAAGGGGGGACCGTGGTCATCGACGCCGACTACGCCCCTTCGGTCACGAGCGACACGGCGGAACGGGTCCGCAGCCGGGTGATCGCCGCGGGGCAGCAGGTGGAGCGCATGCAGGGGCATCTCCCCGGGGCGGCGGCGGCTCTGCTGAAAAGACTCCTGGAGCCGGAGCTGCCCTGGCAGGAGCTGCTCAAGCAGTTCGTCAGCAGCTGTTACGGCGGACACCGCCGCTGGCTTCCGCCGTCGCGCCGTCATGTGTGGAACGACCTTTACTTGCCCAGCATGCGCGGCGAGGCGCTCAAGGCCGTGGTCGCCCTCGACACCTCGGGCAGCACGGCGGGCGACATGGAGAGATTCTTCACGGAACTGGTGTCGCTGATGAAAACTTTCGGCCGGTACGAACTGACGGTGATCCAATGCGACGCGAAGGTCCAGAAAGTCGAGAAGTTTTCCGACGCGGCCCCCCCGGCTTCCGGTCACCGCTGGGAGGTCTTTGGCCAGGGAGGAACGGATTTCCGCCCGGTTTTCGACTATGTGAAAACGCTCGCGGAGCGGCCGGAGGTCCTGATATACCTCACCGACGGCTGCGGTTCCGCCCCGGTGCAGCCCCCGCCCTATCCGGTTCTGTGGGTGCTGACCTCCGGCGGGACCCGGCCCGCGGCGTGGGGGAAGAGCATTTCCTTCAAGTGAACGGGGGAGATGAAATGGACGACGCATCGCTCAAACTGGCGGAACTGCGGAAAATCTGCCGCGATTATCAGGCGGAACAGCAGGTCATCGATCAATTTCTAAAGAACCTGGCCTCTCCTTTGTTTCCCGGCAACAGCTGGAATGGCAGGAAAGGATTCTCCGATATTGCCGGACTGCTGACCGAAGACGCTGTCGAACTGAACTACAGTTTGCCGGAACCCGTGTTCTCGCTGCAGGAACTGTCCGAAGCGATTTTCTCAGGATATGACACTTCCAGACTTTGGATACGGATCTTCGAACTGCGGGAACACATCCCCGCGGAGGTGGTTTTTTATTTCTGGCATGAGTGTGCGGTCAGCCGGGTCCCGATCGATCATCCCCTCACGCGGTATTGCGGAAACTGTTATCAGGCAGTGAAAAAAAAAGGCCCGTCCCCGGAAGACGACTTGCTGATCGACAGTCCGGTCGTGCGGGCGCGTTACTGCAAGGCGCGGAACCCGGGCTGGGAAATGCTGCGCTATCTCGACGTCCGCCGCACCGCGCTCCGGAGCGTGCCGGAAGGGATCCGCCGGGCCATCGGCGGCGACAGCGTGGAGGCCTTCCTGATCTTCCGGGAAATGACCGGCATAAGACTGTCTTACGGTCTGCTGGCGAAGATCATGCGGGAAAAGGCCCTGAAGATATTCGCCGAACTGTTGAAAGACGGCGAGATTTTCAGGAAAGTGATCCCCCGGGACGAACTGTGCGTCTGCTGCGCGGCGCAGTTCGAAGACGCCCTGAGCGTGCCGCTTCTGGAAATCGTGGAAGAACTTTTTCCCGGCGCCGTGAAGGACGTCCGGGACCGCTGGGGCCGGAACCTGCTCTGGTACGCCGCGGCCAACCGCAGGACCGCCTTCTTTCACCCGTTCTGCCGGCTCACGCCCTTTCTGCTGAAGTGCGGATGCGATCCGGAAAACGAAAATCAGCTGGGGATCTCCTGGCGCTATATGTTGAATCATTTGAGTTATCTCCAGAAAGCATCTCTGCTGGAGGAGCGGCAACGGGAAAACGGCCGCATCTCTCCGGTGAAACGCGACCAGCCGCTCTACGCCCTGGCCGACCGGAGCTATGAGCCCCAGTGGCTCAAGGAACTTTACGGCGGCCGCTGAAAGTTTTTTCCGGGAAAATCGGCCGATCTGAAAAAATGAGGCCGCAGCTTTCGTACAATGTTTGAAGACATCGTTCACCCAACAATGAAAGGAGAATCCATCATGCGCAATACGTTCGAATCTCAACTCGTTCCCATGGTCGTGGAAGGCTCCGGAGCCGGCGAACGGGGCTACGACATCTACTCCCGTCTGCTCAAGGACCGCATCATCCTGCTGGGGACCCCCGTCACGGACGAGGTGGCGAACCTGATCGTCGCCCAGCTGCTCTTCCTGCGGGCCGAAGCACCCGGAAAGGACATCGACTTGTACATCAACAGCCCCGGCGGCTCCGTCACGGCCGGGCTGGCCATCTACGACACCATCCAGAGCATTTCCTGCGACGTGAAGACCTACTGCATCGGCCAGTGCGCCAGCATGGGGGCGGTCCTGCTGGCCGCCGGAACGCCGGGAAAACGCTTCGCCCTGCCCCATTCGCGCATCATGATCCACCAGCCCTGGGGCGGCGCGGAAGGCACGGCGGCGGACATCGAGATCCAGAGCAGGGAGATTTTGCGTCTGCGCACCATCCTCAACGGCATCCTCGCCCGTCACACGGGCCGGGACCTGAAGAAAATCGAGCGCGACACCAACCGCGACTTCTTCATGTCCGCCGAAGAGGCCGCCGCCTACGGCCTGGTCGACAAGGTCGTAACTCCCGAAAAGCGCAATGACTGAGACCAAACTCAAGGAGGAAGGAAGATGAAGGAAAAGGCGGGAAAAGTTTTTCGGGCGGTGCCGGGGGGCCTTCTCGCGCTTCTGCTGCTGCCGCTCTATGCCGCGGGAGCGGTCATTTGCGGCGCAGTCCTCCTTCTGCGGGAATTTTGGGATTCGTTCGCCAAAGACCTCGTGTGCGGCGCGGTCGATCCGGATTATGTGCCTCCCATCGGAATGGGCGGCTTCTACGCGGCGCAGTGCTGCGCCCGTGAGGCGGTCCGGGCGGAAGCCGACGGGAATGAGGCGGAGGCCGTGAAATACCGGAAGAAAGGCGCTTTCCTCTTCGATCCCTTCGCCCTGCTGGGCCTCGCCCGGCACTACGAACGTGCCGGAGACGGGAAGCAGGCCGCCGAATGGTACGCCTTTGCGGCCAGTTTCGACAGTGCGGAAGGCGAGGCGCGGTATGCCGAGCTCACCGGCCTCACGCTCGACAAGAGGGAAAAGAGGCGTCTGCGCAGGGATTTTATCTACGACCGCAGGTTCAGTCTGCGGGATTGAGCCCGCTCCGCCGGGAAAACGGATATTTCATCCTATGAACTGTACATTCACGGAAAATAATCATATCGGCCCGGATCGACCTGCGCATACCGGTGAACGAGGCGTTTGCGGAGTGTCCCTGCGAACCGGAGCTGAAGAAAAAGTATCCGCACCTCTTCCCCTGATCCCCGGCCGCCGGTTTCGGCCCGAAAAGTGCAAAAAAAGTCCGAAGTCCCTTCGATTTCCTGAAAAAACGGCGAGGGCGGCGCGGTAAAACGGGAGAAGGCAATTTCGAAAATCGAAGAGGAGGGCTTATGAACGCAACGGAAAAACTGGCGGCGCTGAAGAAAATCTCCAGCTCCGCCGCGGACGAAAAGAGACCTTTCAGCGACATCGACGGACTGCTCACCGAAGAGACTGCGGACCTGATCTTCAAGACCGCCAGACCCGCCGTGTCCCTGCGGAAACTCTTCAGCCGGATCGAACCCATCTACCGTTTCAACTTCTGGAAGCGGATCTTTCAGCTGCGGGAACACATTCCGGCTCCCGAGTGGTTTCACTTCTGGTTTTCCTGCATGATCGACCGGGGCGGTCTGCTCGTTTCCGAGCCCCGTATCATCAAGGGGCGGGAATACACCGTCGCCGTCGCTCCGGATCCGGAACTGCTTTGGACACTGCCCCTCACCGACGAAATGCTCATCGACAATCCGCTGGTCTGCCGTACGTACAGCGAAGCGCGGAAGCCCGGCTGGGAGCTGCTGCGCTACAGCTGCGGCCGCCGTTCCGCCCTTCAGAAAATGCCCGACCGGATGCGGCAGGCCATCGATACCGACAGCGTGGGGGGCTTCATGATCAACTTTGCCATGTCCGGCAAAAACCTTTCCTACAGTCTGCTCATGGAGATCATGAAAAAAGGAGCCGTCAAGATTTTCACGGAGCTGCTGAAGGAAGGCAAGGTGTTCGAACAGGTGTTTCCCCCGGAGGAGCTCTGCGTCTGCTGCGCATCGCAGCTGGAAGACGCCGTCAGCATCCCCCTGCTGGAGATTGTGGAGGGGAAGTTCCCCGGCATCCTGAAAAATGTCCGCGACGACTGGGGGCGGAATCTGCTCTGGTATGCCGCGGCCAACCGCAGGACGGCCTTCTTTCATCCCTTTTGCCGTCTCACGCCTTTTCTCCTGAAACACGGATGCGATCCGGAAAACGAGAATCAACTGGGGCTCTCGTGGCGCCGGATGCTGACCGGTCTGAGCCTTTCCCAAAAGAAACGCCTGCTGCGGCAGCGTCACCTGGCGAACTGCCGCAACGGCCATTCGCCGCTGGGCACGGAACAGCCTTGCACGGCCCTCCTGGACGAAAGCCTGGAACCGGAGTGGCTGACCAACTTGAAGAGCTCCTGAGATTTTCCGGCGGTTGCAAAACGGCAGTCCGCCGGTTATATTATACCCGGAACAACATAGATCATAACCCCGAGGAAAACGGTAATGAAGATCCTGCATATCGGCGACATCCATCTGGGCTGTACGCTGGACAACCAGCGGCGCCATGAGGAGTTCGAAAAGGTTTTCGCCTTTCTGACCGAACTGGCCGAAAAGGAACACGTGGAGGCGGCGCTTTTCGCCGGTGACGTGTTCGACAGCGGAACGCCTTCGGTGGATTCGCAGACGCTCTATTTCGACTTCCTGCAGCACCTGCGGGCCGCCGGATGCCGTCAGATCATCGCCATCGCCGGCAACCACGACAACGCGAATTTTCTGGAAGCGCCTCAGAATCTGCTCCAGCTGATGGAAATCTACCTTGTCGGCCGGCCCGATCCGGCGCATCCGGAACAGGAGGTGATCTCCCTGGGCCCGGCGGAAGATCCCGCCGCCATCGTCTGCGCGGTCCCCTTCCTGCGGGAACGCGACGTGCGCGCTTCGGTTCCGGAAGGAGAGGATGCGAAGCAGAAGAGTTCCGAACTCGGTTCCGGCATCATCGCCCATTACCGGAAGATATACGACCTGGCCGACCGCCGTCGTGCCGGAAGGAACATCCCGATCATCGCCATGGGGCACTTCTATGCGATGGGCAGCAGCTTCGCCGTCAACCGGGAAGGCGACGTGGAGACGGTGGGAACTCTGGAGGCGCTGGATCTGGAAAAAATGCCGGAGGGGGTCGCCTACGGAGCCCTGGGCCATATCCACAAGCCCCAGAGCGTACCCGGTCACAGCCGGTGGCGCTATGCGGGTTCCCTGCTCAAGATGCAGCTGCGGAAAAATATGTACGCGCCCCAGGTGATCCTGCTTGACACGCAGGATCCTGCCCATCCGCGGGGCGTCGAGATCCCGGAGACGTGTTTCCACAGGATGCGCGTCATCGAAGGCGATATGAAGGAGCTCCGCCGTCAGCTTGCCGACCTGGCCGCCGAGAAGAAGCCGGTCTGGGTCAAGCCGATCTACACGGGCGAAGAGGTCCAGCCCACCTGGCAGATCGACCTGCGCCTGGAAATGCGGGGAACCTGCGTGCAGATCATCCACCCCGAGGTCTGCCGTCCCGACGCCGAAAAGGAGGAAGCTCCCGCGGAATTTTCCGACAGGATGCTTTCGGAAATGACGCCGGAAGAGGTGTTCATGGAAATTTTGGACGCCGATCCGAATTTGACTTCTGAAGAACAGAAGAAGCGGATCATCGCCGCCTACCGCAGGATCCAGGACGAGGTCCTGGAGCCCGCCGCTCAGTCGGAACAGCCTGTTCCCGCCGCGCCGCGGGGCATCATGAAGTTCAAGCGTCTCCGGTTCCGGAACGTCAACTCCCTCTACGGGGAGCACCTGATCGATTTCGAGGACACGGCCTTCCGGAACGGGATCTTCCTCATTTCCGGCGATACCGGAGCGGGGAAATCCAGTATCCTCGACGCGATCTGTCTGGCGCTCTACGGCCGTACGCCCCGTGCGGAGAAACCCACCAAGTACCGCGACGAGATCATGAGCAAGGGGGAAAAGGAACTCTCGTCGGAGCTGACCTTTTCGCTGGGGGAGCTCGAATACCGCGCATGCTTCTACCATAAGCAAACCGGCCGGGCCGATGCCCAGGTTCCCTTCGGCGAAAGCCGGCAGCATCTCTACTGCGGTGACCGGGAAGTCACCCGCATGAAGAGGGATTTCGAGCAGGAGATCACCCGGCTCATCGGGCTGAATGCGAAGCAGTTCACCCAGTGCGTGCTGCTGGCGCAGGGCGGTTTCGACGCCTTCCTGAAGGCCCCGCTGGACGAGCGCTCCGAGATCCTTTCCAGCATCACCGGGACCGAGATCTACGGCACCCTCGGCGCCCGTATCAATCAGGAGTACCGCACCCTCAATGCCGAGTACGGCGCGCAGAGAAAAGCAAACGAGGAGATCGCCCTGCTGCCGGAAGAGAAAAGGGCCGAACTCGATCGGCAGCTGGCCGCCGCGCTGCAGCACCGGCAGGAGCTGGAAGAGAGCCTCCGGGATCTGGCGCTCCGGCGGCAGACCTTCATCGACATCCGCGAGGGCGAGGCCAAGGTGAAGGAAGCCGCCGCGGCGCTGGATTCCTTCCGCCGCCGGGAGGCCGATGCCGCACCGGCGCGGATCCGCCTGGATGACGCCAAACGCGCCGACGACTGCCAGAAGGAATTTCAGGCTCTGGGGCAGGCCCGCAAAGAGGTCGGCAATGCCGAAAAGGAGTTGGCCGAGCGGATCCGCGAAAGCGAGGTGATGCAGAAGAACGCTTCCGGACTCGAAGCGGAACGCCGCGAAGCTGAAGAGGCCGTGCGGAAGATCGCCGGGGAACGGGCCGAAAGCGAGGCGCTTTTCAAGGCAGTCCGCGAGCTGGATGTCCAGTGCCGGGAAAAGGCTTCGCTCCTCGAGCGGACGGCGCAGGAATTGACCTCGGCTCGGGAGACGCGGAGCCGACATCTCCGGACGTTTCAGGCCGAGGAAGAGAAGTGGCGCACCGTCGAAGCCGATTCCGAGCAGGCGCGGAAATACCTGGCCGAACATGCCGCCGATCTTGAGCTGGAGCACCGCCGGGCGGTGTGGGAGGAGCGGCGGCAGAATCTGGTCGAGGCCGAAAAAGCGATTTCCGAAGAGCGGCAGAAGGCCGAAGCGCGGCAAAAGGAACTCGATCGACGGTGCGGGGAATTGGCTCCGCTCCGGGAACAGGAAGCGCAGGCGGCTCAGGCCGAGGCCCTTCATCGGCAGCGCCTGCAGGAGATCGAATCGAGGATAAAGGACCTGCTCGGCGGTCATACCGAAGAAGAGGTCGAGCAGCAGTTGAACAACGTCCGCGATTCCCGGGATTTCTACCGGAAAGCGGATTCGTATGAGGAGGAACGGCAGAGGCTCCGGCCGGGCGCCCCGTGTCCTCTCTGCGGCTCCCTCGACCACCCGCTCTTCAGCGGCGCCGAGATGCGGAAAAACCTGTGCGAACAGGAATTCGAACGTCTCCAGAAAATCGTTTCCGAACTCAAGAAAGAGAAGCGGCTCCTCGACGCCGGAAATGCCGATTCCGTGAAACTGATGGAACAGGCCCTGAACAGCCGGCATCAGCGGGAAACCCTGGAGCGGGAGATCGCCCGGCTTCAGGCGGATCTGGAGCAGATCCGGAAGCACCTGGCGGAGGCCGGGAACGCCGCCGAGGCCGCCGCCCGGAGCCTTGCCGAAGAGTTCGAAGCGGCGCTTCAGGCGCAGTGGACCGATCACGCCGCTCTGCCGCCGGAATTGCAGCAGCGGATCGACTCCTGCAAGAGTGCGCTCGAGAAGACGGCCCGGCGCGAAGAGGGTTGGAAGAACTACGAAAACGCAAGAAAGCTCTTCGACGAGCTGGAGCCCGTCGACACGAAGACGGTCCAGGCGCTGGAGGAGCGTTTCGCAGCTTTGGAATCGGAATCGGAGGCGCTGGTCCGGAGCCGCAAGGACAAATTCGACGGGGATCCGGATGCGGCGGAAAAGGCGTTGAGTGTCTGCGAGACGCAGGCTCGGGAAAAACTCGATTCGGCGACCCGGCGGGCGGCTCGGGCCGCCGCCGCCGCGGAGGAGAACCGGAAATTCCGGGAAAGTCTGACCCGGAAACTGCAGGAGGAGCTGCGTCCCGCCCGCGAAGAGGCGGAGAAAGCTTTCCGCAGCAAACTGTTGCTCAAAAAATTCGCCGACGAAGAGGCCTTCGCGAGCAAGTTGATGAGTTCCGAGGACCGGGAAACGCTGGAAACGGAACTGCGGGAACTCGATTCGGGCCTGAACGGGGCCAGGGTCAAGTATGAGGAACGGAGCAAAAATCTCGAGGGAATGAGGAAGAAACTGCCGGAGGGCGCCAGTGAGGAGGAGGTCCTCGCCGACCTTTCCCGACAGGAGGAGGCGGTGAAGCAGGCCGGCGGCAAGGTCGAGTCCCTCAAGCTGACCATCGGGCGGGACGAAGACAACAGACGTCAATTCGCCGAAGCCCGGAAAAAGGCCGAAGAGATGGAGCAGCAGCTCCGGGATTGGCGGTATCTGGACGACCATTTCGGGACCGCCGACGGCTCGCGCTTCACCCGGATCGCGCAGTGGTACACTTTCCGCAATCTGGTCACGCTGGCCAACCGCAACCGGCTGGGAGTGCTCAAACGGCATTTCACGCTGGTCGGCAGCAAAACGGAGCTTCTGGAACTGAACGTCATCGATCACTACCGGGGCGATCTGGAGCGGACCGCCCGGAACCTTTCCGGCGGGGAGTCCTTCGAAGTCAGTCTGGCGCTGGCCCTCGGACTTTCCGAAATGAGCAGCATCAGCCAGAAGGCGAGTTTGGGCAACGTGCTGCTGGACGAGGGGTTCGGCACCCTGGACGACAAGGCCCTGGACAGCGCTTTGGAGCTGCTGAGCAACCTCCGTTCGTCCAGCGGCAAGCTGGTGGGCGTCATCAGCCATGTGGAAAAGCTCAAGGACCGCATCGAGACCCGGATCGACGTCACCAACAGCGGCGGCATGGGGATGCTCTCCGGAGCCGGGGTCGTTTCCGTTTCCCGCGAACCCTCTTCAACTTCCGGAGCGAAGAAAAAAACCTCCGGCAAGCGGGGACGCCCGCCGAAAAACGCTGCGCCGGCCGCTGGATCCTCTCCGGAGTGAGTTTCCGCCGAAAAACACCCCGCAGGGAGCGGATTTTCCTCCGCTCCCTGCGGGGCTGAAGCTTGGAGAAGTTTTTTATTCGGCGGGGGGAAATTCCAGAGACAGGGTGTTCCCCTTGATCGCGGCGGTGCAGCTGAAGTCCAGCGCCCGCATGGTGTTCTCGTGGCCGTAGGGATAGCCGTAATAGACGGGACAGCTCAGCTTCGCCGTCATCTCCCGGAAGAACTGCATCTTTGCCTCTTCGGTGGGGAAGTTTCTCGTGAAGTGGCAGAAGACCACCCCCGCGGCGCCCTCGAAAAAGCCCGCCTTGAGCAGATAATCGAAATGCTCCCGGAGCTCCGCTTCGGGCCGCCGGACGCATTCGATGAAAATCACCCGGCCCGCCGTGTTCACGATGAAGTTCCGGCTGACCACTTCGCGCAGCAGCGCCAGGTGGCCCGCGTAGACCCGGCCCCGGACATCGCCTTCGCGCAGGGGATGCAGCTTGACCTTGGGCGGCGTCTTGCGGGCCAGCACCGCCTTCAGATGGGTGAGGGAGGCCTTGTCCACCGAGACCAGACGGCCCAGATTGGGCCCCTGGATGGGGCGTCCCGCGCCCTTTGACTCCATGGCTCCCGTGAGGCAGGTGATGTTGCTGAACCCCATGAGGATCAGTCCCGGCCGCTTTTTGAAGGTCCGCCAGTCCATCTTGTCGATGAGCTGCTGGGCCCCCGTGCCGCCCCTGGTGGGCAGGATCATATCCACCTCCATGTCCCGGATGGCCTGGTTCAGATCGTCCAGCCGGGACTTGATCGGCAGCGCTTTCTTTCCCTTGGCGGGCTGGTCGAAGGTGTGGGGCATGACTTTGACTTTGATCCCGGCCCGTTCCAGCATGGCGATGCCCTTGCGGATCACGGCCTCGTTGGGGACGCTGGCCGGCGTCAGCACGGCGATGGTCTTTATCGACGCGGGGAACACCCCTTTGAGGCGGTCCATGTCCGCGCCGCTCCACTCCTTTTCGCTGCCGCTCTCGGCGTCGGGAACGGGAGCGGCCATGCAGACGCTGCCCGCCGCGCAGATCCCCGCCAGAAGCGTTTTCGCAGTCTTGCCTGTGAGTTCCTCTTTCATGGTCTGTTCCTCACATGGCGTCGGGAACGGCGATGGTCAAGGTGTTCAGCCCGTCGGCCAGCACCTTGCGGACCGCGCGGGCCAGCTCCAGACGGCCCGCCAGCAGGGCGGGTTCGGCGTTGAGCACGGGACACTCCCGGTAGAAGGCGTTGAAGCACTTGGCCAGTTCCAGCAGGTACTCCACCAGCCCGGAACAGTCCCGCTTTTCCCCCGCGGCCCGGAGCACTTCGGGGTAGTAGTAGAGCTTCACCCCCAGAGCCCGTTCCGCCGGATGGTCCAGACGCGACCAGTCGGGGGTCCCCGCCGTCACGCCCTTTTCGGCGATCTTCCGCTCAATGGAGCCCACCCGGGCGCAGACGTACTGGACGTAGGGCCCCGTGTCCCCTTCGAAGCGCAGACTGGCCTGAGGATCGAAGATCATGGTGGTCTTGGGGTTGAACTTGAGCAGCATGAACTTCAAAGCCCCCAGACCGATGGCCTCGCCCCGGCGGTCGAGCTCCGCCTTGTCCAGTCCGGGATCCCGCTCGGCGCAGGCGGCGGCGGCGAGAGAGGACATCTCGTCGAAGAGGTCGTCCGCATCCACCACGGTCCCCTCGCGGCTCTTCATCTTGCCGCTGGGCAGGTTGACCATGCCGTAGGCCAGATGGTAACACCGTTCCGCCCAGTCGCAGCCCAGGCGGCGGAGCATTTCGAAGAGCATCTTGAAGTGGAGGTTCTGTTCGTCGCCCACCACCCAGATCAGTTCGTCGGGCTTGTAGTCGTTGAATTTCCTCAGCGTGGTGCCCAGATCCTGCGTGATGTAGACGCTGGTGCCGTCGGAACGGAGCACCACCTTGGTCCCCATCTTGCCCAGATCGCAGATCACGGCGCCGTCGGCCCGCTTGGTGAAGACCTGCTTTTCCAGCCCCTGACGGACGACGTCCTTGCCCAGCAGGTAGGTCTGGCTTTCCAGATAGGTGTGATCGAACTTGATCCCCATGCGCTCGTAGGTCTGGGCAAATCCGGCGAAGACCCACGAATTCATCTTTTCCCAGAGGGCCCGGACCGCCGGATCCCCGGCTTCCCACTTGCGGAGCATTTCCTGCGCGGCGCGGCCCAGCTCGGTTTCGAGGAAGAGCTCGTCGTTGTCCTTGTCGGCCCACTCGGGGTGCTTCTCGCGCAGGGTGGCCAGTTCTTTGGAAAATTCGGTGTTGAACTTCACGTAGAAATCCCCCACCAGATGGTCGCCCTTCTTTCCGGTGCTTTCGGGGGTGACGCCGTTGCCGAACCGCTCGTAGGCCAGCATGGACTTGCAGATGTGGATCCCCCGGTCGTTGACCAGATTGATCTCGATGACCTCGTGGCCCAGCCGCCGGAGCAGCGCGCCCAACGTCATGCCCAGCGTGTTGTTCCGGACGTGGCCCAGGTGCTGGGGCTTGTTGGTGTTGGGCGCGGAAAACTCGATCAGCACCCGGCGGCGGCGTTCCGGAGGCAGGACCGCCCGCCGGAGCAGTTCGTCGGCGTCCGCCGCCCCGGCGGCGAAGAGCGCGGCCGGGGCGAGGGTGATGTTGACGAAGGCTTTCACCGCGGCGACTTTGGCGATGTCGGGATGTTTTTCCAGGAATCCCGTCACCGCCGCCACGGCGGGAGCGGGGCCGCCGCAGACACGGGCGATCCGGAAGCAGTTGATGGTGAAATCCCCCTCCTGGCCCTGGGGACAGGGTTCGAGGACCAGTGTCTGCTCCGCCGGAAAAGCGGCGAACTTTTCCCGCAGAAAAGACTCCAATTCGCTGAGAAACTTCATGGTCTGTGTTCTTTATTCTGAAAATACTGTTAGAGAGTTGTTTTCAAAACGGTGGTCTCGCCGTCTTCGAGGGGCAGGATCCGGTAGGGGCCGAATCCCGCGGGAATGAGCAGACTGCGGCCGCCTTCGGCGTCGCATCGCAGCTGTTCGTCGACTTCGCCCGCCACGGCGATCCGGCCGTTGATGGCGGTGATGATGTGGAAACTGCCGTCCTGAGAAGTGTCTTCGCGCAGAGGCTCCACCAGACGCAGTTCGGTCACCCGGAAGTACTGGGAGTTCCCCACCAGCTGGAAACGGCGGTTGAATCCCGCCCGTCCGGTGACGCCGGGGATCCGGGGCGAATTGCGGTTGAAGAAATCCACTGCCGCCAGCCCCTTTTCCAGATGGAGTTCACGGGGGCGGCCGTCCTTGCCCACCCGACCCCAGTCGCTCAGACGGAAGGTGGTGTCGCTGTTCTGCTGGATCTCCAGCAGCAGGTTGCCGCCGCCGATGGCGTGGAGCACTCCGGCCGGGATGTAATAGGCGTCCCCCGGAACCGAGCGATGGCTCTGGAGCAGCTCCTCGATCTCGACCGAGTTGACCATTTCCTGAAACTGGAGCCGGGTGGCCTTCGAACTCAGCCCGGCCATGATCCGGGCTCCCCGCCGGGCGGCGATCACGTACCACATCTCGGTTTTGGGCTCGGAGCCGTCGGCGAGCGTCCGGCAGGTCTTTTCGTCGGGGTGGACCTGAAGACTCAGCCGGTCGCCCGCATCGATGAGTTTGACCAGCAGGGGGAAACGGTCGGCAGCGGGCGCCTTGATCCCCAGCAGAGAACGCCCGTAGTGGCGGACGAGCTCGGAAAGGTGAACTCCGGCCAGGGGGCCCTCTTCGATCTCGCTGTCGGCGCCGGAACGGTCGGAAATTTCCCACGCTTCGCCGATCTGCGCCCCCTGAGGCGTTTCTCTCTTGAGCAGTTCGGCGAGCAGCGCACCGCCCCAGGGACGTTCCATGTAGACGGGGCGAAACTTGAGAGGCGCAAGAGCGCTGATTTCGGGGAAGGCGGTCATTCTTTTTCCTCCAAGGTGAAACGGCGGCAGATATCCACGAACTCCGGATCCAGCCGGGCGATCCGGCGGTCGCGGTCCACGGAGCCCAGGATCACATATCCTTCGGCCAGCAGAACTCCGTCGCGGAGCACCTGCGTGACGATCTTGATCTTGACCCGCGAAACTTCGGCCACGCCGGAGCGGAAGGTCAGCAGGTCGTCATAGTGCGCAGGCGCGTGATAGCGGCAGTGGGCCTCGATGACCATGAGGAACCAGCCCCGACGTTCCAGTTCGGCGTAAGGGAGCCCCGCGGACCGGAGCATTTCCGTCCGGGCGCGTTCGAAGAACTCCAGATAGTTGCCGTAGTAGACCACTCCCATCTGGTCGGTGTCGCCGTAGGAGACCCGGTATGTCGTATCGTAGTGCATGATTATCCCTCCTTGCTGCGTTTGGCTTCGACGATGGCGGCGATGGTTTCCACCGTTTCTTCGAGTGAGAGGTCGGAATTGTCCACGGTGACGGCGTCGGGAGCCGCTTTCAGCGGCGCGGCGGCACGGGTGGAGTCCTGCAGGTCCCGGCGTTCGATCTCCCGCCGGACTTCGTCGAGGGTCGCTCCGGGGGGAACTTCCCCCTGCGCCATGCGGCGTTGAGCCCGGACCAGGGACGAGGCGGTGAGAAAGATCTTGACCAGGGCGTCGGGGAAGACCACGGTCCCGATATCCCGGCCCTCCATGACGATCCACTGACTGGCGGCGATCTCCCTCTGGACCGGCAGCAGGAAAGACCGGACGGCGGGCTGTTTCGCCACCAGACTTGCGTCCGCGGCGCAGGCGGCGGAGCGGAGCGCTTCGCCCGGATCCCGCCCGTCGAGCAGCAGCCGGTTCCCTTCGAAGGTGATGCGGAGCGTATCGAGAAAGGCCGGTTCCACGGGGTCGATGGCGGCTCCCGCCCGGCGCACGGCAAGAGCCACGGCCCGGTAGAGGCTCCCGGTATTGACATGGGTGAATCCCAGCCGCCGCGCCAGCAGAGCTGCCACGCTGCTCTTCCCGGCTCCCGCGGGACCGTCGATGGCTACGACCGTCGTGCTCATGTTCCTACCCCTTCCGTTAAAGAAAAAGTCCGGACCCGACCGCCTGACCGCGGTCTTGCCGGACTCTCAGACAATGCCGATGAATTTTCAGTGTCCACTGCGGTTCTTGAGACGTCCGCTCTTCAAAAATCCTTCGTAATGGCGCATGGTCAGATGGGACTCCAGCTGGCTCATGGTATCGAGGACGACCCCGACCATGATGAGCAAGCTGGTGCCGCCGAAGAACTGGGCGACCATGAAGGGAATGTCGAACTTGCGGTACAGGAACATGGGGAAGAGGGCGAGGACCAGCAGAAAGACCGCGCCCCCCGCGGTGACCCGCGTCATGGCGGCGTCGAGGAAGTCCGCCGTGGGCTGTCCGGGGCTGATGCCGGGGATGTACGAACTTTCCTTCTTGAGGTTGTCCGCGATCTGGAGGGGATTGAACTGGTTGGCCACCCAGAAGAAGCTGAAGATGAGGATCAATGCGCCGTAAACGATCATGTAGCCCAGACCGTCCTGGCGGAACATGGTGGTCAACGTGATCCAGACGCCGCCGTGCTTGGCGGCCATGGTCTGGAAGATGAATTCGGGGACCATCATGATCGCGCCGGCGAAGATGATGGGCATGACGTTGGCGAAGTTGACCTTCAGAGGCATATAGGTGGAGCCGGTGTTCATGGATTTGCCCACCGACTTGCGGATCATCTGGATGGGGATCCGGCGATAGCCCTGGGAGAGCAGGATCGTCGCGGCGGTCACGGCGCAGAAGACCACCATGAGGAGCAGGAACTGCACGGGACCGAAGGTGGAGCCGCCGGGGGTCTTGCCCGCCGCCGCCATCTGGATCAGTTCGATGATCGCGTGGGGCAGACGGGAAACGATGCCGATGGTGATGATCAGCGAAACGCCGTTGCCGATACCGCGTTCGGTGATCTGTTCGCCGAGCCACATGAAAACCATGGTGGTGCAGGTCAGGACCACGGTGTTGACCAGCACGAAAACGGTGCTGCTGCCGATGAAGAGGGGCGCTCCGGGGTTCTGGAGCCCGATCCGGGAGGGATCGACCATGGCGACGGCCACCATGACGCCCTGGATGAGACAGACGAGGATGGTGAGATAGCGGGTCCACTGGGTGATCTTCTGACGGCCGGACTCGCCTTCGCGCTGGATCTTTTCAAGCTGCGGCAGCACGGGGACCAGCAGCTGCATGATGATGGAGGCGGTGATGTAGGGCATGATGCCCAGAGCACCCAATGCAAAGTGGGTCAAGGCGCCGCCCGAGAAGAGGTCGATCAGACTCATGACTCCGCCGCCGCTGTTCTTGGAGGCCAGATTCTGGATGAACTTTTCCAGCGCGGCCGGATCGACTCCGGGGCACGGGATGCTGCTGGCGAACCGGACGAGGATGATGATCAGCGCGGTAAAAAGCAGCCGGTTGCGCAGTTCCTTGACTTTGAAAACATTGAGAAATGCCCGCCACATAGTTTATTGGTTCTTTCGGTTGTTGTAAACTGAATGCTCCGGGACACCGGTTTTGCCCGGTATCCCGGAGGGACGACGAACGTCAGCCGATGACTTCGGTCTTGCCCCCGGCAGCCTCGATCTTGGCGACGGCGGCGGCGGAGAACGCCTCGGCCTTGACGGTCACCGCCTTGGTGATCTCGCCGTTGGCCAGGATCTTGATGGGCAGAGTCGCCTTGCCCAGCAGTTTCTTTTCGCGCAGGGAAGCGGCGTCGACCACGTCGCCCGCGGCGAAGTTGGCTTCGATGACGCTCAGGTTCACCAGCTGGAAGACGACCCGGTCGGGATTCTTGAAGCCCCGCTTCGGCAGACGGCGGAAGAAGGGGATCTGGCCGCCTTCGAAGAAGGGACGGATGACCGAACCGGTACGGGACTTCTGCCCCTTGTCGCCCCGGCCGGCGGTTTTGCCCAGCCCGGAACTGTCGCCGCGGCCGACGCGCTTGCGCGCCTTGCGGGAACCGGGAGCCGGACTCAATTCGTGCAGTTTCATGATTCTTTAAGACTCCGGATTATTGATTTTCGGTTTCGGCGGCAGCCTTTTCGGGCACGGCCAGACCGCGCTTGGCGAAAGCCTCTTCGCGGGTGGAGAGCGCCGCGATGGCGGCGAAGGTGGCCTTGGCCACGTTGATGGAGTTGGCCGCCCCGAGGGACTTGGCCAGCACGTCCTTGACGCCCGCCAGCTCGAGGATGGCGCGCATGGCGCCGCCCGCGATCAGACCGGTCCCGGCGCTGGCCGGACGGAGCAGGACCCGGGCCCCGCCGAACTTGGCTTCGATCTCGTGGGGGATCGTGGCGCCGTTCATGGGGAAGTTCACCAGGTTCCTGTGGGCGCTCTCGGTCCCTTTGCGGATCGCATCGGAAACTTCGTTGGCCTTGCCGTAGCCGTAGCCGACCCGGCCTTTGCCGTTGCCGACCACCACCAGCGCGCCGAAACTCATGTTCTTGCCGCCCTTGACGACCTTGGCGCTGCGGTTGATCGAAATCACGGTTTCTTCGAACTCGCGGACTTCCGCGGGTTCGTTGTCACGTTCACGTCTTGCCATATTCAGAGTTCCTTTTCCTTAGAACTTGAGACCATTCTCACGGGCGGCATCGGCGATCGCCTTGATCCGGCCATGGTACTTGTAACCGGAACGGTCGAAGACCACTTCGGAGATGTTGGCAGCCTTGGCGGCTTCGGCAGCGAGCTTGCCCAGCAGTTTGGCGCCGTCCATGTTGGGACGGTTCTTTTCGTCGGCCTTGAAAGCCGCGCTCAAACTGGAGGTGGCAGCCAGGGTGCGGCCGGCCACATCATCGATGAACTGACAATAGATGTTGTTCGCCGTAATGCTGACGCAGAATCTGGGACGGTCAGCCGTGCCGGAAATCTTGAGGCGGATCCGGTTATGACGGCGGGCACGCTGGATTTTTTTATCGAATTGAGACATTTTGTGCTTCTCCTTGAGCAGTCATCCGGGATTATCCGGCGGACTTGCCTTCCTTCAGAATGATGCGCTCGTCCACGTAGCGGATGCCCTTGCCCTTGTAGGGTTCGGGGGGGCGGAACCGGCGGATCTGGGCGGCGGTTTCGCCGACCAGCTGCTTGTCGATGCCCTCGACGATCATCTTGTTCTCGGGGGTGACGGTCAGCTTGATCTGCTTGGGGACCTCGAAGACCACAGGGTGGGAATATCCCAGACTGAGGGTCAGCTTGCTCCCGGCGAGCTGGGCCTTGTAGCCGACGCCCACGATGGCCAGTTCTTTCTTGAACCCGGCGGTGACGCCGACGACCATGTTGTTGATGAGACTGCGGGCCAGACCGTGCATGGCGTTGGCCTCGCGGGTTTCGTCAGCAGTAGTGACGACGATATTGGTGCCTTCGACCGCGGCATCGACGTGCGGGGGCAGGGTCAGCGAAAGTTTCCCCTTGGGGCCTTCCACGGTGACCACGCGCTCCGCGACGGCGAACTTGACGCCGGCCGGAATGGCGATGGGTTTCTTGCCAATGCGTGACATTTTACTGTTTCCTTATGCGCGCATGATTACCAGACACGGCAGATGATCTCGCCGCCGACGTTTTCGGCTTTCGCCTTGCGGCCGGAGAGGATGCCTTTGGGGGTGCTCAGGACGACGATGCCGAGGCCGTTGCGAACGCGGGGGATTTCCGCGCAGGAGCAATAGACGCGGCACGAAGCCTTGCTGACACGCTCCAAACCGGCGATGACCGGTTTGCCGTTATAATACTTGATCTCGATCCCGAGGGTGCGCTTGGCGCCGTCTTCGGAGACCGCGAAGTCACCGATGAAGCCCTCTTCCTTGAGAACGGCGGCGATGGCGGCCTTCTCCTTGGAACTGGGCAGAGCGATGCGTTTCAGCCCGGCGGCTCCGGCGTTGCGGATGCGGGTGAGCATATCGGCGATAGGGTCCTGCATACTCATTTTTTTTGCTTTCCTCCCTTATTACCAGCTGGCCTTGGTCACGCCCGGGATCTGGCCCTTGGAGGCCAGTTCGCGGAAACAGATGCGGCAGAGCTGGAACTTGCCGATATAAGCACGGGGCCGGCCGCAGTTCCGGCAGCGGGTGTAGTTGCGCACCGGAAACTTGTTGGGACGGGCGGCTTTGACCATCAAACTCAGTTTAGCCATAATGACAAGTTCCTTTCCTTATTCCTCGAAGGGCATTTCCATCATGCGGAGCAGTTCCATGGCCGAAGCATCGTCCTTGGCGGTGGTGACGAAAGCGATGTTCACGCCGAGGGGATATTTCAGCTTGTCCGCATCGACTTCGGTGAAAACCGAGCAGTCCTTGACGCCCATGTTGTAGTTGCCGACGCCGTCGAACCCGGTCTTGGGAATGCCGCGGAAGTCGCGGACGCGGGGCAGGGCGTTGTGGACGAACCGGTCGAGAAACTCGTACATGCGGCTGCCTCTCAGCGTCACCATGACGCCGGTCTGCATCCCCACGCGGAGCTTGAAGTTGGAAACGTTCTTGCGGGCCTTGGTGATGACCGGTTCCTGACCGGTCATGGCGCCCAGGTGCTTCTTGGCTTCGGCGAAGCTGTCGCGCTCGGCGTCGGAGGAGATACCGGTGGAAATGACGATCTTTTCCAGCTTCGGGATATCCATGACGTTGGCGATGTTCAGCTTCTCGGCCAGAGCCTTGCGCACTTCTTCCAGATATTTTTTCCTCATATCGGGCATTTTAACTTACTCCTGCTTCTTGTTCACATTGGAAACATGAACCGAGACAGCGCGTTCGGTCAGGCCGCCGTTGGGGTTGGCCTGGCTCTTGCGGATGGTGCGCTTGCCCAGACTCGCGGCGGCTCCGGGCTTGGCCAGAGTGAGCACCACGCGGTCCTTCTTGGACAAAATGGCCGTAACGGTGGCTTCTTCGCCTTTGAAGACGCCGGTGTTGACCACGACCTTGTCGCCCTTTTTCACATGATATTTTTTCATTAGAGCACCTCCGGCGCCAGCGAAATGATCTTCATGAAGTTCTTATCGCGGAGCTCGCGGGCCACCGGTCCGAAAATACGGCTGCCGATGGGATTCTGATCCTTGTCGATAAGGACGGCGGCGTTCTCGTCGAAACGGAGATAGGACCCGTCGGCGCGGCGGATCTTCATTCTGGTCCGGACGATGACGGCCTTGACTCTCTGGCCCTTCTTGACGGTGCCGTCGGGGAGAGCTTCCTGGACGGCGGCACTGACGATGTCGCCGATGGCGGCATACTTCTTCTGCTGGCCGAGAACAGTGATCACCAACAGGGATTTGGCTCCCGAGTTGTCGGCGACCTCCAAAATTGTCTGCATCTGAATCATGATGAGTAGTTCCTTCTCTTCCAGCCGAACTTACGCCTCGGCGGTCTCGCTGCTGACGGCACGGCTGATGATCTCGACCAGCCGCCACCGCTTGTTGCGGCTCAGGGGACGGGTCTCGACGATCCGGACGGTGTCGCCGCTGCGGGCTTCGTTCTTCTCATCGTGAGCGGTGAATTTCTTGCTCACCTTGACGATCTTGTGATAGCGGGGATGGGCGGTGCGGCGCTCGACCTTGACCACGATGGTCTTGTCCTGGACGTCGCTGACCACGACTCCGACCCGCTCCTTGCGGTTGCCGCGGACGGCCTGAACAGTGGCTTCGCTCATGCTTTCACCTCATTGTTCTTCCGGGCAGTTTCCTCGGTCAGGCAGCGGGCGATGTCGCGGCGCAGTTCCCTGACGCGGGCGGTCTTGCTGAGCTGTCCGGTGCGGGATTGAATCTTAAGGTTCAGCTTTTCCCGACGCATTTCGAGGACCTTCGCGGTCAACTCTTCGTCGGTCAGCTTGCGGATATCTGCATTTTTCATCGTAAATACCTGCTAAATCAAATCTGGCGCGACAGGAATTTGCAGCGCACGCAAAGTTTGTTGGCGGCGCGGCTCATCGCTTCCTTGGCGATGGTCTCGCTGCAGCCGGAAATTTCGAACAGGATACGACCGGGCAGGACCGGGGCGACCCAACCTTCGACGGCGCCTTTCCCCTTGCCCATACGGACTTCCAGGGGCTTCTTGGTGAAAGAGCGGAAGGGGAACATCCGGATCCACACTTTGCCGCGGCGTTTCAGGTGACGGTTGATAGCCACACGGGCTGCTTCGATCTGATTGTTGGTGATGTACCCACGGGTCAGCGTCTGGAGAGCGAAATCGCCGAAGTCCAACCTGTTGTTGGTCGTGGCGAGCCCTCCGTTATTTCCGCGCTGAACCTTTCTGTACTTTACCCTTTTTGGCATTAACGGCATTTTCTTCTTCCTCCGGAGAGTCCTTGTGACAAATCCACACCTTCACGCCGATCTTACCGGCCTGAGTGTTGGCATCGACGTAGCCGTAATCGATATTGGCCTTCAGCGTGTGAAGGGGAATACGGCCTTCCTTGTATTGTTCCTCGCGGGCGAGTTCGGCGCCGCCGAGACGGCCGGCACAGTTGATCTTGATGCCGTCGGCACCGTTTTCCATGGCCAGCTGGATGGCGCGCTTCATGGCCCGACGGAAGCCGATACGGCGTTCGAGCTGCTGGGCGATGCTCTCGGCCACCAGCTGAGCGTTGGTTTCGGCGCGGCGGACTTCAGCGATATCGACGAACACTTCCTTGTCGGCGGCCAGCTTGGCCAGGGCGGCGCGGAGCGCCTCCAGGTCTTCGCCTTTCTTGCCGACCAGAGCGCCGGGGCGGGCGGAGTGGATGGTCACACGCACGCGGTTGGCGAAGCGCTCGATCTGAATACGGGCAATGGCAGCGGCAGGGCGCATCTCGCGGATGCGGGCGCGGATCTTGAGGTCCTCCTGCAGCAAGTCGCCGAACAAGGTGCGTCCGGCAGTTTTCTTATCGGCGAACCAGCGCGATTCCCAGTTGTGATTCAGCGCGGTCCTGAGGCCGATCGGATTGACTTTCTGTCCCACGATTCGTTCCTTTATTGGTTGTCGGTCAGAATGACTTCGAAATGACTGGTCCGCTTCCGGATGCGGCCGGCGGAACCCCGGGCCTTCGGACGGAAACGTCTGATGATGGGGCCGGGACTGACCAGAGCCGCCTTGACGGTCAGCAGCTTGCGGTTGATGTCCTTGTTGTTCTCGGCGTTGGCCACTGCGGAACGCAGCGTATCACCGATAAGCGCCGCCGCCTTGCGGGGGCTCAGATCGACGATCGCAAGCGCTTCAACCGCGCTCTTTCCCTGGATGAGGCGGGAGATATGACGCGCCTTCTCAGGAGAAATCCGCACGTTTTTGGTTAAAGCTCTAACTTCCATTATCTCAATCTTTCCTTGTTTCGCCGCCAGGTCCCGCTCACGACGGAAATCCTTCCGGGCCGCCTCAAGTTTCCCTTCGGCGCCTTTCCGGATCTCCCCGGACGTCCCGGAGTTTCCCCCGATCCGCCCGCGGTGAGCCGATCCTCACGGCCGGGTTTCCCGACCGGACCTCCGCTTCGGCCGTCGACCGGTTCTTCCCAGTGGTCCGTTTTCGCACTTGCTCCCCGCCGGGAGCCGGACCTAAACCGATGACCGCCGGAGCTCGAAGCCCCTGCCGGACTACGGAGACGCATCCTTCCCGCCGCTTCCCGACAGCGATGGGACCGCCTCTGCCGCGCCGCCTCCGACTCCGCCGCATCCGCCGGCGGACGGGTAAGGACCGTCCAACCGACACGCGCCGCAGCGCCGGAAGTCGCGCATATATCGCATTACCCTCGGCTTTTGGCAGAGCCGCCAAATTCTCGGAAACGGTTCAGCATCAACCACTTTCCGAAAATTTGCCGGCCTCGCCGCGAAGCTCGGGTCACGCGCACGAAAAACGCAAGTACGGCCTGAACCGTACCCGCAGTCCTCCTAATATAGCACCGAAATACCGTATAATCAAGTGATTTTTCGAAAAAATCCGGATTTTTCTCGAGAAAAAGTTCCCCGCAGGGGGGCCGCACGATCCGGAAAGGGGCCCCTGCCGCAGCCCTCATTTGCAGAATTTCGCGTGATCGAACCAGAAGTCCGCCGTGTCGTAATTCTTCGACGCGCCGCCGCCGCATATCGTGCAGGTCCGGGAGTAGGGGATGATCTTCCCCCTGGCTGTTCCCGGCACCCAGTTGTCGTTGGCCACGTGGAGATCGATCATGACCACGTTGGTGGAGCGCAGATGCCGGTAGCAGATCTTTGCCCGGGACCAGATGGAAGCGCCGCCTCCGGCCGAGTTCGCGGTGGTAGGAGACGCCGGGATGCAGTTGAAGAAATCGTAGCCTATCTCCCCGAGCATGAAGGTCTGCGAGGCCTTCCGGGAGTTGTTTATGGGCTCCTTGGCTTCCGCCCCGCACATGTTGTAGTTGTAGGCGTAGCTGAAGTCCGGGTTCACCAGCTGGGTCCCCGGCAGAAAACGTCCGCCGTTGGGGCACAGCGTCATGACGAAGGACTGCCTGTCGGGAAGCCATTTCGAATTGATGTAGGGGACGACGCTGGCGTATCTCCGCTGGTTGTAGAGACTCCGGCCGTAAGGTTCGTAGAAGTGATAGTTCGCAAAGTAGGTCGAATACATGAGCCACCCCTTGTTGTCGTTGGCGTAGGCCGTACTGGCGAACCCCAGCTGCCGCATGTTGTTCTGGCACTGGGTGGTCCTGGCCCGTTCCCGGGCCTGCTGCATGGCGGGCAGAAGCATGGCGGCCAGTATCGCGATGATGGCGATGACCACCAGCAGTTCGATCAGCGTAAAACTTTTCTTCATGTTGCCGTTCCTTGTCGGATTGGTGTCGGGGACCGCTTATTTCTTTTCCTTGCAGACCAGCATGACGGGGCGCCATATCCCCCCCAGACCGGCCTTGTCTTCCACCCGGACGAAGAGTTTCTGCCCGGAGCTCTTCCAGTCGACGGCCTGATCGATCCGGATCGTGAAGGGCATTTTCCAGTCGTCCCGTTCCTTGAAGATACGGGAGCCGCAGAATTTGCCGTTGAGGTAGACCCAGGCGGATTCATCCACCGCGCCGAAAACGAGAGCCACCTCCCTGCCCTTCCATTCGGCGGGCACCTTGAGGGGGATGGCGTACCAGGCGGCGCCGTCGTAGTTCTTGAGCAGAGCCCGGAATTCGGGTGAGAGGCTCTTGTTGCTGTTCTGCTGTTCCCAGGCGGAATCGGTGCGCAGGGAATGCCACTTGTAGATCTGGCGGAAGTTCTGCTTCCAGACTTCGCCTTTGGTCAGCTCGTCCTTGGGATCGAGGGTGAAATACCACCACAGCCGCACCTGGCGTCCGGCGTCGTAGGCCCGCAGCAGGTTCGCCTGCTTGATGCCGGTCACGTCGCCGAATTCCCCTTCTATGTAATAGAGGTTGAAGAAGCTCATGTTGAGCTTGTCCCAGTTGTCGATGCGGAACTGGAGCAGTTCTTTTCCTCTCGGGAGCCTTTCCTCGGGGGTTGCGTTCAGCGCCCGGAGGGTCAGACGGCTGTGACTGTTGGCGAGGCGCAGTTTGGCCAGCCGCGCCTTCTGCTGGGGCGTGAGATTCTTCCGCAGCCCCCCGTCGAGGATCTTGTCGGTGACGTCGAAATCCTTTTCCGAGTAGTACTTGCCGCAGTCCCACATGAGGCCCCGGCGGAAGTTGCCGTAGCGGCCCTTTTCGGCGATCTGCTTTCTGTTTTTCAGGAGCCGCTTCTCGAAGATCTCATGCCGCCAGTACTCGAAGAATTTTTTCACCTCGGGCGCGGCCGCGCCGAAGGCGGAACAGTATTCGCCGAAGTGCTCGTCGAAACTCCTTTCCGGATGGACGTGGGCACGGGCGAGGATGTAATCGGCGACCCCCGTCGTGTCCCAGAAGCGGTGGATCGAATCGTAGTCGGTGCCGACGATGCCGTTCTTCCAGCCCACCTGAAAGTGGTCGAAGAGCCGCTTCTCGATCCCCATGGGGAGTCCGGTGTTGATGTGCTGGTCGTTGGGCCGCAGAAACATTTTCGTCGCTCCCATCTGCCGCCACTTTTCGTACTGTTCGCTGACCGATTCGATCTCCATCATGCTCGGCACGAAGCCGATGATGATGTTGGGCTCGACGCGGAACTTCACGGGCGGGAAGCGGTAGACGCTGTAGGCGTAAAAGGTGATCTTCACGTTCGGGTCGATCTTCCGGGCTTCGCGGGCCACGGTGTTGGCGAAGTTGATATAGCGGTCGGTCAGGTTCCGGTCCCAGTCGGGAGCCCCCGGCGGCGCGATATCCAGCTTGCGGCAGTTTTCGCATTCGCAGAAGTCGCCGGAGTCGTTTTCACAGACGTTGATGTAGGCGGGCCGGGGCTTCCGGTTCTTCCAGTTGTCGATGATCTGCTGAACGAGTTTCGGATTGGAAACGCACATCTTCACCCGGTCGGGGGCGTTCCGCGGTTTTCTGCCGCCCTTGATGAGGGCGAAATATTCGGGATGGGTCTTCCCGTACATCTTCCACCAGCGGGTGAAGGCGTGGCCGTAGCCGTAGGAAACGCTCTTGCCCTGGCGCTGTTTCTTCAGCCACAGGGAAGTCTCGTAATCCTTTTCGTCGTAGTCCTGCTTGTACTTTTCCCGGTAGAATTCGGGCATGTCGCTCAGGCCTTTCTCACTGCCGGAACGGAAACTGCCGTAGTCGAAGCGCATCCGCCGCTGGACCAGACGGCCCGGATCCCAGCTGAACTTGCCCTCCTTGAGTTCCAGCACGGGCGAAGGCGTGAAAACCGTCTCCCGGTCGCCGGGGGCGAGGAAGAGGAATCCCAGCTGCTTTTCCAGAAAGGCGTAGACGGCGGTGAGGTCCCCGGTCTTGTACTGGTGGTTGAGGATCTGCTTCAGGAAGATTTTTTTGCCGGAGACGTTGGAGTCGCCGTAGAGTCTCGTTTCTTTTTTGTCCACGATCCAGACGGCCTCTTCGGGCTTGAGCTTCACCCCGGCGGGCCGTTCGAAGCGGAAGAGGTACTTCCCCGGTTCCGCCTTCGGCACGATGGGGATCTTCTTCCCGGTCATCATGGCCAGGTGCCGCTGGAGCTCCTGAGCGGAGAATTTCACGATGCCTTCCGCATCGGCGGGCACGACGATCTGCGATTTGGCGGGATCCACCTGAAAGGCGTAAACTTTCGTCAGAATGCCGCAGAACAACAGGACGCAGAAGATTACTTTCTTCATTTCGACTCCTTGACGTTTGGATTGGCGGAAAAACTTATTTCGCGACGACTTTCAGGTCCTTGATCTCCACCTTTTCGCCGGCTTTCATATAGCGTCCGGCGATGTAGACTGCGAGACCCGACGCATCCTTGCGGACGGTGAAGGTGTGTCTCGCCTCCTTCCAGTCCTTGGAAACATCCCATCTTTTCAGGATCTTGCCGTGGTAGTTGCCCCGGCTGCCGAAGGCTTCGCGCACGGTCACCTGCACCGAGCCGTCCAGTTTTTCCGTGCGGTACTTGAAACTGATCTCGAACTTTTTGCCCTGGATCTCCGCGGCCTTGAGTTTGAGCGCGCACTGTGCTTTCTGGAAAGGGTTGACCTTGGGGGCGGGGTTGGCCGTGACGGTGATGACGCCGTCGGCGGCGGTGATCCCGGAACCGGGGACCCGGTACCAGCCCTTGAAGTTGTCCGCTCCCGCGGGATTGGGAATGAGATTGACTTCTGCGCCGGAGCAGAGACCTGCGCAGAAAATCGCTGCGGCGAGGAACGTTTTCATGATTTTCACCTTCTTTTACTTTACTGTTGACACGGCCGGACCGTCATTCGTAACGCAAAGCGTCGATGGGGTCGAGCTTGGAGGCTTTCCACGCCGGGTAGAATCCGAAGACCACGCCGACGAAGACGGAAACGCCCACCGCGGCCACCACGGCGCCGGGACTGGATTCGATGGGCCAGCTCAGGTATTTGTTGATGAGCACCGCCGTCCCGTGGCCCATCAGGATGCCGATGACGCCGCCCGCGAGGCAGAGGATGATGGACTCCACGAGGAACTGCTTCAGGATGTCCGAGGAGCGGGCGCCCACGGCCATGCGGAGCCCGATCTCCCGGGTCCGCTCGGTCACCGAGACCAGCATGATGTTCATGATGCCCACGCCGCCCACCAGCAGCGAGAGAAGGGCCACCCCCAGGAGCAGATTGGTCATGAGCAGCGTGGTGCTGTTGAGCATGGACATGAATTCGCCGGAGTTGTGGATCCGGAAGTCGTCCTCGTCCATGGGGCGGAGCCGGTGACGTTCCCGGAGGAGCGCCGTCACCTCCTTTTCCGCCTGCTTCACCTTGGCGGGGCTGGAGGCGGAAAAGACGATCTGGTCGATGAAGGTGAACTTGGGGATCAGCAGCTTGTCGCTGGTGAGGCTGGAATCCTGCTCGGGATAGAGGGCCACGCCCGTGGCCGGATAGAGTTCGCTGGGCTTGGAGGCGGGCGTACTCTTGGTGCTGGTGGCGGACCCCGTCCGGCGGCCCGTGATGCGCATCCGGATGGTGCTCCAGGGGGCGAAGAGGATATCGTCCTCGTCCATGCCGATCATGTTGGAGCCCTTGGGGTGCAGCACCCCCACCACGCGGAAGGCCACGTCGCGGATCCTGAGCTCGCAGTCCACGGGGGAAACGTCGCCGAAAAGCTCCCTGGCCACGGTGGCGCCGATGACGCACACCCTGGCGTTGCTTTCGACCTCTTCACGGGTGAAGACCCGCCCCTGGGCGATGCGCCAGTTGCGGATGAGGAAGAACTCCGGGCTCACCCCCGTGATCCACTGGGGCACCCAGTTGCTGTTGCCGAAGATCAGCTGCTGACTGGAAGCCCGGACCACCGGGGAGTAGAAGAGGATGCTGGGACACTCCCGGCCCACGGCCTCCGCGTCGGCGGGGGTCAGGGAGACGCGGGAACCCATGCCCATGCTGATGCCGCCCCGGCGGAGCCAGCCGGGAAGGATCAGACCGGAGTTGGCCCCCATCTTTTCGATGGTGGTCCGCACCGAAGTCTTGGAGCCGTTGCCGATCTCCATCATGGTGATGACGGCGGCGATGCCGATGACGATGCCCAAGGTGGTGAGCAGCGCCCGCGTGGGGTTGCGCCGGAGCGCCTTCAAAGCGGTGATGACCGTATTGAGAAAGTTCATTTGACACCTCCGTCCAACACCAAGCCGTCGGAGATCCGGATGACCCGTTTGGCGTAGTTGGCTATTTCGTCGGAGTGGGTGACGAGGATGATGGTGATGCCGTCGGCGTTGAGGGCGTCGAACATGTGCATCACCTCGACCGACGTCTTGGAGTCCAGGTTCCCCGTGGGCTCATCGGCGAAGATCAGCGGGGGGCGGTTCACCAGCGCCCGGGCGATGGCCACCCGCTGCTGCTGACCGCCGGAAAGCTGCGAGGGATGATGGTGGGCCCGGTCGGTCAGGCCGACCTGTTCCAGCGCCTCCATGCCCCGGCGGTAGCGTTCCCGGTAGGAAAGGCCCCCCGCCGTGTAGGCCAGGGGCATGATGACGTTTTCGATGGCGCTGGTCCGGGGGAGCAGGTTGAAGCTCTGGAAGACGAAACCGATCTTCCGGTTCCGGATCACCGCCCGGCGGTCGCCGGAGGCCCGCCCCAGTTCTTCGCCTTCCAGCAGATAATCGCCGGTGGTGGGCCGGTCCAGACAGCCCAGAATGTTCATCAGCGTGCTTTTGCCGGAACCCGAGGCCCCCATGAGGGCCACATAATCACCGCGCCGGATCTCCAGGGAGATGCCTTTCAAGACCGGGACCGAAAGCTCCTCCAGAAAATAGGTCTTGGTGATGTCTTTAAGTTCGATGAGCGTATTCACTTTGCGTCACCGTGCGGGCCGGGCGTTGTTCCCCTGCTGGGTGCGGCCGGGATTGAGGTTGCGGTTCCTGCGCTGGGGGAACTTGGGCATGAAGGGATTTCCCTGATTGCTTCCGCCTGCGTCCGGGGCCTTCACGTTCCGGGCTCCGGCTTCGGCGGTGCCGTTGACCACTTCGTCGTTTTCCTTGATGTCGCCCGAAACGATCTCGGTCTCGCCGGAACTGATCAGGCCGGTCTTGACCCGGACGGGCACCAGGCCCGCGGGGCTCTCCTTCCAGAGGACCCGGTTGCCGCCCCGGCGGAGCGCGAGAAGTTCGTCGAGCTCGCCTTGGAATTCAGGCGCGACCATACCCGGTTCGGGCTGGAAGCGCAGCGCCGCGTTGCTGACGAAGAGCACGTTTTCCCGGCTGGCCTTGATGAAGCGGACGTTGGCGGTCAGGTAGGGCAGCAGTTTGCCGTCCCGGTTGTCGGCGGAAATTTCCACCACATAAGTGACCACGTTCTGGGACATGGTGGCGTTGAGCCGGACCTTGAGGACCTTGCCCCGGAACCGGATCCCGGGGAAGGTGTCCACGGTGAAGATCACGGGCATCCCCGCCTTGATGTCGCCGATGTCGGCCTCGTTGACCGAAGCCCACACCTGCATTTTCTTCAGGTCCTTGGCGATGAGGAAGATGCTCGATGCGCTCATGTTGGAGACCACCGTCTGGCCCACGCTGACCCGGCGGTCGATGATGACCCCGTCCACGGGCGAGGTGATGACGCAGTAGTTCAGGTTCCGTTCCGCCTTGAGGAGCGCGGCTTCGGCGGCGGCCAGCTGGGAACGGGCCTGGGCCAGGGAGGCTTCGGAAACGCCGATGCGGGCCTGGGCCGAAAGGTGTTCGGCCTTCGCGGCATCGTAATCGCTCTGGCTCATGGCCCGTTTGGGGAAGAGGTCGCAGGCCCGTTTCCAGTTCTGCTGGGCCAGCAGCAGCGCCGCCTTGGTCACGGCGATGTTGGCTTCGGCGCTCTTGATGGCCGCTTCGGCCTGGAGCTTGGAGGCCTTGGCCTGCCGCACTTCGGCATCGTAGAGCACGTCGTCTATGTGGGCCAGCACGGACCCGGCCTTGATGCGGGAGCCGTAGTCCACAGGTTTCCCGTCGGCGTCGGTGCCGAATTTCATGATCTTGCCGTTGACCTGGGCGCCCACGTTGATCAGCTCCTCGGGTTCGATGGTCCCCGAAGCGCTGATGGTGCTCCGCAGGTTGCCCCGTGCCACCTTCTCGGTCTTGAAGGCGAGGGCCTGCTCGGGATCGTTGTAATGGCGGTAGAGTTTCAGGCCGCCCCAGGCCAGAAGGGCCAGCACGGCCAAAGTTATCACTGCTCCTAAGACACGTTTCATTTTCACCTCTCGTGTTGTTGTTTGCCGGAATTATGACACTCCAACGCAAATTAACGCAAAAAAACGGTTATTTATTGTTCGGCCGACCCCCGTTCCTTCCGGAATTCCCTCCGGCGCGGAAGACGATGACCCGCACCGGGGAGGAAAGCTCCACCGAAGTCAGATTGAGTTTCGCCCGGACGAAATAACGCCGTTCGCCGCCGGGCGACACCACCAGACTTTCGGGAAAATCCAGCCGCGAACTCACGAACTGGGTCTCCCCGGCGGGGAGGGTCAGGGGATAGCGCCAGGCGGGCTGTTTCACCGGCTGGGAGACGTCGAGCCACATATCCGGCTCGGGCCCCCTGGTTCCGGGGAGCCAGATCTGGCATTGGACCTTGAGATTGTTGGGGTCGAATTTGAACCATTCGGGGATCTTCACTTCCTTTTGCCCCTCGTTGCGGAGCAGGAAGACCAGTTCCGCGTACCGGCCCGCGGCGAACTCCCGGCTGCCCGTGCTCAGGTCCAGGGACAATTTGCAGTCCTTGATCTTGTCGTAGTGTTCACGGGGAGCATGGCCGAAGACGAACCGTTTTTTGGGTTCCGGTTTCTTCGCGGTGCAGCCAGCGCAGAGCAAGAGGGCGGAAAGCGTCAGAAGCCAGATGTGTTTTTTCATTTTTCCTTCGAGATCTCCTGAAGTTGTTTCATCAATTCCAGCCGCCGGGCAGGGTCGGTGCAGTTCCGGATCTCCGCGGCGACGGCGGCATACCTGCGGCGTCGGCTGAGGCGGAAAAGCTCCGCAACGGAATCCTGGAGGGCCCGGTCGGGGTCGGCGAATTGCGGCGGCGAAATAAGGAGTTTCCCCACCTCCGGGTCGGGGGAACTGTTCAGAAGTTCGTTGATCCCGGCGGCCGAATCGGCGACCGTCTCGCCGTTGAGGGCTCCCGAGACGAGGAGATCCAGCGCCTTCCACGCGGTGCTCGTGCCCTCCACGGTCCCCGGCGGCAGGAGCCCGGCGATCTCGCGGGCGCACTCGTCGGAAGAGAGGGCCAGCCCCAAAAGGGTCAGCAGCGCGGATCTTTCGGGCGGCACGGCAGGCGCGGGGGCGCGGTCGGGGGCGGGCGCCGGGGCCTTCTGCCCCGACCGCAGGTCGAAGGTCCGGCGCTCCCGGTTCCGCAGGCGGTGGACTTCGGCGTAGATGGCCTCTTCGCTCACCTCGAGGAGCCGGGCCCCTTCCTGAACATAGGTCTCGAACTCCACCTGATTGCGCACCAGCACGAAGAGCGAAGCGAGGAAAGCCGCCGCCTGCCCCTTGCCCACGGGGGTGGTCATATCGTAGAGGCCGGGGAGCATCCTGCCCAGCTGTTCCAGCCAGGGGACGCTTGCGTTGACGGCGGCGGCCACGGCTTCCGCGCCGCCGTGGGTGTAAAGTTCGTCCGGGTCCTTGCCCCCCGGAATGGAGATCATACGGATGGAAACCGAAAGGGGGAGCAATATCTCCGCCGCCCGCAGAAAGGCTTTCTGCCCCGCCCCGTCGGCGTCGAAGGCGAGGGAAACTTCGTCGGCGTAGCGTTTCACCAGCTTCGCCTGTTCGGGGGTGAAGGCGGTCCCCAGGGGGGCCACGGCGTTGGCGAAGCCCGCCCGGTGCATGGCGATGGTGTCCATCTGGCCTTCGCAGAGGATGATCTTCCGGTTGGCCGCCACGGCCTCCTTCGCCTGCGGCAGGGCGTAAAGCAGCATGCCTTTCTTGAAGACCGGCGTTTCCGGCGTGTTGACGTATTTGCGGCCGTCGGCGGGTTTGGGTTCCAGGCTCCGGGCGCTGAAGCCCACGCAGCGGCCGTACTCGTTTTCGATGGAAAAGGCGAGCCTTCCGGAAAACCGCTCGTAGAGCCGTCCCGACTCCTCGGCCCGGCCGCAGATCCCGGCGGTGATGAGATCCTCCTGGGTAAAGCCCAGGCGGCGGCCGTATTCCAGACAGGCGTTCCGCGCTTCGGGCACGGCGCCGATGCGGAATTTTTCCGCCGTGGCCCGGTCGATGCCCCGGCCCGCCAGATACCGCGCCGCCGGGCAGCCCGGATTGTCCCGCAGGAAACGGCAGAAAAAGAGCGAAAACTCCTCGTTGACCTTGCAGAGCCGTTCCCGCAGGTCCCTCGCGGCGCGGGCGGCTCCCGGATCGTAATCGCCCTCCTCGGGGAGCTGGACGTCGCAGCGCTGGGCGAGGAGCCGCACCGCATCGGGAAAGGCGATGTTGTCGTGCTCCATGATGAAGCGGAAGACGTCTCCGTCCTTGCCGCAGCCGAAGCAGTGGTAGCGCTGCCATTTCCCGTCCACGTGGAAGGAGGGGGTCTTTTCCTGATGAAAAGGACAGAGCCCGGTGAAAGAGGTGCTCCCCCGGCGCTTCAGCTGGACGTAGCGGCCGATGATCTCGGCGATGTCGCAGCGGCTCCGGATCTCCTCGATGACGTTTTGATCGAAACCCGCCATGGTCCTCCGGTCAGCTCACTTCAAAGCGGCCAGACGCTGGGCGGCCCTGGCGGTGCGTTTCGGGGTGCGCAGCTTTTCCGGAAAGGCCAGGTAGCGCCGGTAGGCCGCCCTGGCCGCCGACCGCATGTCGCGTTCGTTGCAGCAGAAAAAGTAGCCGGCGATGGCGTAGGTGAGCAGGGGATCCCCCGGATGGTCGTTGAAGAGCTTGACCAGCGAGCCGTTCACGCCGTTCCGCTTGCCGCGGAAAGCCCGGTCCATGCAGCTTTCGAAAATCAGCTCCGGACTCTTGTCCCAGCCGGGGAGTTTGGAAAGCGCCGCCAGATAGGAGGCCTTGCGTCCGGCGGGCTGCAGATTGCAGAGCAGGACCAGCGTCTCGGGGTGGTCGCTTTTGAGCCGGTTGGCCCGGAGCAGCAGGTTGATCGCCTCGTTCCTGCGGCCGGGGTTGGAGGCGTAGAGCCGTCCCAGCGTGTAGACGGGGAGGAAGGAGCCGCTGTCGATCCCGGCGGCCTTGTAGGCGTTTTCCACCGCCTCGTCGTAGCGGCCCAGGCGCTCGCAGACCAGCGCCCGCAAAATCAGGGCGTTCACGTTGTCGGGGGTGAGTTTCACCGCCTCTTCCGAAGGCTTGTCGGCCTTGCTCCACTCTCCTTCGACGGCGGCTTTCATGGCCCGGTTCATGGGCTGTTCCGCCCGTGGGGAGCAGCCGTTCCAGAAAAACATGCCCGCGGCCAGCAGCAGCGCCGCGCCTTTGATCAGATCCATTTTCAATTTCCTCCCGTCCCGTTCAGCCGCCCGGTGCGGCGGGTCCCGGCCAGCAAACACACCACATAGACAACTGCCGCCACCAGCACGATCACCGGCCCGGAGGGCAGTTCGAAACAGAAGCTCAGCACCAGACCCAGGCCGATGAAGAGGGCGCTCAGGATCCCGCTCCAGACCATCATGGTCCGGAGATGGCGCGTGAAGGTCCCCGCCGCCGCCGCAGGCAGCGTGAGGAGCGCGATGACGAGAACGATCCCCACCACGTTGATGAGCAGGACCACCGTCAATGCGGTCAGGACCAGCAGTGCAAGGTAGATGAGGGTGGTCCGCACTCCCCGGATCTCGGCGAAGGTGGCGTCGAAGGAGGCCGCCAGCAGCGGGTTGTAGAAGATCACCGCCGGGATCACCACCACCGCGTCGAGGAGAAGCGTCATCCACAGATCGGCTTTCGTGACCAGCAGGATGTTGCCGAAAAGGAAGCCCTGCAGATCCACGAAACCGGGGGTCTTGTCCAGAAAGAGGAGCCCCATCGACATCCCCAGCGCCCACACCACGGCGATGGCGGTGTCTTCCCGTTCCCGTGCCGTGAGGCTGACCGCGCCCACCACCAGTGCGGCGGCGAGAGCGCCGGCCACGGCGCCCAGCGTGGCGGTGCACCAGCTCCAGAGGAGCACCCGCTGCAGAAACAAGGCGATGCCCACGCCGCCCAGAGCGGCATGAGCACCGGCCCCGGCGATGCTGGAAATGCGCCGGGTGACCACCAGCGTACCGATGACGCCCAGGGCGGGACTGGCCAGCAGACCCACGGCCAGGGCCAGACGCATGAAGGACATTTCGGGGCTGAAAAACTCCCGCAGAAGCTCAATCATGATGGTGGCCTCCGGGGCAGTTGCAGAAACAGTGGTGGGTGTGTTTGATCATATCCACCTGATGATGATAGATCTCGTCCGCGTCGGCGGCGTTGAAGGCTTCCGCCGTGTGGAGCGTCACACGGCGGTTGACGCAGATCACCATGTCGCTGCCCCGGCTGACGAAGCCCAGATCGTGGGAAACGGTCAGCACGGTCATCCGCCTGCGCAGACACTCCAGCGCCCCGTGGAACTGCTCTTCGGCCCCCGGATCGATGTTGGCGGTGGGTTCGTCCAGCAGCAGCAGTTCGGGATCTCCGGCCAGGGCCCGGGCGATGAGGACCCGCTGGCGCTGGCCGCCGGAAAGGGCGGCGAAGGAACGGTCCGCCAGGTCGGCGATGCCCATCTCGTCCAGCGCCGCCAGGGCGGCGATCCGGTCCTCATGGGAGTAGCGGCCCCAGAAATTCCGGCGCATCCTGCCCATGACGGCCACTTCGAAGACCGAGACGGGGAAGGCGGGATCCAGCTTGTGATACTGGGGCATGTAGCCCACCCGGCTCCGGGCGGCGACGGGGGAAAGTCCGAAGACCCGGATCTCGCCCGAATCCGGCGTCAGCAGTCCGAGGAGCAGTTTCAGCAGTGTGCTCTTGCCGCCGCCGTTGGGGCCCACGATACAGCCGGAAGCGCCCCGCGGAACGGTGAAGGAGACCTTTTCGAGGGCGGGATTCCCCGGCTCGTAGCTGAAATTCAACTTCTCGACTTCGATGATGTTTTCCATGGGAACGGCCTCAGCGTCCGAAACCTTTGATGAGAGCTGCGCAGACGGCCTCGAGATTCTTTTCCACATCCGCCGCCAGCGGGTCGAGTTCCATGACTTCGCCCCGGATGGCGTCGGCCAGAGCCCGGCCGCTGGCCGGATTGAACTGCTTCTGGACGAAGATCACCTTGACCTTCGCCTGCCGGGCCTGCTTCACCACCTGAGCCAGCCGGGCGGGGGTGGTTTCCCGGCCCCCCAGTTCCACCGCCTGCTGGCGCAGACCGTAGAGGCGGGCGAAGTAGCCGAAAGCCGGGTGGTGAACGAAAAAGCTCCGCCCCTTGAAGGGGGCCAGACGTTTCTGCATATCCTTGTGGAGCAGATCCATCCTGCGGGCGAAATCCTCGGCCCGGACGTAGAATATCCCCTTTTTGTCGGGGGCGATCTTGCCCAGCTCCCGTGCGGCGTTCCGCGCCATGACGGCGCAGTTGACGGGCGAAAGCCACACATGGGGATCCCCCGAATCGGCGGAGCAGCCGTCATGATCGTGGTGATGGTCGTGGTGGTGATGGCCGTGGTGGTGATGGTCGTCCCCTTCGAGGGGGACGCGGTGGATGGTCGCGGAAATATCCGTCACGGGGACCTTGCCCTTCAGCGCCCTTGTGATGCGCTCCTCGTAGGGCATGTTGGTGGTGAAAAAGAGCCTCGACCGCAGAGCCTTACGCAGTTCCCGCGGGCCGGGGGCGTAGTCGTGGGGCGAACGGCCCTCGGGGAGCATGGAGCTCACCGTGACGGCGTCGCCGCCCACGGCCTCGACGATGCGGGCCACGGGGGGGAGTCCGGCGCAGACGGGAATCTTTTCCCCGGCGGAAAGCAGGGGGCCGAACGCCAGAAACAAAGCCGTCAGGATCTTACGGAACGAAGTCATGAGACCTTACTCCCCGACCACGGAAATGGTCCCGATGCCCACGACGGGGTTCTTCCATTTGGGGATGCGGTAGGCCGTTCCCTTGACCGCAACGTCCTTGTCCACCAGCTTGTCGAGCCGGATGGGGGCCTCGGCGAAGACGAACCCCAGGCCTTTGCCGGTCGAGACGTCGAGAAGCGCGTAGGCGGTGCATCCGTTGTTCTTCTGCGCGATCTTCACCAGTTTGCCGGTCTTTTCGAATTCTTCCGGTTTGGTCAGGTCGGCGTTGATCTCATTCAGCAGGGCCCGGCGGGCCGGCGTGAGCACGAAGCCATTTTTCACCGGAGCGGGGGCGGGGGCCGCCTTGGCGGGAGCAGGCGCGGCCTTTGCCGGTGCGGGCGCAGGAGCAGGAGCCGCCTTGGCCGGGGCCGGGGCGGGAGCCGGAGCGGGAGCAGGCGCCGCCTTCACGGGGGCGGGAGCCGGAGCGGGAGCCGGGGCCGCCTTGGCAGGTGCCGGGGCGGGCTTCTCCGGGGCGGGAGCAGGCGCGGCCTTGGCGGGTGCGGGCGTCGGAGCCGGGGCAGGAGCCGGAGCGGGTTTCACGGGGGCGGCTTTCGCCTCGGCGGGCTGTTCGTTTTTCTTCTCTTCCCCGGCGGGGGTCATCCTGGCCACGGGGACCTGAGCGGGATCGTAGGTCACGTAGTCCTTGTAGACGTAGAGGCGCATCTCCGGCAGGGGGGCCACCTGGACCCAGCCGAAGCGGTCGGGGGAGGAGACCGCCTTGAGGGTGTCGCCCTTGCGGACCCGGCCGATGACGGCGGCCCCGGCGGCGGGGCGGATGCGCAGATTGATGTCCCGGAGGACCTTGGTCTCATCAAGAAAAGCGGCGGAGGCGAAGACGGGCGTGGTGTCGGGCGCGACGATCTCCAGCCACAGGCCGTGACGTTTGGTGACTTCCACCTTCTTGTTCCGGGGGAGTTTCACCGCCACGGGGGATTTCAGTTCGGGAAAGACGCGGGCGTTGAGCCAGGCGGCGTTGACGATGCCTTCGGCGCCTTCACAGGCAAGACAGACAAGCAGGGCGAACGCACTTCCCGCAAGAAACAGATTTTTTTTCATGAAAAAAACTCCTTTTGTTTTGACTTGTCCCGGCAGAGACGGTATATTATCTTGAAAGACAGTCGTACACGGTGATAATATAACCCGAAAAGGGCTTTTCTACAAATGAAAATCGAAAAATTTTTCAAAACTGCCGTTTCTTTTTTCACGGGGTCGCTTCTCCCCGCGCTGCTTCTGCTCGCCGCGGCGGGCTGCGCCGCGCCGGGAAAGACGGAACAGGTCCCCGCCAATCCCCTCTTCAACGTGTGGCACATTCCCAAGGCCCCCGTGCTGCTGCGCATCAGCTTCACGCCGGACGGCCGTCTGGTGGGCGTCATGGGCATGAACAACTTCTTCGCCCCCGTCCGCTATCTGCCCGACGGGGTGGAGATCGCCGACGTGGCCGTTTCCGGCAAAGCCGACGAACCGGAGTTCGCGCCCCGCTTCTTCGCGGCGCTGCGCCGCGCCCGCTACACGGTCATCGACGGGAACAAGCTCATTCTTTACGACCGCTCCCGGAACAAGGTCATGACCCTGGAAAGGCTGACCCGATGAGTCAGGTCGAGAATTTTCTCCGCAGTCTGCAGTTCGAGCGGAACGCTTCGGCCCATACGGTCAGCGCCTATGCCGGGGACATCGCCGAATTCCGCCGTCTCGTCATGGACGACCCCGAGTTCGACGATTTCGCTTCGGTGGATCAGGATCAGGCCCGCTCCTTCGTGATGCAGCTCTACAATCTGGGGAACTCCAAGCGGACGGTCCAGCGGAAACTTTCCGCCTTGCGGGCGCTCTGCGCCTTTCTGCTCAAGCGGGGGGAGATCTCCTCCAATCCCTTCACCAATCTGCCGCCCATCAAATCGGACAAACCCCTGCCCATCGTCATGCACATCGCCCAGGTGGAACAGCTTCTGGCGGCCATCCCCCGCTACTGGGAAACGAAGAAGGCCGACGGCCTCGTGCGCTCCGAGGAGCTGGCCGACATGGCCGCCTTGCGGGACAGCGCCCTTACCGAGACCATCTATTCCGGCGGGCTGCGCATCAGCGAGGCGGTGGGGCTGAATGTGGGCGACCTGGATCTGGCGGAAGGGGTGATGCAGCTCCGGGGCAAGGGCAAGAAGGAGCGGCTGGCGGCCCTGGGCGGCCCGGCGGTCCGGGCGATCCAGAGCTATCTGCGCCAACGCCGGATGAACGGGGAAGCCATCCTGCCGGAAACGCCGCTTTTCGTCAACAAGTCGGGGACGAGGCTCAGCGCCCGCTCCTACCAGCGCGACCTCCAGGAGTATCTGGCCTTCGCGGGTCTTCCGGCGGATTTCACCCCGCACAAACTCCGCCACTCCTTCGCCACCCATCTGCTGGATGCGGGCTCCGATCTGCGGAGCGTCCAGGAGCTTCTGGGCCACGAGAACTTGAGCACCACCCAGATCTACACCCACGTGAGCGTCCAGCGGCTGAAGAAGGTCTACGACAAGGCCCATCCCCATTCCGGATCCCGGAAAAAGGATGAGTGACGGCGGATCCCCGCCGCGGCCGGGAAGGGCTCCCCTTCAACGGAACTGCTTTTTGCCGCCGGGGAAGAAGTCGGGGAAATCCTTCTGCAGCCGCCCCAGCATGGCCGTCTTTTTCTGGTGGAAGTAGGACCAGTACATGTAGAGGACGCTGTTGGGCACCCCGTAGCGGTCGATGAGGCTCCGCGTCAGGGAGCTCGAAGGGTAGCGTTCGTAGCTCCAGCAGAGCAGGTTGCCGCCGAAGGAGGAAAAGTAATTGGTGAAGTGTCCGGGGGGCGTCCGTTCGCCCTCGTTGCCGGGGTTGAAGGGGAAGTAGGCTCCCGCCAGAGCCGTGACCACGCCCCAGAGGATCAGGATCGCGAGCAGGGGGGCCTTCCACGATGCGGCGGGCGCCGTCAGCACGAAACGCGCTCCCCAAAACCAGAGGAGCGGGATCACGGGGATGAAGTAGCGCAGTCCGTAGCTCTGCCCGCCGAACTCGTTGGTCCCCAGAAGATAGAAGAGCATGAACCCGACCGTTCCCCCGAGAAGCGCGTACTCGTCCTTTTTCATCCGGCGGAATCCGGTCCGGATCCCGGCGAAGGCGAGGAAGAGGAAGGGGGTGTAGATGAAAAGCCCCCGGTCGCCGATCAGGGCGTGATACCAGTACTTGAGAGGATCGCTCTGTTTGCCGAAACTGAAGGTCCCCCGGACCCCCGCGCTGCCGAAGTAAAGGGGCAGGACCGTGCCGTAGGCGTAATAGTTCAGCGCCAGCCCGAAGACCAGAAAGAGCGCTCCGGCTCCGGCCGCGCCCGCGGTGAGGAGAAGCCTCTTTTCCGCGGGGGCGGAGCAGAAGATCCCCGCCAGGCAGGCGAGGCCGAAGAAACAGCCGCAGGGGAGTTCCAGCAGTCCGGCGACCCCCGCGGCGCTCCCGGCGAGGAGTGCGGCGGCAATGGTCGGGCGCTTCCGGAACCGGCTCAGAGCCACGGCCAGCCCCAGCACCGCCAGCGCCGCCGGGGTGTGGTTGTTCAGCATGGTGGAGTAGGTGAGGAGCCATGAGCCCGCCGCGCAGCCGATGCTCAAAAGGAATTTCAGTTCGACGCTCCCCCGGCGGACCTGCCGCAGCCAGTCGAAGAGCCAGAGGAAGATCAGCAGACCGACGACGAAGCCCTGAAGACAGTTGATGAGGTAGATGGAAAGATGATAGTTGTCCACGAAGTTCAGCTTCGCGAATTTGTGGAGCGGGTAGTAGACCCCCGCCAGCACGAAGGGCAGGAAGGGGAGCTTGTCGTAGTAGATGTGGTTGTTCCGGATCGTCCGGTCCACGGTGCGGAAGTTGCACTTTTCGATGTGGAACACCCCCTGCTCCGCCACGGCCTGGATGGTGGCGAAACGGCCCGATTCGTTGCCGGACATGCCGACCTCCTCATGGGAGTAGAGCAAGGCGAAAACGAAGAGAAAAAGCCCCCCGGCGAGTTTCAGATACCTTACCTTGCGCCTGACGGGGATCATCTTCAGAAACTCAGCTTGCGGATGGCGCTGCGGAGCAGTTTTTCGCCGTCGATCTCCTCGCCTTCCGGGAGTTCGGCGGCAAGGGACTTCAGCACTTTGTCGATGGCGTCGCGCTTGAAGCCCAGCTGTTCCAGGGCCAGGGCCACGTCGTTGAGGGCGGAGGCCTTTTCCGGCACGGCGGCGGCAATGGCCATGTCGCCGCCCAGACCGGAATTGAGCTTGTCGCGGAGCTCCACCACGATGCGTTCGGCGGTCCGTTTGCCGATGCCGTTGATCCGCGACAGGGCTTTCACGTCCGAAGCGCCCACGGCGGCGCAGAAGGCGCCGATGGAGGTGGAACTCAGCACGTTCAGCGCGAGTTTCCCGCCGATGCCGGAGACCTCGATGAGGAGCCGGAAAAGTTTCCGCTCCTCATCGGTGGCGAAGCCGTAGAGGGTGATCGCGTCCTCCCGGACCGCCGTGTGGATCCTGAGCGTCGCCTTCTCCCCCGGATGGGGAAGTTTGTCGAAGGTGGAAACGGGGATCTGGACCTCGTAGCCCACGCCCCCGCAGTCGATGACGCAGGAGGTGAAGGAGCTTTCGAGCAGTGTTCCGGAAAGTCGAGCGATCATGGTGCTGCCTTTTCTTTCAAGTTGCGGAACGGGGGTGTTCCGTCACATTTCGATATCGAGGGAAATGTCCGCCGCCTTGACCGAATGGGTCAGGGCGCCCGAGGAAACGAAATCCACGCCGAGCCGGCCGATCTCGGGGAGCCGTTCGATGGTGATGCCGCCCGAGGCCTCGGTCTTCGCCCGTCCGGCGATGACTTTCACCGCTTCGGCCATCATCTCGTTGCTCATGTTGTCCAGAAGGATGTATTCCACGCCCGCGTCGGCGGCCTGGGCGGCCTCTTCCACGGTGTCGGCCTCCACTTCGATCTCCAGTTCGGGGTGTTGGCTCCGGGCCCGTTTCACGGCCCAGGCGATGGCGTTGTCGCCGCCGCCCAGCGCGGCCAGTTCCCGGTGGTTGTCCTTGATCATGACCCGGTCGAAGAGGCCCATGCGGTGGTTGGCGCCGCCGCCCACGGCCACGGCGTACTTTTCCAGATTCCGGTAGCCGGGGGTGGTCTTGCGGGTGTCCAGAAGCACGGTCTTGCTTCCGGCCAGCGCCTGCACGTATTTGCTCGTGGTGGTGGCGATGCCGCTCAGACGCTGAAGGAAATTCAACGCCGTGCGCTCGCCGGTGAGGATGCCGCGGACGGGGCCTTCCACCGAAGCGATCTCGTCCCCGGCGTTGCAGACTTCGCCGTCCTCGCGGATCGCCTTGAATTCCAGCCGGGGCTCCACGAGCTTGAACACCCGTTCGGCCACGGGCAACCCGGCGACCACGGTCCCGTCGGTCTTGCAGCGCAGCACGGCGCGGCTTTCCATCTCTTCGGGGATGACCGAATTGGTGGTCACGTCGCCCACGGTGTCGAGGTCCTCATTGAGGGCGAGTTCGATGAGCATGTCGGCCCGTCCCCAGTCGATAGAGGGAAGGTCGGCGTCTTCTTTCCTTTCCACGGCGAAAAAACTCCTTGATATGGATTTGCGGCACGGAACACACTTTCCCGAATCGCCGGGAAGGCCGTGCCCTCTTTGATAATATAGCACCATTCCGGCGATATGTCAAAAAAATAACGGCTTCATCGTGATTTTTTCTTGACTTTTCGTCCCGGTCATGCTATATTAGGCAACGATATATGCGAAAAAACGATTCGAAAGGGGGTGAACGAAAGCTATGGATACCGAGATCCGCGTCAAGAAAGGCGAGCCGATCGAGCGTGCTCTGCGCCGCCTGAAGAAGAAACTCGACAAGGAAGGCACCCTCAAGGAACTGCGCAACCGCAGACACTACGAGAAACCCAGCGAGATCAAGCGCCGCGAGGCCAAGATGCACCGTCATCGCTGAAGCCGACTTGCCAAGTCGCAGACCGCCGCAAATCCTGCGGCGGTCTTTTTTTTGTGGCGATTGGCCGGGCCGAACGTCGGCCGAACGTCGGCTTCGACTCTACGCGGCACCTGTCGCTTCGCTTTCCAGGTGCCGCGGTTCGCAAAGGCAGGTTTGCGGTAGGGGATGAGGCACAGTCCAAAACTACCCTGAACGCCAAGCAGGCGCCGCGGGCGCTCAGTATTACCCTCGGGCCGGTTGCCGTTCTGCGGACGTAATGCTGACTTACACCCCCGCAGGTACTATGCAGCGGTTAAAGATCCCGCTTTCATAGTATTCATAGTGTTCATAGTATTCATAGATCTGCGGGGGCTCATTTCCTCGCTTGAGCAAGGTCTTCTCGCTAAACTCAGGCCGGAGCCCCATACGCGCCAAAAGGTCGGCGGCCGTTGCACCCTCAAGACGGGGCGCCCCGCGGAAAAGTTTGGGGGCGCGGGGGGAAAGAAAAACGCGTGAGCGGTTGTCTTTCCCCCGCACCGCACGCCTCAAAAACGGTTGCAGAGCGCTCGTAAAAACCGTGGAGAGTCCCCCCCATCGGGCCCGGAAAATACCTTACTTCTTCTCTGTAGCTCCGGCGTTCTTGAACTCGACTCTGGAGAGGATCCGGAGCTGGTAGACGGTGAAGCCGATCAGGATGAAGGCGAGCATCCACGCCGCCGCCGTGGCGGGGCCGAAGTTCAGGTAGGTGAACGCCTTGTACCAGATGAAGAGGCCCGCGGTCTCGGTCCGGGTGACGGCGTCGCCGCCCGTCATGACGAGGATGCTCCCCGTCGAGGAGTACCAGGAGTGGATGAAGGCTCCCACGAAGTTGATGACGATCAGCGCCTTCAACGTGGGGAAGACCACGAAGAGGATCTTGTCGATGAAGGTGGCGCCGTCGAGGTCCGCTGCCTCGTAGTAGTCCTCGGGGATCCCTTTCAAGGCCGCGAGGTAGATCAGACAGCCGGGGCCCATGCCTGCCCACACCATGGGGATGACGCACGACACCATGGCGGTGTTGGGATTGAAGAGCCAGCGGTAGGGTTCGCTGTTGGTCTGGAAGAGCCGCCCCAGGAATTTGGAGCAGGTGACGCTCAGGGGTTCATGTCCGGGGAAGATCACCGGGAAGGAGAGGGCGCTCACGGCTCCGAAGAGGATGAACCCGACGATGATGAAAATGGTCATCACGCCCCAGAGACGGTAGAAGGCGAGACGCCGGGCGAACATGAAGCAGACGATCATGAGGATGGCCCCGATGCCGATGAAGCCGATGGCGGGGATCCGCAAGACGATCTGGTTCAAGGCGCCGAATTCGGAAGGTTCGTAGAACTGCTTCCACAGCAGCATGGTGACGAGGCCGGAGATCACGGCGGGGAGGTAGTAGATCATGCGGAAGAGGAGTTTGCCCTTGGGCACTTCCTGCAGCAGAACGGCCAGGATCATGGGAGGCAGGAAGGTCAGACTGATGATCAGCAGACTGTAGCGGAAGGCGTTCCAGATGGAGCTCCACCAGGCGCCGTCCATGATCAGGTTGCCGAAGTTGTCCACGCCGATGAAGACCGATTTGCCGATGATCTTGTAGTCCTGGAAGGCCATGACGGAGCCCCGGACCAGCGGCACATAGTGCCAGAGGAAGACGGTCAGCACGGCGGGAACCAGCAGGAGATAGGCCCAGAAGAAGCGGCGGAACCCCCACGTTTCCTGCTTGACGCCCAAGATGCTCTTGGGCGGGGTGAAGATCCGGAAGATCTTGCGGAAGACGAAGAAGTAGGCGATGAGGATCCCGGCGAGCAGGCAGCAGGCGATGACCCGGCGCCTGGCCCGTTCGGCGTTGGTGATGTCGCCGATCATGATCTCGTTGGCGTCGTCTTCGGCTTTCTTGAGGATCGCGCGCAGCTGTTCGGTACGGACCTTCGGGTCGGGCGAGAGCTCGTCCGAAAGTTCCCTGGCCTCGGCGATCTGCAGCGGGATGGACATGCGCTCGTAGGCGAAGTTGCTGTTCTTGCCGTAGGGTTCGGGCTTGCCGCAGTCGAGGCACACCTGGTAAAGTTCGATGAAGGATTTGGGCGAAAGGCGCAGCAGGTCCTCGTACCCGAAGCGTTTGAGGTGGCGGGGCATGACGAACTGGCCCATGCCGCTTTCCACGAAGATCTCGGTCTGGATCCTGAGTCCGGCGTCGGAGTCCCGGTAGTACATGTATTCCCAGGCGGCGTCCCGGATCACGGGGTCGGTGACCCCGGCGAACATGGCGAACATGCCGCAGTTCAGTTCGCCGCCCCGGTGGCGGACGCCGTTTTCGTCCGGATAACCCATGGGCACGGGGGCCATGCCGTTGATCTCGGGATTGAAGTTGGCCATGGTCCGTTCGTCGATGTAGGTGAGGTAGATGCCGATCTCGCCGTTGGTCCACTTGTTGCCCGCGCGGGCTTCCTTATAGGCGTAGCCCCGGCGGACGACGCCCTTCTTGTCGATCCACTTCTCGGCGGAAAGTTTCGTGTAGAAGTCGAGGGCCCGCAGCCCCGCTTCGGAGCCGAAGGTGCAGCGCCACTTGCCCGTCTTCTTGTCCTGTTCCATGACTTCGCCCCCGGCGCACCAGAGGAAGGTCAGCCAGTGCCAGGACTCGGTCTTGCCCCGGCCCAGCAGGATCCCGTAGATGCCGTTGCCGGGGTCGGCGATCTTCTTGCAGGCGGCGAGGAGATCTTCCCAGGTCCAGTTGGCGGTGGGATAGGGGATGCCGTGCTTGTCGAAGAGGTCTTTGCGGTACATCATCACCTTGCCCACCGGCGACCCTTTGTTGGGGATGGCCCAGAAGTGCACTTTCCCGTCGGGGCCCCGGCGGTGGAGCACCGGCATGATCTTGGGATGGATCCGCTCCCTCAGGAACTGCTTCCTGTCTTCGGGCGAAAGGTTGTCGATGAATTCGTCCAGAGGCTGAAGAAAGTTGTTGCTGATGTAGTTGTCGGACTTGCGGAAGTTGATGCTGAGCACGTCGGGAGCCATGTTGCCCGCGATGGCGAGGAGGTCGTTTTCGACGCCTTCGACCTTGATTCCGGAGAAGGGCTTCAGGCGGATCTCCACGTTGTCCCAGTCGAACTTGCCGTACTTTTCCGGGTTCTTCTTGTACTTTTCGGCGTACTTCTTCCTGAAGATGGCGGGGAAGTTGTCGATGAAGCTCTTGACGACGGCCACGTTGGCCCGGTTGTTCACATTGGTCCCGACGGCGTTGGGGAGTCCGTCCACCTTCAATTCGATGACGGTCTTGCCGGTTTTCCGGTCGGTGAAGACCTGACCGGCCTCGAGCGACGGGATCAGCCCCGGCAGCAGCAGCACCGCCATGATCCCCCATGACATCACGATCTTATTCATCAGACAGCTTTCCTTCCTTTGCATGGCTCCGTCAAGTCGGCTTTTTCCAAAAATGCGAGACGCGCCTTATTTAACATAACACCAAAACCGGCCGATTGCAAGCCGGAATCAGCCGGGGCGGAGCGCAACACGCGCGTTTTCTTTCGGACTCCCGTCCCGGAAAGCGGGAAAAAAGGGGCGAATTTGGCCGAAAAGGTTTTTTTCAACTTGACAAAGGGGGCGAGTCATGCTATTTTACCGGCGGACCTTCACCAAACACCAAATCTTTCGAACGGAAAGGAAAAAAAGATGATGAGACACGTTTTGCCGCTGCTTTCGGCGGGAGTGGTTCTGCTCCTGTGCGGCTGCCAGAGTTTCCAGAGCAAGAAGGAAAAGCCCAGGGATCTGGTCCTGACCTCCGAGTCCAAGTACCAGATCGTCTACCCCGACCGGGCGAAAAATGCCGGGACCACCGCGCTCCTCCGGGAGGTGGCGCTGAAGCTCCAGCGCGCCTTCAAGGAAACCATCGGCGCGGACTTCCCCGTGGTCACCGAGTCCCGCCGCCGGGCCAGTCTCAAGAACATCTTTCTCGGGAACACCAGAGTCCTCCGTTCCAAGGGGGTGAAGCCCCTGAAGTTCAAGGATTTCGACTTCAAGATCTGGGAATACAACGGCAACATCTACCTGGCGGGGAGCGACCGGCACCGCTACAACAGCAGCAAGGCCGAAAAACGTTACACCGCCCACATTCTCGGGACGGCCAAGGCGGCGGTCTACTTCATGGAGCACTTCCTCGACGTGCGTTTCCTCTATCCCGGCGAGGTCGGGACCGATTACGTGAAAAAGGACAAGATCGTTATCCCCGCCCGCTACAAATACTCGGGCGTTCCCACCCTGAAGCACGGTCTGGGCCGCAATTACGAAATGTTTTATGACTACGCCAACAGCAACCACGGCCCCGGAACGGTCCTGAGCCACGGCGGCCACTCCTATTATCCCGCGGTGCCCGCGGAGAAGTATTTCAAGAGCCATCCCGAGTATTTCGCACTTCTGGGCTCCGGCAAGAACAAGAAGCGCAACGCCAACGGCAACCACCTCTGCATCAGCAACAAGGAGGTGCAGGACCTGATCTACAAGCAGCTCCTCAAGGACGTCGATTCCGGCGCCGAGACGGCGGAGCTTTCCCAGACCGACGGCTACCAGCCCTGCCAGTGCGACGCCTGCGCCAAGTACGGCAACACCAGCGACATCGGCGAAAAGCTCTGGATCCTGCACCGCTCCCTCGCGGAACGGCTGCTCAAGGACCGTCCCGGCAAGAACGCCATGATCATCTGCTACAACCCCAACCGGACGCCCCCGAAGACCTTCAACGAGTTCCCGGACAACGTGATGATCGAACTGTGCAACTACAGTCCTCAGACCTTCGCCAACTGGAGCAAGATCAAGGTGCCGAAAGGCTTCCTGGTCTACATCTACAACTGGGGCTGGTACAACACCACCGGCGCCACCCCCAAGCGGACTCCCGGATTCGTTGCGGAACAGGCCCGGCGCTTCATCAAGAACAAGGTGAAAGGCGTCTACCGCTGCGGCTTCGGCGAGAACTTCGGTCTCGAAGGACCCACCTATTACGTCTACGGCAAGGTGCTGGAAGATCCCACCCGGAACGAGGCCGAGCTGGTCGACGAGTTCTGCCGCCGGGCCTTCAGGGAAAGCGTCGCCCCCATGCGCACCTTCTATCAGGCGCTCTACGACCGGCTCGAGATCTACTCCGCTTCCGCCGAACAGAAGGTTTCCCTCGCCCTCAATCCCAAGGCCCTGCTGAGCACCATCTACTCCTCCGATCTGCTCAACCTGCTCGAAAAACAGCTTTCCCGTGCGGAAAAACTGGCGAAGGATCCCAAGGTCAAACAGCGTCTCAACCTGGTCCGGAAGGAGTTCGACTACACCAAACTGCTGGCCCGGATCCTGGCCCTCTACAACAGCTACCGCCTCGCGCCCAGCCGTCAGGCTCTGAACGTGCTGCTGGATTCCATCGAGGCCCGGAACAAGATGATCGACTCCCTGTATGACGCCAAGGGGCGGATCAAACGGCTGCCCGGCTGGAAGGAGATCCCCTTCTTCGGCAACATGCCCAAGGGCCAGATGAAGACCAACGGCCGGCTCCGCGGGCCCATCGAAGCGCCCTTGACCTGGAACGTGAAGCTTCTGCGCACCTCCTCCGTCCTGCCCGGAGCCTCCAAGACCAGCATGGTCATCAAGAAGGCCCTCGAGCCCGTTCAGTTCAACGACTTCGAATCCGGCGCGTGGAAGCGGGCCGCGTGGCAGAAACTCAACGGGATCCAGCTGGGCAACGTTTCCGAGCAGACGAAGTTCAAGATCCTCTATGACAAGGACAATCTCTACATCGGCGTGATCTCCGATCTGCCGGACAAACGGCCCCATTCGGCCGTCGGCAACGACGGTCCCGCGTGGCGGGAGGACGCCATCGAACTGGTCATCGATCCCGCCGGCGCCCGGAGCAACTACTACCACTTCATCTACAACCCGGTCGAGAACTCCTGCTACGAGTCCGCGGTGGGGTTCATCGAAGACGTGCTCCATCCGCTCTACAACAAGGCGGATCCCTCGTGGAACGGCAAGTGGAGCTATCAGACCCGCCGCGGGAACAACAAGTGGTACTCCCTCATGATCCTGCCCTTCGCGAGCATCAAGGCCAAGCCCGCCAGCGGGGCCATGTGGACCATGAACCTGGGCCGGGAGATCCAGATCCCCAAGGAAGAATGTCCTCCCAAGGGCCGCCGCGAACTGGCATTGTGGGCTCCCAGTCTCGAAAGTCTGGGCTTCCACGACAAGGACTGCTTCGGCGAAGCGGTCTTCGAGTAAGCCCTTCCGAAGAGAAGATGCGGGAAAGGGAAAACCGTTCAGCGGTCCCTTTCCCCTTTTTCGTTTTTTGCCTGTTGCGTCTTGAAAATCCGCGGCGAACACACTATATTGGACCTCGAGGAGTCCCGAACAGTCCGAAGAGAAGAGAGGAGAAGAGGCAATATGTGGGATAAATTCGCTTCCGTCGCAAATCAGGTGCGGACCATCACGCTGAAAGGCAAGATCTTTTTCGGCCCCGGAGCGGTCGGTTCCTTCGAGACCGTCGCGAAGGACCTGAAGGAGGAAGGCATCACCGATTATCTCGTCGTCACGGGCCGGGGGGCCTACCGCCGGTCCGGGGCGTGGGACGTCATGGAGTCGATCCTGAAGAGCATGGGACTCAAGTACACCCTCTACTCCGGAGTGACCCCCAATCCCACGGCGGGCCAGGTGGACACCGCCGTCGCCATGGGCCTTTCCGCCGGAGCGCAGGCGGTCATCGGCATCGGCGGCGGGAGCGCCATCGATGCGGCCAAAAGCGCCGCCATCCTGATGAAATTCCCCGGTCGGAAATGCGCGGAACTCTTCGAGTACAGCTTCATCCCGGACCGGGCCCTGCCCGTGGTCGCCGTGAACCTGACCCACGGGACGGGGTCCGAGTGCAACCGCTTCGCCGTGGTCTCGATCCCCGAAAAGAACTACAAGCCCGCCATCGCTTATGATTTCATCTATCCCCGGTACGCCATCGACGACCCCGCGCTGATGACCGGGCTCACCCTCGCCCAGACCCGTTACGTTTCCATCGACGCCATGAACCACGCCATCGAGGCGGCCACCAGCTCATCCGCCAACCTCCTTTCGGTCATGCTCGCTTCGGAAACGCTCCGGCTGGTGACGGCGTATCTCCCCCGTGCGGAAAAGGACCCCGACGACCTGACCGCCCGCACCTGCCTCGCATTCGCCTCGCTCCTTGCCGGATGGGCCTTCGACAACAGTCTGCTCCACTACACCCACGCCCTGGAACATCCCCTGAGCGCGGTGAAGCCCGACCTGGCTCACGGGCTGGGGCTGGCCGTTCTGCTGCCCGCCGTGGTGGAAAACATCTGGCCCGAATCCGGGCCGCTGCTGGCCCAGCTCTTCCAGCCCTTCGCCCCCGGTCTGGACGGCTCCCCCAAGGGCGCGGGCAAGGCCGCCCGGGCGGTGCGCAAGTTCCTCTGCGCCAACGGGATGCCGGAGTCCCTCGCCGAGCTGGGATTCACTCCCGGCGACATCCCGCTCCTGACCGAGCTGGCGGTCAATACCCCCTCGCTGGGCGGGCTGCTGGAACAGGCGCCCACCTTCGCCGACCGGGTGGCCGTCAACGCCATCTATCTCAATTCAATGAACGTAAACCCCTGAAAAAATGTCGAACCGTCAAGTCATCACCGCTTCGCCCTGCGGATTCTGTTCCGGAGTCCGCAACGCCCTCACCCTCATCGAAAAGGTCCTGACCGGAAGTTCCGGGCCGGTCTATGTGCTCCGGGGCCTGATCCACAACTCCGGCGTCACCGCCGATCTGAAAGCCCGCGGGTGCATTTTCGCCGACCGTGTGGAGGAGATTCCGCCGGGGGCGGAAACGGTCTTCGGCGCTCACGGCGTCCCCGCATGGGTCGAGGCGGCCGCACGGGAGCGGGGACTGCGCGTCACCGACGCCTCGTGCCCGCTGGTGAAGCAGCTTCAGCAGGCGGCTTCCCGCGTGGGGCCGGAAAAGGAGCTGGTGCTCTTCGGCCACCGGGGCCATCCGGAGCTGGAAGGGGTCCTGGGCCACGCCGGCACGGAAAAGGTCTTCGTGGTGGAGTCCCCCGCCGCCGTGGCGGAACTGCCCGGTTCCCTGCGTCACCCGGTGCTGCTGGTCCAGACCACGCTGAGCCATGTCGAGGCCGAAAAAGTGAAGCAGGCCCTTAAAAACCGCTTCCCCGGAGCGGAGACGCCGGGAAGCATCTGCCGGGCGAGCTTCCTGCGCCAGCAGGCGGTCCGGGAGCTGGCCCCGAAGTGCGATCTTTTCGTGGTGGCGGGGTCGGCCCACAGCTCCAACGCCAACCGCCTGCGCGAGGTGGCGGAAAGCTGCGGCGTCCGGGCGGTCCTGCTGGACTCCCCCGATGAAGTGACGCCCGAACTGCTCCGGGGGGTGAAGACCGTCGGCCTCAGCGCCGCCGCCAGCACCCCGGAGTCCCAGATCGAAGCGCTCCGCCGGGCGCTGCTGGAAAAATGACCGTCACGGGACAAACGAATCGCGGGGAGACCTTATGAGTAAATTGAAGGTGTTCCGGGCGGCGGACTTCTTCGAACGGGACTTCCGCTTCGCCCTCATGCGCGCCGTGCACACGCCGAAGGAACTGCCTCCGGAAGAACGCTACCGGCGGGAATTCTGGAAGATCACCTGCATCCTGCGGGGAAAGGGGCAGATCCTGGTGGACGAAACGCCTTATCCCGTTCACGCGGGCTCCCTCTTCTTCGTCCACCCGGCGGCGGAGACCACTTTTACTTTCGAGACGAAGGAGCTGGAACTTTACAACATCCTCTTCGATCCGGCCCTGCTGGGGGAGGAGCTGGAAATTTTGCGCGGCAGTTTCCAGTTCTTCGACATCTTTTCCGACTCCTTCCGGCAGAAAGACCATTTCACCCTCTATCTGCTGGATTCCACCCCGAAACTGCGGGCCCTCATCCGGGAAATGAAGCACGAATACACCGTCCGGCCCGCGAACTACCGGCTCGTGCTCCGGGCCGGGTTGCTGAAACTGCTGGTGTTGATGCAGCGGGGCAGCGAGATGAAAGTCCACCGCACCGGCCGGGAACGGACGGCGGAATACATCACCTTCCTCCTGAAAAGGAATTACGCCTCGAAGATAACGTTGCGCGCTCTCGCCGAAAAGGCCGGGCTGACCCCGAACCACCTCTGTTTCCTCTACCGGAAGCAGACCGGGCAGAGCATCATTTCCGCTTTGAACGCGATCCGGCTGGAACACGCCGCCTCCATGCTGAAGGAAAGCGACGCCAGGATCTCCCGCATCAGTCTCGAGTGCGGCTTCGGCGACTTGAGTTATTTCTACCGCCTTTTTGCCCGATATTACGGTTCCTCACCCGGAGAGTACAGGAAAAAGTATGGTTGATATTACGATTTTCCGGGAAAAGTCCGCCTGCTTGCTTTTCCGTCCATGAAAAAGGTTTTCCGACGCGTTATATTAGGCTTCCGGACATCGACAGGAAAGGAATCACGAAATGAGAGAGCGCCCCATCATCGCCGCCTATTACTTCCCCAACTGGCACTGCGACCCGCGCATCGAAGCCCTCCACGGCAAGGGTTGGACCGAGTGGCGCGTGGTGCAGTATGCTTCGCCCCGTTTTCCCGGCCATCACCAGCCGCGGGTCCCTCTTTGGGGGTATCAGGACGAAGCCGATCCCGAGGTCATGGCCCAGAAGATCGCGGCGGCCCGCGCCTACGGCATCGACGCCTTCATCTTCGACTGGTACAGCTTCAACGACGGCCCCTACCGGGACCGCTGCCTGAACGAGGGGTTCCTCAAAGCCGTCAACTGCCGGGAGATCGAATTCGCCATGATGTGGTGCAACCACAACCCCATCTACGCCCATCCGGGGCGCTACTGGAAGCCCGCCGAGGTCAACTGGATCGGCGACGACGTGACGCCGGAAACGTTCCGGAGGGAAACGGCGCTCTACATCGAAAAGTATTTTGCTCTCCCCAACTATCTGCGCGTCGACAAGGGGCTCTATTTCAGCATCTGGCAGCCCCGGAAGATGATCGCAAGCCTGGGCGGCGAAAAGGCCGCATCGAAGCTGTTCCGGGAGTTCCGCGCCAGGGTGCGCAAGGCAGGTCTGGGGGAACTCAATCTGAACGCCCACTGCGACTGCTGGGACCGGGGCGAAGGGAAGCTCGAGGAGTATGAAGCCCTCTTGAAGAAGGTGGGCTTCGACAGCATCGCCGAATACACCTGGGGAAATTTCGGACCGGATTTTCCGGCGGTGAAATTCGGGGTCTGGGCGGCGAACAACCGCCGCGACCAGATGGAAAAGGCCGGGCGCTTCAAGGGACTTTACTATCCCTCGGTGGCGACAGGCTGGGATTCCTCGCCCCGCACGGTGCAGTCGGACATCTACGAGCGCCGGGGCTATCCTTTCCTCCCCGTGGTCGTCAACAATACGCCGGAGCGGTTCGAGGCGGAACTGGAATTCTGGAAGGAACAGTACGAGAAAAAGGCCTTCAGCGGCGCCATGCTGCCCCTGGCCTGCTGGAACGAATGGACTGAGGGCGCTTATCTTGAGCCCGATACCGAGTTCGGTTACGGCTATCTGCAGGCGGTGAAGAACGTTTTCGGCAAGGGAGAAGAAAAATGATCCGCGAAGCGGAATATGCGCCCGGAAACACCGGAGACCTTTATCTGCCCGACGCTCCCGCGCCCGGAGCGGGGTATCCCGCCGTTCTGCTCATCCACGGGGGCGCCTGGACCTCCATGGAGCGGTCGGCCATGGGGGGCGTGGCCGAGTTCCTCTGCCGGGAAGGCTTCGCCGTCTTCAACATCGACTACCGTCTCGCCCCGGAAGATCCCTGGCCCCGCGGCTTCGAGGACTGTCGTGCGGCCCTCGCGTATCTGGCGGGACCGATGGCGGAAAAGTCCCCGCTGGACCGGAAAAAAGTCTTCGTCATCGGGGCCTCCTCGGGGGGACACTACGCGCTCCTCACGGGCCTTTCCGCCGAGTCGGGGACCGTGGCGGGGATCGTTTCCGTTTCCGGCATCGCCGACGTCTTCCCGGACTTCGAACTCTCTCCGGGGAGATATGAAAAACTTTTCGGCTTCCCGCCTTCGCCGGAGGACCTGAAAAAGATCGATGCACGGGCGTTTTATTACGACGGCGCGCCGCCCATCCTCTGTACTCACTACCTGTACGATACCGTGGTCCCCTTCGACTCCGCCCGGAACTTCGCCGCCGAAGTGGAACGCCGGGGCGGTCATGTCACCTTCTACGGCTACGACTACGGCCGCCGGGATCAGGGACACGGCATCTGGATCCCGGGGACAAGATACGATTTCAGCTGCCGGACTTCGGGACCTTACCGGAGGCTCTATCCCGACCTGGAACAGGTCATTTTGTTTTTTCTCCGGAACGTATGATGATTTTTGAAACCGAACAGGGAATTTCAATATGCAGATCGCAAGACGAAAACCGCTGACGGCCAACGCCGCCGTCATCTCCGTGGGGCTGAATACCTACTGGAAACAGTTTCCCGGCCTTCTCGATGAACTGAACGGGAAAACCGCCGTCTTCCTGAAAAAACTCGAAGGCTGCCGGCTGAAGGTCCGGAATTTCGGGATGATCGACTGCGCCGAAGCGGCCTGCGGCATCGTTCCGGAACTCCGGGCCTTCGATCCGGACATCCTCTTCGTCGACATGGTCACCTACGCCACCAGCGCGACTTTCGCCGCGATCCGGCGGGCCGTGGCCTGTCCCGTGGTGCTGACGGCGCTCCAGCCCCTCGCCGCCATGGACTACGCCAACGGAACGACCTACATGCAGCTCTGCAACGACGACATCTGCGCGGTCCCGGAGTTCGCGGGAGTCGCGCTCCGCATGGGCAAGCCCGTTTCCGACATCATCATCGGCACTTTGGAAAACGACCCCGAGGCGGACGAGGCCATCCGCCGCTGGTGCCGGATCGCCCACGTCTGCCACGACCTGCGGACCGCCCGGTTCGGGCTGATGGGCCACGTCTTGGACACCATGCTGGACATGCAGACCGACCCGACAGCGGTCACCGCCGCCTTCGGTTCCCACGTCACCCCCTGCGAGCCCGACGAGATCATGGCGGAATATCAGGTGCTCCGCGACGATGACGCGGAAGTCGCCGCCATGCGGGCGCGGATCCTGGACTTTTTCGACACTCCCGATCCGGGCGCGGATCCCGTGGCGGAAAAACTGAAGACGGAGGATCTGATGACGGCGGCCCGAGCCGCAACAGCGCTGGAACGGTTCATCCTCCGGAAGAAGCTGGACGGCTTCGCCTACTACTACGAGGCTGCGCCGGAATCCGAAATGAGGAAGCTGGTCACCAATTTCATCGTGGGGAATTCGCTCCTCACCGGCGCGGGGTTCCCCATGTGCGGGGAATTCGACATCAAGACCTGCATCGCCATGCTTATCATGGACCGGCTGGAGATCGGCGGCAGTTTCGCGGAGTTCCACCCCGTCGATTTCAGAGACGGCACCGTTCTCGTGGGCCATGACGGGCCCCACCATCTGAACATCGCCGACCGGAAGCCCGTGCTCCGGAGTTTGAAGAAATACCACGGCAAACCCGGTTCCGGGGCCAGCGTCGAGTTCAGCATCCGGACCGGGCCCATCACGCTTCTGAGCATCGGCGTCAAGGCCGACGGGAAATTCAAGTTCGTCATCGGCGAAGGGGAATCGCTCCCCGGCCCCATTCCGCCCACGGGCAACACCAACACCCACGGGAAATTCCAGCCGGATGTGAGGACCTTTCTGAAAAAATGGTGCCTGGCGGGACCGACCCACCACTTCGCCCTGGGCGTCGGCCATCATGCGGAGGAGCTCCGCCGGGTCGCGGCCTGTTTCGGCATCGAAGCCGAGATCATTTGAAGCTCCCGGAGCGCTCCGCCGGGAAGGGGAGCAAAAAAAACGGCTTTTTTGACATCTTTCATTTGCAGAATTGCAAAAAGGGTATTATATTATTACCGGAGCGCGTGTTCCCGATGCATGGACCGTGTGCTCCTGCGGTATCGTTTCTGCGTTCCTGTGACCAAGCATATAAAGGAAAGGGTTGGACTTATGTCGAAGCTGTTGAAAACCGGTCTGCTGCTGGCGGTCTGCGTCGCGTGTTGCGGAGTTTACGGTGGCGGATGGTTCGTCCGGGGAAACAAGTACAATGTGGAAACCGTGATCGTCACGGGGAACTACAAGAGCCCCCGGCTCATGGCCGATCTGATCCAGGCCGAAAGCCGTCAGCCCTACATCATCGTCCCCGCGGCGAACTCCTCCGACAACCTCTGCTATCTGGCCATGCCCAAGTCGGGGCAGGCGGTGCCCGAGGACCGTTTCGGGTCCATCATCAGCTACACCCGCTGCCGCCGGGTGGTGATCCTGGGCGACACCAACTGCGTTCCCGAGAAGTTCGAGACCATGATCGACCGGAACATCCCCGTGGTCCGGATCACCGGCGACTGGGAACGGGTGGCCGAAGAGCTGACCTTCCTCCTCAATCTGAGCAATCTGAAGCGGAACTATCCCAAGCTGCGCCGCCAGCTCAACGTGACCTATCAGCCGATTTCGGTTCCCGCTCCCCGCAAGAACGGCGCCGCCGCCTCCATCCCCGCGGCCAAGGACGCTCCCGCCGCCGGTGAAGCCTCCCGTCCGGCTCCCGCCGCTCAGGCGGCCCCCGCCGCCGGGAAGGAGCAAGCTCCCGCCGTCCAGACCATTCCTCCCATGGGGAGTGAGGCAAAGAAGTAAGTCCCCGCGTCTTCGGGGGGGGAGTTTTTCGTTCATGTTCAATCTGTGGAAGATCGCCTTCAACGCTTTTCGCGAGTCGCTCCGCGAGCCGGTCTACTTTCTCATGCTGCTGGCGGCGCTGCTGCTCATCGCCCACTATCCTTCGGCTTCGATCTTCGTCTTTTCCGAACAGCTGAAGCTGGTGGTGGACAGCTCCATGGCCACCACGCTGCTTTTCGGACTGGTGGTGGCGGTGCTGTGCAGCAGCCACACGGTTTCCCGTGAAATGCGCAACGGCACGGTCCTGCTGCTCATGTCCAAGCCCATCCAGCGCTGGAGCTTCGTGCTGGGCAAGATCTTCGGCATCGGTCTCGCGGCCACGCTCTTCGTGACCGTCTGCAACTTCGCCACCTTCATTTCGGTCTTCATCGCCACCGACCAGTTCCGCTTCGAAATGGCCCTTTACTTCACCATGCTGCTCCTGCTGGTGGCGGGGTGCGCCGTGGGGATGCTGGCCAACTATCTCAGGGGGAGCTCCTTCCCCGAGATCGCCACCTGGAGCGTGGCGGTCCTGATCCCCATCTTCGCCGTCTACTGCTACATGACGGGGGAACATCCCTCCATTCACCTCAGGGATCTGACCCGGGCGCTGTTGCTGGTGAACTTCGCCGTCCTGACCATGGCCACCTTCGCGGTGGTCTTCGCCACCCGGCTCGACGTGGTGCCCAACCTCTGCGTCTGCACGGCGGTCTTTTTCGCCGGGCTGGTCTCCAGCTTCCTCTTCCAGCGGACCACCGACAGCGAAGTGCTCAACGCCGTCTGCGCCTGTTTCTACGCCGTCTTCCCCAACTGGCAGTTTTTCTGGCTGGCGGACGCCGTGGCCGTAAAGCGGCACATCCCCAACTCTTACGTGATCTACGCGGCGCTCTACTGTGCCATCTACATTGTGCTGGGAGCCACCTGGGCGGTCGCCACATTCCAGAACAAGGAGCTGGCCGGTGATTCCAGAAACTGAAGGGGAGATCCTCTTCCTCGACGAGGTGGATTCCACCAACACTTACGTCCGCGACCGTTTCGATGAGCTTTCCGACCTGACGCTGGTGGTCGCCGACCGGCAGACCGCCGGGCGGGGACGGCTGGGGCGGAAGTGGCTTTCGCCTTCCGGCTTGAATTTCTACGGCACCTTCTGCTTCAGGAACGTCCGTGACGGATTTCATGCGGGCGTCCTCTGCGGCGTCGCCCTCCTGCGGACCCTCGCCGAGGCCGCTCCCGAAGTCGACTGCTACCTCAAGTGGCCCAACGACGTCTACGTGGGCAAGGCCAAACTGGCCGGACTTCTGGGGGAGGGCGTCCTCAGACAGGGGAAGATCGCGGGCATCGCCTTCGGCATCGGGGTCAACATCAACATGACGCCGGAGCATTTCGCCGGACTCGACCAGCGGGCCACTTCGCTGAAAATCGCTTCGGGCCGGGATTTCGATGTGGTTTTTATTGCAAAATCACTGGCAAAATCCCTGAAACGGTGCTATATTAATTACTTGGACTCCTTCGACGGGATCTTTTCCGAGTGGCGTCGGGCCAATCGGCTCATCGGCAGGACCATCGGCCTGGTTTCGGCCGACGGCCGGCGCTGTGAAGGGATCTTCCGCGATGTGACCGAAACGGGGGAACTGCTCCTCGAGTACGCCCGCCCCGACGGGACCGTCGCGGTCGAGGCTTTCAACTGCGGAGATGTTTCCATCGGGAAAAGTTCGATTTGAAAGGTTTATTCCGAAGCGCCGTTTCGTGAGACCCGGTGCTTCGGTTCAACAGGAAGGAAGCAACAGTATGAATTACGGAGAATTGATGGTCGGAGGCCTGAAACTCATGGTCTTCGGCATGGGCATGGTCTACGTGTTCCTCGTCGTCATGATCGGGGCCATGAAGGTCATGGAGGTGGTCCTGCGTCCCTTCGCCACGCTGCTGGACCCGCCCAAGCCCGCCGCCGCGCCGAAGAAGAGCGGCAGTTCCGAAGAGGCGAAACTGGCCGCCATCGCCGCCGCAGCCGTGGCGCGTATGCTCAGGAAGTGACACAACAACCATTCAGGGATAAGCACCAATATGAAAAAGATCAAATTCATGGATTGTTCGTTCCGTGACGGATTCCAGTCCTGTCTCGGCGCCCGCGTCAAAACCGAAGACTTTCTCCCCGCCCTCGACGAGGCGGTGAAGGCCGGCATCAGCTACATCGAGATCGGCGGCGGCGCCCGCTTCCAGAGCCTCTACTTCTACTGCCAGGAAGACGCCTTCGAAATGATGGACAAGTGGCGCGAAACGGTCGGCCCCGACGTGAATCTGCAGACCCTTTCCCGCGGCGTGAACGTGGTCGGACTTTCCTCCCAGCCCACCGACATCATCAAGCTCCACGCCAAGATGTTCAAGAAGCACGGCATCACCACGATCCGCAACTTCGACGCCCTGAACGACGTCCGCAACCTGGACGTTTCCGGCCGGGCCATCGTCGAAAACGGCCTCAAGCACCAGATCACCATCACCATGATGGGCCTGGCCCCCGGACTCAACGAATCCTACGCCCATACGCCCAAGTTCTACGAGGATCGTCTGAACGAGATCATCAAGTCCGGGATCCCCTTCGACAGCCTGGCCTTCAAGGATGCCTCCGGCACCTCCACGCCCCAGACCGTCTTCGACACCGTCAAGGCCGCACGGGCCATCCTCGACCGGGAATTCGGCGTCGGAGCCAAGGAGATCCAGTTCCACACCCATGACACCGCCGGCATGGCCGTCGCCTGCAACTGGGCCGCCATCACCGCCGGAGCCGACGTCATCGACCTGGCTATGGCGCCCCTTTCCGGCGGCACCTGCGAGACCGACATCCTGACCATGTACCACCGGCTTCGCGGCACCGACTACACGCTGGACATCGACCCGGACAAGATCCTCAAGGTCGAAAAGGTCTTCAAGCAGTGCCTGAGCAAGTACTTCATGCCGCCCGAATCCATGCAGGTCTCGCCCGAGATCATCTTCAGCCCCATGCCCGGCGGCGCGCTCACGGCCAACACCCAGATGATGCGCGACAACAACTGCCTCGACAAGTACGACGCCTGCATCGAAGAGATGCGCGAAGTCGTGGCCCGCGGCGGGTTCGGCACCTCGGTGACCCCCGTTTCCCAGTTCTACTTCCAGCAGGCTTTCCGCAACGCCATGCAGGGCAAGAACCCCGACGGCTCCTGGAAGCTCGATCCCAACGGCTACGGCAAGATGGTCCTCGGCTATTTCGGCAAGACCCCGGTGGAGCCCGATCCCCAGGTGGTGAAGTGGGCCGAAGAACAGCTGAAGATGCCCCGGACCACCAAGTCCGTGGTGGAACTCAACGACGCCAATCCCAAGCTGGGCGTGGCCTACAACACCAAGCTCCTCGAAGAGGCCGGGCTGCCCGTCACTGAAGAGAACATCTTCATCGTGGCCGCCTGCGGCGAGAAGGGGCTCAAATTCCTCAAGGGCGACCGGCCCAACGGGATCCGCTACGCCGAGACCGCCAAGCCCGCCGCCAAGGGAGCCGCCGCCTACACCGCCACCGTCGACGGTCAGGCCATCGTGGTCAGCGTGGACGCTTCCGGCGAGAAGTTCACCGCCACGGTCAACGGCAAGAGCTACGACGTGGCCGTGAAGGAAGGCGCCGATGCGGCGGCGGCCAAGCCCGCCGCGCCCGCCGGCTCCGGCAGCGAGACCGTGGTCGCCGCTCCCATGCCGGGAACGGTCAACAAGATCCTGGTCAAGGCCGGGGATTCCGTGGGCGCCGACGATACGGTGATCATCCTCGAAGCCATGAAGATGGAAACCGAGATCAAGGCCGGCAAGGCCGGCGTGATCGGCGCCGTGAACGTGGCCCAGGGGGCGGTGGTGGCCTCCGGCGATGCGCTGTTGACGGTCAAGTGATTCAGCAAGGAGCAAATTCCATCATGATGAAATATATGACGACAGCCCTGCTGGTTCTGACCGTTGCGGTGCTGGCTCAGGGAGCCGAGGAGCCCCAGATCGGCATTCCCGCCGCTCCCAAGGCCGAAGTGAAGGCCGCTCCCAAGGCTCCCGCCTGCAAGAAGGCCGCGAAGTGCGCCAAGGCCGCCAAGGCCTCGCTCCCCGTCGGCGCCCGGCTCATCAAAAACGACAGCAACGACATGGTGAACTGGTTCCGGGACGAATCCGGCACCCGTTATCTGGTGTACGTGTGGGGACAGCCCGCCACGGTCTTTTCCCGCTCTTTCGCCAGGGAAGGCAAAGTCCTGCCCGGCGACGAATTGATGGTCCTCTCGCCCAAGGGACGGAGCAAGGGCAAGATCAAGTCCGCCACGGCCCTCAAGGTCGCCTGCGTGGGCAGGAACACCGCCCCCGGCCGCATCCTGAACAAGGGTGACATCATCGCCGTCTTCAAACCCATCGAAATGACCCACGACTCCGTGGACAACGCCGCGCCTACCGCGGTCAAGATGCCCGGCTGGGGCGAAGGCTTCGCAAGCCTCTGGAAGAGCACCGGACTCAGCGCCCTCATCGACCAGAGTTCCGCCGATTTCAAATCCACCTGGATCCTCGGTCTCGGCCGGGTCGTCATGACCTTGGTGGCTTTGCTGCTCATCTACCTCGCCATCGTCAAGGGGTTCGAGCCGCTCCTGCTGCTGCCCATCGGTTTCGGCGCTCTGCTGGCCAACATCCCCCTCGCCGGGATCTCCAACCCCGGCGGATTGCAGTGGATGATCTATCAGGTGGGTATCGAATCCGGCGTCTTCCCGCTCCTCATCTTCATGGGCGTGGGCGCCATGACCGACTTCGGTCCCCTGATCGCCAACCCCAAGACCGCGTTGCTGGGCGGCGCGGCCCAGTTCGGCATCTTCACTGCTCTTCTGGGCGCGCTGGTGCTCACCTGGGCCATTCCGGGCATCGAATTCAGTCTCCGTGACGCCGCCTCCATCGGCATCATCGGCGGCGCCGACGGCCCCACCTCCATCTTCCTCACCTCCCGGCTGAGTCCCCAGCTGCTGGGCGCGGTGGCCGTGGCCGCCTACAGCTATATGGCGCTGGTGCCCATCATCCAGCCGCCCATCATGAAGCTCCTCACCACCGAAGCCGAGCGGAAGATCCGCATGTCCCAGCTCCGCACGGTGAGCAAGGTCGAAAAGAGATGCTTCCCCATCCTCATCACGCTGCTCTGCGCGCTGCTGCTGCCTGACGCGGCGCCCCTGATCGGCATGCTGATGTTCGGCAATCTGATGAAGGAGTGCGGCGTGGTCAACCGTCTGAGCGACACCGCCCAGAACGCCCTGATCAACATCGTCACCATCTTCCTCGGCATCGCGGTGGGTTCCAAGCTTTCCGCGGACCAGTTCCTGTCGCTCCAGACGGTGGGTATCCTGGTGCTGGGCGCGGTGGCCTTCTCCATCGGCACGGCCACGGGCGTGATCTTCGCCAAGATCATGAACCTCTTCAGCAAGGAAAAGATCAATCCCCTCATCGGCGCGGCGGGCGTTTCCGCGGTGCCCATGGCCGCCCGCGTGGTCAACAAAGTGGGGCTGGAAAGCGATCCGCAGAACTTCCTGCTGATGCATGCCATGGGCCCCAACGTGGCGGGCGTCATCGGCTCCGCCGTGGCGGCGGGCGTGCTGCTCTGCATGCTGGCCAAGTAAGCAAGATCCCTCACAGGACCGCCGCGAATCTTTTGCGGCGGCCCTTTTTTGTGTCCGGGCAAGGGGTGTCCTTCTACTCGAAGAAGGTTTTACAGTAGTGCTGAGGCGACAGGCCGGTCTGGCTGCGGAAGAAGCGGGAAAACTCCGCCGGATCCTGAAAACCGCAGATCCGGCCGATCTCCTGAAGCTGGAGGTGTTCAGCGTTTTTCAGCAGGCGGATCGCCGCCGCCAGACGGCATTTCTGCTGATACTGATGGGGGGAAAGCCCGGTGACGCTCTTGAAGATCCTCCGGTAATGGATCAGCGTGATCTTCAGTTCGTCGGCGCACCGCCGGAAATCGCAGGCGGTCCCCGGATCGTTCCGGATGAGTGCGGCCGTGTCCCGGATCCGCTGGTCATATTTTCCCGACCGCAGGTTCGCCGCCCATTCGGAGTAGACCTGCGTCAGGAACTGTTCCGCCAACAGCGGAAGCTGGTAGGGCCGGGTGGCCCGGTAATGCATGAAGGCGTCGTTCATGTCGTTCAGGATCATCCGGAAGGGCGCCGTATTCCGGCATGACAGAAACCCTTTCGGGAAATCGTTTGCGATCATCGTTTCGATCCGATCCGCCCGGGCGCCTTCCACGTCGAAGAAGAAACTCTCACGGGGCGCGTTCGGCGAGGAGTTCCAGCAGTATTCCTCCTCCCGGAAATTGAAGAAAACGATGGGGCAGACGGCTTGAAAACACTCCTGTTTCGTGAGTTTTTCCACGTTTGTTCCTGTCATCAGCCCCATCCGGAACCGGCTTCTTTTCCGGAAGGTTCCCTCATGCAGATTTCGGAAATGGCCGACGAAGACGACCTTGAGTTCATCGAAATATGAGTACGGCGGCATGGTGTGTCCTCCTTTCCGTATCAGTTTCACCATGAACATCTTTAACGTCGCTGAAAACCCTGCGGCCTTCGGCGCGGCACGGAAATCCCGCGTCCTACTATACACCGGAGGATCGGTATTTGCAAACGAAGGCCCTCTTCTTTTTTCCGAAAATGTTTCTTTTTGCCATGTATTGTTCCTTTTTCCCCATTGACAGAAGGGGGATGATACGGTATATTACCGACAAGTCAACCGAAAGGATGAAAAATGGCGAACGAAGGATTCAGGCTTCTCCGGAGGGAGTGCATCAACACGGGGCTTTGTTACGAATGCGGGCTGTGCGCCGCCGTGTGTCCCGAAAAGGCGATCGAGATGAAACTGCACAATTGGGGGCGCAACCCGGAGCTGACCGGCCAATGTTCCACCACTTCCTGCATGAAATGCTATAACGTCTGCGCCGCGAGGATCGTCCCCCTGGGCAGGATGGAAAAGACCTTCTTCGGCCGCAGCAGGAATATGGACACCGTCGAAAAGGTGGGGGGCGTCCTCCGGTTCGTGGGAACGGGGTGCGCGGCGGATCCCGAGATCCGCGAACTCGGCGTTTCCGGCGGCGTCGCGACTTCGCTCATGGTCTTCGCGCTGGAAAAAGGGTATATCGACGGCGCCGTCCTCGCCGGGTACGATCCGGAAAAGCCCTGGCTCGCCAAAGCCTTTGTCGCCACCTCCCGCAAGGATGTGCTCGCGTGTTCCGGCTCCAAATATCAGCCTCACCCCCAGCTCCTCGGGATCCGCGAAGCCTATGAGATGGGGCTGAAGAAAATCGCCGTTTCCGCCACTCCCTGCCACGCCCAGAGCCTCCGCAAAATGATGATGACCCCGGAACTGCAGGAGATCGGCGGCATCATAAAACTGATCTCCTGCAACTTCTGCGCGGCGCACTGGGCCCTCGCCGGGACGAAATGGCTGCTGAAAACGTGGCTCAACATCGACATCGAGGATGTCCGCGAGCTGAATTACCGCACGGGGGCCTTTCCGGGGACGATGACGGTCCGCACCAAAGACGGTGTGCTCCACCAAAAGGCCTTCGTCCGCAGCGGCGGCGTGGCCGCACTGGGCCGTTTCACGCCGGAAGAGTGCCGCATCTGTCTGGAAAAGGTGGGCTACGCCGGGGACGTGGTCTTCGGCGACACCTGGTGTCACCCCGCCCTGCCGCCCAATTTCGACCTCTTCCCGCCCACGGAAGAGGATATGCGGAAGGATCCCCGGAAACGGGAAGCGGCGGCCAAGGGCCTTTCCGCCATCATCGCCCGCAGCGAGTTCGGCCTGAAGCTTCTGGAAGAGTGCCGGGACGCGGGAAGGATCAAGATGTGGGAAAACTCCCCCGAAGAGACCGAGGCGTTCCTGACCGGCGTCGCCGCGGAAAAACCCACCTGGTACGGGCCGTGGATCGAGGCGCGCAAGTACCGCGGGATCCCCGTCCGGGAATACATCCTGTAAGGCGCGGGGCGGTTTCCCCGCTCAGCGGATTTTCCGGGGCCCGGCGCAGTTGTCCATGGACTCCAGCGGGTGCGGGGTTCCGTTCAGGGATCTCCGGTATGCGCCGGGGGAAAGGTTGAAAAAGTGCTTGAACGCGTGTATAATATATATGTTCATTCTCATGATGTCAAACGGAAACTGGGAAAGAAGGGAGGCAGCAGATGCTCGGATTCAATGACGGCCGGGATTGGTTCCTTTCCCGCCATTACGGGATGTTCATCCACTGGGGCATCTACTCCGTGGGCGGGCGCTCCGAATGGGAGCGGAAGAAATTCGGTGTCCCCAAAGAGGAGTACGATAAATACATCCCGCAGTTCCATGCGGAGCACTTCGACCCGGCGCAGTGGCTGGACACCGCCATGGAGGCGGGGATGGAGTACATGGTCTTCACCGCCAAGCACCACGATGGCTTCTGCATGTGGGACACCCGGTACACGGACTACAACGTCATGCGCACCCCCTTCGGGAAGGATCCCCTGCGGCTTCTTGCGGAGGAGTGTCACAAACGCGATTTCCCGCTGGTGATCTACTACTCGTGCATGGACTGGGCCCACGAAGCCTACCCCAACGACGGGACCTGCAGCAGCGTCGTGACGGATCCGGCGAAGCACGACATGCCGAAATACATGGAGTTCGTGAAGAATCAGATCCGGGAGCTCTGCACGGAGTACGGCCCCGTCCACGGCATCTGGTGGGACAACAACAATACGGAGTGGGCCGATCCTTCGGTCAACGCGCTCATACGGCAGCTGCAGCCTGCGGCGGTCATCAACGACCGGGGCTTCAGTCCCGACGGGGACTTCCGCACTCCGGAGCGCTCGGCCCTGAGCGGCAATTCCGGCTTCGCCATGCCCACCGAAGCCTGCGACTCCATCTCCTGTTCCAGCTGGTGCTGTCTCCGGGACGGGGATTTTCATTCCGCCAGATATTGCATGAGCGCGATCGCTTCCTACATCGCCCGTGACGCCAATTTTCTGCTCAACGTCGCCCCCGAAGCCGACGGGCGGCTGCAGAAGGAATATCTGGCGGTGCTGGACCGGGTGACGCCCTGGTTCAAACGGGTCCGCGAAGCGCTGTATGCGCCCTGCCGGCCCTGGGTGGTCTACAATCAGGACATCATCTGCACGGGGCAGGGAAACACCCTCTATTTCTTCTTCATGACGCCGCCCTCGGGGTCGAAGATCAATCTGATTCCCCTTGATACGCCTCCCGTTTCCGCCGAACTGCTGAACACGGGGACCGCGCTTGCGGTGGAGTTCCGGGGCGTTTCCCCCAACAAGGAGCCCGTCGTCATCCTCCGGCACTATCCGGCGGATGAGCTCTACGGGGAGATCCCCGTCATCAAGCTGACGTTCAAGGAAGGCATCGGGGATGTGATCGCCAAAGCCTCGGCGCACTATTACACCTGGTGAAATTACGACTGTGAAAAAGAAATTTCGTGAAAAATCGAGCGAACACCGATCCCATCAAGGAGGAAACGAAGAAATGAGTGATCCAAGTCTCAGGGACCGCACCGGGAGCGTGCACGGCTTCACGCTGATCGAACTTCTGGTGGTCATCGCCATCATTGCCATCCTCGCCTCCATGCTGCTGCCCGCGCTGCAGCAGGCCCGGGAACGGGCCAAGGCGACGAAATGCCTCAACAACTTCAAGGAACTGGGCCTTGCCACGACCCAGTATGTGGCGGACAACAAGGACTGGTATTTCAACTACTGGAACGGCGGCCCCGGCAGCAGCTACGGCAAATCCAACGGCTCCCTCTATCAGGGGGCGGCGATGAAAAGCGGCTACAAGGGCCTGCTCGCCCAGTACCTCGGGAGCGAAAACTGCGACTTCATCGGCGGGATCCGCTTCAGGGACGATGGGCGCGTCATGAACCGGAGCCGCATCACCTGTCCCACCCTCGGCGAGCGGCAAAAGCCTTCCGACGCCAACGGCTGGTGGTCCTTCGTCATGGGGGCCTTCGGCCACGAGAACGCCGTCCGCCTGGGGCGGCTGCTCAAGCCCTCCGTCACGACCATCTTCGCCGAGGTGGATGTCCCCAACAACTACCTGCGCTACTACTGGGAAGGAACCAACGACGCGGCCAACAAGCGGGCGGGGGTGATGACCCGCCACAGCAATGCCGGTAATCTCGTCCACTACGACGGCCATGTGAGCGTCCGCAGCAACGGTTCTCTGCCCTTCCAAACCCGTTCGGCGGCGGGGGTCGGGTTTTACGGCTGCGCTTTCTGGCGGGGCTGGCCCACCTCGAACTCCAAAGACGCCATGAAGAATTTTCTCGCTGCGAACTGAAACCTGTCTGACTCCTGAAGAAACTGAGGAAACGATATGAAAAAAACAGCGCTCGTCATTCTGCTGGCGGCGGGTCTTGCCTGCGCCGCCGCATCCGGCCCGGATGTGCCGCCCCGGATCGTGGAAATTTCCGGGACTCCGGAAAAGATCGCCGACCTCGAGATCGTGGTGGAACAGCCTCTCCCCCTGGTGACTTTCGCCGCCCGTGAACTGCAGGAATTTCTCCGGAAGGGGACGGGGAAGAAGTTCCCCGTGGTGAACAAAATTTCCGGGAACCGGACCGCCCTCGTCCTCGGGGACTGCCCCTCCCTGCGGAAGGCCGGGATCGACGTGAACCGGCTGCCGGAAGAGGGGTACTATATCATCCGGAGAGGGAAACGGCTCTTTCTGGCCGGGCGGGACGACGCCAGGAGGTCGCCGATCCAGAATGTCTGGCAGCAGCTCTACAAACGGGGGACCTTGAGCGCGGTCTACGACTTTCTGGAGCGCTTCGCGGGGGCGCGCTTTTTCTTCGCCGGAGCGGGGACGGTCATTCCCGCCCGAGGCGCTTTATACCTGGCTCCGAAGATCGAGATCATGGAGCGTCCCGACATGAGCCACCGGAACTACTCCCCCAACATCCCCGTCCCCGGACGGGGGCAGACTGCCTGGCCGGGGTACGACTTCAGGAAGAAGGACACTCCCCACGGGGAAACATTGACCCGGGTGCGGCTGCGTTTTTCGGAGGCGCTGGGGCAGTACGGCCACGGGATCAATCAGCTCCAGCTGGTCCGCCGTTTCGCCAAGGAGCACCCGGAATACTTCGCCCTCATGCCCGACGGCAGGCGCTGCATCACGCCCGACATCCAGCATACCGGGCACATCTGCTACAACAGCGCCGTACGCGAGGAGATCTATCAGGACGCCAAAGCCTGCCTGACGGGGCAGCCCGCCTCCAGCCGGGGCCTCCCCCGCTGGGATTTCCACCTCTACGGCAAGGGGCTTTTCAACGTCATGGCGCAGGACTGGCTCTACTGGTGCGGCTGTGAGAAGTGCGCGAAGATCGCCGAAGCCGGAAGGGGAAAGATCTACAGTGACCCGAAACAGAGCCAGGCCGTCAGCGACTGCGTCTGGGAGTTCACCGCATGGATCGCCAACCGGCTGAAAAAAGAGGGCGTCCTCAAGGGCTGCATTTCCAACATGGCTTACAGACCTTACAGGGATGTCCCGAAGTGCGGCCTGCCCGACAACGTCCGGGTCATGGTGGCCGTGAACGGTCTCGGGGCCGACCCGAAGGACACGGAACTGCTCCGGGCGTGGTCGAAGAAGACGAACCGGCGGAACCCCGTCTGGACCTACGCCATCGGCAAGCACGGCAAGAAGGCCCTGCCCGGCGTGCCCCCCATGCTCCCGCGGGGGCTGGGGGAGTTCATCGACGCCAACAAGACGTTCATCGACGGCGGCTATTTCGAGTCCGAAACCGATTTCCTCCTTTTCCAGTACCTGAACAACTACATCCTGGGCAAGAAGATGTGGAACACCGCCCTCGACACCGAAGCGCTGCTCGACGACCATCATCGCGTCATGTTCGGCAAGGGGGCCCCCATGATGAAGAAGTTCTACGACGAACTGGAAAACTGCTGGCGCAGGAAGATCTTGGGGCACGTGGTGGAAACGGGGCTGGGCCCCGTGGCTTAGGTTCCCACGGACCACCAGTTGTGGACGGAAATTTACAGTCCTGCGAAAATGGCTGAGTTCGACGCCCTCTTCGACGCAGCGCTGAAGGCCGCGAAGGGGGACGCGGGGGCCGTGGCGCGGATCAACTTCATCCGGCAGAATCTCCTCGGGCCTCTGGCGGCGGCGTCGGAACGGTATCAGAAATCCCAGCGGGCGCTGGATTCGTGGGGCGTCCCTTGTCCGGGGAAGGTCTGGCTGCGCCCCTACGCCGGCGAAGTCTGCGAAGTGAATACTTGCGTCACCGTTGACCGGGACAAGGAAAACTTCATCTTCACCTTCGACTGCGGGGAGCCCCGCATGGCCGATCTGCTCGCGAAACAGACCGGGAGAGATGCGAAGGAGACCTTCGCCGACTCGGCGGTGGAGATCCTCCTCAATCCCTCCGGCGACCGGAAGAATTATTTTCATTTCGTCGTCAACGCCAACGGCGCACTGACGGATTACCGCTGCGGCGCGGGGAAGGATATCGCGTGGAACAGTTCGGCTTCCGCCCGTGCGGTCAAGCGCGCCGACACCTGGAGCGTGACCGTGAAGATCCCCGTCAAGGATCTGGGCAAGATCGCTCCCGAGGGCTTCCCCGTGAACTTCTGTCGCCACCGGGCGCTGAAAGGCGGCAAAGTCCGCGAGATCTACTACCAGTGGAGCCCCGTGTCGGGCCGGAGAGGGGGATTCCACGCCATAGAGAACTGGGGGCGGCTTCTCCTCGCTCCGGAAAAGGGCAAATATCTTTTGAAAGCGGATTTCGCCGACGGAAAACTCCCGAGCTGCTGGCGCAGCGGCGGCGCGAAGGGGGGCCAGGAATACGGCCCCGACACGTGCATCTTCATTTCGGGCGGCCGCAGTCTCCATTACAAAAACGTCGAAGGCATGAGGATGAGCGCCGGGTTCAAGCTGCCCGCCATGAAGCCCACGACCCGGTATCGTCTTTCCTACTTTCTGAAGACGGAAAAACTGACGGGCCGGAGCGGCGCGGGCGCTTTCATCTACTTCAACAAGAGCGAGGGGCGCGGATTCCCCCGTGTACAGGTCCAGGGGACGACCCCGTGGCACCGGGAAAGTTTCGAGTTCGTGACGCCGGCGAAAACCGGCGAGGGCCGTCCCCCCGTTCTCGGGTTGTGGATATGGAACGCCGGAGGCGAAGCCTGGTTCGACGACGTGGAGATCGTCGAGCTCGGTCCGGCCGCGGGCCGCTGACGCCCTCCTCCCCCGAAGCCGCCCCGGTGCGAGTTGCGTCGGGGCGGCGTTTTCGTTTGTTTGCTCCGGAAAAATCACCTCTTACCGCCTTGCGGTTCAGGAGATTTTGCCGAAAATCAGCGAGTTTACTCTTGACAAAAATCAAAAGGCGGTGTATATTACAAATGCTTTTAAGTCTTTATTGCATATTGAAGCTGAAAAAGGGGGCTGTTGATGGACGTTTTGCTGAGTACTTCAGGCATCGTGATCATCGTGGTCATGATCCTTCTGACTTTCGTCATGTGGAAGGTTGCGAAGCTGTTGCTGATCCCGATCCAGATACTGCTTTTCCTCGCGCTCATGTTCATCGCCTACAAGCTCCTGTTCGCTCCGGAACAACCCGCTGCCTCCTCTGAGGACACTTCGGGCGAAAAGGTCCAGAATACGCTGGTCGATCCCAAGGTCGGGAAGAAGATCGCCGACAAGATCAAGAAGGAAGCCATAGAGGCGGGGAAGGCCGCTTTGGATTCCGTGAAATCCGCCGCCGCGCAGCAGAACGCCCCGGCCGCCCCCGGGAAGGCGCAGTCGGCCCCGCCCGTCGAAGGTGAAAAATAAACGACCTCAGGAGGATATGAGATGAAGTTTTCGAAAGTGTTTCTCACCGCGCTGCTCGCCGGGCTGTCTCTCTTCGCCGCGGCGGCGGAGCTGACGTTCGGCGTGAAAATCAGCCGCAGCGGCGAGTCGGATCTCGTTTCGGGAGGGGCGAAGCAGAACCAGAAGAAAATCCAGAAGAAGAATGTCGCCGTTTTCCTCATCGACTGTTCCGGATCCATGTGGTACTACGACTTGGACGGGAAGGAGTACTCCGAACGCGGGAAAAAATGGAACAGAGCGCAACTTGTTACGCGGAAAATGCTGCCGGAACGATTCAGAGCTCTGCCCCTTGATTCCGAGGTGTACGTGTATCTGTACAGTACGAAAGTGAATCCGGACAACGTGCCTTTCAAGAAACGGTGGTGGAAGAAGGAGTACGCGAAATTCACCAGTCGTGAAATTCGGGAGCGGTTCCTGAGTGACTTGCAGGGGCAGATCATTGCTATCGCGAAAAAGAATGGACTGACTCCTTATTTCGATGCCAAGGCGTTGGTTCTGGAGGAAATGCGGAATGGAAAATGGCTGCAGGATCCCAACGTCAGATTGCAGCTGCTCGATTACACCGACGGCGCGAATTTTACCGGAGGACAGTCCTGGAGATTCAAGTACGGATCGAATAACGGAACCAGTTTTGCCAGGGCCAAGGCCGATTTCGAACGCGACTGGGCAGGTGTGCTGGCGCGGATCGGGGCAAAGAAAAAGGAGGGTGGGGCGTTTGTCTCCATACAAAATATCGGTACCGAGAGGGAAAATCCCGGCGTCAATCGGATTTCCGAGTACGGGGTCGAGTTCGCCTGCGACAAAAAGGTCTTGAAGAACTTTCAGGAGACGATCGGGCTGTTCGCCTCTTTCCCGTTGGATGAGGATAACTGGAAACTGCTCCTGAAACAGAGAGGCGCTTGGGGAGTCAAGGTCCAGTTCGGCAGTGAGCCGGGCCGGTTTTGTACGATTTTTCCCGGCAAGCCCGAGAAGCAGTTCAAGGTTCCTGTTCCGGATCTGAAGGGGAAGACGACCAAGGTCACGGTGTCCTTCGTCTGTCCCCGTGAAGCCCCCGGCGTGTTCAAGCTGATCCTGCCGAAGCCGATCGAGTTTTACCTTTCCGCTCCTCAGGCCAAGGCCACGATCGAAAGAGTCGAGGTGCAGAATACCACCTTCAGGAACGGTCAGGTGCTCACCGTTCTCGAGAAAGATGAGAACGGAAAACGCGAAAAAGTGTTTTTCAAGGCCGAAGGCAGCGCGAAGGAATATGTCTGGAAGTTCAGTGACAGGACCGAGTACTCCGCAAACGGGGAAGTTCTCTCGCGCACGTTCGACAAAGCTCAGCCCTACCGGTTCAGCGTCTTCCCGAAAGACAACAGGGAATCGAAGATAGAGGGCACGATCAATGTCGTTGCCATCGGGATCGAACTCGAACAGCCGAAAGCGGGACTGACCGGGGAAAAAGTTTCGTTCAGGGCGGTGTCCCGGGGGAATCTGAAACCGTCGAGCTGTGTCTGGTATGTCGAGGGGCCGCTTGGGAAAGCCGAGACGCCTGTTGCCGATGACGACAAGGCCAAAGGAGCTGCTGCCGCGAACAAGGAAAAACGGTACTCGGTCAGCCTGGACAGCAAGACCCTCGGGAGCAGTCATGTTTTCGAAGAGCCGGGCAAGTACGAGGTAAAGGTGAAGGCCTGCTACGACGGGCTCGACCAGACCTGTGAAGATAAGCGGTTGTTGGTGGTCAAGGAGCCGCTGGCGATCGAGTTTTCGGGCATGGAACCGAACGGCAGCAATCTGGATTTCCGGAAGCAGGTCACGCTCAAGATCAAGGCGACGAAAGGGGCTATCAAACCGGGGAGCGTCGTCTGGAAAGCGAACGGAAATGTGATCGGGGCGGCCCGTGGCCGCACTGAGTGCATGTATCCTCCCGAGGGCGAGCCCAAGAGGGAGAAAGTCACGTTTTCGGTCGAAGCGGAAGATGCCGCCGTGCCGGGCCGGAAGGTCACTCCGGAGCCGGCGACCATCACCTACAATCTCGATTGCGATCACCCCGACAAACTCGAGGTGGGCTCCTTCAGGGTGGGGGAAAAGACCGCTTCCGGGGCCTTCAGGCTCTACGATAAAGTGGAGTTCCGCCTGATGAAAGGGCAGTACAAGGACATCATCTGGACATTCGGCGATGACGGGAAGACGGGGAAACCGGATGCCGGGCAGCAGAGCGTGGTCCATGTCATGAGCAAGGCCGGCAAGTTCCCCCACACCGTGGTTTGCAAATGCGCCAAATGCGACAAGGATTTCAAGGGATCCCTGGAAACCGACACCGAATCGAAGGAGCCGAAGCCGGTACTGAGTCTGAAGCCCATGAAGACCTCCTACGTCAAGGGGGACAAGGTCCTGTTGTGCGATACCGGCACCGGCGATTATTTCAAGTGCCGTCTGCTGAAATGGAATCCGGAAAAAGGCGACTACGATGTGTACAAGGACGGGCTGGACCCGCATTTCGAAGTGGAGATATCTCTGGGCGGCGAAGAGTTCCCGGTCCCCGTGGGCCGGACCGATTTCAAGTTCCAGCTTCAGGCGCTGGACCGGGAGGGAAAAACCGTTCTGAAAGAGGCGGAGTGCACGGTTCGCGTCCGGCCTTCCGGGTTGGTGGCGGCGCTTATTTCGCTGGCGGCGATCGTGGTGTTCATCATCGTATTCCGGGCGTTGGGCAAGCTCCTTCTGAACAACGAAGCCCTGGGGTGGGAACTGCACCACAGACGCAAAGAGGAGAAGCCGCCGATGGACAAGGCCGAAAGTCAAGAGGTCGGGAAAATCAGACCCCCCAAGCGTTTGAAGGAAAACCACCGCTGGATCCGGAAACAACATCGGGCAATCATCCCCTTGCGGGAGCTGCTGGCCGAGAGTCCCGCGGATGCTCAGCTGACGATCAATCCGCTGCAGGAAAAGTGGGCGAAAAAGATGGAACTTTCCGGCGTTACGGAAACCAACCAGTGGAAAATGGACTCCAATTCAACCTGCCTCGGCGTGGTTTTTGAAATTCTGTCCCTGTCGAAGGACGGCAAGAGGAAGGTCTATCTTGAGCTGGTTCTGGATATGTCTCGAAATTATTACGGCGATTCGATCTTTTACTGGACGCTGCTCGTCACCGTCCTGGCGGCACTGGTCGTCGCGGGGCTTTGGGTGTTCTATTTCTGACAAAGGAATTTTTTCGGGGATTCTCCGGCAGAAAAGGGGCAAGTTGATGGATCGCGGGGCGGAATACGGCTTCCGCCCCGGGGTTCATCTGGTTGATATAAGAGCAAATAACTGAAACAAAGGGAACAAAAGGAAAGAAATCATGGGTCTGAATACAAAAACTCTGCTGGTCGGCTGCGGCGGTTCGGGGATCAAAACGCTGATTCATCTGAACAAATTGATGGCGAGCAACGGCGATATCAGAGAAACCATGGCGGAAAGTGTCGCCTACCTCGTCCTGGACACCAACAAGGATGATCTGTCCGATTTCCAGGAAAAGATCCAGGCCCAGATGGGCCGTTCCACTTCGCCGGTGGTGGAGACGATCCACATTACGGACTGCTGCACCCAGCTGAATGACATCGTCAGTGAAACTTTTGACTCATTCAACGACAAAGTCACCGACCTGATGAAAAAATACTGGTGGTACAGCGCGGACGGGAACCCCTTCCGCGCCGAAGAGATCCAGGACATAACGGCCGGAGCGGGGCAGTGTCCCCAGATCTCTTATCTTGCGGCATGGAACAGCATGGACCGGATCGAGGATCGGGTCAACGCCTTGTTTCAGAGGCTCCACCTCAGAGACACGAACACCATCAAGGGGGCGGACGTCAGAGTTTTCGTCGTGGCTGGATTGGCCGGCGGGACGGGACGCGGCTCCTGGACCCTCGTGGCGTTCAAGGTCCGTGAGTGTCTGCTCAAGCTGAAGCTGGAGGAAGCGCGGATCGAAGGCATATTTTTCGACGCCTCCTGTTTCGGGAATATCACGAAGGGAGACTCCAATCAGGCAAGGTGCATGAACCTCAATGCCTGTACCGGGATGTCCGAACTGGCCGCCTGGTTCCGCCTGAGAAAAAGCACCAGCGAGAAAAAGTTCTTTTTCCTGCCTTCGCTCCGCCCGACGAAAAGCCGCATCAACGGGGCCATCTCGTTCGACAGCTTCAAGACCAGAGACATCAACCGGGTGCCTCCGGTCCAGGGGGCCTACGTGGTGTTCGGCCAAACCGGCGGGAGCGCGCCGCTGAAGCTTGAAGAAGACGACGACAAGTATCGCGGGCACTATTTCAACATGGCTGCTGCCGCGCTTTACGCGAGGATCGTCAATGCGGGGGCGATCAACGCCGTGAAAAACAACATGAAATCCCTCATCGGAGGGTTTGCTTCCACGACTTTCGAGATCGACACCTTCCGTATTCAGGCTTATCTGGAGACTCAGGTGCAGAAGACGTTCCTCAACGACCTGTGGATCGTGTCGGAAGAGGCGCAGGGGGATTTGGAGGAGGAGGCCCGGAAGCTGGTGGGAACCGCCGTCGACAAGAGTGCTTTCGACACCTCCTTCCTCGGGAAAACTCATTTGCAGATCCCCGACCGGCTGACTTTCGGTGCTTCGGGCTGTATGGATGACGCAACATCTCTCCCCGGAACGTTGATGGCGTTGTTCCGCAACGGAAAAAAGGCAGATCTGGGTCAGGTTCCAGCTGAAGAGGGTTCGCCCAGAATGGAATCGAAACTTACCAACACACTCCGGGACGCGCTTGCCCGACAGCATGTCCGGGATGCTTCGGACTGCGTCGCGAAGCTGTCGCTGGAGGAGCTGAAAGATGCCGATATAGCGAAGGATTTCGGCACCGCTCTCAAGGCGGCGAAGCTGGACAGTGCGAATTTGAAGGGGACCCTCCGGGATTACGTCATGGAACAGGTCGGAGGAAAAGGAGAGTCTCTTTCGCTCCGGCGTGCCATGCTCTATACCGAGGAGCTGCTCGCAACATTTTCCAAGTACCGCGAATGTCTGACTCAGGAGGCGGTCCCGGTGCCGGGCTTCGATAACCCCGGATGCCCCTCCGCGGAATCCCTCATCAACAAATTTCAAGCGGACGTGATCGCCAAGTCCGGTACGACTTTGCCTGAAAAAATCAAGGGCGCGATATTTTGGGCGGCCCCCTTCAACCCCGGTGAGATCGAGGAGCTCTGTGATGAATTCGAGTGTTTCGTAAACGCGGCCGTGTTCTTCCGCATAAGGCCCTTTTTGGCCGATTTCTTCAAGGATGCCGTCGAAGCTTTGGCGGGCATCCGGGACAGTCTGGAATTGATGGGAACTCTGGTCACCGAAGCCGGCAGAAAATTGGAAGAGTCTCTGAGCGGGGTGTTCTCCCAGCCCTATGAAAAGATATTCGATGAGCTCTTCGTCGATCCCGGCAAGCCCGGTGCGGTCCGGAAAGATATTCCGGATTTTGAAAAGGTTGAAAAGCTGTATTGCCGCCGGTTGAAACCGATATTGAGCCCTGATGAGCTGACGGCTCTGCTGCGGGATCCCAAAAACCGCTTTGCGCTCGGCGACCCCATCAAGGACGCCATCCGGGAAGAGCTCGATAATCTGCTGAAGATCGGCGACGGCGGGAAGTACTCCACCCGTGAAAAAGCCCGCCGCGCGATCCCCGGGATCATCAAGGACGAGGTGGTGGCCAACGTCGGGCTGAAGGTCGAAGCCGGTCGTTCTGTCACCGATCGCGAGTTTTCCTTCGACAAGGTGCTGGAGAGGAACATCGAGGCCTGGAACAAGCTTCTGGCCGAGACCCCGGACGCCCTGAGCGGAACTCTGTTCGACCAGTTCAGAGAGTTCCTCGGGCTTGAAACCTCTTCCAAGACCTCCGATTATCTGACTGACGAAGCCGGGAAGCCTAAAGTGGTCACGACGGAAAAAGCCATTGAAAAGGCCATCCTTTCCCTCACGAAGATCTGCCAGCCCTGGATCAATATTCGGGCCAAAGGCGACAGCCAGCCCCTTTCCTGTCTGATCGTCCTGCCGTTTGACCTGGCAACCTACGGCGTAGACGAAAAACAGCTGGTGTCGGAGCTGAAGAAAGACTTTGGCTCCCGGAAGTATTCGCTGATGCCGATCATTCTGCAGCACACCGATAAACATACTCCTCCTGACCGCATACTTGTCTACACCTCCGAATTGCTCGGTTACGGTTCGGACGTCACCGATCCGAATGCGGGCAATAGTGATGCGGATGATGCGGACAGGGACAGGGATGCCGCGCCGATCGACAGGATCGCGTCCATGGACTATTGGGAGGACTACGCCGATGAGCTGCTCGAGGCGGAGGATCTGGACCACAACTGCACCGCCCTGTTCTACAAGGACCGGATCGACGGCTGCTGGAAGGAAAGGGAGGAGGTCGGGGTTGCATTCCTGGCGCCGTTCTTCACGCTGGAGTCCGAGCCTCACCGGGCGCTGCGCTGGTGCCCGTGGCGGCCCAAGGATGAAGTCGACAGGGCCCAGGAGCAGGTCAACGATGTCTGCCGTGCACTGTTTTATGCGCTTTTGGGCCATGCCGTCGATGAAGCGAAGCTCGCTCCCGCCAGAGAAGCGCTCGAGGAGTACGAATTCAGGATGCCTCTGCTCAAGATGGCCAGGGAGCTTTCCGAGGACGAAAAGGAGGCTTTCAAGCCCAACCCGAAGCATCCTCAGTTCTTCTATTTCCTCCGCAAGCAGCAGGAAGTCGAGGACAGCAAGATGAGCGACTCCGATTCCGCCTGGGATGTGGGCAAACTGGCGAACAGCATCAACCATGTCTTCGAATTTCTGAACGGCCAGGGGCTTCCCGGTGACCGCACCGAAAGCGAAAAGGAAAAGAGCCGGAGCAACGGCGATAAGATCCGTCAGGGCCTTCTGGATGAAGCGGAACTGTTCGGCGCCTTCCTGCTGCCGAAACTCGGCGACCGCTACAGAGCCGTTGTGGAACAGTGCCGCGACTGGATCGAGCGCGAATACAAAAACTGCAAGGAGCCCGAGGACAAGAAGTACTGGGAACTGCTGTTCGAGTTCGCCAAGTCAGTCGTGAAGGAAGTGAAGGGACGGCGGTGATTTCCCCTGCGTGACCGGATCCCGCACGACCGTCCCGGCCGTGCGGGTCTTTCGGCCTGCGGAAAGAAAGACAGAAGTCGTGAAGCGTTTTTTACCCATCGTTGTCGCTGCCCCCGGAAAGGCGAGGACCCGCCTCAGATATTCGGATGCGCTGCCTCAGCATCTGCTCAGGGACATCGAGAAGGAGCCGCTGTGGGAGGAGCAGTCCGATCCCGGCATCTATTTGTGGCCCTTCGATATCTCCTATCCCGAAAGCGATGCCCTGCTGGCAAAAGCCCAGGAGCGCGTCGCCGATGTCCCGGCATTTTTCGGAATGGACACCCGTGTGGTCGAGAAGGATCATCAGGAACGCATGCTCGTCCGGTTCCTTTTCGATTCCGTCGTGGTGCATATCCTGTTTCTGAACAACGAGGCGACCGATACCACGCCCGGCACGCGGGAACGGAACGAGACCTATGCGGAGTTCGGCGCCACGTTCAAGGACATCATCCGGTGGAGCGAGAACCTGAAAAAGGTGGTGAACATCCGCTTCCCGAAGAAGAAACCCAACGCGCAGCATATTCTCGTGCTCATCGCCTGCGAGGAGCAGGTCAAGGCCTCGTCCGAAGATATCAAACGCCTGGAGGGCCTGATCGGCAAGAACAAAGTTTTCACGGCCTGTTACTTTCTCGACTACAATCTTCAGCTGGGCAGCGGCCTGTATCACTCCGAGTACCTGTGGGATGTGACGGTCGGCCGTTTCCTCTGCGCACTGATGCTGTCGCAGGAAGACAACGGCGATCTCCGGAAACCTCTGTGGGAAAACGGCGGCGTGAAAGTCTGGCGCGCTTCGACCTGCACGATTTCCGTTCCGCCTGCTTCCAGTCAGGAGGTGCGGCGGTCGTTGGGAGATGCCGTCCAGCGACTGCGGGAGCTTGTCGGTCAGGACGAAGAGATGGCCGAATTCAAGCTCATGCGGGACGTGGTGGTGCCTCGGCGATTCACGGAAGAACCGGAACCCTGCTGGCATTTGCCGGCCCCCGATCCCAAGGCGTGGGAATTCCGCGGGATACCGCTTTCCATACTCGTTCACCGCAACTGGTCCGGACTTCGGGCATCGGAGTACTGCAGTGAAGTCAGTTCCCCCGCACACTGGGAGGAGGCGTTCGGGAAGCTCAGGTCGGCCCGGGTCGGGTGGAGCAAGAGCAAAGAGCACCGTCCGAAGGATTACACCACCGATGTCAGGGACTGTTTTACCACGGTCCATTATCAGCCCGGGGCCGTGAAGCGCTTTGTCGACGAGTTCGACAGCAAGCGAAAGGCCGTGCATGATTTTCTGAAGAAAGATCATTCGGGAGACTGGAAAAAGATCAGCGACGAGGAAGAAGCCCGCCGGCGGCTGCTGCGGGAACTGGAGGAGGACACCCGGGAGTTCGAAAAGGCTCAGGCTCATTACATCGGCCTCGGCACGACTGCCCTCATAATGGGCTCCACAACGCTTTTCGCCGCGCTGATGCTCTGGCACTTGTACCTGTTCCAGCTTTTCGGCGTCGGGTTCTCGACGATCGTTCAGTTGTCCGGAATGGTCTTTCTCGGGTCCGCGGCGGCCTGCCTGCTGCTCATGATGCTGCATAACCGGGCCGGGAACAATGCCGCCGGAAAGATCATGGAAAAGTGCGTTGCCGCAGACGGGATAATGCGCCGCCGGAACAAACTTGTGCGGGATATGTTTTTCGATTCCGTCGGGAAACGGGATACGCTGGCGCTTCAGTGTGTCCGCTTCAGGACGAACCGTCTCATGCAGCGCGTACTTTTCATCCTGGAAAAGGAGCTGGCGGCCCGGCTGAGTTCGCTGCTGGAACCCGATGAAAAAAACGTTTCGCCGCCGAATCCCGAGGATTACCCCGACCCTGACCTGGTGCGGGAGAACTATCTCAGGCTGACGCGCACGGAAATGGGCCCTCTCTCGATCAACGATACCTCCTGTGAAGCCGGCTACATCGAAGGTTATGTCAAAGGGAGACCCGCCGACGGGAAGGAGTCGTTTTTCGACCTGTGGAAGCGGTTGTGCCTGGAAGACGGGAATCAGGCGGGCTATTTCCCTGCCGCGATGTTCATTTCCCAGATCCGCGGTTTCATCGTCCGTTTTCTGGGTGAAACGCACCATCAGATCTTCAGGAGAAGTATCCGGAACGGCGGGGAAGATCTCAGGAAGGCGTTCAAACAGTACACAGAAAACGTTCATCGGCTGCCGGAAGGTCCTCTTCTGAGCGCTTCGCTGTCCAGTTATTTCGGTACTCAGCGCAGGATCCTGTTCATAAGTTCTTCTTTTTTCGATTTCCGTTTCAAAGGTTCAGACGGGAAAAAGGAGCCGATGAGGGAATATGAGTCCCAACTGCTCGAAACGACCCATACCGCGGCTCTGTACTATCAGGAATTCGACGTCAGTTTCGAGCTCGGAGATTCCGACGTGCTGACGTTCCGGCCCGCTGCCCGGACCGCCGATGAAGGGAAGGCATGATGGCTTCCGATTTTGTCAAAGACTCTTTGGGCTTCTGGTCCTCCCATCCGGAGAGCCTGAAAAAGCAGAGGATGGTTTTTCTGCTTCTCGGGTTCCTGCCGATCATCGTCGCGGTCGTGTTTTGCGTGCTGGTCTACGAGGACCTTTTCGCGTGGAATGATTTTCTGGCGCAAATCGGGGTGCTGACCTATGCCGTTTTCTTCTCGCTCGGCTTTCTGGTCACTCTGTGTGTGCTGTATATGGCCTGTTTCGCCATCGGCAGAAAAAAAGGAGCCTTCACCAACAAGGACGAGCTGGTCTTTCCCCTGTGGTGGCTGCCGGTCGGCTTCCTCGTTTTCTGGCTGCTGGTCTACGGTCTTTCGGTTCTGCCCGAAATGCCGCTCCTGAAAAAACTGGCTGAACGCTATCCCTCGCTGCCTTTCCTGAAATTCGACTTCGGGCCGAAGCTCGGGAATGTCAAGGCCCTTCTCTGTCTGCTGGCGGGGTCGCCTTTCCTGTGTGTGCTGACCTGGATCCTCTGCTCCGGAGTGGAGAAGCCCCGAGAGAATGAGAAATTGGTCCGCCGTCCGCTCCTGCTGTGGGCAGCGCTCGGCTGCGTCGGTCTGCTCTGCGCTTCGTTTTTCATCCCGAAATACCGGCTGGCCATATGGATCCTCATGCTGCCCCTTTCTCTGATATTTTTCACCCTCTGGTGGTTCTGGCGGAAAAAAGTGGTTCAGGAGGGGAAACAGGCAGCCGTACCGGAAGAAGAGGAAAAAGCCGCCGAAGAGGAAGACGAGATCCCCGAGCAGGCGCGGTACATCATCGAAGCGCTGGAGGGGCGGAAAGGTATCCGGTACGAGGCCGGAGGGCGGCAGTCTCTGACGAGTTTTTCTCCGCACGTAAAGGAGGACGGCGGATCGTCTCCCCTGATCGCGCTGATGAACGGCCTGAGTCCCGCAGCCGATCAGAAGCGTCTGATCCCGACGGTCGATCAGAAGGAATTTCTGGATAAATTCCGCGATCTGTACGAAGAGGCTTTGGCCGACTTCCTCGAAGAGAACAAGACCCAGCCGGCTCTGCCGGATATCATCCTTCATGGTCCCGAAGGCAGCGGCAGAACGGAAGCTCTCTGCGCGGCCGCCGTCTATGCGGCTGTCGTGAGGGGACAGAACGTTCTGTACATCGTTCAGGACGATTCCTATGCGAGATCCCTCGCGGAAAAGATTAAGGCCCGTCTGCACGATCTTTGGGTGGACAGTTACTACACCGCCGATTGTCTGGGAACGAGTTTCGTGGGGGACTGGATCCCGCAGGAAAATTCCGACGAGCCCCGGCAACTGGCGCCGAACATCCTGTTCGCCGTGCCGGAGCAGGTCGAAAGAGCCCTCTTCAGAAACAGCAATCTGATATCGCCGAAACAGCTGGAGGAACGACGACGCCTTCTGCTCAGTTATTCGGTGATCCTGGTGGACGATTTTCTCGAAATGCCGCTTACGCTTCAGGCGCATCTGGCTTTTATTCTCGACAAGTTCCGCCTCCTTCAGGCGAGTGAATATGTGACGGGACAGTTCGTGATCGCAACGGCTCCTTTGAATGAGTACGGGGTCGACGATCTCGGGAAACGTCTGTTTCCCCGTTTCAGTGAGGAAAACAATGCGGTCAGGCTGCGTCCCCGCCCGTGCGATCCTTTCTGGTGCGGCACATTGCGGGTCTCTCCTGCCGAATTCGGCGGGGAAGAGCGGGTGCTGGAAAATGCGGCCGATTTTCTGCTCGGTCTCTGCATCGGAAAGTACAGTGCACTTTTCTACAGCAAGGAGATCGGCCGGGATGAAGCGAAAAAGCTGGAAGCCGACTATAAAAAGAAGGGCGGTGTCGTTTCGGTCAGCTCGCGCCTTTATGAGCTTGATGTGAAAAAAATGCCCTTCGATACGATCTTTTATCTTTCGCTCACCAGCGGAAATGCCGCGGCGGCGCTGCGGCTCAGTATGCCCGACGGGAAGGCGGGAGTACCGGTCTTTTTCCGGATCGCGCTGGAAAATGAACCCGAAAAGACGGCCATGGAAGGGCAATTCGCCCTGCTGCCGGATGAAACGGCATTTCCTCTGAGCGTCTATCATTTGCGGAGCGTTCTGCAGTTCCTGCCGCCGCTGACACCGATTTCCGACGTGGTATGGAGCCATTTCGGGATCTCCCTGAAGCACAAATTTCTCCGGGATGCGAGGATAAATGTGATGCCGGAAGGCACTGTCCCGGTCAAATGGCTTTGCGACAGTTACCCCGAGGCGCCGATCTGGCCGTTTTTCGTCCTGGATTCCCAGACGGCGATCTCGAATGCGGAACAGGTGGACTTCGCTCTTCTGCCGAATACGCAGGAGGGCATCTGGCGGGGGCAGTCGGATTCCGGTTCCAAAGGAGAGGCTCTGTATCTGTGCTCCGGGGAAGGCCTGAGCAAGATTTCCGGAGGTTCTTCTCAGGTCGCCGACTGGCTCGACGAGAAAGGCGTTTCCGTCGGCAGGACGGATCTTGCTCACTCCGACCGGCTTGAACTGGTCACCGGGGAGGGAAATCACTATTCCTTCGGAACATTTCTGGAGCCGGAAAAGTCGGAGGAAGAGTGCGCGGTGGTCATCGAGAAAAAGACCCGGCGGGGGCTTTCCCGCGACATCCCCGTCCGGCGCTTTTCGTGGGAGCTGCCGGAAGGCGGTTTCAGCCTGCTGGAGGAGGAGGATTCCGAAGGCTGCGCCTGGTTCTTCCTCCGTTTCGGGGAGTCTTTCACCGATCTTGTTTCAGCCGAGATCTGCGGCCTGATGAATTCTCTGGCCCGTTCGAGTTCGTGCAGACCGCCCCGGCAATATGCGTATGCCGCATTCATGTCCTGTCTTGTTTTCCTCCCCGACACCGACCGCAAGGGGGAAAATGTCTGCAAGTGTCTGACGGGGAAGTGGTCCACGGAGGCATCGGGTGGATTTTCCGCGCCGCTGACCCATGCGTTTTCCATTGCCCTCCGGAACAGGATGGGGGCGGTCTCCTTCTTTGCGATGACGCCTGTTTTCCTGCTCGGGGAGCGCGACGGTGCTTTCGGGCGTCTTCTGGTCTGGCTGCTTGAGCCCAACAACAGCGGCAGAGTGGTTTTCCCGCTGCTGACGCGGACCCTCTTCAGAGACGATCCGGCCTTCAAGGCGGCCCTGCTTGCGGATATCGAAAAGATCCTTGTCCGGGACAATGGCGAATACGTCGACGTCGAAGAGCTCCGGCGCCTGTCTCAGATGGCGTTTGCCGAAGAGGAGAAACTTACGCGGGAACAATGGACAAGCGAGATAAAACGCGGGCTTGATGTGATCAGGCAGTTGCTGCGGGATTCCGGATACCCGGAAGACGATGAGGGCGGTCTTGAGGATGAGCTCAAGACGCTGGAGGAAGAGCGGAGGAAACGTTTTGAGGAGTACATCGATTTCAGCGGACGAACGGAAGAAGAACGCAGGCAGTTCAAGGAATTTACCGCTCAGGTGACGGCTGATCTGATGGACTTCAAGGACGCGGTCGATCTTACCCGTTTCTGTACGGAGTACGGATGGTCCGAGGAAAAAGTGAAGGAAAACTTTTTCGATGTGCTCTGGAATTCTCCGGAAATCTTTTTTGTGGCAAAATCTTTTTGCTGCGAAGTGGAGCGCACGCCGGAGGGAACGATTGTTTCGTGCATTTTGAGGGAGCTCATCTACGGCATCCGGAAAGAGGAATTTGCCGATGCCAAAGCCAGATTGGAACGGGCCGCGGCCGAAGCTATGAAGTCGTTGGCCGGGGTTGCCGATCCCGTGAAAAAGGCGCTGAAACTGCATGACTATATCATCGACATTTGTGACTACGACGAGGAGGCTCGCGACAAAAAAGACCCCACACCCCTCGCCCGTACCGCCTACAGTGTGCTGGTTCGGCACCGTGCCGTTTGCGAAGGTTACACCATGGCCTACCGCTACCTGCTGAACCTTGCCGGCATCAAGTCGGAAGAGGTGAACAGCAATGACATGAATCACTGTTGGAATTATGTCAATCTGGACGGCCATTGGTATCACGTCGATGTGACATGGGATGATCCTGTATACCGGGGCGGGAAACCGAAGAACGCCGGGATCAGCCATGAGTATTTCCTTTTGAGCGACGAAAAAATCAGGAGCAGAGAGCACCACGACTGGTCCGTCAGGGGGCTGCCGCCCGCTTCGGACACGAAGTACGACGACATGGACTGGAACTCCTGAGAAACGTTATTACCGTCATGCTTCCCGGATTCGCTTTTCCCGGGAACCCGCCGCCGGATATCAGCGATATCCGATACAAAAACGGTCCCCCAAAGGCGGACACGTGGTTGAAACTGGCTGCGGCGGAAGTCGGTGATTTCGACGGTTATGCCCTGAAAGCGGCGGAATTGCTGACAAAACAGGTGAAAAAGTTCATTTTTTTCGTAATCGGGGCTTGAAAAACCGGGAAAAGGCATTATATTGGGCAATTGCAAGAATGGGGATGTTCCGGATTCGACCGGATCGGCTCGGACTTGACGGCATGTCGGGGATGATCGTTGGCCCCGTAAAAAATCGATCGAAACAACAACTGCGAACGAACAGTACGCACTGGCGGCTTGATGCCGTCACGCTGTCCCCCTGACGGGTGCTAAGGGCTGACAGCGTAGGCAGCGCCCTGGCGGAAGAGTTGCGCATCTGGGCAATTCCGCGAGACTTTACAGATGATCGTTCCTGATCCGGCCCGTTTGCCGGCTGAGGTCGGGGATTAAATGAAATAGGCAAAACAAGCATGTAGAAGTCACCTCTATGCTGTTTCGGGACGCGGGTTCAACTCCCGCCATCTCCACCATTTTTGAGGTTATTTCGCCCAAAAAAGGTACCATTTAGTACCGTTTTGGAACCCATCCCCTGCCAGTAACCCTGATTTTCGGCTATATCCGGGAATAGAACGCAGGAGGATGCGGATATGGCTGTCAGGAAAATGAAACTCAGGATTGGAACCGTTTACCAGAAAGAAGAAGGCGGCGTCTACTATTTCCGTTATCAAATCGACGGTGCCCGCAAAGCAATCAGCCTCAAGACACGAAATAAGCAGGAGGCTGTCAAGGAAGCAGAGAGGCTCATTCCTCTTTTGCAGGCGACCTCTTCTGAAGTCATTGCGGCTCACGTTCAACAGGTCCGTAACATGGAGACGCTGCAGAAGACCCTGTTGCTCTCTCAGGCATGGGACGTCTATGCGCAAAGTCCCGAGCGGGCAATTCCCGATACCGTAAACGAGGCGCTGTCATACAAGGCGACCTTCAGGGAGTTCGTCGAATGGGTCAACAACCCCTCGGCAACCCTCCGCGACGTTACCTGTGACATGGCCGCCCGCTTTGCCGACAACATGCGCACCCGGAATATCGCCGTTTCCACCCATAACCGGAAGATCAAACGCATCCGGCGCATTTTCAAAGTGCTGCGGGAGTATTGGAGTGGCGACAATCCCTTTGGTTCTCCGACGCTTTTACGGAAGGAGCGTGAAGAACGGGAACAGGACGTCCATCGGCTCTCCTTCACTCGGGACCAGGAACAGCAACTGCGGAATGTTCTCGACGATGACAAGTTCAAAGTGATGAATAAAAGAGAGATACGGCTCATCTACCTCATCGGGATGTATACCGGTCAGCGTCTGAAGGACTGCGTTCTATTGCGTTGGAGCAAGGTTTATCTGGACATCGAGCGGATTTGGGTCAGGCAGTTCAAGACCGGCAAGGATGTATCCATTCCCATTGCTCCGCTGCTTATGAAGGCCCTGTTGGAAGCTCAAACGTGGCGGGAAAGCGAAAACGGCTATGTATGTCCCCGTGTCGCCGAGCGTTACAACAGGACCGATGCGGCAGGGAAGAATGTCGGCAACAACCTCGTGGATCTTGATGTCCTGAGAGTGATTCGCTGGATCGGCCTTGAGCCGTCGATCAAAGTGCCGGGCAGGGACAAGAAGGTAACCGTCTACGGCTTCCATTCGCTTCGACACTCCTTCGCTTCCTTCTGTGCCGAAGCCGGAGTTCCGCAAGCAACGGTGGTATCCATTCTGGGAGCCGACTCCGAGATCGTCTCCAAATACTACACGCACGTCGGCAACGAGGCACAGCAACAGGCGATTGCGGCGGTTTCCGGGGATTTCGATATGTCAAACGCCGCGAAGAAGGTTGAGGAGGCGTTGAACTTGATCCGGACTTCCACGGCCTCCAGTGATGAGACTTTGGCCCAAGTCAAGGCGATACTGGAAAAATGACGGCTCCGTCTCCGGCCCTGCCCGAAGCAGGCGCCGGAGAGGTGTAACGCTTACTTGATCTCTTTGGCACGCTTCAGGCGGTCGGACAGTGCCGTCTTCTCCAAGCCGAGCATTTGACAGATCGCGTCACGGCCGTACTCGTGTTTCTTGTACGCCTCAACGATCAGCGCCAATTCCGCATTCTCACTTCGGGGAGTACCTTTCACCTTCCAGCGTTTACTTTCCTTGTCGAAAAGTATCTCGAAAGGTTTCCTGGTTTCCGAAGCCATGGGACCTCTGGGATCCTCGTATTTGACTATACGATTCTGTTCGTCCAGATCGCCCTCCGTTTTTCCGGTCTCGCAACTCAGGTTCACGGTCAGGAAAAGCGCATCCAGCTTGCTTGAGAGTCCGCGGGCTTCATTCTCGGCGTTGGCATGATGGACGATCAGCACCGCGATCCCCATCTTCCTGATCTTGTTGACCAAATCTTTGAAATTCGCCGGAGTCGCAGGGGTTTCGGTATGAACAAACGCGGTGTAGGTGTCGATCACAAGAAGGTCAACGGGCTTATCCGGGATGCCTTCCTTTTTGGCTGCTTCCAGCATATCGAACAGCTTTTGATGGTTTTCCGGGGCTGAAAAATCTATACCGACCTGTGATAGATCCTTCATCAGCAAATTGGCCCGGCATTCCTGTTCCTTTCCGGCAGGGAAATACCCCTCCTGAAAAGCCTTCTTCTTGCTCTCCATCTCGCCCATGTTCTCAAAATCCAGATACAGCACCTTGTAGCGTCCTTTGGGAACCGTCCACCACTTTCCCGGCATCAGCGGCACCGGCTTTGCGGAAAACCCCTGAGCGACCACACGGGCGGCGATACTGTACGCAATGGCGCTTTTCCCCACACCTTTTCTGGCATAGAGCATGGTCGCCTCTCCCCGCACAAGGAGCGGCTGCAGGACAAAGTCGATCGGTTTCGGTTTCTGCTTCTGTTTTTCGACAATGCGTTTTTCTTCAGGCGGGACTTCGGGACTCAGCCACCACTTATCGGGCAGCTTGTTCAGTTCGGCTTCGGCTTTCTGGAAAACCTCGTCTATTTCGCTTGCCGTCTTGAGGATTTTCAGATCCTCCTGATTGACTGTCGGCGGGGCATCCTGAAATCTCTTCAACAGGTCATCCACGCTGTTGAAATCCCGGTGCCTCCGTTTGCTGTAATCAACCGGTACGACTGCGAGGGCGGGCTCGAATTCCTGTTCTTCGCAGAGATAGTCCCGCAGTTCTTTCGCCTTCAATGCCGCGGACTCCAGATTGATCCCGGAGTGTTCGGATACCACCATGAGCAGATACTTCTCCTGAAGCGGTGTCCAGTCCACCTGCTCAAACCTGCCGGGAGAGCAAATGAAGCTGGTAAAGACGACCTCTTCGGAACCGTTTTCGCGTTGATTGGCGTCTGCCAGTTCCACACTGTCGCAGAGGATCACTGTCTGGCATTCGGGGTTGAGCAGCAGGTCCAGATTGTAAAGGGGCGTTTTGTCTGCGGGATAAGGGACGCAGAAGAGTTGGCTGTTGGAACTGTTGTTGCGGATCCATGTCGTCACGGGCAGCAGACACTTGCTTTGGGTTTCGGGATCGTAGACCTTGATCAGCTTCATAATCTCCTCGCCGTATTCGTTGCGGAAGGGAAAGATTTGGCTGTACCAATTCTCGAAGCAGCGGTTCTCCAGGCGAATATTGGGCAAAAGCGGAGACTGGCACGGGATGAGGTATCGGAAGGCATATTGTTCCATTCGGGCATCCGTCCAGTTTGCCTGTTCGGGAGTTCTGCCCAGAGAAGCGTTGCCCCAGATGTAATCGGGGTGCATGTTACGGACCTTGATTTTCGCAAAGGGCTCTCCGGAAGATCCCCAGAAACGGCACATCTGGCTCGGTTTTTTGTACGGTGTGATCCCCTTGCAGACTGAATAGAACGACGGATAGTTCAGGTAAAAGTTTTGTCTGATGGTCTTCCCGAGTTCAGAGACCGTCGAGATGCCGTCTCTCCCGGTAAATCCGCCATCGTGTAGATACACACTCCACCCATTGGAAGAGGCATCGGATATCCGCGCGGGGCCCCAAAATTTTTTCGATTCGTTCAAACAGCCATATTCAAAATACCTCACGGCAACGGATCTCGTCCTTTTTCCCCAAGAAGGATCGTCTTCTTCTACGTCGAAGGTTATGGGAGACGCCAGCTTATAATGATGCGGTTTTGAAATCCTTTCATCCCGTTCCCCCCTGATGAAAGCGGGCATCATTTCGCTGTCGATGTTGGCTTCGAGCAGTAACGCCGTCCTTGCCTCCACGCAGATCTCGTCGCGTTTGTTCTGGTCTTCCGGGATGTCGTCTATCCAGCGGAAGTTTTGAAGCACACTCTTCAACTCTTCTTGACCGATACGCATAAATCTTCTCCTTTAGTTCAAACAAACCTTCAAGTGAACTCCGTTCCTGACGGTGTCACTGGAAAACGCCCCCCCGCTGAAAGTTCCGCTGTCGAGGAGGCGAAGAAGTCTTACTTCATGAACGAGGTCAGATCCTTGACCTGACCGTCGAGGATGGAGTTATAGACCGCGTCGCCGATGGAGATGGCCCGGAGACCGTCCACGCTCTTGGCGAGGATGTCGAACTTGCGGGCGGGATCTTCGCCGAGGAAGATGTCTTCGCAGATGACGCCGTCGCCGCCGCCGTGCCCGCCTTCGCGCTTGACGACGTTGATCCGTTCACGTCCCTCGAAGATCGGGAAGTAATCGATGACTTGGACGCCGTCGGGATTGGGGTCGGGCAGAGCCTCACCGCCCGCGCCGCCGAAGCTCATGGTTTCGATGCGGCCGCGGGTGCCGTTGAAGGCCAGATGATAGCCCTCATAGGGCGTGGAGAAGTTGGCGGAGTAGTTCAGCAGCACGCCGTTCCGGTACTTGACGTTGGCGATGAAGGTGTCGAAGATGTTGATTTCGGAGTCGAACATGCACATATCAGGCCGGTAGGTGGTGAAGAGCTTCTTGGGGCCTTCGAAGGCGTTGATATGGTCGTCTTTGGCGAAGATGGCGGAGTTCCGGGTGGCCCAGCGGGCCTTGTAGGGGCACTGCATCTTTTCGGGACACTCGCTGCAATGGCGTCCGTCCTTTTTCGAGGGGTTGAAGACGCCGTTGGGACCGTAGTGGTTCAGAGCTCCGAAGGCGTGGACATATTCAGGGATCCCGTCCACCCACCAGTTCACCAGATCGAAGTGGTGGCTGGACTTGTGGATGGAAAGACTGCCGGAGTTCTCGCGCATCCGGTTCCAGCGATGGAAATAGCTCGATCCGTGCTTGATGTCGATGTACCAGCAGAGATCCACATGGGTGACCCGGCCGATCTTGCCCGACCAGATCATTTCCTTGATCTTGGTGTGGACGGGGCTGTAGCGGTAGTTGAAGGTGCAGATGACCCTGCCCTTGGACTTCGCTTCGGCCGCCAGGACCTTGAGGGCGTGTTCGGTGTTGGTGGTCATGGGCTTTTCGGAGATGACGTCCACGTCATACCCCAGACCGCGGACGATGTACTCCACGTGAAAGCGGTCCATGCAGACCACCAGCAGCGCGTCGGGCTTGGTTTCCTTCATCATCCTGTCGAAGTCGGCGGCCGGATATTCGGGCACGTCTCTGGCTTCGGGAACCTGTTCCTTGCAAACCTGAAACCGGAGCGGGTCGATGTCGAGCATGGCGACCAGTTCGGCGCAGTGCTGGAACTGGCGGAGCATGGGACCGATATACATCCCGATGGCTCTGGACGACACGCCGCAGACGGCGTACTTCTTTCTTTCCATTCTGAAAACTCCTTTGTGCGGCGTTGACGCGAAATCAGCCTGTCTCACTGGAAGAGGAGCTCGCCGAAGGTACCGCTGTCGAGAAAACTCGCGGTTTCCAGATTGGGCGACCAGGTGGAAAGCTCCGGGACGCCGTGGCCGTTGCTGCCGACGGGGCGGGATTCCCGGCCCACGTTCATGGTCCACGCGGTCCCCGGTTTCGGGGTCGGCGTTTTCAGGGTCGTAAACGGCACGGTGAAGAGGGAATACCACTTGCCGTTCTCGCGGCGGCACTGATAGCTCCACTCGCCGTTCCAGGCGGGATCGGCCTTGTTGTAGAGGGGATGCAGAGGATCGGTGATGAAGCCGAAAGCCTCGTCATAGGTCGAATTGGGGACAGAGGTGTAGATCATGTGGTAGTAGCTCTGCCGGTCCCCTTTGGGGTCGATGAGGAGTTCGATGCACTCGTCTCTCCAGCAGGGGCCGTCCTTGCCCAGAGGCTGCGAGACCTTCTTCGGATCCAGATCGGAGATGACGGCCATGTAGAAATTCCTGTCGTCGTAGGCGGCCTTGAAGCGGGTCTTCTCGCCTATGGGGCCCAGCTGGATCCCCCGCAATTCTTCCCATTTCAGATCTTTCCACACGCCGGACTCGAAATCGTTGAATTCGGCCTTGCCGGAAATCTTCCCGACCGTCATGCGCTTCACGGTCGTTCCGGGCAGGATCTTCTTCTCTTTGAGGAACTTCATGTTCCAAGTGAAGGGAGCGCCGAGGGCGGAGCGTCCGTTGTCCGCCAGCATTTTCCCGGGAGCGTTGTCGAAGAAGCGGATGAAGGGAAACTCCTTGAGCCGCCGTATCTTGCCTTTCTTATCCAGCAGGGATCCGACCAAGTCGTTCCGGGCGTCGATCTTCTGCGCGAGAAGGTCGAAGGTGGTCCAGCCGGGGGCCGTGCGGTAGGCCTGGTACATACGGATCACGTCCACAATGGATTTCAGGTAGTCGAACTCCTTGCGGACCAGCAGCAGCCGGGCTTTGACTTTGGGTTGAACGGCCTGTTTTTCCGCCCGGAGAAGGTTCGCTTCGAGTTTTTCCATCACGTCGGGGGGATAGACTGCGCCGAAGAAGTTTCTCGAACTGCCGAAACAGCCGCGGCCCTTTTCTCCCAGTGCCAGCGCCTTGTGGAGCGTGTCGAAGAAGGTCCGCATGGGGACGGCGCTTTCGTGATAGGCCCGTTCGTAATAGTCCCGGAGCAGCGCCTCGGTATTCAGTTCCGGATCCTCCAGCGTCTTGCCGTAAACATAGTAGACCGGCCCTTCCAGACCGCAGAGTTCGCCGAAGCCGCAGCGGTAGACGCCCTTCACGCCGTTGGCGGCGAAAAGCTTCGCCTGATCCGCCGCAAAGGCGGGCGTGTGTTTCGGGGTAAGGCCCTGGCCCTGATAGCTGCCCCAGTTGTAGATGTAGGTCAGGAATCCGCCGGGGACCTTGATCTTCTTCCACTCGGCGAAGTCCTTTTTACCGTATTTGCAGAGCTCGATCATGGTGTTGGCGGGGAAGGAGGAAAAACTTTTCGGGGGGTCGTAGTTGGGCGGATAGCAGATGATGACCGCCTTTTTGCCGGGCCGGTCCTTCATCAGTCTTTCGGCGAAGGAGCGGTGGAGGATCCAGAGCTTTTCGCCGTAGTCGTCACCCGTGCCGCCGAAGGCCCTGCACTTGTCGCAGAGGCAGGGCACGAAGCCGTCCTCCTGAGCCACCAGAACCGCCTCGGCTCCGGCATCGAGACGGCGGAGCATTTCCTTGTAGATCAACTCCTGCACTTCGGGGTTGGAGATGCAGAGATGTTCCCCCAGAGAGGAACGCTTGCCGTCGCGGAAGGCAAAATACTCCGGATGGGTCGTCGCATACTTCTTCACCGGGACGGCGGCGTAGTAGGAGTGCCCCCCGTAGAGGTGGAATTTCCCCTGACTGGGATTGGCGCTGGAGTAATCGTAGAAAAGTTCGTTGCGCCGTCCGGAGCCCATGATGATCCGGGGCGTGATGCGCCAGGTAAGGTTCCCCGGCACGACCACGGAGGCGCATTTTACGAAATCCAGCCCGTTGGGGCCGGGGAGAAGGAAGCGGCCGTTGAGGAACCGCTCCGTGAAGCGCACGGTTCCCGTGACCGTGCCGAGGATGCACTCCAGCGGATTCCTCACACGGCCCGGCTGTCCGTAGCGCTGACGGTCGAGTCCGGCGATGAAGATGTCGCCGCCTCTCGAAGCCACCACCGCGCCGCGTTCCTCGAACCCGACAGGGTCAAGACCGATGTTCAGGATCGCCTTCGTGCGGCCGAGGAAGATGGTGTGTCCCGCGAAATTCTGCCGTTTTCCCTCGATTTCCACGGGGGCGTCGATGTTCAAGGTTTCCTTCAGTCCCCGGCGGATCACGCCCGCGCATTGCCGCAGAAACGTTTCGATTCCCGGATTGGCGTGTTCGGCGGGAATGACGATCCGCACGGAACTGGTGCTTTTCAGTTCGATGGGGGAAGCCTTTTCCGGTACGCTCCGGCATCCGGCCAGCAGCAGGACGCCGCAGAAGACGAAGAGAAGTTTTTTCATGTGTCCATCTCCTTTTTTCAGTTTTTCAGAATTCGACTGTGCCAATGCCCGTGTAACGATGACGCCAGGTCAGCAGATTGATGTTGTACTCCCAGGTGTAGGCCTGGCCCTTGTAGTGGAAATTGAAGTCGATGAAACGTTTTTCGCCGGGTTTGACCGGACCGCCGAAAAGGGCCAGAGGGATGGTCATTTCCGTCACGGGGCTCTTGCCTTCGGCTTCGATGCGGCGGCATTTCACGGGATATTTCCGGATCGTTTCCTTGTCGGGCGTGACAGCGCCGAGGAATCCCATGCTCGGAGCGAAGGGAGTTCCGCCCAGAGCGTACCGGGGAGAAGCGGCGTCCTTCTGGAGTCTCACCCAGATGGCGCCTGTCTTGACATCCTTTTCCAGATTATCGAAACGCATTTCGGCGATGAGGTTTTCCCCTTCCACACGGCAGCGGACGAAGACGGGGTGCTCCTTCACATAGTTGTTTTTGCCGTTCCCCATGACGTCGATCATCTGCTGCCATTCGGGATCGCCCGCCTTCAGGATCCGGCCGGAAGGCCGCATCTTCTTCTCAAGGTAATACTCCACATCCCAGTTGAAGGGCGCCGCCAGCGCACCGCCCATACGACCGTTGGCCAGAACCATTTCCACGGGGTCGAGACCGAGAGTGGGAAGATACCCCTTGGGCTTCAGGACTTTTGTTTTCCCGACAGAATAAGCGGGCAGAGCCAGGATGAACTTCTTGCGGGCAATGAGGAGTTTCGCCAGACGTTCGAACTCCTCCTGCCCGGGATTTTTATGATAATCGTAAAAGGCGTTGCAGCCTCCGGCGGTGAGCTTCAGATAGTCGAACTCCAGCCGGGCGCGTTCCAGCAGATCCCTGCCGCTTGCGGCATTCTCTTCGCCCTTCTTGAACAGTTCGTCAAGCTCCCGGAGCACCTGATCCGGATAGCGTTGGTGGAGCAGGGCGACATTGGGCGCGAAGACGCTCTTGGCCATGACCTTTTTGCCGGGATCGGTGTAGTCCTCCTTGACGGGCGCGGAGCCGTCGATGCGGGCATAGAGAAGCGTGTAGAACTTTTCCATGAAGGGGGCGCTCTTCATGCCGAAGGCCTTTTTGCAGAAGCTCTTGAGGAAGGCTTCGGGAGAGGTCTTGTCCCCGGCGAAAGCCCGGAGATAATAGGTGACGACGGGCATGTTGAGCCCCGGCAGTTCGGTAAGACCGCAGAAATAAAGGGCGTTGACGCCGTATTTCCGCAGCAGGGCGGTCTGTTTTTGCGCCTTTTTCAGCGTAAAGGTGGGGGTGAATCCTTCGGTGTGGTAGTTGCCCCAGTTGTAGAGGTAGGCGTCGAAGCCCCGGGGGACCTTGTATGCGCTCCACTTTTTCAGAAGCCCTTCGCCGGGGCCCGCGATGGTGACGGCCACGTTTTCGGGGAGGACTTTCGTGAATTTCGGCGGAGCGGAGGCGGGGTAATAGGCCATGATCCGCACGCCTTTGCCGGGACGGTCCTTGAGCAGACGTTTCGCCATGGCCAGATGGAGTTTCCAGAGCGCCTCGCCCATGCCCTCTCTGTAGAGCTCTTTGCACTTCTCACATGCGCAGCCCCGGAATCCATCGGTCTGGGCCAGCTGGGTCTCCTGAACGCCGGGGCGGTCGAGGGAAGAAAGCACGTGCCGATAAATCAGCTCCTGCACCTCGGGGTTGGAAAGACAATACTGGGTGATATGGTACCCGTCCCGTTTGCCTCCGACGATGGCGAAGTATTCCGGGTGGGTCTTCGCGTATTTTTCCCGGGGGATGGCCGAAATGTGGGAGTGGCCGCCGTAACAGCGGTACCAGTGAGCGGGGAATTTGTCGTTGGCGAGGGAGTAGTACTGCTCCATGGCCCGGGCAATGCCGAATTTGGTATAGGGAACGGCGCCGATGTCCAGATCTTCCGGCACGACGAGGGAGGTGTCCCGGGGAACGAAGATGCCCGTTTCGCCCGGATAGAGGAAGTCGGCGCCGACGAACCTTTTGGCGAATTCGATGGTTGCCTTGACGGAGCCCAGACGCAGGCTGTGAAAACCCGCCGCCCGGTCGGGGGAAGGATCCGCATCGTCGCCCACGAGGAAGATGTTCCCCTTGTCAGCCTTCATTCGGAATTCGTTGAGGCCCCAGGTTTTCTTTTCCGCGCCGCTCTTGAGCTCGGCGGCGGTCCGGCCTATGAAGATGGCCTTCCGGCCCGGCGACATTTTGCTTTCGCTCAGCACGGGGAGATTTGCTCCGGTGCGGCGTCTTATCAGGCGCTTCAGGAGCATCGCCGCATTGCGGTACTCGCGGACGAGGTTCGGAGAAGCCTTTTCGGGAACGACGATGGCGTAGGAACTCTTTTGGCCCCCGACGACTTCCAGATCCGCGCCGCCGAGGGAAAAGAAACTCCCCGCGAGCAAAAACGGGAGCAGAAGTCCCGCCGTTGCTTTCTTCGATACTGTCGAACCGGTCATTGCATTTTCTCCTTTATAATTTCAACCACGGTCAACGGAAAACAGATTATTTGAAAAGCCCCAGATGACAGCCCACCCAGAACCAGGAGAGGGGGGCGTATTCCTCGGGGACGTCACCGTGGCCGAGGAGGGGTTTGTTGAAGATCATTCTGCTGCCGCCGAGAGCGTTATAGGCGGCGTAGACACTCGAAGCGGGACAGGTGGTGTCGATGAAGCCGCAGCTCGTAAATACCGGGACCTTGATCATGGGAGCGAAGTTGACCGGGTCGAAGTAGCGCATGACCTGATAGTGTTCACGGAAGTAGTCCGCCTGCGAGGTGGTGTGATGCCGCCCCAGAAGAAATCCGCCGCAGTCGCAGAAGGCGGGATCGCCGCAGAAGGCCGCGTTGATTTCCGGACAGAAAGCGGAAAGGAAGATGCCGAAGGCTCCTCCCTGACTGCCCCCGAGGTAGCTGATGCGTTCCCGGTTCACCGCGGGCAGGGCCGAAACGAGACGGCACATGCGCACGGCGCCCGGAATGGCGCGGTAGAAGAAGGTGTGTTCACGGCCCCGGGCCAGTCCCTCGGCCCAGTAAGAGCGGAGATTCAGGGACTTCATGTAAGTTTCGTGGAGCTTCCGGTGTTCCTCATAGGTGTCGCCCGGGTGGTAGTTGTGCGTAAAAATGAGCAGAAGCGCCACCGGGCCGGGGAAATGGGAATCCGCATTGGCGCAGTGCTGAACGAAGCCTTCCCGGGGAAGCCCCGGACCTGCGCCGCAAAAATAAATCATCATGGGGACCGGGCCGGAGACGTCGGGCAGCCTGAGAAAGGCGTAGCATCTGCCGCCGTTCAGCGCAGTGCACGAAAGGTCGTAAAAGGTGTGGCCGGAACCGGAGAGTTCGGGGATCTCCTTCATCTGAAAGTCGGCGGGGATCTTTTCCAGCCGGGCGAAAGTGTCGGTCCAGAACTCCCGGAAGTCTTCCGGCTCAGGCAGCGCGGGCCGGATGTCGCAGGGATCGAAAGCAGCCCCCGCCAAGGCGGGTTTCATGCCGGGGGCGGAAACCTCGCAGCGCAGAACGCCGGGAAAGGGCAGTCCCTGCTTCAAGGTGCAGGGGGTGGTGATCTTTTTCCTTTCCAGTTCCGCTTCGCCGTCGGCGGTGAAGACGACTTCCGCCTCAGTGCCGGTTATCGGCGCTGAGATGGTGAATTCGGCTTTTTCACCTGCGCGGCAGATGTGGGACTCCGGAGCGCAGGAAATGGTAAACGTCTGCATTTCTTTTTCTTTCATAACACTTTTTCCTTGAGTTGATTTCGACTCGGGGGAAACAGCGCGGGATCGAGCCGGGAATCACCAATTATTCCTTGCCGGGTCGGCGGTAAAGGGGTTCCAGAAGGTACAATAGGCGGCCGTATTACCGTTCAATTTGTAATCCGGTATACGGCTGCGTTTCATCTGCTGAACGTGAAAGTCAAAAAAGAGTGCAGTGCTCTGGTCACTGTGGGGATAATCCGCGGCATAACCTGCCGAGGCGCCCGTATGAATATTGTGAGAGTAGCTGATCGTTACGCCGTTTTCTTTCAGACGTTGTTCCATGACCAGCATGCTGCGGGAAGGCCAGCGGGCACGCCAGACAGGCTGGGCTCTGCTCCGCAAAATCTCCGGCGTATCCGCCACGCCCCATATAAGGAGTGTGGACATCCCCAGTGCACAAAGTTTGTTGCCTTGGGAAACCATGGAGGGTTTTGCTTCCCGGCTGGGGCAGGCCAGAGAATCTGCGAGCAAATTGCCCCTCCTGTTGTACCAACCGCCTATGGGCAGGTCGGCTTCCGTCACGATGCCGATATAGTGGGCGATCAGCTCATACCCCTTGTACGAAGACCACCACACGCGTCCGGCGCTCCTTGTCCCGATACGCTGGTTCCCGTTGGGGGGGACGACGCCCTTGAATTCATCGGTATAGCCCACGAAGCCCATCCCGACCTGTTTCATGTTGCCGATGCACTTGGCCGAGCGTCCCCGCTCCCTTGCCTGCTGCAGCGCGGGCAGCAGCATACTGGCCAGAATGGCGATGATGGCGATGACCACCAGAAGTTCGATGAGCGTGAAGCGCCTCCGACAGTCGTCGCCCCGTGCGGAGTTGACCGGGTTCATACTGATTTCCTCCTTGCGTTTATGAGATGCAGTTTTTTGACTTGATTTCGGACGATGGCGGCTGAACCTTCACGATTCGCCGCGCTTTCCAGCGGAACTTTTTTTCTTCACGCGGGCGGTGCTGGCCCGGAGAATGAGCTTGAAATCTCTGGGAACCACGGGGGCTTCCAGTCCGGAGCCGAACCACTCTTTGCTGTTGAAGAGAAGTCCGAAAGCCTTTTCCGCCGCCTGACGGGGAAGGAAATCCACCGAGGTCAGAGGGGGCGTGAACATATCCGTCCCCTTGCTGTTCCCGAAAGCCGCTACGGCGAGTTCTTCCGGAATGTCGATGCCCTTTTCTTCACAGAACTCGTAGAGCTGTGCGGCGTGGAGGTCCGAGTGACAGACGACGGCATCGAACCTTTCGCGGTTTTCAAGCCAGTCGGCAAACTTGCTTCTGCCGGCTTCTTTTTGCGCGGGATCGATGAAAAGCACCGGCTTCTCGGGAATTTCAAGGTCGAGCTTCCGCATAAGGTCGAAATGCGTCCGGAGTGTGGAGGTGCGGAGCCAGGCGTCACGGTGTCCTCCGGCCCGTTCATCGCCGCTCAACTCGCCCACGGCGCCGATCCTGCGGTACCCCTGTTCCCTGAGATGACTCAGGACAGCGAACCAGCCGGCGTCGTGAGGGCGTTCCAAAACGGCGAAACGGGTGATCTCCCGATCCCCGGGGCGGGCATCGGGGAGAAGCACCGGGATGTTCGCTTCCCAGAGGGCTTGGAGTTCCGGCTCCAAACCGATGAAGCCGCTGCTGCCGAGCAGTGCCCCCGTGTAGCCCTCTTTCCGGAACATTTCCAGGATCCGTTCGCGGGAAAGGGCGTTGAAGATGTCGATGGAAACCTGATCGACGCCGATCCCCCGCTCCCGGCAGACGGACTCGAAGGCGGGGATCATCTCGTTGAGGAAATAGACGCCGTTTTCCCCTTTGGCGTAAGAAACGATGAGAAACTTTCCGCCCGGCAGAGGATCGGCCACCCGGAACCCCCTGCGCGGCTGACTCTGTATCAGTCTGTGTCCTGAAAGTATCGCCAGGGCCGAAACGATGACCCGGGGCCCGACCCCGTACATTTCGGCCAGAGTCCGGACGCTGGCAAGAGGGGCCCCCGGCGGGATCTTTCCGCTGATGATTTCCGCTTCGAGCAGAGAAGCGATTTCCCGTGAGCGGCATTCTTTTCTTTGCAGAGAACTTTCCATCGCACCCTTTCTGTGTCATACTGTGTCATGCGCTCTTAAAATACACCTCCGGGAAGACGATGTCAAGGCCTGTTTACGTTTTTTTTGAAAAAAAAGCAGTTCCACGCATATTTCCGAACACGGAAGGAGAGCGGTGGTCTCCTCATAGTTTTCAGCTTTGACTCGATCGGCAGCGTCACCCGCGCCGAAGAAAGAGCTCGCTTTCAAACACAGCGCTTTTCAACGGATTTGACCTATATATTACCTCGGTGAGATAAGCTCACGATCAAAAAGTCCCGCCGGTCCTTTGCGGATCGGCGGGGCTTGTTTTTAACCCTTAACTCACAAGGAGGTAGAAAGTGGAAATCTCACGAAATCTGTTGGCCGGAGCATTGGGTGCTCTGGGGAAGCTGGTCTGCCGGACCTCGCCTGTGGAGGCGTACCGTTCCGTGCTGATCGAAGGAAAAGAAAACAAGATCTCGTTCCGGACGGCGGGGAACGAGGAGTCCGTCACCTTCACGGTGGATTGCGAAAATGCCGGGGAGTTCCGGGTCGTCGTGAACTTCGACGCCTTCAGGACCGCGGTCAAGGCGGGCAAGAACAAGACCGTCGTGCTCGAT